>VOFG01000238.1_pt1 | contig 465710 bp, 610 predicted proteins | sample 5384171 | NCBI WGS metagenome assembly VOFG01 (sample SAMN12384726, study PRJNA508395) | human gut metagenome | isolation source: healthy gut F | host: Homo sapiens
TCAACCCCCGGCCGGGTCCCGAACTGGCGCTCTCGAGTGCGGTAGGGGAGAGCGGAATTCCCGGTGTAGCGGTGGAATGCGCAGATATCGGGAAGAACACCGATGGCGAAGGCAGCTCTCTGGGCCGTCACTGACGCTGAGGCGCGAAAGCCGGGGGAGCGAACAGGATTAGATACCCTGGTAGTCCCGGCCGTAAACGATGGGCGCTAGGTGTGGGGGGACATTCCCTCCGTGCCGCAGCCAACGCATTAAGCGCCCCGCCTGGGGAGTACGGCGGCAACGCTAAAACTCAAAGGAATTGACGGGGTGCCCGCACAAGCAGCGGAGCATGTGGCTTAATTCGAAGCAACGCGAAGAACCTTACCAGGGCTTGACATCCGGGTGAAGCGGCGGAGACGCCGTGGCCGAGAAGGAGCCCCCGGACAGGTGGTGCATGGCTGTCGTCAGCTCGTGCCGTGAGGTGTTGGGTTAAGTCCCGCAACGAGCGCAACCCCCGTCGCGTGTTGCCAGCAATTCGGTTGGGCACTCGCGCGAGACTGCCGGCGTCAAGCCGGAGGAAGGTGGGGACGACGTCAAGTCATCATGCCCCTCACGCCCGGGGCTGCACACGTGCTACAATGGCCGGCACAGAGGGATGCGACCCCGCGAGGGGGAGCGGACCCCGCAAAGCCGGCCCCAGTTCGGACCGGGGGCTGCAACCCGCCCCCGCGAAGCCGGAGTCGCTAGTAATCGCGGATCAGCACGCCGCGGTGAATACGTTCCCGGGCCTTGTACACACCGCCCGTCACACCACCCGAGTCGTCTGCACCCGAAGCCGCCGGCCGAACCCGCAAGGGGCGGAGGCGTCGAAGGTGTGGAGGGTGAGGGGGGTGAAGTCGTAACAAGGTAGCCGTACCGGAAGGTGCGGCTGGATCACCTCCTTTCTAGGGAGAGCATCTTGCAGGGGGTCCCGCGCGCTTCCTACCGAATCCTCGGCATCCGGCCTCCAGGCTCCCGGAAGACGGGACCCCGAGGCACCTTGGCAACTGCATAGCGCGCGACATGTTCGGAGGCTTCCAAGCCCCCGAACGATCTCAACTTGATATCAACCAATGTAGGAATGTAGATTCCGCATCTTCGAAATCAGTTAGGATCGCCGAGATACGTTTTACCCAAAACTTTATTTTTTACTTTCTCCGATGATCTACATCATCGGCTGGCATTTACCGGGGGACGCGTCCCCGGGACCGCGGGAAGAAGATACCGCGGGCGCACGGCGGATGCCTTGGCATGGGAAGCCGAAGAAGGGCGCGGCAAGCTGCGATAAGCCCCGGGGAGGCGCAAACGGCCTTCGATCCGGGGATTCCCGAATGGGGAACCCAGCAGGGGTCATGCCCTGCTGCCCGCACCCGAATGAAATACGGTGCGAGGAGGCAACCGGGGAACTGAAACATCTAAGTACCCCGAGGAAAGGAAATCAACCGAGACTCCGGGAGTAGCGGCGAGCGAAACCGGACCAGAGTCCCAAACCCGCGCACGTGCAAGCGACAGGGCGTTGCTGCGCGGGGGTTGCGGGGCGAGCCATCCCGAGAGCCTGCTCTCTCGGGCGGAGTTACAAAGCCACACGGAAGCGGAACGGCATGGGAAGGCCGGCCGCAGCGGGTGAGAGCCCCGTACGCGGATCCGTGTGGCCTCCGAGGCGCGTCCCCGAGTAGGGCCGGGCACGTGAAACCCGGTCCGAAGCAGGGGGACCACCCTCCAAGGCTGAGCACTCTCCTGACCGATAGCGAACAAGTACCGTGAGGGAAAGGTGAAAAGCACCCCGAGAGGGGAGTGAAAGAGCACCTGAAACCGTGCGCCCCCAAGCAGCCGGAGCACCCTTCGCGGTGTGACGGCGTGCCTTTTGTAGAATGAGCCAGCGAGTTGCGTCCGGCGGCGAGGTTCAGCTGAGAAGCGAGCCGCAGCGAAGGCGAGTCATTAAGACGGCGATTGAGTCGCCGGGCGCAGACGCGAAGCCGGGTGAGCTATCCATGGGCAGGCTGAAGCGGGGGTAAGACCCCGTGGAGGGCCGAACCCACTTCGGTTGAAAACGGAGGGATGACCCGTGGATAGGGGTGAAAGGCCAATCAAACCGGGAGATATCTCGTTCTCCCCGAAATAGCTTTAGGGCTAGCCCCGGCCGTTAGCCGCCGCCGGTAGAGCACTGGACCGCCGAGGGGCCTCGCAGCCTACCGAAGCGGACCAAACTCGAACGGCGGCGGCCGAGAGGCCGCGAGTCAGAGCGCGTGGGCTAAGCTGCGCGCTCGAGAGGGAAACAACCCAGACCGCCAGCTAAGGTCCCAAAGTCCATGCTGAGTGGCAAAGGATGTGCGTCTGCCCAGACAACCAGGAAGTTGGCTTAGAAGCAGCCATGCCTTCAAAGAAAGCGTAATAGCTCACTGGTCGAGTGGACATGCGCCGACAATACACGGGGCTAAGCATGGCGCCGAAGCGGCGGACTAAATACAAATTAGTGGTAGGGGAGCTTCCCCGGGGGGTGAAGCCGGAGGGCGACCTCCGGTGGACCGCCGGGGAGTGAGAATGCTGGCACGAGTAGCGAGAGCGGGGCGAGAAACCCCGCCGCCGCAAGCCCAAGGTTTCCTGGGCGATGCTAATCATCCCAGGGTCAGCCGGGAGCTAAGGCGAGGCCGAGAGGCGCAGCCGATGCGCAGCTGGCAGATATTCCAGCGCCGCTCCCGCGCCGCTATTGACCGAAGGGGCGACGGAGAAGGGCAGCCGGGCGGGGTTCTGGACGTCCCCGTGAAAGCGCGTAGGGGGCAGGGCATGGAAATCAGCCCTGCATACACCCCGAGACGCGAGACGAAGCCTTTAGGCGAAGCCGGTCATCCCATGCTCCCGAGAAAAACCCTGGGCAGGCGCGGGCGCGCCCGTACCAAGACCGACACAGGTGGGCGGGTAGAACATACCGAGGCGATCGGGAGAACCATGGTCAAGGAACTCGGCACACTGGCCCCGTAACTTAGGGAGAAGGGGCGCCCCCGGCGTGAAGGAGCACTGCCTCCGGAGCGCGGGGGCCGCAGCGAAACGGCCCAAGCGACTGTTTACCAAAAACACAGGACTCTGCCAAGCCGCGAGGCGAAGTATAGGGTCTGACGCCTGCCCGGTGCCGGAAGGTTACGCGGATGCGTTAGCAGCGATGCGAAGCGCTGAAGCCAAGCCCCGGTAAACGGCGGCCGTAACTATAACGGTCCTAAGGTAGCGAAATTCCTTGTCGGGTAAGTTCCGACCTGCACGAACGGCGTAACGACTTGGGCGCTGTCTCGACCATGGACCCGGCGAAACTGCACTGTTCGTGAAGATGCGAACTACCTGCGGAAGGACGGAAAGACCCCGTGAACCTTCACTGCAGCCTGGCATTGGCCGTTGGTACGGCGTGTAGAGGATAGGCGGGAGGCTTCGAACCCCGGGCGCCAGCCCGGGGGGAGCCGCCCTTGGAATACCGCCCTCGCCGTGCCGGCGGCCTAACCCGCGGCCCGAGACCGGGCGCGGGGACCGTGCCAGGCGGGTAGTTTGACTGGGGCGGTCGGCTCCTAAAACGTAACGGAGGCGCGCAAAGGTCCGCTCAGGACGGTCGGCAACCGTCCCGAGAGCGCAAGAGTGCAAGCCGGCTTGACTGCGAGGCGGACGGGCCGAGCAGGTGCGAAAGCAGGCTCTAGTGATCCGGCGGCCCAGAGTGGAATGGCCGTCGCTCAACGGATAAAAGGTACTCCGGGGATAACAGGCTGATCTTGCCCAAGAGTCCACATCGACGGCAAGGTTTGGCACCTCGATGTCGGCTCATCGCATCCTGGGGCTGGAGCAGGTCCCAAGGGTATGGCTGTTCGCCATTCAAAGCGGTACGCGAGCTGGGTTCAGAACGTCGTGAGACAGTTCGGTCCCTATCCTCCGCAGGCGCAAGGGGAATTGAGGAGATCTGCCCCTAGTACGAGAGGACCGGGGCGGACGGGCCTCTGGTGGAGCGGTTGTCGACCAACGGCACCGCCGCCTAGCTACGCCCGGAACGGATAACCGCTGAAAGCATCTAAGCGGGAAGCCGGCTCCGAGATGAGCTCCCTGTTCGGTAAGGCCCGGGTAGAACACCCGGTCGACAGGCCGCAGCTGCAAGCGCCGCGAGGCGCTCAGGCGAGCGGTGCTGATAGCCCGGCTCTTCTTCACCAGCAAAGTGCGGGTATCGGAATCGAGGCATGGAGCGCGCATGCAGCCGCCAGGGTCGCCGCGGGCGACCTGGAAGAGGCACTTTCACATAGAGCCTCGCGGGGGAGCGCCCCCCATGAGCGGAACCGTAGAGAGGGGGATCACCCGATCCCATTCCGAACTCGGAAGTTAAGCCCCTCCTCGCCGAAAGTACTGCGGAGGAAGTCCGTGGGAGGATAGGGCGTTCCGCTCATGGGCGGCGCTTTTTCTGTTTGCAAGGGGGGCCGCGGCCCGGGGGACCCGGGGCCGCGGCCCCCCTTTTTGCCATGGCAACGCCGCGGGCGCACCTCGGCACTCCAGGATAATCCAGTCTGAGTCGCATACCCAATCAATGGGTTTGATACTGCATATCGAGGAGCTTATTCAATGACGCACTTCAAGAACGAGTTTTGCATGCATACCGCAACATGCGGCGAGCTGCGTAAGAGTGATGTTGGGCGTGAGGTTGTGCTTACTGGCTGGGCTTGGCATAATCGCGACCATGGTGGGCTGATTTTCTGCGATCTTCGCGACCGCGAGGGCTATACCCAGGTTGTTGTTGACCCCGACTGCGTCACTGAAGAAGAGTTCCATATCGCCGAGCATCTTGGACGCGAATACGTTTTGCAGATTTCCGGTCGTGTGCGCGCTCGTGGTGAGGGTGCCGAGAATCCGAATATGGTCACAGGTGAAATCGAGGTTCTTGCGACCTCTGTCAAAGTTCTCAATACTTCCGTCACTCCGCCGTTTTCCATCGAGGACGGCATCGAGACAGATGAAACCACTCGCATGAAGTGGCGTTACCTCGACCTTCGTCGCCCTGAGATGTATGCGAATCTCTTGCTTCGCCATGAGGTTGCGCAAGCGATGCGCCAGGCTCTCAACGAGCGTGGTTTCATCGAGGTTGAAACTCCGATCCTTGCAAACTCTACTCCTGAAGGCGCGCGCGATTACCTCGTGCCTTCCCGTCCGAACCCGGGCAAGTTCTATGCTTTGCCGCAGTCTCCGCAGCAGTTCAAGCAGATGCTCATGGTCGGCGGCATTGAGCGCTATTACCAGATTGCCCGTTGCTTCCGCGACGAGGATCTGCGCGCTGATCGTCAGCCCGAGTTTACTCAGGTCGACATCGAGATGTCGTTTGTTGAAGAGACTGACGTGATGGATCTCATGGAAGGAGTCTTTAAGGAAGTCCTCAGCGCTGCCGGTGTGGAGCACGAGTTCCCTCTTCAGCGTATGCCGTGGAAAGAGGCGATGGATCGCTTCGGTTGCGACCGCCCCGATGTCCGCTTCGGCATGGAGCTCGTCGATCTGACCGACCTTATCAAGGACTGCAATTTCAAGGTGTTCACAGGCGCTGCTGCCAATGGCGGTGTTGTGAAGTGCATCAACGCGAAGTCTGCCGGCAATTGGTCGCGCGGCGAGATTGAGAAGCTTGCCGATATCGCTGCCGCAAATGGCGCGAAGGGCATGGCGTGGATTGCCTACACCGATGCCGATACCGATCTTGTGGGCAAGAGCCCCCATCATCAAGTTCCTTGGGGAGGAGGCTCATAATGCGATCAAGGAAGCCGCAGGCGTCGAGCCGGGCGACCTGCTTCTCTTCGCGGCCGATACCTTCGACACGGCAAGCGCCGTGCTCTCCGCGTTGCGCCTGCATATGGCCGATGCTCTCGGTATCGAGCGCAACGGTCATGCTCTTCTGTGGGTCGTCGACTTCCCCATGTTCCGCTACGACGCGGACGAGAAGAAGTACGCCGCCGAACATCATCCGTTCACGATGATTCCTGAAGAGGATTGGGACAAGATCGAGTCCGATCCGCTTGCCTGCTCGAGCTATAGCTATGACATCGTCATGGACGGTTTCGAGATGGGCGGTGGTTCTATCCGTATCCATAATGCGGAGCTGCAAAAGCGCGTCCTTCGTCGTCTTGGCGTGGAAGATGACCAAATGGAAGAGAAGTTCGGCCACCTGATCCATGCGCTCGAGCTTGGCGCTCCTCCGCATGGCGGCATTGCGCTTGGCCTTGACCGCCTGGTCATGCTGCTTGCAGGCAAGCAGTCCATCCGCGACGTCATCGCTTTCCCGAAGACTTCGAGCGCATCAGACCCGATGACGGGCGCGCCGAATGAGGTAACCGGCCGCCAGCTCAAGGAAGTCAACCTGCGACTTTTTGTAATTCCCGATTCGCCTGACGGCAAATCGGGAACCGTCGACGCTGCGAGCCCGGCTGACGGCGCAGCTGGCGTTCCAAAGATTTGCAGGTTCGGCTTTGCCTTGCAGCAAACCCGGCCGTCGACGCTGCAGCCCGGCTGACGGCGCAGCTGGCGTTCAAAGATTGCTCACGTACCCAAGGTACGCTTCGCAATCTTTTCGCGCCATCTGCACTCGTCAGCTGGGCTTCTCGCTGGCTTTAGGGCGAAAGGAGGCAGGCGTACGCTCCTGCTTAATGGGATAGTGCCTACCTCTCGCTGGCTTTTGGGGCGGATAGGGCGTTCTCCCAACGCTTCTTCCCATCATTTGAAAGGACCCTTATGAAAACTCTACGCCCGTATCCTCGCGCGACCATTACGCCGAAGGGCGAGCATGCCTTGGAGAAGGGGCATCCTTGGGTGTACGAGGCGGAGGTTGTTTCGCTTGAGCCGGCGCCGGGCGAGGCTGCGGTTGCGAACGGCTCGATCGTCGATGTCGTGAGCCGCAAGGGGGGTCGTATCTGGGGTCGGGCTTGTTGTCCGAGAAGAGCAAGATTCGTATTCGCCTCATCACCCGCAATGCGAACGATCGCTTCGACCGTGCCTTTTGGAAGCGGAAGGCGCAGTGGGCGTGGAATTACCGTAAAACGGTGATGGGCGCCGATGCAAGCGCATGCCGCGTTCTGTTCTCCGAAGCTGACGGGTTCCCCGGCCTTGTCGTCGATCGCTTCGAGGATGTTCTCGTAGCCGAGACGCTTTCGGTGGGGATGGAGCGTTTGAAGCCGACGATCTTCCCTGTGCTTCTCGAAGTGCTGGCCGAAGAAGGCATCGCGATTCGCGGACTCTATGAGCGCAACGACGCTTCGACCCGCTCTCTCGAAGGACTCGCTCAGACTGCGGGATGGTTTGCGGGTGCCGCGGAGGATGCGGCCTGCTCGCTCGACCCGATCAATCCCAGCCAACCCGAAGCTGCGGTGTTTGGTCCCACGACGACGCAGATTATGGAAAACGGCGTTCGTTACGAGGTGGATTTCGAGAACGGACAGAAGACGGGCTTCTTCCTCGACCAGAAGTACAATCGGCGTGCCGTCGCGCAGCTCGCGGCGGGAAGACGCGTTCTTGATTGCTTTACGCATACGGGCAGCTTTGCTCTGAATGCCGCCCACGGCGGGGCGGAGTACGTGAACGCGGTCGATATCTCCGAGCTTGCCGTCGCTCAAGCGCGTAAGAATGCCCAGCTCAATGAACTTGACGGCAAGATGGACTTCACGGCGGCGAACGTCTTTGACCTGTTGCCCCAGCTCGAGGCGGCGCGCGATCGCACTTATGACTTCATCGTGCTCGATCCGCCTGCGTTCACGAAAAGCCGCAAGACCATCGATTCGGCAGCCCGCGGCTACAAAGGAAATCAACTATCGTGCGATGAAGTTGCTGCCTCGTGGAGGCTATCTCGCAACGTGCAGCTGCAGCCATTTCATGGACACGGAACGCTTCCGACGTGTCGTGTCCTACGCCGCGCAGGACGCTGGTGTCCAGCTGCGCCAGATCGAGGAACGTCAGCAGGCGCCTGACCACCCGATTCTGTGGGGCGTTCCCGAGACGGATTACTTGAAGTTCTTCTTGTTCCAGGTGGTGTAGAGGCCGCCCGCTGATGGAAGCCTCGCGTTTCCTTCATGACAGTTTGTTGACAGCCTGACGCCTTCGCGGCATCTGCACAACTTATGCGTATCATTGACCCTGTTCAACGAGTTCGAGGCGTTCTAACTCGCGTCCCGAGCAGATTTGAGGCCCGTGCATCTCGCGCGGGCCTCCTCGATTATTGGCGAAGGCGGGTGCACATTCGGATGAAGGGTTTTCTCGAGCGGATGCAGTGGAAGATGGCGGGAGCCATGCAGGGAAGGCGCGGCGCCGACTCCTGTCGAATACGCTGGTCGTTGCAGGCATCGTCTGCCTGGTGCTGTCGGTTCTCCCCATATGGGCCTGTTCTCATGGCCTGCGCTGGCGTTTTTGGCCTATGCGCTCTTCCGCACCTATTCGAAGAATATCGCTGCGCGCGATCGCGAGAACGAGGCGTTCCTGCGAGCGACTGAGAAACCTCGTCGTGCGCTTTCCATCGGACGGAAGAAATGGGAGAACCGCGAGACCACGCTGTACTTCAAGTGCAAGGGCTGCGGGCAGGAGCTTTCGGTCCCGCGTGGCAAGGGAACGCTTCGCGTGGTGTGCCCAAAGTGCAAGACCGAAACCGTAAAGAAATCGTAGCAGCGCATGTTCGGCTACATCATGGCAGATGAGAAGCAGCTTTCTCCTGAGGAGGTTGCCCGTTACCGCAAGGTGTACTGCGGTGTTTGCCATTCGCTGAAGGAGCAGAACGGCCAGCTGTGCCGCATGACGCTCACCTACGACATGACGTTCCTGGCACTTCTGCTGAACTCGCTTTACGAACCGCTCGAACACGAGGATTCCGCGCGGTGTGGGGCTCATCCCACCAAGCCCCAGCCATTTGCGACGAGCGATTGCACGGAATATGCCGCCGATGCGACGGTGCTGCTCGCGTACCACAAGCTCATGGACGATTGGCATGACGAGCGCAAGGTCTCGCGGCGGGCGATGGCCCAGGCACTCTCGTCCGCCTATCGCGCGGCGTCGGCAAGACGCCCCGCAATTGCCCAGGCCGTTGAGTCGGGCATGGCCGATATCCGCGCAATCGAGCAGCGTGGGGACGAGTCTCTCGATGCTGCCGCCAATCGCTTCGGTGTGATTTTAGGGCGCGTGTTCTCGTATCGGGAGGATTTTGGGCAGGCGAGCTGCGCCGCATGGGAGCGTGGCTCGGCAAGTTCGTGTATCTCATGGATGCGGTCATGGATTACGATGAGGACCTGAAATCGGGCAGCTACAATCCGCTCGTCGCGGCTGGCGCGGTGCCCGGCGATGTTTCGGAGGGGCTTCGCTCGATTGCGGCCCAGGCGGCGCAATCGTTCGAACGTTTGCCGCTTGAGCAGGATATTCACATTCTCCGCAACGTGCTGTACGCGGGGTTATGGGGGCAGTATTGCGGGAAGTTCGGCGATGCTGCCCATGATGATGGCGAAATGACGTCGTCGGCCGCAAGGGCCGCCGACGACGATGATGGCGAATAGGGAACGCAATGGCAATGGACCCGTATAGCGTACTCGGTGTGTCGAGGATGCCTCGCAAGACGAGGTGAAGAAGGCATACCGCAGGAAGGCGCGCGAGAACCACCCCGATTTGAACCCCAACGATCCGAACGCCGCCGAGCGGATGAACGAGGTCAACGAGGCGTACGATCGCATCATGAACCCCGAGAAATACGCCGCTGCCGATCGCCGTGCCTCCGCGGCCTCGGGTGGGGCTGCTGGTGCCTCGTCGCAGGGGCTCGTCGGGGTATGCAGGATACGGGGGAGAGAACCCCTTCGGCGGCGCCTCGGGCGCCGGCTCGTACGGGGGCGGTCAGCAGGGTAACCCCTATACCTCCGGTGGCCCGTACGGTTGGGCGGGCGGCTTCGGCTTCGATTTCGACGACTTTTTCGGATACGGTGCCTCCACGGCGTCCGGTCCGATTCATCCCGAGGCGAATGCGAGCGATCCGGCGGAATTCCGCGCGGCGATCGACCTGATCAACTCGGGGGATGCGGCGCAATGCAAGCGTGCTGCCGACATTCTGGCAACGGTAACGAGCGGCGGGCGTAACGCCCGGTGGTACTACCTTTCGGCGCTCGCGAACAACGGCGCGGGCAACACGGTGATGGCGCTCGATCAGATTCGCCGCGCTGTTCGCATGGATCCGAACAATGCCGATTACCAGCGCGCATACCGTGCATTCCAAAGCGCGGGGCAGTCGTGCACGCAGGAGCAGCAGACGCGCGGGTTCACCATTTCCTCTATCGATCCCACGACGCTGTGCTGCGGCTGCTGCATGCTCCAGCTGTGCCTGCAGCAGTTCATGCGCTACGGGTTCATGGGTTTTTAGGGCGCTCGTGGCCCGTCGGCTGACGCAATGTGCCTCGCTCGCTGACTTTGATGCTGCTTGAATGAATCACCTTGTTCTCTCGGAAGGAGACTGATATGGCAACTATCGGGATTGACTTGGGCACGACGAACAGTTGCGCCGCGGTGGTCGAGGGCGGCAAGCCGGCCATCATCCACAACGCCGAGGGCTCTCGCACGACGCCGAGCGTCGTCGCCTTCACGAAAGATGGCGAGCGCCTCGTCGGTGCGACAGCTTGTCGGCAGGCGGCAATCAACCCCGAGCGCACTATCTCCTCGGTGAAGCGCCACATGGGAACCGACTGGCGTGCGAGCATCGACGGTAAACGATTCACGCCGCAGGAAATCTCCGCGATGATCCTGCGCAAGCTGCGCCGCGACGCTGAGGCGTTCCTCGGCCAGGAGGTGACGCAGGCTGTCATCACCGTCCCCGCCTACTTCAACGATATGCAACGCCAGGCCACAAAGGATGCGGGCCGCATTGCGGGCTCGAAGTCCTGCGCATCATCAACGAGCCGACAAGCGCGGCGCTCGCGTATCTCGACAACGGCGACCCTCAGAAGGTGATGGTCTACGACTTGGGTGGTGGCACGTTCGATGTGTCGATCATCGAGATCGGCGAGGGCGTGATCGAGGTGCTTGCGACAGCGGGTGACAACCATTTGGGCGGCGACGACTTCGACGAGCGCATCGCCGATTACCTGTTCGGGGTCTTCAAGCGGGAATCGGGCGTCGACGCGAGTCGCGATTCCGCCGCGGCGCAGCGCGTGCGCGAGGCGGCGCGCCAGGCGAAAGAGGAGCTGTCCTCTATGGAGACGGCGCGCGTGAACCTGCCGTTTCTGGCGCAGGGCGCATCCGGCCCGCTTCATCTGGAGGCGCAGGTCACGCGCTCGGAGTTCAACCGCATGACCGCCGATTTGGTCGAGCGCACCGAAGGCCCCGTGTCCCAGGCGCTCAACGACGCGGGCATTGCCGCCTCCGAGCTGGGAAGCGTGCTGCTTGTCGGCGGGTCGACGCGCATCCCGGCGGTTCAGGACAAGGTTCGCTCCCTTACGGGGAAGGAGCCTTCGTCGTCGATCAACCCCGACGAGTGCGTCGCCGTGGGCGCGGCCATCCAGGGGCTACGCTCGCGGGGTCTTCGACGGGGCTTGTGAAGGCGAACTCCATTCTGCTGCTCGACGTGACGCCGCTTTCCCTTTCCCTTGAGACCGTTGGCGGCGTGGCGACGCGCATCGTGGAGCGCAACACGACGCTCCCCGTGCATTACTCGCAGATTTTCACGACGGCGGCGGCGTTCCAGACGAGCGTGGAAATCAACGTGCTTCAGGGCGAGCGCCCGATGGCGCGCGACAACAAGTCGATCGGCAAATTCCGTCTGAAGGGCATCAAGCGTGCTCCCGCGGGCGTTCCCCCAGATTGAAGTGACGTTCGACATCGACGCGAACGGTATTCTCACGGTTTCCGCGAAGGACAAGGGGACGGGCAGGAGCAGTCGATCACGTCGACGAGTCGGGCCGCATGTCCGACGAGGAAATCGATCGCGCCATTCGCGATGCGGAAACCTACGCGGCGCAGGACGCGACGCGTCGCGATGCGATGGAGGTGCATGCGGAGGCGGCACGCCTGGTCCAAGAGGTTGACGCGGCGCTCGCAAAATCCGGCAAGCAGTTGGAAAAGGGAAGAGAAGAAGCAGGTCAAAGCCGATTCGAATGCTCTCCGTAAGCTGCTTTCAAAGAAAACCGAGAAGCTGGAGGAAGCGGATATTGCGGCAATCCGCTCCGCCAAAGAGCAGCTCGACCGCTCAAGCGAGCATGTGAGGTCTTTGGGGTAGAGGAGTCTTGGGGCGCGGGGCTTTCTGGAGCGGTGCGCTTCGCGGCTCATTGTAAGAAATTGCGCCAAGCGCTAGCTCTCGTGCGCTTAAGGCAAGGCGGACAACTGCCTTAAGCGCACGATGCGCGGCCGAGCAGTTGCCGGGACGGCTTTCAGGGAATCTGAAAGCCGTCCCTCCGCGCGATCCTCGCGATGTTAGGCGATGTCGGTTGCGTCCTCGCGCTGCTTGCGGTGTTCGCGGCGCTCCCGCTTCGTCATGAGCGATTCGGGCAGTTCGCGGCGGCCTTGCTCTGCAAGCTTGCGCATGTCGGTGTCGGCCATGCCCTGCGTGGGGGCGGTTTTGCGCTTGTCGTAGAGCGGGTCGCCCTCGTCGTTCCAAATGCGCTCGGCGACAGGCGTCCATTCCGCGATGGAGTCATGGCATTTCGCGCAGAGGTCCTCCGCGCTTTCTTTTTCTCCTGAAGGTCGGTGGAATGCGCGCCGGCGCGCTTCACCATATCGGCGAGCAGCCCTTCGTTTTCCAAGATGGGGCAGGGCTTGAGCAGGTTGTCGTTGAAGGGCTGGCCCTCGTAATACTGCATGACCAGAGGGGAGCGCAGCGCGTCGAGACGGCTTGTTTCCCGAATGTTGACGTTCGCGTAATGCGCGAACACGCACGGCTCCACATCGCCTGCGGCGTTGATGTGCAAGTAGCGGCGCCCGCCGGCGATGCAGCCGCCGACGCATTCGCCGTCGTTCTGGAAGTCAAGCGTGAACAGGGGCTTCTTCTCGCGCATCTCGCGGATGAAGCGGTAGAGGTGCTCGCGCTGATCGGCGTGCACCATAAGCGAGGTGGGCGAGCCGACGCCAACGGGCATGTACGTGAAGACCCACGCGAAAAGAGCCCCCTTCTCGATGAGCCAGTCGAAGAACTCCTCGCTGGCGATGGAGCTTGCGTTGGCGCTGGTATAGCAGCACGATACGCCGAAGGGCAGGCCGTTTTCGCGCAGGGAGCTCCATGGCGCGGGACACCTTGGCATACGTTCCCTCGCCGCGGCGGGCGTCGGTGGCCTCCTCGAAGCCTTCGACGCTGATGGCGGGCACGAAGTTCGCGACGCGGATCATATCTTGCACGAACTCCTCGTCGATGAGCGTCGCGTTAGTGAACGACAGGAACGCGCAATCGGGATGCGCTTCGCATAGGTTGATGAGGTCGTGCTTGCGGACGAGCGGCTCGCCGCCGGTGTAGATGTAGACGTGGGTTCCCAGCTTGACGCCCTGGTTGATGATGGAGTCGATTTCCTCGTAGGTGAGGTTTTGCTTGTGGCCGTATTCCGCTGCCCAGCATCCGGTGCAGTGCAGGTTACAGGCGCTCGTCGGATCGAGCAGGATGGCCCAGGGAATGTTGCAGTGGTACTGATCGCGCATCGCTTCCTGCTTCGGCCATGCGAGCATGTTCGCGTCAACGACGAATGTCTTGATGAGGCGGTCCCTGACCTGGGGATTCATGTCGGTGAGAATCTTCATGATAAGTTGATACCAATTCGATTCGTCATCGATTGCCTGGTGGAAGGCGGCGCGTTGGGTGGGGAACACGTCGTCGGGCGCAACTTTGTCGATCATGTCCATGATCTTCGCGACATTTCGCTCGGGATTTTCAAGTAGGTAGTCGAAGGCTTTGTTGAGGGCTGCCCGCTTGATTTGGTCGGTTGCTTTCATAGTGTTGTACCTCCCATAAAATTATTCAACAAATGTGGAATAATTCTCTTAAGCGTGAGTATAGGTCGATGAAATAAAAAATACAAGTGACAAATAAACAACGTTTGTGGTAAAACCTGCAGATGAAGTTATGCTGTCCATTTTTTTGCGAGGGAGAGATATGGGCGACGTGGGGGAGAAGATGGCGAACGAGATTCAGCCGACTGGAGAGGGAGCCGCCTGTCGGGAATCCGGGGAGCGCACGGCGCCCGACCGCCGTGTTGTGCGCACGCGAAAGGCGATCCGCCAGGCGTTTTTGACCCTCATGCAGGAGACGGAGTACCAAAAGATCACCATCACCGGAATTGCCCGCGAGGCGGACATCGACCGAAAGACGTTCTATCTTCACTACCAGTCGGTCGAGGATCTGGCGAACGAGATCGTGCAGGACGAGGCGGACCGGATCGTGCGCACATGCCTGGACTCCCTCGAGAACAGCGACGACGGCGAGAACGTGGTCGACCTGTTCAAACGGCTTTCGCTGGGGCTGGCGCCCGACCTAAAGAGCATGAAGCTCATCGCCTCGCACACTCCCTACGGAGCTCGTTTTAAAGAAGCTGGAATCGTCGCTTACTGCGTCGCTTATCGAGCAGGACACGCTTGGCCTGAAGAAGTTGGGGCCGTATCTCGATTTCTGCGTCGCGTATTTCAGTGCGGGGGGAACTCGTGGCGGTGATTCGCCGCTGGATCTTAGACGAGTCGGAGATTCCCCTCGAGGATATCGCCCAGGTGACGCACGCGCTCGTCCATAGTGGTCTCGATGGTATCGTGCGGACTGTGGCCGAGGGCGGCGTAGGGGAATAGCCCCGCGTCCCTCGTGTCCGTTTGCACGGCTGAGCTGTGTGCATTTGGTTTAAGGCCCGCTCGCGCCATGCCACCTCGCGTATACTGGGAAACAACTTGAACTGAGCATTCTGAATGGGGCGGGGCGGCGACAAGTTCCGAACCTGGTCAGGTCCGGGAGGAAGCAGCCATAAGGGGCCTCTGACGAGCGCCCTGTCCTATTCAGAATGCTTCATCTTGCAGGCGGCCACGAGCCGCCTGCTTGCTGTATGGGCTTCTTCTTGTAAGGACGCTATGGACATCATCAACTTCTTCATCAGTCTCCTTTCCGACCCCGCTCGGCGATTGCAGGGTGGATTGTGGCGCTGGGCGCCGCATGGGTGTACACCCGTTGTTCCTGATCGTGTTCGTGGAGACGGGCCTTGTGTTCTTCCCGTTTCTGCCGGGCGATTCGCTTTTGTTCGCGGCCGGCGTCTTCTCGGCTGACGGCGGCGGGCTGCACCTGTGGGCCACGCTGCTCGTGTTCTACGCGGCGGCCATCCTGGGCAACACGTCCAACTACTGGATTGCCCGCTTCTTCGGCGCGCGCATCATCGACTCGGGCAAGATGAAGGCCCTTACGCCTGAGCGCATGGCCAAGCTCGACCACTTCTTCGAGCGCTACGGCGGGCTGACTATCGGATCACGCGCTTCATGCCTTTCTTCCGCACGTTCGCCCCGTTCATTGCGGGCACCGGCCACATGAATTTCGGCAAGTTCACGCTGTTCAACGCGATTGGCGGCATTTCTTGGGTCTCTGTTCGTATTGGTGGGATACTTTTTCGGTGGCATTCCGTTTGTGCAAGACCACTTCGAGATCATCGTGCTGGGCATCGTCGCGGTATCGGTGGCCCCTGCGTTCATCGGTGCGGTGAAAGCCGCGATGAGCCTCGAAGAAGGGCGACAAGGCAAAAACGCCAAGCACGCGAAATAATGCCGACACGTGTCAGCGAGGGGCGATCGGTCCCGGATACGAGGAGGCACATGTCCGAGCTTCTATCGATACGACGAACTTTTCCAGGAGCGTCCGGCAACCCCGGGCGCGTCTTCTATAATGGAGCGAAATGAACCGGGCGCCTTGCGCGCCGCATACGAATGCGAAGGACTCGCGCGATGTCGGAAGCTTTATGCCGCAAATATCGCCCCCAGACGTTTGAGGACGTGGTGGGGCAGGAGCAGATCGAGCGCACCATCAAAAACGCCATCGAGCAGGACAAAGTCAGCCATGCGTACCTGTTCTGCGGCCCGCGCGGCACGGGCAAGACGACCACTGCCCGCCTGCTTGCGAAGGCGCTTTTATGCGAGGGTGGCCCGACTGCAGACCCCGATGGAACGTGCGAGGACTGCCAGCTTATCGCCGCGGGAGAGCACCCGGACGTCTACGAGCCTGGACGCCGCAAGCCGCACCGGCGTCGACAACGTCCGCGAGGAGATCATCAACCGCGTGCAGTTCGCGCCTACGCGCGGCCGCTACAAGGTCTACATCATCGACGAGGTCCACATGCTCTCGGTGGCAGCGTTCAACGCGCTGCTGAAGACGCTCGAGGAGCCGCCGAGCCATGTGGTGTTCATCCTGGCGACCACCGACCCGCAGAAGGTGCCCGAGACCATCCATTCGCGCTGCCAGCGCTTCGACTTCCGCCGCATCTCCAACGAGTCCATCGTGGCGCGTTTGGGCGCGGTATGCGTGTCCGAAGGGGTCGAGTTCGAGGGCGATGCGCTCGACTTGATCGCGCATCATGCCGGAGGCGGCATGCGCAACGCGCTCACCTCGCTCGAGCAGACCATCGCGTTCGGCGAGGGCAAGGTCACGCTTGCGGGCGCCGAGGCGATGCTCGGGTCGCTCGATTCGAGCGAGATGTCCGAAATCATGAACGCGGTCGGCACCCGTGATGCTGCAGCGTGCTTCCGCTGGACGGCGCAATATGTGGAAACAGGAGCCGACCTGGCCCGCTTTGTGGGCGATATGGCTGAGCGCGTGCGCAATCTGTACGTGATGTCGCTTGTGGGCGCCGACGTGGCGCTGGAGGTGTCCGAGTCCGAGCGCCGAGAGCTCACAGGCGAGCTGCCGTTGTTCGGCCCCGATCGCCTGGCGCGCTTGCTCGGCGTTTTGGGCGATCTGTCGGCCGAGTTGAAGACGTCCACCAATCCTCGCCTGTCGTTCGAGATTGCGCTTACGCGCATGGTGCGGCCCGATAGCGACCTGACGCTCGAGGCGCTCGCCGAGCGCATCGAGGCGCTCGAGTCGGGGTATTCGGCCTGTTCGCGGATGATTGCTCCTGCTGCCGCTCCCGCCGCCGTCGCCGCCGCTGCTGCGGCGACGGGTGCGTCGTCGAGCGCGGCGCCGGAGCCGAGCGCCCGGGCGCATCGGGGAGCGGCGAGCTCGGCGGGCTCGGCGATGGGGCAGGCAGGCGCGTCGTTTGATTCCCGCCATGCCCGCACCGCGGCAAGTGAAATGCAGGCTTCGCAAGAGGCTGCCTCTCGGGGGCGGCTCCCGCGGGGGGCTTCCAGGCGTCGGCCGAGGCTGTTCCTGCCGTGAACGCAGCGGCGGCGACGGCGGCGACCGAAGCGGCGCCCCGTGAGAACGTCGCTTCGGCGGCTGCTGCAGTTGCTGGCGCTTCCGCAGTATGTGGCGCGATTCCCGCCGAGCTTGCGGACACGCTGCGCAACGAGGCGGCGCTGCAGCGCATCTGGAGTTCGGCCATCGCTTCGCTCAAGAAGAGCAAGGCGGCCTACGGCGTGCTCTTCTTGAACACGAAAGCTGTGCTCGACGAGGGCCGCGGTATGCTCGTCATCGAGTTCCCCGTGGAGAACGCCTTTGCGTTCAATGCTGTGCAGAAGCCCGATGTGCAGGACGCCGTTTCTGCGGCGCTCGCGCAGTCGTGCGGTGCGGCAATCCCGTTTGCCTTCTCGAAAGGCCCTTCCCAGGGTGCAAGCGCGGCGGCGGCCCCGTCCGCTTCCTCGTCAGGGGTCTCTGCTCGATCGGCGACGCAGCAAGCGCAGCCTCGGGCGTCCCATGCTGAAAGGCCAAGCGCCGCTCGCGAGGCCGCAGCTGCGGCGATGCGCGCGGTTCGGGAGCGAGAGGCGGCTGCGGCGTCTGCTGAACCTGCGCGCTCGACGGCTCGACAGCCCGTTTCATCTGCGAATGCGCGCCAGGCAAGCCCGCAGGTACGCGAGCCGCAGATGCGGGGCGCCCAGAACGCGGGTGCGTTCGTTCCCGAGCCAGACCCCGTTCCGCTCGATGCGTACGGCGACGCTCCCTACGACGAGCCGGTTCCCTATGGCGACGAGGACGCGTTCGTCGGGGATGCCCCTGCGTATGCTGCTGCGACGGCTTCCCCTGCTAAACGACGGGGAGGCGGAGAGGCTCGCCGCTCACCAGGTGCCGCTTCCTCCGTGCCTGACTTCAACCGCATGGCGCGTGAGGCGGCGGCGCGAACCTCGACGGCGGCTGGCCTTCCCCCGAGCCGACCGATGCGAACACGTCGGCGTCGATCGACGCGACCGGTCCGAACGGCGAGCCTGCGGGTAGCGAGTTCGACTCGTCCGATGACCTGGCCGCTATGCTCGCAGCGGAGGTTTCGAGGGCTCGCGCGTCGAAGAAGTGAGAGAATAGCCCGACAGATAAGACGGGTTTCGCCCCGACAACGCGTTTTCGCGCGGGGCGTCGATACGTAAAGAACACTACCAGGAGGAAAACAATGGCAAAACGAGGCGGATTCCCCGGCGGCGGCATGGGCAACATGGGCGCTATGATGAAGCAGGCTCAGAAGATGCAGGCCGAGCTTGCGAAGGCGCAGGAGGAAGTGAAGACGATGTCGTTCGAGGCTACGGCCGGTGGCGGCATGGTGAAGGTCACGGCGCTCGGCGACAACACGATCCAGTCCATCGCGATCGACCCCGAGGCTGTCGACCCGGAGGATGTTGAGATGCTCGAGGACATGGTCCTCGCTGCGGTGAACGAAGCGCTTCGCGGCGTCTCCGACATGGCGGCCGCTCGCATGAGCGCGGCGACCGGCGGCATGAACATCCCCGGCTTGATGTAGGCGCTTTTCGTGAACTCCGCACCTGCGATTCAAAAGCTTCTCGATGAGCTTGAGCGCCTTCCCGGTGTCGGGCCGAAGTCCGCGCAGCGCATGGCGTATTGGATCTTGAACACCGATCGCGCGACGGCGCTGCGCTTGGCTCAGTCGATCATCGAGGTGAAGGACACCGTGCATTTCTGCTCGCGGTGCTTCAACTATGCGGAAGGCGACGTGTGCGAGATCTGCGCGTCGACCAAGCGCGATGGCGGCATCATTTGCGTGGTGAGCGAGCCACGCGACATCCCCCCCCCCATCGAGCGCACGGGCGTTTTCGGGGGCGTGTACCATGTGCTCGGGGGCGCGTTGTCACCTCTCGAGGGCATCGGCCCTGATGACTTGCATGTGGCCGAGCTTATGGCGCGATTGGGCAGCGAGGACGCGAGGGAAGTGGTGCTCGCGACCAATCCCAACGTCGAGGGGGAGACGACGGCGTCGTATCTTGCTCGACTCATCAAGCCCCTGGGTGTGAAGGTGACGCGCTTGGCGAGCGGCTTGCCTGTTGGCGGCGACTTGGAGTTCGCCGACGAGGTGACGCTCGGCCGTGCCCTCGAGGCGAGGCGCGAGCTTTAGCGGCCTGAGCGCTAATCTGGGGCCTTTGCCTAGGATGGCTAGAATAGTCGCTCTTTTCGGGAATCCCCAGTCCGACAATGGCAAAAAATAAAGGCTCGCGTTTGCGAGCCTTTATTTGCTTCGTCCAACAGTGAGGAACCTGTCCCCTCCAAAAACAGGATTCTCGCTGTTGCCGAAGTCCGAACTGCGTAGTAGGTCGTTGCATAGTATAGCACCATTTGGCCGAATGCGTGTAACTCTTTTCATCCTGCTTGAGTGATGCGCCTCACCTCGAGCGATTGCGCGATTGGTACCCCGCTCAGCCTCTGGGGATGGTGAAAATCGAACGAATAGATCGAAGTGCGTGCACCTGCCTGGCGAGGTGCATACTCCTTGCCGCTCCCTTCAGTGATATACTTTCGCCTTACGGAATAAAGACGGGAGAACCATCAATGGTCAACGTGCCGGTTCCCGGCAGTCTCGATCGTCGGGCGCCACAATTCGGGGAAAACGACCCTCATCGTGAAGCTTATCGAGGAGCTTGTTGCTCGGGGGCACGACGTGGGAAGCGTGAAGCATCACAGCCACAAGGGCTTCGATATCGACTATCCGGGCAAGGATTCCTACCGCCATCGTGAAGCGGGCGCTTCGGAGACTGTCATCGCAGCGCCGGGGCAGATCGCCCGCATGAAGACGCTCAAGGGCGAGGCGGAATGCTCCGATATCGTGCGAAGCATGCCAGGCCACGATATCGTCGTCGTGGAGGGTTATCGCAAAAGCGGCCTGCCGACCATCGGTTCTCATGCGTTCGGGAAACGAGGCGGACCAGCGCGTCGCTGAGGCGTTTGCCTTGGGCGCGGAGCGAGGCTGGGCGCTTGGGACCGACTTCACCCAGATTGCGAAATGCCTCTTCACGCCCGAGGGCGAGCGCATCGAGGGCGCGGAGGAGGCTTTGGACGACGACCTTCGCAACGACGGGGACCGCGCCGCGCAGGAACTTGCGGACGAAGCCCCCGGCGAGCCGGCGGCTGCGGATGAGGAAGATGGCGTCCACCCCGACCTTGCGCGCAAGATGCCCGACGTGAACACCGTCGCCCGACTTTTGCAGCATAACTGAATAGATTCCAGATTGTTCGCCCAGTTCAACGGGCTTTTTCTTTGTCAAGTTTTTACGACTTTATACGCCGTTGTCTGGCTGGGTATGGTATAATCAGGCATCGTGTAAACCCAGGTCAGGACGGCTATATGTACCTCAGGAAGTCGAAGAAGCCCAACGGGCGCACTTACCTAACCATCGTGCAGGGCTACCGCGACGAGGACGGCAAGAACAAGGCCAGGACCGTCAGGAGCCTCGGCTACGTCGACGCCCTCGAGGCGGAGTTCGACGACCCCGTCGCCCACTTCGAGGAGGAGTGCAGGCGCATGACCGAGGAGGCCGCCAGGGCGCAGGCGCCCGTGACCGTGGAGTTCTCGGCGGCCAGGAGGATCGGCAAGCGCGCCGAGGGCCGCGTCGAGCCTCGGCGCGGCGGTGCCGTCCGCCTACCTCCACCGCGACCTCGGGATCTGGTCGTTCTTCGAGCGCAAGCGCACGGCGCGCGGGTTCTCCTACGACCCCTGCAGGATCCTGGAGCTGCTCGTGTGGGACCGCATAGCGCACCCCTCCTCCAAGCGCGCCGCCTGGGAGGCCAGGGGAGGTTCCCCGCAAGTGCGGCTTCACGGCCGACGACGTCTACCGCTGCCTGACCTACCTGGACGGCAACGCCGACGCGCTCGTGAGCTCGATGAACGCGTCGCTGGAGGAGTCGCGCGGGCCGCGCGACGCGTCGTGCCTGTACTACGACGTCACCAACTACTACTTCGAGTGCGACGAGGAGGACGGCTTCAGGATGAGGGGCGTCTCCAAGGAGCACAGGCCCAGCCCGATCGTGCAGATGGGGCTGTTCCTGGACTCCGACGGCCTGCCACTGGGCTACGGTTCTTCCCCGGCAACCGCAACGACATGACCACGCTGCTGCCGGCCATGTCGAAGGCGGGCGTGCGCGACCTGCCCTGGGGGGGAGCGGGTGGTGGTCGTGGCCGACAAGGGCCTCAACACCTCCGCGAACATCGCCGCGTGCGTGCTCGACGGCAACGGCTACATCTTCTCGCAGTCCGTGCGCAAGGCGGCCAAAGGGGAACCAAGTCGTGGGTGCTCGACGACGCGGGCTACGAGGAGAGCGCCTCCGGCTCCTTCAAGATCAAGAGCCGCATCTCGGAGAAGGCGGTCTACGTCGCGGGCGAGGACGGCAAAAGGCGCAGGGTCACGGTGCCGGTGAAGGAGGTGGCCTTCTGGTCGCGCGACTACTTCGAGCGCAGCCGCCGCGAGCGCGCCAAGGTCGTCGAGAAGTCCAGGGCCGCCGTGGCCCGCGGCGACCTGTCGTCGGCGGCGGCGAAGACGTCGGTGCGCTACGCGAAGGACGTGCCCGTCGTGCGCGAGACCGGCGAGGCCGCCTCCCACAACTGGGTGGTCGACGAGGAGAGGATCGCCGCCGACGAGGCCATGGACGGCTACTACTGCATCGTCCCCTCCGAGCAGGAGATGGACGCCCGAGACGTCATCGACGCCTACCGCGGCTCTGGCGGATAGAGGAGTCCTTCCGGGTGATGAAGGGCGACCTCGGCGCGCGCCCCGTCTACTGCTCCACCGAGTCCCACATACGCGCCCACTTCCTCGTCTGCTACGTGGCGCTGCTCGCCATGCGGCTCATGCAGCTGGACACGGGGCGCAAATACTCCGCAGCTCAGATATCGGAGGCTCTCGCCGGCGTGACGGGCCACCTCATGGACCGCAACCTCTACCTGTTCGACTACCGGACCGACCTCACCGACGAGCTCGCGGGAGCCGTCGGGATCGACCTGTCGCGCCAGGTGCTCACCCGCGGGCAGATCCGATCCATCATGGCGGACGTGAAGAAACCGAGGAGCTAGGGGCGTACCACGCCGGAAAAAGTCACAAGAAAGAGGGCCGTTCTCCCAGCTCAGCGTAGGAGAACAGCCCTCTTTGGCTGCAAAAAGTTAGGGTATAGCACCATTTGGCCGAATGCGTGTAACTCTTTTCATCCTGCTTGAGTGATGCGCCTCACCTCGAGCGATTGCGCGATTGGTACCCCGCTCAGCCTCTGGGGATGGTGAAAATCGAACGAATAGATCGAAGTGCGTGCACCTGCCTGGCGAGGTGCATACTCCTTGCCGCTCCCTTCAGTGATATACTTTCGCCTTACGGAATAAAGACGGAGAATCATCAATGGTCAACGTGCCGGTTCCCGGCAGTCTCGATCGTCGGGCGCCACAATTCGGGGAAAACGACCCTCATCGTGAAGCTTATCGAGGAGCTTGTTGCTCGGGGGCACGACGTGGGAAGCGTGAAGCATCACAGCCACAAGGGCTTCGATATCGACTATCCGGGCAAGGATTCCTACCGCCATCGTGAAGCGGGCGCTTCGGAGACTGTCATCGCAGCGCCGGGGCAGATCGCCCGCATGAAGACGCTCAAGGGCGAGGCGGAATGCTCCGATATCGTGCGAAGCATGCCAGGCCACGATATCGTCGTCGTGGAGGGTTATCGCAAAAGCGGCCTGCCGACCATCGAGCTCATGCGTTCGGGAAACGAGGCGGACCAGCGCGTCGCTGAGGCGTTTGCCTTGGGCGCGGAGCGAGGCTGGGCGCTTGGGACCGACTTCACCCAGATTGCGAAATGCCTCTTCACGCCCGAGGGCGAGCGCATCGAGGGCGCGGAGGAGGCTTTGGACGACGACCTTCGCAACGACGGGGACCGCGCCGCGCAGGAACTTGCGGACGAAGCCCCCGGCGAGCCGGCGGCTGCGGATTAGGAAGATGTCGTCCACCCCGACCTTGCGCGCAAGATGCCCGACGTGAACACCGTCGCCATCGTGACCGATCTTCCCCGCGCAATCGAGGCTGCGGCGATTTACGGCATCCCCGCGTTCGACCTTAACGACACGGTTGTCCTCGCCGATTTCGTGGAATCCCATTTCGTGCGACCGCGCGTGACGGTGGTCATCCAGGCAGGCGGCGAGAGCCGGCGCATGGGCCGCAGCAAGGCGACGGTCCCGTTTTTGGGTCGTCCGCTCATCTGCCGTCTGATCGAGCGGTTAAGCCCCGTGGCTGACGACTTAGTCATCACGACTAACGGTTCCCGACAACTTGACGTTTTTGCACCAGGAGTTTCCGCAGCTCAATATCCAGCTTGTGTGCGATATCTTCTCGAGTCGCGGTGCTCTGCCGGGTCTGTACACGGCGCTCCAGGCCGCGCGCAACCCCTACGTCGCCATTGTGGCATGCGACATGGTGTTCGCATCGGGCGCCCTCGTGGTCGCCGAGGCGCTGTGCATGAACCAGACCGGGGCCGACGTGGTCGTCCCTGTGAACAAGCACGGTTTCGGCCCTTCCACGCGATGTACCGTCGCATGGAGTGCCTGCCCGCCGTGCGCCGTGCGCTCGATCGCGGCGAGAAGCGCGCCCAGTCGTTTTTCGGGGACGACTCCGTGTTTGTCCACGAGTTCCCGCAAAGTAAGGTGCTCGAGGCGGAGCCGATGGGCGGTTGTTTCATCAACGCGAACACGCCCGATGAGCTGCATGCGCTCGAAGACATGGTGATGGAGGGCTAGGCTCTCCATCGAGGGGATGGCGCCTCGCCGCAGGTGGGGGCCCGCGAAAGGCAGTGATCCCAAAATGCCGAACCTTTCTGACATAGCCGATGTTGCCGAGGCGCTGGGGGGGCAAATCGGTCCTCGTGGTCGAGAAGCGTTGCGTGGCGGTGCGTAACCGCCATTCGTCGTCGCAAATGCATCGAAGCGTGCGTCGCGGACGCGATCTCGGTCGGCGATAACAGCGTGAAGATCGATGCGGAGGCCTGCGTTTTCCTGCGGTGCTTGCACGGTCGTCTGCCCCACCGAGGCGCTCGTTCCCGTCGAGCCTGCCGATGTTGAGCCTCGCCAGTGCTGCCGCCGAGGCTACGCGTGCGCTCGGCGGCAACCTCTCCGTATTCGCATGTGCCCGCAAGGCCGCGCGTCGAGAGGGCGATCCCGACAAATATGTGTCCGTCCCCTGCCTTGCGCGCATGGAGGAAAGCCTCCTTTTGCAGCTTGCCCCCACGGTGTGGGCGATGTGGTGCTCGTCGACGGAACGTGTTCGACTTGCAAGTTCGGCGGTACGAGCGAGGGCGTCACGGCGACGGTTGAGTCGGCGAACTCTCTGCTCGCGGCGCAGGGGTCGAACGTTCGCGTTCGCCGCGCCTCGGAGTTTCCGCCCGAGGCGATCGAGACGAGCGGGCGCAAATCGTTCGCCGCGGCGCGCCGCGGGTTCTTCTCACAGGCGGGCGGTATGGCGAAAGACGCCGTGAAGGTCGCGACGGAGAAGGCGCTCGACGAGACGCTCGGCAAACAGAATGAGAAGAAGGAGCTGAACCTTCGCGAGCTGCTTCGCCCCGACAAGGACGGTGGGCTGCCGCAATTCGAGCCTTCGCGGCGAATGAACGCACTCGACGCGATGGACGCAATCGGTCAGAGCGTCGTTCCCGAAATCGAGACGCGCCTGTTTGGAAGCGTATCGATCGACGAGTCGAAGTGCCGCGCGTGCGGGATGTGCACCGTGTTCTGCCCGACGCAAAAATTCCTTAAGAAAAGCGAGGAGAAGCCTGCTTCGGGAGAGGGCAGCTACTTGGAGTTCCAGCTGATGGAATGCGTGCAATGCAATCTGTGCGCCGACACCTGCCTGCAGAAGTGCATTACGGTCTCCGATGTGATCGCCACCTCCGGCTCTTCGACTTCGAGCCACGGCTTATCCATCTCCCCGATCCGCCGGCGCGCGGAAGCCTGCTCGCGCCTGAAGTCGACGGGCCGATAGCGCGTGCCGTCTACGGCTGACCCTCCTGTGGTCGTATTATTTCGACCGCTTGCGCGATGGATGGGCATCTGTGGTATACTGGCAACACTTTAGCGCAGTAAAGTGCAGTAGCACAGGGAAGGGTACCGTGCGCGACGAGCGAGCGCGGTGTGCGAAGGAAGGAATCTCATGAAGAAACTGAAGGTAATGGCAGCAGCGGTATGCGCCCTCGCCTTGGCGGCGTGCATGCTGGCCGGTTGCTCCTCCAACAACGCTTCGAACGACAAGAAAGACGCGGCTGCGACCAGCTCGGACAAGACGACGCTCATCGTCGGCTTCGACCAGTCGTATCCGCCGTACGGTTTCGTCGGCAACGACGGCAACTTCACCGGTTTCGACCTTGACCTCGCTGCCGAGGTTGCCAGCCGCAACGGCTGGGACATCCAGCTCGGTTTCATCGATTGGGACGCGAAGGACACTCCTCAACTCCGGCGCCATCACCTGCATCTGGAACGGCTTCACCATGGAAGGCCGCGAGAACGACTACACCTTCTCCGATCCCTATATGCTGAATGCCCAGGTCATCGTCGTGAAGAAGGGTAGCGGCATCGAGAGCCTCGCCGATCTTGCCGGCAAGAACGTCATCACCCAGACCGACTCCGCCGCCTACGATGTGCTCGCGGGCGACGAGGCGACCAAGGCTGACCTTAAAGCCACCTTCGCCTCGCTCGAGACCATCGGCGACTACAACACCGCCTTCATGCAGCTTGAGACCGGCGCCGTCGACGCCGTGGCTGCGATCTCTCCATCGCGCAGTACCAGATGAGCGCCAAGCCCGATGCCTATGTCCAGCTTCCCGAAGACCTTTCCGACGAGCACTATGCGGTCGGCGTGAAGAAGGGTAACACCGAGCTTGCCGACGCGATCACCAAGACGCTCAAGGAGATGAACGGGGACGGCACCGTCGAGAAGCTGTGCGAGAAGTACGCTGAGTACGGCCTGTCCTACACGAACTGGATCCTCAAATAGCCAGTCGATAAGTTAGTTTGCTTGCGGGTATAACCTCCTGTAGGCAGAAGAGAATCGCGGACGGGGCAACCTGTCCGCGATTCGTGTTGCAATAAGAAAGAGGTTGCCGTGGAAATTGGAACCATGCTTTCCATGCTCGGGCAGGGCTTTGGCGTTACTTTGCAGATATTCTTCCTGACGCTGGTGGGGTCGCTGCCGCTTGGCGTGGTGGTGGCGCTTGCGCGCATGAGCCGCGTGAAGCCGATTGCCTGGATCATGAAGTTCTACATTTCCGTCATGCGCGGAACCCCGCTCATGCTGCAGATGTTTTTCATTTACTTCGCCCCTATTATATCTTCGGAATTCCTCTGAGCATGGAGTCGAAGTTCTCCGCAACGATTGTCGCGTTCATCATCAACTACGCCGGCTACTTTGCCGAGATTTACCGCAGCGGCATCCAGTCGATTCCGCGCGGACAGTACGAGGCCGCCGAGGTCTTGGGCTACTCGCGTCTCCAGACATTTATGAAAATCGTGCTGCCCCAGGTGATTAAGAGGATTCTTCCCGCTATGGGCAACGAGATCATCACGCTGGTCAAAGACACGTCGCTGGCGTTTGCCATCGGCGTGGGGGAAATGTTCTCGACGGCCAAGGCGCTGGTCGCCTCGCAAGTGAGCATGCTGCCCTTCGTGTTCGCAGCGGTTTTCTACTGGGTATTCAATTTCGTCGTGGAAGTGGTTCTCGGGCGCGTCGAGAAGAAGATGGGTTACTACCACGATTAGCCGTTGGGAAGGTGAGGTTTGGCAATGCCTGAAGATAATGTGCTGGTAAAGCTCGAGCACGGTAAGAAGAGCTTTGGCGATGTCGCGGTGCTCAAAGACATCTCGCTCGAGGTTCGCAAAGGCGAGGTCGTCGCCATCATCGGCCCGTCGGGAGGCGGCAAGTCGACGCTTCTGCGATGCATGACGCTGCTCGAGACGCTCGATGCTGGGTCGCTTTCCTACGGCGATTTGCCCGTGGCTGAAGATAACGGGCGGGGCATGCCGTCTATGGCGGCAAGGATGTGATGAAGCGGGCGAAATCGCGCTTTGGCCTGGTGTTCCAGAACTTCAATCTGTTCCCGCACTATTCGGTGATCAAAAACGTCACCGACGCGCCGATCAGCGTGCAGAAGCGTTCGCGCGCAGAGGCGTTCGAGCGCGGACGCGAGCTGCTCGCGAAGATGGGTCTCGCCGACAAGGAGGACATGGTTCCTTGCGAGCTTTCCGGCGGTCAGCAGCAGCGCGTCGCGATCGCCCGTGCGCTTGCGATGGATCCCGAGGTGCTTTTTCTTCGACGAGCCGACGAGTGCGCTCGACCCCGAGCTCACGCGCGACGTGCTCAAAGTCATCCGCGACCTGGCTGCTGAGCGCATGACCATGGTCATCGTGACGCACGAGATGACTTTCGCCCGCGACGTGGCGGACCGCATCATCTTCATGGACGACGGCCTTGTGGTTGAGGAAGGCCGCGCCGTGGACGTGATCAACAACCCGCAGCAGGAGCGCACGCGCGCGTTCTTAAGCCAGTACCAGCAGGGATAGGGAAGTCGCGAGAGTGCCAGGCGCCCGCAAGCGGCTCGAAGTTGCTTGCGAGGGCCGGGTGCTTGCAAGGCGTCGCGTACTCGTGAGGCGCCGGGCACGCGCAAAGGCCGGGCGCGCGCAAAGATAAGCTCCCTGCGCCTTGGGGGTACACCCAGAGGTGTATCTGCGTGGTGCAACGATGACGATTGCGCCACGTTCAGGAGCTCTTCAGGATGGCGTGGTAAGGTTTGCTCAACAACCCAATGCGGGCGAAGGAGCAAATGACATGAGCGATTACAATGAGAACAACCAGGGTGGATACGACCCCCAGTCATCCAGCCAGTCGTTCGGGCAGGGGACGGGCGGCGCGCCGATTCCCCGAATTCTTACTATCATTATCAGGGCGCGGGTCCGGGTGGTGTGGCGGGGACGAATGCCACGGCGCCAGTCAATCCCGCGTCTCCCTATGCGCAGTCGGCGGGTGCGCACAACGCGCAGGCGTACGCCGCGAAGCAGGACCCAAAGCCTAAGAAGAACCATTCGGGTGCGAAGACGTTCGGGATCGCGTTTGCGGGCGCGGCGCTTGCATGCGTGCTCGTGCTCGGCGGCACCGGCGTCGTCAACACGGTGACGAGCGGCTCCCCGTCGGGCTCGACCACGGTGCTCGGCGGCACGTCTTCCGCATCCACGAGCGGCAATGCCGATGAGAATGCGACGCTTGCGGAAAGCGTCTCCCAGAAGTGCCTTCCGTCCGTGGTGGCTATCGACGTGTACACCAACCAGCAGAGCGGTTACTACGGCTACAGCACGCAGAATTCCCTTACCGAGACGTCTCTCGGCAGCGGCGTGGTGCTTTCCTCCGATGGCTACATCGTGACGAACTATCACGTGATCGAGGGCGCCGACGCCCTGAAGGTCACCATCGAGGGCGAGGAATACGATGCGGACATCATTGGCTCTGACCCCAGCTCCGACATCGCGGTTATCAAGGCGAAGAACGCTTCGGGGCTGACTGCCATGGAGCTGGGTGATTCCGACGATCTGACGGTGGGCGAATGGGTCATGTCGATCGGCAGCCCCTTCGGCCTTGAGCAGTCGGTGGCGACGGGCATCGTGTCGGCTACGAACCGCTCGCAGATCATGGACAACTCTTCCGACTCGTACCAGTACGGTCAGCAGCAGTCGAACACCACGACGGTCTACACCAACATGATCCAGACTGACGCAGCCATCAACCCCGGCAATTCTGGCGGCGCGCTCGTCGACAAGGACGGCAAGCTCATCGGCATCAACACGCTGATCACGTCCTACTCCGGCAACTATTCCGGCGTCGGGTTCGCCATCCCTGTGAACTATGCGGTCAACCTGGCCCAACAAATCATCGAGGGAAGACGCCGACGCATGCGCAGCTGGGCGTGTCCCTGTCCACGATTAACGCGCAGACGGCCCAGCGCTACGGCTTCTCGGTGGATGAGGGCGCCTATATCGCAGCGGTGAGCAGCGGCTCTGGCGCTGACTCCGCGGGCCTTAAGGTGGGCGACATCGTAACCGCCTTCGATGGCAAGAAGGTCTCCTCCGCGAGTGATCTTATGCTCGCCGTGCGTTCGAAGAATCCGGGCGACACGGCTACCGTCACGATCAACCGCGACGGTCAGAGCCAAGACGTGCAGGTGACGCTGGGAACCGGACGAGAGTTCGCAGGCGGGCGCAGGCGCAAGCTCGGGGTCTAACAGCTCGAACGGCAACGGGTCGAACGGTGGCTCGCTTGAGGACCTTCTGCGCCAGTACGGTTACGGCGGCGGTTCCAGCTCGAGCGGGACGAGCGCCGATGCGGGATCTGGCGCGATTGCCCAAGCCGCGTAAGCGGGCACAACGAGCGAATCGGCACGGTTTCGGCCGCGTGGGGACTAATCCTACGCGGCCTTTTTTCGTTTGAGGTGACGGAAAAGGCGTGCAGTTACGGCTCCGAGGTTCTAGCTGCGAGTCGATTCGGGTAAGATGATTCGAAATGGTTAAATCAAACGCAGAAAAAGGGGTTTCGATGGCCAACGAATACCAGTACAAGCGTGTGCTTCTGAAGCTTTCCGGCGAGGCGCTCGCCGGCGATTTGGGTTACGGAATCGATCCGAAGGTGGTCGATGACCTGGCCGACGAAATCGCGGAAATCGTGCACGACGGTGTCCAGCTCGCCGTCGTTGTGGGCGGCGGCAACATCTTCCGCGGCGTTTCGGGCGCGACGGAGGGCATGGATCGCGCGCAGGCCGACTACATCGGCATGCTCGCCACGGTCATGAACGCGCTCGCCCTGCAGGATTCCTTCGAGCGCCACGGCGTGTTCTCCCGCGTGCAGAGCGCCATCAACATGCAAGAAGTTTCCGAGCCTACTACATCAGGCGTCGCGCCATCCGCCACATGGAGAAGGGCCGCGTCGTCATTCTCGCCGCAGGTACCGGCAACCCGTACTTCACGACCGACACCACCGCTGCGCTGCGCGCGTGCGAGCTCGATGTCGATTGCCTCATGAAGGCCACGAAGGTCGACGGCGTCTACGACTCGGATCCCAAGGTCAACCCGGACGCGAAGCGCTTCGATTCCATCAGCTACATGGAAGTGCTCAACAAGGGCCTTCACGTGATGGACTCCACGGCGACGTCGCTTTGCATGGACAACAAGGTTCCTATGATCGTCTTCGACCTGACAGTGAAGGGGAACATTTCTCGCGCGCTCAAGGGCGAAGCGGTGGGAACCACGGTAGAATAACGGCAACGGACAAGCGGGGGTGAGGCCCTCGCGTCACGCTATCGGCGGCGACGCCGCTCGAAGGGGACGAAAGGAGCTCGGATGAGCATTGACGACATTAAGGCGCAGGCCGAAGAGCGCATGGGCAAGGCCCTCTCGGCGCTGCACGACAACTTCTCATCGGTGCGCACGGGGCGTGCGAACGCGATGGCGCTCGACCGCATCAAGGTGGACTACTACGGGGTTCCCACTCCTGTGAACCAGATGGCCGGCGTGAAGACGCCCGATGCCCATATGCTCGTCATCGAGCCGTGGGACAAGACGACGCTGAAGGCTATCGAAAAGGCGATCCTCGAGAGCGATTTGGGCGTGACGCCCTCCAACGACGGTACGGTCATCCGCCTGCCGTTCCCTGCGCTCACCGAGGAACGTCGCCGCGAGCTCGTCAAGCAGTGCAAGGCGTACTCCGAGGAAGCGCGCGTCGCCATCCGCAACATCCGTCGCGACGCGAACTCCGCGGTCGAGAAGTGCATCAAGGAAGACAGCCTGCCCGAAGACGAGCAGCGCCGCGCCGAAGGCGCCATCCAGAAGATCACCGACAAGTTCATCGCCGAGGTCGACGAATCCTTCAAGAAGAAGGAAGCGGAGGTCATGGAAGTTTAGCCCCTTTTGATTCGAGGTCTTTTGAACAAACCGCTTGATATCATTTTCCCCAACCCGCCTTCGGGGCTTGCCCCGAAGCGCTTGATGCTGCGCGTATTCCCGAGCACATCGCCGTCATCATGGACGGCAATGGCCGCTGGGCGAAAAAGCGCGCGCTCAATCGTCTGAAAGGCCACAAGGCGGGAATCGAGGCGGTGCGCGAGACCATCCGCTGCGCGAGCGATCTTGGCGTTCGCTACCTGACCATCTACTCGTTCTCGACCGAGAACTGGAAGCGCCCTCAAGAGGAAGTCGTCGGGCTTATGGATTTGTTCGCTAAGACGATGCTCGCCGAGGTGGACGGCCTTCACGAGGAGCACGTTCGCGTGAAGACGATCGGGGATTTGTCCCTTCTGCCCGAGGAGACGCGCGAGGCGTTCGAGGAGGCATGGGAGAAAACCAAGAACAACACGGGGATGACCCTGGTCGTTGCCGTCAACTACGGTTCGCGCCAGGAGATTCTCCGTGCGGTCAATCGCTGCGCGGAAGAGGTGGCCGCCCGCACCGCCGACGGGCTTGCCCCGAAAGAGTTTTCCGCCGAAGACTTTGAGCGCGGGTTGTACACGGCGGGCATGCCCGATCCCGATCTGGTCATTCGGACGAGCGGAGAGGTTCGCCTGTCGAACTTCCTTCTGTGGCAGGTTGCCTATTCGGAGTTCGTCGTGACCGATGTGCTGTGGCCGGACTTCGACCGCTACGAGCTTTTGCGCTGCCTGCTCGAGTTTCAGGGGCGCGATCGCCGCTTTGGGGCGGTGAAGTAGCGTGACCCGCAAAGATGCCGACACGCGAGATGCTGCGGAGGAGTGGAAGCGCTCGGCCGAGCGCAAGGCGAGTCTGAAGGCCGCGCGCGCAACCGATGAGGAAAACGCAGGCCCGACACGTTCTACCCGCATCAAGGATTTCGCTTACAAGAAGACGCCGCAAAAGCTGAAAAAATGCAACCGACCTGCAGGTTCGTTTTCGCACGGGTGCGATTTACGTAACCTTGTGCATCGTGTGCATCCTCGTAAGCGACATCTCGACGCTCGTGTTTTTTGTGCGCGACGGCGGGGATTTGCGCTGGCGAGTTTTACTACATGCTGCGCGCCGACGCGAAGCTCCCTAATGAGATGCTCGGCATCATCGCCGCGATGCTCTACCCCGTAAGCGTGTACTTCCTCGGCGTGGTCGGCGCGCTGTACGTGAGCATCGCGCTTCTGCTCTCGCTTATCGTTTGGTACGTGTTTTGGCTGCGTGCGCGCGTGCCCGATGTCGGCGTGAGCTTTTTCGGTGCGGCGTACACAGGTCTTCTCCTTTCGGGCATCGTAGTCGTGCGCACAGCGCTGCCCGACCCGTGGGGCGGCGTGCTCGTCATCGGCATTTTCCTGAGCATCTGGGCGAACGATTCCTTCGCTTACCTGGTCGGAAGCAAGATTGGCAAACATAAGATGGCTCCGCGCGTCAGTCCGAAAAAGAGCTGGGAAGGCTTTTTTCGCGGGCATCGTCGGCTCGATGATCATCTGGGGGTTGTTCACATTGATCCCCGGCTTGAACCTGAACCTTCCCGAGGCGCTCGGGTTCGGCCTGGTTTGCGGCCTTATGGGCGTGCTGGGCGACTTGGCTGAAAGCCGCATCAAACGCAACTCCGGTTTCAAGGATTCTGGCACGATCGTACCGGGGCATGGTGGCTTACTCGACAGGTGCGACTCCTGTTTCTCGTTGCGGCATCATCGGCTATCCTTTTGGTGATTTCCGGGGCAATTCCTTTAACGTTTAAACGTCGCTTTTCAAGAAAGGTGCTTTCATGAGGCGTATCGTTGTTTTGGGATCGACAGGGGGTCGATCGGCACGCAAACGCTCGACGTGGTACGTCAGCATCCCGATAAGCTTAAGGTCGTGGGGCTTGCCGTGAACACGCGCGCCCAGGATATGCTTGCGCAGGCGAAGGAGTTCGGCGTCGGCCACCTTGCCGTGGGCAGCGAAGATGTTGCTGCGGGCGAAAGCGCCCTAGATCTTTGCCACGTTTGCGAAATCCTTTGGAGAAGACGGCTCGCTCGGTTTTGGGATGGGTGCCGTGGTCGACTTGGTCCGATTATCCGAGGCTGACGTGGTCGTGAATGCGCTTGTGGGTGCTGCGGGTCTGCGTGCAAGCTACGAGACGCTCAAGGCTGGTAAGGTCTTGGCGCTCGCGAACAAGGAGAGCCTCGTTGTCGGTGGCGACTTGATCATGCCGCTTGCAGCGCAGGTCGATGAGGCGCGCAGGGCATCGGGGACTGCTCCCGCGGTGGGGCCGGCGGGCGCGCTCATGCCGATTGACTCCGAGCACGGGGCAATCTACCAGTGCCTGCTCGGCGAGAACGAGCGCGAGGTTGCCAAGCTGTGGGTCACCGCATCGGGCGGGCCGTTCCGAGGTCGCACGCGCGACGATTTGCGTGACATCACGCCTGCTCAGGCGTTGAAGCATCCGACCTGGCATATGGGCGCCAAAATCTCGATCGACTCCTCCACGCTCATGAACAAGGGAACCGAGGTCATCGAGGCGCATCATTTGTTCAACATGCCCTACGGCAAAATCGAAGTCGTCGTGCAGCCGCAAAGCGCCATCCATTCCATGGTCGAATACACCGACGGCAGCGTGAAGGCGCACCTGGGGACGACCGACATGCGTATCCCTATCCAGTTCGCGCTGTCGTACCCTGATCGATGGGAGGCTCCGGTCGCACCGCTCGACTTCCGGACGCTGGGATCTTTTGGAGTTTGCCGCTCCCGATGAGAAGACGTTCCGCTGCCTTGCGCTTGCTCGTCATGCGGGAACCGGTGGGCGGAACCCTTCCCTGCGTGATGAACGCTGCGAACGAGATAGCTGTCGCAGCCTTCCTGTCCGAACGGGGAAGCTATCTGGGCATTGCGGAATGCGTCGAGGCCGTGATGTCCGAGCACGAATCGCAGGGCGTGCAGAAAGTGGAGAGCATCGAGCAGCTTCAGGCGCTGGACGCTTGGGCGCGTGCAGAAGCTGAGAAGCATATACGCTAGCCTGGAGCTTCATCGTTTTATTCGGGAGGCCGACGGATTTTGCCGTCGGCCTCCCGTGCGTTTCGTCCCCTAGCGTCTACCTGCCTTTCTCTTGCGGAGCGCAAGCGCTCCAGCTCCAATGCCGATCGCTCCCGCCGAGACCATGAGCACGGGGATTATTTTCAGCGCGAAGCCCATAAGCTCATCGCCGGTTTTTCCCAGGCCCTTACCCCTTGTGGTGCTGCCGCCTGAATCGACGATGGGCTGTGCGCCTTCGTCGACGTTCGCGATGGCGTGGGCGATGCGCGCATCTTCAAGGCTGGGCGAGGTGAGCACCGCCCTGTTCGAGAACTTCGTTCCCGTCAGCGCCTCGTCGGCGATGTTGGCGGCGAAGGTAATCGTTGCGGTGCTTCCCTTTTCGAGCGTCCCGATGAGTGCGGAGAACGTGTTGCCATCGCTTTCGAGGGCGGCATCGACCGGTTTCCCGTCGATTGCGACCTGGATGCTGTCGAAGTCGATAGAGGGCCCCGCTGGGGCATCTTCGTGTCCGCGACGAGCACGCTCTCGACTGTGCCGCCGATTGCTGTCGCTTCGATAGTGAAGCCGATCCGCTCGCCAACGGCTGCGCTCTCCCTATCGACGCTCTTCACGAGTTCGATGTCGACCTTGGAGGCGGGCCGTTCGATGACGGCAACGCGCGCTGTGCTGTGTGGCCTATCGCTTAACGTAGGTGACTCGATCGTCGCGGTGTTTTCGACGGTCGATCCGACAAAGGGACCCCTCTTCGATAAGGGCCTCGTATTCGACGGAAACGTTTGACCCTGCGCTCACCTTGCCGAGTTTCAAGGCGAACGATTGGGCGTCTCTGCTTGCGAAGTCGGGTTCGATCCGCTTGCCGTCTACGGTCGCTACGAACGTGGCGTAGTCGATGGCGACCCCTTCGGGAATCCCCTCGTCCACGAGTAGCGCATCTTCGAGGTCTGTCTCGCCGACCTCGACCGACAGGGCGTAGGAAATCGTTTCTCCCGCAAAGGCGGATTCCGCTGATGACGTCTTCTCGATGCTTGCCGTGCCTGCGGGTGCGACGATGTCCACCACTGCCTGCGCGGTGCGCTCGCCCTCGAGGGTGGGCGAGGTGAGCGTCGCGCCGTTTACCACCTTGTGCCCGATAAGGTCCTCATCAGCGACGTTCGCCTTGAACGACACTACGGCAACATCGTCTTTCCCCATCGTGCCGAGCCGATCGCGAACGGCTCCCTTCCTGGTGCACGATGGGTTCCTCTATGGCCTTTCCGTTCACGACAGCGCTCAGGCTGGCGAAGTCGACCTCGATGCCCGAGGGGAGGCCGCTGTCGGTTATCACGGCGTCGCGCAGGGTCCCGTTGGCCGTGCGGGCCATGATTGTGTACGTGAACGAATCTCCCACCTGCGCGGTCTCCTCGCTCGCCTCCTTCTCAAGTGAGGCGTTCGCTAAGGGCTCGTTCACCTCGACGTCGTTCGCGGCGCTCGATGCGGAGGCATCGCTCGCTTTGGCCTGCGCGCGGTTGACTACGTGCTCGGATGCGACGGGGAGTTTTGCCGAGTACTCAACTATGAGGGTCTCGCCGTCGTGCAAATCGATGCCCGGTTGGAGGGCGAAACCGAAGACGGCGCCGTCCCTGTTTTTCTCCAGCGTGACGTCAGGGCTGTCGACGGTCGTGCCGTCAGGCCTGATTACCAGGATGGACGAGGCGTCGATCGAGGCGAGGCTCGTCGCTTTCGAAGCAGTCGGCGAAGGCAATGTTGTGCGCGGTCGGCCTTGCGGGTTTGGGTGACAGTGACGGTGTAGTGGGCGACATCCCCCGCCTCGTAGCGCTGCTTGTCGGAGGTCTTCGAGACCTGGAGCTGCGCATCCTTCACCGTAATCGACGCGTCGCCGCTTGTTTGCGTGTTGGGTTCGTCGGTTGCGGCTATCGCGGTGTTGCCGACGGTCGATCCGGCGAGCGCGGCGTCGGCGATGGCGACGGTGTAGTCGACGGACACGGCCGTCTCGCCTTCCTCGCCAAAGGGGTTCGTGCCCTGTTCGGCCTTCTCGCCGAAGCGATAGAACGTGCGCTCGGGCGAGTTGCTGACGAGATTGCGATTCGTCTCGATCGTGAAAGAGGGCTTTTCCCCGTCGGTGCTAATTACGCAGCTGTCGGTGATGTCGTTGCCCTCGGAATCCCAAACCTTGATGCTGTCTCGCTGCAATTCGACTCCCTTCGCTTGCAAAGGTCGGAAATGACCAGGTTGCGCCCGATTGTCCCCGGCGCGTTGTTCGTCACCTTTACGTGGAAGGCCACAAGGTCGCCAACGTTGCAGGTGTCCTGCGATGCGGTCTTCTCCACCTGCAAGGTTGGCTGGTTCAGCCAGGTCAAAGCACTGTCGCGCACGTTGGTTGCATTGTCGGCGCTCGCGGTCGCCGTGTTCTCGATCTCCCATCCTGCGATGGAGTCCTCGGGATAGCATGTGCAGGTGATGGTGACGGGCATATTTGCGGGAAGATGGCTTACGGTTGTCGCGAATCCGGTCCCCGCAGGCTTTGTCGTGCAGGTGACTTCCCGCTGCTCGAGCTGGCTGGGGGTCGACCCTTCGGCTCCTATCGGGTAGGAAATGCTCTCGGGGGCGCCCGAGACGTTGACCATCAACTCGTCTGCGTCCGTCCGCCCGATCTTGAGTCCCTTTGGGAAGGCTCTCATCGCTTACGACCACGTTGTTCGCAATGGTGCCATCCTTTGTGTTCTCGACGACAATCGTGTAGACAAGCGTCCCCGCATCTTGCTCGGATGCCCCTGATGAAGTGCTCGTAGCGATCGGCGGTCTTTTTCGATGGACAGGCTCGCCGTGTTCGTCCAAACCTTGGCGGAGTCGGACGCTTCCTCGCAGTTGTTCGCGCGGGCTGTGGCGATGTTCACCTGCTCGGCGCCGTTGCCCGCTTGGGTGGCGATGGCGGCGAAGCTCACGGTGAGCGTGTCCCCGTAGTTGAACTTGTCGAGCTGGCAGCTCCAACGGTTGTCTTCGATGCTCGGGGCGGGAGGTTCTCAAGCCCTGCGACCTGCACCGTTTCCGGGATGAGTTCAAGCCCTTCGGGAAGGCTGTCGGAGAAGACAGCCTCGCGGCACTGGGCGTTTTTTTCTCGCTTTGCGCGAAGGAAGCGGAGAAGCGGACTACCTCGCCTACCCCGTATTCGTAGGCGTCTGCGGTTTTGTCGACGGTGAGCCTCGGCGGGACGAGGGTCGTCTCGACGCTGTTGCTCGGATAGGTTCCTTTGTCGTTGATGCGGGCATAGGCGCTGTTCGACACGGAGAGCGCGCCGTCGGCGGGGTACTCGGTGAGCTCGGCCTTGAACTCGAAGCGGTACGTCTCACCCTGCATGCGCATGGAATGCTGCAGGTAGCTTTGCGAGAACACGAACTTGACGGCGTTTCCGTCCTCGCTTTTGCCCTCGTCGCCTTGGCCTGCGTAGTCTATCTCACCCGCGTTCTCGATTAGCTGTCCCTCGCCGTCGGTGAGATAGCCGCTCCCGTCGACGTAGCGCATCTCGAGGGGAAGCACATCGACAATCTCGAAGTCGGCGTAGGAATAGCCGTTTCGGCAGGTCACGCCACGCTCATGGACGGGAACCTCGACGGTGTAGGCAACTACGTCGCCGATCGAGACCCCTTCGGTCTTGTCGGCGATCTTACGCACGTCGAGCTTGCCGTCTTCGACGATGTCGTCGTTGGGGTTCGGTGCGGTGAGAAACTCGTTCGTCATGGCGAAAAACGATTGCGCCGTCGAGTAGGACCCTCTCCAAGACGATACGAAGGAAAGCTCGATGGGGTCCCCTTCTGCGATCCGGTGGTGTCGAAATAGGCTCCCACCAGGCCGAGCTTGTAGAGAGGGTCGTTCGGGTCTGCGCTGATGGCGCCGTGCTCGTCCTCGACGCCGCCGCATGGATATTCGGGCGAGGAGATGATGCTTTGCTCCTCGTCGATGGACAGGAAGTCATTCTTGTCGACGACCTGCGCGAGCGAGACGGCGCCTCGAAGCCGAACTTCTGCCCCACATCCAGGTCGATGCAGGTCATATGTCCTTTAACCTCGTAAGGATCGTCAGTTCCCGCATAGAAGAACTCGACGCTCACCTCAAGATCGGTCAAGCCCACCGTGTAGAAATTCAGGTTCTCGATGAGCGACCCTGTGCGCTGGTAGCCGCTGTTCACGAACACGCCGGGCTGGAAGGTGTCGTAATCGGCCCGCTCCTCGTATTCGTCCCAGCCGGATGCGCCGTTCGACATGACGCTCCACGTAATTCCAGTTGGAAAGCGTGACAACGGCGTCTACCTTGTCGTTGCCATAGCTTGCGCCGGTGTAGCGAAGCGCGAAGCTGCCCTTCGGCGTCGTGCGGTCGATGCGCGCCGCGAATCCGGAATCGCCGGTTGCGGCAAGCTCGTCATAGTCCCGAGGGTAGTATTGCTTGATATTCGGCTCGCTCGTGAACCCTCGCACGGCTTCGACGTCGGTAAAGCTGATACCCCAGTTGAATCCTTCTGGCGTGAATGAGTCCTCGGGGGATGTATTCGATGGGAATCTTGCTCGCTGCCTGTGCGACCCCAGGTGTGCAAAGCGCAGCGCCAGGGGCGAGTCCGATTGCGAGGGCGAGTGCCAGAGCGATGTTGACTGCCTTATGTTTTACCTGGTCAATCGGTTGAGAAAGCCTCCTTACGCTAGCCATAGGGGCCTCCTTGCGTGCTGAGTTCGAAAAGTTGGCTATTCATGGTGCTCCTTTCTCGCGAAATGCGCTCACTGCGCCGGGGAGTCTGAGCATAGCGTCGCGTTCTGGCGGCGAGGACGCACCAACCTTGCCGTTTCATCGCGCGTTATCTGCACGGAGGCCCCTGAAAGTCGGTGGGCAATCCCTGCAAACTCGGCTGAAACTGCACTTCGATTCGGATATCTCCAACGCAAATTCGTCGCGCATTCTCGAAAACCTGGCAAAAATCTGCCACGAAGCCGGCAGCGGTTCGGCAACAAAAGCCGCGCATGGGTGTAGGTTTTCTGGGCTGAGCGCATCGGTCGGCGCGGCTTTCCTATAATGGCTGTTGAACATGTTATTCGGCGACTTGCTTTCGCCCGCCTTGTATGCGAGGAGCTTGCTGCCCCGTACCCCTTCAAGCCTTCCGAGGAGTCGCTTGCATGGATATTGTCCTTATGATTTTGTACGTCTCGATCCCTGCTCGGCTTCCTCGTGTTCATCCACGAGGGCGGGCATTATCTGGCGTCCCGCGCGCTTGGCGTGCGCGTGACCGAGTTCAGGATCGGCTTTCCCGGGCCTGGCATCGGCTTCACCAAATGGGGCACGAAGTTCGGTGTGACCTGCGTTCCCCTTGGCGGCTATGCGAAGGTGTGCGGGATGGAGCCGGGCGAGATGAGTCCCCATCTGGAAAGCGTGCTCGCGGCGATATACCGGCGCGGGACGGCAAACATGGAGGATATCGCGCAAGATTGCGGCATCTCCAACGACGACGCCCTTGCTGCCCTCGATGAGCTGGTGGAGTGGGGAAGCATTCAGGGGCCTACGAAAAGGACAAGTTCAACACCTACCGCGCGATGGCCACCCGTCCCACCAAGGGGCAGATTAAGCGCGCCGAGGCGGCGGGACAGCCGGTTCCTCTCGCCTATGAGCTGGGACAACCGCGCCTGGTCGACGACCCCACGCCCTCTTTGAAAGCGAATACAACCAGCAGTACCGAAGCCTTCCCTTCTGGAAGCGAACGGTCATCCTTCTTGCGGGAATCGCCGTAAACTTGCTGTTCGCCGTCTTGGTCTTCGTGGTGGTGTACTCCATCGTAGGCGTCGACATGACGAACTCGCAGACGGGCGAGGTCTCGCATATCACCATGTCGCCCTTGCGCTCGGTGGAAGTTGGCTTTGCCTACATCGGCGCGGTGGTCCAGATGGTGGTAAGTCTGTTCAATCCGCAAACGGCGGCTGATGTCGTGTCGAACTCGACGTCGGTGGTCGGCATCGCCGTCATGTCGAAAACCTATGCCGAAGCGGGGCTTCTCGAATTCGTCTTCTTCATGGCGATGCTCTCGGTTTCGCTCGGCATCATGAATCTGCTGCCGATCCCGCCCCTCGACGGCGGCCGCTTCGTCATCGAGATTTTCCAGAAACTCACGCGCAAGAACGTGTCGACGCGCGCCCTGAGCTATATGAGCGCGGCGGGAATGATTCTCTTTTTGGGATTCTTCGCCATCATGGTCAACCAGGACGTACAGCGTTTCGTTTTCGGCAACTGGGGCTAGTCCGCGCGCCATTCGCCCAAATGCTTGCCTTCGAACCGCGGGGCAACTTTCTTTCTTGCTAGGCTCTAGGGGAAAGAGGGAAACGGGCGAAAGGACGGCGAGGTGGCGAGCGAGGCTCCAATCGGCGTGATATTCGACTGTGACGGCACGCTTCTCGACAGCATGGGCGTGTGGCGCGAGATGGAAAGCGAGTTCGCGCATCGTGCGGGCGGCGAGCTCTCGCCAACCGACAAAGACCAGCTGACAACGATGACCACCCCGAGGCTGGCGAGTTCTTCCACACGAAGTTCGGGCTGGGCGCGTCCCCTCAAGAGGTCGTGCGCATGGTGGGTGAGTACATGATGGAGTTCTACTCGACCCGAGCGACGGCTCGCCCGGGCGCGCTCGAGTTCGTGCGCTCCTTGTTCGAGCGCGGCATCAGGCTGTCCGTGGCATCTTCCTCTCCGATGCCGTATCTGCTCGCAGGGCTTTCCCATACAGGGTTCCTCCCGATGCTCGATGCGGTGGTGTCCGTCGAGGATGTGGGAAAGCGAAGCGCGGTTCCCGCGGTGTATGACCGCGCGCGCTCGCTTATGGGCACCGAGCTTTCCCGTACGTGGGGTGTGGAAGATGCGCTGTACGCGATCGGCACGCTCAGGCGGGCGGGGTACCATACGCTGGCGGTGTACGACTGCGATTTGTCGGGAACCTATGCGGAGCTTTCCTCGTCTGCCGAGCGCGCGGTGCGCGACTTCCGCGACCTCGACCCCTGACGAGTTCATCGAATTTGCCCGAATGGTTGCCATGCCGTAGGAAAACATGCGACTCCATTCCCTATAATGGACGGCAGTGTTCATTCAGCGGGCAGCGTTCGAAAAGGGAGCATCATGGCGCATGGGGAAAGGGAAGAGATGGTCGCGGCCGAAGGTGGTGCGATCGATGCCGCATGCGAGCCGAAGCCGAAGATGCCCCTGCTGCTGAAGGTGTTCGGCGTGCTGTGCATCGTGGGCGGGGCGGTCTCCATCCCAAGCGGTGTTCTCGCGGTCGTCGTCATCGTAGGGTATTTGCAGTCGGGCGGCCTTGCCGAAGAGGCGCTCACACCCCTTGCCGTGACGGTGGTTCTCGTCCTTGCCCAAGTGGCTATGCTGGTGTTGTTCATCCTGCTGGGCGTGCGCCTTCTCCGCAATAAAAGACGCTATGCCGCGCTTACCGCCGAGGTTCTCATGGCGCTTGCGGCGGTGGCGCTCGTCTGCAACATCATGCTTAACGGCACCGACGTCCATATCGTGCCGACGCTGGTCATCCTCGTGCTCCTGTTCTTCGTGTCGGGCTACGTCGATCCGTCGCTTTCCGAGGAGCGCGAGCTGCAGCGCAAGCTCCGCGATATGGAGACGCGCGACCAGGCGGAGGAGGGAACGCTCGGCTTGGACTCGACAGGGCGCGGCTATATCGCGCTCAACTTCTTCAACGTGTTCTGGATTTTCGTGGTCTGTAGCGTGTTGGGCCTGATCATCGAGGTGGTATATCACTTCGTCATCGTCGTTCCCGGCGAGTACCAAGATCGCGCGGGCATGCTGTTCGGGCCGTTCTCGCCCATCTACGGCGTGGGCGCAGTGCTCATGACCATGGCGCTCAACCGCTTCCATGACAAACCGGTGCCGGCGATCTTTTGGTGAGCGCCGTCATCGGCGGGGCGTTCGAGTTCTTCGTCAGCTGGTTTATGGAAACCGCGTTTGGCGCGGTGGCCTGGGACTACACGGGCACATTCCTCTCTATTGACGGGCGCACGAACGGCATGTTCATGGCCATGTGGGGCATGCTGGGCGTGCTGTGGATAAAGGCGCTCCTGCCGAAAATGCTCGACGTGGTGAACTTGATTCCCTGGAAGCTGCGCTATACCGTGACCGCAATCGCCACGGCGCTCATGCTCGTGAACGCCATCATGACGCTGCAATCGCTCGACTGCTGGTACGGACGGCTGTCGGGGCATGTTCCCGAAACGCCCATCGAGCAATTCTACGCCACGTATTTCGACAATGATTTCATGGCGAATCGGTTCGAGAGCATGACCATCAATCCCGACAGCGCGACGCGAGGGTCGGGGGGCGCCGTCGGATGGCGCTCTCGGCTAGGGGCTATCCGGTCGCGCGCTGAGGCGGCGCGGCTTCGGGTCGGTCCAGTTGTCTTTGCGAGAAAAAGGCCGCTGCGGCGCAGTTCATGCTGCAGCGGCCTTCTCGATGTTTGGAATGCTTGGCCTTGCGAATCGGTGCGGTCCGCGCTCGGGGCTTCTACGCCCAGGATCGCGCTCGAACAGGGGTTCGTCTCCTGCCGGTCGGAATAGGGGTCGTAGCCGTCGTCGTCTTCGCTCTCGGCTCGGATACAAAGGTCGCGATGCACGGGAGCATGTTTGCGCGCTGCCTCGGCAAGAAGCTCCTCGGCGGTTTTTCGCGCCCGGCCCTGCTCGTCTTCCGAAGCGCTATTCGTCATCTGCTGCCTCCTCGTGCCCAATCGCGTCGATCTCATACGGCGTCGTTTGGTACACATAGTAGTTCAGCCAGTTGGTGTAGAGCAACTGCGCGTGCGCGCGCCAGGTCGATTCTGCGGGCTGCGCGGGGTCGTCGTTGGGGTAGTAGTGCTTGGGCAGCGGCGCATTCGGGTGGGTCTTCGAGTCGCGCTCGTATTCCACATTCAGGGTCTCGCGGTCGTACTCGGGGTGGCCGAACACGAAGAAATTGCGGCTGTCGGTGCTTTTCGCCATGTAGACGCCGGCTTCGTCCGACTCGGCGATGATTTCCAAGTTGGGGTTTGCCTCGATGTCCTCGGCTCGCACGTTGGTGTAGCGCGAATGGGGTGCTCGAAAGCGGTCGTCGAATCCGCGCACCCAGGGGGAAGACGGCTTCACGACGCGGTGCTCGAACACGCCGGTCGTCTTCTCGTCGGCTCGTACTTCTCGACGCCGTAGCGATAGTAGATGCCCGCTTGGGCTCCCCAGCAGATATGCAGAGTGGAATGGACGTTCGTTTTCGACCAGTCCATGATGCGCGTGGCTCATCCCAGTAATCGACGTCGTGGAAATCGAGCAGCTCGACGGGCGCGCCCGTGATGATGAGGCCGTCGAAGTGCTCGTCTTTCACGTCGTCGAAGGAGACGTAGAACGTTTCCAGGTGCTCTTCGGAAACGTTTTTCGCGACGTGGCTCTTCGTGCGGAGGAGCTCCACCTCGATCTGCAGCGGCGTGTTCGAGAGCTTTCGCAGGATCTGCGTCTCGGTGGTGATTTTGGTGGGCATGAGATTTAAGAGCAGAACGCGCAAGGGGCGGATATCCTGGTGCAGCGCGCGGTGCTCGGTCATGACGAAGATGTTCTCTTTTTCGAGTTGCGCGGTTGCCGGCAGCGAATCAGGAATCTTGATAGGCATGGCGCATCCTTCCGATTGATGAAAACTTCCTCGCTATCCTAGCAAAAAATCAGTTCACCCAATTATATGAAGCAACGATAACGCATTATCGCGGAAATCGGGAAAGCGGATGATGCGAGGCGTTTTCCGCACTCCCGATTTCCGAAGACTTTCTGCAGATGGCCATGAATAAGACGATTCCGACTTGACTTCCCTCGGCAAGCCAGGTAGACTGCAAAAGTTCGCTTTCAAAAGCCCCGTGAAAGCAGTAAAGGCAGAAGCGTTGTGCCAACGGAGTCCAGGCCTGAGGTATGCGCGTCGGCGTAGGAAACCGGCATCTGGCTGACCTGCACTTTTGAAAACAAACACCCGCTTGCGGTAACGCGCAAGCGCCCCTTGAAGGGCCTCTCGGCTCGTTCAAGGAACAGAGTATCTATTGGAGGAAGCAAGTGAAGACGTATCATGCGAAGCCCGGCGAAGTCGAGCGCGAATGGCTTCTGATCGACGCAACCGATCAGGTTCTCGGCCGCGTGGCCACCAAGGCCGCACAGATTCTCAAGGGCAAGCACAAGCCGCAGTACACCCCGCATGTTGATACGGGCGACTTCGTGATTATCATCAACGCGGACAAGATTCGCGTTACCGGCACGAAGGCTGCAGCGAAAGAGTATTACCGCCACAGCGGTTTTCCCGGTGGTCTCAAGTCCGAAACCTTCACCGAAGCCATGGAGAAGCATCCTGAGCGCGTGATTGAGCATGCTGTTAAGGGCATGCTGCCGAAGAACACGCTGGGTCGTGCCCAGGGCATGAAGTTGAAGGTGTACGCTGGCCCTGAGCATCCTCATATGGCTCAGAAGCCCCGCGAGATCAAGATGGAGGGTTAATCATGGCAGGTGAAGCTCTGTATTACGGCACTGGCCGTCGTAAGAACGCCGTTGCTCGCGTGCGCCTCGTCCCGGGCACGGGCAAGGTGACCATCAATGGTCGCGAGGGTGCTGAGTACTTTGGCCGCGAGGCTCTTCTCGATTATGCGAAGACCCCGTTCAAGGTGACCGACACCATGGATCACTTCGACGTGGTCGCTCGCATCAACGGCGGCGGCATCTCGGGTCAGGCCGGCGCGCTGCGCCACGGCATCTCCCGCGCGCTGCTCGACGCCGGCGACTACCGCGCCGAGCTCAAGAAGGCCGGCTACCTCACGCGCGACTCCCGTGTGGTGGAGCGTAAGAAGTACGGCCTCAAGAAGGCACGCAAGCGCCCGCAGTTCTCGAAGCGCTAGTTTCTTCTGGAACATACACGGTTGCAAAACCCCGTCACTCATCCGAGCGGCGGGGTTTCTTTTAATATGAGCAGGACATTGTCAATAGGCAAAGTCGGGCCTGGCCCAGATTTTTCTGGGTCAGGCTATCTCTACACCCCCTGCGGCGACCTCGGCGTGTCTCTCCGACGCTCGTCTTCGCAGTTTAATATCCGCCCGTGGCGCATCTCTGCGCTGGGCAATCCGTTGCTACGGCTGGGGCTACCTCGGTCGATTCGGCAGTCTTTGGTCGCGGGTGGCGCCTTGGGCGCTCGCAGAAAAGAAGTCTGGGGTTCGCCCCAACGGCCTCGGATCAGACCGCAGGATGGGATGTGAGCGACGCGATGTCGGTTTAGCTCGTCATCGCGATGCCCTAGGCGCTCTCGACCATGCAGCCGATCGCCCAGCACCAGCACGCGAGGTTCGCGGGCGGTCGCGACGTTGGCCTTGTTCTTGTGGACGCCGCGCTCGAGCATCGCGGCCCGCCTGCCGACGAGCCTTCTCACGCCCTTGGCGGCATGGCGCCTCGCGCCGGGGTCCGGCGCTTGGCCTTTGGCCAGGTCTTTTGAATGGGGAGAGCATCCCAGGTAGTGCCAAGCCGACTCAACAAGCACCCGTCGCAGGTGTTTGTTGCCGGCCTTGGGGATGCCGCCCTGCCTCACGCTCTCCCCGCTGGAGTGCTCGGAGGGGTGGTTCGAGCCATGCGGCGAACGACCTGGCGCTCTTGAACCTGGAGAACTCGCCGGCCTCGAACACGATGTCGGCGGCCGTCATGGTGTCGACGCCCTTCAAGCAGCGCAGCGAGTCGACCCTCTTCTTCCAGCGGGGCTTCGACGCCTCTGCCTCGACCAGCCTCTCCAGCCTCTTCTTGTCCTCCATGGCCTGCCTGGTGGCGTCTATGTAGTACGCGAGCACGTCGTCGTCGGCCTTCTCGGGAAACTCGATCGACCTTATCCAGGCCCAGTGCGCGGCGGTCCAGTTCTTCTTCCTCTGCCCCTTGGCGTTCGTCTCGCTGAAGACGGCCCGTGCCGCAGCAGGAACTTCGACAGCCGCTGCTTGCAGCGCTTCAGGTCCTCGCGCGCGTCGTCTAGCGCGCGCACCAGGTCGCGCGCCGCCTCGCACTCGTCGTCGGGCACCCAGACCTCCACGACGTTGCCCACCGACAGCATGCGCGCCAGGAACTCCGCGTCGTTGCGGTCGTTCTTCCTCTTGCGGTCGGCCGATGGCTCGATCGTCTTCGAGACCGCGCCGACGACGCAGTCGACGCCCAGCGCCGTGAGCTTCTTCTGCAGGTCGAACCCGGTGACGCCGGACTCGTAGACGCACTTCGCGGCAGGGTCGAGGATCCCGCCCACTCTGCGACGGCCGCCGCGTCGTAGCCGAAGGTGGCCGAGCGGACCTCGCCGGTCATCGCGTCGAGGGCGACGGCCTTTATCGAGCGCGCGTGCACGTCGAGGCCGACGAAGGTGGTAGTATTCAACATGAGAGTTTCTTTCCATGCTTGTGGCGTGGCCGCCACCGGTTCGAATCAGACACTCGCCATTGTCGGCCTAATCCACGGGAATTGCATGCAGCAGGGCTCTCAATGTTTTTATGTCCTGCTCATATCGTCTTTGCCGCGTCGGAGATGTGGGTTGATGCTTGGGGAAAGAGGGTTAAAAAGGGGAACCCCACAGTAAATGGGGGCTGTAAGGTTTCCTTGGAGGCGCATTGAAAACGTGAGTTTCACGATAGAACATAGAAAATGTTACTAGTCAATATCCAATTCAGGAAAAGTTAGATTTGCGGTTGAAAATATTTAGTGAGTGGCCAAAAAGTATTCAAATATGGTTGCATTAGGCTACTAATAACGGTATCCTGAATGCGTTTTTTAGGGGAGCGGTTGCGGTGAAAAGGGGCACGGCGGCCATCAATTGAGAAAGGGGAATCTCAATGAATGCAGCACTCGATAGGATCATGGAGGCTCGCAAGTACGACGGTGTTGCCGTGAAAGGCCAAAAAGCACCGCAGCCTTCGGGAAACCTGACGACTGCAGAGCATGATAAAGCGCGCGCTGGCTTGTTCCCGGCGCTCGTCGGCTCGGGCAAGTAGCGATTATCTTTCTTCGATGACAAGGCCGGATCGGTTGCGAGGGGGCAACCGATCCGGCCTTTCTTGTACGGAGAGGTCAAGATGCTTTGGGCGGACGAATAGGCTTCTTCTCTCCCAAACTTGGCGCTCTTGCCCTCTCCAATGGATGCGTCGCAATGGCGCAGGGCGCCAAAACCGTGTTCGTATCCATCGGCACCACCCCAATCTTTCAGGAGCGCCGCCCGACAAGCAAACACTGCGAAGCGCATTATACGCGAAGGCCCCTGTCGTTATAGCTGACGCTGAGTGGCGGAGAGGTGCCCGTTCAGTTCTTCCTGGGCGCTTCCCGTCATATAGTGGCTCAGGTCTTGTAATGGATGAGTTGCAACAGGCAGCCTCCTTCGTGCCCTCGAAGCGCTGAATGCTGAAGAGCCTGTTTGCGAAGCCGCCTTGAAACGCATGTGCGCGACTTTGTGGGAGCCATCGCGAGGTCGTTCGGAAGGTGACGTAACTTCTTTGCGCTCCATCGGGTACAATGAAACCATTATGGCTAGTTCATTCAATCTAAACGCGTATGGCGCAATGTTTCGCGTGAAGGCCGCCTATTCTTTCGAGGTAGGCGGTCTTCTCGTGCGTATGTACGCGTTCATGCGCACCATCGGTACCGTGTCCATGCTCACGCTTTCGGGGTATTCCTATTTCATGGCGGGCTTGGTTGCGTCGGTGGTGGCGTTCGCCCTGTTTTTGATCTCGCCGCGCGTCTCGAAGAAAATCGACGAGCGCGGTCAGGGCGCAATCGTCTTGCCCGCCACGTGCATCGCTCTGTCCGGTTGCGCAATCTTGCTGGTCACCGTGCTGCTCAAACTGCCGATTGCGCTGTGCTTCGTGGGCGCGGTGCTCATGGGCTTTCTGCCTACACCTCAGGCGCTTACCCGTGCTCGCTGGGTTTACCTGGTGAAATCGGGTCGCCTGGGCGACGGTGCCCCAGAGTTCTCAAGACTGTCTTCTCCTACGAGGGCGTGATGGACGACATCGTCTTCATGGTGAGCCCTGCGATTTCCATCGCGCTCGCTTCGGGAATCCATCCTATCGCCGGTATGGGATGCGGCTTTATCTGCTGCGTGGTGGGAACGCTTTTGCTCGCGTCGTCTAAGGATACCGAGCCGGTGCCGGGATGGGAAAAGAAGCTTGCGAATCGAGAAGGCGCCGCGCTTGCCGATTGCTCGAAGGTGCCGCCTCGGCCGAGTCCGGTGCGGCGGCTGAAGGCTCGCGAAACGGAAGCGCTCCTGCAGCTGGCTCGGGCATCGCGTGCGACGTTTCCGCGGATGCGGTCGATGATGCTCGCGCGAGCAAGAAGAAGCGATCCCGCAGCTTGTTCCTCACGAATCCCGTGGTGCGCACGTTGTTCTTCTTGTCGCTTCTGATGGGCTGCTTCTTCGGTATCTTCGACACCGCCACGGTGTCCTTCGCGCGATCGAGCTTAGCGACCCGGTGTTCGCAAGCCTCATCCTCGCCATCGAGTCGCTCGTGTCGACCATCGTCGGATTCGTGTTCGGCATGATTCTTTTCACCGCACGTCAAAGCAAGAAGATGCTGGCGTTCTCCATCGTAATCGGCCTCGGCTACGGGTCGATGATTTTCGTGGCTCGTCGGTAAGCCTGCTCGTGGTCATCTTCGTCGCGGCGGGCACGTACGCCCCGTTCGTCATCACGCTGAACGAGACGGCCGAGCGTGCTGTGCCCGAGGCGAACATCACCGAGGCGCTCACGTGGGTAACCTCGGGCAGCATCTGCGGCCTTGCATTCGGGCCGACGCTCGCCGGCGTCATCATCGACACGTGGGGATCGTTCGCGTGCTTCGGCACGGGCGCCTTCGTTGCGCTTGCCATTCCGGTGCTGGCCATTCTTACCTATCCCATGATGAAGAAGCAGGTGGGGTAGGGAAGCTCGTGGGGTGGCTTTCTCCGTGTGCGATGCATGCGGGGAGCATACGTGAGCGAGGGCGGCCATCCCAGCTTCGCGCGCCGCGATTTCCCGAGGATCTTCGCGAAAAGCTGTGAAAGAGGTCGCTTCGGGGCGGCATAGGAGCGTCGCGCCGCTGACTCGCTTGTTGCCGCTGGCTGTGCAACTGTGTTACCGCGAGACGCCTTCTGACTCGAGCGCGTCGAGTCCTCCTTGAATGTAGCGGTCGAGGGTCGCGCGGATTTTGGCCCAGTCGGCGTTCTCCGCGCATAAGGCTATCCTTAAAATAGAATGATTGCAATGTACCAAACCCGCGCGCATCTTCCCCTGCCTTTGACGCTCTCGTTGCAACAAAGTGTTCTTTGCCCTGTAAACTGTCCGAAACAATTCGCCGTTAGTTTGATAAGCGTTGGTTAGGGGGGCGTCGCGCGGAACTTCGTGTTATCGTGTCGAGCAAGCGGCCATCAGCCAAAAGCTGCGATGGCACCCCTAAAGTAAACTGCGGTTGTGACCGCCTAATCGGCGTTTGAGACGACCAGTGAAGGAGCGCGGTATATGTCACACGTTTCAGAAATCTACGGATCGATGGTGTTCAACGAGCACACCATGCAGGAGCGTCTGCCTTCCGCAACGTACAAGCAGCTCATGAGGACCATCAAGGACGGCGAGCCGCTCAATCTCGAGGTTGCGAACGTTGTTGCCCATGCCATGAAGGAATGGGCGATTGAAAAGGGGGCCACGCACTACACGCACTGGTTCCAGCCCCTCACCGGCATCACGTCCGAGAAACATGACGCCTTCTCGACCCGACGCCCGATGGCCGTGCTATCCAGAGCTTTTCCGGTAAGGAACTCATTCAGGGCGGAGAGCCCGATGCGTCGAGCTTCCCCTCGGGCGGTCTGCGCGCCACCTTCGAGGCCCGCGGCTACACCGCGTGGGATCCGACGTCCTACGCGTTCATCAAGGACGAGGTGCTGTGCATCCCCACCGCCTTCTGCAGCTACACCGGCGAGGCGCTCGACAAGAAGACGCCGCTTCTGCGTTCCATGGTCGCCATCGACGAGCAGGCGAACCGCGTGCTCAAGCTGTTCGGCGAGGGTCATCAGAAGGTCGTCACCACGGTCGGCGCCGAGCAGGAGTACTTCCTCATTTCCGAGAAGGATTATGCCAAGCGCCTCGACCTTGTGCTGACCGGCCGCACGCTGTTCGGCTATGCGCCCTGCAAGGGCCAGGAACTTGAAGAGCACTACTTCGGCGCTATCCGCCCGACGGTGAACGAGTTCATGAAAAGAGCCGACGACGAGCTGTGGAAGCTCGGCGTTTCCGCGAAGACCAAGCACAACGAGGTTGCGCCTGCGCAGCACGAGCTCGCGCCGATTTTCTCGAATTCGAATCGAGCCATCGACGAGAACCTGCTCACCATGGAGAAGATGAAGCTTCTCGCCAGCCATCACGGCCTTGTCTGCCTGCAGCATGAAAAGCCGTTCGAGGGTATCAACGGCTCGGGCAAGCATAACAACTGGGCGATTTCCGCAGGCAAGAAGAACCTGCTCGACCCGGGCGAGAACCCGATGGATAACCTGCGCTTCCTCGTGTTTTTGACGGGCGTTATCCAGGCTGTTGACGATTATCAGGAGCTTTTGCGCATGTCCGTGGCGTCGGCCGGCAACGACCATCGTCTGGGTGCCAACGAGGCTCCTCCGGCGATCGTGTCCATCTTCCTGGGCGACGAGCTGGGCGCCATCGTGGATGCGCTCATCTCCGACAAGGAGTACACGTCCGCCGAGCGCGTGGCGATGGATCTGGGTGTGGCCGTGCTCCCGAACTTCCTGAAGGACAACACTGACCGCAACCGCACGGTTCCCGTTCGCCTTCACCGGCAACAAGTTCGAGTTCCGCATGCCGAGGCTCCGCGGTGAACCTCTCCGACGCGAACACCATTCTGAACACGGCCATGGCGAAGAGCCTGAAGGAGTTTGCCGACGCCATGGAGGGCAAGTCTGGCGATGAATTCGAGGCGGCTGCCATTGCCTACATTAAGGATGACCTGCGCAAGCACCAGCGCATCATCTTTAACGGCAACGGCTACTCCGACGAGTGGCCAGTAGAAGCCGAGCGCCGCGGCCTGGCGAACCATCCCACGACTGCCGACGCGCTGCCGTGCTTCATCGATCAGAAGAGCATCGATTTGTTCGGCGAGTTCAACGTGCTCTCCGAGGTCGAGGTTCGCTCTCGCTACGAGGTGAAGCTCGAGAAGTACAACAAGCTCCTCAATATTGAGGCGCGCACGATGAAACGCATGGTTCGCCGCTTCTTCCTGCCTGCAATCAACAGCTTCGCAGCTGACGTGGCGAGGGATATTGCCCAGGTCAAGGCGGCGCTGCCCTCTGCTGATCAGACGTTCCAGGAGAAGAAGCTGCAAACGGTGGTTGACGGCACGAAGCGCGTGGAAGAGGCGCTCGACGCCCTCAACACCGCGCATCTTGCCAATGTCGAGATCGCCGACCAACAGGAGCGTGCAAACGACAACGCGCACCATGTCATCCCGCTTATGGACGAGGCTCCGCGCCGCGATCGACGCGATGGAGATTGTCGTCGACGACAATCACTGGCCGGTGCCGACCTACAACGAGATTCTGTTCTACTGCTAAAAGCAAGGTCATAGCCGTATGGAAGTTGTTACGAGATATTGAACTGCCTCCCATTTCTGCAAAGGACCCCGTTTCCTGAACGGCAAAAGAAGTGAATCAAGCGGCCCGGCTGAGCCTGTACTCGACTGGGCTGCTTCCGTCCAGGCGCCTCTTGATGCGCACGTTGTTGTACCAGTCGATATACTTCTCCAAATCCCTCTCGAAGATATCGGGGTCGTCTCCCTCCCAATCGTAGTAAAGCTCGGTCTTGACCATCGAGAAGAAGTTCTCAGCCTTCGCATTGTCGAGGCAGTTTCCCTTGCGAGACATGGACTGGACAATCCCCATCCGCTCAAGCGCGAGTCTGTAGGCGGGCATCTGGTACTGCCAGCCCATGTCCGAATGCAGCAACGGGGCGCCTTCGCCATCGAGCCTGCCCTCGAGGCCCGCCAACATCTCGAGGACCATCTTCATGTTCGGGGACCTGGATATCGAGTAGGCGACGACCTCGTCGTTGTAAAGGTCCACCACGGGCGAAAGGTAGAGCTTCGTGCCGCCCACCTTGAATTCGGTGACATCGGTCACCAGCTTGGTCATCGGGTCCTCCGTCTTGAAGTCGCGGGCCAGCAGGTTCGGGGAGGACTTGCCGACCTGGCCCATGTAGGATCGGTACTTCCTGCGTCTGCGGGTCTGGCATAGCAGCCCCTCCTCGCGCATGACCTTGAGCACCGTCTTGTCGGCGATACGGTTGCCGGCCGCTTTGCGCAACGCGGTGGCAACGCGTCGGTATCCATATCTGAGCTGAGATTTCTCGCATATCTCCACTATGACCGGCCGCTCGGTCGCCTGCCTGTCGGAGGGAGGGTTCGCCTCGTGGTAGTAGTAGGTGGAACGCGACATCCCCATGAGCTTCAGGAGCGTGGAGAGTGGGTATTCCCGCCTCAGCGACTTCACTATCTCGTGCTTCCGCCTGTTGCCGAGAGGTCCGTCGCCGAGGCGGCCATTCGTTTTAAGATCTCCACCTCCATCTCGAGGCGGGCGCACCGCTGCTCGAGGGTCTCCTCGCTCGCGGGCTCCTTCCTCCTTCGCCCCGATGGATGGACGACGAGGGCGTCCTCGCCTCCCTCTCGGTACCGCTTCACCCAGTCTCGTATCTGCGCGCTGTTGCGCACGCCATGCTCGAGGGCGAGGGCTTTGTAGTCGCCCTCGCCACGGAGATAGGCTCCTACGACACGAAGCTTGAACTCCTGGGGGTAGCGGTTGTTCTTCCTCGGCCTGTCTATAGCCTCGACGCCGCCTTGGTCGATCCTCTCCCTCCAAAGCTTCACGGTTGACTTCGTAAGACCAAACTCGTGTTGCAGCATGGTGATGGTCGCGCCATCGGCGTACCTGTCCGCAAAGCGCTGCTTAAACTCAGCGGAGTAATCCTTGCTCAGCAAATCAACCCCCTAACGCAGAAGACCCCTATAGGAGAAGCAGAACATTGTCTGTCCAACTATAGGGGTTCACTGCAGAATTGGGATGCAGTTCAATATTTCGGGCTCTTTTTAATATGAGCAGGACATTGTCAATAGGCAAAGTCGGGCCTGGCCCAGATTTTTCTGGGTCAGGCCCTTTTCTATCTCTACACCCCCTGCGGCGACCTCGGCGTGTCTCTCCGACGCTCGTCTTCGCAGTTTAATATCCGCCCGTGGCGCATCTCTGCGCTGGGCAATCCGTTGCTACGGCTGGGGCTACCTCGGTCGATTCGGCAGTCTTTGGTCGCGGGTGGCGCCTTGGGCGCTCGCAGAAAAAGAAGTCTGGGGTTCGCCCCAACGGCCTCGGATCAGACCGCAGGATGGGATGTGAGCGACGCGATGTCGGTTTAGCTCGTCATCGCGATGCCCTAGGCGCTCTCGACCATGCAGCCGATCGCCCAGCACCAGCACGCGAGCTCGCGGGCGGTCGCGACGTTGGCCTTGTTCTTGTGGACGCCGCGCTCGAGCATCGCGGCCCGCCTGCCGACGAGCCTTCTCACGCCCTTGGCGGCATGGCGCCTCGCGCCGGGGTCCGGCGCTTGGCCAGCTTTGGCCAGGTCTTTTGAATGGGGAGAGCATCCCAGGTAGTGCCAAGCCGACTCAACAAGCACCCGTCGCAGGTGTTTGTTGCCGGCCTTGGTGATGCCGCCCTGCCTCACGCTCTCCCCGCTGGAGTGCTCGGAGGGGGTGGTTCGAGCCATGCGGCGAACGACCTGGCGCTCTTGAACCTGGAGAACTCGCCGGCCTCGAACACGATGTCGGCGGCCGTCATGGTGTCGACGCCCTTCAAGCAGCGCAGCGAGTCGACCCTCTTCTTCCAGCGGGGCTTCGACGCCTCTGCCTCGACCAGCCTCTCCAGCCTCTTCTTGTCCTCCATGGCCTGCCTGGTGGCGTCTATGTAGTACGCGAGCACGTCGTCGTCGGCCTTCTCGGGAAACTCGACGACCTTATCCAGGCCCAGTGCGCGGCGGTCCAGTTCTTCTTCCTCTGCCCCTTGGCGTTCGTCTCGCTGAAGACGGCCCGTGCCGCAGCAGGAACTTCGACAGCCGCTGCTTGCAGCGCTTCAGGTCCTCGCGCGCGTCGTCTAGCGCGCGCACCAGGTCGCGCGCCGCCTCGCACTCGTCGTCGGGCACCCAGACCTCCACGACGTTGCCCACCGACAGCATGCGCGCCAGGAACTCCGCGTCGTTGCGGTCGTTCTTCCTCTTGCGGTCGGCCGATGGCTCGATCATCTTCGAGACCGCGCCGACGACGCAGTCGACGCCCAGCGCCGTGAGCTTCTTCTGCAGGTCGAACCCGGTGACGCCGGACTCGTAGACGCACTTCGCGGCAGGGTCGAGGGATCCTGCCCACTCTGCGACGGCCGCCGCGTCGTAGCCGAAGGTGGCCGAGCGGACCTCGCCGGTCATCGCGTCGAGGGCGACGGCCTTTATCGAGCGCGCGTGCACGTCGAGGCCGACGAAGGTGGTAGTATTCAACATGAGAGCCCCCCTTTCCATGCTTGTGGCGTGGCCGCCACCGGTTCGAATCAGACACTCGCCATTGTCGGCCTAATCCACGGAATTGCATGCAGCAGGGCTCCTCAATGTTTTTATGTCCTGCTCATATCGTCTCGTTGGCGCTGATTTCACTTTAGTATTTTCTCGCGTTCAAACGCAATTGGCATGCGTTCAAATTCTAAAGTCGGATTGCACAAATGCAATTGCGAAAAGTTGAGTCTATCGCACTTAGATTACTTGACATGGCGTATCGCGTCGTTACAATGCCTTTTAGCACTCAAAGACGGGGACTGCCAAAGCAAAATGCGAAAGCGGTCCTTCGAGAACAGGAAGCGAAACGCCATGAAGAAATTCAAAACAGAGAGCAAGAAACTGCTCGACCTCATGATCAACTCGATCTACACCAATCGCGAGATCTTCCTTCGCGGCTCATCTCGAACGCGTCCGATGCGGTCGACAAGCTTTATTTCAAGAGCCTGACAGATTCCGACGTGCAGCTTTCCAAGGATGAGCTGGCCATTCACGTCGGCTTCGACGAGGGTGCTCGCACCATCACCATCTCCGACAACGGCATCGGCATGACGAAAGACGAGCCTCGACAAGAACCTTGGCACCATCGCACACTCCGATTCCCAGGCGTTCAAGACCGACAACGCCGAGCAGCAGGGCGACGACATCGATATCATCGGCCAGTTCGGCGTTGGCTTCTACTCCAGCTTCATGGTTGCCTCCAAGGTGCGCGTCGTATCCCGCGCATTCGGCAGCGACGAGGCGTGGGCGTGGGAATCCGACGGCGTTGAGGGCTACACCATCACCGAGGCAGAGCGCGCTGAGCACGGCACCGACGTTATCCTCACGCTCAAGGAGAACACCGACGAGGACAACTACGACACCTATCTTTCCGAGTACGGCCTGAAGGACCTGATTAAACGCTACAGCAACTACGTGCGCTACCCCATCCAGATGGAGGTTTCCAAGACGCGAGAAGCCGAAGCCCGAAGACGCCGGCGACGACTACAAGCCCGAGTACGAGACCTACACCGAGACCGACACGGTCAACTCGATGATCCCCATTTGGAAGCGCAGCAAGTCTGACGTGACCGACGAGGAATACAACGAGTTCTACAAGTCGAACTTCCACGACTTCGCCGACCCTGCACGCACCGTCTCGTTGCATGCCGAGGGCGCTCTGACCTACGACGCGCTGCTGTTCGTGCCGAGCCGCGCTCCGTATGACCTGTACAGCAAGGATTTCAAGAAGGGCCTTGCGCTTTATAGCTCCAATGTGCTCATCATGGACAAGTGCGAAGACCTCCTGCCCGACTACTTCAACTTCGTCCGAGGCATCGTCGACTCGCAGGACCTCACGCTCAACATCTCGCGTGAGACGTTGCAGCACAACAGCCAGCTGAAGGCCATCGCCCGCCGCGTCGAGAAGAAGATTAAGTCCGACCTCGAGAACTTCCTCGAAAAGGATCGCGAGGGCTACGAGAAGTTCTTTGAGAACTTCGGCCGCGGTATGAAGTACGGCCTCTACACCTCCTACGGCACGGCGAAAGACGTGCTGGGCGACCTGCTCCTCTTCTATTCGGCAAAGCAGAAGAAGATGATCACGTTCAAGGAATACGTGAAGGCTGCCACCGATGGCCAGGAGACCATTTACTACGCCACGGGCGACTCCGTCGAGCGCATGGCGCAGCTGCCGATCGTGACGACGGTGCTCGCGAAGGGCTACGACGTGCTGCTGTGCCCCGAAGACGTTGACGAGTTCTGCATGATGGCCATGTCCGATTACGCTGTGCCCGACGCGGCAGACCCCGACTCGCTCACCGCGTGGCCGCTTAAGAATGTGGGCGGCGAGAACCTCGGCCTTGAATCCGACGAGGAGAAGAAGGAAGCTGAGGAGACGGCCGAGTCCAACAAGGACCTGTTCGAGGCCATGAAGAGCGCCCTCGATGGCAAGGTGGAGAAGGTTGCGGTGTCTACGCGCCAGACCGACGCCCCTGCCTTCATCACCACCGAAGGCGGCGTGTCGCTTAAGATGGAGAAGATTCTTGCGGGCGCGCCGAAGAGCGCCGAGGAGGAGGACGCGGTGAAATCGCATCGCGTGCTCGAAGTGAACGCGAAGCACCCGGTGTTCGAGGTCATGCAGAAGGCACAGGAATCGGGCGACGACGAGAAAGTGAAGCTGTACTCGGGCATCCTGTACGATCAGGCGCTTCTCGTCGAGGGCATCCCGCTGGACGATCCGGTTGCCTACACTGAGGCGGTCACGAAGTTGATGAAGTAGGCCGCAGGCCGCAGGGCGCGAACGGGGGCTCGGCCACCGAAAGGAGAATCGGGAATCGGTTCAAGAAAACCCTTGCGCTTGCGCGATTGATTCGCTATCATCTATTTTCGCGTCTGAAGCTTGCGCTTCACTCGTTTGCCAACGTGGCTCAGCTGGTAGAGCAACGCACTCGTAATGCGTAGGTCAGCGGTTCGAATCCGCTCGTTGGCTCCAGAAACTTACGGGCCGTCGGCATTAAGCTGGCGGCCTGTTTTGTTGTCGAGCGCGAAGCAGGCGGATATGGTGGTCCTTCCTGGTGGTTTTACCTCCCGCTGTCGGACGGGCGTTCTCGTTCGTGTTTTCTTTCAGGGGGGGGGGCTGACTCTGCTATTCTCTGTCGGACGGGCGCTTTAGAAGGCGACAGCGCTCAAGGTGGAGAAAGGCGGGAACATGAACATCGAGCATCTGCGTGAATTCGAATACCTCGCCGAGAACCTGAGCTTCCGCGATACTGCGCGCCATTTCTTCGTGAGTCCGTCGGTTATCAGCCGCCATATTTCGGCTATGGAAGACGAGCTCGGCACCAAACTCTTCGTCCGCTCGAAGCAGTCGGTCGCCATCACCGATGCCGGCACCGTTTTCCTCGACCGATCGAAGGCCATCCTTTCCGAATACAACGCCGCCCTTGCCGAGATGTCGCGCCTCGACGAAGGCGGAAAGCCCGTGGTGCGCTTGGGCTACTTGCACAATGCGGCGCGCCCGTTCATCCTGCAATTCACGTCGTATCTGAAGGAGCATTACCCGGAAATCGAGATCGAGTTCAAGGGCATGCCGTACAAGATGCTCTACACCGCGCTCGATGACAGCAGGGCCGATCTCAACATCATGCTCAACGTGTATTCGCCCCACCAGCAGCGCTATGAGCTCGCGACCATGTATCGCGATCAGTTCTGCGTGGTCGTTCGGGCGAACAGCCGGCTTGCGCGAGACTGCGCCGACGGCATCGAGCTTTCGCGTCTTGTGGGTCTTGACCTGCTCCTTCCAAGCGAGAAGGATTTCCCGGGCCTGCAGGAGCGGATGCGGAAGGTGCTCGAAACCGGTTCTCCCTTCTGATGGAGCGCGCCCGCAGCTTTCGCGACGTTGACTCGATGTACATCCAGGTGGAAACGTCCAACAGCGTCGGCATTTCCACAAGCGCGAACTGGGCGTACGGTTCGAACAAGGTAGTATATCTCCCCATCAAGGGCGTCGATTCCGGCATCGACGTGAACGCCTACATCGGCCGCTCGCTTTCAGGCCGCACGCTCACGGCATGCAAAGAGGCGCTTGCGAGCTGTCAGGCCTATCTTGACGATTTCTCTGTGCTCGAGAATGCCCGCGTGCAGTGGCGGGCACGAGTGAGCGCGCTATACTAAGCTAGCTGTTGCATAATCGCAAACGGGGTTGTTCCGCATATTGCAACAACGCTTGCAGAATGCGAATCACCAGGTCGGCGGGAAGTCGCCTACAATCACCTCAGCGAGAAACATCCGACGGTGTTATCCCCTCCTTACAAAACCGTCGGTTGCACTCCCTTATCCCCTTTGGCTCGCCGCCCTCCTCAATCCTGTCGGCGAGCCCCCTTTAAGGAGCCGTTATCCCCAATGCGGCTCCTTTTTCTTTGGTTTCTCCGCGCACTTGGGTGCCGTCGCGCAAAGCCGTTGTACCCTTTTATCGGTACCATTTGATTGCGGGCATATCGCCCGAAGGGTTCGCCGCGTTTGCAAGGAGTGTCCATGTCCATTAGATTTGCCGCAGCTCAAGCCGTAAGCTCCATTTCGACGTGGGGCTTGAAACACGTGTTCCGCAGGCCGGCGGCAAATTTCCCAGGGAAGATCGCGCTCTATGTGGACCCGCGTTTGCTCGCGAATCTGCGGGGAAGCTCACTCGCGGTTCAATCATGGTGGGGGGCACCAACGGTAAGACGACGGTTACCAATCTGCTTGCCGACGTCCTCGAGGGCCGGGCGTCCGCGTGGTGTGCAATCGGACGGGCGCGAATCTCGATTCCGGCGTATCGACGGCGCTTCTTCATGCGAAAGAGGCCGATTGGGGCGTCTTCGAGTCCGACGAGCTGTGGTTGAAGAAGATGACGCCGCAGCTCAAGCCGACCTACGTGCTTCTTCTGAACCTGTTCCGCGACCAGCTCGATCGTTGCGGCGAAATCGATCGCATCCAGGATAGTATTGTCGAGGCGCTCGCCGCATCGCCTGAGACCATCCTTGTTTTCAACGCCGACGACCCCTGTGCGCAACCATTGCCAAGCGCGCCTCCGAGCTGCCTGGGCGCGAACGGACGCGCCAGATCGCGTTCGGGGTGAGCGAGAGCATGGGGCTGGCGCAGAACACCGTCACCGACGCCACCATGTGCCAGCTGTGCTCGTCCATGTTCGAGTACGACTGGCGCCAGTACGGACAGCTGGGAGCTTGGCATTGCCCGACGTGCGGCTTCTCTCGCCCTTCACTCGATTTCGCGGCGCAAAATGTGGAACTTGGCGAGCGCGAGCTTTCCTTCGATATCGCCCGCCCGCAGCCGAACGCGGGCGAGTCCGCGCCTGCAAGGCCGATCCGCGCGGCGTTCAGCGGTGCCTACATGGTGTACAATCTGCTTGCGGTGGGCGTCGCAGCCGACCTTGTGGGCTGCGGAAACGACGCGATTCAGGCCGCCATCGAGTCCTTCGATCCGAAGAACGGTCGTCTGCAGCGTTATTCTGTCGAGGGGCGAAGCATCCTGCTCAACCTCGCGAAGAACCCCACGGGCTTCAACCAGAACCTCAAGATCATCGAGAAGGACGCTTCTCCTAAGGCGGTCTCTTTCTTCATCAACGACAAAGAGGCTGACGGCCGCGACATCTCGTGGCTGTGGGACATCGACTTCGAGGAACTTTCGCGCCAGGAGGGCTGCGTCGTGTTCGCCGGGGGTATCCGCGGCAACGACATGCAGGTGCGCTTGAAGTATGCGGGCATTCCCTCCAAAGTGGTGAAGAACACGCAGGAATTCCTCGATGAGCTGGCAAAACTTCCTCATGAGATGAATGCCTACGCCATCGCGAACTATACGGCGCTGCCGAGCGTGAAGTCTGCTCTCGATGCTGCGGAAGGCGAGACTGGTGACCCTACGAACTGCGAGGCGGGCGACCCTGTGGGGAGACTCCGTGCTCAAACAGTCCTCGCTTCGCTGCGGAACTGCGCGCGGGCCCCTCGCACAGGGTCGGTCTGGGGTTGACGGGGCGGAGTCTCCTGCGCGGGATCAGGAGCGGACTCCCATCGTGATCGCCCACATGTTTCCCGACCTGCTGAATCTCTACGGCGACGGCGGTAACGTGCGCATTCTGAGCGAGCGCCTTGTATGGCGAGGGATTCCCGTCCAAGTGAAGCGCGTCGAGTATGGTGAGTCCGTCGACCTCGACGACGTCGACCTCGTGTTTCTCGGCGGCGGCCCCGACCGCGAGCAGAAACTCGCGTCGGCGGAGGCTCATGCGCATGAAAGACGGCTCGCCGCCTATGTGAAAGAGGACGGGCCGGTGCTTGCCATCTGCGGCGGGTATCAGATTCTCGGCAAGACTTGGCTGCTCGGCGATGAGGAGGTTCCTGGGCTCGATATCGTCGGCATCGAGACACGCCGTCCCGGCACGTCCGCCGACCGCCTTATCGACAACATCGTGCTCTCCTCGCCGCTCGCGACGCATCCGGTGGTGGGATACGAGAACCACGCGGGTCGAACGTACCTCGCGGAAGGGGTGAAGCCTTTCGGCGCGGTGGTTTCCTCGGTCGGGCACGGCAACAACGACGCCGACAAGGCCGACGGCGCGCTTTATCTCAAGGTTCTCGGCACCTATCTCCATGGTCCGCTGCTTTCGAAGAACCCGGAAATCGCCGATTGGCTTTTTGGCCGCCGCATGCGAACACCATGCTCGGCGAACGGGTGAGAGCGCGCCTGCGCTTGCTCGCCTCGACGACGCCGAGGAGCTGGCGGCAAACGCGTTCATGGCGGATAAGGCCGGGGCGAAGTAAGCTTTCGTCTTGCTCGTTCTACCTGCAAAGTAGGGAAGGGGAGCCGAAAATTGTAGGTTTTCAGTGGGCGTCCTGCGGCTATTTGCCAGAATTGGGGCATCCTCGCTTGTCAATAATTAAGACAGTCGGCAAAATCTATTTAACATGAGAAGAAATAAGAAAAAATCCCCCAATGCCGTCGGGAAGCACGGTCAACACACGATGGGCGCCCAAGCGTCCGCAAGCTCGATCGGGAGTCCCCGACGCCCCACGCCTCCCATGCGGCGGCGTCTTTTGGTGACGGCGAAACCCCTGGCCCTGCGCAGAATCCCTACTCTCGTCGCGTGACGCAGGCGGAATACACCAAGAAGCGCAAGAGCAAGAAACGCAAGAAGATCGTGCTTGCAGTGTGCATTGCCCTTCTGGTGGTGGTGCTCGGAGGAGTCGGCGCCGCATTCGCCTACATCAACACCATCAACGCCAACCTCAACGAGGGCGTAGACGACGATCTTCGCGATGCACTCGTCGACACGAAGTACGCCGGCGACCCGTTCTACATGCTGCTCATGGGCACCGACGGCTCGGAAGAGCGCTCGGAGTCTGCCGAGTACGCGGGCGATCAGTTCCGCTCCGACAGCATGATTCTCGCGCGCATCGACCCGCAGAGCAAGCAGGTCACCATGGTGTCGCTTCACCGCGATACGCTCATCGACATGGGCACGAACGGCAAGCAGAAGCTCAATGCGGCACACTCGATCGGCGGCGCGGCCTACACGATCGAGGTCGTCTCGAAGTTCGCGGGCGTTCCCATCTCGCATTATGCAGAAATCGACTTCGACGGCTTCAAGGAAGCGGTTGACGCGCTCGGCGGTGTGGAAGTCGACGTCCCGATGGAAATCAACGACGAGGATGCGGGCGGTCATCTCGACGCCGGCCTGCAGCCTCTCAATGGCGACCAGGCGCTCATCCTGTGTCGCGCGCGCCATGCCTACGACGCCTACGGCGATGGCGACCGCTATCGCGCTGCCAACCAGCGCCTCGTGCTTTCCGCTGTCGCGAAGAAGATCCTCTCCTCCGATCCGATTACCATGGCGAACACGATTCAGGCGCTCTCGAAGTACAACACCACTGACTTCAACGTGACCGACATCGTCTCGCTCGCGTCGAGCATGCAGGGGAACCAACACCGACACCGGCATCTACTCGGCGATGGGCCCACCACCTCGAAGCTCGTTAACGGTACCTGGTACGAATACGTGAACGAAAAAAGAGTGGCAAACCATGATGCAGCGCGTCGACCAGGGCCTTCCTCCGACTACCGAGGACGAGATCGACGAGAAGAACGGCACGGTGCTCGCCAGCACGGGCGACAAGGCGGGTGCAACCTCTAACACGTCTTCTACCACGACCGCAACCAGGTCGGGCAAGGTGGCCGTGAAGAACGGCGCGAACATCGACGGGGCCGCCGCAACTGCCGCGACGAAGATCGAGAAACTCGGCTACACCACCGAGACCGGCAATGCGAGGCTCCTCGTTCTCGACGACAGTCGTCGTGTACAGCAATGACAGCCAGAAGGAAGCGGCTGAGGAAATCGTGAAGCAGATCGGCAACGGTGTGGCGACCAAGAACGACGGGCGCTACACGTTCTCGACCGATTTCCTCGTGGTCATCGGCTCGGATTGGAAATAGCGCCTGCGCGCTTGCGGGCGCAGGGAGAATGGATGGAACACGCGCGGCAGCCGCATTGCGGGCCGCGCGTTTTTTATGGGAAGGAGCGTGGATGAAGTTCAAGGTCATCGCGGTGGGGAAGCTCAAGGAGCGCTTTTGGACAGAGGCGTGCGCGGAGTATCTCAAGCGCTTGCAGCCGTATGCGAAAACGGAGGTGCGCGAAATTGCCGACGTGGATCCGCGACGTGCGGGAGGCGTCGAGGGTGCGCGCGACAAAAGAGGGCGCGGCGATTTGCGCGGAGCTCGACAAGCAAATTTCGGACGTTCATGTGGCGCTTCTAGCGATCGATGGCAAGGAACGCTCGAGCGTGGGTATCTCCCAGCGAATCGACTCGCTCGCGCTTGCGGGGAAGAGCAGCTTCGCGTTTGTCATCGGCGGGTCGGACGGCGTCAGCGCGGAGGTGCGCGCTCGGGCCGATGAGCTGCTGTCGTTCGGCCCGTCACCCTGCCCCACAACCTGGCGCGCGTCGTGCTCTTGGAGCAGCTCTACCGCGCGCAGAAGATCTCGCACGGCGAGCCCTACCACAAGTAGACGGCTGGCCGCGGGAAGGCGGCCAGCCGTCTGTCGAACTCAGGTTCCGCGCTCTGCGTGAGCTGTCCGCTTATGCAAGCAGCCCCTTGCCCGCACCGGAAGCAACCGCCGATCGTGCAACCAGATACGTCGACACCAGGTAAATAGCGTACACCGCAATCACCAGTACAACACCAACGGCAAGCGTGCTGGCAACCGCCGAAGCGCCCCAAATCGACAGCAAGTTCTCGTACAGAACGCTAATCGCGCAGGCTGAATGACATCCCGCAACGAGAAGCGGCGCCCCGAAGTAAATGCCAACTTGCGTGCGCAGGCTTCGCAGAACCATGCCTCTGTCGCACCCCAGCTGAGCGAGTAAACGATAGCGCGGAATGCTGTCCGCTACCTCGGAGAGCTGCTGGACGGAAAGAACCGCCGCCGTGGTCATGAGGAAGATGAACCCGATGTAGAGCGCCAGGTAAACTAACAGCAGCGTAAGCCCCATGCTGTCGGCGACAACGCTTTCGCTCGTGTCGTAATAGGACACCGGCCATGGGCGGGAATCGTAGGTCCAGCCCTTTTCGGCAAGCTCTTCACTCGGCGGTGCCGCCTTCCCGTATTCAGCCATCATGTCTTTCATGGCCTGCTCTTGCGAATCACTTGCCAGGTTGACGTTCAGCTCGCTCAAGTACGGCAGATCGCCAGCGGCGAACCTGTCGGCTGCCAACTCATCGGGAACCACCAGCACAGCGAGGAGGCAACTCATGCTGCTTACCTGGAGCGACTGCGAAACAACCTGCCCGGATGCGGTCAGCTCATGTCCATCGACGGTAATGGTCCGCCCTTTCTGGCCGAGGGCCTGCGCGTACTTGGCCGACTTGTCAACCGTGTTGTCGACCAAGTATTCGTCTGCAGCAAGCTCGATCGGCTTTTTCGCCTGCAAGTTGCCGTGCAGCGTTGAACTGCGACAACGAAACGTACTGCACGCCCTCGTCGGCCATGCTGGAGTTATCGTCGGAGCCGATCTGCGCAAGCGTGAAGCCGCACGCATCGACAAGCTGCTTGTTCGTCAAATCGTTCGCAAGCCATGTGTCTACCTGAGCCGAGCCGGTCACGCGCTCGTCCCAATCAGGGATGAGCGATTTGAGATACGCAGCGGTAGAACCGCCGTTCTCTTGCCATAGCCTGTGAATCTCGTTGCGCTGGGTCTTGGTCTCCTCGATTGCGGCTGCCTTCTCCTCTTCTCCGCCGTACTGCTCGGCGGGCACCGCTTCCATGTCGGAGGTGTCAAGCGCCATCAGGCTCGCGCGGATAGATACGTCGAACTGGGTATTCTCTTCCAGTTGATCGGAGAGCACCGACGCCAAGCTGAAGCCTGTCGAGAACACGACGATACTGAAGAACAGAAGGACGCTCACGGCCCACAGCGACACGAACGCAGTGTTCACTTTCGTCGCGATCTGGCGCATGGCGAACATGGCGAGACCCTTGAAGTACACGCTCCGCAAACGCTGGATCAGCAGGATGAAGAACCCCGACGCCGACCAGAACAGGCCCAGCGTGCCGACGAGCATCAACAGGGTTGCGATGCGGAAGTGCTCGCCGAAGTAGACCAGTCCGTCGATGTTGAGCTCGGCGTACGCCTTTGCCAAGATGAGGCACGACAGCACGAACACAATGAGGCAGACGATGGGGTTGCGCACGGGCATGCGCTCGTTGCGGAGTTGGCCGAAAGCAGTGTGGCAAGCTTGCAGCGCGAAATCTGCACGGCGTTGAACAAGGCGACTATGACGAAGATGAGCGCGAAACAACCCAGGGTCAGCTCGGCGGATCGGGCGCTGAACAGCAGATGATAGTCGCTGATTGCCACACCGATGAGGCCCGCCGTGGCGAAGGCGATCGCTTGGGAAATCAAGAAGCCCAGCCCAAGCCCCGCCACCAGCGCGATCACGCCGACGATCAGCGTTTCCATCAGCACCACCGAGGAAACCTGTCGTGGGAACCATGCCCAAAAGCAGGTACGTGCCGAACTCCTTTTTGCGCGCCCGAACAACGAACCGGTTGGCGTACAGGACCAAAAAGCCCAAAACGACGGCGACGACCACGCTGAAATAGGTCATGACCTGAGACAGGATGTCGAAAACGCTCGCGCCCGACGCGAGGAACATGTTTTCGGCGCCTTCTTGGGCCTCGAACAGCACGCGAGAGTCCCCGATGGCGTTGAAGGCGTAAAACACCGCCACGCCCAAAGTCAGGGTAACGAAATATACAGCGTAATCGCGCACGCTGCGGCGCACGTTGCGCAAGGCAAGTTTCATCAACATGATGACCGCCGCCTAGTTGCCGAGCGCGGTGACGTGCGATGCCACGAAACCGACTGCGGAGGATGCGCCCTGCTTGCCGGAAAGAAACGCCTGGACCTCAAGGATGCGCTGGTAGAAGTCGGTTCTGCTGCTATCGCCGCGACGCAGCTCGTTGAACAGCTTGCCGTCCTTGATGAACAGGATGCGGTCGGCATACGATGCTGCAACCGCGTCGTGTGTGACCATCATGATGGTGGCGTGCAGCTTCGTGTTCAGCACCTCGAGCGTCTCGAGGAGGACGGCGGCGTTGCGCGAATCGAGCGCGCCGGTGGAGCTCGTCGGCAAGGACCAGCTTCGGGTCGGCGACGATGGCGCGCGCCGCGGCAACGCGCTGACGCTGACCGCCCGACATCTGTCGCGGATACTTCTGCAGAACGTCCGTCACGCCCAAAAGAGTGGCGGTGCGCTCGACCTTCGTTCGGACGGCATCGGCCTTTTCGCCCTTGATGGTAAGGGCCAGGGCGATGTTCTCGAAACCGGTCAGGGTATCGATCAGATTGGCGTCCTGGAAGATGAAGCCCAGGTCATCGCGGCGGAACTTGGAGAGCTGGCGGCTGCGCAGCTGCGTGATGTCGAGCCCGTTCAAGATGATGTTCCCGCTGGTCACGGTGTCGATAGTGGAGATGCAGTTCAAAAGCGTGCTCTTGCCTGAGCCCGACGGGCCCATCACGCCGACGAACTCGCCTTCGCAGATGTCGAACGACACGTCATCGAGCGCGCGGGTGACGGCCTCGCGCGAGCCGTATACCTTCAAAACGTCGCGCACGGAGAGCAGAACCTTGCGGCTGTCGGACTGATTCGCATTCGCGATGCCTGCTGGAGGGGTTGCGGTAACCACAGACATGGGGATTCCTTTCTCTTCGATTCGGCACATCCCCATGATGCGGCGATCGCGAAAACGGAGCCATCGAAGGGCCTTACCGCAATCTTACGGTTTTGTAAGGTTGGCAGCCAAGTCCATGCGCGTGCGGTCGAGCGGGAAGGTGAGCGCGACGGTGGTGCCTGTCCCCTCTTCCGAGGAAATGCGCAGGCCAAGGCCCATTCTTTCGCAGGCCACGGCGGCTAGGTAGAGCCCCATGCCCGTTGCCTTGTGATGTGCGCGGCCCTGGCTTCCCGTGAATCCGCGGTCGAACACGCGCGGCACGTCGGCGGCGGGAATGCCGTCACCATCGTCGCTGATCAAAAGCTCGATGCACCCGTCTTTCGTCCCTGCATCCTTCACCGCGCCTTCGAACCGGATGGTCTTCGCGCCGTACTTCGCCGAGTTCTCCAGAACCTGCCCGATGATGAAGTCGACCCATTTCGCGTCGGCGAACACCTCGAGCGCCTCGTCGATTGCGAAATCAAGCGAGACTCCCGCGCCGATGAGCGTGCGCGACTTTTGGCGGCATGCCTTGCGCGCGAGTGCCGCAAGGTTTAACTCCTCGATGGAGAAATCCTCGCTCAGTGTTGCCGAGCGCGCGTAGTATAACGCCTGCTCGACGCGCGACTCGATGCGATCGAGGTCACCGCGCACCTCATCGACCCCGGCCCGTGAAGGCTCGATAGCGCCAACTGTGCCGACGCGATGGGCGTCTTCGCCTCGTGCACCCAAAGCTCGATGTAGTTACGGTAATCCTTCATGTCGCGGGAGCGGACGGCGAGGCTCGTCCGAGGCGGCCTTGCCCTGCACGGCGAGCGCGCGATAGGCGATGGACCCCTCCAGAGTGCGCGGCTTGTCCAGAATCGACGAGAGGTAGCGCGCGTTGGCGGGCGAATCGCAGAACAGGTTCAGCTGCTGGTAGAACTCGCGATCGCGCGAGAAACCGACGATGAGCGCGATGCAGGCGAACAGGGCCTCGCAGATGGAAACAAGCGCGATTGAGGAAGCGTTCGAGCTGGTCACAACCATGATGCCCGCAACAACGAGCATGAGGGCGACCATGCCGAGCAAAAACCCGGCGCGCGAGCGAAGATACGCCCCGAACGAGTACGCGCGATCGGGGCGGTCTTCGGCGGGGAACGACGTAGACGCGGGATCGTAGGGCGAACCAGAGGCCGCGTGGTCGGGCTTTTCCCGATTCGAGCTGCTCATCGAACCACATACCCCAGGCCGCGGCGGGTGGTGATGAAGTCGTCGGGCACACCTGCAGACTCCAGGCTGCGGCGCAGGCGATTCACGTTCACCGTGAGCGTGTTGTCGTCGACGAACGCATCGGTTTGCCACAGCTCGTCCATCAGCTCGCTGCGCGAGATGATGGAGCCCGCGCTCTCCATAAGGATGCGCAAGATCAGCAGCTCGTTGCGCGAGAGCTCCACGCGCTCGCCGCGATACGAGACCTCGGCCCGCACGGGGTCGAGCGAGACGCCGTCGTGCTCAAGTCGCCCGCGCGCCGGATCGGCGGATCCGCTGCGCGTAAGCGCGCGGTCGATGCGGGCGAGCAGCGCAGCGGGGCGATACGGCTTGACCACGTAGTCGTCGGCGCCGACGCTCATGCTCATGACCTCGTCAAACTCGCTGTCCGAAGAAGTCAGCACGATGATGGGGACGTTGCTTTCCTGGCGAATCGCTCGGCAGATTTCGTGGCCGTACGCGCCGGGAAGCGAAAGGTCGAGCAGGATGCAGTCGGGAGCGGCAGTCAAAGCCTCGGCCGCGGCGTTCGTAAACGACTCGCAGCAAAGACACTCGTGGCCCTTGAGCTGCAGCATGCGCACAAGATTTTCCCGCAGCGAGACATCGTCTTCGACAATAAGCAAACGCGCCATTGGGCCCCTTTCGCGTCAATCGGATGAGCCGATGATAGCGCAACGGGAAACTATCTGGCATTTTGTTATCGTATTGTAGCGGCGCCTTCGCGCCCTTAAGGTGACCAGCATCGTGGGTGCTGCCAGAGCCGCCGCTCCGTTAAATGCGCAGGCCGACGTGTAGAACATGCGTGTTTGGCCGTTTGCTGCGGATCTTGGGAAGTGTGGGGCGGCGAGATGAAAAGTCAAGTGTGCCGCCCCGCAGTTGGAAGGTAATGAACGGGAAGGTGGGCGAGCGCTTGCGTAAGGAGGACACAGACGCTCGCCTGGTGTGTTTCAGACCTCTTCAAGTATAGGACGTATGCCAATAAATGACAAGCGCCAATCTGCGGTATTTCATACATGTCGCATTACGCGCTCGCGCTATACTGGTGCGATTGCGGGCAGTGTGCCTGCCTCGACTACGGGCGGCATGCCCGCGCGTCGCTTCTCGCTTGGAAAGGTGAATCGATGAGACTGATCTCGTGGAACGTGAACGGCCTGCGCGCCGTTATGAAGAAGGGGTTCGAGGACATCGTGGCCGAGTTCGACGCCGACGTCTTTGCCCTGCAGGAGACGAAGCTCCAGGCGGGGCAGGCGACGCTCGATCTTCCCCAATACCTGGAGTTCTGGAGCTATGCCGAGCGGAAAGGCTACTCGGGGACAGCGGTCTTCACCAAGCGCGCGCCTCTGCAGGTGCTCCACGGGTTGGGCTCGTAATACCTCGACACCGAGGGGCGCATCGTCGCGCTCGAGTTCCCCGAGTTTTGGTTCGTCGACGTGTACACGCCGAACGCGGAAAACGAGCCTCGCCCGCATCGGGCATCGCCTGGAATGGGACGACGCGTTCCGCGACTTTTGCAAGGGGCTTGAAGAGGGCGTGCTTCCCGGGGACGTTCCCGTCGAGCGTGCCGACGCCGACGGGTTGGTCGCTCTCGGCCCCGATGCCCCCAAGGACACCCCGCGTCAGTCGCTCGGGGCGGGGCACATGCCCAAAGAAGTGCTTCCCTTAACGCAGGCGGGGGAGACCGCCGCGCCGAAGCCTGTCATCATGTGCGGCGACTTCAATGTGGCCCACAACGAGGTAGACTTGAAGAACCCTGGCGCCAACAGGGGCAATGCGGGCTTTTCCGATGAGGAGCGCGGTAAATTCACCGATTTGCTCGCCGCAGGCTTCATCGACACGTTCCGCACCCTTCATCCCGACACGACGGGTGCGTACTCGTGGTGGAGCTACCGTTTCAACGCGCGCAAGAACAACGCGGGGTGGCGCATCGATTACTTTTTGGTGAGCGACGGAATCGCCGACAAGGTGGAGGACGCGAGCATTTACAATGAAGTATTCGGAAGCGACCATTGCCCGGTGGGCATAGACATAGCACTGGAGGATTAACGGCCTATGGATACTCGGAAAATCGAAGAAGGCGTGCGCCTCATTCTCGAGGGCGTCGGCGAGAACCCTGATCGCGAAGGGCTTCGCGAAACGCCTGCCCGCGTGGCGCGCATGTACGAAGAGGTGTTCGCGGGGAACCGCGCAAGATCCCGCCGTCCACTTCGAGAAGACCTTCGACGAGCACTGCAACGAGATGGTCCTCGTGCGCGACATTTCCTTCTATTCGATGTGCGAGCATCATCTGGTGCCCTTCTTCGGCAAGGCGCATATCGGCTACATCCCTGCTGCGGACGGCCGCGTGTGCGGACTCTCGAAGCTCGCGCGTCTCGTGGAGGTGTTCGCGAAGCGTCCCCAGGTGCAGGAGCGCCTGACCGGGCAGATTGCCGACACCCTGGTGGAGCAGCTCCACCCGCAGGGCGTCATCGTGGTGCTCGAGGCCGAGCACATGTGCATGAGCATGCGCGGCGTGAAGAAGCCGGGCAGCCGCACGGTCACGAGCGCAGTGCGCGGTGTGTTCGCAGGTTCGACACCCGCCTCGCGCGCTTCCCGCAGCGAGGCCATGTCGCTTATCCTTCGCGACGCTCGCTAGGCGCAGCGCACGTCGTCGCCGGCAGGCGAATCGGGTAGTATGGGAACCACAAGAAACGGATGAAAGGTGCAACCATGAAGTGCGTTATCTCTGTTCTGGGCAAGGATCGCAGCGGCATCGTCGCGGCGGTGGCGGTGGTGCTTGCGGAATGCGGCGCGAACATCGACGACATCAGCCAGACCATCTTGAACGACATCTTCTCGATGACGATGCTCACTACGCTCGATACGGAAAAGGCCGACTTCGACACCGTGCAGGACAAGCTCAAGGCGGTGGGCGAGGATCTCGGCGTGCAGATCGTTATCCAGCGCGAAGACGTCTTCCAGTACATGTATAAGATTTAGAAAATGACATCTGAGCTGGGGTTCGCTTAGCTCCAACTCATACTACGCCACATTGCGACCATATCGCCCGTCGGGAAGATTGATTCTCGGCGGGCTTTCTTTTGCCCGATTCTATTCATCATTCACTATAATGGAGCATGAGCGATAAGGGTCGCAAGCTTGTGCTGCGGCACATGAACAGGAGGAACTATGAGAGATCATTCCCGGCATATCCAGCTCTCCCGTGAGCAGGCGGTCTCGTCGATGCTCGAGGCGATGGATGTGGCACCCGCAGGTTTCGGGTGGGCGAACATCGCCGCGGGCGAGGATTTGCACAGCAGCGAGGTCGCTCGCAAATGCTGCGAGCAGGTGGCGCTCGCCGATTCGGTGGGGCGTGTGCTCGCCTATGACGTGGTCTCTCGGTGCGACATGCCCTCCGCGCTCACGTGCGCGATGGACTCGATCGCCCTGCACTGGTCCGATTTCGAGAACCTCGCGGAAGGCGAGCTGCCCGACACAAGCGCGTGGGTCCGCGGGGTGGATTGGCAGTTCGCGAACACGGGCGTCGCAATGCCCGAAGGGTTCGACACCGCTATCGTCATCGAGCACGTGCAGGTGTCGGAAGACCAGCAGCACGTGACCATCGACGCCGCTCCCTCAAAGCAAGGTGCGGGCACGCGTCCGGCGGGTTCGACCATGAAGCGCGGCGATGTCCTCGCGACTGCCGGCACGGTTGTGACGCCTGACGTTGCGGCGCGCATGGGCACGGGCGACAATGCCGTGGTTCCTGTGGTTCGCAAGCCTCGCGTGGCCTTCATCCCCACGGGCAACGAGCTCGTTCCCGCAGGTATCCCCCTTGATCCGACGCGCGTCGATCAGTTTGCCGCCCGCGGCCGCAACTTCGAGACGAACAGCATCCTCGTGCGCGCGAAGGTGGAAGCGTGGGGCGGGCAGTTCGTTCCCTTCGACATCGTGTGCGACGAGCGCCCCGAAATTGAGGCCGCCATCAAGCGCGCATGCGAGGTTGCCGACATCGTCGTTTTGAACGCGCGGGAACTCCTCGAAAGAGAACCGGACGACTGGTCGTGCGAGGTCATGGAGGAGATGGGGCACATGATCTGCCACCAGACGAACCACGGCCCCGGGCATCACAGCTCCTACGCCGTCGTTGACAACGTGCCCATCGTGGGCATCTCCGGTCCTTCGGGCGGCGCGTCGTTCACCCTTGATTTCTACCTGCGTCCGCTTATGCGCAAGTATTTGGGGCTTAATCCTATCGTGCCGAAGACGGCGGCCCGCTTGACCGAGGCGTTCCCGGCTCCGAAGCACGGCCCGGGTGCGAAGAACGGCAAGCCTGCAGGCGAGGAGCGCCCGCGCGAGCATCCCGACCATGCGCCGGGGGAGCCGGAATTCTTCGGCATCCGCCCTCTCCGTGTGGAGCCGAGTGCCGACGGCGTGCTCGAGGCGACGCCGATCGACGGTCGCCCCGGGTCGAAGACGGCATGGGGAGCGAACGCCTTCACCATGATGGGCATGGCCCCGACATCAAGCCTCCCACGGCAGGCGACATCATCGAGGTGGAGTTTCTCTGGCGAAGCTCCTCGGCGACGCTTTCCCGCGTGGTGCTATACTTTCTTGCAGTGATTGACAGTTTGCAACGGCAACCCGGCGCCCGAAGGGTGCGGGGGAGAAAGGAGCGCGTCATGTCTATGAACAAAGTGCTCGCTGCGGTGGATGCAACTGACGGCGGTCGGAAGGCGTTAGAGCTTGCGATCGGCGTGACCGAGAACAATCCCGATGCTGTCATCGACTTGGTGTACGTGGTGCCGATTCCCTTGCTCGACGATTCCCAGATGACGAGCTTCCGCTCCATCTTGGAAATGATGATGAACGAGGGAAATCGCTGCTCGAGAGGCTGGTCGGCGCTCACGAGGATGCGGCCGATCGCCTGAATCCGCTGCTCATCACGGGAACGAACCCCGCTACCGAGATTGTGAAGCTGATCGACCAGGGCGACTACGACCTCGTCGTCATCGGCAACCGCGGGCTTTCGGGCATGAAGGAGTACATGGGAAGCGTCAGCCACAAGGTGCTGCACGGCTCGTCGGTGCCGGTGCTCATCGCCAAGTAAGCCATACTTCGAAACAAGGAGCGTTCTGTGAGCGAATTGAAAAGCGAGCAGGGCGGCAGGGAAAAGGAGCGCGTGCGCAAAAACGCGCTCCTTTTGTTCAGCAAGCCGCCGATTTCGGGTTTGGTGAAAACCCGCCTGACCGTGCTGAAAGACGGTGTGTTCCAGCCGAGGTCGCCTCGGGAACCTACCACTGCATGCTCTTCGATGTGGTGGAAATCTGCTGCGCGGCGATGGCCGACCTTGAGCGCGAGAGCGCCGAGCGGGCACGGGAGGCGCTTGCCGCGGGCGAGGAAGTGGTTCGCGACGAGTACGAGGTGATCATCTCGACGACGCCTGCAAAGAACGTCGAGGTGATGCGCAAGCTGTTTTCCGATGCGGGCGAATGGCCGCGCGAGCTGGTGTTTCTCTGCGATGAGGGTGCCAGCTTCGACGAGCATTACAACCAGGCGTTCGAGAAGACGTGGGCGCGCGGTGCTGATTGCATCCTCTCGATGGGCGCCGATATGCCCGCTCTCACCAAGGCCGACGTGCGCGCAGGGTTCAACGCGCTCCACAAGCTCGACGGAGTTGCGGGCGGTGGCATCGTGCTCGCTCCCGACCAGGAGATGGGCGTGTCGGTGATCGGTTGGACGCGCGAGACCGACTTCGACCACTCGGGCGTGTTCTACAACCAAGAGGGCCTCACGGTGCTTCCCGCTTATATCGACAAGGCGCGAAAGCAGGGGCTCCCTGCGCTTTATCTGCCGCCTATTCCCGACGTGGACACGATGGCCGACCTTATGCATAACATCACGCTCGTCGAGGCGCTCAATTACTGCGCGCAATACGACGACGTCACGCCGCCGTGGCGCACGGCCCAGGCGCTCAAGGAGATGGGATGGGACGAAGTGCGCGTTCCCCCAACGACCTGCACGACCCGCGAGAGGAAATCGATAAGTAAAGGGAATTGGGCGGGCGAAGATTTGTCTCCCGTCTCGCCTTGAAGTCAGCGAGCGAGGCTCTGGCGAGTGCAGATGGTGTGAAAAGAATTCAAAGCGTACTTCGGTACGCGAGAAATCTTTGGAACGCCAGCTGTGCCGCCAGAGCCTCGCGCAGCAGTCGACCCGTTCCGTCGGCTGCTAAGCCGACGGAACAACCAACTCCCAGAAGGCAACCGCGCTTGCGGCAGCGACATTCAAGGAATCTACCTGGTGGTACATGGGGATCTTCACCGTGTAATCGCAGCGGGCGATGGTGCTTTCGGCCAGGCCGTCGCCTTCCGTGCCCAGTACGAGCGCAATCTTCTCGCATTCCTTCAGCTTCTCGTCGCGCAAGCTTACCGAGTTGTCGGAAAGCGCGAGCGCTGCCGTGGTGAAACCGAGCTCGTGGAGCAAGGGGATGCCGGTTTGTGCCCAATCGTGGGCATCTTCGCCGATGCGCGCCCAAGGAATTTGAAACACGGTGCCCATCGAAACGCGCACCGCGCGGCGGTAGAGCGGGTCGTAGCATGCCGGCGTGATCAGCACGGCGTCGACCCCGAGTGCTGCTGCCGAGCGGAAGATCGCCCCGACGTTGGTGTGGTTCGTGATGTCTTCTAAGACCGCGACGACGCGCGCGCCCTCGCATGCCTCGGCGACGCTTTTCGGGCGCGGTCGGCGAAAGGCCCCCAAGGCGCCGCGCGTCAGCTCGAATCCGCAGAGTTTCTGCAGCTCATCGTGGGGAGCGACAAACACGGGGATGGTGGGGTCGATCTGTTCGATGCGCTCGACGATGCTCGCCATGGAGGGCAGCCATTTCTCCTCCATGAGCAGCGACAACGGCTGCATCCCCCCTTCGAGGGGCGCGCTCGATCACTTTGCCCGACTCGGCGATAAAGATGCCCTTCTCGGGTTCGAGCTTGTTGCGCAACTGTGCTTCGGTGAGCCGTGCGTAGGTGTCAAGGCGCTCGTCTTCAAGCGTGTCGATTCTCACAATCATGATGGTCTAAATCCCCTTCGGAGCGCGCATTGCGGGAAGTTCGCTTGCATCGGTCGAAGTGCGCGTTGAGGGCGGCGCGGTCGTGCCCGTCGGCGCCAACGTGCGGGAACCGAGCGTGCGGGGATGGCGACCCGATGTGGGGGCGTTGCAAGGTGCGGCTGCGCCCGTCGTTCGGTCGGCTTGATCTGCCGCCTGGCCGGTTGCGTAGTACTCCGCTTCGATCGCGCGCGCCGTGTCGCCTGCGATGTCCTGTACCTGGAAAGCCCCTGCTCGAGGAATTCAGCCACGCTCATGATGTGCGCGCCGATATAGGCCATGTCCTCGATGTTCGCGCGCTGAACCTCGGGCGTGCGCGAGGAGGTGGCGTCTTCCAAGACGACGACGTTGTAGTTCAGGGAAAGTGCGTCGTAGCAGGTCGAGCGCACGCAGTTCGGAGTCGTGGTGCCCGCGAGCACCACGGTGTTTATGCCCCTCGCGCGAGAGCACGTCGTCGAGCTGCGTGTCGAAGAACGCTGAGAAGCGCGGCTTCACCATCACGCGGTCGCCGTCCGCGGGCGTCAGCATGTCAGGCCAGTTGAGCGGCTCTCGTCCTTGCTCGCGGGGAAAGCGGGCGCCCTCCGTCGCGCCATTGCCGATAGCGCACGGGTTCCACGTTCGCACCGTCGGCGCTGTAGATGCGGCGGATATGGAAGATGCTCATTCCGATCGGGCGCGCGCGAAATCGAGAGCATGGGCGCAGGCGGGCACCGTGTCCGCAGCACCCGCAACGCACAGGGCGCTCGTTGGGTCGATGAAGCCGTTTTGCATGTCTATCAGCAGGAATGCTGCACGTGTTGGTTCTATCATAGAGTTGCTTTCCTCATGGTCGGTCTTCGTAGTATAGCGCCTCGCGCTCGGGCCTGGGCCGACGTGGGCGCGTGCGGGTTCTTGGGCGGTTTAGCGATTCGTCAACGGAATCGGTGACGGTATGGGATTGCGTCGGGAATGCGGGTATACTCGTATTCTCAAAGAAGGAAAAGGGGAACAGTGTCACACGAAGACAATGCCGCCGAATCGGACGCCCAGGCACCCGACGGCGCGCTCGACCGATACGGAAATCCGGCCGATCATCCATCGTTCAACCAATTCGTCGCCACGATTTCGGCCCTCAAATTTTGGATGGCTGTCCATGGGATCGCGAGCAGACGCACGTATCAATCTCCCACAACATGATAGAGGAAGCCTACGAGGCCGTTTGCGCGATCGAGGAAGAGGACGTCGCCCACCTGCGTGAAGAGCTTGGCGATGTGCTTTTGCAGGTGGTGCTCCAAAGCCAGATCGCCGCCGATGCGGGGAGTTCACGATCGACGACGTGTGTGCCGACGTGAACGCCAAGATGGTGCGCCGCCATCCGCATGTGTTCGGCAGTGTCGAGGCCTCCAACGCGAGCGAGGTGATCGACGTGTGGGACCAGGTGAAACTTGCGGAGCGGCAGGCGACAGGCGGCGCCGACGGCTCGGGTGCGAGCGAACCCGAGGGCCTGCTCGACGGCGTGCCGCGCACCTTCCCCCGCGCTCATGGAGGCGCAGAAGATTTCCCGCAAGGCTGCCGCCGTAGGCTTCGAATGGGACTCCATCGAGGACGTGTGGGGCAAGGTCGCCGAGGAGAAAGCCGAGCTCATCGAGGGCGTACGCCGCTGCCCCGCATGCCGCAAACGGTAAGATCGACACCTCCGTGGCGGGTGAGTTCGGCCTTGGCGAAAGGAGGCCGCTCGTCGTGCCGAGGCGGCGGAGATGGAGTTCGGCGATGTGCTTTTCGCCCTGGTCAACGTGGGCAGGCGCATGGGAATTGATGCCGAAAGCGCCCTTCGCGCCTCGAACGCGAAGTTCCGCGCCCGCTGGGCAGCGATGGAGGAAATAGCCTCCGAACAGGGAAAACGTATGCAAGATTTCTCGACCTCGGAGCAAAACGGTTTCTGGGGCGAAGTGAAGGGGAGATAAGATGACGAGCGCCGCGCAGCTTTTTGAGCGAGCAGGACCATAGGGACACGTGGTCGCTTACGATCGGCAAGGACATGTCGGATGAGGATATCGAGTTCGTGCGCGAGGCGGGAGCGAAGCTTCGCGAGCTGAGCCAGCGTTACCGCGCCGCGCTGCGCGAGATGGTCGTCCGCTTCGAGATTCTCGACCAGGACCTGAACCTGCGCAAAGATCGCACGCCCATCCACCATGTCGAATCGCGCGTGAAGACCCCCGAGAGCATCATCGAGAAGATTGGCCGCTACGGCAAGGAGCGCACGCTCGAGAACATCGAGAAGTACATCATGGACATCGCGGGCATCCGCGTGATCTGCTCCTATATCAGCGACGTGTACAACCTGTTCGACCTGCTGCAACGCCAGGACGACCTGGAAATCGTCACGGTCAAAGACTATATCGCTAACCCCAAGCCCAACGGGTATCGCAGCTTGCACGTGATCGTCCGCATCCCCGTGTACTTCCTCGATTCAAGCAGATGGTGCCGGTCGAGATTCAGCTGCGCACCGTCGCCATGGACTTCTGGGCAAGTCTCGAGCACGACCTGAAGTACAAGGCGAAGCGCGAGATCGAGGGCATCGATTCCTACGGCGAGCTGAAGGATTGCAGCCGCATTATCGAAGACGTCGAAGCGCGCATGCAGATCTCGCGCGAGCGCTCGACTCCGAATAGCAGGGGCATTTCTCCGCGCGGTCGCCGTGTTCTCGCGGTTTTTCTTGACTTGAAGCAAGCTTGAGGTTTTATCATGGGTGCATTCCAGAGAGAGGAGCACCCATGAACTCAGATTTCGCGCGCGTGTCGAAGCTCGGCTTCGGCTGCATGCGCCTGCCGCAGACCGACCCGAAGGATCCCACCGCAATCGACATCGAGCACGTCAAGCAGATGGTCGATACCTACTTGGCCGGCGGCGGGAACTACTTCGACACCGCGTTCGTCTACCACAACGGCGCATCCGAGAAGGCTCTCGGGAAGCGCTCGTCGCGCGCCACCCGCGCGAGTCCTACACCATCGCCACGAAATGCCTCGCCTGGGCGTGCCCCGACGAGAAGACGGCGAAGTCGAATCTGCCCACGTCGCTTGAGCGGCTGGGAACCGATTACATCGATTTCTACCTGCTCCACAACGTGGGCGGAAAGCGCACGAAGGTCTTCGACGATTGGGGGATGTGGGACTTCGCGCAGAAGGCCAAGCAGGACGGCCTGATTCGACACGTCGGCTTCTCCATGCACGACGGCCCCGAGACGCTCGATCGCGTACTTACCGACCATCCCGAAATGGAGTTCGTGCGGCTGCAGGTGAACTACCTCGATTGGGAAAGCCCGGTCGCGCAATCGCGCCGCTGCATGGAAGTGGCTGCCGAGCACGATGTCCCCGTCATCATCATGGGCCCGCCCGCGGAGGATGCTCGTCAACCTGGCCGATCGCGTCGCGGCGCCGCTGGTTGCCTGCAGCCCCGAGAAAAGCCTCGCGTCCTGGGCATATCGCTTCTGCTACAACTTGCCGGGCGTGCTCACGGTGCTCTCTGGCATGTCGACGATCGACCAGGTTCGCCAAAACATCGCTGATTTCAAGGCGAACGAGCCGTTTTCCCCGGCGGAAATCGAGGCGCTTGCCCAGACGCGCGAAATCCTCGAATCGATTGCGGCGATTCCTTGCACGAACTGCCGTTATTGCGTGAAGGGGTGCCCGCAGGAAGTCGCCATCCCCGAGATCATGGGGCTTTTGAACCTTGAGGCGCAGGTCGAGAACAACAAGTTCGTGAGCGACTTGTACAGCTGGCAGGCGAAGCCCGGTCGCGCCTCCGACTGCATCGAGTGCGGCCTGTGCGAGTCGATGTGCCCGCAGCAGATCGGCATTATCGAGAATCTGAAGACCGCCGTCGAGCACTTCGAGTAAGGTCGAGCGGGCTTTGGGCGAGGGGCCGGGTCCAGATGGTCATGCGGCGGGTTCACGGTGAGCGTGTGGCGGTTTGCGCACAGCGGCGCCGCACCCCGATTATTCACGCCTGTAACAAAGATGTAACAGCATCTGGCCTTTTCTTGTTCGACAAAGCCTTTGCAAGCCTTTATAGTGAACGAGATATCTCATCTTGCTTTTAATACGGAAAGGGAAGGAAGATGAAAATGAAGAAGCTGGGTGTGGTGCTCGCCGCTGGCGTGCTCGCCGCTTCGCTTGCCCTGTTCGGATGCTCCTCGAACAGCACCGCGGGCAACGACACCAAGAAGGACGATTCCGCCAAGGCCGATACGAGCTACACGCTTGTCAATGACGGCACGCTCACGATGGGCACCTCCGCCGACTATCCTCCGTTCGAGAACCTCGAGAACGGTGAGGCTGTCGGCTTCGATGTCGATCTGTGCAAGGCTGTTGCCGACGAGCTCGGCCTCAAGTTCGAAGTCGTCAACAACCAGTTCGACACGCTGCTCACCGGCCTTGCCGCTGGTGGCAAGTTCGACGTCGTGCTCGCTGGCATGACCGTCGGTTCCCGAGCGTGAGGAGCTTGCCGACTTCACCGACACCTACTACGTCGATGACCAGGCCGTTGCCGTTATGAAGGACGGCGCGATCACCAAGGACAACGCCAAGGAAGAGCTGAACAAGGCCGGCGTCATCATCGCCGTGCAGTCCGGTACGACCGGTGAGACCTACTGCCGCGAGAACTTCCCGAACGCGACCATCCAGCCCTATGGCAACTCCACCGATAGCTTCGCCGCTATGCAGGCTGGCCAGGCGACTGCCGTGTGCACCAACGCCGCCGTCGTGAAGAAGATGCTCTCCGAGGCCTACAGCGACGCCCAGGTCGTCATCGAGGTTGCGACCGGCGAAGAGTACGCCGTTGCCGTGAACAAGGACAACGCGGAGCTCACCAAGGCCATCAACGAGGCCATCAAGAAGCTCAGGACGATGGCACCGTCGAAGCTCGCTGCCAAGTGGCTCGGGTAAGCCCCTTGCCGCACGCTGAGCGCCCGTAACGGGCGAGAGCTCGCGTGCTCTAGCGTTCGAGAATCGCCATTGACGCCCTATCCTGTCCGAGAGCGGCTCGCCGAGAAGCGAGCAAGCTCGAAGCCGGGATAGGGCTTTTCTTTTCCTGAGTACCCGCCGGCCTCCTCGATTTTGATTTGACGAACGGATATTTTTAAACTATGTGATAAATGCGAGAAGAAAGGAACACGCGATGAGGATCCCTGGAAAGCAACTGGCGACGGGCATGGCAGTTGCACTCGCATGCGCTCTCGGAACTTTTCTCCTTGGCTGGGTGCAGCGGGCTAAATCCCTATTCATGACGAAATCGAGGTCGCGAAGGCAGACATCGCCTCCGACGTGCCGTCGGAGATAATAGAGGGCTGGTCTTTCCTGGCGCAAAACAAGGATGACTCCGAGGCAAAGAGGGCTATTGAAGAGTTGGGGGGCATCCCCACGCCGTATGCGAACCTGTACCAGCTCTGGCGCATGGCGGGCAAGGGGGAGGATGACCCTGCGCCAGGCGGATGACCTCGACCGAGAAGAAGAGATTGAGGAATACTTCCAAAATGCGCTTGGCATCAGCATGACGGAAAGCACGGCGGAATACGGAGTCTGCAAGGTTCCGTGCTTGAGTGCGAGCAACGAGTACGTCAAGTCGGCGACCGATGAGATTTTCGGGAAGGAGGTCATCACCCAGATAAACGCGAACAATTGGTACTACCTGGATAGAGACGACTATCCGACCAACCTCGAGCTCCAAGTGCAGGACGTGCCCGAGATTAGCAGTGAAAGCGAGGCCGTTGCTATCCTCGACAAAATTACGGACTACGCGGGCCTCGGGCAGAAGACCTCCCAGGGCGGAAGCGACGCCGGGCTTTGGTACACCTGCGGCAAGAAGGATGGCGCGACTTGGTATGCGATCTACCACTTGGAGGCTTCGTCAGTCGGAGACTATCCGATGATTAACGTCTGGGTTTCTGACTGCTTCGCTTCCAATGCAGAATCAGCGCTCAAGAACTACGATCGCAGTGAGGACTTCGAACTATACGATGCCCTGCTAAGCGGTCGCCAGGAGAGCGAGAAGGCTTCCAGCAGTAGCTCCTCCTCAAACAGTTTGAGCCAGAGCGCGCCGAAGGACGAAAAGATCGCTGAGATCGACGGCAAGACCGTGTGGAAAGTCCAGGCAACCTCTTCGAGCATTCATTTCCTGGGTTCCTTCACGGGGTCTGGTAACTTTATTGTTAAGCTCCTGGATTCAAACCAAGACCTTGCGAGTCTCGTTTGCAACGAGATCGGAGACCACAAGCTCGACAAGAGTATCTCCACGTCGGTGGGAAGTACTTACTACATCCAGATTGAATGCAGCAGCGGCACGTGGAACGTGTCGTGGAGCGGCACGGGCGGAGCGTAGCAAAGAAGCGGGAACCGTTAACCAGAGGCTCAACCCATGCGCATGCGCCGTGCCAGAGCGGCGCATGCGGCAACGCGGGATTAACCAGCCTCAGGTTCCTGGGAGCAAGAAGGCTCATCAGGGTATCGCCCGGCGGAACGAGCGCATTCGACAAATAAAGGCACGAAACCCGTGAAAAAAGCAGATGCGAAGTTTGGCGTTTTCGGCACAGACGCTAGTTATTAATCAGGACATCTGCCTGCAATCACTTCCACGAGAGAACAGGCTCCGGAAGGCAAGGCTCGCTAATGCCTTCTCACGTTCATTTTCTACGACCAGGCCGACGACATCGTGAACGAGGCCCGCAGCTGCGAGAAGCGCTTGCTCGAGAACGGCCTGCCAGATGTCGCGCTCAATTCCGAGCCACCGCTGAACGGCCTCAAGGGATATGAAGGACTCATGTTAATCAGCGCAGGAAGATGCGTGCCATGTTTTCAGAGCTTGTGCGCCGCCTCCCCATCGGTTACGTCGCGTTTTCGTACCGAAGGAGCGAGTTCGAGGACCTGGCGAAGCTCACCACCCGCATGAAACGAGACATATCCAACCCTCAGTTTGTCCTCCTCCAGTTCTTCCAGTCTTTCGATGACATGAAGGTCTACTACGACGATGGTCAAGACATTGTTAGGCAAGCGCTCGACCAATCGTTTGTCTTTGTCCTGCCGAAGGGCGTCGTCGAGCGTCGCAAGACTTTCGCGGTTGGGCTACCGCCTCGAGCAGGTGGCACGTAGCACGAGATTGCCAAATCGAACAAGGGTGTATATAATATGCGTCGATAATTTTGGGATGACCGCTGATTCAAGTCACCGGGCCTAAATTTGTATTTTCAGGAGAAACCTTATGGCAGACGCATGCGAGCACCCCGAAACCGAAGTGCGGCTCGAGTGGGCCGAGCGCTGGCTTTCGCCATCAAGGCTTTCCTCTTACCTGAACCTTTGCGGCGGCGACGTCGAACTCGCGCTCGAGCTGCACGAATGGAACCTCATGCTCGGGCGCGCCCTCATGGGCGACATTGCGCACTTCGAGCTCGCACTGCGCAATGCGTACGATAGGCCCTCACCGAGCGCTTCGAAGGCGACGAGCACTGGCTCTTCGACGCGAGGCTCACCCCGTGACGCGCCCCATCATGCGAAAAAGAGCAAGGCGAAAAAACTGCGCGACGTGAACATGGTGAACCGCCGAGCCATCGACGATGCCCGCGGGCGGGCGCACGACCCGGCAAACCCCAATCAGGTGATCGCGGGCCTTATGCTCGGCTTCTGGGCGCACATGACCGACCGCAGCCGCGAACGAGACCTTTGGATCCCGTATCTGCACGCCGCATGGCCAGCTGGAACCGACAGGGCGAAGCTCAACCTGCAGCTCGAGGCAATCAACAAGCTGCGCAACCGTGTCGCGCACAGCGAGCGCCTGTTCAATCCCAGACCCGACGGGTGCTCGCCCGCAAGGGTCGACGCGGTGATGCTCGCCTTGTTCCGCGCTTTATCGCCGGAGGCTTACGAAGGCCTTTACGGCAACGAGGGCAAGACGACGATTGAGAGATTCCTCGATGACCACCCGTCGCCGTAGATGTGAGGCTATAGCAAATCCACCTGCCGAGTCCGCACGCACCGAATCACCCCTCTCCGAGCCACTCGCTACGAATCCCTACGGAAACCCGGGAGTGATTAAAGAGACGACCTGCGGTTTCGCGAATCAATTGAGTCATTCCCAAAATCGCGAATCAGGGGCCTGATTCGCTCAAATTGCGCACGAATCAACCTCTCGGCGGCATGATGTGGCGCAGATTGGCAACGCTCGGATTCAATTCGTCACTGAGTGGGAATAAGCCGGCCACGTTTAATATGAGTAGAACATTGTCAAGAGGCAATGAAGGCCCAAGCCAGGAAAATCTTTCCCGACTTGGGCCTTTCTATCATCACCCGATGATTTCTTCCGACAGGTTGTGTCATCAAACCGACGCTCGTATTCGCAGTTTAATATTCGCGGGTTGACGGCCTCGGGCTGGCGCGGACCGCACGCGGGTCCGCCGCGTCACCGCCCGTCTATGTCGGCCGCCCTGGCTTCGCATTTCGTTGCTACGGCTGGATGCGCGCACCTTCTAACAAGAAGAATCTTTCGGCGAGCATGGCGGTCGTCCCGCTGCTCAAAAACGAATCTGGGATCGCATCCAACGACCAGTCGATATGGAAGAAGCCACGGGGAATGACCGTTATGGGATTGCCATCGCTCCCCCTACGCGAGCGCTCCTTCGCTCATGCGCCCGAGCGCCCATATCCAGCAAGCCAGCTCGCGCGCTGTAGCGACGTTTGCGACCACAGGCCGCTTGCGCAGCTCGCAAGATAGATGGCGACGCCTTTCCACAAGGCGCTTGACACCGACTGCCGCATGGTTCGATATGGAAGCGGGAACGCTCTCATCGCAAAGCGAGCGCTTCCGCTCCTTCGTGGCGCGGGCGTAGTGCCAGGATGCCTCCACGAGCAGCTTCCGCAAGTGAGAGTTGCCGGCTTTGGTGATGCCGCCCCGGGAGGCGCGCTCTCCGCTCGAGTGCTCGGAGGGAACGGCCCAAGCCAGCTCGCGAAGGCGCGCGCCGAATCGAAGCGGGAGAACACGCCGGCTTCGACCGTGAGCGCGAACGCCGTCACGGTCTCTATTCCCTTCATGCACCTGAGCGCCTCAACGCGATCCCGCCAACGAGGCCTTGAGGCGCATTGGGCCACTCTCTTCTCGATGGCCTTCTTCTGCGATTCGATATGGCGCACCTCGGAGATGTAGTAGTCGAGGGACTCTCGAGCGGCAGCGTCGGGAAGCTCGATTCCCCGGATCCACTCCCAGTGCGCATGGGTCCAGCTGCCTCGGCGCTTTCCATCTTCGTTAAACTCGTTCCAGGCATATCCCCACCGGATGAGCAGATGGGTGAGGCGGTGCTTGGCGCGGGTGAGGTCGTCGCGGACGTCCTCGAGCGCACGAGAGGTTGCGGGCGCCCTCTGTCTCGACGTCGGGCACGAACACCTCCACGATGCTGTGCGCCATGAGCTGGCGCGCCAGAAACTCCGCATCGTTGCGGTCGTTTTTCTTGCGCCTGTCCGATGCGGGCTTGTGCATCTTGGATACGGCGCCCACTACGCAGTCCACGCCCATCTCTCGAAGCTCGCGCACAAGATGAAACCCCGTCACGCCGGATTCATAGACCGCTTTGGGAGAGTCAAGCTGAAGAATCCATCCTGCGATCTCCGCGGGCGAATAACCGAACTTCTGCGACCGAACCTCGCCTGTGATCGAGTCGAGCGCGACAGCTGTAACGGATCGGGCATGGACATCCAGGCCGATTGAAGTAACATGGTTCATTGTTGTGGCCCCTCTCATGTATGTGGCAACTTAGGAAAAACTGCCGGTTGTATAAATGACGCACGACCATTATCAGCCTATGATCCACGGTCATTAGGAAGACGACATGAAGCAGGGGAACCACAATGTTCTACTCATATCGTCTTTGCCGGATAAAGTCGTCTGCGGTGTATCGTGGCGTTCCGAGCACCCCAACTTTTGGGATTGGTTCAGAGGCTCAATCGACGAACAGGTCGATCGATCGAAAGAAGAGGAATCTTATGGTGCCTAGGGAAGTTCACGTTGCCGACAGCAGTTCTTTGTGCTTACCCTTCGGCACAAGCCCGAGGAAATCGGAATCTCCTTGGACGAGCACGGCTGGTCGAATGTTGACGAGTTGGTGCGAGGCATTTTCAAAACAAGACCTTTACTCATGACATGCTCGAGGAGATTGTAGCAGCGTCAAGCCGAGCGACGGGGTGTGTGGGTCAGACGTGTAGGGCGCTGCCTGGCAAGGAAATCCCGCTGCGAGCAACTACGAACGCTCAAAGGCACTAAAGGGGAACCAGGGATAGGTTTTGTAATAGCCTTTGGAGTTATCGGAAATACCAAAACGCAGGTTGTGGACGTGCTATACCCTAACTTTTGCAGCCAAAGAGGGCTGTTCTCCTACGCTGAGCTGGGAGAACGGCCCTCTTTCTTGTGACTTTTTCCGGCGTGGTACGCCCTAGCTCCTCGGTTTCTTCACGTCCGCCATGATGGATCGGATCGCCCGCGGGTGAGCACCTGGCGCGACAGGTCGATCCCGACGGCTCCCGCGAGGCTCGTCGGTGAGGTCGGTCCGGTAGTCGAACAGGTAGAGGTTGCGGTCCATGAGGTGGCCCGTCACGCCGGCGAGAGCCTCCGATATCTGAGCTGCGGAGTATTTGCGCCCCGTGTCCAGCTGCATGAGCCGCATGGCGAGCAGCGCCACGTAGCAGACGAGGAAGTGGGCGCGTATGTGGGACTCGGTGGAGCAGTAGGCGGGGCGCGCGCCGAGGTCGCCCTTCATCACCCGGAAGGACTCCTCTATCCGCCAGAGCCTCGCGGTAGGCGTCGATGACGTCTCGGTCGTCCATCTCCTGCTCGGAGGTGACGATGCAGTAGTAGCCGTCCATGGCCTCGTCGGCGGCGATCCTCTCCTCGTCGACCACCCAGTTGTGGGAGGCGGCCTCGCCGGTCTCGCGCACGACGGGCACGTCCTTCGCGTAGCGCACCGACGTCTTCGCCGCCGCCGACGACAGGTCGCCGCGGGCCACGGCGGCCCTGGACTTCTCGACGACCTTGGCGCGCTCGCGGCGGCTGCGCTCGAAGTAGTCGCGCGACCAGAAGGCCACCTCCTTCACCGGCACCGTGACCCTGCGCCTTTTGCCGTCCTCGCCCGCGACGTAGACCGCCTTCTCCGAGATGCGGCTCTTGATCTTGAAGGAGCCGGAGGCGCTCTCCTCGTAGCCCGCGTCGTCGAGCACCCACGACTTGGTAGCCCCTTGGCCGCCTTGCGCACGGACTGCGAGAAGATGTAGCCGTTGCCGTCGAGCACGCACGCGGCGATGTTCGCGGAGGTGTTGAGGCCCTTGTCGGCCACGACCACCACCCGCTCCCCCCCAGGGCAGGTCGCGCACGCCCGCCTTCGACATGGCCGGCAGCAGCGTGGTCATGTCGTTGCGGTTGCCGGGGAAGGCTCGTAGCCCAGTGGCAGGCCGTCGGAGTCCAGGAACAGCCCCATCTGCACGATCGGGCTGGGCCTGTGCTCCTTGGAGACGCCCCTCATCCTGAAGCCGTCCTCCTCGTCGCACTCGAAGTAGTAGTTGGTGACGTCGTAGTACAGGCACGACGCGTCGCGCGGCCCGCGCGACTCCTCCAGCGACGCGTTCATCGAGCTCACGAGCGCGTCGGCGTTGCCGTCCAGGTAGGTCAGGCAGCGGTAGACGTCGTCGGCCGTGAAGCCGCACTTGCGGGGGAACCTCCCCCTGGCCTCCCAGGCGGCGCGCTTGGAGGAGGGGTGCGCTATGCGGTCCCACACGAGCAGCTCCAGGATCCTGCAGGGGTCGTAGGAGAACCCGCGCGCCGTGCGCTTGCGCTCGAAGAACGACCAGATCCCGAGGGCGCGGTGGAGGTAGGCGGACGGCACCGCCGCGCCGAGCTCGACGCGGCCCTCGGCGCGCTTGCCGATCCTCCTGGCCGCCGAGAACTCCACGGTCACGGGCGCCTGCGCCCTGGCGGCCTCCTCGGTCATGCGCCTGCACTCCTCCTCGAAGTGGGCGACGGGGTCGTCGAACTCCGCCTCGAGGGCGTCGACGTAGCCGAGGCTCCTGACGGTCCTGGCCTTGTTCTTGCCGTCCTCGTCGCGGTAGCCCTGCACGATGGTTAGGTAAGTGCGCCCGTTGGGCTTCTTCGACTTCCTGAGGTACATATAGCCGTCCTGACCTGGGTTTACGATGCCTGATTATACCATACCCAGCCAGACAACGGCGTATAAAGTCGTAAAAACTTGACAAAGAAAAAGCCCGTTGAACTGGGCGAACAATCTGGAATCTATTCAGTTATGCTGCAAAAGTCGGGAGGAATCTTATGGTGCCTAGGGAAGTTCACGTTGCCGACAGCAGTTCTTTGTGCTTACCCTTCGGCACAAGCCCGAGGACATCGGAATCTCCTTGGCCGAGCCCGGCTGGTCGCATGTTGACGAGTCGGTGCGAGGCATCTCCAAAACAAGACCTTTACTCATGACATGCTCGAGGAGATTGTAGCAGCGTCAAGCCGAGCGACGGGGTGTGTGGGTCAGACGTGTAGGGCGCTGCCTGGCAAGGAAATCCCGCTGCGAGCAACTACGAACGCTCAAAGGCACTAAAGGGGAACCAGGGATAGGTTTTGTAATAGCCTTTGGAGTTATCGGAAATACCAAAACGCAGGTTGTGGACGTGCTAGAATTGCATGGCCTTTATCATGTAGTTAACCGCTAGGGCTATGAACTGGATGAGGCTCTCTTCGCGTTGGCGGAGAGGGCTTTTTAATCGTAGAGGAACGTACATGCACATGCAGAACTTGAAAGCGAATACCGTGCGCACCGCGTTTTGCGCACTGCTCGTCTCGTTCGCGCTCGTGTTCGCCGGTGCGGCGCAGGTTGCCGTCGCCCCGACGAACGCGTATGCGCTCGATACCGCCAAATGCACGGCGAAACCCAACGTTAGCGGGTCGTCAGACGTGCTCGGCGGCGTGGAGACGCGCATCACCTGGGAAGGCCAGGCCGATCCCGACGAGCAGATCGCGGGCGTCACCTTCACCTTGCCTGAGGGCACGACCTGCGAGCCGGGCGACACGCGTGCAACGATGCTCACCGGCGACGACCTGATGACGCGAACGAACCTCGACGTCTCCGCCGACTACAAGGATGGCAAGCTTACCGTGAACTTCTCCGAGCCGGCACAGGCGGGCGGCTACTTCCGCGTGGAAATCTACAAGGTGAAGTTCTCCGAAATGGGCGGCGACATGCAGCTTACGGGCGCATATACGCTTGCGGACGGTACCGAGGTCGCCATGGACACGCTGCCTGCAATCACCGTGAAGTCGCATTCGTTCTTCGAGTCGCTTTCCGATTCGCTCGCCCAGCAGGACTGGGTGAAATCGTGGAACAGCGTGCTTTTCCTGAAGCTGTTCTTGAACCCGTCGGTGTTCGTGTCGAGCCTGCCGGTGGTCTTTTGGGGCTTTTTGGCGATCGGCATTGTGGCCTGCGCTTTCCCGCTCGCTATCCCGTTCGGCCTTCTGCTGTCGCTCATGCGCATGTCGAAGCTGCGCGTGCTGCGCGGCATCGCCACCGCCTACGTGAACGTGGTGCGCGGCACGCCGCTGTTCCTGCAGATCTACATCGCCTTCTTCGGCCTGCCGCTTGCGGGCATCCAGATTCCCACGTTCCCGCTCGGCGTGATCGTGCTTGCGATGAACTCGAGCGCGTACCTGTGCGAAATCTTCCGCGCGGGTATCCAGTCGATCAGCAAGGGGCAGTTCGAGGCCGCCCGCTCGCTCGGCATGAACGGCGCGCAGACGATGCTCTTCGTTATCATCCCGCAGACCGTGCGCCGCGTGATTCCAACGATGACGAGCGAGTTCATCCTGCTGTACAAGGACACGTCCATGCTCGCCGCCGTGGGCACGATGGAAATCGTCATGAACGCGAAGACGATTGTCGCGTCGACGGGTTCCATCACGCCGTATGTCGTGGCCGCGTGCTTCTACCTGATCATCACGCTGCCGCTCGCGAAGGTGGTAGGCAACCTTGAGTCGCGCCTGGCCAGCAATGACACGGGCAAGGGTGGCAAGAAGAAGCGTAAGAGCAAGAAACATGCGATTGGTACCGGCGATGCTGCGGGTGCGCTCGGTTCGGGCGCGGGCACTGCTGCCGCCGAGGCGCGGGCAACAGGCGACGCTGTGGCGGCCAAGCGGCCTGACGCGGTCGAGGGAACGGGCATCACGCCCGAGCAGATGTCGAGTCTGTAAGGGGTGTGTGCAATGACTGAGACTATGAAGAACCTGACGAATGAAACTGCCGACGGCGCGGGCGAGGGTGTGGCGCACGTGGCGACCAACGGACAGGCGGCGGACGACGGCAAGCCCATCATCCGCATCTGCGATTTGCATAAAAGCTACGATGACCTCGTGGTTTTGCATGGCGTCGATTTGGAAGTGAAGCGCGGCGAAGTGGTGGTCATCCTGGGGCCTTCGGGTTCCGGCAAATCCACGCTCCTGCGCTGCGTGAACCTGCTTGAGCAGCCCACGGGCGGCCAGGTGTTCTTCGAGGACACCGAGATCACCGCCAAGGGCACCGATATCAACGCTGTGCGCGCGAAGGTCGGCATGGTGTTCCAGAGCTTCAACCTGTTCCCGCATCTCACCGCCAAGGGCAACGTCATGCTCGCGCAGCAGAAGGTGCTCAAGCGCTCCAAAGAGGAAGCGGCCAAGGTCGCGGTTGAGCAGCTCACGAAGGTGGGGCTTGCCGAGCGCGTCGACTACAAGCCGAGCCAGCTTTCCGGCGGTCAGCAGCAGCGCGTGGCCATCGCCCGTGCGCTTGCGATGGATCCGCACGTCATGCTATTCGACGAGGCGACGAGCGCACTCGACCCCGGCTCGTGCGCGATGTCCTGGGCGTCATGAAGGAACTTGCGCGCGGCGGCATGACGATGATCGTGGTCACGCACGAGATGGGCTTCGCCCGCGACGTTGCCGACCGCGTCATCTTTATGGACGGCTGCGTTATCGTCGAAGAGGGTACGCCCGACGAGGTGTTCGATCACCCCAAGAGCGACCGCACGAAGGACTTCCTGGGTCATATCCGCTAGAGGCTGCAATGCGGCGGCTTGGGCGACGAAAGCTCGCGCAGGCTGCCGTTTTCTTTTTGCGCTTAGAGGCGGACGCGCAAAAGCGAAGCTGCGTATATTAAGGGCGAAGACGGCTTCAAGGAAAGCGCGTCGAGAAGGGCACGTGAGATGAAAACTGAGGCGGAGGCAAGTCGGGCAGAAGCGGGGCGCGGTGCCCTTGCTGCGGTTGGATGTTATCTCCTCTGGGGCTTTTGCCCTCTCTTCTGGGCGTTGCTCGACAATGTAGGGCTCCATCGAGATCATCGGGCAGCGAATTGTCTGGTCGCTCGTCCTCACCGTCGTTGCGTGCAAATTCATCCTGAAGGTCGATTTCGTCGGGCTTTTACGAGATGCCCGCGCACGGCGATTCCTTATTCCCTCGGGGCTTCTCATCATGTTGAACTGGAGCCTCTACATCGTTGCTATGGTGACGAACAATGTGGTGGAGGCGTCGCTTGGCTACTACATCAACCCGCTCGTATCGATTGTCCCTGAACCGTGGTGTTCCGCGAGCGTTTGACGCCGTTGCAGATTGCAGCTACGGTACTGTCGGCAGCGGGCGTCATCTACTTCACGGTAAACTACGGCAGTTTTCCCTGGATAGCCCTGGTCCTCGCCTTTACGTTCGGCATATACGGAGCGGTGAAGAAGCGCGGCGGATATCCGGCAGTCCCCACCATTGCGGTCGAGGGAATCGTTGCGCTGCCTTTTGCGATCGTGGCTCTCGTTGCAGTGGCTATTGCTGGTCAAAGCGTGCTTTTCTCGCCGGACATGTCGCTTGAGGCATGGCAGACGCGCGTCCTTTTGGTGCTGACCGGTCCGATCACCGCTGTGCCGCTCATCCTGTTTGCAACCGCAGCGAACAAGACCCCGCTCTCGCTTATCGGGTTCATTCAGTACATCAGCCCGACAATCAGCCTTCTTTCGGGCGTTCTCGTGCTCGGCGAGCCGTTTACCAGCGCGCATGCGGTATGCTTCGCGTGCATCTGGGCTGGTGCAGTGCTCGTCATCGTGGACGCGATTCGCAAGCAGGTTCGCCAGTGATAGGGGGAGGGGGCACAGGTTAAGTCTCGCGCGAATCCAGCTCTGAAGGGTCTGCAGGCTGTCGAATCAGAATTGCAAGCCAATGCCCTCACATTTACAAGTGGAGGCTTGCCATGCCGTGAGCTTTGCCGGTGGGGTTCGCTGCAGTTCAAGTGCATGTACATTAAGAGGGCGAAAAAAGAAGGGATCCCGTTCGTTGCGAACGGGATCCCTTCAATTATTGTGCGGCGGAGTGCGCTGAGCGCGGTTTCGCGTCGAGAGCGTTCCTTACAGCCTTGTGACCTTACGAAAGACCGAGTAGGGTGGCAAGCAAGGGTTCATGAAGCTCGACATGTTGCGGTAGCACATGAACAGCGTGATCACGATGAACACGACGCCGCAGATGTTCGCGAACGCATGGTTGCGCCACTTGCCGAGAGCCTTGCCGTTGGCGACGTACATCACAAAGAACGCCATGATCGGGAGCAGGATGGCGTTCGCTGCCTGCGCGACCAGGATGAGCTGTGTGGGGCTTCTTGCCGAGCGTGACAGCCATAACGCAGCCGAGCACGAGCACGATCGTCCAGATAACCTTGAACTTGATGTCCTTGAGCGTCTTGCCCCAGCCGAGCACGCCGTTCACCGCGTAAGCAGCGGAAAGCGGTGCCGTGATGGCGGAGGAGAAGCCGGCGGCCAAAAGGCCGACGCCGATCATAAACGTCGCCCAGGGCCGAGCAGCGGCTCGAGCGCCATAGCCATGTCCTTGCCGTTGGAAACGGTGATGCCGGTGTTGCCGTAGATGTTCGCGGCAGCGCAGATGAGGATGGCCATGGAGATGATGCCGCCAAGGCCGATGGAGAGCACGGTGTCGAAGCGCGCGTCAGCGATCTGCTCGGGGTCCTTGAAGCGTTCGGCAGCGCCAGAGGCATGCAGGAACAGGTTGTACGGCACGATTGTGGTGCCGATGAGGCCGACGGCGGTGAGGATGCCCTTGGAAGCTTCCTGGCCGGCCGGCAGCTGCGGTGTGAACAGGCCGGCGGCAACCGCGCCCCAATCAACGGGGGAGAACAGAGCGGTCACGAAGAACACGATGCCCATGAACACGACGATACCCGTGAGAATCTTCTCGACCAGCTTGTAGGAGCCGACCCACATGCAGGCGAAGGCGAGGATGCCGAGCACGATGACGATGGGAATCATCGGCACGTCGAAGACTGCCTGGATACCCAGGATACCGCCCGTGATGTTGCCGGTTTCATAGGCGGTGTTGCCGATGAAGATCGCGATGATAACAATCACGATTGCAATCCACTTGAGCGCCGGATTCGAAATGCGATCGCGGATGTTCTCACCCAGACCCTCTTGGGTGGCGATGCCGATGCGCGAGGCCATCTCCTGGAAGATGATGGTCGCAACGGTGGCGAACAGGAGGCACCACAGCATCGTGTAGCCGTAGCTTGCGCCGGAAACCGTGCACGTGGTAACCGTGCCGGGTCCGACGAAACCAGCTGCTACAAGCGCACCAGGGCCGATGTTCTTAAACTTTTGCTTGAGCGAACTTGCCATTTTCCACTCCTTTCATGGGAGTCTCGTCCGTTTGTCGCGACTTGCTTTTCGAGGCGCTGACAAGCGGATATGAAGATTACTCGAATCACTTTAGCAGAATGTAGTGCTCGAGAGTTTTACAGCTTGGTTAACAAGGCGCGCAAGGCGGAAAATAATGTCCTTTCGGCGTGCTTATCGCTCGCTTGCCGGGCGCATCTCGATTCCCGCCTCTGTGAGTGCCCGGCGGATGTCGCGGGCGAACTCGAGCGCGTGGGCATTGTCGCCGTGCACGCAGATCGTGTCTGCGGCGATGTTGATCGTTTTTCCCGTGATGCTCTCGATGGAACCCTCTTGGATGACGCGAACGACGCGCGCCACGGCGAATTCCTCGTCGGTGATGGTGGCGTTGTCCTGGGTGCGAGAGACGAGCGTGCCCTCATCGGTGTAGTTGCGGTCGGCGAAGAACTCCTGCGCCACATGGTAGCCCCGCGGCCTTCCCGGCGCGTGCGAGGCTCGCCGCCCGCGAGCGCCACCAGGGTGATGCCGGGGTTGAAATCGGCCACGGCTTGCGCAATGGCCTGCGCGAACGGCGTGTCGACGGCCGCGCGGTTGTACAGCTGCCCATGGGGCTTCACGTGCGCGAGCTTTACGCCCTCGGCGCGACAGAACGCTGCGAGCGCGCCCACTTGGTAGAGCACATACGCGTATCCCTCGTCGGGGAGAGCGCCATGTTGCGGCGCCCGAACCCCTGCAGATCGGGGTATCCCGGATGCGCGCCGACGGCGATTCCCGCTTCGGCGGCGAGCTTCACGGTGCGACGCATGACCACAGGATCGCCCGCGTGCATGCCGCACGCCACATTCACGCTTGTCACCAGAGGAATCACCTGCTCGTCGAGTCCTAAGGTGTACCGACCGAAGCTTTCTCCCAAATCGCTGTTCAAGTCTACACGCGCCATGCCGTTCCTTTCCCTTAAGAGATGCGGCCCCGCGGCAAGACGCCTGCGGGGCCGCACGTTTTAGTTGCTTGCCTCGATTATCCTACATGATTCCAGCGTTGATGGAGTTTACGAAAACCTGCGCGGCCTGGCAGCGGGTAAGCTCTCCTTGCGGGTCGAGGGAGTACGTTCCGTCATGGTTGTCGATGCCGTTTATGACGCCTCTGTCAACAGCCCAGATGACGTACGGTACTGCCCAGTCGCTCGTCTGCTCGGTTCCCAGGAGCTTGTCATACTTCTCCCGACTCGCGTCCGCTAGATTCGAATAACTGCGGCTGAAAACCACCTTGCACATCTGCTCGCGGGTGATCGTGTCGTTGGTTCCGAAGAGGTTCGACCCGTCGTCGTATCCCGTCATGATCCTCCGATCGACGCACCAGTTAATGGCTCTCGCATACCACTCGTTTTGATCGACGTCGGGCTTGTTGCAGCTGGGCGAGATAACGTTCGGCGCGTTCTTCTTGTACATTACCTGGGCAATCATCGCGCGAGTCATGGGCTTGTAGGGGTCGAACATGCCCGTCACTCCGTCGCCGGTCATGGCACCGCGCGCTTTCATGGAGTACGCGGCGTCGAAGAACCAGTCGCCGGGGACACATCGGGAAATGCGGTTCTGCCGAGCTCCCAGAGGTGATTGACGGCCTTCTCGGCGTCGACGACTCCCTTGCTGCCGCTTGTTTTCGTGCGGTCGTTTTCCAGATCCTGGATGGGGTTGCTGTGAGGTATATCGCCCTGCAGGCGTCGTCGACCGTGGCGACGGGAACCGGCGGCGAACAGGAGCGCGAAAACACCCGAGACAATCGGCGCCGCCATCGAGGTGCCGCTGGTTTGGAGTAGCCCCCGCAGCATCGGTCGTGGTGACCAGCAAACCGGGGGCGCTGATGTTTTTCTTCTTGTTGTAGTCGGACCAGTAGCAGTTCGTGTTGTCGGTATTGAGTGCCGTTACCGCCACGCATTCGTCGAAGTCGGCGGGGTAGATGTTGTCGGTTCGCGGCTCGCCGTCTTTGCCGTTGCCGCCAGAGCATACCGTGACGATGCCGGCGTTTTTCGCCGAGACGATGGCCTTGCGAAGAGCCTCGTCTTTCAGGCAATAGCCGCTTGAGGAGTAGGTGTTGTAGGAGCCGAAGCTCGCGTTGATCACGCGCAGGTTGGAAACGGTCTTCGATGTTGCGAGGTCAACCACGTATTTGTAGCCGGAAAGAACAGATGCGGTAGTCGCCTCCGGGGCGCCTGTGTCGTTGAAGACCTTCACGGGGAGAATAGTCGCGTTGAATGAGGCGCCTGCCAAGCCGATCCCGTTGTTCGCCCTGGCAGAGATGATTCCCGCAACCATCGTGCCATGCCCGATTCGGTCGCCGTTAGGCACGCTCGCGCTCAGCGGCTTGCTGTTGTACGCATCCCACGCGTAGTCCATAAGCAGGTTGTCTTCCAGATCCGCATGGTCGAAATCCACGCCCGTGTCGAGTGTGGCTACGGTGACGGTGTTGTCCGTATGCACGAGGTTCCACGCTCTTGTGATGCGCGTGGTGTAGAGCCAGTATTGGTTGTAGGGTTCGTTCGGATCGCGGGTGTATACGTAATCGTCGTTCGGCATGCCAAGTGCCTGCGCCGAGATGCCCTCGTCGCCTTCGACCTGCTCGTCGGCGATGCTTGCGGCGCTTTCGTCCAGCGCGCCGGCGGGCACCTCGTCCACTAGCCTGTACACGAAGTTCGGCTGCACGGAGACGACGCCGGGGACTTCCTGGGCGGCGGCAACGGCCTCCGACGCGCGCATGTCGTCCGCCACATCGGCAACGGCGAGCGTCGATCCGTCCGCGGATTCGATCGATTGGTGACGGCGAGCCCCGCATCGGCAAGCCCTTGCGCGAGCCTCGCTTTCCCCCGCCATCTGCGGAGAGAAGGTTGATCTTTGAGTCCTCATCGAGGGTCACGAGAAGGCCTCGGTAGTCCACGCCCTCGACAAGCTCGTCGAAGAGCGCGGGATCGTTGGCTTGCGTCGCGCCCTCGCTGATTGTGGTCGTGTCCACAGCGCTTTCACCAGCCGATTTGTTGGCATCGGCGGCATCGTCGGCAAAGGCGAGCGCAGGTGCGGGAAGGCGGTTCCCACCGCAAGGATTGCGGCGAGCATCGTTTTAGGTAATCGGCGTGGACAGCGCATGGGGGCCTCCTATCCCTTGAGGTCGACGTTCTTTGTGTCGGTTATCAGCATGCATCCGGGCGCATGCGTGATGGCGAAGGGAGGCTTGGAGTTCATGACCACGGCCTGGGGCGTCACGCCGCAGGCCCAAAAGACGGGCACCTCGCCCTCGTGGATATCGACGGGGTCGCCGAAGTCGGGCTTCGAGATGTCCTCGATGCCGATGACCGACGGGTCGCCGATGTGCAGTGGAGCGCCGTGCACCTTGGGGATGGCGCCCGAGATCTACACCGCCTTCACCACCTGGTTGTAGGGGATGGGGCGCATCGACATGACGGTGTTTCCCGACATGGAGCCTGCGGGCGTGCACGCGACGTTGGTCAGGTACATCGACACGTTGCGGCCCTGGGTGTTGTGGCGCATCTCGATGCCAGCCTCGATGAGCCTCGCTTTCGAACGAGAACGAGCACCCGATGACGAACGACACCAGGTCATCGCGCCAATACGACGACACGTCCGTAACCTCGTCGACCAGCTTGCCGTACTCGTAGATGCGGTAGCGTGGGAAGTCGGTGGCGATGTCGAAGTCGGTGGCGCAGATGGTGGCTTCGCGCGCGCCGGTCTCGGTCACTTCCAGAAGTGGGCAGGGCTTGGGGGTGCGCTGGGCGAACAGCAGGAAGTCATAAGCCTGCTCTTTCGGCAGCACAATGAGGTTCGCCTGAGCGTACCCAGGGCAAAGCCCGCTTGTGGGCGCGTCGAAGCTGCCCTCGCGAATGAGGTGGCGCGCCTCGGTGGGCGTGGCGGAGAGCATCTTTTCCCCAAACCGCGGCGTCTACGCCTTCCGGTTTTACGGGTGCCGGCATTTTGATAGTCATGAGTTCCACCTTTCCTTCATAGTTCAGGGGTAGTGCGCTTCGCTTTGATGCGCACTACCCTGACGTCTCAACAATGCTATCCTGTGAAGCCTCGAAGGCCCAAGCCCGTGGTTAAACCTCGCCTGCGAGGAAGCGCTCGATGAAGCTCGTGTTCGCCTGACCTGCGCAGAAGGTCTCGTTCTCCAAGATGGAGTATTGGAAATCGAGGTTCGTCTGCACGCCGACGACAACCATCTCCTCAAGTGCCGTGCGCATCTTGGCGATTGCCTCGGTGCGGTTGCGGCCGAGCACGATGACCTTTGCGATCATCGAGTCGTAATACGGCGTGATCTCGAAGCCGTCGTAGGCGGCTGTGTCCACGCGCACGCCGTTGCCGCCCGGCAGGTGGGTTTGGGAAATCGTGCCAGGCGAAGGCATGAAATTCTTCTCCGGCATCTCAGCGTTGATGCGGCACTCGATGGCGTGCCCGTGCAACTGGATGTCGTCTTGGGAAAACGAGAGCATCTCTCCTGCGGCGACGCGAATCATCTCGCCCACAAGGTCGGTGTGAGTGACCATCTCCGTCACGCAGTGCTCCACCTGGATCCGGGTGTTCATCTCCATGAAGTAGTAGTTGCGGTCGTCGTCGAGGAGGAACTCGATCGTGCCCGCGGAGGTGTAGCCCACGGCGCGCGCGGCCTTCACGGCATCGTCCATCATGCGGGCGCGCAGCTCCTCGTCGAGTGCGGGGAGGGGCTCTCCTCGATCATCTTCTGGTGGTTGCGCTGCACCGAGCAGTCGCGCTCGCCAAGGGCCACCACATTGCCGTGGTTGTCCGCGATAATCTGCACTTCCACGTGGCGCGGATTCTGTACGGCACGCTCAAGGTACATCGTGTTGTCGGCGAAGGCATTCACACTCTCGCGCTGCGCGATGTTGAACATGTCGGCGAAGTCCTCTTCGGATTCCGATACGCGCATGCCCTTGCCGCCACCGCCCGACGATGCCTTGATCATGATGGGCCAGCCGATCTTGCGCGCCTGTTCGAGCGCTTCGCCCACGTCGTGGATGCCCTTCTTCGTGCCGGGGACCACGGGTACGCCTGCGTCCATCATGGTGCGGCGCGCCTGGCTTTTTTGTTGCCCATACGGTCGATGACCTCGGGAGTCGGGCCGATGAAGGCGATGTCGTTTTCGCGGCACATCTTCGCGAACGTGGAGTTCTCGGAGAAAGCCGTAGCCTGGATGGATAGCGTCAGCGCCCGTTCCCTTCGCCGCCGTGATGATGGCGGGGATGTTCAGGTAAGAATCGCGTGCTTGGGCGGGCCCGATGCACACGGCCTCGTCCGCAAGGTACGTGTGGAGCGATTGGCGGTCTGCCGTGGAGTACACGGCAACGGTCTTGATTCCCATGGCGCGGCAGGCGCGGATTACGCGCACGGCGATTTCGCCACGGTTTGCGATGAGAACCTTCTCGAACATCGCTGCCCCTTATGCGCTCGCCTGAGTGGCGATGCGGAAGAGCACCTGGTCATATTCGACTTGAGCGCCGTTCGCCGCGAGCACTTCGGTCACGATGCCGGGCGCGGGCGCGGTGATCTCGTTCATCATCTTCATAGCTTCCACGATGGCGAGCGTCTGGCCGGTGAGCACTTCTTGGCCAACCTTCACAAACGGCTCCTCATCGGGGGAGGGGAAACGTAGAACGTGCCCACGAGCGGGCTTTTTCACCAGCGTGACCGAGCTGTCGTTGCCCGCGACGGGCACGCTTTGGGCGCCAGTGGTCACGTCGCCGTGCTCGCTTCGGGCGTCGAGCAGCCTTCCTACGCGTTCCGCCATGAGGGGAAGCGCGGCTTGCGAGAGCGGGCCGTGGTTGCGCTCGAGCTCGATTTTCACGTTGCCGTCGTCGAATCGCAGCGCCGAGAGGTCGCCCTCTTCCATGAGCGCCATGAGGGCGCGGATGTCGCGGTCCCTCTCCTCGCGCGCGGCGGTCGATTCATCCATGTTGACCTGCTTCTTCTCGTCGTTTGCCTTGCCCATTTTGTTCCTCCTATGCCCGATCGCCGGCGTGTGCGGCGTTATGTCCATCCTCAAATTCTATCCAAAGCTTGTTTCCAGCGCTTTTCTTGGCTTGCGCCTCCAAAATCGGAGTGAGGCGCCGTGCGGTCCTGCGCGGCGAAACCCCTCCGTAGCAGGGGCGCTTTACCACTTTCGCGAGCGAGCGCATTTCCTGCGCCTCCTTGCGGCACGCGGCTTGCGCCTCCTGGACGCTTATCTCCTCGAAGCGAATCGCCCGCCCCAGTGCATTGTACGAGCTTGGGTATATCGACCGAGGCGACGGTGCCGATTTTGGCGTAGCCGCCCGTGGTTTGGCGGTCGGCGAGCATGATAATCGGGCGCCCATGGTTGGGAATCTGAACAGCGCCGAGCGCGATGCCGTCGGAGATGATGTCCGACCCGTTGACAGTCTCGATTTCGGGACCATCGAGGCGAAATCCCATGCGGTCGCATTTCGCAGTAGCGGTGTACGTTTCTTTGAAGAACGTGTTAACGCCCTGTTCGGTGAACATGCCTTCTTGAGGTCCCGGCACCACGCGCAAGACGATTTCGTCTGACGAGAAACCGTAGAAGTCGTCGTCTTTGAGCGCGTGCGGCCCCCAGATTGTCCAGGAAATCGACGTTCTTGGTGACGAAGGGCAGGTAGTCGCCCGCCGAAAGCGCACGTCCTTTCCAGCCTCCGATACCGCACTTCAGGTTGGTCGATGCGCTGCCCATCACCTTGGGGACCGCGATCGATCGCCCGCGATGGCGAGGTATCCGTAGACGCCGGTTTTCGGCGCGCCGAACTCGAGCACCGACCCGCGATGCACCATGATTGCGGCGTACATCGGGATGGCGGCGCCATCTACGGTGGGCGAGAAGTTGCCGCCTGTGAGAGCGATGCACGTGTTGGTGGTGAAGCGCAGCGTGCAATTTTCCGCCAGGCAGAACTCGAGGACGGGCGCGTTCTCGTCGTTGTCGACGAGCAGGTTCGCGATGCGCGCCGCTCGCTTGTCCATCACACCCGAGGGAGAAAGCCGCTGCCGAGGTATCCCCGCCGGCCGAGGTCTTGGATGGTGGTGCAGATGCCGGGCTTGTTGACGGTTACACCCATAGCGCGTCCTCGTCTTTCCTCTTTTTGATTGGCTTGCGGGACGGCATCGACCTGCGGGGCGGCTGGCCCCGCGGTCGAGCTGCGCTCAAGCTTCGCAGCCTTCGCTCCGCTCGCCGGCGGTGCCAGCCTGGACAGGGGTGGTTGCTCTTCCCTTGACGATCTCGCATTCGTAGGTTCCTGATTCCACCTGAGTTTCTATCAGGCTGAACTCCTGCGGCGTGATAGGAACGAAGCGCAGGTAAGTCGCCTGCGGCGTACAGGATGGGCGACTCGCGGTCGGGGTCGTAGGGGCGCACGGGGTGCGGCCGATGATGCGCCAGCCGCCAGGTGAGGCGAGCGGGTAGATGCCCGTTTGCGCACCGCCGATTCCCACGGCGCCAGGCTCGATGCGCGTGCGCGGTGTGGCGAGGCGTGGTGTGTGCAGCCGCTCGTCGAGTCCGCCCAGGTAGGCGAAGCCTGGCAGGAAGCCGAGCATGTCGATGAGATAGTCGTGCCCCGAGTGGATGGCGATGACCTCTTCGGCGCTCATCCCTGCGTGCTCGGCAACGTCGCCCAAATCAGGGCCGAAGTCGCCTCCGTAGCGGACGGGAATCTTCACCACGCGGTGGATGCCGCCCGTGGTGGCCACGAGGCCGCGCAGCTTTCCGCGAACTTGGCTGGTGAGCTCGTCGTACCCGACGACGCATGGATCGTAGACCACCATGAGCGAGCAGAACGTGGGGACGAACTCGATTACGCCGTTGATCGGGTCCGCTTCGAGCGTTTGCGCGGCGGCGCGGATGAGGCCGTTCGTTTTTCCGAGATGACGTTGCCGAACTCGAGGTTGATGGCCGAATCACCAGCCACGGTTATGTTGAAACCTGCCATATTCCCTGCTTTTCTCAGCGTTTGGCGCATAGTTCATATTTGTTAACATCAGGCGTTCGGACAATGCGCTACCTCAACGACGCCCATGCAGGCCATGAGCGCAATTGCCTTGCCCAACGGAAATGTAGGACATTTCCGTCGCAGGCCCGAGAAGTTTCAAAGGATTTTAACATACATGGAGAAAGTGCTTTTTCGCAGCAGCGTTCTTTGTTGCCTATACGATACAAGCGGTCACGGGGTTCGCCGGGAACATCTTCGCGATGCCCGTCGGCACGCACGTGATGGGGCTTTCGAGTTCCGTTGCCGTCTTGAACGCCATGGGCTTCTTCGCGTGTGGCATGCTCGCCGTGCTCAACTTCAAGTACATCAACTGGCGCGAGAACCGCCAAGATGACCTGCGGCATGCTTCCCTTCCTGGCGCTTGGCATCTGGCTTGACACGGTGCTGCCCTTGCCGGTGCTTCTGCGCATCTACGGGGCGATTATCGTGTTCATCGGCATCCGCAACCTGTTGTCCAAAGAGCAGCGGTTCCTGCCGAAATGGCTGCTTGCGATTATCGTCGCGGCAGCTGGGCCATTCAGGGCATGTTCGTGTCGGGCGGGGCGTTCCTCGTTATCTACGCCGTGCAGAAGATGAAGGACAAGCAGCAGTTCCGCGCCACGCTTTCCGCGTTGTGGGCCATCCTGAACTTCCTGTATGCCCTGCTCGCCTTCACGCAAAGGGCATTTCACGGGTGACGTGGTGCTCACTGTGGGCATCTGCATCCCCATCGCTATTGTGGCGAACATCCTGGGCCAGGTTATCCAGAAGCGCATCAGCCAGGAGAAATTTCTCAAACTCACCTACGTCTTGCTGCTGCTGGTCGGCCTCGTGCTGCTTATCACGTCCTAGCGGGGAAAATCTCTATTGCAATAGAGAACTTTGCTCAAAAATGACGAAATCTCTATTGCAATAGAGATTTCGCTTCAATCATGCTAAAATCTCGATTGCAATAGAGAATTTAGTGGAAGATATGAATCGTGGAATACGCACCCCGTCCCACTTATGAAAACGAGCTCAGGTTGCTTCGCGATACTGAGGACATCAAAGTTCTCGTAGGTGTTCGTCGTTGCGGCAAGTCGACGTTGCTGCGGTGGCTCCAAGGCGACCTACTCGATAGCGGTGTCGGGGCGGGCAACGTGTTCTATCGGCGCATGGACTTATTCGGCATGCCGACGAACCCGAACGCCGAATGGCTGGTGGGCGAGATATCGGCCGCAATCGAAAAAGAGCGACCCCCTCAAGCCGTTCTATGTGCTCCTCGATGAGATTCAGGACGTAGACGGCTGGGAACGCGTTGTTCGCCAGCTGCACACAAGGCCGAATACCGATGTGTATATCACGGGGTCAAATGCCTATGTCCTCTCTTCCGATCTTTGCAACGCTTATCGGGGGGCGCTATGTGGAGATGAGGGTGCAACCGCTTTCGTTTTCGGAGTATCTTTCTTTCTCTTCCTATTACGACGTGCGTTTTCCGAATGAGGACTCGGCGTTTGCCGAATACTTGCGTTACGGGGCATGCCAGCCTTGTTTCATCTGAAAGAACGAGATCGAGGATCGTATTGCCCAGCTGCTGCGTACGGTGTATGAAACGATTATCCTCAATGACGTGGTGGAACGCACGAAAATAGGCGATGTGGACCTGCTTTCGAAGCTCGTTCGCTACGTGTTCACAACCTCGGGCTCTCTCTTCTCAGCAAACAAGATTGCCAACACGCTGACAAGCTACGGTCGCAAGACTCGAATCGAAACGGTGGAGGCATATTTACGTGCGTTGGTCGATGCTTTGATTCTTCACGCGTGTGAGCAGGTTGGGCTGTCGGGTAAGGATATTTTGCGTCCGCAGCGTAAGTTCTACCCGGTGGATACGGGATTGAGAAACCTCGCAAGTGGATTTGTCTCGGGAGATATTGGCTTTCAGATTGAGAATGTGGTTTACAACGAACTTCTGCGACGAGGCTGGAGTGTGACGGTGGAAATTTCGCTTCGCGCTGGGGAAGTCGACTTCGTCGTCGAACGTGCACAGAAACGAATGTATATACAGGTGACGGAGTCACTTGTTGACCAGGGAGTGTTCGAGCGAGAAATATCCCCCCTCCTCTTAATTGGCGACTCGTGGCCCAAGTTTATCTTGACAGCTGATCGCATTCGATGCGGCGTGACTGAAGAGGGGGGTCGCCATAATAAACGTCATCGATTGGCTGCTGGGCAGGTAGAGGTGGATTGCTCGACGTTTTTGTTGACCCTTCTTGCTCCAACCCGATTATTTCGCTCGGGAAACTTTTCTGTGATGGACCCCATTTAGTCGTACAATGGCGTTCTAGATTCAAGGCTCTAACGAAAGGGGACTGCCATGTCTGCCATTCACTTGTTCCCGCGCGTGTTCGCATCGCTCGACGGCGGATCAACGCAGGATATCGTCGCGCGTCGTGCCGTTGCGATCGCCGCTGCCAATAACGCCGACCTGCTGTTCGGCCACGTCGTCGACTCCGTTCCGTTCGAGGCGAACGGCGCCGACTTCGACGCGCTGTGCGAGTCGCGCAAAGAGCAGCTCGAGGCCGATCTTGCCGATATCCTGGAAGAGGCGAGGAAGAACCCCGATATCAAGTCGGTCGATCTTCAGGTGCGCGCCGGCCGCATCACCGACACGCTGACCGAGCAGCTCATCGGTTCTTCAAGCCCGACCTTGTCATCTGCGGCGAGCGCGGCCTGTCCAATATGCAGTACGCCTTTGTCGGCAGCGTCTCGAAGTATCTCATCCGCACTGTCCGCTGCGACGTTCATGTCGTCAAGGCGTAGTTAGAAAAGGCCCTCCATGCTCAACCAACGCGCAACCGAACTCGGCTCCGCCCCCAACAAGATTCGCGAGCTGTTCGCCTACGGGAACCAAGCGCAAGGCCGAAATCGGTGAGGAGAACGTGTTCGACTTCTCCATCGGCAACCCGAGCGTTCCGGCGCCTGATGCCGTGGCCGAGTCCATCGCTGAGCCTCATCAAGGAGCCGCCTTGCGCGCTCCATGGCTACACGCCATCCCCTGGCGCTGCCGGCCCGCGCCAGGCAGTGGCCGACAATATCAGCCGCCGTTTCGGCATCGATGCTACGGCCGACCAGGTCTATCTTACCGCTGGCGCCGCCGCTGGCCTCGCCATCAGCATCTATGCGATTACCAACCCTGGGGATGAGATCATGGTGATCGCCCCGTACTTCCCCGAGTATGCTGTGTGGGCCGAGACCGCCGGTTGCACGACGATCGAGGTTCCGGCGCACGGTTCTCGACTTCCAGATGGATATCGATGCCATCGACGCCGCTTTCACGCCGAAGACCGCGGGCATCATCATCAACTCGCCGAACAACCCCGTGGGCGCTGTCTACACGCGCGAGAACCTCGAGGCGCTCGCCGCACTGCTTTTCCCGCAAGGAAGAGGAGTACGGGCATCCGATTTATCTGATCAGCGACGAGCCGTACCGTGAGATCACCTATGGCGCCGAGGTTCCCTACGTGCCCACGCTCTACAAGCGCACCATCGTCTGCTACTCGTATTCTAAGTCGCTGTCGCTTCCTGGCGAGCGCATCGGCTACATCTACGTGTCCAACCTCATGGACAACGCGAAGGAAGTCTACACGGCGGTGAGCGGTGCGGGTCGCGCGCTCGGCTTCATCTGCACGGCAGTGCTGTTCCAGCGTGTGATGGAGAAGTGCGTGAATGAACCTTCCGACGTTGAGGCGTATCGCGCGAACCGCGAGCTGCTCACGAAGGGTCTTTCCGAGTTGGGCTACGAGTTCGTCAGCCCGATGGGGCATTCTATCTGTGGGTTCGCGCGCTTGGTTCCCGATGACGAGGCGTTTTGCGAGAAGGCGAAGGCCCATGAGCTTCTGCTCGTGCCCGCAACGTGCTTCAAATCCCATGGCTGGGTGCGCATCAGCTACTGCGTGTCCGCCGATGTCATCAAGCGCTCCATGCCCGCTTTCAAAGCGCTTATGGAGGAATATAAGTAGCTCGTCAAGGTTTTCGATCGAGGGCGGTTCGCGGCATGCCTGTTCGCAGTCGCGAGCCGCCCTTTTTTGTTGCCCGGTCGCTCGCCTCGGCGCTCTTTCGGTGCCGCCTTCAGATTGCGAGCTTTTCGGGCCGATTGTCTTAGGTTCTGGGCGCCTCCAAGGGACACAATCCTGGATTGGGCGTCGCGACGCATCCAGGATTGCGTCCCTCGGAGTTTGAAGCCTTAGGATGTGTACTTTTTCCATGTAATCGAGGATTTCCTGGCGTGAGTGCAGGCCAGTTTTCGCGTAGATGCGCTTGATGTGCGCATGAGCGGTTCCCGGGCTGATGAATAGCTCCTCTGCCACGCGCTTTTGCGTCCAGCCGAGCGCGTAAAGCGAAAATACCTCGACCTCGCGCTCGGAAAGCAGAAACTGCTTGCCGACCTCTTCGGCGTTGTGGCGCATGGTGGCCTGCCGCACGTCTGCCAGGCTCTCATGATGGTCGTCGAGTCCCATGATCTTCACGACGGGGCTTGTCTGCACGGCTTTCTGCTGGTGGGTTAGCTCTTCTTCGGGGACGGCCTCGAATTTGCGCACGTTCAGGAAGTTGACGAACGCAACCTGGGTCGATATGACGATCATCGTGAACACGGCGGCGAGCATCAGAAGGTTGTTTTGTGACACTGCCGTCACATTGATGAGCGTGATGCGGGCGATTCCTCGGCATCCGAGCCAGACGATCCATCCGGCGATGGCGTAATAGTAGGGGCAACGCCAGCCGTAGCTCATGAACGCGAGGATGATATACCACGAGAAGCCGACGAGCAACGCATTGAGGTTGGTCGTGAAGATGGCGCCGATATCGAGTGCGTCGGGCCAGGCCGAATAACACAGCAGCGCAATGCAGGCGAGCGCCTCCATGGTGACGAAGATGCCGACAGTCATAACGCGATGGTGCTGCCTGCACGTGAAAACGATGATTGCGACGCAAAATGCGAGGATAAGTACAAGATCGGCGAATCGCGTTGTCGCTCGAAATGCGATTGGCGATCCATCGGGGTACCCGCGCAAAAAGCCGTCGGCATACGCAAGCACACCGATGCTCACGCAGATGGTGGCGAGGAAGACCTTCGACGTCATGGTGTTCTTGGTGAAATTGAAGAAATCACCCTTGTTGGAAAGCGTCTTGATATCGCAAGCGAGGGGCTTCGTCCGTGCGAGCAACATGCAAGGGAATTGCAGCAAGACAAGCACGGCAGCATAGAAATAGGAGATGCCGTTCTTCATGAATATCGAGGTAAAGATAAGCAGCTCGCTTACAAACAGCGCTCCAAATGCGTAAATAACTGCGGTTATGGCGGTGCAGTCGCGTGCGCGACGCAGCCAATATGACATGCAGGCAAGTCCGCCTAACGTGCAAAACGTGCTTGCAAGGAAGTGATTCCCAGCGACATTCATTTCGGGCGGTCCAATTACCAGCACACCTGTCATGGTGAGGGAAAACGCCTCGAGAATAATCGAGGCGAAAGCGACTCTTCTGACGACTTGACGCGAAGGTGACATTTCGTGATGGCAATCAAAAGCCACAGCACTGCCAAAACCGCGAGCGCGACGAGCATGACTCCGTCGGAATAGACGCCCTCGTCGCTGTAGCGGTAGCCGCCGTAGCTACCGACGATGCCCCCGCACGGCAAAGAGCGAGTCCTAAAATCGACCAAGCGAGCGGCTTATGCCGGGCAATTATGGCTCCGACATTTTCGATTGTTCGCTTGCAGGGGTGGCTTTTTCGGAAGGGGTCTTTTGGTTTGGGGCGCACAAAGGGGAAGGCGACGATTGGTTCGTCTTTCCGATCATGTTATCCCCTGCTTTCGTGGTAGCCTGTGAACAGGTATTATCGTTTTTTATCCCCAAAGAGGGTATATCCTCTTATCAAAAACAGCCACCATGATAGCATCAATTTGTTTCGATTCGAGTCTTGACATGATTATCTGCAAATCAAGGTTCTTGGTTGAGTGAGAGGGGAAGCCATGGGGACGGACGAGACGTATTTCACGAGCCGGCAGAGCGTGCGCTGATTCGCACCGCCGATGTGTATCAAACGAATCTTGACGAGGGGTTGCGGGCTATTCCGACACGCTGCTGTCGATCGTTGCGAACTTCACCAACTCCGGCAAGCCGGAGGGTTATAACGCGGAATCCATGGTAGGCAAGTCGAAGCGCGGCGAAGTGGCGCTGCGCTTGTTCGCCGTTGTTGGCGGTTCCCGAAGATGGCGGCGAGCCGCGTTTTTTGCGCGCTGGGTTCAAGACGCGCGGGTGCCTTGCCATGACCGCCTGTGCAAGCGTCATCTGCACGATGATCGAGGGCAAGACCTTCACAGAAGCGCTTGCCATTGCGCCCGACGACGTGAAGGCGGCCGTTGACGGCGTGCCCTACGACAAGGCGCATACCACGGTGTTCGCGGTAGAGGGCGTGCGTGGTTTGGTGGGCGACTGGTATTACCGCAGCGGTATAACGCTTGCCGAGCTCAACGAGAAGCTGCCGTGCGATACGAGTTCGGTCGCGTGCCTTCTGTGCGAGCATTGCTCGTTGCGTGACACGCGCCTCGACATGATGGTCGATGAAGCTCGTGCGAAGGCGGCGAACGCGTAATGGCTGCCGAGGACACGCAGGTTGCGGTGGCGGCGCCTGAGGAAGATCTCTCACAGGAGAAAACTTGACGGGGGCCTCCTGCGGGAAGGCCCCCGATGCGGTCTCCGGTTGCCCCGACGCGACTCCTTGCGGGGAAGGTGCGGATACCGAGGCTGGCAAGACTCCTGAGGTTGGCGCGAACGAAGCTGCTGTCGCTTCCGGCATTGCGGGCGCGGCGGGCACTGCTGGCGGCGTTTCGATTGGCGCGACCGACGCGTCGGGCGCAGGTGAGGCGGCGGGCGAAGGCAGCGACGCCGCCGAAGCGCAACAAGCTGAGCCTACGCCCGAAGAGCGTGAGCTCGCGGAGAACAATGCGCTCGCCGACGTGTTCGACGATGTTCGACGTCAATCCTCTGATAGCCAGCTCGTTGTCCCGAGCAGGTGGGTTGAACTGGGGTTGGTGCCTGGGCATATGACCTCTGACGAGTTCGAGATGCTCGTCTACGAGTATCTCGAGGACTATCGTCGCGACCATAAAGACGAGATCGCAGCGGAAAAGGCGGAACGTGCGCGTAAAGCGAGCTCCATCCGGTCGGCTACGCGCGCCGTGGGCGTTCCCCAAAGATTCCCAATCGTCGGCTGAAGCAGATCGAGGAGGACGAGAAGGCGGCTGCGCAGAAGGCTGCGCGCGAAGCGCCCGAGACAGGTACGGCTACTTCGGCGTCTGGAGCCGACGAGATGACGGCTTCCGCAGGCGAATCCGCTGTCCCCGATGCCACGATTGCGCTTGGCGGGGCTGTTGATGCTGTGGCTCCTTCTGGGGCCCTCGCGTCGTCCGAGGTCGCGGCCGAGTCCGCCTCCTCCGTGCGAGCTGAGGCCATGGATGTCTTTGTGCCCCATGCGAGTGAGGCGGCTTCCGCAGCACCCGTTGAGCCTTCGAAGGACGGTGCAGCCTCCGGCGACGACCCCTTTGCGGACCTCAAGCTTCCCGAAGGCTACAAGCTCGTGGAGCTTGAAGGGGAATATGTGCTGGTGCCCGACGAGGACGCGGCACCGGTGAAGAAGGAAATCCACTGCGAGCATATCGTCACGCTGGTGGGGCAACACAGCTACTACCTGTATGACTCCGACCTCATGACGAAGAGCTATGCGCACTGGGCTTTTCTGGCGGCCGAGGACAATCCGATGGCCACATTCGTCGACTGCGTCCGCGAGGACAGGCGCGTCTATCCGCGTCCATTTGCTGCGGAAGACCTGGCCAACCCTCCTTTCCATATGAGCAAAAGCAAGGTTGAGGACACGTGGGCCGAGCTTCAGAAGTCGGGTGAGTACCCCGATATCGAGCGCTGCGAAGCCTCGAACGGCGACGTCTACTTCTTCTCGACGCTTTATATGGATCGCACGCTTGCTGAGTCCCTCGCGGAATACCGGTCGGTGGAGCGCCTCTCGAACGTGTAGCAACCGCATGGCAGCTGGTGGGCGCTAAGCTCCTTCGCGCCCACCTCGCTGCCTGCGTCTTCTCGGCGCCACCTGCGGTTAAAGCTCGCCGCGCTTCTCCAAAGCGTCAACCACCTTCATGTCGGCAGGAAGCCAATCGACGTTTTCGATGTGCGCAAGAATTTCGCCATCCTTCTCGATGATGGCTGCTACAACGTCGATGGTCTTCATTCGCGTGCCTCTCAGGTTCTTGTGCGATTTCACCTTCGATCGTAGCTTGAAGGGGCGGGCAAGCAAAGATCTGTGCGCGATATCCTCGCATTCTGCGCATGGGAATGGCAGTGGACACCCGGGGCGGTGCGCCGCTCGCATCTTCCCCTAATACAACAAGAAGAGCCTCCGAAGAGGCTCTTCTTGCGGGTAGGGCTACCCTCTACGTAGGATGCGACTCATTGGGGAGGTTTGCGGCGGCTCGTGGCTTCGCGCCATGCAAGCCGCCGCCTTCGTCGCATCGCTTACGGAAGAAGGTTCAGGTTCTTGAGGTCTTCCTCAACGTCGGACATGCCATAGTACTCGAGGCAGTCGGCCGTCGGGCAACCAAGTTCGCTGTCCCAACCGAACTTCTCGTAGAGCATCGTGAGGCCCTTCTGGAAGTCTTGCTTCTCCATCTTATCGGTGCCTTCGGTGAAGGGCTGCTTGTCCGGGTCCTTCGTGAACGGCCACTCAGTCATGACATCGTGGATGTTGCGGAAGTCGTTGCAACCCATGTTGCCGTTCTTGTCCTTCATGCCGCGGGCGGTGTTCGCGCGCTGCAGCGTGATGATCTTCGCAGCAGCCTTGTACAGGTCGTCAGTCGTGACGTCCTTGCCGGTGGCTGCCTTGTAGAACTTCGCCTCGAGGTCGAGGTCGCCACGGTAGTTGCGGCTCTTCGACGGGGCTCTGAGCCATCGGCCACACCCAGTTGCACAGCGTGAGCGAGTCATGCAGCACGTCGGTGACGATGGACCACCAGCAGAAGTTGATCTTGTGGTCGTTGATGGGCGTGTAGTTCTTCGCCTGGTCAAGCGCATCCTCGCCGCCCCACAGCTCGGCTGCGATTTCCTGCTTGAGCTCATGCGGAAGGCCGCACTGCAGCATGTTCTGATGCGAGTGAATCATCGGGTCGCGGTTGAAGATCATGTTCAGCAGGCCGCCGACCTGGCCATAAGACTCAATGGCGTGGTGAACCGGCCAGCCGCGGTAGTTGATGAGGCAGCTTGCCGTGGTGTCGAACCACTCCATGTCGTTCCAGCGCTTGCACCACACGATCGGGCCATGGCCGAGATAGGACATCTCGTTGTCGTTCTTGGCAATGTGCGTGAGCAGCTCGACCATGATAGTCGGATCGTTGTTCTCGAACTTCTTCCAGTCGAACATGTTGTACTCGTCGGCCGGCAGGTTCTTCTCGAAGATGCCCGCAGAGATGCAGTGCGCGATGTCACGATAAATCTGCGCGTAGTTGCACCACATGCCCAGATCGTCCATCGTGCCGCCGACAACCTGGTCCCCAAATGAGGCCGTCTTCGGTAGATGCCTTGACGGAAGTGTGCTCGCCCAGAATCTTCACCATGTAGACGGAGAACGGGAAGTTCGGCACGCAGGTGTTGCCCGTGATCTCGTAGCCGCCGTTGGCCTTGGAGTTCGGGACGCGCATGTCGGAGTAGCAGTGAATCGGGCAGCTGTGGCAACCGTTCATCTTGATGGTGTACTTCTCGGCCTCGGGACCCTCGTCCTTGGTGGTCTTCATGCAGCGGTAGCCAACCGTGTTGATCTCGCCCGGCTTCGGCTCGCCGGTCTCGATCGGGTCGCCCTCGGCGTCGGCCCAGTACAGGCCCTTGCGAGCGGTCCAACGGGTGCCCCTTGTCGTAGTATTCAGCCCATTCCTGTTGGGTGGAAGGCACGACGTGGTTGTTGTTGGAGCCGATGATTTCGCGCAGCATGTAGTCGGACAGGTCGGCCAGAGCCTGCGGATCCTTCACATTAACGGTGCCGCTGCCCTCGACGACGAGCGCCTTGAGTTTCTTAGCCCATCACGGTGCCGAGGCCCGCGCCTGCGGAGTGGTTGCGGGAATTCATCATGCAGGCATAGGGGAGTAGGTTCTCGCCTGCAGGGCCGATGGTCGCGACGCAGGCGCTGACGCCCTCGAGGCGGTTCAAGACCTCGGTCGTAGCGCGGGTGCCAAGGCCCCACACCATCGAACCGTCCTTGATTTCGACCTTGTCATTCTTGATGTGAAGGTAAACCGGCTTGTCGGACTTGCCTTCGACGATGATGGCATCGTAACCAGCCATCTTGATTTTCGCGCCAAGCATGCCGCCGCAGTGCGCGTCGACAACCTGGTAGTCGGTGGTGAAGGTGGAAAGGAAGCAAACCGTGGTGCGGCCAGCCAGCGGCACGCCAGTTGCGGTCAGAGGACCGACGGCGTAAACGATCTTTGCGTCCTCGCTCAGAGGATCCGTGCCCGGGGCGACCTCATCGTAGATGATTTTGTTCGCCAGGCCCATGCCGCCGATATAGTCCTCATAGGGTGCGGTCGGCTCGGTGGTGATGGATCCAGTCGTGAGGTTCACGCGCAAGATCTTGCCGGCCCAGCCATATGACTTCGTGTCAGCCATTGTTGCATCTCCAAATCTCTCGCTTATCGTGCGTTGCGTGACACGTCAAGGCGACTTGGGGTTGCAGACGATACAAACTCGTCGAGCGGAGTTTCTCATCTGGGTGCAATACCCCTGTACCCTCTTTGAGGGTAATTGGGCAAAATTGCAGGTAAACGCAGTTTTGCCCCCGAAAGGGTACGAGGGTTTTTCTTGGGAGGGCATACTGCTTACCGTTGCGTGACCTATCAAGGCCAAAAAGAAGAGGGGAGCCACCGGGATGCGTACCTCTATATAAAGGTACGCGAGGAAACCGGGGCCGAAGGAAGAGACTCACCGATATGTGAGGGGAGTACCAAAAATGTCAGATACCAATATCAACGGCAGCGCCCTGAAGAGAGGCCCGACGAACGCCGTCGAGCAAACTGAAGCTGTGGAAGCAAAGCCGAAGCATGCGATGACCCGTCGCCAGGTGCTTGCAATGGCAGGCTGCGGCGTCGCCGGTCTCGTCGTGGGCGGCGTGCTGGCGTCGTGGGGCGTCACGAGTCAGTCGATCGCATCGGGCCGTATCGACATCCGCCACACTGCAACCAAGATGATCGTCACCGATCGCGCCCGTTGCTCCGGATGCCAGCGCTGCGAAATGATGTGCACCTTGAAGAACGATGGCCGCGTGTGCCAGAACATCGCGCGCGTCCGCGTTTGGGATAACTACAACTGGGGTACCAGCCCCGACACGGGCGAAGGCTCGTTCGGCGACGGCAACCCGGGCGCATGCGAGTTCACCGTCGAGCACTGCAAGCAGTGCGCCGACGCGTGGTGCATGAAGTACTGCCCGGTCCATGCTATCAAGCCCGACGAGAAGACGGGCGCCCGCACGGTCGACCCGAAGCTTTGCATCGGTTGCGGCATGTGCGCGCAGGCTTGCCCCTGGAACATGCCTCGCATCGATACTGAAAGGGGCGTTTCCACGAAGTGCATCTCCTGCGGCCGCTGCGCAGAGCAGTGCCCCAACGGTGCCATCCAGTTCATCGATTGGGAAGATATCGCGCAGAAGTGCATCGACATGGGCGTCGTTCGCACGACCACGCTCGTCTCTGCGTAAGCGTCGGCTTCCCGCTGATGCAAGGTAAGTAAGTCAAACGATCGATTCGGAAAGGAGCGAACAGACGATGTTGGACGACGCAGCGGTGTTCTCGATTCTCTCGAAGTGCTTTGCTCCCGTCGATAAGGCGGAATGGGAGAATCTGTCCGCGCGCGAGGCGTGGGCCGAGTTTCTCGATGGCGCACGTTTCATCCTTCAGAACGGCGGAAGTCTCGGGCTTGACAAGAGCCCCGCGGACTACCGTCGCGGCAACCACGCGCCTTTGCAGGATTTCCTGTCGGAGTGCGAGGTCTGCGCGCTGTTCTGCCCTCCTACCTACGAAGAGAAGCGGCAGTTCGCTGCCCGCCACTTCACGGGAGGCTTGCCCGAATCGGCGCTTCCTATCGAGTCGCTTTACGTGAACACTGCCAAGGCAGGTGACCTGCTTTCGCCCGTCGACGGCAAGGGGATGTATCTGGGCACTTCCGCCCGCTACATGTCCGCGCTCGCGGAGCGGCTGGGGTTCGGCATTCCGTCCGAGTTCTCCGATTGCCCCGACCATCTGGCTCTCGAGCTTGACATGGTCGCGGTGCTTCTGAGGAGCGGAATGGTGGACGAGGCGCGAACGTTTCTCTCCGAGAGGTTCAATTGGCTTACCGCGTATCGCAGACGCCTTATCAATCTGGGAAGCGAGGCGAACTTCTACGTTTGCCTGTGCGATCGCTCATCGGCATCATTGCCGAGCAGGCAGAAGATGCGGCGTGAACGATAGAGCATCAGGGGGAGCGAAGACGATGACGCGAGATGCATATAGAGAGGAATCAGCAATGTCAGAAAACGCTATTACCAGGCGAAGCTTTCTGGCCGGAAGCGCCGGGGTCGCTGCCGTTGCGGCGGGCGCGGGCTTTTGAGCTTCAACGCTTGGGAGCAGGCGGATGCGCGCGGGACGAGCGATATCGATCATTACACCGCCCACTCGCTGTGCAACTCCTGTTCATCGAAGTGCGGGTTCACGGGATACGTCGTTGACGGCAAGCTTGGCAAGATGATCGGCGATGCGAACCATCCGAACTGCGAAGGCACGCTGTGCGGTCGCGGCTACGGCTTCGCCTCCATCGCCTACAACGAGGATCGCCTGACCGACCCGCTTAAGAAGAACGGCGGCAAGTTCGAGAAGATGCGTGGGACCAGGCCTACTGCGAGATCGCCGAGAAGGTCAAGGCGATCATCGACGAGAAAGGGTCCCCAGGCGCTCGCTATGGTGCAGGACCCGCGCCCGAGCGGTTCGTATTACACCAAGCGTTTCATGAACGCACTTGGCAGCCCGAACGTCTACACGCACGGTGCTGCTTGCAACATGTCGAAGAACGCTGGGTTTACCCAGGTCATCGGCACGGGTGACTTCACCTCAGACGTGGCGAACTCCAAGATGACGATGTTCATCGGCCGCAGCTACGCCGACGCCATCCGCCCCGAGCCAGCAGCATGCCATGCAGAAGGAGCACGAGAACGGCGCCGAGCTTGTGATCGTCGACCCGCGCTTGAACAACTCCATCGCGTTCGCCGATGAGTGGGTGCCGATCAACCCTGGCACTGACCTGGCCTTCATCCTGGCCATGGCTCATGTTGTCGTGCACAACAAGCTCTACGATGCGAGCTACATCGCCGAGAACACCGTCGGCTTCGAAGAGTGGGCCGACTACCTGAAGGACTGCACGCCTGCATGGGCAGAGGAAATCACCGGCATCTCGAAGGATACGATTGAGCGCCTGGCGACCGACCTTGCTACGGCAGCTCCGGCAGCATCCATCGAGCCTTCTTGGCGTGGTGCTTACGGCTGCAGCTATGCAAACTCCGGCGAGACCGCTCGCGCGGTGTGCTGCTTCAACACGCTCCTCGGCTGCTGGAACCAGGAAGGCGGCGCCTTCTTCGGCAACTCCGTGAAAGCGGGCAACCTCGACAAGGAGAAGTTCCCGTCCGTCCCCAAGCCGGAAGGCAAGATTGCGGGTGCAGACGAGTACCCGCTGTCCCTTGCGGGCATGGGCGTGAACGTCTACGCTGCCGAGCTCGCCAAGAAGGACGAGATCAAGGGCATGTTCTTCTACAACTCCAACATGGTGGCGGGCTATTCCAACCCCAAATACCTTGAGGACTGCCTCTCGAACCTCGAGCTTTCCGTTGCCATCGATATCCAGATGACCGAGACCTGCCAGGCTTGCGATTACGTGCTTCCGGATACGTCGTATCTGGAGCGCTTGGAAGTTCCTGAGTTCATCGGCGGCAAGATTCCCGCAGTTTCCCTGCGCGACCAGGTTATCGAGAAGGTGCATCCCAACACCAAGCCCGTCGACCAGATCTTCTCCGAGCTGGCCGATGCGTGCGGCGTGGGTGAGTACTTCCCGTTCACGGTTGAAGAGCTCGCGGACGCGCAGCTTCGCACGGTGGGCCTTACGCTCGACGGCCTCAAGGTCGCCGGCACCGCCCGCTTCCCGAGAAGACTTTCAAGTTCGGCAAGACGCCGACGTGGAAGACCCCACGGGCAAGATCCAGTTCTCGAGCGAGGCATGCCACGCGGCTGGCTATCCGAGCGTTCCTCAGTGGACCGAGCCGTCGTCGCGAGCGTTCCCGAGGGCGACAACTACTTCCGCCTGATCGGCGGCAAGCAGGCTGTTCATACACACACGCAGACCGCGAACGTGCCGGCGCTCATGAACATTTCCAAGCAGTACAACCTCGATCGTGTTTGGATTAACGCAAGCCGTGCTGCGAAGCTCGGTATCGCCGAAGGCGACGAGGTCGAGATTTCCAATGATGAGGCAAAGGGTACGGTGAAAGTGCACGTCACCGAGCGCATTAACCCCGAGGCTCTGTACATGCCGAGCCACTACGGATGCAGCTCCAAGGACGAGAAGACCGCCTACGGGTTCGGCCTGCGTCAGATGGACTTCGTGCCCTTCCGCATTGAGCCTGGCTACGGTGGCATCTGCTCGCAGGAGGCTATCGTGAGCGTCAGGAAGGTGGGTGCATAAACATGGCCCGTTATGGAATGTTGATCGATACCACGAAGTGCATCGGCTGCTACACCTGCCGTCTTGCATGCCAGCGGCAAAACGGCCTTGAGCCGGACGAGGCGTTCGTCCGCTTCGAGGACCGCGAAACTGGCACGTATCCCCAGGTTGGCGTCGAACATGTGCCCCTGCAGTGCATGCATTGCGAAGATGCGCCCTGCACGAAGGTGTGCCCGACCGGCGCAGCCCATATCGGCACCGACGGTATCGTCCAAGTTGATCAGGGGCCGCTGCATCGGTTGTCTGTACTGCATGGCAGCGTGCCCGTATCAGGTTCGTGTGCGCAACTCCAAGACCGGCGCAGTCGACAAGTGCCGCTTCTGCCACGTGTCGAACTACGAGAACGGTACCGAGATGTGCACCTGCGTGACGGCTTGCCCGACCCATGCTCGTATCTTCGGCGACTTGGATGACCCGGATTGCGAGCTGGTCAAGGAAATTAATCGCACGCACGCGGCGCCTATCGCCGGCGATCTGACCAAGTCCAAAGTTTTCTATGTGAGGTGATGAGAGATGACCTTCGAACCTATTTGGAGCGGCATCATCGCCTGCTATCTGTTCCTTGGCGGCTTGGGCGGTGGCGCGTTCGCGACGAGTGCGTTTTTGGCGTGGCGCCATCCTGAAGCGGTGAATATGCGCAAGATCGGCCATATCATCGCGCCGATCGTCGTCATCGTCGGCCTCGTGCTGCTGATGTTCGACGCCAAGGCGGGCCTGCACAACCCGCTGCGCTTCGCGCTGCTGCTGACCAACTTCGGGTCCGTGATGACCTGGGGCGTCGTTATCCTGGCGCTGTTCGTAATCGTGGCATTGATCGCCATGATTCTCGACCTTACAAAGCGTCGCGTCCCCTGGGGTATCGAGCTTGTCGGCTCGATCCTGGGCATCTGCGTCGCCATCTACACTGGCTGCCTGCTCGGCGTGTGCAACACGTTCCCGCTGTGGAACAACGCGCTGCTGCCGATTCTGTTCCTTGTCTCGGCAATGTCGACCGGCATGGCATCCGTGCTGCTCGCGGGCGTGTTCAAGCACCCTGAGGAGTTCAACCGCGTGGGCGTGTTCAAGAAGTTCCACTTCTGCTTCCCCTGCATCGAGATGCTGCTGGTGGCTTCGCTCATGTTCATCACGGTGACGAACTCCACCGCGGGCTATGAGTCGGTTATGGCGCTGCTCGCTGGCAAGTATGCGGTTGCGTTCTGGGTGCTGTTCGTGATTGTCGGCCTCGTCGGCCCGACGATCCTCGAGACCTGGATGCTCTTCTTCTCCCCGAAGGAGTTCGAGGAGAGCCGTAAGGCGCACGCGATTTCCGCGATGTCCGACATCGGCGTGCTCATCGGCGGCTTCATGCTTCGTCTGCTCGTGCTGATCGCGGCACTGCCGATCACCATGGTGACGCCGTTCGTCCTGTAACCTTCCCTTTGTAAGGGGCGCGGTACGCCGCTGCGCCCCTTCCCTTTCAGCTTTTCTTGGGGTTGCGGCACGTCGTCGCGCCCCTCCCTTCAACTTTTTCGAATCGCGGACTCCTTCCCCTGCGGTTTCGAAAACTATTCCTGCCAAAGGCCGGTCCTGAAATCCATCAGGACCGGCCTTTGCGCGTCGTGAGGCGAATCGCTTGTGGGGGAGAGGTGCGCGTGGGCCGGCGGGGCGAGGTGCGCACGGAGCGCAGACGCGGCGAGCCGGCGACGCGAGGTGCGGCGGGGCACCGGCGCGCATCAGGGCGTGGGGGCTGAGTGCGGCGCGGCTGTTGCACGAGCTGATATTGTGCGGTTTTGCGTGGTCGAAAATACCCCATCTTTATGGCATTTTGTTCCTGAGCGGTCGTCATTTTCTGTAAATGGTTTCGCTGTATTATTCATGAATAATTATAAATATAAGTCTGACGTGCTAAAACAATTAAACGGTGAATATAATATGAATAACATTCATATCTCTGGGCAAAAACGATATAGTAACGACGCGGATACAAGGGATAAAAGAAAAGAAAGAAGGACCCTCCATGACTGAAGCAATGAAGACGCTTGCTCGGCTGAAAAAGGCGAGCAAACTGACCCGCCTCGCATTCCACAAGAATGGCCCGAAAAGCTTTAAGCGCGGCCAAGGTGCGCTGCTCAAGTTCCTGCTTGAGGACGACAGCGCCACTCAGCGCGAACTCGTGAAGAAGCTTGGAGTCGACCGCCGCGAGCTCAAGGGTATCGTGAAGAAGGCCGAACGCAACGGCTACATCACCATCGAAGAGGCTGAGGGCGAGCGCACGTACGCGGTCAAGCTGACGGATGAGGGCAAAAAAGATTGCCGAGAAGCGCGTCGCGGCGAACGAGGAGACTGCCGAGGATATTCTTGGTTGCCTGAGCGACGAGGAAGTCGCCCAGCTCAATGCTATTACCGAAAAGCTTATCGTCTCTATCAAGGAGAAAGGCGTCAACGGCAAGAAGAAGGGCCGCAAAGCTCATCACTGCCACGGCCATCGCCATCATCGCCGCTAATCAAGGATCAGCGCTTCAAGCTGGTTTGCGGTGTTTTTGAAGGGACGCGTTTTTCGCGTCCCTTTTTTTTTTGCCGCGACTTTGTATTCAATACCTATAAAATATAAGGGTATTTATCATCGGGTGAAGGTGGGCATGTGCAATGAAAATCTCCACGAAGGGCTTGTATGCGGTGCGTTTTATGCTGAATCTCGCTGAGCACGGGGGAGATAAGCTCGTTTCCTTGAAAGAAGTGTCCGAGGCCGAATCCGTATCGAAGAAGTATCTCGAGCAAATCGTTCCTAACTTGGTGTCCGCGCAGCTGGTGAAGTCGGTGCGTGGTGCCGCTGGCGGATACCGTTTGGCGCGTCCGGCAAGCGATATCACCGTTCTCGATGTGCTCGCTGTTACCGAGGGAACGCTCGCGCCCGTCTCCTGCCTCGCCTGCGAAGACGATTTTGACTGCTCCCAGCCTAATATATGCATTGAAATCGACGTTTGAGGGGCCTCGACAAACTGATTAAGGATTATCTTTCCGGAATCACCTTGCAGGATATCCTCGATAAGGCCTCTTCCGTTGCTTCTGACAGCTATTCGATTTAACGAAATCGTCACCCAAAAAGTCGACTAATATTGTAGGATTTACTATATTGCAATATAGTCGAGGGGGCGCTTATGTCGAAAGTCGAGCAACGGCCTGTTATCGGGATTGTGCCAACGCAGGTTCCCGACGAAGATATCGTGCGCGTATACGGCTCTGATGGGAACTCGTGGAGGCAATCGAAGTGCGCGATCGCACGTTCATGATGGGCGTGCAATGGCATCCTGAGTACTTTGCAGGGGAGCGCTCGATGGGCTGTATCTTCAAGACCCTTTCCATGGAAGCGTCAAAGGCGCGCTCTCGAGAGGAGCGCCTTCGCGAGGAGGGCTTGCATATCGAGAGGCAAGACGCTGGCGGGAGATGGCCGAGCATTCATTTTTCCGATTGTATTTAACGTTCTCTTAACACTTGCATTCGAACGTTTTCCCAGTTGGGAAGACGTTTTTTTTGATTGTGGCAAAAAAGTTGGTCAATCATATTGACAAAACCTATAAGCATAGTAGGATAAACGCCATCACATAGGAATCGACGAAAGGCGAGAATCATGACCATCCACAAAAGCGTATCGGAGCTAATTGGCAACACTCCTCTCGTAGAGCTTACGAACTTCGAGAAGAACCATAATCTCGACGCGACCATCCTCGGCAAGGTCGAGTTGTTCAACCCTGCGGGATCGGTGAAGGATCGCATTGCGAAGGCAATGATCGACGAGGCGGTGAAGGCCGGCAAGGTGAACGACGACACGGTGCTCATCGGTTCCCCACTTCGGGCAATACGGGTATCGGCCTTGCCGCGATAGCTGCTGCTCGGGGTAATCGCCTCATCATCACGATGCCGGAGACGATGTCAATCGAGCGCCGCAACCTCATGAAGGCCTACGGTGCCGAAGTGGTTCTGACCGACGGTTCGAAGGGCATGAAGGGCGCTATTGCCAAAGCTCAGGGAGCTCGCAGGCGAGATTTCCAACTCATTCATCCCGAGTCAGTTCACCAATCCAGCGAATCCGGCAATTCACGAGGCGACGACCGGCCCTGGGATTTGGAAGGACACCGAGGGCAAGGTCGACATTCTTGTTGCGGGCGTTGGCACAGGCGGCACGGTTACCGGCACGGGTCGTTACCTGAAGTCTCAAAACCCCGACGTGAAGGTCGTCGCGGTTGAGCCGGCAGGCTCCCGGTTCTCTCCGAAGGTCATGCAGGAGCCCACAAGATTCAGGGCATCGGCGCGGGCGTTATTCCCGATACGCTTGACACGTCGGTGTACGACGAGGTCATCTCTGTTGCTGACGAGGATGCGTTCGAAACGGGTCGCGAAGCTCGCCGCGAAGGAGGGCCTGCTTGTCGGCATCTCGTCAGGTGCTGCCGTGTGGGCTGCGGGTCAACTAGCGCAGCGCCCCGAGAACAAGGGCAAGACCATCGTGGCCATTCTTCCCGATACCGGTGAGCGCTACCTGTCGACGGCTATGTTCAAGTTCGAGTAGCGAGTTAGCTTGGGAGTGCGGCGCCCGCGTCGCGCAACCTGAGTACTGCCGATTTTTCTTCAAATACCCAAGGCGGCACGATGGCTTTCTTCCCCTCTCTGTCTAGGCTGTTGATGCCGCAAAGCGAAGCCCCTCGATGAATGAACTCGGATCGAGGGGGCTTCGCTACGCGCTGACGATGGTGCCGCCGCCGACGACGGTGTCGCCATCGTAAAGGACGAGCGCTTGGCCTGGTGCTGCGGCTCGTTGCGGCTCATCGAACTCCATCACGAGCATGTGGTCCTCGATGCGCGCCCATCCAGGTTGCGCCTTCATACGGTAATGCGTCTTGGCCGTCACGCGCAAAGGCTCATCGATGGAGGCAACAGAAATCAGGTTCACGTCGTTCGCTCGCACGGTTGCGGCGCGCGTTTCGGAGTCGGTTCCACGACAAGTGTGTTGGTTTCAGCGTCTTTGCGGAAAACGAATAATGGCTCACCTGCGGCAACGCCGATTCCCTTTGCGCTGGCCGATGGTGTAGCGGTCGATCCCCCCTGTGCTCGCCGAGGACTTTGCCATGCATATCGACGATGGGGCCGGGCGAAAAGTGTGCCCGCAGCGACGCTCGATGAAGCTCGCGTAGTCGCCGTCGGGCACGAAGCAGATGTCCTGGCTCTCGCTCTTTCCCGCATTGTCGAACCCCGCCTCGCGTGCGAGTTCGCGAACCTCAGGCTTCGTTAGTTCCCCAAGCGGGAAAAGCATATGCTCAAGCGTGTCCTGTGTCAGATGGAAGAGGACATAGCTTTGGTCCTTTTTGGGGTCAAGCCCGCATTTCAGCAGATAGCGACTCGTTTTTTCGTCGTAGGCGCGCCTGGCGTAATGCCCAGTCGCCACGTAGTCGAAATCTAGCTGGCGGCGGCGCTTCTGCAGGGCGTCGAATTTCACGTATCGGTTGCAGTCGATGCAGGGGTTGGGCGTTCGGCCGCAGAGGTACTCCTCGCAGAAGCGGTCGATCACCTCGCGTCCGAAAAGCCCCTGGTAGTTGAAGACGAAGTAGTCCATCCCCAGGCTGAAAGCAACTTGTCGCGCGTCTTCGATATCGCGCGAGGAGCAGCAGGTGCTCTCGCCCACGATGCCCGAGTCAGGATCGCGTCCGTCGATTCCGCATGCCGACCCTTCGAGGTCGTCGTTGCCGAAGAGCTTGCAGGTGGTGCCCGTGGCCTCGTAGCCCTGACGGCACAGCAAGAGGGCGGCGACGGAGCTGTCGACGCCACCGCTCATTGCGACAAGAACGCGTTTCCTACTCACTGCGCAACGCCTCCACTGGGTCTTTGCGGCTCGCCGCGCTTGAGGGGATAAGCCCCGACAGGAACGTGAGGAACACGCTGATGGCAACCAGGATTACCGTAGCTTGCCAGGGGAGGATGGCGACGTTGGGCACGTCGAACAGCGCATAGACGATCGCGTTTGCGGGGATGCACCCAAGTGCGGTCACCCGATGCCGATAAGCCCCGCGACCAGGCCGACGATCACCGTCTCCGCGTTGAACACGCGTCCGATGTCGCCTTTGCTCGCACCGATTGAGCGCAGGATGCCGATCTCCTTCTTTGCGCTCGAGGACACTGATATAGGTGATCACGCCGATCGTGATCGAGGACACCACAAGAGAGATGGCCACGAATGCCACGAGCACGTAGCTGATCATGTTCACGATGGTTGTGACCGGTTCATGAGCGCGCCGACGATGTCGGTGTAGGAAACTGCCTTGTCGTCTTCGCCTTCCGCCTTCATCTTGTCGTTGTACCCGTCGAGGATGTCGATGACGCTCTGCTTGCTCTCGAAGTCCTTTGGATAGATGTCGATGCTCGCGGGCTTCGCGTAGTCGGCGTAGCCGAGCTTGTTGAGGTTGCCGTCGAAGGACGTGGTCTCGGTTCTCATGAGCGACATCATGAGCTCGGCGAGCTCCTTCTCGTCCATGTTCATCTGGAAAGCGTCGGCGAAGGCGCTTTCGTCCACGTGCATTGCGGTGGCCATATTGGTGGAAAGCTGCCCCATGACCTGGGTCATCGCCGCTTGCATCTGCGTTTGCATGGCACTTACCACCTGATTCATGTAGCTGCTCATGGCAGCTTGCAGGTAGGCCTGAATCTTCTGCACGAGTTCGGCCTGCATCTCGCTCGTGTCGATGATGCCCGGCAGCGCGTCGCCCACGAGCTTCTGCGCCCGTTCGGTTGCGAAGTACTCGTTGAAGCTGGGAGCCGGCTTGCCCTGTTGAACCTGCTCGCTGTAATAGGCGAAGTAGTCTTTCTCGACCGTCGCCATGGGCGCCGCTGCCGCTTCCTTGTTGATGGTCGGCTTGCCGCTGACCTGGAACTCCGAGGATCCATCTCGGGCGCGGCGGGAAGGTTGCTCGTGGTGCCCGACAGATCGAGCGGTTCATCATGTCGACCGAGAGCGCGTCGGGGTCGATTTGAAACGCCGCCTGCAGCTTGTTTCCGTCGATGGTGAACAGGGGGCTCATGTCGAAGCTCGAGTCCTCGGCGTCCGCTTCTTCCACGAACGACTTGCCGGTGAAGACGTTCGTCGCGCTGTCCGCCAGCTGGTCTTTGACGATCTGCGAATCTGCCGCCTCGTCGATGATGTGGCTCACCATGTCGCTCGTGTAGTAGAAGCCGGTTTGCAGCGAGGCGATCTTCGCGCCCGCCTTGGGCTTCACGATGCCGCAGATGTGCACGTCTTCGCCCGAGTTCACCACTTCGCGCATATAGTCGGCGTCGTCGCTCTTGTTCTTCCACACGTGGTAGTCGGAGTCGTATTGGTAGTAGTCGGTGGCGGCGACCAGCTTGAACGTCACGTCCATGAGCTGGTCGTACGTAAGCGTCATGTAATCGTCGGGAGCGGTGACCTCTTCCTCGTTTGCAAACGCGCGCACCATGTCATCGAGCTCGCTGTGGTCGCGCAGCCCCATGGTGTAGAGCATGAAGTCGCTCACCTTGCCATTGGGGGTGAGCACCAGCACGATATCGTTGTAGCTTTGCGGCCATGTGCCCGCCACGACGTCGTATTGGTCCTGGTAAAGATCGGGGTCGCTCGGCATTTCGTAGAAGATGTTGGTGGACATCATCGAGGACATGATGCCGTTGGTGGAAGTGGCCGATCCGAGGCCGATGGAAGAAAACGATTTGTCGGGATTGACCTGCCGTGCGCCATCTTCGGTGTCGGAGCTGAACAGCTGCGGGGTGATATTGTAGCCGTATTCGATGGAATTCACGTACTGGTCAATGCCCGAATCGCCGGTGTCCAGGTACTCTTTCAGGCTGGCAAGGTCGTTGCTGCCGATGCTGCCGAACATGCCGGTCACCATTTTCGACTCGCTGACGGTGCCGCCTGTCGCATCGCCGCTCGAGCTGCTTTCGGTTTTCCCGCCGCCGTTCGAGCCTTCGTCGCTTGGGGAACCCGAGGAACCACCTTGCCCGCCCATGCCCATGGTCATGAGGTTTGTCATGTCGAATCCCTGGTCCTCGATGGAGAGCGGGTACTCGGAGAGCGTTTCCTCCTCGACATTGGCGATGTAGCTGTTCACACCGTTCGCGAGCGAGAGGATCGCGGCGATGCCGATGATGCCGATCGAGCCCGCGAAGGCGGTCATGAGGGTGCGACCCTTCTTCGTGAGCAGGTTGTTCCAGGAAAGGGACAGCGCCGTGAGGAAGCTCATCGATGTGCGGCGAACCTGCTTCTTGCTCGCGCGGATGTCTTCGGGCGCGGGGTCGAAGGGGTCGGAGTCACTGCGGATGACGCCGTCCGCCAGGTTGACGATGCGTGTTGCGTATTGTTCGGCCAGTTCAGGATTGTGCGTGACCATGATGACGAGTCGATCGTTCGCAATCTCGGTCAAAAGGTCCATAATCTGCACGCTCGTCTTGGAGTCGAGCGCACCGGTGGAACTCGTCGGCTAAGAGGATCTCGGGGTCGTTGATGAGCGCTCGGGCGATTGCGACGCGCTGCATCTGCCCGCCTGAGAGCTGGCTTGGCTTCTTGTCCACATGGTCGCCAAGGCCCACCTTGCGCAACGCGTCGAGCGCGCGGGTGCGGCGCTCTGCGCGAGAGACGCCCGACAAGGTGAGCGCCAGTTCCACGTTCGCCAGGATGGTTTGGTGGGGAATGAGGTTGTAGGCTTGGAAGACGAACCCGATGCGGTTGTTGCGGAAGGTGTCCCAGTCGCGGTCCTTGTACTCTTTGGTCGAGATGCCGTCGATGACAAGGTCGCCCGTGTCGTAGTGGTCGAGTCCGCCGATAATATTGAGCAGCGTCGTCTTCCCCGAACCCGACGGCCCGAGAATCGCCACGAACTCGCTGTCGCGGAAGGAGATGGACACGTCGTCGAGCGCGGTTTGGGTGAAGCTGCCGGTGGTATAGGCTTTGCGAACATTGCGAAGCTGGAGCATCTACGTCGCCTTTCGATACTGGTTGAACTGCTCTATTGTACGTACCCGTCTTGCGCGCGAGCGGTCTGTTGCCGAATCGACATGAAAGGACTTGTAAAAACTAATGAGACGAAATACTATTAATGGGTTAATTTCTAAACGGTGCCGACCGGCATCGGGAAAGAGAGGGCGGTTATGGAGAAGAAGGTTTATGAGCTTCTGAACGACCAGATCAACAAGGAGTTTTACTCGGCGTACCTTTATCTTTCGTTCGCCGACTACTACGAGGAGGAGGGGGCTTTCCGGCTTCGCGAACTGGTACGAAATCCAGGCGCAGGAAGAGCGGGATCATGCGCTCATCTTGCGTAACTACCTGCACGAGAACGGGTGCAAGGTGAAACTCGGCGCAATCGCCCAGCCCGACCTGGAGTTTACGAGCCATCTTGGGCCGCTGGAGGCCGCGCTGGAGCATGAGAAGTACATCACCAGCACCATCAACGACATCTACACCGCCGCCCTTGAGGCGAAGGATTACCGCACCATGAAGTTCCTGGATTGGTTCATCTCGGAGCAGCAGGAAGAGGAAGACAACGCCGACACCATGGTCACGCGCATGAAACTCTTCGGTAGCGACGCGAAGGCGCTCTACGACCTCGATCAGGAAAACGCGGCGCGTGTTTACGTCGTTCCCTCGCCGCTCGCGAACGCGTAGCGCGAAAGGTCCTGCGAGTTGGGGCTGCTTGGGTGCGCGTGGACGGCGCCTCGCGCGGGCGCCTTCGGAATCGGAGGGCCGTGCGCAGTAGGGAAACCCTTGCACGCGGGATGTCCCTGGGAGGCGACTCCCATTCTCCATCCCGATAAAGCGAAGTTGAGCCCGCATGGATGTGTGAACTGCATCCCAGTTCTTGGACGGGCCAATAAAGACTAAGCTGCAAGGGACTGATTCCGGAACTCCTCCGGGGTCAGTCCCTTTAGTTTAACCTGTCGCCTCCTTGTGTTCCAGTGAACGATATAGGCGCCCAGGTCGCGCTTGAACTCCTCGAAGCTCGCCCACGACCGGCCTTTGAAGAACTCGTCTTTCATATGGCCGAACACCTGCTCGGTCGCCCCGTTGTCGATGCAGTTGCCCTTCCTCGACATGCTCTGGACCACGCCTGCCTCCGCCAGGCGGTTGCACCACCCGGCCTGCTGGTACTGCCATCCCATGTCGGAGTGCAGAACGGGGGCCGACCCCTCGGGCATCTTCGCCAGGAGCTGATCGAGCAGCTCGTATTGCTGGGCCATGTTCGGGCGCGTAGATACGGACCAGGCGACGATCTCCTTGCTCGCGAAGTCGTAGACGGGGGCGAAGTACGCCTTGCCCCAGGGCTGCCTGAACTCGGTGACGTCGGTGCCCATCTTCTCCCCAGGGCCCGTCGGCCCCGAAGTCGCGCCCGATGACGTTCTCGAACGTCCTGCCGACCTTCCCCTTTGTACGAGTTGTACCTGTGGTAGTCGGTCTCTCGGCGGATGCCGCAGCTTATGCCCATCTCGCGCATCATCTTCAGCACGGTCTTGTCGGTTATGACGGCTCCTGCTCGGCGCGCAGGGACATGGCTATCTGACGGTGACCGCACCCGTTGGGGTGCGCGAGAATATCTCGGCCGCGGCCTCCCAGAGCCTCGGGCCGCGTGGGCGCCTTCGGATGCGCGAGCGCGTAGTAGTAGCTCGACCTGGGCAGCCGGGCCGCCTCCAGCAGATCGGAGAGGGGTAGCGCCCTGAAAGCCCGCTCACGACCGCTGCCTTCTCGCGGTTCGAGAGCGCTTCTCCGCCTTCAGGGCGATCGATTTTTTTTAGATAGGCGTTCTCGGCCTCCAGCTTCTGGACCCTCCGCTCGAGCTCCTGCTCGCGCGCCATCGGCCCGGGTGCCGCCTTCGCGCCCTTCGGCCTTCCCTTGGGCCTGGGCCTGAGCGCCTCGGGGCCTCCTTCCCGATAGGCTTTCAGCCATTTCCGCAGAGGGCTGCTCGAGACTATCCCGAACCTGGCCATGGCGGCCGGGCACGGTGGAGCCTCGTCTTCGACCGCTCTGACGGCGGCCACTTTGGTATCGAACGAGTAGGTCTTCTTCTTTGCCCCCATGGCGGCCAGAGCTCCTATGCCGACGGATCTGTAGGTGTCCAGCCATTTTCTCACGGTTCCCTCGGGGTGCCGACAAGATATGCGATTACGTCGCGCCCGTGGCCCTCCTCGTAGAGTTCGACGGCACGCCGTCGAACCCCCGCATCGTAAAGCGGTCTTCCAGACATAAAGAAGCCTCCCATTTCTCTTGTCCAAGAACTGGGAGGCAGTTCAGTGCGGGCTCTTCTCGTTTTGCTTGATAGTTCGCAACCCCAACTCGCGGCTACTGGTTGTTCTGCGTGGGGTCTTGGGGCGGCTGCTGCTCGTTGAGGGGCTGGCTTTGCGCGTCTTGCTGCTGCGCGAAAGGCGGCTGCGGCGCGCCTTGTGCGTACGGCTGCTCGTAGGGTTGGCCGTAGGGTTGGCCGTAGGGCTGCTGCGGTGCCCTGCGCGTACGGGTTCTGCCCGGGCTGGACATAGGGCTGCTGGTAGTAACCGGGCTGCGGCGCCTGGTATGCGCCCTGGTTGGCGTAGGCTGCGCGCCCGCATGGCCCATCTGCTGCTGCGTGAAGGCCTCGGGCGGCAGCTTCTTCATCTTGTTCACGTACACTGCCACGATGATGAACAGCACGAGCGTTATGACGCTGCAGGTGAGCACCGAGACGACGATGCCTGCGATCGTCCAACCGAACAGCTTCGAGAACTTGGTCGGATCGGCGCAGCTCTTGATGCCGATGACGCCCGCGATAAGCTGCACGACGACGCATAGCAGGCCCAGCACCAGCAGGAATGCGGAAATCCCAACGGTGGCGTTCAGCATCGCGAGGATGCTGCCGCTGTCCATGCCTCCCAAATAGATGTAGTCGTCGTCGAAGTAGTTGCCGGAGCTGTAGGCGGTGCCGTTGAGCTCGTTTTGGATTTCGGCGATAACGGTGGGATCGTTTACCGCAACGCCGAAAATCGCGATGAGCGCAAACCCGGCGATGACGCCGAGGATGCCCAGTGCGGCAAGCACGACGATGGCGATGCTCAGACCGCGTACGGTTTTGGAATCGGAGTTCATTGTCTTCTCCTTTAGGGGGATTGTCGGACGGGTTCAGTATACTATGGGCAAATCGCGAGAGGTCTTTCGCGGAGGTCAAATTACTGTGACAGTTCTAAAACGGAAAGGTAACGCCGCACATCGCAAGCCGTTTTTTTGCAGCGTGCGCATTGGGAAAGGATTGTTTCCATGCTTGATTTCGAGTTCATGTCCCCGACGCAGTTCGTCTTCGGCCGGGGCGTCGAGGAGAAGGTGGGCGACAAGCTCGCCGAGCGCGGCGCGAAGAAGGTGCTTGTGCACTTCGGCGGGCAGAGCGCGGTGCGAAGCGGGCTCATCGACCGCGTTTGCGCGTCGCTCGATGCGGCGGGCGTGGCGTGGGTGAGGCTCGGCGGCGTGCGTCCGAACCCCGAGATCGGCCTGGTGCGGAAGGGCGTCGCGCTGTGCAAGAAGGAGGGCATCGATTGGGTGCTCGCGGTTGGCGGCGGGTCGGTCATCGACTCGGCGAAGGCGATCGCGAACGGCGCCTGCATCGAACAGGACGTGGTGGGAGCTCTTCACCACGAAGCGCCCCAATGCGAACGTGCTCCCCATCGCCGTGGTCCTCACCATCCCCGCGGCGGGCAGCGAGGCGTCGAAGAACACCGTGATCAGCAACGATGCGCTCGGCATGAAGACGGGGTACGGAAACGAGCACCAGCGCCCGAAGCTCGCGTTCATGAACCCCGAGCTCACCTTCACGCTGCCCCCGTACCAGACGGCCGCGGGCATCACCGACATGTTCTGCCACCTGCTCGAGCGCTTCTTCGACGATGTGGGCGCCGTGCCGGTGACGGACAACCTGGCGCTCTCGCTCATGAGGACTGTGCGCGCCGAGGCGCCGCGCGTGCTTGCGGACCCTGAGGACTACGAGGCGCGTGCGAACATCATGTGGGCGGGGATGCTCTGCCACCAGGGGGCTCGCGGGCGTCGGGCGCCACGAGGACTGGGCGACGCACGGCCTCGAGCACGAGCTGTCGGCCTTCGACACCTCCATCACCCACGGTGCTGGGGAACCGCGTGCCTGTTCCCCGCATGGATGGAGCACGTGCACGCCGAGAACCCCGCGCGTCTGGCCTACTATGGGCGCGAGGTGTTCGTACCGCCCCCACGGGTGACGTGCGCGCCGATGCGCTTTCGGCTGCCGACGAGACGCGCCAGTTCTTCGCGTCGCTCGGCATGCCGACGACTCTGACCGGTTCGGCATCGGCGAGGATGAGATTGACAAGGCCATCGAGAAGATGATTCCCACGCTGAAGAAGAACAAAGGCGAGGTGTTCGGCAGCTTCAAGAAGCTCACGATGGAAGACGCCGAGGAGATCTACCGCTCGGCGGTGTAGCGGCCGCAGCGGCGCGCTATTTGCTGCGCATGCCTGCAAAGCGGCTCGCATTGCGAGACGAGGCGCATATAGCCGAAGGGCTGGGCGATTCCAGATTATCGGAGTCGCCCAGCCCTTTTTACTGCTACTTATCCCCGATGAGGGAGTTCACCAGAGACGACACGATGCTGATGACGATGGACGCGACAAACGCGCTCCCGAAGGTCGCGATGTGCAGGCCCATGCCGAACAGGCCATCGGTGAGCCATGACGCGATGTAGAGGAGCAACGTGTTCACGATAAGATAGAAGATGCCGAATGTGAGGAACGTGAGCGGCAAGCTCAGCATCTGCAGGATGGGCTTCAGGCCGATGTTCACAAGCGAGAGCACGAGTGCGAACACAGCAATGATGATCCACGCGTTGTCGCCTCCGACGATGTCGATGCCGGGGACGATCCAAGGCGGCGGCTGCCACGGCAACGGCGGTGGCGAGCCAGCGGGCGATGAAGTTCATGAGAGGCCTTTTCGTTGATACGCCTGACGGCGCGAGTTTTTTCGGTCCATTGTACGACACGTTCGCCTTCGCGCCCGTGCGGGTCGCTCTTTGAAACTGTCTTGTAGCGAATGCGTTACTTGGAGCGTTGCCCGAGGGGATTTTTTGCTCGGCTGCTTTCGGTGTGCGCGGGTTTTCTGAGAGATGGGCGTCATCGCGGCGTTCTTGTGACACAATGAGTGGCATGGCTAATCATGAGAAAAGGCGTCAAGAAGACGCGAAGAAAAAGCAAAATCGAATACGCGCGCAAAGTCGGGCGCAGGCTCGAAGAGCGCGGGCGCCTCGCGCCGCTCGACACGTGGGGGCGAGCGATTCGCCTTGCCCGGTCGACGCTCGCTGTGGCGGGTGCAAGAACCTGTGCGTTCCTTACACCAAGCAGCTCATCGACAAACAGCTGCGCATCGAGCGCCTGTTCGCGCCGCTCGCGCCCGACGGGACGATATCCCTCATCAAGGGTATGAAGGACCCTTACCACTATCGCAACAAGGTGATTTCCCCTTTGCGCCGGGTATGAAGCTGCCCCCGCGCGGGCGAGGATCGCAAGGCGGCGGATGTCCGCGGTGCGAAGGGCGGCAAGGGCAAGCGCCCCCAGGCTCGCTACGAGATTCTCACCGGCATGTACGCCGCGGGGTCACACGAGCTGGTGCCTACGGACAAATGCCTGATCGAGAACGAAACGGCGAAGAAAGTCGTGCTCGCGGTGCGCGATATCATGCGCAAGCATGACGTTGCCCCCTATCGCGAGGACACGGGCACGGGGTTCATGCGCCATGTCGTGGTGCGCGTCGGCCACACCTCGGGCGAGGTGCTCGTCACGCTTGTCACGAACAGCGACGATTTCCCCTCGTCGAAGTCGTTCTGCCGCGAGGCTCATCCGCCTCTGCCCTGCGGTGACCACGGTCGTGCAGAACGTGAACGAGCGCCAGACGAATGTCATCTTAGGCGACAAGGAACGCGTGCTCTACGGACCCGGGTTTATCCTCGACGAGCTGTGTGGGCTTTCCTTCCGCATATCGTCCAAGTCGTTTTACCAGGTGAACGCGACGCAGACGGAAGTGCTCTACCGTGCGGCCATGGAGCTTGCGGGCTTCGACGGCACCCAGGTCGCAATCGATGCGTACTGCGGCACGGGAACGATCGGCCTTGTGGCGGCGAAGTCGGGCGCGGCGCGCGTGATTGGCGTCGACTCGGTGGAGTCGGCGATTCGCGATGCGCGGACGAACGCCCGTCACAACGGCGTCGAGAACGCGGAGTTCGTCGCCGGCGACGCTACTGACTTCATGTGCGCGCTTGCGAAGGAGGGCGTGCTCGGTGCGGAATCGCCGGAAGAAGGCGCCCAGGCGGGCGGGCTTGTCGTGCTTATGGACCCGCCGCGCGCGGGCCGACGGAGGAGTTTTTTGCGCGCAGCGGCGGCACTCGCCCCGGAGCGGATTGTCTACATCTCCTGCAACCCCGAGACGCAAGCGCGTGACGTGGAGTTTCTCGACTCGATAGGCTATGCGGTCGTGGCGGTGCAGCCCGTGGACATGTTCCCGCACACCGACCACATCGAGTGCATCGTGGCGCTCGAGCCGGTGGATTCTCTTTCGCCCGATCGCTGGGGCAAAGAAGGCGGGGAAGAGGATGCCCCAGACGCGGAAGCCGACGAGGCCCCCGAGGGTGATTGCGACGGGGGTGCCGCTGACGAGACCCCCAACGGGAGGCCCCTGGCGTGGAGGTTCCCGCCGCCGACTCCGCCGATCCTGCCGCCGTTGAGGAGGTCGAATAGCCATGGACGTGATCGAGCGCATGTGGGCTGCCATCGCGGCGCATGGGATGGCCGACGCCGACACCCCGGTGCTACTCATGGTGTCGGGTGGGTCGGACTCAACGGCGCTCGCCTACGCCGCCTGCGAGCTTGCCCAGGCAGGCGAGCTCGGGATGCTCGCGATGCTGCATGTGAACCACCATCTGCGCGGCGAGGACGCCGACGCCGACGCCGCCTTCGTGTCCCAGTTGGCCGACGCCTTGGCAATCCCCTGTTCATGTGCGATATCGATGTGACAGGAGAAGTCGCCCGCACGGGCGGCAACGTGGAAGCGGGTCGCGCGCAGCGAGCGCTATCTTGCCGCGAACGAGGCGCTCGAGAGCCTGTGCCGCCATGCGGGCGCGCCGCTTTCCAGCGGCCGCATCTTCACGGCGCATACCGCCGACGACCGCGTCGAGAGCTTCTATATGCGCTCGATCGTGGGCACGGGCCTGGCGGCTTTCGCGCGATGCGCTACGAGAACGGCCCCATCGCGCGTCCGCTTCTTGACATTGGGCGCGAAGACCTGCGCGATTACCTGCGCAAACGCGAGCAATCCGGCGAGATATGCGCATGCGATGCGCAGGGGAACCTCTGGCGCGAGGACGCAACCAACGCGCACACGGACCATTTCCGCGCCTTCGTCCGCCACGAGATCGTGCCGCGTGCGAAGGAGCGCAACCCCCAACTGCTTGAGACGCTCGGCCGCACAATGGACCTTATCGCCGACGAGGACGATTTCATGGAAGGCCTCGCTCGGGAGGCCGCAGGCAAGCACCTCACCTGGGTCTGCCAGGCGGAGGGTCGCGACCCCGATTGGCAGGAGGGTTTCAAACTGTCCCCGTCGTTCGGGCAGGTGGCGCTTCCCGTCGCCCGCCGTGCGATTGCGGGCGCGCTCCAGCGCGTGCTCGGCGCCGACGCGCGGGTGGAGACAGCGGCCGTTGCGGGCGTGCTCGATGCGTTCGAGGAGGAACGCCCGAAAAGCGGCTATGTGACAAATATCCAGGGTGATTTGGCCGTGAGCGCGAACAAGCGCGGCGTGCTGGTGGAACCCATGAGCGCCTTTCGCGCAAGGAGGAAGAAATAGATGAGCGATAACGCCAACAGCCAGGGGAAACCCGCCGAAAAGCCCTTCCGCGTCGTGCTCGCCTCGGCAAGCCCTCGCCGTCGCGAGCTGCTTGAGCAGGCGGGCGTCGCCTTCACCGTGCACGCCTCCGAGGTCGACGAGTCACTCGGCCCTCGACCTTCTGGCCAATCCGCCCGAGGCATGCAAGAAGCTCGCCGAGCGCAAGGCGGGGCGCGGTCGTGCAGGAAATCCTGGCAGACCCCGCCTTTGAAGGCATGCTCATCGTGATCGGCTCGGATACGATGGTCGTGAAGGACGGCGACATCTTCGGCAAGCCGAAAAGCGCCTCCGACGCCACGCACATGCTGCGTCGCCTGTCGGGTGCGACCCATGAGGTGATCACGGCGGTGTCGGTGTGGATGGTGTCCGCCGAGGCGGTCGACCCGGCGCTTGCGGCCGACGACGACTCGGGCAACATCTCGCTCGGTTTCCGCACCTTCTGCGACACTTCGCGCGTCACGTTCCACGAGCTCACCGACGAGCGCATCCGCGAGTACCTGGCGTGCGGCGAGTCTTTCGACAAGGCAGGCGCCTACGCGGTACAGGGCGAGGGCGCCAAGCTCGTCAAGCATATCGACGGCTACAAGAGCACGGTGATCGGCCTTCCGTCGAGCGGCTCGTGAAGGAGTTCCCCGACCTGATTTAGTTGTGTGTCGTTACCGTATCGTCGCTTTTGCGGGCTGACGTTGCGTTACACTTATCGGGTTACAGAAGAGAGGGCAGGCGCGCCTGCCGTATCGAATCAAAGGACTGCACGTGCATAAGGACGTTAGCGAGATTCTGTTTACCGAAGAGCAGATTCACGACCGTGTCGCCGAAATCGGCGCTGCCATCACGGAAGACTTCAAGGAAAAAGCCGGCGACGACGGAATCATTCTCATCTCGGTGCTGCGCGGTGCGGCTATCTTCATGGCCGACCTCGCTCGCGAGATCAAGATTCCCTGCGAGATGGACTACATGGCCATCTCCTCTTATGGCAACGGCGTGAAGAGCTCGGGCGTCGTGCGCATCCTGAAGGACCTCTCCTCGCACATCGAGGGACGTCACGTGGTCATCGCCGAGGACATCCTCGACTCCGGCCTCACGCTGACGTATCTGCTGAAGAACCTGGCCTCGCGCAACCCCGCGTCGCTTACCGTGGCCACGCTCCTTCGCAAGAAGACAAAGGTACAGGCGGACGTCGATTGTGCGTACGTCGGCTTCGAATGCCCCGACCAGTTCATCGTAGGCTACGGCCTCGATTACGCGGAGCGATACCGCAACCTACCCTACATCGGCGTGCTTAAACCGGAAGTTTACGAATAGCATCGAAGCGGCGCCGCAAAGGCGCCGTTTCGCGATAAACGCAACAGAAAAGGCTCACTCTCCATGACGCAACAGAAGAAACCATCGTCTCCTCAGCAACCGAATCCTCGGGTGACCATCATCTCGGTCATATTGTTCCTCGTTGTGGCGTTTTTCGTTGGGCAGCAGTTCATGGTCATGTCGAACGCGAGCTCGACGCCCACCGACTCTCTCATCACCTCGGAGTTCACCCAGGCGGTCGAGCAGGATCGCGTGACGAAGGTCGTGTATTCCGCGGGCGATTACAAGGTCACGGGCACGTATTACCCAGCCGTCACGGCAGGCTCGAACGCGGCCGACGCGTTCAACAAGGCCTTCGACGCGATGAACGCCCGCATGGCCACGAAGAAGACCCCTGCAGGTGGCGTTCCCGCAGGCGTGGGCACGACCTCCATCGAGTCGTCCGTGCTCGGTTCCGAGCGCGGCTACACCTCGACGTTTGTGGGCAAGACGCGCTCGCTGCGCTCTTGAAGGACCATCCGGAAGTGTCTTACCAGGTCACACTGCCTTCTGAATGGCTCAGCATTCTGAGCACCCTGCTTCCCATCTTGCTTATCGGCGCGCTTCTGTTCTTCTTCTTCAACCAGATGCAGAAGGCGAACAACTCGCAGATGAGCTTTGGCAAAGCGAAGACGAAGAAGAACGCCGAGGAGCGCCCTGACGTGAAGTTCTCCGACGTCGCCGGCGTCGATGAGGCCGTCGAGGAGATGCAGGAAATCAAGGACTTCCTGTCGAACCCCGCGAAGTACCAGTCTATGGGCGCGAAGGTGCCGCGCGGCTGCCTGCTGGTCGGCCCTCCGGGCACCGGCAAGACGCTGTTCGCGCGCGCCGTTGCGGGCGAAGCAGGCGTGCCCTTCTTCAGCATTTCCGGCTCCGACTTCGTCGAGATGTTCGTGGGCGTGGGCGCCTCGCGCTTGCGCGACCTACTCAAGCAGGCGAAGGAAGCAGCCCGTCCATCATCTTCATCGACGAGATCGACGCCGTCGGTCGCCAGCGCGGCGCCGGCTTGGGCGGCGGCCACGACGAGCGCGAGCAGACGCTCAACCAGCTGCTGGTCGAGATGGACGGTTTTGAGGAGAGCGAGTCGGTCATCCTGATCGCCGCCACCAACCGCCCCGACATTCTGGATCCGGCGCTGCTGCGTCCCGGTCGCTTCGACCGCCAGATTGTGGTCGACGCCCCCGACGTGCGCGGCCGCGAGCGCATCCTACAGGTCCACGCGAAGGACAAGCCGATCGGCTCCGACGTCGACCTGAAGAGAATTGCCCAGCTCACGCCTGGTTTTACGGGTGCTGACCTGATGAACCTCATGAACGAGAGCGCGCTTCTGACCGCGCGGCGCGGCAAGAAAGATCATCACCATGCGCGAGGTGAGCGAGTCGATGGAGCGCGTCATCGCCGGCCCGGAGCGTAAGGGCCGCGTGATGGACGAGGTCACCAAGCACACCATCGCCTACCACGAGAGCGGCCATGCCCTCGTGGGTCACCTGCTTCCGCATGCCGACCCGGTGCACAAGATTTCGATCATCTCTCGTGGTCGCGCGCTCGGCTACACCCTGTCCATCCTAAGGAGGACAAGGTGCTGAACACCGTGGGCGAGATGCTCGACGAGCTGGCGGTCTTCATGGGCGGCCGTGTGGCGGAGGAAATCTTCTGCGACGACGTAACCACGGGCGCGAGCAATGACCTCGAGCGTGCGACGAAGATGGCGCGCGCGATGGTGACGCAGTACGGTATGTCTGCAGCGCTCGGCACTCAGGTGTTCGGCCAGCCCAACCACGAGGTGTTCTTGGGCCGCGACTATGGCAACACCCAGGATTACTCCGAGGAAACCGCCCGTCGCATCGACGACGAGGTTGCGCGCATCATGAAGGAGGCGCACGACCGCGCCTACGAGATCCTGGTTCGCATCGTGATCAGATGGACCTCATGGCGAGCGTACTTCTCGAGCGCGAGACGATCGACGGTGCCGCATGCCAAGCGCTTCTCGACAACCGCTGGAGCGAGTATCTCGAGCACGAGGACGAGATCATCGCGAAGAAGGATCGCGAAGAGGCCGAGGCCCGCGCGCGTGACGCCAAGCTCGCCGACCCGAATTGGAATGCTGACGCGATGGGCGGCAGCGATGTGGACGGTCCCGACGGTGCGCCGACCAACGTGGAGGCGAAACATACCGACGCGTTCACGCCCCATGGGATCTTGAACGACCTTGGGGCTGGTTTCCGCGACATCGCTCATGGCGACCATGCCGACAATGGCAAAGACGACAAGGATAGCAAACACTAAGGAGCGCATACGTGAATTGGCAATGTGCCTCGTATAGCTTCGACGTCAAGATGCCCATTGTGATGGGCATCTTGAATGTCACGCCCGATTCGTTCTCCGACGGGGAGAGCACAACACGCACGACGCTGCGATTGCGCACGCGAAGAGCATGATTGAGCAGGGTGCGAAGGTCATCGACGTGGGCGGCGAGTCCACGCGTCCCGGCTCCGCCGAGGTGTCGGTCGCAGAAGAACTCTCGCGCACGGTCGAGGTTGTCCGGGCTCGCCCAGGCGGGCATCTGCGTGAGCATCGACACGCGCCACGCCGAGGTTGCGCGCGCCTGTGTGGAGGCGGGCGCCGCCATCATCAACGATGTGTCGGGTTTTCGCGACCCAGCGATGGTTGAGGTCGCGCGTTCTGCGATGCGGGCCTCGTCGTCATGCACATGAAGGGCGAGCCGCGCACTATGCAAGACGATCCCGTCTATGACGATGTCGTCGTTGAAGTGCGCGATTACCTGGCAAAACGCGCGACAGAACTGGAAGCGGCGGGCGTTGCGCACGACCGCATCTGCCTCGACCCGGCCCTGGGTTCGGCAAGACCGCCTCGCAGACGATGGAGCTCATGCGCAACTTCCACGAGATCGCGCGTCTGGGCTACCCTTCGATGGTCGCGGTCTCGCGCAAGAGCTACATCGGCAAGGCCTACGGAATCGAGGACCTCACGATCGCGATCGCGCGTCGGCGGCCGAGGCGCTCATGGCGTGCGAGCTGGGCGCAGGTGTGGTGCGCGCCCATAACGTGGAGGAAACCGTGAAGGCGCTGAAGGATTTGCGCCCGTATTGCTACCTGGGCCTGGGTTGCAACGTGGCGCTCGTCGCGGAGCCTGGCGAAGAGCGCGAGGGAAAGACGCCCAGATTGAGCATGCAATCGGCCAACTGTGCATGATTCCCGACTCGCGATCGTCGACGTGTCGAGCTACTACGAGAGCGAGCCTGCGTACTATCTTCGATCAGGAGCCGTTCGTGAACGCCGTCGTGCTCATGCGCACGGGCGTGGCGCCGAAAGAGCTGCTGGAGTATCTGCACGCGATCGAGAACAGCCTGGGCCGCGTGCGCGAAATCGAGAACGGCCCGCGTACGTGCGATGTCGACATTTTGGACTACCAGCTCTACGTGGTGGACAACGACGTGCTCACGCTGCCGCATCCGCGCATCTGCGAGCGCGACTTCGTGGTGAAACCCCTGCTCGAGATTTCCCCTAACCACGTTCTCGCCGACGGCACGCCCGTTGCGAGCATTCCCGAAGACCAGCGCGTCGGCCACGCCGTGAAGCTGTAGACATTACCCGATTTCACTAAGCCCTGCTTTCGCGTATCCAGGAAAGCAGGGCTTTTACAATGATGCGGCTATCGGTGGCGGTGGCCGCGAGTTTGCTTCGAAAAGGGCAACTCACAATCCTTCGTAGTGCGACCACATCCTCACGACTTTCACGATGCCGTCGCAAGGCGCGCCGTCATGGGCATCTGCACTTTGCTCGATAGAAGCGCGTCTAAGCTCGCTGTCACATTCGGGATTCGCCAATAATCTTACAATTTCAGATGCGGCCTTTGAGGATATATTGAACATTGCTAAGGAGAACATGAAAGTCTCTGTCCCAGTCTATTCCGTCGAAGGTGCTGTTGTGGGTGAGTATTCGTTTGTGAGATTCTAATTATTCGCCATCCTGATCATGCTGTATGATGGTTGATATTCGTACATGAGAGGAAGGGAACTCTCAGTGAATATCGGTCAACTTGAGCATGTAGTCGAGGTAATTCGATATTCGGCTCCCAAATGCAACAACTAAAGATAGGAGCGCATTATGAAATGCTTGAAGGCAAGATTCGGGCTAGCCAAAGCGTTTGTTCTAGCGGTGGCATTTGCTCTTGTATGCGTGTGCGGGCTTGCTGGGTGTTCGCAGCAGGCGACAAGTGAATCGGGAGTGGCCTGGTCAAAAGCGAGGACTACCCCAACACCGTTACGGTCGACAAGCTGTCGATGGAGTACCCCAACGAGTTCGAGGTTTCCAAGAAGTACGACGCCGGGCAGCATGCGGGCGACTTCCCAGACGGCGTGTCCGACACCGCCTCGGCGCTTCTCCTTAACAAGAGCGGTTCGATCATGATTACCGTCGTGAGTGCTGATGACTCGGAAAACGTCGGCCTTGACGGGCTTAAGGATTGGGTCGAAGCTGCGCCCGAGCGCCTTGAGAAGATGAAGGAAACGCAGCCGGAGATGTACGAATCTCTGAAAAACGTGGATTGGGAAAACCCTGAAAAGACCACGGTGAACGGCGCAGACGTGCTCTGCGTGAAGACTGCGAGCGGCAAAACGACGACGGTGACGTACTACCTTGCGAAGGAAGGTGCGATTGCCGGGTATGTGTCCGTCGTGCTTCCCACGTCGGAATACGATGCGAACAAGGGCATCTACGAGAAAATCGTTGCCACGACAACGATAAGCTAAGGGCTCGCTCTGCTTCCGCTACCGCGTTCGCGGCTTCAGGAGGCTTGCGAACAGCCAAGTCACGCACATGCCGACGGCGATTCCCAGGGCAAATTGGCCCGTTCTCATTGCATAAGCCGCTACTTGCGTCCAATCAGACGCCACGGCAAAGCTCATCGTGTAGTACAGCGGGGCGCCGGGAATGAGCGGTACAACGGAGGGAATCACGAACAGCAGCGAGGGAATGTTACGCCACTGCGCGAGCGCTTCGGAATAGAGCGCGGAAAAGGCGCTCGCGACGAGTGCGGGGAAGAACACGCTGTTCGACGCGCATCCGACGGCCAGATAGATTGCCCAGCTGAGGATGCCGCCGATCGATGCGGCAGCGAGGTGCTTGCGGGGCAGGTGAAAGATCATCGCGAAACCCGCTGCGCCGAAGAACGCCGCTATGAGCTGGGCGGTAACACCCATCCAGTTGAGCTCGAACCCAGGGCCGACGTTGTGACTTGCGTCGAATAGGAATATTGCGGTCATGAACCCGCCCGCCAGCGCCACCGCCCACAGCATCGTCTCCACGAAGCGCATGGTGCCGGCCACGGTGTCGCCGACGAGCATGTCGTGGATGGCGTTCGTCATGAAGATGCCGGGGATGAGCAGCATGACCTCGCCGATGAGGATCTTGTCCAGGTGGATGAGCGGGTTGGCGCCCTGAAGCGCGTTCGTGCTGCTGATATCCGCGCCGAGAATCCCCGCCGCAATGGCCTCGACGAACGCAACGGTTGCGCACGTTCCCACGCCAGCGAGAAACGAGCACAGCAGGTTGAACATGAGCATGTTGGGACAGCGCGGCGCGAACTTCTCCTGCAAGAGGCAGATGAGCACGGCGAACACCGCGGCGAAGATGGCGTCGACCGCCGTGCCGCCGAAGAATACGGTGAAGCCTGCTGCGGCAAAGATGCTTCCCAGGTAGAACGTCATGCGATCGGGGGTTGGTCGATGCAGCGCTTTATGGCCCTGGCGGTTCTCATCGACGCTCGGGGGTTTCTTGCAACATTGTTTTCCAAGCTTGTGGAAGGCGGCGACGACGCGGTAGTCCGTCGGTCCCGGCGCGATGATGCGCCGCGTTTGCGTGAGCCGCTCGCCGTCGGGAAAGTCCATCGTGACCACGAGCGTCGCCGTGATGGCGAACACGTTCATGGCGCATGCCCCGTAGGCTCGTCCGACGCTGGAAAGCGTGCTTTCCACGCGGCTCACTTCGGCGCCAGCAAGCAGCATGGCCTCGCCCATGTTCAAAAGCTCGTAGAGTATTTCGCTGTGGTTTTCCATGGCTGCCATTATACGCGAGCAAAGCTGCGCAGCCCGTCGTTTTCGGGCATAATGCGTGAGGAAGATGACGCGGGAAAGGAAGCGGTGCAGTGTTTCGCTTGCAGGTGTTCGAATCGGTGGACTCCACCAACGAGGTGATTAAACGTGCGATCGAGGATGGCGAACCGGAAGGGCTTGCCATCAGGGCATATCGTCAAACTGGCGGCTATGGGCGACAGGGCCGTGCATGGAAGAGCCCCCGTGGCGGCATGTACGAGTCGATTCTTTGCGCCCCGAGGTCGAGATGCGCGAGCTTCCCACGCTGGCGCTCGTCGTCGCGATCGCGGTGCGCCGCGCGCTGGCGAGCCTTGTTATGGACGACCAGGCGCGTCGCATCTGCATCAAGTGGCCGAACGACGTCGTGCTGGTTGGTGGGACGTTTCCGCAGACAACTGCCCCAAGCATCAAGAGCCTCTACTCCCAAGCTCGCCGGCATCTCCTCGGAGGTCCATGCGGGTGGGATATGCGTGGGGATCGGCGTGAACGTCGAGCCGCCCGAGGACGCGATGGAGGTTGGCGGAAAGAACGCGCCGGCTTATCTGGCCGACCTTGGCTTCGGGTTCACCTGCGAGCGCGAAGCTGCGATCAACGCTGTGGGCGATGCGGTTCTCCACGAGTTCGAGCCTCTGTATCGCCGCTGGTGCGACGGTGGATTCGCGGCGCTTTCGGGCGAGTTCGCCGAGCATTCGATGCTCGAGGGGCGTTTCGGTCGTATGGCCAATCAGCTGGGAGAAGTCGTTTGCGAGGGTACGGTGCGCGGAGTCGATGCGTCAGGGCGGCTGCTCCTCCGACTGGAAGACGGTGAGACGAAAGCCGTCGCCTCGGGCGAGGTGCATCTGCTTTAGCGAGCTCGAGAGCCACGGTGCACGCCGTGTTGGGCGTGGTCGCGGCGCACGTCGCAGCATGCGTGGCCGGCGATGCAATCTGCAGCATGCGTGGCCCGCGGCGCAAGCCTCAGCATGAGCGGCCTGCTTCGGGTTCTCAGCCTGCCCATTTCGCCTTCCGCTTGCCGTCGCTTTCGCGCGGTGGGCGTGATAAACTGTTCCTTCTTGTGCGCTGATATGCATACAATTGTATGTTTCCGAAAAATGGCAAATGAGACGATTGAAGCATGAGGTATGCATATGACGGCACAAGAAGAACAACGTGGCCAATCTTTGAAATCGACCCCCGAAGCCTCGGCGGGCACCCCCTCTTCTCTAAAGCGGTTCCCCTGCGCGTAAGCCGCAGGGCAACGATCGTGTTACCCGCATGGGCACGGCGTCCCTTCCCGGCTCATCACCGAGTTCGCTATCCCTGCCATTTTGGGCATGCTGGTGAATGCGGCGTACAACCTGATCGACTCCATCTTCCTCGGGCAGGCGATGGGGAAATCGGCCTGTCGGCGGCAACGGTTGCGGCACCGCTCATGGTTGTGTTCATGGCGCTTGCGATGCTCGTCGGCAATGGCGGCAATGCGCTTGCGGCGCTTCGTTTGGGCGAAGGACGTAAAAACGATGCCGAGATCAGCCTCGGTAACACGGTGACGCTCGGCATCGTGATGCGGATCGTCATTGCCGCGGTTGCGGCGTATCCGCCGCTGCTCGACGCCTTCCTCACGTTCTCGAGCGCGACCGACGAGGTGCGCCCGTATGCCGCGACGTTCATCCAGATTCTAAGCTTCGGCTTCGTTCTGCAGATGATCGGCATGGGCGTGAACAACTTCATTCGTACAGCCGGCGCTCCCAATCGCGCGCTTCTGACCATGGTTATCGGCGCGGTGGTGTGCACCATCTTCAACTACATCCTCGTCCTGAAGCTTGGCTGGGGCGTTGCCGGTTCCGCTTACGCCACGCTGATCGGTCAGGCTGCATCGTGCATCTCGGTGTTGTGGTTCTTCATTTTCACGAAGGATGCGCCGCTCAAGCTTCATCTGCACTGCATGCGTCCCCATGCGAAAATCATCCGCTCCATCCTCTCCCTCGGTCTTGCGAGCTTTGCCGTGCAGGCAGGTGCCGCGGTCGTGAACTTCGCTGTGAACTTCCTACTGGTGAAGTACGGCAGTGCGAGCGCTATCGGCGCCGAGGGCGCGCTCGCCTCCATTGGCGTCGTGCAGCGCATCGCCATGTTCACGGTGATGCCGCTTGTCGGCGTGTCGATTGCGATTCAGCCGCTTCTCGGCTTCAACTACGGCGCCAAGATAATTGCGCGCGTGCGTAAGACGCTCTGGCTGGGCGTGGCGTTCGCCACTTCGCTTGGCGTCATCATGTGGGCGCTTGTGCACCTGTTCCCGAATCAGATCGTGGGGCTGTTCGGCATCACGAACGCGTCGCTCGCCGATTTCACCATCTTCGCTCTGAAGGTCCAGCTGCTGATGCCCCGCTCGTCGGATTCCAGATCGTGGGTTCGAACTACTTCCAGGCAACCGGCCAGCCGATGAAGTCGATGATCCTCTCGCTCACGCGCCAGGTGCTGTTCCTCTTGCCGCTCATGTTCTGGCTTCCCGAGGTGTTGCCTGGTTGGTTCCCGCAGTTCACGGGCTTGGATGCTCTCTACATTGCGACGCCGGTGGCGGATTTCCTCGCTATCTTCACGGTTGGCATCTTCATTGCAATCGAGATGCGCCGCTTGAAGGACGTCGAGAGCGGGAAAATCATCTCGAAGTACTAAGTTGTTGCGCGTGCTTGGGTGCTGTATGTCGCTTGCTGTCGTGGGAACTGCGAGGCCCTGAGGGGCGCGGGGTACGCGCAAACTGCGGGGGAGTCGCGCCACGGCTTGCGCGCGCAAGCTAACTTTCTTATGGAATTCCGCGTTCAAACGATGGAATTCGAAGTCAACTGCTAGAATTTCAACGTTATTGTCGTCTGACCCGAAAGAGGTACAGAAAGTGGAGCAAGTCAAAAAGGCGCCGCCTCGGCGTCGCGCACCCGCTCGATCGCATTCGTCGGCTTGGCTGTTGCCATCATGGCAGTGTCCGCCTGGGTTACCGTGCCGCTCGGACCGGTACCTTTCACGCTGCAGATGTTCGCCATCACCTTCGCCATCGTGATGCTCTCCCCGAAGGAGTGCATCGCCGCCATCGTGCTGTACCTCGCGCTCGGCGCCATCGGCCTGCCGGTGTTCTCGGGCATGAGCGGCGGAATCGCCAAGCTCATGGGCCCGACCGGCGGCTTTCTGTGGGGCTATATCTTCGGCGTCGCCGCTGCCGTGGGGCTGCTCTACGTGCTGCGCCGCCGCATGGGTGCAGCCGACAAGGCAAACGCCTCCGACCAGCGCGGTTTCGTTGCGTTCCTGAAGAACGCCGCTGCCGAAATCGTCGCGGGCCTCGTGTTCACCGCGATCGCGTACTTCTGCGGCTGGCTGCAGCTGATGCTCGTCATGGGCATCTCGCCTGAGGCCGCGTTCCTTGCCGGTGTGGCGCCTTTCGTGGTCGTCGACGTGCTGAAGATTCTTGCCGCCGTCGCGTGCGCTCGCGCCGTGAAGGCTGCGGTTCGCTAAATACCCATTTCGCGCACATTTGGGGTGCGTGCTATAATCACTTGGAAGCAAGCAACCATCATGCGCAGGCGATTTTCGCCTGCGCTTTCTATGAGGGAGTGACTAGTGGGCTGCGCAATCATCGGTTGCGGGAAATCTCTTCCGCGCTTGCCGTCGCGAACGACGACCTTACCCAGCTTGTCGACACGAGCGACGAGTGGATCACCACGCGCACGGGCATCAAGTCCCGCCGCATCGCCGTTGGGGAAACGAACGTCGATATGGCCGAAGGTGCCGCGCGTCAGGCGATGGGCCTTGTCGAGGGCGGCTATTGCGAGGCTCCTATCGACCCTGAGTCCATCGACCTTGTGGTGTATTCCACGTGCACGCCCGATGTGCTCGTGCCCTCGTGCGCGGCGCTCGTCCGCCGTCGCCTGGGCCTGGTGAACGCCGTCGCTTTCGATGTGAACGCGGCGTGTTCGGGCTTTATCTATGCGATGAGCGTTGCGGAATCCATGATGGCTTCCAGTGCGCTTGGCGTCGCGGGCGCTGGCCGTCGCAACAAGGTTCGCCGTGCGCTTGTGATCGGTTCCGAGCGCCTGACGCGCATCACCAACTGGGAGGACCGCACGACCTGCGTGCTCTTCGGCGATGGCGGCGGGGCTGCCGTGGTCGAATGGGACGAGAGCCGCGCGGGCGTGCTCGCCACCTACATGAAGAACGACGATGACGACACCAATGCGCTTACCTGCCCCTCCGCGTTCGACTCGCCTCAGCCTTTCGATGTGAACGGCGTTTCGAAGGAAGCTGCCGTTGCGGGCGACCCGGGTAATGCGCGCATCGACGAGGAACTTGGCGTGACTGAGGCCGTCGCCGCCGGTCGTCCGCGTCAGTCCCTTTTCATGCACGGGCAGACTATCTTCAAGTTCGCCGCCAGTGCGATGGGCAACGCCATCGACGAGGTGTGCAAGCGCGCCGACGTGAACATCGACGACGTGAAGCTTATCGTGCCTCACCAGGCAAACGAGCGCATCATCAAATACGCTGCCAAGCGTTGCGGGCTTTCGCTCGACCGCTTCCAGGTTTCCATTGGCGAGCGCGGAAACGCTTCTTCCGCCTGCGTGCCGATGGCGCTTTCCGACGCGTACGAATCGGGGCGCATCCAGAAGGGCGACAAGGTGATTCTCGTGGCCTTCGGCGGCGGGCTTACCAGCGGCGCCGTGCTCTACGAGGTGTAAGCAAGCCGAGGCTCAGCTGTTTTACGGGCTAGGTTCGAGGGCGTGGCCCGAAGCGCAGTCAACTTGCGCTGCGCTCTTACGCAATCGAGGGGATGGCCACGAGGAAGCAGGCGCCTCCGTCGGGCAGGTTAAATGCCTCGACCGTGCCGTCGTGCGCATCGACGACGGACTTCACGATGGCAAGCCCGAGTCCTGTGCCTCCCGTGCCGCGGTTGCGTGACGGGTCGCCTCGATAGAACCGATCGAACAGAAGCTTCGGGTCAGTATCGCCCAAGCCGCAGCCGTCGTCGCGCACGGAGAGGACGGAATTCCCCCGTGCTCCCATGAGCTCAACGGTGATATGCCCGCCTGGCTCGATGAAGCGGCTCGCATTCTCCACCAAGTTGAACACGACCTGTTTTAATCGGTCGCGGTAGCCGAGCACGTCGGGCGCCTCGCCTATGACCTGGCAATTTGCCTCCCTTTCACGCAAAAGCGGCGAAAGGGAATCCACCACTTCACGTGCCACCTGTCCCAAATCGACGCGCGAGAACTCGGTTGCGATGTTGCCGCTTTCCAGCCGCTGCAATGCAAGCAGGTCGTTCACCAGGTTCGAAAGGCGGCGGCTCTCCTCCACGATGATGCCCGTGAACTTCTCGCGCATTGCGGGCGGCAGGTCGGGATCCGACAGCATCTCGGCGTTCCCCGAATCGCGGTGAGCGGGTGCGCAGCTCGTGTGCCACATCGCTCACAAACGTGCTCTCGCGGCTTTCGCGAGAGGCGAGGCTTTCCTGCTGCGTTCGGATAGTCTCGGAAAGCCTGTTCAAGCTCACCGTAAGCCGATCGACCTCCTCGACACGCCCATCGATGGGAATGGTCGTCGGCGCGGGGTCGCCGGTGCGGAAGTCGCGAAGGCGCGCCGCCAAGCGGGTGAGCGGCTCGGAGAGGAAATGCCCAATGAGCAGGCTAAAGGCGAACGTGAATACGGCGACTGGCACCAAAAGGAAGAACGCCAAGGGCCGAAGTCCGAACGCGAAGTGCGAGACCGCGATTGCGAAGGCCGCCGCAAGGATGGCGAACAGCGTTGCTAGAAGCGCGAAATATGTCTGCAGTTGCTTTATTTCTTGAACCTATATCCGTAGCCGCGGACCGTTTCCACGAGGCCGGAATCGTATCCGGCGCTCGAAATCTTATCACGCAACCGCTTGATGTGCGTATCGACCGTTTTCGTTTCCGTGAGGTATTCCCAGCCCCACGCATCGCGCAGCAGGTCCTCGCGGGAAACGACTTTCCCCGCGTTTTTCATCAGCGCCGCGAGCAGCTCGAACTCGCGCGGGGTCAAGTCGATGTCTCCCGCGTCGCCGGTTGCGGTGTGCGCATCCTCGTTCAAGGTGATGCCCCCTGCGGTGATGGCGCTCGACCCCTTCGCGAAATCCTCGCCCTGGCTGCGGCGCAGGAGGGCGCGAACGCGCGCAATCAGCTCGCGCACGCCGAAGGGCTTGGACAGGTAGTCGTCCCCTCCGATTTCAAGTCCAACGACCTTGTCGAGCTTCGCTGTCGCGCGCGGAGAGGAATAGCACGGGGGACGAGGTGTGCGCGCGAAGCCGTCGGCAGAGCCTCGTAGCCGTCGATTCCCGGCAGCATGATATCGAGAACGAACAGGTCGTAATCGTTTTTCATCGCGCGGGAAAGGGCGTCCTCGCCGTTGTCGACCACATCGACTGAGAATCCTTCCTTGCGTAGCGCGTACCCGACGAATTCCGTGATGGAGGGTTCGTCGTCGACTACGAGAATGCGTGCGGACGCATCGGGCATAGCCTTTCCTCCTCGTTGCTCTTACGGGCGCTTGCAGCCGTCGCCGTTCGCCCCGGGCGGCGCTCGCGGCGTCTTCGGGCGCCTTTTCCTGGTAGTATCATGCCAGCTACCACTATAGCCAATTCGCGTTTGCCATGTGCGGCGAAGGGAGACTGTCAAAATCATGTTACTTGTCATCGATGTGGGGAACACCCAGACCGCCATCGGCGTCTACGAGGGGGAAAGCCTCGATCGCATGTGGCGCGTCGCCACCAACCGCGACCATACCGCCGACGAGCTGCGCGTGAAGCTTTCTGCCGCTGCTCCAGTCCGAGAACCTCCAGGCGAGCGACATCACGGGTGCGGCGCTCGCGTCGGTAGTACCCCAGCTCACGGGAGCTTGGACGCGTGCGGTGCAGGATTTGGCGGCGTTCGCGCCGTTGTATGCTCGGCAAAGACGGCGGGCTCGCTTTCGACGCAGACTATCCCAACCCGCGCGAGACGGATCGGATCGCGTGGCCGACGCCGTCGCGGCGCGCGAGCTGTTCGGCTCTCCTGTCATTGTCGTCGACTTCGGCACGGCGACCAACATAGAGGTGGTCGATAAGCAAGGGCGCTTTTTGGGCGGCATCATCGCGCCGGGTGTCCAGACGGGTGCGGCGGCGCTGTTCTCCCACGCCACACGCCTGGCTGCGATCGACCTGATCGATCCCCATCACGCCATCGGGCGCAACACCGAGGAGGCCTTGCAAGCGGGCATCGTCTATGGCGAGGCCGATCGCGCCGACGGGCTTGTGCATCGTGCGGTCGAGGAGCTCGGATACGACGCCCCAGTCGTCGCGACGGGCGGGCTTGCGCCCCTTATCGCCGGGCACTCGCGTACCATCACCGCCGTCCAGCCCGACCTGACGCTCGTCGGGCTGCGCCTTGTGTATGCTGAATGCACCAAGGCGGGAAATTAACATTCGAAGGGAAGGGCCGACATGCAAAGTGACATCGAAATCGCACAGGCTGCGCAGCCGCAGCGCATCGACGCGATCGCCGAGAAGGCGGGTATCGACGATAAGTATCTCGAGATGTACGGCAAGTACAAGGCCAAGGTCGACTACAACCTCCTGCGCGATAACGAGCATACGCCGGGCAAGCTCGTGCTCGTGACGGCGATCAACCCCACGCCGGCGGGCGAGGGTAAGACCACCACGACGGTCGGCCTGGCCGATGCGCTCGCGAAGCGCGGCAAGAACGTGATGGTCGCCTTGCGTGAACCGAGCTTAAAGTACCGTGTTCGGCATCAAGGGCGGAGCTGCGGGCGGCGGATATGCCCAGGTCGTTCCTATGGAGGATATCAATCTGCACTTTACCGGCGATTTTCATGCCATCGGTGCTGCGAACAATCTGCTTGCGGCTATGCTCGACGCGCACATTCACAACGGCAACCAGCTCGGCATCGATGTGCGCAAAATCACCTGGAAGCGCGTGCTCGACATGAATGACCGGCAGCTGCGCAACATCGTCGACGGCCTCGGCGGCAAAGCCAACGGTGTGCCCCGCGAGGACGGCTTCGACATCACCGTGGCGTCCGAGGTCATGGCTATTTTCTGCCTGGCGACCAGCATTACCGATTTGAAGGAGCGCCTCGGCCGCATCGTGGTGGGCTACACCTTCGACGACCAGCCTGTCACCGCTCACGATCTGCACGCCGAGGGCGCTATGGCCGCGCTGCTCAAGGATGCGCTGATGCCCAACCTCGTCCAGACCCTGGAAGGAACGCCTGCGCTGGTGCACGGCGGCCCGTTCGCCAACATCGCCCACGGCTGCAACTCCATCATGGCCACGCGCATGGCCATGGCGCTCGGCGACTACTGCGTGACCGAGGCCGGTTTCGGCGCTGATCTGGGCGCGGAGAAGTTCCTCGACATCAAGTGCCGCCTGACGAGGCCTCAAGCCCGACGCCGTGGTCGTGGTGGCTACGGTCCGCGCGCTTAAGAACCACGGTGGTGTGGCGAAAGACGCGCTCAACGAGGAGAACCTCGAGGCGCTGGAGGCGGGCCTGCCGAACCTGCTGCAGCATGTGGAGAACATCACCCAGGTGTTCAACCTGCCCTGCGTGGTCGCCATCAATCGTTTCCCGACCGACACCGAAGCAGAACTGAAGCTCGTCGAGGACAAATGCCGCGAGCTGGGCGTGAACGTGGCGCTCTCCCGAGGTGTGGGCGAAGGGCGGCGAAGGCGGCTTGGCGCTGGCCGACGAGGTCGTGCGTCTGTGCAACGAGGGCGACGAGGCCGGCCGCGGCGCCGATACGTTCCAGTTCGCCTACGAGAGCGACCTGAGCCTGCGCGAGAAGATCGAGGCCATCGCCACGCGCGTCTATCGCGCCGACGGGGTGGATTTCGATGCCAAGGCGGCAAAGGAGCTGGCTAAACTGGAGTAGCTCGGCTTCGGCAACATGCCCGTGTGCATGGCGAAGACCCAGTACAGCTTCAGCGACGACCAGAAGAAGCTTGGCGCGCCGCGCGGGTTCCGCATCACGGTGCGCGACGTCAAGGTGAGCGCCGGCGCCGGGTTCGTGGTGGCTCTCACGGGCAACATCATGACGATGCCAGGCCTGGGCAAATCGCCTGCCGCCTTCAAGATCGACGTCGACGAGACCGGAAAGATCACGGGGCTGTTCTAAGGAACGCCCGCTTCGGCGGCCCTGCGCTCGTGTAGCGGTGCACGAGCGCTCGCGGCAGTCGTTGCATGCTCGAAACAATGGTGGGTTGCCGTACCCTAATTGCCCTATTAGTTTGAGGGCTTGAAACGAGGAAGAGGCTTTGATGGTAGACACCTGTTTCGTTGAGGAGCTTGCATCCGCGGCGCCCGTTCCCGGCGGGGGCGGGGCGTCGGCATACGTCGGCGAGGCGCCGCGGCGCTCGCGTCCATGGTGGGCAGCCTCACCGTGGAAAGAAGACATATGCCGAGGTCGAGGGCGAAGTCGTGCATCACCTTGAGGAGCTTAAGGGCTTCGCTCCCGCCTGATCGAGCTTGTCGACGCCGATGCGCGCGCGTTTAAGCCCCTTGCCGCGGCGTACCGCATGCCGAAGGACACGCCGGAAGAGCTTGCAGCGAAGCAGGAGGCGATCCAGCGGGCGCTTGTCGGGGCGACCGAGGTGCCGCTTGATATCATGCGCGCGGTGGCGCGCGTGATCGACCATGCCGACTACCTGGCTCACCATGGCAGCCGAATGGCCAGGTCGGACGCGGGGTTTTCGGCCGCATTCGCCCGGGCGGCAGTCGATGGCGCAAGCTTGAACGTGTATATCAACACGGCTTCGATGGACGACCCCGCAAGGGCGCTCCGCGTTCGCGAGGAGGCTTCGGCGATCGCGTCGATGACGCGCGAGCGCTGCGATGAGCTGTTCGATTTTTGTGGTCAAAGAGGTTTCATAGGTAAGGGACCTCAAGGGTTAAGGTGTATCATGGCAACGCTTCTCAAAGGAAAACCAGTCGTCGATCATATGGCGGTTGATCTGCGCAGTCGCATCGAGACGCTCAAATCGCGAGGCGTCGAGCCCCACGCTCGCGCTCGTGCGCATGGGGAGCGCCCCGACGATTTGTCCTACGAGCGCACCGCGAAGAAGCGCGCCGCCAGCCTAGGGCTTGCCACCAAGCCATACGTGTTGACGACCTGGCGCCGCAGGCTGCTGTGCAAGCGACGCTGCAATCCATCAACTACGACAAGACCGTGCATGGCTGCCTGATGTTTCGTCCCCTGCCGAGCTTTCTCGACGAGAAGGCGCTGTGCAACATGCTTTCGCCGGAGAAGGACATCGACGGCATCTCGCTTTGCGTCGCTCGCCTCCGTGTTCACCGACTCGAGCGACGGGTTTCCTCCTGTACGGCGCAAGCGTGCGTGGAGATTCTCGACTTCTACAAGATTCCCCTGGTGGGAAAGCATGTTGTGGTTATCGGCCGAAGCCTTGTGGTGGGCAAGCCCGTCTCGATGATGCTCCTGCGCCGCAATGCGAGCGTCACTATCTGCCATTCGCGCACCGAGAACCTGCCCGAGCTGTGCCGGACAGCCGACATCGTCATCTGCGCCGTCGGTCGCGCGCATGCGTTCGGTAAGGAATACTTCCGTGCGGGGCAGACGGTGCTCGATGTGGGCATCAACTTCGATTCGCGCGGTACGCTGTGCGGCGATGTGAACTTCGACGAGGTTGGCCCGTCGTTGACGCTATCACTCCCGTTCCCGGTGGTGTCGGCACTGTCACGACGAGTGTCACCATGGCGCATGTGGTGGATGCCGCCGAGAAGATGGCGGGGAGGTAGGGCCGCCGTGCGGAGGCCTCTCGCGTGCGCGATTCGCTTCGCACCGTCGAGCTATCGGGGGCCTAGTACCGTGAGTTCGCGGGGTAGCTGTTGAGTACCTCGCAGCCGTCGTCGGTCACGCACACCAGGTCCTCGATGCGCACGCCGAACTCGCCTGGCAGATAGATTCCCGGCTCGATGGAGAAACACATCCCGACCTGGACTTCCTCGTCGTGAACGGAAGAGACGTCTCCCGGCTCGTGCTCGTCAAGGCCGATCTGATGCCCCAAGCGATGGGTGAAATACTCGCCGTATCCGGCTTCGGCGATGACATCTCGCGCCGCCTTGTCGATGTCGCAGAAGCGCGCGCCGGGGTGTACCGCTGCGCGGCCCGCTTCGTTTGCGCGGCGCACCAGTTCGTACACCTCGCGCTGCTTGGCGGTCGGATCGCTCCAGAAGAAGGTGCGCGTCATGTCCGAGCAGTACTCGTCCTGGCGGCATCCCACGTCGAAGAGCACGACGTCGCCGACTTTCAACTTCGTGTCATCGGGCATATGGTGCGGGTCTGCCGCGTTTGCGCCGAAGCTCACGATCGGGTCGAAAGAGTGTCCCGAAGCGCCCAGCTCGCGGTAGATTCCCTCGAGCCTCATCAGCGATTTCCCGTTCGGTCGAACCTTCGTGCACGAGTTCTCGAAAGCGTGCCATGGCCTGGTCGTTCGTCGCCGACGCCGCGCGCATGAGAGCCTGCTCCTCGACGCTTTTTGATGGCGCGCGCGCCATCAACGGCGGGAGACCCCAGGACGAAGGACTTCGCCGCATGCGTCTCCATAAGCGGCACGAGGAAGCGGGCGGCGAGGTTCTTGTCGACGCCGCAGGTCTCCTCAGCGTGCAGGAGCTTTGCCACTTCAGGAAGCGGGTTGTCCACATCGTCGAACGAGAACACTTCGCAGGGAAGTGATTTCGGGGCTGTGAACAGGCGATTCAAGAAAAGGACGGGCGCTTTCCCCTTGGTGATCACGAGTGCCAGGAACCGCTCGCCCGGTTCTACGTAAGCGCCGGTGAGATACTGGATGGAACGCGGGTCGCTCACGACCATCTGCGTGAGACCCATCTCTCCGAGCAGGTGGTGAACGGTTTCTATGCGCTGTTCGTACATGGTGGTCCTTTTCGTGCTGCGCCGCGACCGGGCGTCGGCGGCCTGGCTCTCGCAGCGCGCAAATCGGGGCGCTTGCGACGCATGGGCTGCGGTGTTTGCGCCATGCGCGCTGCGACGAGCGGATTCGTTTCGTTTACTATAGCGTGAATCGCGGCGCGGGCGGGCGTCGGGGCGAGCAAAACCCTTGTTCGCGGCCATTTGAGCGAGTTGGGGCAGCGCCCAACATGGCGGAACATCGAAGGCGATTCGGCTCAGGCAGATGGGGTGCTTGCCTCTTGCGCGGCGGGGGCACCAAGGAAGTGCGCTTTCATGCGTTTGTTGTCGGGTTGCTCCGTCCGCCTGGCGCAGGGCGTATGATGGGCGCATGGCAAACGGACTTTCATACATGCGGAAAACCACTTCCACCGAGGCGACCAAGAAGCTCGGCCAGACGCTCGCGCCGTATCTCCATGAGGGCGATGTCGTGGTGCTCTCGGGCGATCTGGGCGCGGGGAAGACGCAGTTCGTCCAAGGCGTCGCGGCTGGCCTGGGAATAACCGATGACGTGGTCAGCCCGACCTTCAACATCGTGATCGAATACTCCTCGGGCCGATTCCACTCTACCACTTCGACCTCTACCGTCTGGAAGATGCCTCGGAGTTGGAAGACGTCGGCTATTACGACCTCGTCGAAGGCGATGGCGTCGCGTTCCTCGAATGGGGCGAGAAGTTCCCCGAGGAGCTGCCCTATGGTTATCTCGATGTTTCGATTACCGTCAGCGACGACGGATCTCGCGTCGTGCGGGTTCACTCCGTCGGCGACAGGGCGCGCCAGCTTTGTGTGTATGGTCGAACGATTCGCGCTCTCATCTGGTGAAAACGTCATCGAAGCTGAACTGACGCGCGCGGTGCGCTATCATGCGCACGAACGATTCTCCCTCTGAAACGGAAACATTGCATACTATGAGCGAAACGAAATCTCCAGCATCGGCTGCGCTTGGCGTCGATGCGCCCCGTCACGAACCCGCCTACGTGCTTGCCTTCGACACTGCCAATGAGGTGATTGCCATCGGCGTGGGCGTGCTTCACGAGGAAGCGCGCGCGATCGAGCTTGTCGCACATGCTGAAATCGAGGCGCGCCGCCAATCGAACACCCAGCTCATCCCCCGTATTGATGCGCTACTCGCCGAAAGAGGGATCGCGCGCGGGGACATTGCGTGCGTGTGCGTCGGGCGCGGCCCCGGCTCGTTCACCGGCGTGCGCATCGCCATGGCGACGGCAAAGGGCATCGCGAGCGCGCTCGAGGTGGGGCTTGTTGGCGTGTCTCGCTCGACGCGGTGGCTTGGGGCGTTTGGGAATTTGGCGCACGCGGCGAGGTCGCCGTGGTGGCCGACGCTATGCGCAAGGAGGTCTATCCCGTCCGCTATCTCGTCGACGATGCGGGCGCGCATCGCCTCGAGGCCGACCGCGTCGTGAAGGCGGATTTGGCGGCGGAGGAGCTTGTGGAATGCGATACGACGACCCCTGACGCTTCCGACGCCGGCGCTCCTGAGGGCGGGCGGCATACTCCGTGCTCAAACAGTCCTCGCTGCGCTGCGGAACTGCGCGCGGAGCGCCGCCCGCCCTCAGGAGCTTTCGTGTTCCGGTGAACTTGTTGTTGCGAGCCTTCCTGGTCAGCGGCTTCTCCTTGCGGGGGATGCGCTGAAGAAGTATCGCGACCTGTTCGCGCCATGCGGGGAGGCTCTTCCCGAGAGTACGTGGACGCCGACGGGCGAGGGGCTTCTCCTTGCGCTTCAGGCTGCGTGGCGCAGCGGGGAATGCGACCCGTTCGACGCGGCGCGTCACAACCCGGGTTTTCTGCCGCCGGTGTACACGCGCCTGTCCGACGCCGAGGAAAACGAGCGTGCCTGTGCAGCCCGCGCGGCTCGCGAAGGTGCGGCCCGCGAGGGGCGAGGCGAAGCCGGGCGTTCCCGATGCGAACCTTCGCACGGGCGTCCAAGACGCCGAGGCGGTGGCCCATCCGTCGCTCGTCCATTCGCTCGCGGGGAAGGCGCCTGCTTACGAGGAGACCTCGCCTGCGCATCATGCCACGCTTCACGAGCAGTCTATTCTCGTGGCTCCGCCCGATGAGCAGGGGGGTATCGTACAAGCCGCTCGACCTTTCCCATGTGGGGGTGCGTCGCGGCGCTCGAGTCGCGCATCATGGGAAGCGATGCGTGGAACGAGTCGCTCGTGGCCGACGAGATCCCGCGGCGCGATCGCACCTGGTGGGCGGCGTACGCGAGCGAAGGCAAACCAGGCGAGGTGGGCACGCTTGTGGGGTATGCCGGCGGCTGGGTGGTCGACGGCGATGTGCGATCCTGAAAGTGGGAACGGACCCGGCGTGGCGCCGCCGCGGCATCGCCCGCGAGCTGCTCGCGCATGTTGCGGCCGACGCGCGCAACCTCGGTGCGCAGACGGTTTCGCTCGAGGTCCGCGCGGGTAACGAGGGCGCGCAGGCGCTCTACAAGGCGCTTGGCCTTACGCCCGTGGGCACGCGTCCCAGCTATTACTCCGACCGCGAGGATGCGCTCATCATGCAGGGTGATCTGGCTGCTCTCGTGGGTGCGACAGAGCCTGCCGAGGAATCATCGCGGCTGGTCGCGGGCATGGAACTGCAAGTCGACGCCTCGCACGACGTGCAGGCGACTGCCGTCGGCGCGGCGGGAGCATCGCGCCCGCTTATCCTGGCGATCGAGTCTTCATGCGACGAGACCGCCGCGGCGATCGTCGACGGGGAAGGGGCGCTTGCCTCGGACGTGGTGGCAAGCCAGATCGACTTCCACGCGCGCTTCGGTGGCGTCGTTCCCGAGATCGCAAAGCCGCAAGCACATCGAGGCCATCTGCGGCGTATGCGACGAATGCCTCGAGGTCGCGGCGAAAAACCTCGGGATGAAATCGCTTCGCTGGCGCGATCTTTCCGCGGTGGGCCGTCACATATGCGCCGGGGCTTGTCGGCGCGCTTGTTGTGGGCGTGGCGTTCGCGAAGGGCGCGGCGTGGGCGGCGGACGTACCGCTCATCGGCGTGAACCACCTGGAGGGCCACATGTACGCCAATCGTATCGGGTGTCCTGATTTCACCCCACCTGCCGTGGTGTCGCTCGTGTCGGGCGGCAACACCATGCTTGTCCACATGAAGGGCTGGGGCGACTACGAAACGCTCGGCACCACCATCGACGATGCGGTGGGCGAGGCGTTCGACAAAGGTCGCGAAGGCGCTCGGGCTGGGATACCCCGGCGGGCCTGCGATCTCGCGCTACGGTGCAAAGGGCGACTCGCGCGCCATCGCCTTCCCACGCGCGATGATGCACTCGGGCGATTTGCGCTTCTCGCTTTCAGGCTTGAAGACGGCGGTCGTCACCTATATAAACGGCGAGCGGGAGGCTGGGCGCGGTTCAATGTGCCCGATATCTGCGCGAGCTTCGAGGCGGCGGTGGTCGACGTGCAGGTGGCGAAGGCGAAGCGCGCTCTCGAGATGACGGGCGCTCGCACGCTTTGCGTGGGCGGCGGCGTCGCGGCGAACCCCGTGCTCCGCGCATCGTACGAGAAGATGTGCTCGAAGGCGGGTGTGCGCCTGGTGCTGCCGCCCCTTTCGGCATGCGGCGACAATGCGGGGATGATCGCGCTCGTCGCGCTCGATCGCTTCAGGCAGAAGAAGTTCTTTTCGTTCGACTTCGATGCGAAAGCGCACGTCAACCTCGACGAGCCCTACTAGGGCGCGCGGTGCTGCTGCTGGAAACGAACGGGGCGCGAACGCTTGGTGCTGCCGCCGAGAACGGGGTGCGTGGTGCTGCCGCTGGGAACGGGGGCGAGGGAAATCGTCTTCCGGCAAGGACGTCTTTGTTCGTGACCTACTATTCCTTTGGATAAACGGCTCGCGCGACGAAGTACGACGCCGCGATGCAGCACATCGCGCAGCAGATGGTGACGGGGAACCCGAAGCAATCGTTCACGATTCCCCAGATCACGCAGGCGCCCCCTGATGCCGACGTCGTTTGCAAGCTGGAAAAGCGCGTTTGCGGCTCCCCATCGCTCGGGCGGCGTGTTCTTCACCGCCACCGACTGGTTGAGCGGCAGCGCGATGCCGATGCAGAAGCCGTACACGATTCCCGACAGGTTGAACACCGCATCGCGTACGGGTGCGCCGTCGAGAACCGTCCCGCAGGCGACGAGCATGGCAACGCGACGAGGCCGCACGCCAGTGCGACGGGCAGGATCACGATGGGCGCGAAGCGGTCCATGAAGGCGCCCGATTTTAGGCGCACGAGAATCATGCTCACGGCTGACAGGGTGTAGAACAGCCCCGCGTTCCCCACGCCGAGCGAGGCGCCGTACAGGCCGACGAAGAAGATCGCGAACCCGAACGCCGGGGAGAGCACGATCATGGGCAGCGTGCCCGGGAGGGCGTGTTTCTCGAAGATGCGGGAGGCGATGCTTTCGCGCTTCGGCCGCCCTTCCATCCTGGACTGCGCGGTTGACGTGGTCGTTTTCGGCCGCCTCGGCTGCTCCCGTTCGTGCGGCCTCGCTTTCCCCCTCCTCTAGCCTGCGCCGGTAGACCGCTTCCTCGGGCAGCATCTCGGGGTGCTTCTCGTAGCGGCAGAGGAAAATCATCGAAAGCCCGACCACGGCGATTGCGGTCACGCCGACAAAGAGGTTCTCAGGCGGATCGGTCGACACGAGGGCGAGGGCGAGGGCGGGTCCAACCGACATGGAAAGCGCCTGGCCAAGCCCGTAGTAGCCGATTCCTTCCCCATGCGCGACGCGGGAAGCGCATCGGCTGCGGCGGTCGCCGACGCGGTGGTCACTGCCGAGAAGCCGGCTCCTTGCAGGATGCGGAACACCACGAAGGGCGCGACGTCGTGGGTGAACAGGGGCCGACGGTCCCGACGATGAGCACGGCGAACCCGACAAGCATCACGATGCGGCGCCCGCGCCCGTCGATCAGCGGCCCCGAGAGCAGGCGCACGACGGCCGCCGCTCCCGAAAACACGGCTGCCAAAACGCCAGCGTACGCGGCGGTTCCGCCATAGAGGGCGACATAGACCGACGTACTTGAGTTGAGTCCTTGGCCCACCATGAAGCAGCACAACGTTGAGGCGACAACCAGGACGAAGGTGGTCGACCATAGCTGCTCGCGTGGGCTTCCTCCGCGCGAATCGTCGTTTTCGAGGCTCGTTTTCCCATGTGCCCATCATAGCGATTTCTCGGGACCTGTATAGATGGTGCGAAAGATTCGCAAGCTGAGCGATGATGCGCAAGGGACAATACTGGGAGGAATCTAATGATAAGTGGTGAAAACGATGTCCCCATCCCGTGCAAAAATGGACGATTTTTGGAGAAAGCATGCGTTAACAATAATTTTACGATTACACGTAAAATCTGGTGATGCTGGTGCATTTTCGTCCCAGTCGCAACTTTGTGCGGTAACTGTGTAGTGTGACCTTAGATACCTTGTTGCATAAGGGAAAAAAGTGTATCAAATGAGCAAGTCAAAACACCGCCTCGAAACGAGAAGGGAGACCTCATGGCATCCCAGAGTAAGAAGCCGAAGAACAAGGATGCACAGCTCGTCGATTTGTTCCATCATTGTGCGCACGTCGCTGTCCATCGCGGAAACCGATCCGGTGGGCGCTCCGGCACCCTGTCGGCGTTGTTGAAAACCGGTCCGGTGAGCCAACGTGAGCTTGCGGAGGTCATGAACGTCCGCGCCGCGACGCTCTCCGAGCAGATCGCTCGCCTTGATCGCGCAGGTCTTGTGGAGCGCACCCCGAGCGAGAAAGACCGTCGCTCGGTAATCGTCTCGCTTTCCGAGGAGGGCAAGAAGGAGGCCCGCCGCTGCTCCCGCGAGCGCACGAAGTACAACGAGCAGCTGTTCTCGGTTCTCTCCGACGACGACAAGGCCGAGCCATCAGCCTGCTCGAGAAGCTCTCCGACCACTGGAGCGAGAGCAATCTCGACGGCGGCAAATAGAAGTCAAGCTGCGCGAGCTGTCCGAGCGGCACCGTCCTCTGCGGGCGGTGCCGCTCGGACAGCCCGCTCAGCCTAAAAGGCGCTGCTTTCAGCGGAGCTTGCATGGGCATCGCGCATCAGCGTTTACGAAACGAGGACCCCGCATTGAACTGCGGGGTCCTCGTCGTTACTCGGGCTTTTTCGCCACATGCACCGCGGCGATGCCGCCGGTGTAGTTCTTCCAGGTGACGTCGACAAACCCCGCCTCGCGCATCATCTTCGCGAGGCCCTCTTGGTTCGGGAACGCCTTGATGGACTTCGACAGGTACACAAACCCTGCCTTGTCCCCGGTGATAAGGCCGCCCCAAAAAGGGATCAGGTGCTTCAAATAGAAGTTGTACAGCGCGCGCCACACCGCGTTCGGCGGCGTGGAGAACTCCAGGCACACCAGATGCCCGCCCGGCTTCAGCACGCGGAGCATCTCGGAGCGCGCGCGGGCGGTCGGGCATGTTGCGGATGCCGTATGCCATGGTGAGGGCGTCGTAGCTCGCGTCCGCATAGGGGATGTTCTGCGCGTCGACCACCTCGAAATCGACGGGCACGCCGCATGCGGCCCCGTCGGCGTAGTGCGCTCGTGCCACGTCGAGCATCTCGTTTACCAGGTCGGTGCACTGGATATGGCGCGGATGCTTCGCGCGCGCCACCGTGAAGGTGACGTCCCCGGTGCCTCCCGCGATGTCGAGCACGTCGTCGGTCGGCTCGATGGGGGCCTGCCTCATCATTCCTGCGAGCCATGACTTGTAGGCGCCAAAGCTCGATACGGCGTTGAACCGCTCGTATTTCTTGGCGATTGACGAGAAGATGTCCTTCACGCGTTCGGAAGATATCTCGGCGGGCGCTTCCTTGCCCGTTGCGGTGTCGATGCTCATGGTGGTCGTGCTCCTGATGTGACGCTTTCGCTTGTCTGCGGGACGCTTCAGTATACGCCAAATCGCTCGCCTTCTCCCCGTCGCCGATTGCCAAGGTGTGGATTCGGGGGATGTGCGAACCCAGTGTTATCATATCGTGACTAATGAAACCAAGGGCGAGTGAGGCTCAAGCTATGTTGTTGTGCGCACAATATGTTCTGCCCGTCACCTCCGACCCCATCGTCGGGGGCGCCGTTCTCGTTCGAGACGGACGAATTCGGGACATCGGCAAAACCGAGATGCTCAGGCTGCGCTATCCGGACGAAGAGGTGCTCGACTACGGAACGGCCGCCATCATGCCCGGTCTGGTCGACCTCCACACTCATATGGAGAACTCGATCATGCGGGGCATCGTGCACGACGTACCCTACATCACCTGGCTCGCTTCCGTCGCCGCCCTCTCCGCGAAGATGGAAGTGTCCGACTGGTACGACTCCGCCATCTTGGGTGGCCTGGACGCGCTTGCATCCGGCATCACCTGCGTGGCGGACATCACCACCACGGGCGCTGCTTGCACGGCGGCCCAGAAGCTCGGCCTTCGCGGCGTGGTCTATCGCGAGGTGGGCGTCATGGACAAGCGCCGCATCGACTACGCCATGCGCGCCGCCGAAAACGACATCATGCATTGGTCCCAGGAAGTGGACCCCGACCGCATCACGATCGGTATCGCGCCCGCTCCCATCTACATGTGTCACCCCGCCGTGTTCGGCAGGGTCTCCTGAGCTCGCTACGCGCGACGACCTGCCCGTGGCCATGCACCTTGCCGGCAGCCGCGAGGAGTACTACTTCGTGAAGCGCGGCTCCTCGTCGTTCTCCGTGCACGGCGAGTCGGTCCGTCGCGGCTTCATCGAGATCCCGCCTTGGCTCCCGACGGGCGTTTCCCCTGTTCGTTATGCGCTGAACTGGGGCGCCTTCGAGTCTCCCAACGTGCTCGCCGTCCACTGCGTGCACACCGACGAGGAAGACGTGAAGAAGCTCAGGAGTACAACGTGGCCATCGCCGTGTGCCCGCGCTGCAACGCGCAGCTCGGCATGGGCGTGGCGCCCGTCGACGAGTTTATGCGCGCCGGCCTGCGCGTCGGCATCGGCACCGACTCTCCCGCCGCCACCGACTCGACCGACATGCTCTCCGAGATGCGCCTCGGCATGCTTATACAGCGCGCTGTCAACGTCGGGCGCTTCCTCGATTCCGAGTCGATGCTCGAGATGGCGACTATTGGCGGCGCCCGTGCGCTCAAGCTCGACGACGAGATCGGGTCGCTTGAAATCGGCAAGCGCGCTGACATCATCGCGGTCGATCTTTCGAGCTCGCAGCAGTCGCCTTCGACAAACCCCGTCTCGGCAATGGTGAACACCTGCACCTCCGCCGACGTCATCATGACGATGGTCGACGGCAAGACGCTCTACGAGCGGGATAAATGGCACATCGACATGGAGGTTGCCAAGCACATTGCCCGCGTCATCGAGATCCGTGGAAAGCTGAGGCTGTAACCCATGGCCAAGAAATCCGGCAACAAGCAGCAGAAGCTGACGGCGCAGCAGAAAAGCGACCGCATCAAGGCGGCGAAGGAACGCGAGGCGCGCGCGCAAGCGCAACGGGAGCGCTCGGCTAAGATGAAGAAGCATCTTCACCGTGGTCGTGTGTGTGATTCTGGTTCTGGCGCTCGGCATTCCCACGATTGCGCTGTCCGTGCTCACGGCGTAACGGTGACAGTCGGACGGTCTTGCGGCGAGCCGCAGGGCTGCCCGGCTGTTTTTTCGTTTGAGGGGAGCGTGCGGAAATCGTGGCGTGATGCGCGGTGTGCTACCATAGACCGCTGCTGTGCCCGATAATTGTTCGGTACGCGTGGCAACCCTTTCCGGTTTGTTCCTCCGAAGGAGTTTATTTTGTTTGGCATAGGTGGATTTGAGCTTTTCCTCATTCTGCTGTTCGGTTTCCTTATCTTCGGCCCCGACAAGCTTCCCGCCATGGCGAAGACGCTTGGCAAGGCCATCGCGAAGTTCCGCAGCGCCCAAGATGAGATGAACAAGGTCATCAAGGAAGAGAAGATCTTCGACCCCGACGCGGAAGACCGTTCAAGAACCCGCTCGACGCGCTCGAGAAGATGGGCAACGCCGCAGAGTCGGGTGCGAAGAACGTGAAGAAGGCCGCAACGTCTACAGTGAACGCCGCGAAGGACGCGAAGCAGGAGAGCTTCAGCGAGCGCAAGGCCCGCTACGACCGCGAGCGCGCTGCTCGCAAGGAGGCTGAGAAGGCCGAGGCCGAAAAGCAGGCGGCTGCAGATGCGGTCGCTGCGACCGCGGCACGCGCCGAGGCGAGCAAAGCCGACGCGAAGCCGACCGCCGACGGTTCTACGGCAACGCCAACGCATCTGAGAGCAAGGAAGCGAAAGGCTGCCGCCGACGCGCCTGCAAGCGAAGAGAAGGGGGAGTAAGCGATGCCTATCGGACCGGCGCGTATGCCCCTTTTCGATCACTTGGGCGAGCTGCGCATGCGCCTTGTCCGTATCGTGGTCGTGCTGCTCATCGCCGTCTGCGTGTTCTATATGGCAACGCCGACGCTTTCGGTCATCCTGTTCGCACCTATCTCGGAGTTTCTTCCCGAGGGATTCCAGCAAGGCATGTACACGACGCCCTTCGACGCGTTCGCAACGCGTTTCAAGCTGTCCTTCTGGGCATCGGTCGTCGCGTGCTCGCCTGTCATCCTCTGGCAGATTCTCGCGTTCTTTCCTGCGGCGCTCAAGCCTAAGGAGCGTAAGTGGTTCATCCCGACGTTCGCGATCGCGGTGTTCCTGTTCATTTTCGGCACGCTGTTCTGCTACTTCATCATCCTGGATCCAGCGTTCAGTGGCTCACCGACCAGGCGTACGGCATGAGCGCGCAAGTGCTTCCGCAGGCATCGTCCTACCTTGACATCATCATCAAGTTCGAAATCGGCTTTGGCTTCGCCTTTGAGCTGCCGGTCGTCGTGTTCTACCTGGTTATCTTCGACATCATTCCTACAAGAAGATGCGCGGGCAGTGGCGCACCATCTACGTCGTGCTCATGGTGCTCTGCGCGATGATCACTCCGGACGCGAGTCCTATCACGATGCTGCTCATGTTCGCCGCGCTCGTCGTGCTCTACGAGGCGTCGCTTCTGCTGGCGCGCATCGTGCTTTCGAAGCGCATTAAGAAGCAGAACGCCGAGCTTGCTGCGGAGGAAGCGGAGGACTAGCTCGCTTCGCTTTGTTGATTCGGTTAAGGCCACTCGTCTAGGGTGGCCTTACGTATATATCTGCGTTCTACTACCATAGAAGGCGGATGGACGGCGCGTCTGGGAAGACGCCTTTCGCGATGGGGGTTTCATGCACGAACTGGGAATCATGACGGGCGTCATCGAGGCTGCCGAGAAAGCTGCGCGCGATTCGGGCGCGACCCGTCTTCTGAAGGTTAACCTGTCGATCGGCGAAATGACTGAGGCGATCGAGGATGCGCTCGTGTTCGCATGGGAGGCCCTCACCGAGGACGACCCGTATGCGAAGGGCGCCGAGCTTGCCATTAACATGATCAAGCCGAAGAGCCGCTGCCTCGAATGCGGCGCCGTCTTCGAGCACGATAGGTTCCATATGTTCTGCCCGGAATGCGATGGGTTCGCAACCGAGCTTCTGTGCGGGCGGGGAGCTGCAGATCGATTCGATCGAAGTCGACCTGCCCGACGATGAGGAAGGAGATTCCCATGAAGATTGATATGAAGCAGCCTATTCTCGATAAGAACGACGCCATCGCGCGCGAGCTGCGCGAACGGTTCGCCGAGCACCACGTGTACGTGGTTGACCTTTGGTTTTGTTCCCAGGGTCGGGCAAGACCTCGACCATCTTGGCCACGATTGACGCCCTGCGCGATGAGTTCAACATCGCCGTCATCGAGGGCGATATCGCGAGCAGCGTCGACGCCGAGAAGATCAAGGCGCAGGGATCGCCGCCGTGCAGATCAACACCGGTGGGGCATGCCATCTGGAAAGCGCCACGATCAAGCGCGCCATCGACGAGCTCGACCTTGAGCGCCTCGACCTGATTATCGTGGAGAACGTGGGCAACCTCGTGTGCCCGACGGACTTCGATTTGGGCGAGAACGCCAAGGTCATGATTTTGTCGGTGCCGGAAGGCGACGACAAACCGCTCAAATACCCGGGCGTCTTCCAGGTTTCTGAGGCTGTCATCCTGAACAAGGTTGACACGATGCCGGTGTTCAACTTCAACCAGGAGGCCTTCGAGGAAAGCGTGAACCAACTGAACCCGCAGGCTCCTATCTTCCCCTCTCCGCGACGACGGGCGAAGGCTTGAAGGCGTGGACGAGCTGGCTCGCTGAGCGCATCCGTAAGGCGTAATTCGACCTGCGAGTGGGCAACCCGCGAGGTTGAGGCCGCGGCCAGGCCCGTGCTCAAACAGTCCTCGATGCGCTGCGGAACTGCGCGCGGGACCCCCCGCCCGCGGCCTTTCGGAGTCGAAGGTGGAGTTCAACCTACGAGGCTTGAGGTTGCAACGCGTCTGAAACAATGGACTGGCATACTTAGTCGCATCACGCGGATTGTTGCGCAAGGAGACCAGCTATGAGTAGTCAAGACCCGTAGACGCATTTTGCTAGACAGTTTTGCAATGTAAGTTTTTGCACCTTGACAGCTTTATATCGAATCATTCAGAACGCGATACCGGATTCGCATTCACCGCATCAGAGCGATAAGGCTCCTGCTTGGACAGCACGGCGTATATGACATGCACGAGCTTTCTCGCCACGGCTATGAGGGCCTCCCGATGGGATTTCCCGTCTGCTCTCTTCTTATCGTAGTAATCCCGAAAAGGCGTGCTGAGCCTGAGCTGCGCGGTCGCTGCCAGATAGAGGGCGCGTCGAAGGTAGGGCGGTTCTGCTTCGTGATGTGATTCTCGCTTGAGGAGAACTTTCCCGATTGGCTGACGGAGGGGTTGATGCCCGCATAGCTGACGACGGCGGATGCGTTCCGGAAACGATGGACGTCGCCTATCTCGGACGCGATCTGCGCGCCGAGGATATGTCCGATGCCCGGGATGGTGAGGATGAGCGGCTCGGTCGTCTCGATCCCTTCCTCGATCCTGGCCTCCACCTCCTCGATCTGCCCCTCGATGAAGTCTATCTGCTCCACGAGCAGTTTGATCTGGAAGGAGAGGGTTCGCGTCCTCTGTCGATGCGATTCCCTGGCGATGCCCTTGATCTCCTCGGCCTTCTCCCGTCCGAGCTTGCCGCGACTCGCGCGCGAGCGTGTTGCCGAGGGCGTCCACGCGGACGCCTCGGCACTCCTCGGGGTCGGGCACTTCCTCAGGAACGCCTTGGCTCTCCCCCGAAGGTGTCGGAAAAGATGGAATCGTACTCGGGAAATACCTGGTCCAGCGCCACTATCACCTGGCGCTTGAGGTCGGCGACGCTCTCCTTGAGACCCTGGTGAAGCCGTGTGAGCTGGCGCAGCTCTACCATCGACTCGTCTCCGAGCTTGCTGGGGCGAAACTCGCCAAGGCGCAAGGTGTCGGCTATGAGGATGCAGTCGACGAGGTCGGTTTTGACCCGAGAGCTCCCCCTTGAAGCGGCGCATCGCATCGGTTCGTATGGGATTGATGACGACGACGTCGTAGCCTTGGGCGTGCAGGAAGCTGAACAGCGGCAGCCAGTAGTGGCCGGTGGCTTCCATGCCGACGAGCATCTCCTCCGCAGGTGCGCCCAGCCCTTCGAGGTAGGCTGCGCACTTGCCGAATCCTTCAGCGGAGTTTGCGAACTGCATGGGCTTGGCGGCATCCTTGCCGCGCTCGTCCACCGCACCGATGACGTGGCTCGATTTGGCTATGTCTATTCCAGCGTAGATCATGGACCTGCCTCCTTCGCGCATGGCAGGCTCCTGCACTCCAAACGAACCGCAACCTCCTGAGAGAGACACGGGGTGGCCAAACAAAGGCCCCGCCATCCAGCTAATCCGCGAACCGCCCCGAATGGGGCAGGCTGTCAGAACTCCTTGGCGGGGTCGCGATAAGCGCCCCAGGACATATGTCGACATACCTGCCTCGCCAGTAACTGCATCGCATTCTGAATGGTTCGATAGAAGCAGTCAAAACACGATAAGTAGATTGTAGGAGGCTCTATGAAAGCTGGGGACAAGTATCAGGCATGCGTCGACGCGCTCGCGGCGTACGCGAAGGGCGTCGGCTTCTCGCAAGTCGTCATCGGTCTTTCGGGCGGCATCGACTCGTCGGTGACGGCGGTCATGGCTGTCGACGCGTTCGGCGCCAAGAACGTGCACGGTGTGCTTCTTCCCGGCCCCTACTCGACTGGTCATTCCATCGATGATGCCCTCACCTTGGCGGAAAACCTCGGCATCGAGAGCCATACGGTGTCGATTTGCGAGCCGTTTGAGGCATTCGAGCAGGTCATTCGCAAGTCCTACAAGGAAAAGCTCGAGGGTTTGGCTTCCGGAGAACACGCAGGCCCGCTGCCGCATGGTGATTCTCATGGCCCTTTCGAATGCGAATCGCTGGATGCTCGTGAACACTGGCAACAAGTCCGAGGCGGCGATGGGCTACCCACGCTCTACGGCGATACGGCGGGCGCGTTTGCCCCGCTCGGCGGCTTGTACAAGACCGATGTGTACGAGGTGGGCCGTTGGCGCAACGAGCAGGCGCGCGCGGCGGGTGACATCGGTTCCCATTCCCGAGAACGTGTTCGTGAAGCCACCGAGCGCCGAGCTTGCTCCAGGACAGAAGGATGAGGCCTCCATGGGCATCGACTACGAGACGCTCGACAAGCTGCTGATTGCCGTGCAAGAACAGGGGCAGTCGGTCGAGGATGCGTGCGATGCGCTGGGCTTCGACATCATGCAGGCGACAGGCCTTCTCGCGCGAGTGGACTCCTACGCGTTCAAGCGCGCCCAGGAACCTCCCTTCCCCGACGTGAAGTTCTACGGGTAAGGCTATCTTTCCGTGAGCAAGAAGGCCATGTAGAGCGGCAGGGGTTAGAATCGCGCCTGTGCGGCCGATGTTCAAGTCTGCGAGTTTTATCGCTGAATCGACACGGTATTTTTCCGGGTGCTTGAGCACGGTTTTACGCTTTTCGCATTGCCGTCTCGCGCTTTCACCTCAACGGGTACGCATTTGCCTCGATAGCGAATCACGAAGTCGAGTTCGGCCCTGAGTCCTTCTAAAGTAATAAAGGCGCCTGTCCATTTTTGAGAAGATATCGGCAATGAGGTTCTCGAAAATGGCACCCTTGTACCCGAATAAGTTTCCATTGAGGATATCGAATTGAGTCCCGTCTTCCAACATGCTCACGAACAGCCCCGTATCCGCCATGTAGATCTTGAACTGATCTTCAACCGAGTTTCCGTCAAGAGGTAGTTCGGTGATAGACAGGTTATTGCAGCGAACAGTTATCCCTGCGTCTTCGATCCATTGAGGCGGCCCGCAAAGCGCGCAGCGGTTGACCCTTTTTTATGGTCGAGTATTGAAATTTCTTGTTCTCGCGCGCGAGCTGGCGGGGAATGGATTGAAAACACTGCTTGATAAGGGGTTTGTCGGCAGTAGAAGCGTATTTCACCATATCGTCTTCGTAGGCACGCACGATATCGCGCTGAATGTGCAACACCTTTGCCATATCGCGATTGTCTACGAAGGACTGCACTGCATCGGGCATTCCTCCCACCACGGCGTATTCTAAAATCAAGGATCTCATTCGAGAGTGAAGAGCTGCCGGAACAGGCGTTTCCGATTCAAGGCATTCGCGCAACATGTCTACAATCGGCCCGACTACGCCATTCGCCCACAAGAACTCTTCGAAATCGAGCGGATGCATGTCGATGACGGTTTCGTAGCCGACGGGGATGGATGCAGGCTCATCTCCGTATCCGGCAACGCCGAGCAGCGATCCCGTGCCTATGACGTCGTAGCGACCGTCGATGCTGAAAAACTTAAGCGCTGTTCGAGCTTGGGGGCATTCTTGTATTTCGTCGAGAATGAGTACCGTGCTTCCTGGGGCGAAGTGTACGGAGGGGCCAAGATAGGCTGATGCCATCATGATGATTCGGTCGACATCCAGGGCATCTGCGAAGATGTCTTTTGCCCCAGGGTTCTCGAAGAAGTTAACGTAGACAACGTTGTCGTAGTTTTCCGCGGCGAAGGCGCGCGCTGCGAAGGTTTTCCCGCATTGCCTGCAGCCCTTGAGAACAACAGGCTTTCGATTGGCGTCCGCCTTCCAGGCGACAAGTTGGTCTATGACTTTTCTTTTTAAGCACATTGGCCTTCTCTAAACTGAGAATCAACTTTTTCAAGCGACTTTTTAGAGAAGTATAAACTTTTTCAAGCGACTTTTTAGTGAAAAAAGCAACTTTTTCAAGCGACTTTAAATCATGTGCTGTATCAGTTGAGCTTGAAGTGAGCTAAAAAGCTTCGTGATCCCTGAGGCGTCTTCGCGATTTTCGGCAGTCCCTCCCCCTTCCTCCCTTCCCCGACGTGAAGTTCTACGGGTAACTTCACGTGCGCTCCTTTGCGCGTGATAAAATAGCTGCCTGCCCGCATGGCGTCCGACGACGCGCGGGTGACGTGAATTCGGCACAAGGGCACCATTCGCCTGACCTGCCACGATGCAAAGGAACACATGATGTCAAAGGGAACCTATTCGTTCACCACACCGATTTATTACGTGAATGCCGCACCTCATCTGGGCACGGCGTACACCACCGTCGCGGCCGACACCGTCGCGCGCTACCAGCGCATGAACGGCTACGACGTGGCGTTCGTCACCGGCATGGACGAGCATGGCCAGAAGGTCGCCGACACGGCCGCCTCGAAGGGCATGACCCCGCAGGAATGGTGCGACTCCATGGAGCCGGCTTTCCGCGATGTGTGGGATCTTCTCGACATCACCTACACCGATTTCGTGCGCACGACCGAGCCGCGCCATGCCCGCACCGTGCAGAAGTTCTGGCAAGACCTCTACGACAAGGGCTGGTGCTACAAGGGCAGCTACGAGGGCTGGTACTGCGTGCACGAGGAAACGTACTACGCCGAAAGCGACCTGGAGAAGAACGACGAAGGCGAATTCGTGTGCCCCGATTGCAAGCGTCCTGTTCAGAAAGCTGGCGGCGAAGAAAATTGGTTCTTCAAGCTGTCCGAGTTCCAGGAGCCGCTGCTGAAATTTTACGAGGAGAACCCCGAGTTCATCCGCCCGGAAACGCGCAAGAACGAGATCGTGTCGTTCGTGAAGAGCGGCTTGCACGATCTCTCCATCAGCCGTTCCACGTTCGACTGGGGCGTGCCCATGCCGTTTGACGAGGGGCATGTTGCCTACGTGTGGGCCGACGCGCTGCTCGCGTACCTCACCGGCATCGGTTACGGCGACGAGCCGCGAAGGCGAGTTCGAAGCCCGCTGGCCCATGCAGTACCACTTCGTCGGCAAGGATATCACGCGCTTCCACTGCGTGATTTGGCCGGCTATGCTCATGGCGGCGGGGCTGCCCGTCACGCACACCGTGTTCGGTCACGGCTTCCTGCTTACCAAGGGCGAAAAGATGTCGAAGTCGAAGTGCAACGGTATGAAGCCCGCCGACCTCGTGAAGATCTTCGGCGTGGACGCGTACCGCTACTACTTCATGAGCGACGTGCAGTTTGGCCATGACGGCAACATCTCGATGGAGCGCATGGTGCAGGTGTACAACGCCGATTTGGCGAACACCTGGGGAAACCTGTGCAGCCGCGTTTTCAATATGACGAAGAAGTACTTCGATGGTAAGGTACCTGAAGTTCCCACCGACGCCGCTGTGCGTGTGGCGAACCCGATGCTGCCCATCGCCGAGGGGGCTTTACGCGAAGTACGACGCGTGCCTGGGGCAGGTCGACTTCACCGGTGCCGCCGCCGCGGTGCAGGAGCTTGCGGGCCGTGTGAACCTCTACGTGGAGGAAAGCGCCCCGTGGAACCTGGCGAAGAAGGAGGAGACGGCGAGCGACCTGGCTGCCGTCATCTACAACTCGCTCGAGGCGATTCGCATCATCGCGCTCTACATGGCGCCGTTTATGCCGAACACGTCGGCCGAGGTCTTCTCCCGTCTTGGGCTGGGCGAAATCGCTGCCTGCGCCGACATCGAAGCGGCCACCAAGTGGGGTCAGCTGCCTGCCGGCAACGCCGTCACCGTGGGCGACCCGTTGTTCCCGCGCCTGAACATGGACGAGATCGACCTCGACGCGGAATAGCGCATCGGGTTCGCGATTTTGGAGAGGAGCGACATGGGTATGACCGCACCTGAAACGTCGACGCGCGAGGCGGCTGGCGCGCAAGTGGACGTCGAGCCGACCGCGACGGACGAGCCGACCGCGACGACAGAGCCTGAGTTCTTCGACAGCCTGTTCCGCAAGCGGAAGAAGAACGGGAATGGAAGATCGTGGAAACGCCTGACCTGGGAGTTTTGACGGTCGATGCCCATTGTCATCTGCAGTATCAGAAAAACCCTGGGAACCGCGCTCGCCCGTGCGGGCCTGCATGGGGTTGGCTTTATGTGCACGGTGGTCGACGTCTACGAGGCCGGCACGACCACCTATGACAGCCTCTCGAAGTGGAACCACGAGGCCGCGCTTTCCATGCAGCGGCTTTTCTCCCGCTGTTGAGGCCAGCCGTCTCCGCGCGTGCCGCGGATGCGCATCGCAGCCGGCCTTCATCCGCATAATGCGAAGCACTGGGGTCCCGAAATCGAGGAGCGCCTGCGCGCGCTGCTGCACGATAAGCGCACGTCGTGTTTGGGCGAGATCGGGCTCGACTACCACTACGACCTCTCGCCCCGCGAGGACCAGGAGCGTGCATTCCGCGCGCAGGTTCGCATCGCGAAAGAGGCGGGGTTGCCCGTAATGCTGCACATTCGGGAGGCGCACGATGACGCGCTCGCTATCATGCGCGATGAGGGATGGCCCGAGGCGGGCTGCATCCTGCATTGCTTCACGAACGATTGGGGCACGCTAGAACCGTGGATTGAGGCGGGCTGCTCGGTCACGTTCGGTGGCGCGCTCACCTTCAACAACGGCGACGCTATCCGCGATGCTGCGGCGCGCGTGCCGGAGATGCAGCTCATGGTGGAGACCGACTCCCCGTATATGTCGCCGAAGCCGTTGCGCGGCGAGGTGTGCGAACCCGCCATGGTAGTGTTCACCGAGAGCGCGCTCGCGGATGTGCGCGGTGCGGAGGGGAGGAGCGCCTGGCCTTGTTTCGTCGTGTGCTCACGAACGCCGAGAGCATGCTGAACCGTCCGCCTACCGCATGGGCTGGGGAAATAGCCCGCTGCGCCGCGCGGCCATAGTACAATGTGCACAGATATCGCTGCGCTCGGGAGGGAATTTTGAATCGTCTTATCATCGTCGGATCGCCGCGCACGAACGGTAGAAGCGCGCACCTGGCCAATATGCTGTTTGAGACCTGCATCGAGGAATGCCCCGATGACGAGCTTGCGCTTGCACCGGTTTCCACGCTTGACGTGGGAGGGTGCACAGGTTGCGATGCATGCCGCGACAACATTGCCAAGCTTGTCGAGGCTCGGCGAGGAGGCAATTGACGACGATTTCGCCCCGTGCGTCATCGACGACGACATGCAGGAAATCTATGAAGCTCATCGATTCGGCGGATGAGATCACCGTGGTGGCCCCGTGTATTTCGCGGGCCGCCGTCGCAGTTGAAGGCGCTGCTCGATCGATTGCAGCCTTACTATTGGACGAATGCGCGCGTCGAGGAAAAGCGCCCTGCCGTGCTGCATGTGGTGGGCGAGGGCGGCGATCCGCATGGGTTTTCCGCGCTTGTGTCCATCGTCCGCTCGGCGCTCGCTGTTGCGGGGTTCCGTCTGGAAACCGTGTTCGACTGGGTGGGGAAGATCGACGAGAGCGGCGAGATCACGGCCGATGCTGAGGTTCGCTCGATCGAGGACCTCTTCGCAGCTGCTGACTCTGCTATGGCGCCCGCGCAGGGTGCAGAAGGTGACGGGGCTGCGATTATAGCGTTCCCCCAGATGGAAGAGCCTTCGAGTTCGAGCGAAGAGGATTCGCCCGAACCTGGATCGTCGCGCGGCCCGCGCGGTGGTGTACGCACGAGGCTTTCGCTCGACGATGCGGGTGGTACGAAAGCGCCCCATGCGAAGAGCGCGTCGCGTCAGGCCGGCGGCAAGAAGCCTGCGGGCGCGTACGGCAAGCCGAAGGGGTTGCATGCAGGTGGCGGCTCGCGCAAAGCTGGCGGTGCTCAGGGCAAAAGAGGCGGCCAGCAGGGCGGCGCGCGAACGAAGGGCGCCGCAAAGAAAGGTAACTCGAAGAAGGGCAACAGCCGTGGCTAATATGCTCTCCCCTTGGCAACTCCTGCGGCAACGCGCGATGTCCTGGAGGAGCATGGTCTTTCGACGAAGCATGCGCTCGGCCAGAACTTCCTGGTTAACGATGCAATTCTGCAGAAGATCGTCGAGCTTGCGCAGCTTGACGCCTCTGATGACGTGCTTGAAGTGGGTCCTGGAATCGGAACTCTCACTATTGCGCTGTTGAAGTGCGCGGGGCGCGTGGTGTCGGTCGAGCGCGACGCCGATTTGCCCGCGGTGCTTGAGGACACGCTCGATCAACGTGGGCTGATCGCTTCGCCCTCATCTCGAAAGACGCGCTCGAATTGACTGAGGAAGAAGTGCGTCTTGCGTTGGCGAAGTGTGCTGTTTCGAGCGAGCGTGCCCCTCGCGCGCTCAGGAGGGGCACGAAAGAGCACGGCGAGCATGGGGGCATACTCCGTGCTCAGACAGTCCTCGCTACGCTGCGGAACTGCGCGCGGAGCACGCCCCCCATGCTCGGGTGGGGCTTGAGACTCATGGTGCGGATGGTAGCCCTCGCACATTCCCCAACAAGTTCGTGGCCAACCTGCCCTATGCGGTGGCAGCGACGCTCGTGCTCGACTTCTTCCAGAAGTTTTCCCAGCTCGAGAGCGCGACGGTGATGGTCCAAAAGGAAGTGGGCGACCGCATGTGCGCCGAGCCGGGCCGAAGAACTATGGTGCCTACACAGTGAAGCTGCGCCTGTACGCCGAGCCTGCGGGCCGATTCCTGGTGAAATTACAACAATTTCTTCCCGCCGCCGCATGTCGACTCATCGGTTTTGCGCCTTGACCGCAGGCCCGTGTTCGACGCCGATGGCGAACCGCTCGATGACGCGCTTCTCAAGGCGACGTGCGCTATGGCCGACGCCGCTTTCGCGAGTCGCCGCAAGACCATTTCCAATTCGTTCAAGACGTATTTTGCGAGCAGGGGAAATGCCGGCAAGGCTTTCATCGAGTGCATTCCCGACATGCTCGATGAGTGCGGTATTGATGCGAAACGACGCGGTGAGACGCTCTCACTTGACGAGTTCATTGCGTTGGGAAAAGCATATTTACGAAGGGAATCTAACCCATTATAGCGGTTTTTGTGCCGTTTATCGCGAGATTTCGCATGAAAATTGACGTCCGTGATACAATGCGCAATCGAGATAACTATATATGCGGGAGAAAGAGCCAGCATGGATTTAGCACAGCAAGCAAAAATCGTCGACTCCATTCATGACACGCTGCATGATTTCGTGGGTCAACGCCTGAAGGTGCGCGCGAATATGGGGCGCTCAAGATCGTTGAAAGCGAAGGCGTTCTCACCCAGGTTCATCCGCAGCTGTTCATCATGGAAGTCGATCGCAAGCGCGGTCGCACGGCGCGTCAGTCTTACCAGTATGTCGATGTCCTGACGGGCATGGTCGAGCTGTCCCAGAACGGCGAGCCGCTGTTCGAGCCGTTCGAGATCGAAAACCCTAACGCTATTCCCGAGAAGACTGAAGTCGTCCTCGAGGAAAAAGTTCTCTCCTAAACCCAGCCGCATGGTACAAGGAGGTATGCCCCGACTCGTTCGGGGCATACTTGTTTTTTGGCGATGATTGCTGCCCGCTTGCCCTTCGGCTGCGGTATTGTGTGGACGATTTGAGCATCCCGGGATTTGATTTGACAATCTGTGCAACATCCGTCATTATTTATCGACGCGCCAAGAGCGCAAAACCCGTGGGGATGTAGCTCAGCTGGGAGAGCATCACGTTCGCAACGTGGGGGCCGAGGGTTCGAATCCCTTCATCTCCACCATGGGAACTTAGGCAGGTCGGAAGCAATTTCGGCCTGCTTTTTAATATGAGCAGGACATTGTCAATAGGCAAAGTCGGGCCTGGCCCAGATTTTTCTGGGTCAGGCCCTTTCTCTATTCTACACCCCCTGCGGCGACCTCGGCGTGTCTCTCCGACGCTCGTCTTCGCAGTTTAATATCCGCCCGTGGCGCATCTCTGCGCTGGGCAATCCGTTGCTACGGCTGGGGCTACCTCGGTCGATTCGGCAGTCTTTGGTCGCGGGTGGCGCCTTGGGCGCTCGCAGAAAAGAAGTCTGGGGTTCGCCCCAACGGCCTCGGATCAGACCGCAGGATGGGATGTGAGCGACGCGATGTCGGTTTAGCTCGTCATCGCGATGCCCTAGGCGCTCTCGACCATGCAGCCGATCGCCCAGCACCAGCACGCGAGGCTCGCGGGCGGTCGCGACGTTGGCCTTGTTCTTGTGGACGCCGCGCTCGAGCATCGCGGCCCGCCTGCCGACGAGCCTTCTCACGCCCTTGGCGGCATGGCGCCTCGCGCCGGGGTCCGGCGCTTGGCCTTGGCCAGGTCTTTTGAATGGGGAGAGCATCCCAGGTAGTGCAAGCCGACTCAACAAGCACCCGTCGCAGGTGTTTGTTGCCGGCCTTGGTGATGCCGCCCTGCCTCACGCTCTCCCCGCTGGAGTGCTCGGAGGGGTGGCTCGAGCCATGCGGCGAACGACCTGGCGCTCTTGAACCTGGAGAACTCGCCGGCCTCGAACACGATGTCGGCGGCCGTCATGGTGTCGACGCCCTTCAAGCAGCGCAGCGAGTCGACCCTCTTCTTCCAGCGGGGCTTCGACGCCTCTGCCTCGACCAGCCTCTCCAGCCTCTTCTTGTCCTCCATGACCTGCCTGGTGGCGTCTATGTAGTACGCGAGCACGTCGTCGTCGGCCTTCTCGGGAAACTCGATCGACCTTATCCAGGCCCAGTGCGCGGCGGTCCAGTTCTTCTTCCTCTGCCCCTTGGCGTTCGTCTCGCTGAAGACGGTTCCCCGTGCCGCAGCAGGAACTTCGACAGCCGCTGCTTGCAGCGCTTCAGGTCCTCGCGCGCGTCGTCTAGCGCGCGCACCAGGTCGCGCGCCGCCTCGCACTCGTCGTCGGGCACCCAGACCTCCACGACGTTGCCCACCGACAGCATGCGCGCCAGGAACTCCGCGTCGTTGCGGTCGTTCTTCCTCTTGCGGTCGGCCGATGGCTCGATCATCTTCGAGACCGCGCCGACGACGCAGTCGACGCCCAGCGCCGTGAGCTTCTTCTGCAGGTCGAACCCGGTGACGCCGGACTCGTAGACGCACTTCGCGGCAGGGTCGAGGGATCCCGCCCACTCTGCGACGGCCGCCGCGTCGTAGCCGAAGGTGGCCGAGCGGACCTCGCCGGTCATCGCGTCGAGGGCGACGGCCTTTATCGAGCGCGCGTGCACGTCGAGGCCGACGAAGGTGGTAGTATTCAACATGAGAGCCCCTTTCCATGCTTGTGGCGTGGCCGCCACCGGTTCGAATCAGACACTCGCCATTGTCGGCCTAATCCACGGAATTGCATGCAGCAGGGCTCTCAATGTTTTTATGTCCTGCTCATATCGTCTTTCTTGCCCCATCTGAGGCTTATAGGACAAATAATGTGTCTGATTTTGGGCGTTGGCGCAGGCCAGCGCCCATTTTTTTATGGGAAAAGCCATCCGAATCGACTTTCCCACTCGGACAAAAAGAGTGTCCTGTTATTGACGTTTTCCCAGGTCGCATGAGGAAATTCACGGTAAAAAGTCACCGATTCCGGGAGGATGCCGTGGATAATATGAAATGCCCGTCCTGCGGAGGGCCCATGAAGCGGAACGGGGGCCCCGTCGGGCGCCCAGAGATGGCGCTGCCGGTCGTGCGGCGCCAGCGCCACGCATTCCAACGACGTGGCGGCCAGGGGCTCGCGGCCTTCGTCGGCTGGCTGCTCTCGCGCGGGACGCAGGCCGATATGCCGGGGGCGCGGCCGAACCTTCAGGCGGAGGGCCGCCCTCTTCTGGCCGATATGGCCGATGCCGGAGGTGGTGGACGAGGTCTTCCGCGTCGTCTACGTCGACGGCATCTGGATCGCGCGCGACTGCGTGGTGCTCATAGCCTGCAGCGACGAGCACGTGCTGTCGTGGCACCTCGCGCGCGCCGAGACGACCGCCGCGTGGCGCTCGCTGCTCTCGCGCATCGCCCCGCCCGACATGGTGGTCACCGACGGCGGCAGCGGCTTCGCCTCGGCGGTCGCGGCCGAATGGCCGAGGACGAGGGTCCAAAGATGCGTGTTCCACGCGTTCTGCCAGGTCAAGAGGCATACGACGTCGAGGCCCAAGCTGCAGGCGGGCGTCGAGCTCTACGCGCTGGCCAGGGAGTTGCTGCATGTGGAGACGCTCCAGCAGGCCGACTGGTGGGTCGAGTGCTTCATGCAGTGGTGCGAGTTCTGGTCCGACTTCCTCGAGCAGAAAAGCCTGGTCGAAGGCCGCATGGCCTATACCCACCGCAGGCTGCGCGAGGCGAGGTCGGCTCGTCCGGCTCGTCAATGCGGGGACGCTGTTCACGTACCTCGACCCGGCGCTGTGCGCAGAGGGGCCGATGCCCGCCACCAACAACAGGATCGAAGGGGCGTGAACTCCCAGCTCCGCGAGGTTCTGAGGAGCCACCGCGGCCTCACGAAGCTCAAGCGCGTCAAGGCCGTGTTCTGGTGGTGCTACCTGCATGTCGAATGCCCGAAGACGATGGCGGACACGCTGCGCGAGATGCCCACCGACGCCGACGTCGACCTGCTGAGGGAGCGATACGGCATGAGGGCCGAGGACGCCTCCCGTCCGGAGAAATGGGGAGAGGGCCTCGTGTGGGAGGAGCTCCACCACAAGACGAGATACCCGTTCCGAAACGAATGAATAATAGGCCCAGACACACTTTTTGTCCTATAAGCCCCATCTGAGACCAAGCGGCCTACAGGACAGGACGCGCATCCTCTAGTGCGGCCTTGCATTCCAATTGCCCTGCCATCGGAAAACCGACTCTTCGCAGGCTTTTCTTCCCTCTGTACGCATTGTGCGACGCGCGAAGTTTTTCGCGGGAGCGTTTCCAATCGTGAAATGCCGCTCGTGATACCGTCGCTTAGCGGGGCGAGATGCGACAGGTCCTCCCTTCTTTGCTGAAAACTCTGCATCGTGGACAGAAATCGTCGATATGTGAGTCTGGAAAGGGCGACGAGGGAGGACGGCCCAGCGAGGCTTCTTGTTTGCCCAGTTCAATTTTCTCGAAGCCAAGTTTTCCAAAACTAACTCCTCACATATCGATGATTTCTGTCCACGACGAGCCGATTCTGAAGAAGAAGGCATTCTCATCGCCGCGCCTCAAAAAGTTTCGGCGAGGCAGCGGGGAAGAGCCCGGCGATAGCCCTCGATACGCCGCGGACCGGGACGCGACCTTCCAGCGATAGCTCTCGATGCACCGTAAATCGGGACGCTACCCCTCTTGGGGGTCTTTCGGGAGCAGGGTGGCAAGTTGGTGATCAAACGAGCGAGTTGCGCGCTCCTGTTTTTGTTCCTACTCTCGAATGGGAAATCGTGACCAGGCCTTTTGCTAACAAAGGCGTCCCAATCGGTATCTCAGAGAGCGATAACGCGGGTTATCGGCGATTCGAATATCTCTATTATCAGGGCCGCGTGAAGCTGACCGAGGGCACTGACTATACCTACGTCGTGGAGGGCAACGACGCCCCCGGCACGGGTCGCGTGGTGCTCACCGGCATGGGCGATTACCGTGGCACCGTCGAGAAGACGTTCAAGGTGAAGTCGAACGAGGTCGGTTCTCGATCCCTCCGAGGGCAAGATCGACATGAGTTCAGCGAAGTTCGTCGGGCTTGCCGCGAGCTACGTGTACATGGGCCAGCCGGTCATTCCTGTGGTGAACCTCATGCTGGGCAATACGCTGCTCGTCCAGAGCGTCGATGGTAAGGGCGAGATGCAGCCCAACCGCGAGATTACGCGCGAAGAGCTTGTCGTCGTCATGATGCGCTATGCCAAGAGCTGCGGCATTGCCGGGGCCGACGCCGAGCCGAGCGAGGAGGGATCACCGACTGGGCCGATGTTTCCAGTTTCGCGATGAGCTCGATCAAATGGGCGCTTGCCAACGGCGTGATCTCGGGCGTCGATAATCTCGACGGTACCAGGTCGCTTTGCCCGCACGACAGTGCAAGCCGCGCCCAGATGGCGAAGATCATCCTGAATGTCGAAGCGATGAGGGGCTAAAAAGAAGCTGGCGGGCGGGCTAGTGGCGAGGGACTCTGCCGGTTGGCGAGACTCGCAACCCGCTGGCCAGCTGGCTGGTAAGGCCGCGGCCCGTTGGCATGGGCCCTGCAATCCGTTGGCCACCCGACGACCCGCGGCCCGGCCGCGACTTGCTGGCAACCAGTCGGCCGGCTGGTTGCCCAGTAACGGCCCGGCGGTAATCCGCTGCCGAGCTGCTTCGGCTAATTCCCGGCCCGGTTCCCTTCCTCTGAGGTGGGAAGCGGGCCGGTTCACGTTTGGGCTTTGTGGCCTTCGGGTCGCGTTTGCCGGCGCCGCGGGCAGCGCAATTGCCCCGTGCTACAATCTGTCCCGTGAGTTTCCGGAAAGCGCCGAGCGGGCGCTTTCCTTGTATGTTGCCTCGCGAAGAAAGGTTTCCTATGAAGGCACTTATTCCCGCTGCCGGTTTGGGCACGCGCTTCCTTCCCGCCACGAAGGCGCAGCCGAAAGAGATGCTGCTCGTGGTCGACCGCCCCGTCATCCAGTACGTGGTGGAGGAGGGCTTGGCGTCGAAGGCCGACGAGGTTGTCATCGTGAACAGCCGTTCCAAGAAGGCGATTGAGGACCACTTCACGCCCGACCCCGACCTGGTCTCCACGCTGCGCGCGCGCGGCAAGGATGCTTACGCCGACGAGGTGGAGCGCGTTGGCAACTATAACGTGAGCTACGTGTACCAGGAGGAGCCGCTCGGGCTGGGGCATGCCATCTGGTGCGCGCACGAGAAGACGGCGGGCGAGCCGTTCTACGTGCTTCTAGGCGACGTGATCGTGCCCGACAACCAGATGCTTCCCGCGATGCAGAAGGTGTCGGACGAGCACGGCGGGGCGAGCGTGATCGCGGTCATGCCCGTGCCCGATGACCAGGTGCATCGCTTCGGGATCATCGCTGGCGAGAAACTTTCCGATGATGTGTGGAAAGTCGATTCGCTCGTGGAGAAGCCGGCGCTCGAGGACGCGCCGTCGAACCTGGCCGTGTTCGGGCGCTACCTGCTGGCCCGCGCGTCATGGAACTTCTGGCCGACGTGAAGCCTGGCGTGGGCGGCGAGATTCAGCTGACCGACGCGCTCGGCGAAGTGCTGCGCGAGGAGGAGGTGTACGCGCTCGTGGTCGACCCCGAAGATGGCTTCGACACTGGCACGGTCGAGAGCTGGCTGCACACCAACAACGTGCTCTCCGAGCGCAAGCAAGGGTAAACTTCACGGGTGGCGATAGCCTCCCCTGGTGGGGTGCGTCTACGGGCGTGGGCGACCTTCCCGAGCGAGATGAGTTTCCTGACCAGGGTGGACGGGCTTTCCCAAATAAGCGCTCGCACGTGCGGACGGCGCCAGAGGTGGTGCGGGAGCTTCCCGGGCAAATGAGACAAGGAAAGCGTTCGCGAAACTCAAGAACGAAAGCGCAGGCTGCTCAGGCGACCTGCGCTTTTTATTGGTTGGGGGCGAAGCTTCAAGAAGACGTCCGGCGACTGGACGCGCAGTGCGACCCCTCGGTGGCCTTGGTTGGGGGATGCGTCTGCGGTTGCCTTGGTTGGGGATGGTGACATCTTTTTCGCGAGGATGACCTTTTCGAGGGGGAGACCTGCCAGAAATCGGGTGGTTTTCATCATCTTGGGAAGAATTCGAGCGAGGAGGGGAAAGTCGCTCGCAAGCGTCAATTCGCTGACCACTGTGCTCGCTTTGTGTAGGTCTTACGCGTATTGGGCGTGTTGACAAGATCGCCAACGAAAGGGCGTCGTCCGCCCAGTTGAAATAGAAGGCCGTTCGTGCCTTCTGCTGGATTGTATCGTTGCTGCCCGTAGGTGCCTGAGTGTTATGTGGAGGCGGTTGCTTGGTTGCCAAGCTGCTAGTGTTGCTGTTTGGAAGTCGCTCCCTCGCCGCTGCCAAAGAAACGAACTCGTAACAAAAAGCCCTGGTTGATTCATAAGATGCCCACGTGTCGAACATAAGGGATTCAAGGGTGGTTGTTATGCTGCATACAGCAGGTGAGAAGGCCCCCTCCTTCGAGAATCCTGCAGTTGCCTTCTTTCGAAAGCAGCAGGCGGTCCTAACCCCGACCGTCTAATCCCCCCAAGGCCGCCGGACCTCCCTTTCCGGCGGGCCATTTTTTCTCCTCCTCCGCCTCTGGGCAAACAAACGTTCGCATGGTATGATACGCGCCATGGAAACCTTATTCACAGCAATGGAAAACGAGCGTCGCGCGGAAGTGGCGCCTCTTGCAGTGCGCATGCGCCCGCGCACGCTCGACGAGGTCGTGGGGCAGATCGATGCGGTCGGTCCCGGCAGCTGGTTGCGCAGCGCTATCGAGGGAGACAGCTTAAGCTCGGTCATCCTCTTTGGGCCTGCGGGCACGGGGAAGACCTCGCTCGCGCACGTCATCGCCGAGCACACGAAAGCCACCTTTGTGGAAGTCTCCGCCATCGGCGGCACCGTGTCCGACCTGCGCCGCGAGATCAGCGCTGCGGAAAAGCGCCTGACGATGCAGGGCCTTCGAACCATCCTGTTCGTGGACGAGATCCATCGATTCAACCGCAGTCAGCAGGATGCGCTTCTCCATGCGGTGGAGAACCGCGTGCTCGTGCTGGTGGGCGCCACTACGGAGAACCCGTTCTTCGAAGTGAACTCAGCACTCATCAGCCGTTCCCGCGTGGTTGAGCTTCACTCGCTCACCGATGGGGAAATCGCGCAGCTCGTTCGTCGTGCGCTGGCCGACGAGCGCGGGCTTGCCGGGCGCTATGCGCTTGCCGACGACGCCCTTTCCGCAATCGTGCTGCTCGCCGGGGGCGACGGGCGCGCCTCGCTTACCACGCTCGAGCCTCGCCTCGCAGATGGTGGCGCCCGGCACTCCCAAAAAGCCCGCTCTCATCAGCGTCGATATCGTGCGCCGCGCAACGCCTCACCGCGCGCTCGCCTATGACAAGAACAAAGACATGCACTACGACGTCATCTCCGCGTTCATTAAATCGATGCGCGGGAGCGACCCTGATGCTGCGCTCTATTGGCTCGCGCGCATGATTGACGGTGGAGAAGACCCTAAGTTCATTGCGCGCCGCATGATGATTCAAGCGTCGGAGGACGTGGGCAACGCCGACCCGCAAGCATTCCTCATAGCAGAAGCCGCGTTCAAGTCCGCCGAGGTCATTGGCTACCCGGAATGCCGCATTAACCTGGCACAGGCGGCGATATACCTAGCGCTCGCTCCGAAAAGCAACGCCGCGGAGGCGGGAATCGATGCGGCGCTCGCCGAGGTGCGGCATGGGCCTGCGCGCAAGGTGCCCGACTACCTGCGCGATAGGCATCGTCCGGGATCCGAAAACTACGGAACCTACAAATATCCCCACGACTACCCCGAAGGATGGGTTGAGCAGCGCTACCTTCCCGATGGCTTGGAGCGCGGCTGCTTCTATCATCCGAGCGAGCGGGGTTGGGAAGCTTACCGCGCGGATGCCGCCGCCCGCGACCGCGCGGCGGTGCTCGGCCGCACGGCAGGGAACCGCACTGCGGCAGGTGATCGCACCACGGCGGAAAGCCGCGCCGCGGCAGGTGATCCTAGCGCGAGGGTCGAAGCGCAACGTGACTGCTGCTTCTGCTGAAAGGAAGCCCTCCTCCGAGGACAAAGGCGCTTTCGGACGCCTCCGCCCAAACGGCACATCCGGCAGACGCCCCTGCCCCCGCCGGCGAAGTCGGCACCATCTGATTGCAGCAAGGCGGCGGCAATCACCGCCCGCGCGCTTGACGGTGACGTAGCGTCACGCGCGATAATGGGGTGTTGGATTATCCGATGATCACACGTGCGAGAAGGACGCGGCATGCCTGCAAATGAAGACGACCTGATGACCGTTGGCGAGCTCGCCCGCCGCGTGGGCGTGACCGTGCGCACCATCCAGTACTACGACCAAAAGGGCCTGCTCCACCCCAGCTCCAAAAGCGAGCAGAACCAGCGCCTGTACTCCCGCGACGACGAGGAGCGCCTCTACCGCATCCTCACCCTCAAGTACCTCGGCTTCTCGCTCGCGCAGATTAAGGAGGCGGAGGCGCTTGACGACCGCCAAGAGCTCTCCGGCGCGCTCGAGCACCGCATGCACGGCTCGAGCGCGAGAGCGTCGAGGTCCTGCGTAACATCAGCACCGTCAACAGCCTCCGAGAGCAGCTCGCTGCAAGCGAGCACGTGCGCTGGAGCGACTTTGCCCAGGCCATCAGCGACATGCAGAACCGCGAGGACGTGCTGTGGCTGGCCATCAACGGCGAGGGCTGCGACGAGCAGCGTCCCGGAGGCTCACCCACGAGGAGGTCAGCCGCTGGCACCAGCTCATGGGCGACACAATCGAGGCCATGCACGACGGCGTGCAGCCCGGCGACGAAGCGCGGCCGGGAGGCTCGCCTTGCGCTTCGAGCGCCTCGGCGGCATGTCCGGCGCGCTCGCCGGCCTCAAGCGCCTCGCCAACCAGCGCGCGCAAGGCCCCAAGCAGTACGACCGCGACTTCTACGCGGGCATCCAGCGTAGGACGCTCAGCTTCCTCAAAGACGCGCTCGAGGCGCTGCGCGGTTAGGGGCGCCAAGCCGTAACAACCACAGCCATCCGTGCCGGCACCCGTCCCACTTGGGCCGGGTGTTGCTTTTGCATCGCCTGCCATTCGCCCAGTTCAACGCTTTAATCGGCAAATTCCGTCACTCGCCAACTTTTTATTGCGCAGCGCTTGCCCATGACGCAACGTCGCCCGTTAGCATCCTCAATCGGTTACGAGAGGAGAGACGATGATCGTATCGTGGATGACAACCAACAGGTGCAACCTCAAGTGCGAGCACTGCTACCAGGACGCGGCGGAGTGTGACAGTCGCGAGCTGACGACGGCCGAGGGCAAGGCGATGATCGAGCAGATTGCGCGCGCCGGCTTCAAGATTATGATCTTCAGCGGCGGCGGTACTTATGCGCGACGACATCTTCGAGGCTCGTGGCGCACGCTGCAGCTCAAGGCCTGCGCCCCGTGTTCGGCAGCAACGGCACGCTGATCACCGACGAGGTCGCGCGAAAGCTCAAAGGAAGCCGGCGCGTGCTCCATGGGCATCAGCATCGACAGCCTCGACGCGGCAAAGCACGACGCCTTCCGCGGCGTCGCAGGCGCCCACGCCGACACCCTCGCGGGCATCGAGGCATGCAAGCGCGCGGGCCTCGACTTCCAGATCCACACCACCGTGCTCGACTGGAACGAGGACGAGATCTGCGACATCACCGACTTCGCGCAGAGCATCGGCGCGGTCAACCACTCGATTTTCTTCCTCATCCCCGTGGGGGCGCGGCAAGTACATCGAGGAGACGAGCCTCAAGGTGCTGGAGAACGAGGCGCTGCTCCAAGACATCATGCGCAAGGCCGCAGAGGTCGACATCGACGTCAAGCCCACCTGCGCGCCGCAGTTCACGCGCGTGGCCAAGCAGCTGGGCATCCCCACGCGCTTCACCCGCGGCTGCCTGGCCGGCCTCACCTACTGCGTCGTCGGCAGCGAGGGCATTGTGCGCCCGTGCGCGTACATGACCGAGGACGCCGGTGACGTGCGCGAGCAGCCCTTCGACGAGATCTGGGCGACGGTACGTGTTCGAGCGCCTGCGCACGCAGGCTTACGGCGGCAACTGCGGCGAGTGCGACCACAAGGAGCATTGCGGCGGCTGCAGGGCGCGCGCGGCGTACTACCACGACGGCGACATCCTGGCCCAGGACGACTACTGCGCCTACGGGCAGAAACTCGGCTGCAAGGGCGCCTAGGCGAGGCCCGACGGCCGTCCCCTGCCCCTGCCGCTGCGATGACAGGGGCAGGGGCTGACAGCAATGCGACGGATGCGACGGCCGCATGATCGGCCGCCCACATCAGATGAGGAGAACCACATGAAGAGGATTGCAACGAAGGTATGCGCGTGTGCGTGCGCCCTGGCGCTGGCGGCAAGCGGCAGCGCGATGATCGGCTGCTCTGGCAGCAACTCCGGCAACGACGGCGCACAGCAGGGCGCGACGAGCCAGCAGGCCGGCTACACCTTTACGGACGATTTGGGCAACCAGGTGACCGTGAGCACGCATGAGCGCGTCGTCGCGGGCATGGGCAGCTTCGCGAACATCTGGGAGCTGGCGGGCGGCACCCTCGTCGGCGCGTCCAGCGACGCGCTTTCCGATTACCACATCGAGTCAAAGGCGGAGAAGGTCGGCGACTTCTCCTCCCTCAATGCGGAGTCCATCATCGCGCTCAACCCGGACTTCGTGATCTTGACCGGCGCAAGCTCCGGCCGCGGCGGCGGCGTCGCCCAGACCGACCTCAAGGACACACTGCAGGCAGCGGGCATCCCCGTGGCGTACTTCAACGTTACCACCTTCGACGACTACCTGCGCATGCTCAAGACCTGCTGCGACATCACCGGCGATGCCGAGGCGTACAAGGACAACGGCACGGAAGTTGCCGAGGACATCGACGCCATCAAGAAGAAGGCCGAAGGCAAGAGCGCGGGCAGCGTCGCGGTGCTGACCACGTACTCCGGCGGCACGCGCGTCCAGGCGTCCTCGACGCAGACGGGCACCATGCTCGCCGAGCTGGGCGCGAGCAACATCACCGACGCCGACAAGAGCCTGCTGTCCGACTACAGCTTGGAGTCCCTGGTCAAGGCCGACCCCGACTTCATCTTCCTGCTGCCCATGGGCGACTCGAGCGAGGCTGCGCAAAAGGCGCTCAAAGACCAGACCACGGCCAACCCGGCTTGGAAGGAGCTGATTGCCGTCAAGGAGGGCCGCGTCATCACGCTCAACCCCAAGCTGTTCCTCTACAAGCCCAATGACAACTGGGGTGACGCATACGAAGAGCTGTACGAGGCCCTGTACGAGACGCCGCGCGAGCAGAAGTAGCGCCTGATCTTTGAAGGAGATGCAGATGACAAACTCACGCGGCAAGCGCGGGCGCGCCTTGCAGGCGGACGGGCGATTCGCAGTGGCCATGGTTGCCGCAGTAGCGTTGCTGGGATGCGCGGCGGTGCTCGGCATCGTCATCGGCTCGACCTCCGTCGGCCTGCCCGACGTGCTCGCCCTCGCCTTTGGGGCACCTGCCGAGCAGACGGCGGCAAACGTCATCTGGAACATCCGCCTGCCGCGCGTGCTCGCAGCGCTTCTGGCCGGCGCCGCGCTCGCGCAGGCGGGCGCGCTCATCCAGGCGGCGCTCGACAACCCCTGGCCAGCCCCAACGTCATCGGCGTGAACGCGGGGAACCGGGTTTCTTCGTGCTGCTGGCGGCGTGCGCCTTCCCCAACGTCTTTGGGCTCGCTCCCGTGGCGGCCTTCCTCGGCGCGTTGTGCGTGGCGGGGCTCATCTTTGCCGTGGCGGGCCTTGGGGGAACTCGTCACGCCTCACCGTCGTGCTCGCCGGCATGGCGTTCACGGCGATCTTCACCGCCGGCATGAACACGATCCTCATCGTGAACCCGGACGCCTACGTGGGCGCCTCGGGCTTTCTGGTCGGCGGGCTGTCCGGCGTCAAGCTGAGCGAGGTCATCGTCCCCGGCTGCGCGATCTGCGTGGTGCTGGTGCTCGGCCTGTTGCAGGGCACGCGGCTCAACCTGCTCTCGCTGGGCGAGCACCAGGCGCACTCCCTGGGCCTCAACGTCCGCCGCACGCGCCTTACCGCGCTGGTGTCCGCCGCTGCGCTCGCGGGTTGTGCGGTGAGCTTTGCGGGCCTCGTCGGATTCGTGGGGAACCATCGTCCCGCACTCGGTCCGCGCTCTGGTGGGCCACGACAACCGCCGCGTTCTCGCGATGGCGCCGCTGCTGGGTGGGCTGCTGGTGTGCCTGTGCGACCTGCTCGCCCGCACCATGTTCGCCCCGTACGAGATCCCCGTCGGCATCGTCTTGTCCCTGCTGGTCGGGCCATTCTTCGTCTACCTGATCTTGCGCCGTGGGAAGGGAGGCCTCAATGGCTAGCGTGCAGCTGAGCGACGTCAGCTTTGGCTACGGTGAGCGCGCCTTGTTCTGCGGGCTGGACCTCGAGCTCGCGCAAGGCAAGGTGACGAGCATCATCGGCCCCAACGGCTGCGGCAAGTCGTCGCTGCTCAAGCTGGCAAGCGGCATCTGCAAGCCATGGGAGGGCAGCATCCGCGTGCTGGGACACGATACCAGCGCGCTTTCCTCCAAAGAGCGCGCACGGCTGCTGAGCTTGCTGGCGCAGGAGCACGCGGCACCGCCCATGAGCGTGCGGCGGCTTGTGGAGTGCGGGAGGTTTCCGCACCATGGGATGTTCGCGACGATGGACGCAGCGGATTACGAGGCAGTTGACCGGGCGCTTGCGACATGCGGGCTTGCAGAGCCTCGCCGAGCACCCCGTGGCCGAGCTCTCCGGCGGGCAACGTCAGCGTGCCTTCATCGCCATGGTCCTGGCGCAGGACGCGCCCGTGGTGCTCTTCGACGAGCCGACCTCGTTTCTCGACGTGTCGGCGTGCTACGAGGTGATGGAGCTGATGCGCTCGCTCAAGGAGGAGCACGGCAAGACCGTCGTCGCGGTGATCCACGACATCAACCTGGCGCTCAAGTACTCCGACGAGGTCTGCGTCATGCGCGCCGGAAAGTTGCTGGCGCAAGGGGCGCCACATGAGGCCGAGGTACTCGCAGCTGTCGAAGACGCCTTCGACGTGCGCATCGAGCTGCTGCATGGCGAGCTGGGGAGCTCGTATGCGCTGTGGCGGCGCACAAAGCGCTGATGCTCGCAAGCCAGGCGGCAGGCTATCGGCACGGGTACGGGTACGGCGAATTGGGCGATATAGGGAAAAGCCTGAACGATTCATCGTTCAGGCTTTTTGGCTTTGAGGATCCTAACCGCGCTTGCGACCGTGGAAGACGCAAGCGCGTTGCATGCAATCGAGATGTAGAGGATTGCGTTCTCGCCGTGGCGATCCATCAACTTGCCGGTAATCGGACGCGTTCGGCTGAGTTCGAGAACGAAATCGAAGTGTTCGGATGAACTTGCGAATCAACTCGCCGGCGAAGCCTATGAACAGCAGGTGAAAACGCCGCGAAAAGAGCCTGATGGAAGGGGTGAAGTGTTATAGTTAAGGCTTCGAAACGAAGGAGGCGCGGATGGATTTCTTCAGCGTGATAAACGTTGCTTTGCCGGTGATATATGTGCTGGTCGGCATCGTTTTGGTGTGGTTTGTCATCGAGCTTGTCATGACGGTTCGCAAGACTCGCGAAACGGTGACGAGCGTGCAGAAGCAACTTGAGCCCACGCTCGAGCACGTGGAGAAAATTACGGCATCGCTTGAACCCGTGTGCGACAAGATCGATCCCTGGTCGATCGCGTGTCCCTCACGGTCGACGCCGCGAATTTGGAGGTCATGCGCCTCGATCAGATTCTCGAGGACGTGGGGAAATCACCAGCTCGGCATCGAGTGCCGTGAACGCGGTCGATACGGTGGCCAATGCGCCCCTCGAGCCTCGTCAACTCCGTCACCAAGAAGGTCCGTCGGAAATTCACGCCGAAAAAGGCGTCCGACGAGTCTGTCGCCTTAGGGCAGGGCGCACCTGATGAGCCCAATCACGTCAGCGACTTCGTCGATGCGACCGCTGATGCCGCAGCTGCCGCAGTTGCCGCCGGCAAAGGCCGAGTCGCCGGCAAGGCGTCTAACGAGGAGGTTTCCGCTTCCGTCGTGGCCGCGACCGCCGCAACCCCCGCAGCCGTGACCGCCGCGCAGCCTGGCCCGCGCCCATAGTCGGTTCCCCGCCTCTTCCGACGAGGGCAAATACTTCACCTATGCCCCAGAAACGGGCGCTGCCGCCTCATCTGATGCCGAGAAAACGGCGTCTTCGGAGGAGTAGGCTTTGAGCGACGTGGCGCAGAACAAGCAACCGGATAAGACGGACAAGGCTCGCAGGCGTTTCTTAAACGTTTGGACTATCGTGGGCGCCATCGCGCTCACCTGGGTCGTTGTGCAGCTATTGAACATTCTCTCGGTGCCTGTCGCCATCGTCATCTGGACGACCATCATCGTGTTCGTCCTGCGCGGCACAGTGAACAAGCTCGAGGAGATCGGCATCAACCGAACGGTGGGCACGGCTATCGGCTACGTGATCATGTTCGCGGTGCTGGCGCTCGTGGCATTCCTTTTGTTCTCGCCTGGCGTTGGCATGAACACCCAGTTCGCGAACTCGATCGAGAACGTCCCCGTCTACGTGCAGGGCATCTCCGACTGGGCAAACGACATCTACGCGCGCTACGCCTACATGCTCGAGGACGAGTCGGTCCGCGCGTTCGTCACCGACGTGCAGGCCTCCGCTATGGATTGGGCGGGCGACTTCGCGAAGAACAGCGCCTCGGGCGCCATCGCGTTCGGCACGGGGAACCGCCAACGCGTTTATGGCCATCGGCTTCGCCCTCGTGGTCGCCTTCTGGATCCTCATGCAGCTGCCTCAGCTCGGGCGCGAATGCAAGCGCCTTGTGGGCGACGCGCACGCCGAGGACCTCGAGATGCTCCACATCACGTTCACGCGCGTGATGGGCGGCTACATCAAGGGAACGCTTCTGCAGTGCGCGATCATTGGCGTGGCCTGCGGAATCCTCTTTGCCGTGCTCGGCATTCCCAACTCGATGGCCTTGGGCGGCATCACGGGCATCTTGAACATCATCCCGATCATCGGCCCCTGGCTGGGCGGCGGTCTCGCTGCGATCGTCGGCATCTTTGTAAGCCCGCTCGTCGCTGCCATCGCCATTCTCGGCACCATCGTGATCCAGCAGTTCGTCTACACGTTCATCTCGCCGAAGATCATGTCCGACTCGGTCGACATCCACCCGGCGCTCACGCTCATCGCCCTCATGGCGGGTTCGGCGCTCGGCGGTGCGATGGGCGGACTTCCCGGCTCGCTTGTGGGCATGCTGGCATCTATTCCCGCCGTTGCCGTCGCGAAATCCGTTTTCGTGTATTATTTCGAGAAGCGAACGGGTCGACGCCTCGTTTCGCAGGCCGGCGTGCTCTTCTTGGGCACTCCCTCGTCGAGCGAAGACGGCGACGCACCGAATCCTATCGCCGATGCTACGTCCCCGCACCCCCGACGGATCGGCGGAATTCGAGCGCGCCGAGAAGAAACGCGCCGAAAATGCCGAGAACAGGCGCAAAATCAGGGAGCGCCTGCGCGGAAAGGAAGAAAAGAAATAGCGGCGCTTCGCGCTGTCGACAACGTGGAAACGAACGCTTTCGCATTCCTGCGGGGCGTTCTTGAGTGATAAGGGAAGAACAACCACCATGAAGTACATGACCACCGCAGAAATCCGCGAGAAGTACCTCGCCTTCTTCGAGGAGAAGGGATGCAAGCGCATGCCGTCCTCCTCGCTCATCCCCGACGATCCGTCGCTGCTTTTGACGAGCGCCGGTATGGTGCAGTTCAAGCCCTACTTCCTTCACCAGAAGGAGCTCGACCCGGCCTACATCGGCACCACGACCGTTCAGAAGTGCGTACGCACCAACGACATCGACAATATCGGCGATGCTCGTCACCTAAGCTTCTTTGAGATGCTGGGCAACTTCAGCTTTGGCTGCTACTTCAAACACGAAATGTGCTCATGGGCCTTCGAGTTCTCCACGGAGGTGCTCGGCCTGCCGGCGGAAAAGCTCTACTTCACCGTGTTCGAGGACGACGACGAGACCATCGAGATCTGGAAGTCGCTCGGCGTGGCCGAAGATCACATCTCGCGCCTGGGCGAGGACGACAACTTCTGGCGTGCCGGTCCCACCGGCCCCTGCGGTCCCTGCTCTGAAATTTATTTCGATCAGGGTCCCGATGTCGGTTGTGGCAGCCCCGACTGCAAGCCTGGCTGCGACTGCGATCGCTACCTTGAGTTCTGGAACTGCGTGTTCACCCAGTTCGACGGACAGGAAGACGGCACGCTCGCACCGTTGCTCACCAAGAACATCGATACAGGCATGGGCCTCGAGCGCATTGCCGCCATCATGCAGGGCGTAACCAACAACTACGATACCGACGTGCTCCGAAGCCTCGTCGGTGTGGGCGAGCGCCTTTCGGGCAAGACCTACAAGCAGGACGCGGAAGTCGACAAGTCGCTGCGCATCATCGCCGATCACAGCCGCTCGGTCACCTTCATGATCGCCGATGGCATCCTGCCCTCCAACGAGGGCCGTGGCTACGTGCTGCGCCGCCTACTCCGCCGTGCCATCCAGAAGGCGCACATGATCGGCATCGAGGGGCCGTTCTTGAACGACTACGTCGACGAGATCGTGGAGCTCATGGGCTCGGTATATCCCGAGGTCGTGGAAAACCGCGAGCTCATCCGCCGCGTGATCCTTTCCGAGGAGGAGCGTTTCGGCGCCACGCTGCGCCAGGGCCAGGTCTTTCTCGCGGAGGCGCTTGACAAGCTCGAAGGCGACACGCTTTCGGGTGAGGAGGCTTTCACCCTGCACGACACCTACGGCTTCCCCGTCGAGGTGACCGAGGAGATGTGCGCCGATCGCAACGTGAAGGTCGATATGGAGGGCTTCGAGCGTTGCATGGAGGAGCAGCGCGAGCGCGCTCGTGCGGCCAACACAAAGGACGCCGAGGCGGCTTGGAGCACCTACGGCGGCATCCATGCCGACGTGCTGAAGGAAGTCGGTGCCACGGAGTTCGTGGGTTACAGCGAGCTGGAATGCGCGGCGAAGGTGGTCGCCATCATCGCTAACGGTGAGCGCGCTGATAAGCTTTCCGCAGGTGAAGAAGGCGAAATCGTGCTTGATACGACTACCTTCTACGCTGAGATGGGCGACGAGGTCGGCGATACCGGCACGCTTCGCAGCGCTGGCGCCGAAGCCGACGTGCTTGACACGAAGGCGCCCGAGAAGGGTCTTGTGTGCCACAAAGCGAAGGTCGCGTCCGGCACCATCGCCGTGGGCGATGAGGTTACCGCGGTGGTCGACGGTGCGCGCCGCGCCCGCATCACTCGCAACCACACTGCGACGCACATCCTGCATGCAGCACTTCGCCGCGTGCTGGGCGACCACGTGAAACAGGCAGGCTCCTACGTCGGGCCCGACCGCCTTCGCTTCGACTTCACGCGCTTTGAGGCCACCACGCCCGAGCAGCTGGCCGAGGTCGAGCGCGTCGCGAACGAGGAAATCATGTCCGCCGTCTCCACCAATATCTACGAGACCTCGCTCGACGCCGCACGCGAGGCGGGCGTCACGGCGCTCTTCGGCGAGAAGTACGGCGAAGTGGTGCGCGTGGTGACGTGCGGGGACTTCTCCCGCGAGCTGTGCGGCGGCTGCCATGTGGGCAACACCGCCGAGATCGGCCTGGTGAAGATTACCTCCGAGACCGGCGTCGGCGCGAACCTGCGCCGCATCGAGGCGGTGACGAGCTTCGGCGCCCTCGAGTACGTGAACAAGGTCGAGGCCGAGCTGAAGGAAACTGCTGCTGAGCTGCGCGTTCCGCTGTTCGACGTCTCCGAGCGCACGGCCGCCAACATGAAGGCGCTGAAGGAATTCCAGAAGACCCGCAAGGCCGCGAAGACCGCCATCTCCGACGACGGCGTGAACATGCTTCTTTCGGCTGCTAAGCAGGCGCAGGGCGGCTATCCCGTCATCATCAGCCGCGTGAAGATCGCCCAGCCGGGCGCGATGCGCAACATGTGGGACATCGTTCGCGCGCGCATGGAGACGCCGGGCGCTGTCGTGCTCATCGCTGACAACGACGGAAAGGCCACGCTTCTGGCTGCCGGCACCGACGAGGCTGTCGCCGCTGGCTTCAATGCCGGTGCGGTGATCAAGGAAATCGCCCCGTGCGTCAAGGGCGGCGGCGGCGGAAAGCCCACGATGGCCCAGGCCGGAGGCAAGGACGTGACCGGCATCGACGCCGCGCTCGAGTCGGCCAGAAAGATGTTGCTCTAAGCTGTGCGTATACTTGCTCTTGATATCGGGGAAGTCCGCGTGGGGATTGCCGTGTGCGATCCCAGCGAGCGCGTGGCTTCCCCGTTTGCGTTCTTCCTGCTCGGGAAGTGACGGACAATGCGAAGCCGTTCAAACGCGTGCTCGAGGACTGGGGTGCCCGAGCTGCTGTTGTGCGGGCTTCCCAAAACGCTTGCAGGCGAGGAAGGCCCGCAGGCGAAGCGCATTCGCAAGGTGGCCGACGCCATCTCCAAAAACTGTGGCATTCCCCATGAATTCGCAGATGAGCGCCTTAGCTCGCGCGAGGCCAAGCGCAGTTTGCGTGAAAAGGGTCTCAGCGAGAAGGACATGCGAGGCAAAGTGGATATGATAGCGGCAAGTCTGTTTCTGCAGGCATGGCTCGACGAACGGGCTGCTCGCAATCTCGAAAGGTAACCGATGGCTCCATTCAAACGCCAAATCACCTATTCTTCGCGTCCGAATCATCGGGCGCGCGTTGCGCATTCCATGGGCGATCGCCAGTTTCGCACCTACGACACGAGCGCGCTGCAACCGAAGCGTTCGAAGGGGCCGATGATTGCCTTCGTCGCGGTCATCGTTGTCGTGGCGCTGCTTCTCATCCTCGGTGTGTCCACGCTTGTTCGCGGTTGCACGTCTGGCAATCTCGTCGCCGACGGCCAGCAGGTCACCGTCGAGGTCGCCGATGGCGAGTCGACGTCCTCCATCGCGCAATCGCTACAACAGGCGGGCCTTGTCTCGTCTGCGGGCGACTTCACGAAGAAAGTCTCCGACCTCGGCCTCGATGGTTCACTGCAACCGGGCACGTACACGCTGACAGGTGGCATGTCGCTTGAGGACCTCGCGAAGACGCTCTCCGCGGGCCCTGGCTTGTCGGGCCTCTTCCGTCACCATCCCCGAAGGCCTTACCTTGGCGAATATCGCTGGTCGCGTAAGCGATGCCACGAATGGACGCATCTCTGCCGACGACTTCAAGGCGCAGGCATCCAATGCGAGCGTGTACGCGAGCGACTTCCCCTTCCTGAAGGATGCGGGCACGAACTCGCTCGAGGGCTTCCTCTTCCCGAAAACATATGCGGTGAGGCTCAACCGATACTGCTGACTCGCTTATCCGCGCGATGCTCTCGCAGTACCAGACCGAGGTGGCGACGCTCGATTATTCGTACCCCACCAGCAAGAACTTCAACTCGTACCAGACGCTCATCCTCGCTTCGATTATCGAGAAGGAAGCGAGCGACGACGCCGATATCCGTGCGAAGGTGTCGGCGGTCTTCTACAACCGTTTGCTGAACACCGGTGCGCCGACGTACGGCCTTCTGGGCCGGACGCCACGACCGCCTACGAGATCGGCGGCGATCCCGACAACTACGATTGGACCACAGACAGCGCCTACAACACGCGCCGCCATGCCGGTCTGCCCCCGACGCCTATCTGCTCCCCGAGCATTGGTAGTCTTCAGGCGGCATGCAATCCGGCGCCCGATTTCGACGACTACTACTTCTTCTCGTTCTGGCCGAACGACCAGGGCACGATTGACTATTTCTTCGACAAGACCTACGACGAGCACCAGGCGACCGTTGCCGCTCACTCGTAGGCGCTGTTGCGGCAGTTCACGCAAAGGAAGTCCATGGCATATTTCAAACCCGATCGATATTTCTCCCGTCTTTCCCAGATCTCTATCGAGAAGGACATCCTTGGATGCGGGTTTGAAAACGTGCTGCTCGACATCGATAACACCTTCGTCCCCCGCGACACGCAGGTGATTCCGCGCGATGCTCGCGTGTGGCTCGGCTGCGCGCGCGAGGCGGGTGTGACGATCTGTTTGCTGTCCAACTGGCACAAGGTTGTGTACGACTTCGCTGACGAGGTGGGGCTTCCCATCGTTGCCAAGGCTATGAAGCCGTGCCCTCCCGCGTATTTCACCGCGATGCGCAAAGATCGGGGCGAAGCGCAAGAACACGGTCGCAATCGGCGACCAGCTTATGACCGACGTGCTCGGTGCCCATACGGTGGGAATCAAGGCGTACCTTATTCAGCCGCTCGTTGAGCAGGACCTGCCCCATACGCTGTTCCTGCGCCACTTCGAGCGAGTGCTTATGGGCGATGCTCAGCCCGAGGCCCCCGTCGCATGCGAGCGGGGAGAAGAGGTGCGCATCTAGCTATGGAAAACGACGTTTGCAACATCCCGCAGAAGCTCTATGTGCTCGGACATCCGGTGGCTCACTGAAGTCACCCGTGATGTACAACGCGGTCTATGGGCAGCTGGGCTTCCCATGGGAGTATCGCCTGATGGATTGCGAGACGCCTGCCGAGGCGAAAGCGTTTCTCGCGGCGCGCGACTTCCTCTCCGTAAACATCACGACACCGTACAAGCCCGAGGCGCTCGCGGCTGCCACGGCGCGCGCGGCGTCGGCGAAGCTTGCGCACGGTGCGAACATCCTCGTGAAGAAGGGTGACGCGCTCATCGCCTTCAATACCGACGGTCGGGGCTGCGTGGGGTATCTCGAGCGGACGGGCTTCTCCTTCGACGGAACGAAAGTCGCCGTATGCGGCACAGCCCACGGCGCTCGCCATCCTCCATGCTGCGGCAATCGCGGGCGCTTCCGAGGTGCTTTTGCTCTCGCGCGACAAGGAGCGTGCACGCGAGGTTCTCGACCGGTATGTGGCTGAGTTCGGCACGCTCGCTCATGCGACGGTCGACTTACAGGCCGCCGTCGACGGGCACCGAAGCTTCCTCACCGCCTACGACGAGACCACGTTCAAGTTCGGCAGCTACACCACGTCGACCCAGGGTATCGCCGCAGCCGACCTCGTCATCAATGCGACGCCGCTCGGGATGCGTGAGGGCGATCCGGCGCCGTTCGACGCATCTCTTTTCCACGAGGGCCAGCGCGCCTTTGACGTCGTCTACGCGCATGGCGAGACCGCCTTCGCGGCGGGCGCCAAGGCTGCAGGGTGCACGTTTGCGGATGGCGGCGGAATGCTCGTCGCGCAGGCGGTCGCCACTGTGCAGGCCGTGTGCGACGTGTCGGGCATCGATTGCGAGCTCTCGTTCGACGAGCTGTTCGAGGTTATGGCGAACGCCGCCGGCTTCAACGTATAGAAGATTAAATCTGGGGACTGGATGTAAGGAGAAGAAATGCCGCAGCACTATCGAGGGCCCAGCCCCCAGGGAAAGACGCCGCGTACGTCGAAGTCGACAAACGGCGCGAGCCGGGCAAACGGGGCGCGCAGCGCGAGGGCGGCGCACGGTGAAGGTCGGGCCGCAGCGCGAAGGCGGCGCACGGCGGGTTTCGGACGCACGGCGGTCCCCCAAAGCTTCCCGCAAGGGGCGTACTCTGCCGTCAAACCTGCTGGAGCACAGCGCGGCAACCCCTCGTCCACCTCGCAATACTCCCGTTCGAACCCTAACTACCAAAAGAAGAATCGAAAGAACTTCGCGCGGGAAGAAGATCGCGATTGCGGTCGTTCTTGCCGTGCTCGTGGTATTCGTTGGGGCGGGTACGGCGGCCGCACTGTGGGTGAACAGCGTGAACGATACGCTCACCAAGGGGCAGAAAAGCGCGACCGAGCTCGACGAGATTAACGACGTGCTCGTTAAGACGACGAGCTTCGACGGTTCTTCTACATGATGCTCATCGGCTCGGACGCTCGTGCGGACGACGAGTCCATGGGCGCCCGCTCCGACACGAACATCGTCGTGCGCGTGGACCCGACGACCAATTCCGCGACACTCGTCTCGATTCCCCGCGACACGATGATCAACATCGACGGTTACGGCTACTGTAAGTTCAACGCCGCGTATTCCTACGGCGGAGCTGCACTTGCCATCAAGGAGGCAAGCGAGCTTCTCGGCGTGAACATCTCGCATTACGCCGAGGTCGATTTCGATAGCCTGATTGGCCTTGTCGACACGGTGGGCGGGGTCGATGTGACGGTTGACCAGCGCATCAACGACCCCCGATGCCGATGGGTCGGTCATCGGCCAGAAGAAGATCATCATCGAGGCCGGTGAGCAGCATATGGACGGAGAGACCGCTCTCGTGTTCGCGCGCAGCCGTGCCTACGCTGATGGAGATTTCACGCGCACGGCGAACCAGCGCAAGCTCATCGCGGCGCTTGCAGAGAAGATTCTCTCGATGCCGCTGGCGAAGCTTCCGGGCATCGTGCAGACGGCGGCGGGCAGCATCACCACCGACATGTCCGTCACCGATCTGTACAGTCTGGCCACCCAGTTTCAAGATGGCGGCGAGCTTACGATGACATCGTGCATGGTTCCGTCAATCACCGGCATGTACAAGAGCGCATCGTATGTGTTCTGCGACGAAAACGCCCTTGCATCGATGATGCAGACCATCGAGGCGGGCGGCGACGCGAGCGAGATCACGGGGGCAACGAGCAAGCTCGCCCAGCAACTTGGTGTGAAATAGAAGCGGGCTGCTCGCGCGGAGGACGGACCTGCGGCGTGCGGTGCGCCGGTGTGAAGCCTCGTCGGATACGCTCGTGCTGGATTGCGCATGCGAAAGGCCGCTCGCGCTCCCCATATTGAGTCATCCTGCACATATACGCCTGAACAGGGCGCTCGTGTTCCCATGCGCTACAATGTGCCAGAAACTATACGAACTCGATAGGAAAGCGATTCTCTATGCGTTACGTCTTTGCCGGGGAAAGCCACGGCCCATGCCTTACCGCCATCGTCGAGGACGTGCCTGCGGGTCTGCGGGTCTCCGAATCCCCAGATCAACTCCGACCTGGCCCGCCGCCAATCGGGCTACGGGCGCGGCGGCAGGCAGTCCATCGAGCGTGACACCGTGCAGGTTACGTCGGGCATCCGTTTCGGGAAGACCATCGGCTCGCCGGTGACGCTCACGGTCCGCAATCGCGATTGGGAGAACTGGACGGACCGCATGGCCGTATTCGGTGAGGAGCCTGAGGGGCTGGTGCGCGAAGTGACGCCGCGGCCGGGGCATGCCGATCTGGTGGGTGCTCTGAAGACGAACACCGACGATTGCCGCAACATTCTCGAGCGCTCGAGCGCCCGCTCGACCGCCGCTCGCGTGGCGGCGGCCGGTATCGCGCGCGAATTTCTGGCTGACCTGGGCGTCGAGGTGTTTTCCTATGTGAATCGCATCGGCGAAGCTGAGTTTCGCGAGGAAAGCCCCTTCGTCAACTGCGTGAACTACACGCCGCTCGACATCGAGACGAGCGAGGTCCGCTGTCCGAACGCGCAGGCGACTCGCGCGATGATTGCGGAAATCGAGCGCGCGAAGGCCGAGCGCGACACGATTGGCGGCACGTTCCGCGTCGTGGCGACGGGCCTTGTTCCCGGGCTCGGCGGTTACGCGACGGCGGACGATCGCTTGACGGCGCGCTTGGGTCAGGCGCTCTTTTTCCATCCAGGCGATGAAGGGCGTCGAGTTCGGGATGGGATTCGAGGTCGCTCGCCGCTTGGGGAGCGAGGTACACGACCCCATCGTGCTCGACCGCGAGCGCGATTGCTTCACGCGCACATCGAACAACGCAGGCGGCCTCGAGGGCGGCATGACGACGGGGCTGCCGCTTGTGGCGACCGTCGCGATGAAGCCCATTCCCACGCTCATGCGCCCGCTTGCCACGGTGAACATGGATACGCTGGAGGTTGCCGACGCATCCAAGGGAGCGCTCCGACGTGTGCGCCGTGCCCGCCGCCGCTGTGGTTGCGGAAGGCGAGGTGGCGTTTGTGCTGGCCAACGCATACCAGGAGATGTTTGGCGGCTCCTGCATGGCGGACATCAAAGCGAATCTCAAGTCGTACAAGGCGCGCCTGAGGACGATGTCCCGATGACGGCGGAACCCATGCAACTCGCCTGCCCCGTGTTCTTCGTGGGCTTCATGGGCGCGGGGAAAACGAGGGTCGCGCGCCGCCTTGCGCGCACCTGCGGCATCTCGTCGGTCGACATGGACACCTACCTCGAGCGCCGCGAGGGCAAGCGCGTGAAGGAAATCTTCGCTGAAGGCGGCGAGGATGCTTTCCGCGCCATCGAGACCGATGTCCTGCGCGAGCTTTCCTCGAAGGAGGAGCCGCTCGTCATCTCGTGCGGGGGCGGTGTCGTCCTGCGCGAGGAAAATCGCGAGATTCTTGCCGAATCGGGGTTCGTCGTGCACCTTCAGGTGACGGTGGACGAGGCTGCGAGCCGCATCTCCGACAAGTCGAGCCGCCCGTTGTTCCAGGATATCGACGCTGCGCGCAAACGCTGTCTGGAGCGGGCCCCGCTGTATTCGGGTGTGGCAGATGTGGAAATCGACACGGCGGGCAAGAGCGTCCCGCGAATCGCGCGCGAGGTCCAGCGCGCACTCGAGAAAGAAGGCGTATTGTGCCAGCGACGAAAGTGATCGTGAACATCCCCGATGAGCGACCCTACGATGTGCGCATCGGCGCCGATGTGCTTGACGGGCTGGGAAACTACCTGCGCCGCATCGACGCCACGGCGAACGCGCCGCGCATCCTAGTCATCTCCGACGACAACGTGGCCCCGCTGTATCTCGAGGAGGCGAAGGCGTCGCTTCGCGCAGCGGATTACCGCGTGAGCGAGATTGTCGTCCCCGCGGGGAGAAAACGAAGTCTGTGGAGGTCGCGAGCGAGATTTGGGAAGCGATGGCGGGCTTGAAGCTTGGTCGCGACTGCGCTGTTGTAGCGCTTGGCGGCGGGGGTAGTGGGCGATCTCGCCGGATTCACCGCGTCTACCTTCATGCGCGGCATCACTGTGGTGCAGGCGCCGACGTCGCTGCTCGCCATGGTCGACTCCTCGGTCGGCGGCAAGACGGGCGTGAACCTTTCCGCAGGTAAGAACCTCGTAGGCACCTTCACGCAGCCGGCCTACGTGTGCGCCTCGACCAAGACGCTCTCCACGTTGCCCTCTCGCGAATGGGCCTGCGGCTGCGGGGAGATCGCGAAGTCGTCGGTAATCGACTCCGACGAGTTCTTCTTCTGGCTGACCGATAACGCCTCCGCGCTCGCGTCGCGCGATCACGATGTGACCGCCGAGGCCATCGCGCGCTCCGTCGTGTTCAAAGCCGACGTTGTTGCGCAGGACAAGACGGAAAGCCGCGGCGTGCGCGAGTGCCTGAACTACGGTCACACGCTGGGGCATGCGGTGGAGTCACTCGCTGGCTACGGCACGTATTCCCATGGCGCGGCAGTTGCGGAAGGCATGCGCTTTGCGGCACGTTTGGGCGCGGCGATTGCGGGAACCTCGATTGATGTGGTGCGTGCGCAGGACAATCTCCTCGATGAGCTGGGGCTTCCCGCGCTTTCTTGGTCGGCGGCGCCTGAGGACATGCTTGCCGTGATGAAGCGCGACAAGAAGGTGCGCGGCGGCGTGGTGAAGTTTGTGCTGCCGATTGACATCGGGCAATGGGAGTTGAGGGAAGTGGAAGACGACGTGATTCTCGAGCATCTCGCTGCTTGGGCGCGGAGCAAATAGCTTGGGCGGTTGACCTGCGGGTCCGCGGAGAGCACGCGGCAACGCTCAGTCGCTCAGACAGTCCTCGCTGCGCTGCGGAACTCGCTTTGTGAGCGCCGCCGCGCGCTCTCTCCGCTCGTCGGGTTCGGAGGGGGTCGTCAGGTGCCTTTCACGGATCTTCGGGATATGACTGTCGGTTTGCCTTTGGACTCGAGAAGTTGATTGCGGTTCCTTCATAAAGCGAGTTCCGCGCGAGCCAAACAGCCCAGTGGGCTGGTTGTGCGAGCAGGACTGCCGAGCGACTGAAGGAACCGCAATCAACTCGCAACGCAAGGAATGGAGCGGACGGGCGGCAACGCCGTCTTCCTCTTCTGGATAAGGACAAAAGGAAGCAGAGCATGAAGATTCTTCTGGTGAATGGGCCGAACTTGGATATGCTAGGTGTTCGCGAGCCTGCGGTATATGGCAGTAATACGCTTGCTGACCTCGAAAAACTTGTGGTCGATTACGGTGCTTCCAAGGGCGTCTCCGTTGAGTGCTATCAATCGAATCATGAGGGCTGCCTCATCGACAAGATTCACGAGGCGCATACGGCCTACGACGGTATCGTCTACAATCCCGGCGCGCATACGCACTATTCCTACGCGCTGCGCGACGCGGTGGGCGGCATCGACACGCCGTGCGTCGAGGTGCATATCTCCAATGTGGATGCGCGCGAGGCGTTCCGCCACATCTCGGTCATCGCGCCGGCGTGCGTGGCGCAGGTGAAGGGTCGCGGCTTCGAAGGTTATTGCGACGCCATCGATATCCTGCTCGAAGGTCCGCGCGAACGGCTTGGGGAAGGGTTCAAAGAGCGTTACCCCGCGGGCGAGGTTATCGCCGCGCCGTTAAAATAGAGAACGAACGATAAAGGGCGCCTTTGCGGGCGTCCCTTTCCATTGGAGGCTTCGCACTATGGAAAACATAAGTTTGAACAGGATAAACAAGCTTCGTGAGGCATGTGCTGACGCGGAGATTGACGCGTTTTTCGTACGCGAGACGTCGAACGTCCAGTGGCTTTCGGCCTTCGACGGCGTGTTCGACGAGGAGGACGCGCATGCGATGCTCGTCACGCCCGACGGTGCGACGCTGCACACTGACTCGCGCTATTCCGAAGCTTGCAAGAAAGCGGCGGGCATTCATGGCGGTGTGGTGGAGGTGAACGACGAGCGTGTTTCGCATGCGAAGTTCGCAGCGGCCGCGCTCGGTGGTGCGTGCGAACTTGCAGGAGGCAAATCGTACTCGCTCGGCGTCGAGGACTCGATTGCGCTTTCGGGCTTCCGTTCGCTTGAGCGCGCTTTTGCCGAATCGCTTCCCGATGTGCAGCTGCGCGAGACGTCGAACTTCATCGTGGGTCTTCGAGGTGTGAAGGATGCGGACGAGATTGCTCGTATGAAGGCGGCGCAAGCCATCACTGACGCGGCGTTTTCCCATATCATCACTTTCATGAAGCCTGGTATGACCGAACGCGAGGTGCAGATCGAGCTGGAAGACTTCATGGTTCGCCATGGGGCCGAGGGCTTGGCATTCCCCTCGATTGTGGCGTGCGGCGCGAACGGTGCAAGTCCCCATTCTGTCCCAGGCGCTACGAAGCTCGAAGCGGGGCAGTGCGTCATCATGGACTTCGGCGCGCGGGCGCATGGGTATTGCTCCGACATGACGCGCACGGTGTTCCTCGGCGAGCCGTCGGAGCGACTTCGCGCGGGATATGCGGCGATCCGCGATGCAAATGAGCAGGTGGAGGCTGTGCTTCGTCCGGGGATGACGGGCAAGGAAGCGCACGAGCTGGCCGAGCACGTGCTTGCCGAGCACGGCTTTGCGGGCAAGATGGGCCACAGCTTGGGGCATGGCGTCGGGATCGACATCCACGAGGAGCCGCTGCTTTCGCCTCGCAACGGCGCGCCGCTCGCGCCCGGCAACGTCGTCACGGTGGAGCCTGGTGTCTACCTGGCAGGCGACTTCGGCATGCGCCTGGAGGATTTCGGCGTGATCACCGAAAACGGCTACGAGGTGTTCACCCAATCAACGCATGAGATGATTGTGCTGTAAGGCTGATTCTGCCGCGCGTCTTTGGCACACGCGCCGTTACCACAGCCGCCACATAACAAGAAAGCCCGACAGCGTTCAAGCTGCCGGGCTTTCTGGAAAATACGTTCGCTTGCTTTAAGCTACATGCGCTTGATGAAGCGGCCGTCGCGGGTGTCCACCTGCAGGACGTCGCCGATGTTCACGAACATCGGGACCTGGATGGTGGCGCCGGTCTCGAGCGTTGCGGGCTTGGTGGAACCCTGCACCGTGTCGCCCTTGAAGCCCGGCTCGGTCTCGGTCACTTCGAGAGCTCGACGAACATCTGAGGCTCGATGGAGATGGCTCCTCACCAGCGTACAGCAGGCTGACCTCGTCATTTTCCTTGAGCCACTTGGCCCGACGCCCACGGTCTCCGCGGAGATGGGCATCTGCTCGAAGGTTACGGGGTCCATGAAGTTGAAATCGGTGCCGTCGCTATAGAGGAACTGCATCTTCTTTGGTTTCAAGACGAACGGAGTCGAACTTGGTACCAGCGTTGAAGGTGTAGTCGACCACGCGGCCGGTCTTGATGTCGCGAAGCTTGGTGCGCACGAACGCGCCGCCCTTGCCCGGCTTAACATGCTGGAATTCAACGATCGTGCAGAGCTTGTTGTTGTACTCGATGCACATGCCATTCTTGAAATCGGCGGTAGAGATTGCCATCTTTGCCAGTTCCTCCCACTATACTTTGCACACACGGCCGCAGAGCGCGAACCGCGCGCGTTGGCTCTAACCGCCCCATTATACTCGCGCGCCACTGTGCTCCTGCGAAAATCAGCTCACCTGCAGAAAAATCAAACAGTGCTACGCGAAGCCTGAGCAAATGGGCGATTTCCAAATTGGGCTGAATGCGCGCATCTACCTCATAGGTTCTTGTGAGTCTCTCACGATGTCGTCGTAGCCTTTGAGCGCGGCGAATGGCATGAACTGTCTGCCTCGATCGTCGCCGGGGACGGCAGTGTGGACGCCCTCCTCGGCTACCCTTCGTGCGATGTCGTCGAGTACGCGTTTACGATAGGCGCGCTCATCGGTGGATATGCCGGCCCAGATGTCGGGTGAGGGAATTCCCGCTGCTCGCCTTGCCGCTTGAAGCGCCGTCCGTACCGCTGTCCAGCTCTCTGCCCGACGCTCGTCGCTCGAAGTCACTCATCATGCGCGATGGCCTCCAATCTGCAGGTTCCTCTCCCGTGCGTTGGCTTCGGGAAGTAGACTCGTGCCCGCGAGTACCGCGTTCTTTCCAAACCGCTCCCGTACGGCCACCATCGTCTGGGCGAGAGCGGCTTCTCTGGCTTCTTTTCCCTGTTCACCAAAGAGAGATGGCTGTACGCTGTCCTTCTCGACGAGCCTCGCCGAGCGAGATGTTCACACGCCGTATGGCGAGCGAGGGGCTGACGTGCTCCTCATAGAGCGCGAGCAGCGCGCTTGTCACCTGGGATACGGAGTCGGTCGGCTGCGGAAGCTTCGCGCTGCCGCCCGCCCCCAGGAAGGGCGCTCGCTCACCGCTCCATGCGTGGTGGTTGAAGTTCGACGCCGAATAGCCAACGTAGAGGCCGACGCCCGTCGCGGCGGTTCCCTTCTCGGTGAGCCTCAAGACACGACGCGAGCGCCATCTCGCGGATGAGCGTCCGCGCCTCGCTGAAGCCGTAGTCGCGCATGAGCACCTGCCCGTTCGAGATGGAATGCCCGTGTCGTTTGTAGTTCCTGGCCTGGGAAATCGTGCAAGGTTCCTGCCCCCATGCGTGGTCGAGCAGGAACAGCCCGTTCTTGCCGAACTCCTTCATGATCGATTTTTGTGGCAGGGTGCATATGCCCGCGAGGTCGAAGACGCCGCGCCGCTCGAGTCGTCGTGCGATGCCGGGGCCGATCCCCCAGATGTCGGTGATGGGGCGGTGGAACCAAATCTCGCGCTTCCACGAGTCGTCGTCGAGCACGCCGATGCCGTCGGGGGCGTGCTTGGCGCACACGTCGAGCGCCACCTTCGCCATGAGGAGGTTCGGGCCGATGCCCGCCGTGGCTGTGACGCCGGCACGCTCGAAGGCCGCATCCATAAGCGTCCTTGCGAATGATTTCGCGTCCATGCCGTAGAGCCTCAAGTACGGGGTGGCGTCGATGAAGCACTCGTCGATGGAGTAGACGTGCATGTCGTCGGGGGAAACGAACCGCTGGTAGGCGCCCACGATGTTGGCGGACACCTCCATGTAGCGGCTCATGCGAGGCATGGCGCAGGTGAACTCGATGCCATCGGGAATGTCGCCGAGGCGGCAGCGGTTCTTCACGCCCCGTGCCTTCAAGGCGGGCGTAATGGCAAGACAGATGGTGTTGGCGCTGCGGGTGGGGTCGGCTACCACGAGGTTTGTGGTGAAGGGGTCAAGCTCGCGGTCGGCGCATTCGACCGATGCGTAGAACGACTTCAAGTCGATGCACAAATAGGTTCTTTCCTCGCTCTTCGAACTGCCGTCCAAGGCGCCTCCTTCAATCTCCATAGTCTGTTCGCTGTTAAATTTCGAACCCATGTTCGATAATAACAGACTATGCAAGAGGATTGGGTGAAAGATGGGGAAGGGCGGCGAAGGCGTGCGCACAAGCGCTATGTCGACGTGTTCATGCGCCTTACCGACGAGGGGCGCTTTGATCCGCTTATTGTTATGTGGCCTGATGGAAGGGCGTTTCCGATTACTGAAGTGCTCGATCGGGGGAGTTTTGGCCCCGCCTTTCGCGGCGTGTCGACCGCGCGCTATCGCGTGCGCATCGGGGGTCACGTGACCAATCTTTTCCTTGAGCGGCATCGTGTTCGACGCGACGCTCGGCAAGCCGCCCGTCGTGCGATGGTGGGTAGAGGCGTACGGGTGAGGTCGCGGGATCGGCGGGGGCCAGGGGTGTGAGAGCCAGGGGCATGAAGGCTTTGGGGGTTGGTCGGCTGCTCGGCTTGCGGGCGGGGCGGCTGGTGTGTTCGATGTGCGTCTTGGGCGCGCTTTCGAAGCGCGCTACCCTGCCCAGGCGCGGATACGGTAGCGCACGCCGAGCTTCTCGCAGATAGCGCGGCACTTCTCCTCGTCTTCGTGCGAGATGGTGGTTTCGACGGTGGTCATGACCACGTTGGGCACATAGTGCTTGACCTCGCGCGCGAAATCCATCACGGCGTCGAACGATTTATCGCCGAACGAGCTGCGCACGATTTCTTGGTACGTTTCTGTATCGGGGGCGTCAGAGTTTGTTTTGCCGTGCATCTGCGAGAAACTGGCGGATTGAGGCGCCGCAGCTCGCAGATGCGCCTCATTGCGAGGCTAGCGGCCCGAGCCTCGGCGTTCCTGTCACGGCCAGAACTTGGCGTTCTCGCGAAGGGTAGTCTCCCTTACGCCTTCGCGCTGGAAGCTTTTTTTTCGCGGAAGGCGCATCTTCCTTAGCGTCGCTTGCGGTGCGGGCGAGAATGTTCGCGTAAATCGCGCCGGAGATGTTATGCCACACGCTGAACACGGCGCCAGGCACGGCAGCAAGCGGCATGGACGCGAAGTGCATGGTTGCAAGCGAGGTGGCAAGGCCGGAGTTCTGCATGCCCACTTCGATGGACAAGGTGCGCATCTGCGCCTTCGACAGGCCAAGGGCGCGGCCGACCCCGTAGCCGAGCGCATAACCGCACACGTTGTGCAGCATGACGACCACGATGATCAGCCAGCCGACCGTCATGAGCTTCGCGGCGTTTGCGGACACGACTGCCATGATGATGAGGGAAATCGCGATAACGGACACAAGCGGAAGCACCTTCGAGCAGGTCTGCGCGACCTTGGAGGCCACAGCATTGATAACGAAGCCCAAGGCGATCGGCACGAGCACGACCTGCACGATGGACATGAGCATGCTCACGTAGGACACGTCGACCGCCTGGCCGGCGAGCAGGAGCACGAGTGCGGGGGTGACGACAGGTGCCATGATGGTCGTGCACGCGGTCATGCCGACGGAAAGCGCGACGTCGCCCTTGGACAGGTACGTCATGACGTTGGAGGACGTACCGCCTGGGCAGCAGCCGACGAGCATGACGCCCACGGCGAGCCTCGGTGGGCAGCTGGAAGACCAGGCAGAGCACCCACGCGATGAGCGGCATGATGATGAATTGCGACAGAATACCGGTGATCACAGCCTTCGGCTTGGTGAACACCACTTTAAAAAGTCGGAGAGCTTGAGCGTCATGCCCATGCCAAACATAACGATGCCGAGGAGAGGGTTCACCCAGCTTGTAGGTAGGATCGCATGAACCGGTTCGGGGACAGCCAGCGCGATAATGGCGACCAGTAGTGCAATGATGGCCATCCATTTGCCGGCGAAGTCGCTGATTTTCTCAAGTACTTTCATTTCCAAACCTTTCCTGCGAAAACAAACAAGCCGCACCTGGTTGGGATGCGGCTCGAAACTAGGACAAGGCGGTAGTGTAGCGTTTTGTTACCTATTTGTTAACTATGAATTTGAAAAAAACTACCCTATTTGTTCAATAGGATTTTACGAAAAAGGCCCGCTGGCAGCTTGAGCTTCCAGCGTACTCCAGCGGGGATACCGTTGCTAATCCCCGATCATCTCGGATAGCGTGCGCCAACCGGTTCTCGGCGCACTTCACGCGGGCGGGCATGCGGGAGATGCTCTCGAGCCTCGGCTGCTTCGTCGAGATCTTCTCGCTCGTCCTCGGTAAGCTCTTCGCCCTTCACCATCTTCAGGAACAGCCCGCACAAACGACGCGCCTCCTCGACGGTCTCGCCCGTTACGAGGTCGGCCATCATGTCGGCGGATGCCTGCGAGACAGCGCATCCGTGGCCCGTGAAAGCGGCCTCCTCGATTACGCCGTTCTCCACGCGTAGCTTCAAGACCAGCTCATCGCCGCAGCTGGGGTTCACGCCCTCGTGCTCGTCGGTGGCGTTTTCCAGGTCGTATTTGTAATCCGGGTGCGCATTGTGTTCCATAAGCGCCGCGGTGTAGATATTACCCATTGAAAGTACTCCAAACGTTCTTCAGGCCGGCGATCAGCTTGTCCACGTCGCCCTTTGTCGTTGTAGAAGGCCAGGCTCGCGCGGCAGCATGCCAGATTTTCCACGCCAAGCCAGGTGAGCAGGGGGCTGCGCGCAGTGATGGCCTGCGCGGATGGCCACCGATCCATATCGAGGATGCTCGCCACGTCGTGCGGGTGAATCCCGCGTACGTTGAAGCTGATGACCCCATGGTGGTCTTCGGGGCGCGGGCTGCCGATGATGTCGATGTAGGGCAGCTGCGCCATCTCTTCCATGCAATATTTCACGAGCGCCTTTTCGCGGGCGCCGATCACATCGAGTCCGACCGACTCCACGTACGCGATCGCCGCGGCCGTGGCGTAGATTCCCGCCGCGTCCTGCGTGCCAGCCTCGAACTTCTCGGGGACAGGCGCCCAGGTGGCGTCCTGCTCGGTGACGGAGTCGATCATCTCGCCGCCGGTCAGGAAAGGCGGCATGGCGCGCAGCAGTTCGTCTTTGCCCCACAGCACGCCCATACCGAAGGGTCCGAAGATCTTGTGCGCGGAAAGCGCGAAGAAGTCGGCGCCGATCTCTTCCACGTTCACGGGAATGTGCGGCGCGGACTGCGCGCCGTCGACGACGAAGTAACCACCCTGCTCATGGACGCGACGTCCCAGCTCAACGACGGATTTTCCACGCCAAGCAACATTGGAGACATGCACGACGGAGAGAATCTTCGTCTTCGGCCCGATTTTCTTGTCCATTTCTTCCGGCTGGATGATGCCGTCCTCGTCGGGGTAGAGGTAGACGAGCTTCGCGCCTGCGTCGCGGCATGCTTGCTGCCAGGGGATGAGGTTCGAATGGTGCTCCATGATGGTGATGCACACTTCATCGCCCGGCTCAAGCACGGTGGGGGCGAAGGCCTTTGCAACGATGTTGAGCGACTCGGATGCGTTGCGTGTGAGCACGATGTCGTGCCAGTCGGGCGCGCCGATGAACTTGGCGACGCGATGGCGCGCCACCTCGATCGCCTCGGTGGCCTCGACCGACAGGCGGTATAGGCCGCGAAGCGCGTTCGCGTTCATCTCCTCGTAGAAACGGCGCTGCGCATCGAGCACGGTCTTGGGTCGCTGCGCGGTGGCGGCGCTGTCGAGAAACGTCAGGTCGGGGTGATTCGCCAGAAGCGGGAAGTCGCGCTTGTAGGGGTTCTCCGCGATGTTGGCGGCGCAAACGATGTCGCTCGCCGTGGCAGAGGTTGCGGCAGCGTGCGCGGCGTCGGCGATCGCGCACGCAGTGGTGTCGCTTGCGGCCTGTTCGGCGGCGCGTGCGATAAGGGGAATCGGTTTGGCTCATGTTACATCGCCTCTTCGTCTGCGCCCACGGCTCGAAGGGCACGTTCAGTTCTGCGGCAAGGCGCGCAACCGAGGCGCGCACCTGGGCGTCCGGCGCGTTGATGGCCGCTTCCTCAAGGGTTGCGTTCGCGAACAGCCGCTCGGCAGCTTCCTGGGAAATGCCGCGTGTCATCAGGTAGTTCATCTGCTCGGGACGAACGTGGCCGATGGTGGCCCCGTGGTTGCCCGCTACGTCGTCCTCGTCGCACAGGATGGTGGGAATCGTCTTGTTGACCACCTTCTCGTCGGCAAGGAGCACCGTCTCGCGCTCGGTGCCTTCCGCGCCCTTGCAGCCGTGCACCAGATCGATCGTGCCGCGCAGCACCTTGCGGGACCTGTCGGCCAAAACGCCGTTGGCATCGAGGTTGCAGGTGGTCTTCTTGCCGCGATGGCGCACGATGTAGTTGAAGTCGCGGCGCTCGTCGCTGTCCCAGGTAGCGCGTGCGGATGGTGGCGTCTGCGCGGTCTCCACGCAGGTCGCACGCAAGGCCGGTGTAGGATTGTCCGGCGCCGAGCACGCGGTGGTCGACTTGGATGCGCGCATCCTCGCAGGCGATGTATCCTTCGCCGTCGAGAGCGATCCAGCCCTGCCCGAGCGTGTGGATGGTCGCCACGTTCACCCGTGCGTTCTTGCCGGCGAACACGCGGGCGCACAGACCGATGACGCCCGCACCGGCGTCGGGGAGTCGAACGCGACGTTGAGCGTGATGGTGGAGTTCTCCGCCGCCACGATATCGACGCAGGCCACGTTCGCCTTGCCGTCGATGCCGTTGACGCGGATGGTGGCGTGTTCCGTGGCGCCCGCCTTGGTGGCGAGCACGGTGCGACCCTCGCGGCCCCGCCGACCTCTTCCAGATAGGCTGCGGCTTCATTGCCTAGGGCGCACTCGAAGGTGCCGGCGATGCTTTGCGCCATCTCCTCTTCCACGGCGCGCTTCTCGAACACGGAGAGCGCGGGGATGTCCAGGTCGTGAGGGTCTACGTCGGGGCGGACCGCCTGCAGAATGGCGCGCGCATCGGGCGCGGCCTTCGCGTTCGCGGCGTCGAGCCTCGGCCTGGGCGGCTGCCACGGCCGCGTCGAAGGCATCCTGCGCGCCGAGGTGCGCGTCGTCGGCCTCGACTACGACGGAGCGCGCGGCTTCGAGCCCCCTCGGGCACGTCGACGGTCGTCTCGTTCATATGCAGCTGATGCCACGTTGCTGCGGGCATCGCGTTCACGTGATTCAAAGTGAGGGCGCCCATTATCCGATCGCCCCTTCCATTTCAAGTTTGATGAGGTTGTTCATTTCCACGGCGTACTCAAGCGGCAGCTCCTTCGACACGGGGTCGGCGAAGCCGTTCACGCATCATCGTGCGCGCCTCTTCCTCGGGAATGCCGCGGCTCATCAGGTAGAACACCTTGTCGTCGCCGATGCGGCCGATGGTCGCCTCGTGTCCCACGTCGACGTGCTTGCAGCGGATGTCCATCGCGGGGATGGTGTCGGAGCGGCTGTGGTCGTCCAGCATAAGCGACTGGCACGACACGCTCGCGACCGAGTTCTCCGCGGCGGGGGGTTGCCACGACTGAGCTGCGGAACGTCGACACGCCGCCGCCCTTCGAGATCGACTTCGTCTCGATGGCCGCCGTTGTCTCAGGCGCCGCCAGGACGACCTTGCAGCCGGTGTCGAGGTTTTGGCCGGTACCTGCGAAGGTGATGCCGGTGAAGGTGCAGCGCGACTTGCGCCCCTTCAGGATCGACATCGGGTACAGGTAGCCCACGTGGCTACCGAAGGAGCCGGAAACCCACTCGATCTGGCCGCCCTCGTCGCACACCGCGCGCTTGGTGTTCAGGTTGTACATGTTCTTCGACCAGTTCTCGATGGTCGAATAGCTTTTTTGGCGTTCTTGCCCACGAACAGCTCGACCGCGCCCGCGTGCAGGTTTGCCACGTTGTACTTCGGTGCCGAGCAGCCCTCGATGAAGTGCAGGTCGGCGCCGTCTTCCACGATGATGAGCGTGTGCTCGAATTGGCCCGCGCCCTTCGCGTTCAGGCGGAAGTAGCTTTGCAGCGGGAAGTCGAGCTTGGTGTCTTTCGGGACGTACACGAAGCTGCCGCCCGACCACACCGCGCCGTGGAGCGCCGCGAACTTATGGTCGGTCGGGGGGATGAGCGTCATGAACTTGTCGTGGATGGCTCCTCCCACTTCGGGTCGTGCAGCGCCTCCTCGATGCCCGAGTACACGATGCCCATGCGCGACGCGGTGTCCTGCATGTTGTGATACACGAGAACTCGGAGTCGTACTGCGCGCCGACGCCGGCCAGGTAGCTGCGCTCGGCCTCGGGGATGCCCAGGCGGTCGAACGTGTTCTTCACGTCGTCGGGCAGGCTGTCCCAGTCGCTTTTCTGGTCGGTGTTCGGCTTGACGTACGTGACGATGTTGTCCATGTCAAGGCCGGCGATGGACGGTACAATCAGGGGTTCTGCTCTCGTGATAGATCTCGAGCGACTTCAAGCGGTGCTCGAGCATCCAAGAGGGCTTCGTCCTTTTTCGCAGAGATCTCGCGCACGATTTCGGGAGTGAGGCCGGCGTCGAGTTTCTCGGCCGCCTCCTCGCCGTATGAAAAGTCGTAGAGGCTGCGGTCGATGTCCGCGACCTCGGTGCGTTGCTTTGCCATGGTTGGGCCCCCCTTACGCGTCGGCTTCGGGGGTTGCGGCCTGCTCGAAGCGCTCGAAGCCGTGCGCGTCGATGTCGGCGATGAGCGCGGCGTCGTCCTCGTGCACCAGATGCCCCTTCACCATGACGTGCACGCGATCGACGTCGACGTGCTCCAGGATGCGCGTGTTGTGCGTGATGATGACGAGCGTGCCGTTGCAGGTCTTGCGGTACTCCTGGATGCCGCGGGACACGACGCCGAGCGCGTCGACGTCGAGGCCGGAGTCGGTCTCGTCCAGGACGGCCAGTTTCGGCTTGAGAAGCAGAAGCTGCAGCATTTCGAGCTTCTTCTTCTCGCCGCCGGAGAAGCCCACGCCCAGCTCGCGGTCGAGATATGCCGGGTCGAAGTCGAGGCTTTTCGCCAGCTCGCGCACGTGCTTGCGGAATTCCTTGCCCTTCATCTTGAAGCCCTCGCGGCCCTCGACGGTGGCGCGCAGGAAGCTCGACAGCGGCACGCCGGGAATCTCGACCGGCGCCTGGAAGCTCAAGAAAAGGCCGCGCGCGAGCGCTTATCGGGGGAAAGATCCGTAATATCTTGCCCGTCGAAGGTCACGGTGCCCGAAGTTACGCTATACTCAGGGTCGCCCATGATTACATGGCCGAGCGTCGATTTGCCGGCGCCGTTCAGGCCCATCATGACGTGCGTCTCGTGCGCACCGATCGCAAGGTCGATGTCGTGGAGGATGGGTTTGTCGCCTACCGAGGCCGACAGCCCCTGCAATTTCAGCAGCGAGAACCGTTGCAGTGGTTTCCATGAAATATGCCCCTCTCGTCTGTGCATAATCCTATGAATTTTCTAGGAATAAAATACCGCGACGCGCTAAAATGTCAAGTAATAGATTCCTTTCGCGCTAGAATAAGTATGCGAAATCGAGTCGGCCGCACCTGGGTTTTCCGAGGGCGAACCGTATCACGGGGAAAGTGAGGATAAACGATGCTGGTAACCACGAAGGGGCGCTACGCGATGCGCCTCATGATCCGCATTGCCCAGCAAGGCCCCGACGGGAAGGTTCCCCCTGCGCAAAGTGGCCGAAGAGGAAGACATCTCGCTGAAATACCTCGAGCAGGTGGTTCGTCCGCTCATGGCCGCGGGAACCGTGCGCAGCGTGAGGGGCAAAGGCGGCGGCTACGCGCTTGCCCGCGAGGCGTCGAAATCCGCGCAGGCGACGTGTTGCGCGCGGCCGAGGGCTCCACGGTGCCCGTGGCGTGCAACGCGCTCGAGGACGACGTGATCGGTTGCCCGCGCAAGGGAGAGTGCACGACGGTGCGCTTCTGGGCGGGGCTTGACCAGGTGATCGAGGAATACGTTGACTCGGCCACGCTCGCCGATTTCCTGGAGTACGCGCCCGGTTCCCGGCATGGCCATCGAGGGCTGCTAGCTGGCAGTTTGCGGCTCGGCCGACCAGTGCGGGTGCCGTGTGGGCTGAGAGACGGTGCGGCGGTATGCTTATTCTCGACGCCGCGCAGGGGATGGCATCGCCCGGCGCCGCAAGTCTCGTGATGCGCGCGTTCCCCAAACCTGGTAAAGTTCGCGCATGGAAGACATTCTGTGCGATATATCGGCGTTTCGCTTTCATCGAACCCCTCCGCAGGTTCTAATGCTGTGCCCTCCTTATCCCGACAGGGCGACCGATAACAATCGTGCAGGCTTCAGGAACCATATACTCACCCATGAGATACTCGGTACCCCCGTCCGTCTTTTAGCGACTGATCGCAAACGCCGGCTGAACAACGTGAGTACGGTATCGCACCTCGTTACAAACGAGTTGCCATTTGGGTGCATACAGCAAACTAACCTCGGTATTTCAACGGCAAGTCCTCTCTATTCACTATTTAATCTTGCCTCGCATGTTGACGAAAACCACCTTGTTATGGCAATGTACGAATTCTGCGGCACGTTTTCGATATTTCGGCCGGTTCCCAGTTGTTGAAGCGCTTCTCGACAGCATCGACTCTTCCGAGTTGCTTCCCCGGTCATTCGGGTGGCGGCGAGTCAAAAGCTCTTCGGGGAGAAAGACCGACCTTTGGAGGCGCGAACCCCTTATTGAACTGGGCGAATTGGGACAGTTCGCCGACGCCATGAAAAGCGAACGCGGGGGGCGGCGCTTCGCGCGCGCCGCGAAACGCGTGACCGGGGTTACCGCTTCGCCGTTTGAGGTCCAAGCTTCGATGCTCTTCTCGACGCAAAGATGCAAGGGCGGCGAGGGCTTTTCGGGCTTCGTTAACAACGAGCGAATTCCGCTTTCGACAAGCGCAAGGCGCATCTATGGGAAATCGACGTGCTACGCCGACCTGCTGTTCGACGTTCCCAACGGCGCAAGCCCGCTTATCGTCGAATGCCAGGGAAAAGTGGTCCACGACGACTATGACTCGGCGATTTCGGATTCCGACAGGACGACCGCGCTTCAACAAATGGGCTTTACCGTCATGCCGCTTACTTATCGGCAGATATCCGATCGGGCAAATTTTGATACGGTGCGCAGGATGGTTGCAAGGCAAATCGGAGTCGCGTATCGAAGCAAAAACTCCAAAGAGATTCGTTGCGAGATCGACCTGAGGCGCAACATCTTTATCGATTGGACAACTCTCGGGCGCTAAATTGTGCGCTTCTACTTCATCTGGACGTTCCTATGCATAAATATGCGCGAAGTGCGTACCTTGCTAGCGCGTAAGTTAGTTTGCCGTTTCCAACTATGCGAATAAGCCCAGTTTGTCAGAGTTAAATCTCTTGGTTTAATGAGGGGGATGCTTTCAAGGGTACGCACTTCGCGCGTATTTATGCACGCACCCCGAGGCACCGACGTCTCCAGGTCGCTTGTGGCTATGGTGGGAGAGGGGGAGGACAACCTTGCAAGGTACTCGTCTGTGTCCTTTGAAAGTTATGCCACACTTGTGGAATTGATTATCTGCACGCTTGCGCAGGGCTGATTCCCCTATACAATGCAGAAAACGTGCTTTCCCTCGGGAGAGCTGCGCCATAACGCCGCCAATCAAACGCAATCTCAACTATAGAAGGAGGGGCGGGCTTGAAAAACGTGCTGCGCGTTCTCAAACGCGATTTCCTTCGCATCCTGAAAGCGCCGGCGTCGATTGTCGTCGTGCTCGCGCTCATCGTCCTGCCTTCCCTTTACACGTGGTTCAATGTCGTCGGCTTCTGGAACCCCTACGGTAACACCGGCAATCTGCGTGTTTGCGTGGTAAACGAGGACGCGGGGTCGTCGAGCGATCTTACGGGTGCGATTAACCTTGGCGACATGGTTGTCGAGCAATTGCACGACAACGACCAGCTCGGGTGGGATTTCGTCGATTACGACACCGCCATGGAGGCGGTGAAGTCGGGGCATGCCTATGCGGCGTTCGTGCTGCCCGCGACTTCTCAGCCGACCTGCTCACGCTGCTCTCCGGCGACTTCCAGCAGCCTCAGCTTGAGTACTACGTGAACGAGAAGATGAACCCCGTGTCGCCGAAGATCGACCGACACAGGCGCGAACACGCTCGACACCACGATCAACTCTACGTTCGTCGCCACCGTCGCGAAAACGGTCACCGACGCGCTCGGCGAGGAAGTTGGCGTCGCGCAGGGCAAGATCGACGATGCGCACACGAACGCCCGCGCCGGGGTCGACAAGGCGCAACAGTCCATCTCCGGTGCCCGCGATTCCGTCCAGGGGCTTCGCGACGCGGCCGACCAGTCGCAAACGAAAGTGGCCGATGCTGCCTCGCTGCTCTCCGATGCGGACGAGGTGCTCGGCGATCTGAGCGGCCAGATGCTCATCGTCCAGTCGCTCATGGGCACCACGCAAACGGACGTCTCGAAGCTGACGTCGGGCCTTATGGGCACGATGGACTCGGGTCGATTTTCCTTTCCCAGTCGGCCGCCAAGGTGAACACGGCCATCGGCGGCGCTGCGGGTTCCGTGACCGAGGCGCAGGGGGCGCGTCGATGGCGCGATCGCCCAGGGCAACGCCATGGTGTCGGCGAGCCAGGCGGTTGTGGCCCAGATGGAGGCGCTCGTTGCCCAGATGGACGACAACGACCCCAACAAAGCAAGCCTCGAGAAGGCGATCGAACGGCTGAAGCAGTCGAACACGAACGCCTCGCGGTCACTCTCCGAGGCTCTCCGACATGAGCGCCGACATGGGCCGCGTGGCCGAGTCGGTCTCTTCGGCGTCCGACTCGGTGAACACTGCCGTGCAAACCACCATCTCGAACGCGGACTCCTATCGCAGGACGCTCTCTTCCGACACGTTCCCCGCCATCAACGCGGGCGTGGGGAATTTGAACGTCGCGGTGGGGAACCTGGCTGCGGCGGCATCGGCGCAACGTGTGCTCGTCGACCAGGCGATTTCGCTCACGGGCCAGCTTTCCGAGACGCTCACGACGGCGAAGCGCGCTCGACCAGACCGATGGCGTGCTCGCCGACCTGCAGACGAGCATCGACACGGTGAAGACCGACCTCGTGGCGCTGAAGACTTCAACGGCGATTACCGACTTCTTCGGCGACGGCACGACGATTGACGCCGAAGGTGGCGAGCTTCATGCGGTCGCCGACCGAGGTGAAGACCGAGTACCTCTTCCCCTGAACGCGTACGGTTCGGGCATGGCGCCGCTGTTCATCAACATGTCGCTGTGGATCGGTGTGTTCATGCTCATGGTGATTATGCGTATCGAGGTGGACGACGAGGGCATCGAGAACCTCACGGCTGCGCAGCGCTACATCGCGCGCTACCTGTTCTTCAGGGGGGATGGTGTCGCTGCAGGCGATCGTGTGCAGCGTCGGGTGCCTCGCCATCGGCGTGCAATGCGAGTCGGTGGCGCTGTTCCTCCTGACGGCGGTGCTCGCGTCGCTCACATACCTGGCTATCCAGCTTACCCTGTCGACCACCTTGCAGCATATCGGCAAGGGCATCTGCGTCATCTTGATCTTCGTGCAGATCCCGGGCGCGACGGGTTTGTACCCCATCGAGATGACGTCGCCGTTCTTCCAGTTCATCTACCCCTTCTTCCCGTTCACCTACGGCATCAATGCCCTGCGCGAGACGATTGCCGGGTTCTACGGCCTCGAGTGGGTGTCGCTTATCGCGCACCTGGGAATCTTCTTCGCGATCTTCCTGGCGATCGGGCTGGCACTGAGGCCGTACTTCTCGAACCTTATCCGTATGTTCGCGCGTGAGATCGAGCGCTCCGACATCATCAACGGTGAGGAGGTGCACCTGCCCGAGCGCCGTTTCCGCGTCGCCCAGCTCGTGCGCGTACTTTCCGATCGCGAGGATTTCCGCCACCATATCGCCGACCATGCCGCGCGGTTCATCTGCTGGTATCCGCGCCTGAAGCGCGGCGCGCTCATCATCGGCATCGCGGTGCCGGCGGTCATCGCCGTCGTGTTTGCGGTGACGGCGATGGAGAAGGTCGTCGTCTTGACGCTGTGGCTCGTGTGGCTCGTGCTCGTGCTCACATTCCTGGTGGTGGTCGAGTTCATCCGCGACAATATCGAGCGTCAGGCATCGTTGAACGCCATGACCGACGACGAGGTCCGCACGTTGTTCGCGGCGCGCAAGGTGTTCATGCAGCCTACCATGGTGGGCGCGTCCGCCGGCGGGGCTTCGACGCGGGCTCTGCGACTGCTTATTCGCGGACGAGCGCGCTCGACGAGAAGGACAGCGCCAAGCTCGATGCGCTTATGGCCGAGCTGCTCTCGCGCGGGAGCAAGGAGGTCGTCGGCAGGCATGCCCATGGCAGGACGGATCATGGGGAAGGTGCGGGCGTTGGGAAGTCGGTGGGCGCGAAAGCGGAGAGTCTGAAGGGTACCGCCGGCGTTGCGAGCGCGACGAACGTGGGTCCCGCGGGTGCTGCTGATGTCGCGGGTGCCGCGGGCGATTCCGCGCCTGGTAGTAAGGCTGTAGCAAGAAGCTTAACGCCGCCTTCCGCGTCTGAATCGAAGTCGGATGAGAATGGGGAGGTGCGATAGATGAGGAATATCTGGCGCATCTTCAAGACCGACATGAAGCACCTGTTCAACAACTCGATTACGGTGATTATCGTGATAGAACCGTGTTCTTGCCCTCGATCTTCACGTGGTACAACGTCATCGCGTGTTGGGACGCGTTCGGCAACACCGGCAACCTCACCGTCGCCGTGGCGAACACCGACGAGGGCTACGAGAGCGACCTCGTTCCGCTCGAGATCAACGTCGGCGACAAGGTGGTGAGCGCGCTTCGTGCGAACGACCAGCTCAACTGGACATTCACGACCGAAGAAGACGCGATCGACGGCGCGCAGTCCGGGCGTTACTACGCCGCCGTGGTGATTCCCCAAAGCTTCAGCCGCGATATGATGACGTTCTATTCCGACGAGGTCGAGCATGCGAACATCATCTACTACGCCAATGAGAAGAAGAACGCCATCGCGCCGAAGGTCACCGACCAAGGTGCAGATCAGGTGTCGAACCAGGTGAACCAGGTCTTTTGGAAACGCTTTCCGATGTGGCGCTCTCCATCGTCTCGTCGCTTTCGAAGTATTCCCAAGACGCCGATCTCTCCGGCGCGGTGGGGACGCTTGCCGACCATGTGGACGGCATGGCGGGGCAGATGACGGGTGCGGCGTCGGTGTTGGGGATGTATTCCCAGCTCATCGACTCGTCGCAGTCGCTTATCTCCCAGTCGGGCACGCTGCTCGGGCAGACACGCGACGAGGCGGCGAAGGTCGGCGACATCGCGAAGGACGGCGGTGCGGGCGTCTCCGACATCGCGAGCGCACTCGACGTCGGCCGATTCCCTTTCGCAGGCCATTTCCGCATCCGCCGAGAGCTACAAGGGCATTAGCGCCCAGATCAGCGATGTGTACGACAGCGCGGGCGATCTGACGGGCGACACTTCGCAGCATCTGCGCAACCAGGCGGCAGTCGTTGAGACCGAGATCGGGGACTTGAACTCGATCATCAGCGCGCTTGAGGGAATCCAGGGAAGCATCGATGGGCAGTACTCCCCCCTTAGTCGAGAGCATGATCTCCCAGCTGGAGCAGTCGGTGTCGCTCCTCCAACAGCTTTCGGACTCGCTGTATCAGGCGGCTGACAACATCCAGTCGGGCTACGACGATGCCGTGGCGCAACGAGCTGAGATTCAGGAGCTTGCGGACAAGGCTGCGGCCAGCCTCAACGATGTGAAAACGGAATACAACGACAACGTCAAGCCGGGTTTGGACGAGCTTTCCGCGTCGGTGTCGAGCATGGTTTCCACGCTTCAGAGCAGCGCCGCAAAGCTTGATGCCGCGGGCGGCGAGATAAGCGGCGACGCGGATTCCGTCGCGTCCAAGCTCTCCGGTGCGAAGGCGAAGCTTGCCGATGCGCAAAACGAGCCACCTCGACGGCGGGTGAGCTCACGACGCTGAGCGGCAACCTGCGTTCGGCTCTCGCAAGCGGCAACGTCGAGAAGCTGCGCGAGGTCATCGGTTCGAACCCCGCGGTGCTTGCCTCTGCTGTGACGACACCTGTAGCGCTCGATCGCCATGCGGTGTTCCCGGCCGACAATTTCGGCTCGCAGATGGCGCCGCTCTATACGACGCTTGCGCTGTGGATCGGCTCGCTGCTTATGATGGTGGCGATCAAGCCGGCGGTTTCGAAGCGAGGGCTTGCCGAGCTTGACAACCCCAAGCCGCGCGAGCTCTACTTTGGGCGCTACTGCGTGGTGGCGGTGCTGTCGCTTTTGCAGACCACCTGCGTGGGTCTTGGCAACATGTTGTTCTTGGGAGTGCAGGTGAGCCATCCGCTGTTGTTCATGCTGTGTTTCTGGGTGTCGGGTTTGGTGTATTCCTTGTTCATCTACACGTTGGTGCTTGCGTTCGCGAATCTGGGCAAGGCGATTGCCGTCCTGTTCCTCATCTTGCAGGTGACGGCGGGCGGCGGTGCGTATCCGCTGCAGGTGCTGCCCGAGTTCTTCCAACTCGCAAGCCCGTTCATGCCGGCGACGCATACCATCAACGCCATGCGCGCGGCCATGATGGGCATCTACAACGGCGATTTCTTTACCGAGATGGGCATGCTGCTCCTGTTCGTGTTGCCGTCGCTTCTTCTAGGTCTTGTGCTGCGCAAGCCCCTCGAGGGCTTCATGAGCTGGTTCGTGGAGAAGGTCGAAGAGTCGAAGATGATTGCGTAAGCGTTTGGGCTGCGGGACTCGGGGCTGTCGTGACTGTCCGAAGCTCGCTGTGGGCTGCAGCCGAGCGGTTCTTCCTCGACTGCAGCCTGTCGGGTCTTGACCCCTGATATCGATGCGGGCCGAGCTGACCTCTCCTGAGGAGCACCCGCAACTGGGCGAACCTGTTCAGCTCGTCCGCGGCCAGTCGGGTTGTCGCCCTCGCTAGCCGAGTTCTATGCTGTCCGCGCCGTCAATGCGCAGGTCGGCGTTGTAGAACGCCTTGAGCGCGCGGGTCGCGAGCGCCACATCGCGCACGCCGATTGTCTCGAAGCTCGAATGCATGGCGAGTTGCGGCAGACCGACATCGACGCCGTGCATGCTCACCTGGGTGTTCGACAAATTCCCCAATGTGGAACCGCCTGGTGAGTCACTCCTGTTCGCGAAGGCCTGGTAGGGGATTTCCGCGTTGTCGCAGATCGCGCAGAAAGCGGCGCGGCTGAAGGCGTCGGTGCAGTACTTCTGGTTCGCTGCTTCTTTTACCACGATGCCTCGGTTTAGGAACACGCGGTTGCCCTCGTCGAAGCGCTCGGGGTGGTTGGGGTTTACGGCGTGTGCGTTGTCGCAGCTCACGAGCATCGATTTCGCGATGGCGCAACGCGATCCTCACAGGAGTGGCCCAGTGCCGCGTTCAGGCGCGAAAGCGTGTCGGCGAGAAGCGTCGACATGGCGCCCTGCTTGGTGTTGGAGCCGACCTCCTCGTTGTCGAAGCATGCGAAGACTGAGATGCTGCGATCGTTCTCGGCGGCGAGGAACGCTTCGAGCGCGGCGTATGCGCAGGCCAGGTCGTCGAATTTCGGGAGGAGGCGAACTCGCCCGCAGCGCCCCAGATGCACGGCTGCTGGCGGTTGACGAGGAACAGGTCGCGCGCGACGATGTCGCTTTGGAGATCCCCAGCTCGTCGGCGATTATCGCGTCGAAGGTGGATTTGCCAAGCGCGCCTGCGGAGAAGAGCGGGCAGAGGTCGACCTGGCGATTCGGCGAGAACTGCTGGTTGATGTCGCGCTGGATATGCGGCGGCATGCTGGGGATGAGCGCAAGCGGCTCGGCAGATTCGTACAGGCGGCTTTCCACGCGATTGCCGTTTTCACCATCACGCGGCCCGCAATCCCGAGGGGTCTATCGAACCACGTGTAATCGACGGCGCCGCCGTACACCTCCACATTGAGTCGCTGCGATTCGCCCGGCCCTGCGAGGCTCGGCGTTTGATTTGATTTTGAAGGTGGGCGAGTCACCATGCGATGCGGTGATCGGAAGTGGTAGTCCTCGAGCGAGGTTCCCACCTTGAAGGCGATGACGCTCGAGCTGTTGCGCGTCGTGTAGTATGTGCCGCCTTGCTCGATGTTCCACGGCTGGGTCTCGGGAAGATAGGTGAACCCCGCTGCGGTCAGGCGTTTTCCGATTGTTGAAGTAGTGTGGAACATGCTTGGGCATTCCCCGATGAAGTCGAGGGCTCTTGTGCTGTGCGGGCGTCCTGCGGTGTTGGTTTTATGCCGCCTGCGCGGACATCCTGCGGCATCGGCTCGGCGATGCCTGAGTCGGCATCCTGCGGCGCCGCCTTGGTGCCGCTTTGGCTCTCTTGCGTCATTTCGACCGTCACTTCGAATCGTCTGCCCCAGTCTAGCACGACCCGACCCGACTAGACTTTAGCCTCTGGATTCGACGCGTCGGCATTGCCGCCGGCAAGATTTCGCGTGCGCCCAGGTCACCTGCTTCTCTTTGTGGCGCCTTGCTCGGCGCGCTTTGCTGATGAGATGGCCGACCCCGTAGCCCTCTTCACGCTTGTGAACAGGGGCTTTGCTTCGCGAGCAACGCTTTTGCGGCACCGCTCGCGACATGGGCGGCTGCGGTAGCTCCTCGCGCGAAGCCTTTTGCGACCTCGGGGCGCTCGTCGCTGCCATCTCGGCCGCTTCCCGGGCTATAGCTCCCGTTTTGAGGGCGGCGTCCTTCGCCTTCTCGCCCGCTTTGCCCGCTGTTCGTTTTGCGGTGTTTGCGGCGAGGTCTGCCGCCTTGGAGGCCGCCTCGTCGAGGCGCTCTTCCAAAGGGGTTGCCGTGCGGCCTGTGTAGTTTCTATTTCCCCTGCTCACAAGTGCTGCTCCGCCGACGATTGCCGCAACACCCGGCCCAGGGAGCACGAGCATGGGAATTCCCGCTGCCGTAAGTGCACTTCCTGCCGCGACTTGCGCTATGCCTTTCGCTTTCTTTGCGAACGTTGCCTCGCCTTCCATAGGAAGGACTTCGGGAATCACAACCTGGCTTTCCGTGGTTGTTGCGTTTGCTGTTGCGTTTTCGGGCATTTCGGCTCCTTCACTTGGCTTCGCGCTAAAGGGTAGCGGCACGGAGGGCGAGATCGTTCATTTGAAACGAATCCGTTGCCGAGTGTCGCCACGCATCGTGGAAGTCGACCTTTGCCCAGGTCGTATGCTTGTGTGAAATCGCCAGTCCGCGGTTCGACTCTTCATGTGCATGCGCTATACTGCTTGTCACATATATGGACAGTTCGAAAACCTCCTGTCGGTAAACAAAACTAGGGAGCGTCGGGCGCCGCTGGCCGGTTGAGCTGGGGTCGTCTGGCGCGTTGTATGGGAACGAACGGCTTGGGCTGGGTGCTCGTGCATGTAAGGCGTCGGGCGCGGGTCGCTCCGATTGCGCTTGCGGCGTGTGTCGCTCGCGAGGCATGCGCGGCGTTTGGGAGCTCGGCTCACCCGCAGCGATTGACGCCCTGCGGGTCGCATGCGCAGCTCACGGCGCACAGCGTTCCGCTTGGCTGTTGCTCGCCGTTCCTGCACCTAGGTTTCCCCGCGGTGGTTTTCACTTATGTGAAAGGGACGCCGATGTACGGGCTTAAAACCGAGAGCAGCTTCGATGCCGCTCATTTCCTCACCGACTATCACGGCAAATGCGAGAATCTCCATGGCCACCGCTGGCGTGTGGTTGCCTATTTGGAGCAGGAAGAGCTGCAGGTGCAGGGCACGCACAAGGACACGTGGTGATCGACTTCGCCGACTTCAAGGGCGCTCTGCGCGACCTGACCGAAGCCTTCGACCACTCGTTTGTGGCGGAAGAAGGCTCGCTTGCTTCCGATACGCTCGCGTGCCTCGAGCGTGAGGGATTCTCGCTTTCGGTCGTTCCCTTCCGCACGACGGCGGAAAACTTCGCCCGCTATTTTTACGGGAAACTGGCGGACGCGGGATTCCCCGTTTCGCAGGTTGACGTGTACGAAACCCCAACAACTGCGCGATCTACCGTGGCTAGCGATTGGGATATTGTGGGAACCGCAGACGCAGGCAGCAGGCGTGTCGGGGCGCGATGTCGCACATGGGTCGGCCGCACCTGCGTCCCTCGAAGCGAGCGCGGATTGCACGTTTCCTGTTGCCGAGCGCTTCGTCAGCGTGAATGGGGAGGGCGCGCTGCGGGCAAACTCGCCGCCTTCATCCGCTTCACGGGGTGCAACCTGGCGTGCTCGTACTGCGACACCATGTGGGCAAACGCGCCCGCTGCCGCGGAATGCGCCGAGCGCGTATCGGTCGCGGACCTCGTCGCGTGGGCGCGCGAGACGCGAGTGGAGTGCATCACCCTCACGGGCGGCGAGCCTGCGCTGCAGCCTGAGCTTCCCCGCCTCGTGCGCGCGCTGCTTGCCGGTTCCCCGGCCCCCTCGGGCGCGGGCTTCGGGTGGAAATCGAGACGAATGGTGCCGCTGACCTGTGCGAACTCGCAAGCTTGCGCGAGGAGTGCGCGTCGCTTCCCGGCAGCCTCACGTTCACGGTCGATTGGAAGCTCCCCGCAAGCGGTATGGAAGATCGCATGCTGCGCGAGAACTTCGTGCTCCTCGATGCACGCGACACCGTGAAGTTCGTTTGCGGCGGGGAAGGCGACCTGGTCCGCATGCTGGAAGTGTCGCGCGAGCTGGGTCTTCCCAATCGCGTGCCGGTGTATTTGGTTCCCCCGTGTTCGGACGCCTCGACCCTGCGCGCATCGTAGATTTCATGCAAGACAACAACCTCACCTGGGCCACCGCGCAGCTGCAGCTGCACAAGATTATCTGGCCGGGTGTCGAGAAGGGAGTGTAGCCTGGTGGCCACTATCGAAGAGAAGGCGCTCGTTTTGTGCTCGGGCGGCGTGGATTCGACCACGCTGCTTGCCATGGCCGTTTCGCGCTACGGCGCCAAGAATGTGTACGCGCTTTCCATTTCCTATGGTCAGCGTCATAACAAGGAAATCGAGAGCGCGAAGGCGGTTGCCGCGCATTACGGTGTGGAGCAGCGCTTCTTGGACTTGGGGGCTATCTTCGCCGACAGCGATTGCAGCCTGCTCTCGCATTCCTCGCAGGACATTCCCGAGGAAAGCTACGCCGACCAGCTCGCCGAAAGCGATGGCAAGCCAGTGAGCACCTACGTTCCCTTCCGCAACGGGCTCTTCCTCTCAGCGGCGGCTTCGATGGCGCTCTCGCTCGGGTGCGGCGCGATTTACTACGGCGCGCACCACGACGACTGGGCGGGCAACGCCTATCCCGATTGCTCGCGTGAGTTCGTCGACGCGATGAACAGCGCGATTGTGGAAGGAACGGGCGGCGAGCTGCATCTTTGCGCGCCGTTTGTGGAAATGTCGAAGGCCGATATCGTTGCGCGCGGCATTGAGCTGGGCGTTCCCTACGAGCTCACCTGGAGCTGCTACGAGGGCGGCGACTATCCGTGCGGCGCGTGCGGGACGTGCCTCGACCGCAACCGTGCGTTCGAGGCGAACGGGATGCGCGATCCGCTGCTCGACAGGCTCGACGCTGAGCGGGCGGCAGCAAACGCGGAAGGGGAGGAATAGCATGACGAACATGATGGGCGCGATGGACGCGATGGACGCGACGAACGCGGCGAACGAGAAACCGCAGCGCGAGGGGACCGACGACCTGTCGCTTTTGGGCAACCAGGGGGTGCGCTACCCTCAGACCTACGACCCGAGCGTCCTCGAGACATTTGAGAACAAGCACCCGGGCAATGACTACTTCGTGAAGTTCAACTGCCCCGAGTTCACTAGCCTGTGCCCGATCACGGGGCAGCCCGACTTCGCCACGATCTACATCGCCTACGTGCCAGGCGAGCGCATGGTCGAGAGCAAGAGCCTGAAGCTGTACCTGTTCAGCTTCCGCAACCACGGGACTTTCATGAGGACTGCGTGAACATCATCATGAAGGACCTCATCAAGCTGATGGATCCGAAGTATATCGAGGTCTGGGGCAAGTTCTTGCCGCGCGGAGGCATCTCGATCGACCCGTATTGTAACTACGGGAAGCCAGGCACGCGTTGGGAGGACGTGGCCTGGGAGCGCCTGTCTCACCACGACCTTTACCCCGAGAAGGTGGACAACCGCTAAAGGGGCGCGCGGGTAGGGGGCACGAGCGGGCGATGCGCACGGCCTGCGGCGACTCGCGACCCGACCTGCGGGCTGGCTTGCTGCCACGACCGCGCCCCGCGACGTCGCTTCGCCCTCTGTACAACACGAGCACGAGGGGCCGCCTGTAGCTCGAAGCTGCAGGCGGCCCCTCGTTTATTAGAGTCCAAACTGTCGTGCGACTACTTCACCGCGTCAAAGCCCTGCTCAAGGTCGGCCAAGATGTCCTTGATGTTCTCGGTGCCGATAGACAGGCGAATCGTCGTGGGGGAGATGCCCGCGGCCTCAAGCTCCTTGTCGGTCAGCTGCGAGTGGGTGGTCGACGCCGGGTGGATGACGAGGCTCTTTACGTCTGCCACGTTCGCGAGCAGGCTGAACAGCTTCAGGCTCTCGGTGAACTTGCAAGCGGTCTCGGCCGTGCCCTCGATCTCGAACGTGAAGATGGAAGCAGCTCCGTTGGGATAGTACTCGTCGTAGAACCTCCTTCGCGCGGCCGGTCGAAAGCGATGGGTGGTTCACGCGCTCGACCTGCGGGTGGCTGTTCAGGAAGTCGACGACCTTAAGCGCGTTCTCGACGTGGCGCTCGACGCGCAGCGAGAGCGTTTCAAGCCCTGGAGCAGGATAAACGCGTTGAAAGGGGACAGCGTTGCGCCCTGGTCGCGCAGGAGCGTGGCGCGCGCCTTGGTGATATAGGCGGCCTCGCCTGCGGCTTCGGTGAACACAACGCCGTGGTAGCTCGGGTTCGGCTTCGCGACGCCGGGGAACTTGTCGGCGTTGCCAGCCCAATCGAACTTGCCCGCATCGATGATCACGCCGCCCATCGCCGTGCCATGTCCGCCGATGAACTTCGTGGCGGACGCGACCACCACGTCGGCGCCGTGCTCAATCGGGCGCAGCAGGTAGGGCGTCGAGAAGGTGTCGTCCACGACGAGCGGAAGATTGTGCTTGTGCGCGATGGCGGCCCAGCCCTCGATGTCGAGTACGTCGGAATTCGGGTTGCCGAGCGTCTCCGCGTAGAGGAGCTTGGTGTTGTCTTGAATAGCGGCTTCGACAGCGTCGAGGTCGGCAGGGTTCACGAACGTGGCGGAAAGTCCCTGTTCGGAAAGGGTGTGCTCGAACAGATTGAGCGTGCCTCCGTAAAGGTTGGTGGAGGAGACGATATGGTCACCAACCGTGGCGATGTTCTGCACGGCGATGGTGATTGCGGCCGAGCCGGTGGCGACGCCGAGCGCTCCGACGCCGCCCTCGAGTGCGGCGATGCGCTCCTCGAAAACGGAAACGGTGGGGTTGGTCAGGCGGGAATAGATGTTGCCCGGCTCAGTGAGTCCGAAGCGCCCGGCTGCGGTCGCGGCGTCTTTGAACACGAAGGAGGACGTCAGGTAGATCGGCACGGCGCGTGCATCGGTCGCAGGGTCGGGGTTTTCCTGTCCGGCGTGAATCTGCAGGGTCTCGAACGAGTAAGCGTTCTCTTTTTCAGACATGTCGTTATCTCCTAAAACGATTGCGATTGAATTCGCTAATTCATATAGCGGTGGTAGTTATACGTGGTAACGCCCACTTGGTCAATAGGCTTTCGGGGAAAATCGAAATATTTTCTACTGACCTGCTAAAACGTCGATAACCGTTTATCTATTGCATCGATAAGCGGCGGGGAAGGCGAATCCGCGGCTGATTGCCGAAAAACTGGCTTTCTCATCTTTGGGATTGGCATCAAACTGTTAAACAACGCTTTCACCTGCGTAAATTATTGTTTACAGAACTCGTTTCGCCAATTGTGGAGCTTGCGTGAAGGAAAGGATGGCGTTACTATGGATACCGTTTAGATTGAGCTTGACCGACAGACGCATTCGCGTCGCGTTTGAAAGAGGGGCCATCATGAATTTGAGCTTCATTCCCGACAATCCGGGGATTATCGCCGGCATCGTTGCCGTCATTGTCATCATCATCGTCGCGTTCATCGCGAAGGGCTTCATCGACGAGCTCAAGAAGAAGTAGCCGCATCGCGTTGGCGAGCGGTCTGGCAGGGCATCGACGGCATTGGCGTTCGAGCCGCAAGCCGCAATTGCGCCTGCGCGCAGGGGAGATGAGTGAGCCGCCGATTGTCGGTCGCATCGCGCCTGTGAGGCGGGCTGGCCGTCGGCCGCACCGCGTTGCCCCCGAACCCGTTCGGCGCGCGGCGACCGAGGCGCTCCTTCTTCCTGGGGCGCGCTTGCCGATGAAATTTGCGTATACGAGCACCTGTGGCGCCCCCGCTCGGGGGCGTCGCTTATTATAGTGAGGTTTCAGCGAAAGCACGGATTGCGTACTACCCGCAGTGGGGAATCCACGGGAAGGCGAGTATGTCCACGAATCGTCGAGGGCGAGGGGAAGCGCAGTTCAACGGGGGCACGCATATGCGTGCGACCGCTCCTGCACGCGCGGTTGCCCCTGCGCGGAAGCGGCGCTTCGGCCTTTGGACCGCGATCCTCATCGTGGCCATCGCGGTATTCCTTGCGGCCGTCTTCGCCTTGGGAAGCATCCTGCTCACTTATCACGAGGGCCAGAAATCCTACGACGATGTGGCCGATAAGGCGTTTTCTCTCTGACTCTGCGCTCTCCGACGCGTCCGGCGTATCGCTTGCCGACCTCACCGTCGATTGGGATGCCCTTCTCGCGATTAACCCCGACACGGTCGGGTGGATCTTCATTCCGGGCACGAACGTGAATTACCCCATCGTCCGCGCGCCCGAGTCGAATCCCGACAAGTACCTCACCATCGATTTCCAGGGAAATTCGGGCGGATGGTGGCTGCCTACCTACGGCACGCCGTATCTGCTGTCGTCGAACGCCGCCGACTTCTCGGACAAGAACAATATCGTGCAGGGCCATCACCTGCAGAATGGGGAAATGTTCGCCGCGATCGCCGATTTTGCCGACGCCGAGCAGTTCAACGAACATCGCACGGTGTATCTGCTCACCCCGAAGCGGCCTCGTGGCGCCTGCAGTCGGTGTCGCTTGTTCACTGCAGCGGGTCGGGTTTCATCGTGCAGACGAAGTTCGAAAGCGACGCCGCCTTCACTTCTTACGTTGCCGACAAGATTGACCGCAGCATCGTCGAGTGCGATCCGGCGGCGCCCGATGCGTCGGCCATTTCCCGCTTCTTCATGTTTTCCACCTGCGATAGCAACACGGATGCGCGCTACGTGCTGTGCTGCGTGCCGGTTGAATATGCCGCCGTCAATTCTTCTGGTACGGTGCCTGAAGGATCGGCCGCGAATAATACGAACAATGCGAACAACGCAAATGGCGACAGCGGTGGGATCAGCATGGTCGACCCCGCTACTGCCGCGACAATAGACGATGCAGCAAAGGAGATCGTTTCATGAGCACTTCGATACTGCCGGGCGAACGCCCCGACCGCCTCGAAGAGGAATGTGCCGTGTTTGGCGTCTTCGCTCCTGGTGAGGACGTCGCGCGTATGACGTGCTTCGGCCTGCAGGCGCTTCAGCACCGCGGGCAGGAAAGCGCGGGAATCGCTGTGGGGGATGGCGAGACCATCATGGCTTCCAAGGACTTGGGCCTGGTCACACAAGTGTTTGACGAAGCGAGCCTCGCTGCGCTCACCGGCTTTGTGGCAGTCGGCCATGCCCGCTACTCCACTTCCGGCGCCGCGGCGTCGTGGGAAGCCGCTCAGCCTCACATCTCGGCGATCGACGAGACGCTCATCGCCCTTGCCCACAACGGCACGCTCGTGAACACGAACAGCCTGCGCGCCCGCCTGATCGACGACGGCATCCAGCTTCGCTCGGGAACCGACTCCGAGGTGGCGGCGAAGGCGATTGGCGACATTACCAAGAAGACTCATCACCTGCGCGAGGGCATTCGCTTCGCCATGGAGCACCTGAAGGGCGCCTACGCCATGGTGCTGGCAGCCCCGATTGCCTGTACGCGTTCCGCGACCCCAACGGCATCCGCCCGCTGTGCATCGGCCAGCTGCCCGACGGCCGCGGCTGGGTGGTTTCCTCCGAGACCTGCGGGAACCGATATCGTGGGCGCCGAGTACGTGCGCGACGTCGAGCCCGGCGAGATCGTGCGCTTCAGCAAGCAGGGCGTCACGTCTGAGCAGGGCGTTCCCGCCGGCCGCCGCGCGAGCTGCATCTTCGAGTACGTGTACTTTGCCCGCCCTGACTCGGTGATGGACGGTCAGTCGGTCTACCAGGCCAGGCGCAACATGGGCCGCATCTTGGCGCGCGAGGCTCCGGCCGACGCTGATCTGGTGCTCGGCGTGCCCGACTCGGGAATCCCCTCGGCCATGGGCTTCGCCTTCGAGAGCGGCATCCCCTACGCCGACGGCATCGTGAAGAACCGCTACGTGGGCCGCACGTTCATCCAGCCGACGCAGGCCATGCGCCAGCTGGGCATTCGCCTGAAGCTGAACCCGCTGCCGAGCGTCATCTCGGGCAAGCGCCTTGTCGTGATCGATGACTCCATCGTGCGCGGCAACACCTCCAAGAAGCTCATCGAGATGCTGCGCCAGGCGGGCGCCACCGAGGTCCACATGCGCATTGTGAGCCCTGAGGTGCTCTGGCCGTGCTTCTACGGCATCGACACCGACACGCGCGACCAGCTCATCGCTGCGAACATGACCAACGATGAGATGTGCGAGTGGATGGGCGCCGACTCACTCGCGTTCATCAGCCTGCCCGGCCTGCGCGAGTCGCTTCCCGACGTGCGCGAACCTGGCTTCTGCGAGGCGTGCTTCTCGGGCGACTACCCCGTGGAGATTCCGCCCTCCACGGCCAAGAAGAGCTTCATGACCAAGGCGGATTTCGCCGCAGAGTACGCGCGCGAGAGTGAGAAAGCTGAGAAAACCCAGGTCACCCTGTAGTTGCTTGCAGGATGGGAACTTTTACGAGAAGGAGCGAAAAGTGAGCGAGGAAATCACCTACGCGGCGGCGGGCGTTGACACGGCCGAGGGGCGCGCGTGCCGTTGACGCGATCAAGGAAACCGTGCATTCCACGTATCGCCCCGAGGTGGTGGGCGACATCGGCGGCTTCGGCGGCCTGTTTTCCATCGCGGCGGCCAAGGACATGGCAGATCCGCTGCTCGTGTCCGGCACCGACGGCGTCGGCACGAAGCTCAAGGTGGCGCAGCTGGCCGGCAAGCACGGCACCGTGGGCATCGACCTGGTCGCCATGTGCGTGAACGACATTCTGGCGTGCGGCGCCGAGCCGCTGTTCTTCTTGGATTACATCGCGATCGGCAAGCTGCGCCGCGAGCATGTGGCGGAAGTCGTGGCGGGCATCGGCGAGGGCTGCCGCCAGGCGGGCTGCGCGCTCATCGGCGGCGAGATGGCTGAGCACCCCGGTGTTATGGACCCTGACGATTACGACCTGTCCGGCTTCACGGTGGGCGTGGTCGACCGCCCGAAGATGCTCGATCCCGAAAGCGTGCGCGAGGGCGATGTGCTCATCGGACTTGCGTCGTCGGGCTTGCACTCCAATGGCTACTCGCTCGCGCGCAAGGTGTGCGTGGAGGGGAAGAGCACCGAGGAGCTTTTTGGCCCCCGTTGACGCGCTCGACGGCAAGTCGGTGGGCGAGGCGCTGCTCACCCCGACGCGCATCTACGTGAAGCAGGTGCTCTCCGTGCTCGCCGAGTGCCCCAAGGCCGTGCGCGCGCTTGCGCACATCACGGGCGGCGGTATCACCGAGAACCTCAACCGCGCGCTGAATTCACAGGTGAACACCCAGGTTGATCTGGGCACGTGGCCCGTTCCCGCCATCGTGAAGTACGTGTGCGAGGCAGCCAATCTCTCTGAGGGCCAGGCGCTCAAGACTTTCAACATGGGTGTCGGCATGGTCTTGATCGTCGACCCCGATCGCGCTGATGAGGTCGAGGCCGCGCTTGCGAAGGCGGGCGAGACCACCTATTGCGTCGGGCGCATCGTCGCCGGCGCGGGCGAAGTGGGTACACGGGCGAGGGAAACCTGTACGGTTACGAAGGGTAACTCTCTTGCTTGCCTGCTGATGGGAGGCAGGCCCGCTGCAGGGCGAGCTGAAGCGCTGCACGTGCCCATGTTCGGCACGCGCAGCGGCGCTTGCGGCACGTGCTCCCAGCTATCCAGATCTCACCCGTGATGCTTTTCGTTAAGCCTAGTGTGTAGGTGGGCCTCGCCACGCAGACGTCGCTGCTCTCCACCACGATCACGATGCTCGCCGCGCCGCTCGGTGCGCTCCTCGGCGCAGGAATCTCCCAGGGCGCTGGCAAGCTCGTGAGCGTGGCCATGCCGTTCGCGGTGACGTGGCTGCTCGCGAACTTGCAGCCGAGCGTCATCTACTTCGCGATCGTCGTTATCGCGGTCGAAATGGCCCGAGACGCGCGCGAAGCGCTTGGGCTAGACGCCGTCACTGCGCTACAATAAGCGGCTGGCGCGCATGGGGCGCGTCGGGAAAGATAGGGAAATAAGCATTATGCCAGAGCAGAGCACGGGCGCCGCATCCGCGACGGCGCCTTCGCGCGAGCATTTCGCATCGCGTTTGGGGTTTATCCTCATCAGCGCCGGGTGCGCGATCGGACTGGGGAACGTGTGGCGCTTCCCCTACATCACAGGGCAGTACGGCGGCGCGGCATTCTTCCTCATCTACCTGGTATTCCTCGTGATTTTAGGGTTGCCTGTCATGGTGATGGAGTTTGCGGTTGGGCGCGCGTCGCAGAAATCGGCGGCGCAGGCGTTCGACAGGCTGCAGCCTTCGGGCGCGTGGCATTGGTTCTCCTGGTGGGGCTATATCGGCTGCACGGTGCTCATGATGTTCTACACCACCGTGTGCGGTTGGATGCTCTCCTATGTGCCGAAGATGGCGTCGGACGTGTTTGTCGGGGCGGACGCGCAGATGACAGCGGCCGTGTTCTCTGACACGCTCGCCGACCCTGTGGGGCTTATCGCGTGGATGGTGGTGGCGGTCGTGGTCGGTGCGGTTGTGTGCGGCATGGGCCTGCAGAAGGGCGTCGAGCGTATCACCAAGTGGATGATGGCGACGCTGTTCGTGGTTATGCTCGTGCTGTGCGTGCGTGCGGTGACGCTGCCGGGCGCGGGGAGGGCATCGCATTTTACCTCGTGCCCGACTTCTCGCGCCTGTTCGCGGGCGTGACGCCAGCGGAGCAGTGGGCAACGTTCAGCGATGCGGTGTTCGCCGCTATGGGGCAGGCGCTCTTCTCGCTTTCGCTCGGCATGGCCTCAATGGAGATCTTCGGGTCCTACATCGGGCGCGAGCGCAGCCTCACCGGCGAGGCCATCTCGGTGACCGCGCTCAACACCGTTGTCGCCGTTCTGGCGGGCCTTATCATCTTCCCCGCATGCTTTGCCTACGGAGTAAGTCCTGATCAGGGGCCGTCTCTTGTGTTCGTGACACTGCCTGTGGTGTTTGGGCAGATGCCTTTGGGCAACGTGTGGGGCGCGCTGTTCTTCGTGTTCATGAGCTTCGCCGCGCTTTCGACGGTGATTGCCGTGTTCGAGAATCTCATCAGCTGGTCGATCGACAAGTGGGGCATCACCCGTCGCCGTGCTGCCGCGATCACGGGCATTCTCGTTCTTGTGCTGTCGCTGCCGTGCGCGCTCGGGTTCAATGTTCTTTCGGGCGTGACCGTCCCGGCGGTCGGTGACATCCAATCGATCGAGGACTTCATCGTGTCGAACAACCTGCTTCCCTTAGGCGCGCTGTTTTTCGTGCTGTTCTGCACGACGCTCAGGGGCTGGGGCTGGGATGGCTTTCTCGCCGAGGCCAACGCGGGCAAGGGCGTGCGCTTCCCGTCGTGCGCTCGCCTGTGGCTGAAGTACGGGATTCCGGTGCTGATCCTCGTCATCTTCGTTTTGGGGTACGCCCCGAAGATCGCGGCATGGACAGGGCTTGTCGGATAGTTTTTGGGATGCGCGACTATCGCGGGAAGAGGGCTTCCGACCTGCGTGTTTTTGTCGAGCTGCGGGCTTCGCTTCCCGTGGTTCCTGGGGTAGAACACCTCGCCGAGGTACAAGCTCTCGAAGGAGGTGACGCTCTTTCTCGGTTTCGGTTCGCCTGCTGGATGAGGTCCGCCGAATGCGCGGCGGCTCGCGGCTCGATCTCGGTTCGCCTGCGCGGGAGAACCTGCCGGATGCGTTCTTTCCCGATTTCTGCCTTTCGGGACAAAAAGGTCCGATATGTGAGTCGCCGCGGCAATCCGCAGGTTTTCCCCGAGTGGCTTGAAAGAGAAAGCCCAGGTCGCAAATCGGCGGGAACGCGAGTCGGGCATCGCGCCGCCCGACGTCGCTCACATATCGTCCGATTTTGTCCACGACGACCCGATTTTCGTGAAGAAGGCCCTCGCGATGGCGTTCGGCGTCGGTAGCGCGAAGGTGATCATGGCGTTCGACCCTGGCAGCGCTATGACGATCACGGCGCTCGGTTTCCTCATGGTGACCGATTTCCTCACGACGATCGGCTTCAACGTGTTGAACGCGTCCGTCATCGGCGTGAACGCCGGCGAGCTGTTCTCGACGAAGTACCGCTTCCGCGGCGCAGGAATCTCCCAAGGCGACGGCAAGCTCGCGAATGTGGCCATGCCGCTCTCGGTGGCGAAGTTACTCGCGAACTTGTAGTCGAGCGCCATCTACTTCGCGATCGTCGGCATCGTGGTAGTCGCCGCGATCGTCGTTGTTGCGGGGGCTCGAGATGCGCGTGAAGCGACTGGGCTAGGTGAAGCTCTGCTACTGAAGCGGATTAGCTGACGCAGAGCGTCCCGTTCGATGTTGATTTCTGAAAAGGGGCTATTCTATCTGCACACAATACCATGCGCTTCCTGGATGGGATGCGCCCTTCTCCAACGAGCATTGCGGTAGAAGACAAGAAGGTGATTTCCGATGGGCACTCTGAATCTCACGCGTGAACAACGGCATGCGGTTGACGTAGCATCGGACTTGGGGAATATCAAGAACCCTACGGCAATCTCTGGACCTGCTGGTAGTGGAAAGACCCTTGTGGCGGCTGTAGCTGCCGAGCAGCTGGCCTCCCAAGGAACGCTATTCGAAGATACGGCCGATGAGCGTGTTTATCTTGTCACGTATACAAATGGCTCGTTAATTACGTTTCAAGGCAGCTGCCTGATATTATCGGTAGCGAAACGGCTCACGTCGCCGTAAGAACGGTTCATGCATACTTGAAAGCGTTTCTTGAGAAAAATAATTTTGAAAAATATCGTTACGTTGATGGGGAGGAGCGGCGCTCTCGTTTCGTAAAGCGATATATCGACAAACACGAGGTTGAACTATCCTTATCCGGCTGTCTTGCAGACGTGGCTTTTCTTGACGAAGAAATTGGTTGGCTTTTGGGGCAAGGCATTCGAAGCCTCAATAGATATCTTGAGGTCAAGCGTGTCGGTAGGCGTACTCGCCTCTCGAGTGATCAGCGAAAACAAGTTTTCACTATCTATAAAGCTTATATGGCAAGTCTTGCCGATCTTTCCGACTCAAAGCAAAAGGTCTTCGACTTCGACGATATTGGCAATCAAGTTCTGAACTATTGCGAGCACCGTGAATGTAAGCCGATAGCGGCGCATCTCGTGATTGATGAGGTTCAAGATCTTTCCCATCACGTGGATTAAGGCTTTGCACAGGACAGTTTCGGGAAAAGTTGTTTTTACAGGCGATACGAACCAGTCGATTTACGGACGTGGGTTTACTTGGCAGGAGGTTACGGGGAAACGTGTTAGGCCAATTCGTCTGACTGAGGATTTTCGGAGTACGCAGCAAATTTATCTAGCCGCCCGATCGCTTATGGACTTTGGCATAAGATCGGATACGGAAATGGGACAACCTGCCCAGAAACGCCGTAATGGGCAAAAGCCACGGTTGATTTTCTGCAATGGACAGCAGTCTCAGCTCAATCGGATTCAAGAAACCATCGGCGCACTTCGCGCTGGCGATAGCAAATGCACAATTGCTATAGGCTCCCCTTGGAAGTCTGATGCTTTAGGCCGGCTTAAGTCTCGGGGTGTGACGGTGACGACCCTCCATTCCCTAAAAGGCCTAGAGGCCGATCGCGTGATTCTGGTCGATCTCGATGAGGGGAAGTTCAACTTTTCGAATGAGTTTACGCAAGAAGATACGAATCGCCATTTGCTCTATGTCGGCATGACTCGTGCGACAACGTCTTTGACAATGATGTCCGCTACTGATAACCCTTCGCGTACGCTTTACGAGCTTTCGTCGGATTTGATCGAGGTGGACGACAGCGATAATCCCAAGGCGCGTCAGGCTTTGGCGAAAAGACGCTCGGAGGAGGCTGTTAAAGCTCGTTGTAATTTTGAGCAGCTTGCGAAAGAAAAGGTCGAGAGCGACGAATCTCTTGAGCAGGCTACGCGAGATTTGGAAGAAGTTGCAGATTCTCCCTCTTCCAGTCGACACAAAGATGAATATATCGTCGAGCTTGAGCGGATGTTGGAGGAGGCTAAGCGGCGGGCGGCGAAGGCGGACGAAAGATTCCAGAGGCAGGAAGACGAGCTTCGCGTATATCGTGCGCGAGAGATAAGCGATAAGGTTGCGAGGGAACGAAGTGCTGCCGATGGGGAGGCCGTCCTTCTTTTGTTGATGACGCAAAGATTCTCATCCTTGGTCTTTCGTCGGGTGTAAAGCGAAAGGACTTGCCGGAATTTTCAATTCGGTAGGATTGCCCCGTGATGCTTTTGAGGCGTTAACATACGACGAGGTTCATAGTGGAAAGTTCGATCCTCGGCAGTTGATTGGCAGTATTCGGTATTCGGATATTTTCGTGGGTACCACTCCACACAAGGCGAAAGGAATTGGTGATTTCTCCAGTCTCGCTGAGTACCTTGAAAGCAACAAGGCAGATTTGCCAAAACTAACTTTCTTTGAGAATGAAGACGGTACTCTTAAAGCGATGTCTAAGACAGAGCTGAAAATAGCGTTAACGCAAAGCGATCTCTATGCCGCGAAAAAAGGGCATCGATTTGGAGTGAGGCGTTCCGTAACGAAAGAGAGCACTTCATGAGAATAAAGCCAAAGAGGGGCGGAGCGTACCTGGCAGGTCAAGGAAATTAAGACAGATTCTTCTTTTCAGGCGAGGCAGAGGCAAACGGCGAAAGATCGTGCGATGGCTCTATTTCTGAGGAAGTTCAGCCGATGCTCCCTCTCGCCTAATGAACTCCAAGGCCAACGCGTATACTATCTGACGATAACGATTCGAAGTGCTTGCTGGGTTTGACCCCCAGTCGAAAGGGCGGTTACGTGACCGACAAACTTAAGATTGGCGTGCTGCTTTCAGGCAGCGGAACGAACTTGCAGGCGATTATCGATGCGGCCGCCGAGGGCTTGCCCGTCGATATCGCGCTCGTCGTGTCGTCGCGCCCCGATGCGTACGGCATCGAGCGTGCTCATGCGGCAGGAATCCCCACGCTCGTGATGAATCGCGAGAAATACGCCGACGTGCTCGCCGCCGACGCGCAGATCGTCGAGGCGCTTCAGGAAGCGGGCGCGGAATACGTGGTCATGGCGGGCTACATGCGCAAGGTGACCTCCGTCATGCTCGACGCGTTCCCCAACCGCGTGCTCAACCTGCACCCGGCGCTCCTGCCGTCGTTCAAGGGCGCGCACGCCATCGCCGACGCGTTTAACGCAGGCGTGAAGGTGACGGGCGTCACGGTGCATTTCGCGAACGCCGATTACGATAAGGGCCCTATCGTTGCGCAGCGCGCGATTACAGTGGCAGAAAACGATACACTCGACACACTCGAGGCGAAGATCCACGATGTGGAACACGTGCTCTATCCCGAGGTCATCGGGCTGATCGCCGAAAGGGCGCGTCGCCGTCGACCCCTCCACGAACAAGGTTCACATCAGCTGATGGCAACTACGACGCCGGCCCTCTGCACCGGCGTCGTCAAGTGCGGCGCCGCCCCACGGCGACGTCGGGAACGCGACGCCTGCCCCAACACCGGCGTCGATGGCGCGACGCTTAAGACCCCTTAGCGCTGGCGTCGGGAAAACGGTTTGAAGAAAGGACAGCTCCATGAACAAGGCCGTGCTGCAATCCATCATCGATGACTTGAAGGCGGGTCGGACCCCGCTGCTTTCGACGGATGACTTCCCTGCTTTTCCGCAGAAGCGCTCGCGGGGAACAACCACGTTGCCCCGAATATCTCGACGTCATCGCGAAGAGCCTGACTGAGGCCGATATCCCCACGTTCGAGCGCGCCATTCGCGCTGTCGACGAGGGCGACCTGGCATGGCTCGGCTTCAAGGTGATACGACGCCGCCGAGGCGCAGAGAAACACCGACAATGAGGTCACCAAGAAGTACGGCGACCAGGGTTCCGCCGACGGCGAGCTGCTCGTCTTCTTCTGCAACGACGCGAAGGAAATCGTGTCCTCGCGCACGCCGAGCCCGCGCGATACGTTCCAGATGAAAGACGTCACGCGCGGCCCCTCGATGCACAACGAGCAGTTCGAGGGCCTGACCTGGCGCTCCGTTGCGCTGTTCGACCAGGTGCACGTGTGGCTTCTGGGTGCCTCCGACGTCGCGAGCGAGCTTTCCGCGCTCGCGACCCACGTCGGCTTCAAAGTGACGGTCGTCGACTACGACCCTGCCTACATCTCCGAGGAGCGCTTCCCCGACGCCGCACGCATCGAGCTTCCGGGCGACAACTTCGACGGCCTTGACGAGTACCACGCTGCGCCCGCCGATTACGTCTGCGTGCTCACGCGTGGGCACATGTTCGATCCCGAGTCGTGCGTGTGGGCGGTTCGCCACAACGTGCATTACGTGGGCATGATGGGCTGCAAGGGGAAGAACAACACGGTGCACGACCTCGTGACCTCGCGCGGCGTCACCGAAGAGCAGTGGGAATCCATCAAGCGCCCCATCGGTTTGAAGTTCGGCGCGAAGACGCCCGCCGAATTGGCGATCGCTATCGTCGCCGAGCCATCGACGTGCGCTACAAGGAGCGCTACAGTGATGAGGCCCGCGAAAGGCACGAGCAGTCGCTTGGTCGATAGCGACTCGTCCTCCTGTTTTGCGCGAGGTGTGCGCTGGGCGTGAGGCTGCGCACCCTTAAAAAGTTCCAATCCCTTGAGAGGAGAACATACATGGCTGATCCCAAGATCAAACGCGTCCTCATGTCGGTGACCGACAAGACGGGCGTCGTCGATTTCGCGCGTGCGCTGCATGACGAGTTCGGCGCGGAAATCATCTCGACGGGCGGTACCGCGAAGGTCATCGCCGAGGCGGGCGTTCCGGTGACCCCCATCGACGAGGTGACTCATTTTCCCGAGATGATGGACGGCCGCGTGAAGACGCTGCATCCGCGCGTGCATGGCGGCCTGCTCGCCAAGCGCGACAATCCCGACCACATGGCCCAGGCGGCCGAGCACGGCATCCAGATGATCGACATGGTGGTGGTGAACCTGTACGCCTTCGAGAAAACGGTGGAACCAGGCGCCGACTTCGACACCTGCATCGAGAACATCGACATCGGCGGCCCGTCCATGCTGCGCAGCGCCGCGAAGAACTTCGAGAGCGTGGCCGTGGTCACCGATCCCGAAAGCTACAACGACATCCTAGCCGAGATGCGCGAGAACGGTGGCGCCACGAAACGCTCGACCCGCGCTCGCCTGGCCCTGAACGTGTTCGAGACCACGAGGCTCCTACGATGGGGCCATCGCCGACTGGATGTTCGAGCAGCTCGCCGAGGAGGACGACTCCCTCGAAGCAGAGGGCGAAGGCGAGTTCCCCGACTACTACGACCTGTACATGGTCAAGCAGCAGGGGCTGCGCTACGGCGAGAACCCGCATCAGGAAGCCGCCTTCTACCGTCTGCCCGACTTCGAGAGCGAGCACAGCCTCGTGAACGCCGAGCAACTCAACGGCAAGGGCTTTCCTACAACAACATCCTCGACACCGACGCCTGCTGGTCGCTCGTGCGCGAGTTCGACGAGCCCGCCGTGGTCATCTTGAAGCACCAGAACCCGTGCGGGTCGGCCACTGCCACAAGCGTGGTTGCGGCCTTCGACAAGGCCTTTGCCTGCGATCCGAAGAGTGCCTACGGTGGAATTATTGCGGCAAACCGCGAGGTCACGAAAGACATGGTCGATCACATCAACGAGAACCATCTGTTCGTGGAGGTGCTCATCGCGCCCTCGTTCGCGCCTGACGCGCTTGAACTTCTGCAGAAGAAGAAGAACCTGCGTGTGCTCGCCACCGGCGGCGTCGACGCGCCTTCCGCGCTCGAGTTCCGCTCGGTCGACGGTGGCATCCTCGTGCAGGACGTCGACCGCGTCGCCGAGGACCCGGCCACCTTCACGGTGCCCACCGACCGCAAGCCGACCGACGAGGAGATGCACGAGCTGCTCTTCGCGTGGAAGGTGTGCAAGGGCGTGAAGAGCAACGCCATCCTCGTGTCACGCGACCATGCGGGCATCGGCATGGCCCCGGCCAGCCGAACCGCGTCGATTCCGCGCTCATCGCTTGCAAGCGCGCCCATGAGGCGTGCGAGCGCATGGGCGTGCCCGCGGAGGGCTTGGTGTGCGCGTCCGACGCGTTCTTCCCCTTCCGCGACAATGTGGACACGCTGTCTGGGTGGGGCGTGACTGCCATTATCCAGCCGGGCGGCTCTATCCGCGACGAGGAATGCATCCAGGCGGCCAACGAGCATGGCATCGCCATGGTCTTCACCGGGCATCGCCACTTCCGCCACTAGGGATAGGGACGAACCTCAACTGTGAAGTTCAGCATCAGAAATCTGCTGGTCGGCCTCGTGCTCATCATCGTGTTGGCGGTGGTGTTCTTGCGGGGCGACCAGTTGGCCGAGCTTGTCGAGACCATGCAGCGCGGTTCGACGATCCCGCTCGTCGCAGCCATTCTCACCCAGCTGTGCAAGTACGTCTCGCAGAGCTTTGCGTATTCGTCGTGCTTCCGCGCGGTGGGGAGCATATGGCCCCGCGCGCCACGCTGCCGCTCGTGTTCGGCACCTTTTTCATGAACACGATCGCGCCGTCGCTCAACCTGGCGGGCACCACGCTCGTGGTCGACGACGCGCGTCGCCGCGGAATCTCGCCTGGTAAGGCGACGTCGGCGGCGCTGCTCATGCAGATTACGATCGACGGCGCCTTCTGCACCATCATGATTCTGGCGTTTTAATCCTGCTGGTCACGGTGGGCCTTTCTCCCGTGTGGTTCCTTTTGGGCATGGTTGTGATGTTGCTCGTGGGCTGCATGATCGGCGTGCTCGTCCTGGGTCGCAAGCGCCCGGCGCTCATGCTGAAGATCCTGCGCCCCATCGAGCGGCTGGTGAATCGGGTTCGCGGCGTGTTTAAGAAGCCGCCTCTAAAACCCTGGGTCGAGAACATCGCCTCCACATTTTCCGAGGCGGCGGGCTTGATCGGCCACAGCCCGAAGCCCACGCTCAAGGCCTACGGGTGCTCACTGATCGCGTCGACGTGCGAGCTGAGCTGCTTCGCGCTCGTGGGCGTGTCGTTTGGCGTGACGGTTCTGAGGCTCTCATCTGCGGTTACGTGGTGGCGACGCTGTTCGCCATGATTTCGATTACGCCGCAGGGCGTTGGCGTCGTGGAGGCCGCGGTGGTCGTGGCGTTCACGATGTTCGGCGAGACGGCCGCAGCGGGCACGGCAATCGGCCTGGTGTATCGCGGCATCGTGTTCTGGATGCCGTTCTTGATCGGCGCCATCCTCATCCAGCGCACGAAGACCTTCCAGGGCGAGGGCAAGAAGGCCATGGAGGGCACCGAGAAGAACCGCCTGGAAGGCGCCGACAAGATGGCGAAGGAAATCGACGCAATGGTGCAGGCGGGTACCAGTGCCATTCCCCCGTGCCCGAGCGCGAGGAGTACGCAAGCGCCGCAGCGGCGCCGATCGCCCCTCGCGGGGAGATAGCCAGCGCATAGCGGGACAACTTATCAAGGAGTCTAAGGAGAGCCTTTCTGTGGATTTCAACAAGCTGCTGGGCATCACCTTTCCCGAGGCGAGCGCCACGTTCGTGCGGGCGGAGCTTCCCATCACCGACGCCATCCGCCAGCCGTATGGCTTTGTGCATGGAGGCGCTACGCTCACGCTGCTCGAAGCGGCGGCGAGTCTCGGTGCCGAGTTCCATACTGATTTATCGCGCGAGCTGCCCTTCGGGGTGAACGTGAATGTCACGCATCGCAAAAGCGGCGTCGACGGCACGTTGCACGGTGAGGCGGCGTTCGATCGCGAGGAGACGAGCTCTAAGGGCTACCGCAAGCTGTTCTGGAACGTCTGCGCGCGCGACGATGGGGGCGAAGTCATATCGGAAGGCGTCATCTTGTGCGTGGTCGTGCCGCAGCGCGTGACGATCGACAACCCGCATCTATCGACCGCACCCGCTCTTTCTCGCTAGGCCAATAAGCTCGCGGGCGGCGCGCCTGCCTAGGTAAACAAGCTCGCGGGCGGTGCGCCTGCGAGCAGAACTTGCATCTTCGCCTGCGGCGCGCTTGCGGGCAGAACTTGCATCTTCGCCCGCGCGCGCCGGCATCGCGGCGAAGGAGCTTTCTCTTCTCATAAAAAAAGGGCTTGCCAAGTGAAGCCGTTATGGTAATATATCGTTTGCTGTCGCAAACAGCACTTCGGGATGTGGCTCAGCTTGGTAGAGCGCTGCGTTCGGGACGCAGAGGCCGCAGGTTCAAATCCTGTCATCCCGACCATCGAATGCGAAACGGTGGTCTCTTCGGAGGCCGCCGTTTTTCTTTTCTGCGGGTCGGTTTGCATATGTTAATTCTGTCCATCTACGCCGTTTTTCCCCAGTTGTGATACCCTTTCTGCTCAGCGCAAGCACTGCATTCATGTGCGATTTCGTCGCATACAGGAACGTATTTGGAGGAATGTATGAAGATCTTTTGGTATGGGCACTCCGGAATTGCTCATCATCCTTGCGGTCATCCTGCTTATCTTCGGGCCGAAGAATCTCCCGAAGCTCGGTAGCGCTCTCGGCAAGACCGTGAAGAACCTGCGCGACGGCATGGGCGCTGGCAAGAAGGACAAGAAGGAAATCGAAGAGGCTGAAGACGAGGAAGAAGTCGAGGAAGTCGAAGAGGAAGAAGCGCCCGCAAAGAAGACCGTGAAGAAGACGGTCAAGAAGAAGAGCGAGTAACACTCATCCATATCGATGGATTTGCGGCGCGCGCAGCGGTAAAGGCGTGCGCCGCATTCGTATGTTTATTCCCAAGTAATCGGGATTGAACGGGGAAAAACGGTGCATCAAGCGATGCGCCGCTTCGTGTTTTTGAAGGGACTGACCATGGCAGACAGCAATTACATCCTGACGCCGGAGGGCCGCCAGAAGCTTGAAGAGGAGCTTCACTACCTCGAGACCGAGAAGCGCGCCGAAGTGGGCGAGCGCATCAAGGTTGCCCGCGAGTTCGGCGACATCTCCGAGAACTCCGAGTACGACGACGCTAAGAACGAGCAGGGCATGATGGAGGCGCGCATCGCCGAAATCGGCCGCATTCTCTCCGAAGCGACTGTCGTCGAGGCGCCGAAGCGCTCCTCGAAGGTGACTATCGGCTCCACTGTCACCGTCGACATGGGCGGCCGCGAGCGTGTCTTCACCATCGTGGGCGGCGCTGAGGCCGACGTGGCAGCCGGCAAGATCTCCAACGAGTCTCCTGTTGGCGCGGCGCTTCTCGGCAACAAGAAGGGTGACGAGATCGAGACCACCGGGCCCCACTGGCCGCGTCATCAAGATGACGATTCTAAAAGATCGAGCACTAGGATTAGCATGGCTGAAGAAACTACCAAGCAAGTAATTGAAGACGACCCGATCGAGGTTCGCAAGGCGAAGCGCGCGGCGCTTATCGAGGCTGGGGAGAATCCCTACGGCCACGCGTTCCATTACACGCATCACCTGACCGACCTCGACGAGAAGTACGCCTCGCTCGAAGACGGCGCCTCCACTGAGGACGAGGTCGATGTGGCGGGCCGTATCATGGCCAAAGCGCGTCCAGGGCAAGATCGCGTTCTTCGAGTTGCGCGACGCGACGGGCGACATCCAGCTGTTCTGCCGCATCAACGCACTCGGCGAGGAAGTCTTCGCTGCAATGAAAGACCTCGACGTGGGCGATTGGATCGGCGTACAGGGCACCATGATGCGCACGAAGCGCGGTCAGCTGTCCGTTGCCGTCACGGGCTACGAGCTTTGTCCAAGTCGCTGCGCCCGCTGCCGGAGAAGTTCCACGGCCTGGCCGACAAGGAGACGCGCTATCGCCAGCGCTATGTCGACCTGGTTATGAACCCCGAAGTCAAAAGCATGTTCGAGAAGCGTTTCAAGATTGTGGCCGCCATCCGCCGCTATATGGAGGACCAGGGCTTCTACGAGGTGGAAACGCCGTTTCTGCATCCTATTCTGGGCGGCGCGAACGCGAAGCCGTTCGTTACGCACTTCAACGCGCTCGACCGTGACTACTTCCTGCGCATCGCGACCGAGCTGCCCTTGAAGCGCCTGCTTGTGGGCGGTTTCGAGAAAGTTTTCGAAATCGGTCGCCAGTTCCGCAACGAGGGCATGGACCCGTACCACAACCCCGAGTTCACCACGATGGAGGCCTATCAGGCGTTCTCCGACCTCGACGGTATGATGGAGATGGCTCACGCAGGGCTTCATCCAAGCCGCCGCCATGGAGGCGTGCGGTACGCTGCAGGTTACCTACCAGGGCACCGAGATTGACCTGTCGGGTGAATGGCGCCGTGCGACCATGATGGAGCTCGCGAGCGAGCATGCGGGCGAGGAAGTGTCCTTCGACCGCACGCGCGAAGAGCTCGTCGCCATCCTGGAGAAAACGGCGGCCATGCGGAAGATGCATGGGGCAAGGGCAAGCTCATCAGCGAGATCTTCGAGGCTGTTGCCGAGGAGAAGCTCGTGCAGCCCACCTTCGTGTGCGACCATCCGCTCGAGATTTCCCCGCTTGCGAAGAAGAAGGCTGACAACCCCGAGCTCACCGAGCGATTCGAGCTGTTCATCTGCGGACACGAGTACGCCAACGCCTTCAACGAGCTGAACGACCCCGTTGACCAGGCCGAGCGCTTCCGCGAGCAGGTCGAGGCGAAGGATATGGGCGACGACGAGGCAATGGGCTACGACGCCGACTACATCCGCGCGCTCGAGTACGGCATGCCCCCTGCGGGGGGCTGCGGCATCGGCATCGACCGTTTGGCCATGCTGCTCGCCGACGCCGCATCCATCCGCGACGTGCTGCTTTTCCCGCATATGAAGGATGAGGCACCTTCGAGCGGTAAGGCTGCTGCTGCGGCTGCGGCGGCGCGCGCTGCGAAGGCGGAGGCTGCTGAGGCAGCGTCCGAGCCCGAGTCGATTGACTTCTCGAAGGTGGTTATCGAGCCGCTGTTCGAGGAACAGGTCGACTTTGACACCTTCAGCAAGTCAGACTTCCGCGCTGTTAAGGTGAAGGAATGCGTCGCCGTGCCTAAGTCCAAGAAGCTGCTGCAGTTCACGCTCGACGACGGCACCGATGCTGACCGCGTCATCCTGTCCGGCATCCATGCGTACTACGAGCTCGAAGAGCCTTCGTCGGCAAGACGCTCATCGCGATTGTGAACCTGCCGCCGCGCAAGATGATGGGTGTCGAGTCCTGCGGCATGCTGCTTTCCGCCGTGCACGGAGAAGGTCGAAGGCGACGCCACCGAGGAGCGCCTGAACCTGCTCATGGTAAGCGACCGCATCCCGCAGGTGCGAAGTTGTACTAGGCGTTTACCGACTCGCAAAGTCTTGAAGGGCCGTCTGGACAATGTCCGGGCGGCCTTCTTCATGTCGAGGTCATCTCGGGTTATGGCTTTGATGCGCCCGAACCGCCTTCGGGTTGTTTGGGTCTTGTTGATTTGCTTCGGGCTGCTTTCTGTATTATGTATACGGACTTTCTCTGCATTAGCACTCACTTGACAAGAGTGCTAGTATGAATCGCAAACAAACGACCTTGTGAGAAACGAGGATACATGTCATTCGACAAGTTCACTGACAAGGCGCGCAAGGTGCTCGTGCTGGCGCAGGACGAGGCCCGCGGCCTTCACCAGCCCTATGTAGGCACCGAGCATATCCTGCTCGGGCTGATTCAGGAAAAAAAGAGGGCCTTGCCGCTCAGGCGCTCGAGCGTCTGAATATCAAATACGACGCGGTGGTGCAGGCCATCCGCCAGGTGGTGACTATCGACGAGAGCGCCGATGTGTCCGGGCACCTTTCCTTCACTCCGCGCGTGAAGCGCGTGCTCGAGAAACTCGCTGCGCGAGGCTATGCAGATGGGGCAGTCCTACATCTCGACTGAGCACCTGCTTTTTGGGCATCGTGCGCGAGGGCGAGGGAACGGCTCTCGACGTGCTCGGCCGCCTGGGCGTGAAGGGCGATGATATCCGCGGCGCCTTGAACGATCTGGTGGGGCAGCCCGGTCTATGCCGGCCGCAGCGCTTTCGATGCGATGGGGCCGTCCCCCGATAGCATGCTCAAGGAGTTCGGCACCGACCTTACTAAGAAGGCATCCGACGGCAAGCTCGACCCAGTCATCGGCCGTGCGGGCGAGATCGAGCGCGTCATGCAGGTGCTCTCGCGCCGCCAGAAGAACAACCCGCTGCTCATCGGCGGTTCCCCGGTGTCGGCAAAACCGCCGTCGTGGAAGCGGGCTCGCGCAGCTTATCGTCGCGAACCAGGTACCCGACCTTCTGCGCAACAAGCGCCTGTTCACGCTTGACGTGTCTGCGCTTGTGGCGGGCAGCAAGTATCGCGGCGAGTTCGAGGACCGTCTGAAGAAGTGCATCAAAGAGGTGCAGGACGCGGGTGACATCATCCTGTTCATCGACGAGATGCACACGCTCGTCGGCGCGGCTCTGCCGAGGCTCCATCGATGCGGCCGCTATCTTAAAGCCCCCGCTGTCACGCGGCGAAATCCAGATCATCGGTGCTACCACGCTGGAGGAGTTCCGCAAGCACTTGGAAAAAGATTCCGCTTTGGAGCGCCGCTTCCAGCCCATCACCGTCGGCGAGCCCCAACGAGGAGCAGGCCATCCGTATCCTGGGCGGCCTGCGCGATCGTTATGAGGCGCACCATCAGGTGCACTTCACCGACGAGGCGCTCCAGGCAGCCGTGGAGATGTCTGACCGCTACATCCAGGACCGCTTCCTGCCCGACAAGGCCATCGACGTGATCGACGAGGCCGGCGCGCGCATGCGCATCCGCAACATGACGCTGCCCAAGGAGCTGCGCGATTTGGACGACAAGCTGCGCGAGGTCCGTTCCAAGAAGGACAAGGCCATCGGCGCGCAGGATTTCGAGACCGCAGCCGAGCTTCGCGACAAGGAAAGCAAGCTCAAGACCGAGCGCGAGCAGGCTGAAAAGAAGTGGGAGGAAGATACCTCCAAACAGGTGTCCCAGGTCACGGTGAAGGACATCGCTGACGTGGTTTCCATGACCACGGGCGTGCCGGTTTCCAACTTGACTGAGGCCGAGACCGAGAAGCTCCTTCGCATGGAAAGCGTGCTGCACGAGCGCGTCATCGGCCAGGACGAGGCCGTGACGGCGCTCTCGAAGGCCATTCGCCGCAGCCGCGCGGGCTTGAAGGACCCGAAGCGCCCAGCGGGCAGCTTCATCTTCTTAGGGCCTTCCGGCGTGGGCAAAACCGAGCTTTCCAAGGCGCTCGCCGAGTTCCTGTTCAATTCCGAGGACGCGCTTTTGAGCTTCGACATGTCCGAGTACATGGAAAAGCACAGCGTGAGCCGTCTGGTGGGCTCGCCCCCGGGCTATGTCGGCTTCGACGAGGGCGGCCAGCTTACGAAGGCCGTGCGCCAGAAGCCGTACTCGGTCGTGCTCTTCGACGATCGAGAAGGCGCATCCCGACGTCTTCAATATCCTGCTGCAGATTCTCGAGGAAGGGCGCCTGACCGATGCGCAGGGCCGCACCGTCGACTTCCGCAACACGGTCATCATCATGACGTCGAACGTCGGTGCGCGCGAGATTGCGCAGACGACGCCGCTCGGCTTCTCCGGAAGCGATCATGCGGGGCTTTCCGACAAGGAGATCAAGAGCCGTGTGATGGCCGAGATGAAGAAGCTGTTCAGGCCCGAGTTCTTGAACCGCATCGACGAGATTATCGTGTTCAAGTCGCTCACCGACGAGCAGATCGCCCAGATCGTCGACCTTATGGTGGCCGATTTGCGTGAGCGCATGATCGCGCAGAACATGTCGATCAATCTGACGCCCGCGGCGACGAAGCTCATCGCGAAGGAGGGCACCGACACGACGTTCGGCGCCCGTCCGTTGCGCCGCGCGATTCAGCGCTTGCTGGAGGATCCGCTTTCCGAGCAGATTCTGGAAGGCAAGTGGCAGAGCGGTTCCATCGTGGATGTGGACGTGGACGAGTCCGGCGAGAACCTCGAATTCAAGCAGGGGTCGGGCGTCGTTCCCGCGCCGCGCAAGCGCGACAGCATCGCGCGCGATGCCGAGCTGCTGCTGACGAACTACGACTTGGGCCACGCTGGCTTGCCGAGCGCGGGAACTCAGGCGGCGGCACGGCATCGGGCGGCGCCGCAGACTAGCGCACGAGTCCCCCCCCAAGCGGGCTGGGCGGCGTGCGCGTGCGTGCTTGCGAACGCCACGCTGCGAGCGCATGGCAAACTCATCAGGCGGGCACCTATATTGAACTGCCTCCCATTTCTGCAGTGAACCCCTATAGTTGGACAGACAATGCTCTGCTTCTTCTTTAGGGGTCTTCTGCGTAAGGAGGTTGATTTGCTGAGCAAGGATTACTCTGCCGAGTTCAAACAGCGCTTTGCGGACAGCTACGCCGATGGCGCGACCATCAACTCGTTCTGTTGACCGCGAAGTTGGTGGACAGCTACATCCGAGCGGGGTTGCCTACCCGCGCGACCTTCCGCCCGCGCTCCCGCGCCTCGCATCCCGCCCGCGCCCGCGCTCCCGCGCCCCGCACCTCGCGCGACCTCCCGCCCGCAGCCTGCCACCGTTCGCGCCCCACATCCTGCGCCAGCGCCCGCGCTCAGCCCGTAGCCTCTTTCAACTTGTTATGCGGAATGTCTCCGCTCGCTCGCTGCTTGCCGTAAAATAGCACGCAAACGATGCGCCGGATTGCCGGCGGCGCGCTCGCGCTCGCATCTTCGCGACCCGACGAACAAGGGAAGGACTCTCATGTCGAAAACGATCGACCCCATCTACACGCCCTCCGTGCTCGATGTGCCGGACACGATGTTCGATGACCTCGACTTCGATGCGCTCACGAAAACGGTGTGCGGCTTGCAGGGCGTTGTCGACCCCAAGCCGAAGACGGCCGCCATCATCCTGGCGGGCGGTTCGGGCGAGCGTTTCGGTCGCGAAGGCGGCAAGCAGCTCGTCGAAATCGCCGGGAAGCCCATTCTCACCTGGTCGGCAGAGGCGTTTGACGCCGTGGGCGACGTGGGGCTCATCGTCATCGTGTGCCCCGAGGACCGCCAGGAGGAATACCTCAACCGCGCAATCAACCCGTTCCCGTTCGTTACGCCCATCGTGGTCGCGCCCTCGGGTCCTTCGCGTCAGGAGTCGGCGTTCTCCGGCCTCGAGTACGTCACCGACGAGTACGATTACGTCGTCTTGCACGACGGCGCACGCCCGCTCGTTTCTCCCGAGCTCATCTTGCACACCATCAATACTTGCAAAGGCAATATCGACTGCGACGGCGTTATCGTGGGACACCCCGCGGTCGATACGTTGAAGATTGTGGAAGACGGCGTCATCATGGGCACGCCTGACCGTCGGGTGTTCTGGGATGCACAGACGCCGCAGGTCTTCCGTACGGGAATCTATCGCCGTGCGCATGCGAGCGCGCTTTCCGATGGCTTCGTGGGCACCGATGACTCGTCGCTTATCGAGCGCCTCGGCGGCAAGGTCCTCGTGGTGGAAGGTAAGCGCAACAACATCAAGCTCACGGTGCCCGAGGACTATATGATGCTCGCCGCGGCCGTGCGAGCGCTCTACCTGAAACAGCCGGAGGAATAACCGATGGACCCTAGGAACCTCCGGATCGGCCAGGGCTATGATGTCCACCAGCTCGTGGAAGGGCGAAAGCTCATCATGGGCGGCGTCGATATTCCCCATACGCGGGGCCTTCTCGGGCACTCCGACGCCGACGTGCTCGCGCATGCGGTGGCCGACGCGCTTTTGGGCGGCGTTCGCGGAGGGACATCGGGAAGCTGTTCCCCGACACCGACCCGGCCTACAAGGATGCCGACTCGCTCAAGCTGCTCGCCGAGGTGGTCCGCTTCGTGCGCGAGCGCGGATTCGAGATCATCGACGTGGACAGCGTCATCGCGGCCCAGGCGCCGAAGCTCTCTCCCTACCGCGAGCAAATGCGCGAGAACCTGGCGCGCGCGATGGGCATCTCCCCTGAAAACGTGGGCGTGAAGGCGACCACGACTGAACATTTGGGCTTTGAAGGCCGCGAAGAGGGCATTTCGGCTACGGCGGTGGCTCTTCTCGTTCGATGTACGGATTGAGTTTGCTATAATCCTACTTGAACAGAGGGGTTTGCTATGAATATTTTCAAGACGATCGCCGAAGATGTCCGCGCCGTTAAGGAGCGAGATCCTGCTGCGCAAAGCTCGTTCGTTATCTGGCTCACCTACCCGGGCCTCCATGCGCGCTGGTCACATGTGGTGGAACACTGGCTGTGGAATCATGGCCTAAAGAGCCTCGCGCGCATATCGTCGCAGTTCACTCGCTTCATGACAGGTGTGGAAATTCACCCGGGTGCCCAGATCGGCCGTCGGTTCTTCATCGACCACGCCATGGGCGTCATCATCGGTGAGACCACCATCATCGGCGATGATTGCACGCTCTACCAGGGCGTCACGCTTGGAGGCACCGGCAACGAGACCGGCAAGCGCCACCCGACCCTTGGTAACAACGTCATCGTAGGCGTGGGCGCGGCGGTGCTCGGCAACATCACCGTCGGCGACAACTCCAAGATCGGCGGCGGCGCGGTGGCCGTGAAAGACGTGCCGCCCAACTGCACGGTCGTCGGCATTCCCGGGCGCATCGTCAAGCGCGACGGCAAGCGCGTCACCAGCGAACAGTCCGCCGCCGCGAAGCGCATGGAGAATCTCCCCGATATCGTGGAAGAGCAGCATCGTTCCAACTGCGCGCGCATCGACTACTTGAGGCGCAGATCGCCGCGTTGCGCGACGAAGTCTGTCCGCAGTTCAAGAAGGCGCTCGCCGATGTCGAGCCCGTAAACTCGGAGGATTTGGAAGAGGGCTAGGCGCCCGCCAAACGAGCGCTTCCCCAGCTATCACAAGAAAGTATCAGGAACCTTATGATTAAGATTTACGACACTAAGCTGCACCAAAAGTCGAGTTCCAGCCGAAGGGTTCCCCGGCAAGATCAGCATGTACGTGTGCGGCCCGACCGTGTACAACCGCATCCACATCGGTGACGCGCGCACGTTTATCAGCTTCGACGTGATTCGCCGCTACCTCATCTGGCGCGGCTTCGACGTGACGTTTGTGCAAAATGTCACCGACGTCGACGACAAGATCATCAAACGCGCAGGTGAAGAAGGTAGAAGTGCAGCAGAGGTTGCCGCTGAGTACACCCAGGCGTTCATCGACGACATGCACGCGGCCGGCGTGCTCGACCCCGACGTGCGCCCGCGCGCCACAGGTGAGATTCCCGATATGATCGCGCTAGTGCAAGAGAACCGTCGACGGTGGTCACGCCTACGAGGTCGAAGGCGATGTGTACTTCAGCGTGCGCTCGTATCCCGCCTACGGTGAGCTTTCGGGTCGCAACATCGACGAGATGGAATCGGGCCACCGCGAGCTTCGCGCCGATGGCCAGGGCCTTGAGGCGCGCAAGCGCGACCCGCTCGATTTCGCGCTCTGGAAGGCGGCCAAGCCCGGCGAGCCTTCGTGGGATTCCCCCTGGGGCAAGGGGCGTCCGGGCTGGCACATCGAGTGCTCGGCCATGTCGCGCAAGTACCTGGGGCTTCCCTTCGACATCCATGGCGGCGGCGCTGACCTGGTGTTTCCGCATCACGAGAACGAGCGCGCGCAAAGCGAGGCGGCGTGCGGCTGCACGTTCGCGCGCCATTGGATGCACTCCGGCATGCTCCAGATTGCCAACGAGAAGACCGGCGAGATCGAGAAGATGTCGAAATCGCTCAACAACTTCCTGCTTCTGCACGAGGCGCTCGACATCGTGCGTCCCGAGACGCTGCGCATGCTCATGCTGCAGACGCACTATCGCAGCCCGCTCGTGTTCGGCGACGCCCGCTTGGCCGAGGCCGATGCGGCGCTCACGCGCATCGAGAACACGGTGAAGAACCTTGAGTGGCTGCTCGCGTCCGCGACGGCCGAGGGGCGTGCGCGCTCGACGCTGCGGCGATCGAGGGGGCAACGCAGGCGGCGCGTGCGGCCTTCGTCGACGCGATGGACGACGACTTCAACGCACCCGCCGCACTGGGCGCGGTGTTTACCCTGGTTGGTGACGTGAACAGCGCGATTGCAGGCAAGCGAGCCCACCGCGGCCGATGTGCCGGCGCTCATTGCCGCGCGCGACTCGATTGCCGAGCTCATGGGCGTGTTCGGCATCGCCGTCGCGGCGGCCACTGCCGAGGGCGACGCCTATCCTGTCGAGGTCGTCGATCTTGCCGCCGAGGCTCGCTGGGTACGCGGGCGGCAACGCGACCGAGGCCGTCGAGGCGCTCGTGGCCCCTTCGCGCCGAGGCGCGCGCTTCGAAGGATTGGGTCCCGCGCCGACGCCGTGCGCGATGGCATGGCAGCGCTCGGCCTCACGATCAAGGACACGCCGCAAGGCCCTCAGGTGGAAATGGCGTAGCGCAGGCGTGCTTTAGACGAGCGGAAGAGTGATCATCTGAATACCCAACGCAATATGGGCTCCTTGCGCCTGCAGGGGGTATCGAACAGCTGCGCGCTGCCGTACGCTTCGGCGCGGACGCGGTGTACCTGGCCTCCGATCGCTTCGGCATGCGCGCCCGCGCGGCGAACTTTGCGCTCGAAGACATTCCCGCTGCGGTGGAGATAGCCCATGCTGCGGGCGTGAAGGTTCACGTCACCGCAAACATCCTCATGGAGCAAGGTGACCTGGCTGCGCTGCCCGACTATTTCCGCGCACTCGATGCGGCGGGGTCGACGCCTTCATCATCGGTGACTTGGGGGCGGCCGCCATCGCCCGTCGCGTGGCTCCGCGCGTTGCGCTCCACGTGTCAACCCAGGCGTCTGTCGCCAACTCCGAGGCGGCGCGCGTATGGTATAGCCTGGGCGCGAGCCGCGTGGTGTGCGCGCGGGAGATGTCGCTTGACGATATTGCCCGCATGCGCGAGGACATGCCTGCAGACATGGAAATCGAGGCGTTCGCGCACGGTGCCATGTGTATGGCGGTCTCGGGGCGCTGCCTCATCAGCTCCTATCTCACCGGCCGCTCGGGCAACCGCGGGCACTGCACGCAGCCCTGCCGCTGGAGCTACACGCTCGAGGAGGAGAAGCGCCCGGGCGAGCATTTCCCCATCGAGGAGGACGGTCGCGGCACGTTCATCATGAACGCGAAGGATATGAACATGCTTGCGCACCTTGACGCGCTGCGGGCGGCGGGCGTGGACTCCATCAAGATTGAAGGGCGCAACAAGAAGGCGTTCTACGTGGCCAGCGTGGTGAACGCATATCGTCAGGTGCTCGACGGCGCTCCCGCTGCCGATTTCGCGCCCGAGCTTGAGGCGGTGTCGCATCGCCCGTATGGGACGGGGTTCTTCTTCGGCGAGGCCGAGCAGGCTCCTAACTACGATGGTTACGAGCAGCAGGCGATGCACGTAGCCGACGTCGTCACCGCCGACCTCGAGACCCGCACCATCGTTGCGCGCTGTCGCAATCGCTTTGAGGAAGGGGAAGAGCTCGAGATTCTCAGCCCGCGGGTGCCTATTTCCCGCGTTGTCGTGCGCAATCTCACATGGTTGCCCGATCCCACGGAGAGCGACCCCGATCCCGCGCCGGTTCCCGTACCCGTGGCGAATCGCTCGTGCGGCATCTATCGCTTCTCGGTTGGCGCTGGTGTGGGAGCTTGTGCTGGGTCCGATGACGAAGCGAGCGCCGACGTTGGGGCCGATGCAGTGGCCGTCCCCGCCGCAGCTGGTGCCGATGCCGGCACGCGCGCAGGCGTCGATATCCTTCCCGCTGCGGGGGACTTCCTGCGTGTGCGCCGTTTCCGCCGCTCGGCGCGCTCGGGCGCATAGGACAGCGTGACGCCCGCGATCGGCGCAACCTTCGCGGGCGTCACGTTCCCATTTCGGGACACACGAGCCGCGCCCCCGAGGCGATTCCCGTCGCGCCGCTTCGCCAACTCCCGACTCGTTTTCCCCTGCTGAATAGCTACGCCCGGGGGCGTGATATAGCCACTTTCACGTGGGATTTCGAAAAGTGCTTGGCGCTCGCTATTTCTTCGCCCTACCCTTAAAAAGTCCGCGCGCTTCTTGATATCATGTTTCCAAGGTAAACCCGAAGAAAGGGGTCGCTTATGGGAACCAAGGCGGTCGATGCTCTCGAAATATCCTTTGAGGATATGCCCATGTACCTGCGCGCCAAGCATTCGGTGTACATGGACGTCAACGGAGCGAGCTATTACCTCACCGATGTGAACGATCGGTACTGGCGCGCGCAGGACACCTCCCGGAAAAACGAAAAGGGCCACTACGTCGATTGCAGCGAGCTTGTGCCGACGGTCGGCGAGTTCCTCGACATTCCCTTCGTCGATGGCAAGAGCCTGAAGGAAGTGTTCGACGACGCGACATTCTACGCATCGGAAAAGCCCGAAGACGAGTAAAAGACGAGGGCCATTTCAACAATCAAATAGCAAAACCTTGAGGCGGCTTCGGTCGCCTCTTTAATTGCTACTGTTGTGATACCATGTGACTCGTAACGGTGGTCGCGCCAGGGGAGCGGCCTTTGGCTTAGACGACGAGAAAGAGAGAAGCCTTATGGCAGAAGAACAAGAGTGCTCGCATTCGTGCGGCAGCTGCGGCGTTGAGGGCTGCGGCGAGCGCACGGCACCTTCCAAGTACACGACCAACGCGGCGAGCAACGTGAAGCACGTGATCGGCGTTGTGTCCGGCAAGGGCGGCGTTGGCAAGTCCTCGTGACGAGCCTGCTCGCAAGCGAGCTGCGCAAGAAGGGTTTCAGCGTCGGCATCTTGGACGCGGACGTCACCGGCCCCTCCATCCCGAAGACGTTCGGCGTGACCGACAAGCTGCATGCCGATGAGACGGGCATCTACCCGGCGCTCACCGACAGCGGCATCAAGGTCATGTCCGTGAACCTCATGCTTCCGAAGGGCGACATGCCCGTCGCATGGCGCGGCCCGGTCGTTTCCGGCATTATCAAGCAGTTCTGGGACGAGACCAACTGGGGCGACGTCGACTACATGCTGATCGACATGCCTCCGGGAACCTCCGATGTATTCCTCACGGTGTTCCAGATGCTGCCCGTTGATGGTATCGTTACCGTTTCCGCACCTCAGGAGCTTGTTGCCATGATCGTCGGCAAGGCGGTCAACTTGGCGCACGACCTGGATGTCCCCGTTGTGGGCCTGGTCGAGAACATGGCGTACTTCAAGTGTGACGAGTGCGGCAAGGAGCATCATATCTTCGGCGAGCCCCAGGGTGCCGCCGTTGCCGAGAAGTACGGCATCCCTGCGGTGGCTACGCTTCCGATCGACCCGAAGTTCGCAGCCCTGTGTGACGAGGGCAAGGTCGAGGAATACGACGTTGCCGGTGCGCTCGACGACATCATCGCCCATGTGGAGGCTGCAAAGCGCGAAGAGGCCGAGGAGAAGGTCGAATAGCGCTCGCGAGAAGGCTTGACCCCAGGGGCAGGCTTCTCAAGCGTGCGATTAGCCAAGCATGTGATTAGGCAAGCGCCGCCTCGTGGAACGAGGCGGCGCTTTTTGTTTTGGAGTAGGGCACGGTACCCCTGTACAAAAACGACGATATGTTATGCAGAAACTATGTAGAACTCCTCAAAATGAGCGAATTTGAGGAATAACGCGACGCGATTTCGCTTTTGGTGCGACACTTTCGGGACAGCTAAGAGGGATAATCAGGCAGCATCACTATTTCTTCACAACTTATCGTCAATTTTGTACACGAGTGATCGATGGAGCCGGTTGGGGCGCTGGGGGATATTTTTGGCTCGCGCCTCGCGCTGGCACAATCTTGCAGCAGGCGGCATCATGTCGAGTCGGCGTCCGGCTGTGGGTCTTATCGCTAAATTGCTCGAGGAGATTGCGTTGAAACCCCCATATGTTTTTTTGCGGAGGAAGGGGATGGTGGCGTGCGCATGTTCTCGCGTGCGGCTTATCGGGGCATGGCGACCTCTTGAGCTCGCCGGCGGCGTCACGACCGCTGCATGCGGCTTCAGCAAACTCGCTGAAAACTTTTTCAAAAAAAGTGCTTGACCGAAATCGTCGTTCTGTTAGTATAGTCGATGCACCTTTTACGGGGAATTAGCTCAGCTGGGAGAGCGCATGGCTGGCAGCCATGAGGTCAGGGGTTCGAACCCCTATTCTCCACCATGAATTCAATCGCCGGTCGAACAATCGACTGGCGATTTTTAATATGAGCAGGACATTGTCAATAGGCAAAGTCGGGCCTGGCCCAGATTTTTCTGGGTCAGGCCCTTTCTCTATCTCTACACCCCCTGCGGCGACCTCGGCGTGTCTCTCCGACGCTCGTCTTCGCAGTTTAATATCCGCCCGTGGCGCATCTCTGCGCTGGGCAATCCGTTGCTACGGCTGGGGCTACCTCGGTCGATTCGGCAGTCTTTGGTCGCGGGTGGCGCCTTGGGCGCTCGCAGAAAAAGAAGTCTGGGGTTCGCCCCAACGGCCTCGGATCAGACCGCAGGATGGGATGTGAGCGACGCGATGTCGGTTTAGCTCGTCATCGCGATGCCCTAGGCGCTCTCGGCCATGCAGCCGATCGCCCAGCACCAGCACGCGAGCTCGCGGGCGGTCGCGACGTTGGCCTTGTTCTTGTGGACGCCGCGCTCGAGCATCGCGGCCCGCCTGCCGACGAGCCTTCTCACGCCCTTGGCGGCATGGCGCCTCGCGCCGGGGTCCGGCGCTTGGCCTTTGGCCAGGTCTTTTGAATGGGGAGAGCATCCCAGGTAGTGCCAAGCCGACTCAACAAGCACCCGTCGCAGGTGTTTGTTGCCGGCCTTGGTGATGCCGCCCCTGCCTCACGCTCTCCCCGCTGGAGTGCTCGGAGGGGGTGAGCCCGAGCCATGCGGCGAACGACCTGGCGCTCTTGAACCTGGAGAACTCGCCGGCCTCGAACACGATGTCGGCGGCCGTCATGGTGTCGACGCCCTTCAAGCAGCGCAGCGAGTCGACCCTCTTCTTCCAGCGGGGCTTCGACGCCTCTGCCTCGACCAGCCTCTCCAGCCTCTTCTTGTCCTCCATGGCCTGCCTGGTGGCGTCTATGTAGTACGCGAGCACGTCGTCGTCGGCCTTCTCGGGAAACTCGATCGACCTTATCCAGGCCCAGTGCGCGGCGGTCCAGTTCTTCTTCCTCTGCCCCTTGGCGTTCGTCTCGCTGAAGACGAGCCCGTGCCGCAGCAGGAACTTCGACAGCCGCTGCTTGCAGCGCTTCAGGTCCTCGCGCGCGTCGTCTAGCGCGCGCACCAGGTCGCGCGCCGCCTCGCACTCGTCGTCGGGCACCCAGACCTCCGCGACGTTGCCCACCGACAGCATGCGCGCCAGGAACTCCGCGTCGTTGCGGTCGTTCTTCCTCTTGCGGTCGGCCGATGGCTTGATCATCTTCGAGACCGCGCCGACGACGCAGTCGACGCCCAGCGCCGTGAGCTTCTTCTGCAGGTCGAACCCGGTGACGCCGGACTCGTAGACGCACTTCGCGGCAGGGTCGAGGATCCTGCCCACTCTGCGACGGCCGCCGCGTCGTAGCCGAAGGTGGCCGAGCGGACCTCGCCGGTCATCGCGTCGAGGGCGACGGCCTTTATCGAGCGCGCGTGCACGTCGAGGCCGACGAAGGTGGTAGTATTCAACATGAGAGAGTTCTTTCCATGCTTGTGGCGTGGCCGCCACCGGTTCGAATCAGACACTCGCCATTGTCGGCCTAATCCACGGAATTGCATGCAGCAGGGCCTCAATGTTTTTATGTCCTGCTCATATCGTCTTTATCTCCAGGCTAGAGTACTGAACCCCGCGAGGTTCGACAGTAGTTTTGATCCCCCTGAGGGCAAACTTTTTCTCAAACGGGGGTAGCGGGTCGTGTCCGAGATGCACATTGCGGAGGGCAACCCGGTTTTGCTCCATTGCTTTCCCGCTTGTTTGTTCCTGTTGCGTTGCGGTCTCGCTCTTCCCGTTCGTCGCAATTACGAACTTTGCGGGATATGGCGTTTGATTGCTTCCCGATAGGCTTTCCCGTAGCGCGTTGACGTGGTGTTTCTGCGGGTGATAATCCCGATGGTCATGGTCTCGTCCACGTCCAGCAGAACGGAGATGATGTTTTCGCCGTTGAGCTCGTGCGATATGACCCCGCTGCACACGGTGTACCCATTCAGCCCCACGGCCAGGTTGAACAGCGTCGCGCGGTCGCGCACACGGATGTTCTTGCGGCGGTCGAGCGTGTTGAGCAGCTCCTCGCTGAAGTAGAACGAGTTGAAATCTCCCTGCTCGTAGGAAAGGTAGGGGAAGTCGTCGAGGGCGTCGAGCGTTACCGACTCGCGCTCCGCAAGCGGATGAGTGCTCGAGATGAACACGTGCGGCTCGGCGGTGAACAGGGGCTGAATAGAAGGTCTTGGCTTCGCAGCATTTTCTCGATGACCTCGTGGTTTCGCTTGGAGAGGTAGCTGATCCCCAGTTCGCTTTTAATGAGCGAGACGTCCTCGATAATATCGTGCGTCTGCTCCTCGCGCAGGGTGAAATCGTAGCGGAAGGCGTTGAACTCGCGTATGACGTCGACAAACGCGTTAACGGCGAACGAATAATGTTGGCAGGAGACGGCGAAGTGGGGGACTTGCTGCGTCTCTCCCTTGTATTTCTCCTCCAGAAGGTCAGCCTGTTCGAGCACCTGCCGGGCGTATCCCAGGAACGTCTCACCCTCCGATGTCACCACGACACCTTTGTTCGTGCGTTCGAAGATGACGACGCCCATCTCGTGCTCCAGATCGCGGATTGCGGCGGGGATGGAAGGCTGCGACACGAACAGGCGCCTCGACGCCTCGGTGATGTTGCCCATCTCGGCGACTTTCACGACGTATTTCAGTTGCTGTAGTTTCATGAGCGCTCCTCGCCTGTGGGCCATCGGTGTTCAAGGATAGAGGAAAATAGCATTCTTTCAGGCGTTTCGCGCAAAGAATGCAAAAAGGGGAGAGCTTGTCTGCCCTCCCCTCGGGGGTCACGCGCGGCGTGTGGAAGGCGCGCGGAAGTCGTGCGGATTGGTGAAACTTACTTGCACGGGGCGACTTGGCGATCTGCGCTCAGCTTGCAACATGCGGTGTGCGCACGGCCTAAGCTAGTCGCCCCACACTTCTTCGGCGATCTCGCGCACGAGCGCCACCTTCGCCCACTGCTGCTCCTCGGTGAGCTTGTTGCCAATTTCGCAGCTTGCGAAGCCGCACTGCGGGAGAGGCAGAGGTTCTCGAGCGGCACGTACTTCGCCGCCTCGTGGATGCGCGCGATGACGGCGTGCTTGTCCTCGAGCCTCGGCGCGCTTTGTGGTGACAAGCCCGAGCACGACCTTCTTGCCCGCGGGCACGCTCGCAAGCGGTGTGAAGCTGCCGGAGCGCTCGTCGTCGAACTCGAGGAAGAAGGCGTTCACGTGTTCGTTTGCGAGCAGTGCGTCGGCAACGTCGTCATAGCCGCCCCTCGCAGGCCCACGTGCTGTGGAAGTTGCCGCGGCAGACATGCGTGTTGATGCAGAGGTCGGCGGGCGCGGCGTCGAGCACGCGGTTGTTCACGCGCAGCAGCGTTTCCTTGATGCGCGCGAGCCCCGCTTGGTCGGTCCCGAAGAAAAGCTCCGCCTTCGGGTCGACAAGGCACCCCCACGAGCAGTCGTCGAACTGCAGGTTGCGGCAGCCCGCGGCGTGAACCTGCTCGATGAATGCCAGGTAGGCGGCGACAATGTCATCTTCTAGGAGAGCGTCGTTTCCGTATGCGGCGTCGGTCGCCTTGCGGTTCATGGGCATGATGAACTGTTCGATGAACTGCGCGGGCGCGGGTATCGTCAGCTTCGCCGTGGTGTTCTCGTCCTCGAAGGACTGTACGAAGCGGAAGTGCTCGACGAAGGGATGCTCGCCTGCGAGCGAAATCTTCCCGTCAGATAGGTGTCGTCGATTTTGGCAGCCTCGTCGTGGAACGGCAGGCCGTCTTCGGTTGCGGAATGGCCGATGCCCTCGAATGCCCACATGAAGTCAAGATGCCAGGTCGCACGGCGGAATTCGCCGTCGGTGATGAAGCGCAGGCCGGCCTTTTTTCTCCTTCGCGATGAGGTCGGTAATGCACTCGTCCTCGACTGCCTTCAAAGCTGCGGCGTCGATTGCGCCTGCGCTGAAATCCTCGCGCGCCTTCTTCAGCTTCGCGGGGCGAAGGAAGCTGCCGACGACGTCGTATCGATTCGGTCCATAGTTCACTGCCATTGTCTGCCTTTCGGTTGGATGCTTGCTCGCATGCGCCTAGGCGCTGCTCGGTTTCGTGCGCTCGCGGCTGCGGCGCCTTGTTTCGTTGTGAAGTATAGTCATACGCTCGGAAATCGAAAAATATTTGATTCGAGTATTCGCCATAGGAAAAGCCTATCGATAAGGAGTGCGCCTCCTATCTTCCCTTTGGGACGAAACGAAGCGAAACGGGACGACGGATGTGGAGGGCGCCCGGTGGCGCATCTGTCGGCGCCCATTCATGCGATTATGCAGGTGTCGCCGAACGAGAGGCGGCACAACCGTGCAAACGCGGAGCCACAGGGGCGGCTCCTCATCAACGAAAGGATTCCATCATGAAGATCAGCGCTCGCAACCAGATCAAGGGCACCGTCAAGACCGTCAAGGAAGGCGGCAAGGCCGTCGCCATCATCAAGGCGACCGACGTCATGGTCGCTGTCGACTAGCAATTCTTCCGCCCGTGCGCGTTGCGTGAGACGACTTGAGAGCCTCACGCCCTTGTGGGTTAAAAATTTTTGCTGTTAGGAGACTTTGCCTGTTCATCTGGGATTCCCATAGCTTATGGTCGCCGTGCCCCGCGACCCGCGTGTTACCGCCTCGTCAAACTCGAACTCTAAAGCTTCGAAGGATTCGAGAATCGAGAGCTTCTTCGGAGACGATTGGGTCGATGGCCTCCTTTGCTCTGCTGATTGCAGGGATGATTTGCCCCAGTAAACTAGCTCGGGCCGCCGAAGCCTGCAGTTTCGTTTTGTCCTGGGGGCAAAACGAGTGAGCGCCAGAGCCTCAAAAAATGCCAGTTTCCCTCGCTATCCCCTATTCATCAGCTGCGGATTGCCCATAACCGCCCGGGCAATCCGCAGTGTGCGTTAATCATTCGGCGGCTGAATGATTTCTAGGATGATCCCGCCGGGGTCGCGGACGTGGAAAGCGTGGCTTCGACCGAAGCCGTCCTGGCGAAAATCGAACTCCTCTTGCGGGCATGCGCTCCACGCTTCATGCGTTACAGCAGGATAGCGCTTTATAGACAAAAAGCCGCATAGAGCGGAATAGACCTGAGACCACCGTTCATTCCAAAGGGCTTAGTTGAAAGCCGGATAAGGCGTACGCCCGGATGGCTCTTTTAAGTGAGGACAGGCTTCGAGATCGCGTGTTCTCGCCCGCTTTGACCTCAATCGCGGACACGCATCCCTGTCTCTCTACGACAAAGTCGATTTCCGCACGATTATCTCGAGTCCAATCATGCAGCGGATAGCCAATGGCCGAAAGCTGCTGGGCAACGTAGTTTTCGGTAAGTGCGCCCATGAATGTGCCGCCGATGCCGGCGAGAATATCAGCTCGCTGAGCACCGGCTTTGGAAACGAGCAGTCCGGTATCCGCCTGATAGATTTTAAAAGACGAGGGGTTAACGAATGCCTCCAGGGGACTTTCGATTTGCCCGACGAGGCTGCAGCGCACCACAGTGCCCGACAGCACCAGCCAATCGAGAGCGTCTCCAAAGAGGGACGCGTTGCCCCCCCGCTCGTACCACCTTGTATTGAATTTACGATTCTCTTTGGCAAGCTGCTGTGGAATGGAGTCGAAACACGCGCGCGTTTTCGAGCTCAAACGTTCATCAGCATATTTATTGGTGTCAGCAGAATACCCATCAAGAATGATACGGTGCTTTTCGGCGACATCGATGACCGACTGAACCTCAGCGTAGGTTTGACAGCCTCGGGCATTCCGCCAACAACAAGATACTGTCGATAGAGCCCAAGCGCTTTGTCGTGAAGACTCGGAGCAAGAGGGTCCATTGATTCAAATGACGAGCGTATCTCGTCGGCCAATCGCTCGTACCCCATCGCCCAAAGAAACTCTTCGAAATCAAGCGGAGCCATTTCGATTAAATCAGTCTTTCCGACGGGAAACGAATACGACTGATGATTAATGGCAACCCCAAGGAGCGACCCGGCGGCCGCGACGTAATACTCGGGGGCATCTTCGCAAAAGTACTTAAGGGAAGTGAGCGCTTCCTCGCATGCCTGGACCTCATCGATGAACAGCAAGGTTTTGCCGGGCACGATGCGCTGCCCTGTTCGCGCCTCAATCGCGCGTACAATCGAATGGGGGTCGAGACCGCCCGAAAAGTCCGCCCGCGCCGACCGATCGTTCTCGAGATTGACGTAGACGACCGACTCGAAAAAGGGTCTGCGCGTATGTTCTGAGCAGATAAGTCTTGCCGCATTGTCGAACGCCTTTGACTAACAGGGGCTTCCTATCAGCCTTGTCTCGCCATTCCTTAAGGAGCCTGTCTGCCTTGCGACGCATAAGCGACCTTTCTTATAGAATACCTTTTGACAATATTTTAGCGCAGATTAATTGATTATTTATTATTTATCTGCGTTAAAATATTTTATGAAATGGTCCTTCATGACTTCCCGAGAAAGACATCGAGGCTCGCGCATTACTAGATGCAGTCCCTATAATAGATGCCATTGAAAACGAACAGAGAGGAGCATCCCCGTGCTTTTCACCGACATCGATATCCTCGACGAGAATCTTGACTACCAGGCCCATCAATGGGTGGGCGTCAAGGACGGCACGATCGACTACATCGGCGGCGCCGCCCCTGAAAACGCCGCCGACTACGGCGAGGTATACGACGGCTGCGGTCGCCTGCTCATGCCGGCGCTCTACAATGCGCACACACACCTGCCGATGACGCTTCTGCGCGGCTACGCGGAGAACGTGCCCCCTGCAGGAATGGCTCAACAACCTCGTGTGGCCCTTCGAGGGAAGATGACGCCCGAAGACAACTACTGGGCGACCAAGCTCGCCCTTGCCGAGATGGCGCGCTACGGCTCGGTCAGCGCGTCGGACATGTATTATGCCACCGACGAGCGCGTGCAGGCGGTGGGCGAGGCCCACATGAAGATGAACGTCTGCGAGAGCGTGCTTTTACTTCGAGCCGAAGCCGTTTGCGGAATACCCCATGTGCGAGAAGATGGAGCGCATCGTCAAGCAGTACCACGGCGCGCAGGACGGGCGTATCCGCGTGGACTACAACATCCATGCCGAATACACATCCAACCCCATCACCTGTACCGATATCGGGAAGGTCGCAAAGGAAGCGGGTCTTCCCATCCATATCCACATCTCCGAGACGAAAAGCGAGCACGAGGAATGCAAGGGCCGCCACGACGGCCTTACGCCCGTGCAGTACTTCGAGAGCATCGGCGTGTTCGACGTGCCGGTTATCGCGGCGCACTGCGTGTGGGTCGATGACAAGGACATCGAGATCCTCGCCAAGCGCGGCGCGACCGTCGCCTTGAACCCTGCCTCCAACATGAAGCTCGCAAGTGGGTTCGCGCCCGTGCAGAAGCTTCTCGATGCGGGTGTGAATGTGGCGCTCGGCACCGATGGCATGGCCTCGAATAACAACCACGACCTGTTCCAGGACATGTACCTTATGGCACGATCTACAAGGGGCATGAGCTCGATCCCGCGATCATCTCGCCCAAGCAGGTCATCGCCGCTGCTACGCGCGGGGGGGCGCTCGCGCAGGGTCGCGAGGACTGCGGGCTTGTGAAGGTGGGCATGAAGGCCGACCTCACGGTGCTCGACACGACGGGCGCTTCGTGGTGCCCCATGACGAATCCCGAGGTCAACATCGTGTTCTCGGGTCATGGCTCCGATGTCGTGCTCACCATGTGCGACGGCGAGGTGGTCTATCGCGACGGCGTTTGCCCGGGTGTCGACCTCGAGCAGGTGAAGGCTGAGGTCGCCGCTCGCACGAAGCGCATTATCTCCGGCTCTAAGGCAAACGGCTCGCAAAGCGGGAGCGCCCCTCTCATCGCGAGAAGGGCGCTCTTGTTGTTTTCGGGATCTGTCCGTCCTAGTTGCCAGTGGGTCGAATCGCCCAATCCTGGAGCTCGCCGCCAAGCGGGCGGGCCTCCGTTGGCGCTTTTCCTGTTGCGTCTTACAGCGAGCCTCGTCTCTTCAAGGGATTTCCCTGCGGTCTCAGGCGCCATGAAGATGGACAACACCAATCCCAAAGATCACGGTTCCCCAGCCGCCACGAGCATGGTAGGGCCGATGCCGAAGCTCGCGAGGAAAATCGGCGTGGCGTACGTGGCGACGATAGTCCCGACGCGGGAGATGCCGACGACTGCAGCCACGGTAGCGCCCAAATACCACGCCGCCGAGACCATGCCCATGGATATCGCGCGGTGGTGCTTGGGGGTGAACTCGGTGATGAGCGAGGTCGCGATGGGGTAGTCGGCGCCTACGAAGACGCCGATGAAGAAGCGGTATATCACGAGCAGAAGCGGCCTCGTCGCGGATGTCGTCGGGCACGCCGATGTCAGCGGATTTCTTTTTCGGCTGCGTCGATTTTGGGACAGCTTCCTTGGTTGTCATATGGGTTCCTCTTGGCCCGTGTCGGACAGTAGGCAATGCGTTCCGTTTTGCCTTAAGAAGGCGTAAAGGGCAAAAGCCCGCAAGACGCATTTTTAGTCTTATTTCGAGAAAATGGCGACGTTTACGAGCAAAGCCGTGCGAGTTTTTCAGATTATGGCGCTTGAGGGATAATTCCCATCGAGATGCTAGGTTGAATGTGCGGGCGCCTAAGCCTAGGCTTGGAGTCGAACCAAAGGTGCGGGACGTCGGGTGGCTCGTTCCGCTATTCTGTCCCGCTTCGACCGGCGGGACGGCGGAATCAACGGGTTGCGGCCAGCGCGTCGCAACGGCAAATGGAAAGGATCCTCATGAACGTGATCATTCCCGATGGCCGCATCGACCAGTTCATTCTCGAAGACATGCCCTATATCGATCTTACGACCGAAGTCCTCGGCATCGGCGAGGAACCGGGGAAATCGAGTACTTCACGCGCGAAGGGTGCGTGCTCGCCGGTGTGGAGGAGGCTGCTCGCGTGCTCGGAAAGACGGGCGCGCGCGTCATCTGGTCGCGTCGTTCGGGGGAGCGGCTCGTTGCGGGCGAGCCGTTCCTTCGCGCGGAGGGCACGGCGGCGGCGCTGCATATGGCGTGGAAGGTGTCGCTCAACCTGTGCGACCACCTGTCGGGCGTAGCGACCAAGACGCGCGCGATCGTGGACGCGGCGCACAGCGCGAACTCTGCATGCGAGGTGCTCACTACGCGCAAGAGCATGCCGGGCGTGAAAGACCTGCTCACGAAGGCGGTCACCTGCGGCGGCGCCTTCCCGCACCGTTTGGGCGCGTCCGAGACCGTGCTCGTGTTCGACCACCACATCACCTTCATGGGCGGCTTCGAGGCGTTCTTGGAGGCGCTTCCCGCCCTTCGTGGCCGCTGCGTGGAGAAGAAGCTGTTCGTGGAGGCGGGACCCGACGAGGCGCGTCGCCTCGCGGAAGCGGGCGTTGACGGCATCCAGCTCGACAAGATGCCGGTGGACGCATCTGGCAGCGCTCGTGCCCGAGCTGCGCGCGATCGACCCTCATCTCACGCTCATCGCGGCGGGCGGCATCAACCTGCAGAACGCCGCAGCCTACGCCGCGACAGGCGTCGATGGCCTGGCCACCACGGCGCCCTTCACGGCGAAGCCCATCGACATGAGCGTCCGCATGAAGCGAGCAGAATAGTCGCACGGCTTTTCCCTATGGCTTCACGCGGGGGCGTGTAGCGCGCATTTCCCCATGAAATGCAAGTGCTTTCCAAAGTGCGGGGCAAATCTTTGGGCAAGCGGATGAAAAAGGGCGAAAGTACGTTACACTGGTTACAACGCAAGCCGAAGTCGGCTTGACCAAGCGGTTCTTTGTGTGTGCAAGACTAAAAGTGGTTGTGCCTCAAAGATGCTCTTTCGGGCGCGGCCACGCAACGAAAGGTTGGTGGTCAAAATGGCAGCTCCTGCCACTGAGCACGTGCGCAATGTCGTCCTGGTGGGTCAAGACGGCGCGGGGAAGACTTCGCTCGCTGAGGCGATGCTCTACGTCTCCGGCAAGACCCCGCGCATGGGTACGACGCACGACGGCAAGTCCTATCTCGACTACGACGCCGAGGAAATCAAGCGCAAGTTCACGATCGGCACCTCGATTGCCCCCATCCCGTACAAAGATTACAAGATCAACGTGCTCGACACTTCGGGCCACCCCGACTTCATCTGCGACACGCTGTCCACCATGCAAGCTGCTGAAATGGCGCTTTTCGTGGTCGACGCCGTCGCAGGCCCACAGGTCATGACCACCAAGCTGTGGCGCGAGGCCGAGGGAATGCGCCTTCCACGAGCTGTGTTCATCAACCATATCGGCCGCGGGCACGCCGACTTCGACATGGCCATGGCCACGCTCCACGCGCGTTTCGGCTCGCGTCTCAAATTTCGGTCACCATCCCCATCGGGCAAGACGCTGACTTCAAGGGCGTCATCGACATCATCCGCATGGAAGCCCGCTACTTCGGCGAGGGCGACGACTCCTGAGCGCATCGGTTCCCATTCCCGCCGAGTTCGCCGATGCTGCTCAGGCGGCCCGCGACAAGCTGTGCGACCTCGTGGCCGAGGCCGACGACGAGCTTATGATGAAGTATCTCGAAGGCGAGGAGCAGCTCACGCAAGACGACTCGAGTCGCTGCTCGACAAGGCCATCGCGCAGGAGCTGTTCATTCCCGTGTTCGTAGGCTCCACCATCATCAAGCAGGGTATTCAGGGGCTTATGGAAGACATCTGCACCTACTTCCCGCACCCAAGGAGCCACGGCCGCTTCCAAATGGCAGACGGCACCTCCATCCCCATCGATGAGACGAACCGCCCCGCGGCTTTCGCCTTCAAGACGCTCTCCGACCCGTTCGTGGGCCGCTTGAGCTTCCTTAAGGTGCTCTCGGGCGTGCTCGGCCCGGCATGGAGCTTATCAACGCGCGCACGGGCAAAAAGGAGCGCCTTGGCCATCTTTACGTCATGATGGGCAAGGAAGCCACTGACGTGAAGAGCGCGAAAGCGGGCGACATCATCGTCGTGCCGAAGCTTGCCGAGACTCGCACAGGCGACACGATTTCCCTTACCGGCGAGATCGCCGTCGATCCGCTGCCGCTGCCGGTGCCGCAGTACCCGGTCGCGATCGAGGCCGTCAACAAGAAGGAAGAGGACAAGCTCGGGACGTTCCTTGCCCGCGCGGCGGAAAACGACCCGTCGATTCATATCCAGCGCAACGAGGAAACGCATCAGACCGTGCTCACCGCGATGGGCGACACACAGGTTGACATGCTCATTTCCCCCGCTGCAAGGAGCAGACGGGCGTCGATGTTCGCCTCGTGCCCGTGCGCATCCCGTACCGCGAGACCATCCGCAAGACCGCCGAGGCGCAAGGCCGCCACAAGAAGCAGACGGGCGGCGCGGGGCAGTTCGGCGACTGCTGGTTGCGCATCTCCCCGAACCCGGGGGCGGGCTACGAGTTCGTCGACGAGATCAAGGGCGGCGCTATCCCCGGCGGCCTTATTCCCGCGGTCGACAAGGGGCGTCCAGGAGACCATGAAGGAAGGCGTGCTCGCTGGTTACCCGATGGTCGACATCAAGGTCGCCGTGTTCGACGGCAGCTATCATTCTGTCGACTCCAACGAGATGGCCTTCAAGACCGCCGCGCGCATCGGTTTCCGCGCTGCATGCGACCAGGCCGATCCCAGTGTGCTGCTCGAGCCGATGGCTGACCTGGAGATTACGGTGGGCGAGGACTATGCGGGTCCGGTCATGGGCGACATCTCCACGCGCCGCGGCCGCATCGTGGGCACCGATTCCAATGACGAGGGTGAGACAGTGATTATCGTGCGCGTGCCTTACGCCGAGGTCGTGAAGTACACGAAGGATTTGCGCTCGATCACGCGCGGCTCGGGCTCGTACAGCATCCAGATCAACGGTTACGAGCAGGCGCCTGCCGACGTCACGAAGAAGCTCGTGGAGGAATACCAAGCCTCAAGGGCTGCAGGGAATTAAAGACGCTACCGCGTCCAACAGACGCGAGGCGGCGTTTTGCGCAACAAGGGGGTCGACGGCTATCACGCCGCCGGCCCCCTTTGCGTGTGCAGGGAAGCCGCCCGGGTAGGAGGCGCGTCGGCTTTCCCCTTCGTCCGCTTTTTTCTTTCGCGTTCCCCATTCGCTTATCTGTCCAGTCCCTTTCTCATGCCCCCAAGGCAAATTCGTCCTCTCGCCGCAGGGACGCACGGCCAAGTCAACCCGTCGATTCGACCCTGCGGGTTGAGGTCGATTGCGCGCTTTCGGGTAGTCTATCGTGCGCATGTTCACGCTTTTGAGGGAAAGCGTGTCTGTTTTTGCGCATTCGCGCGATGTGGAGTCAAAAGAATAGTTGAAGGGGATGGTCATGAAACCATACAAGACAGTTATCTACAGCTTCCTGGTGGGCGGCACCTTCGCGCTCATCGCCCAGGCGATCCTCACGTTCTGGCAGACCGTGCTCGTAGGCACACCGATGGCGTTCTTCATGGCGGCGCTACGCTTATCAGCATGGGCGTGATCGGCTGCATCCTGGGCGGCCTTGCGTGCTATCAGTATGTCGAGGAATGGGCGACGTTCGGCGCGCTGCTCCCGTTCTCCGGCTTTGCGATGGCGGTCGGCATGAAGGCCGTGGCCCCTGGACGAAGAACAACGAGAAGATGGGCAAGTGCATCTGGAACTGTGTGTGGTTCGTCGTGTGGTTCAACGTGCTGTTCGCCGCTATCTGCATCGCGATTGGCTGGATCTGCGGCACGGTCGGGTTCAATAACAACCTCGGCGTCGCAAAGACCGAGGGCGGCATGCTGTTTGTGTACGCGTTCCTCGTGGGCGGCCTGCTTGCTGCGTTCTTCCAGATTCTGTTCGTGTGCCTGAAGAAGGTCACCAAGAAGGTCACCCCTGCCCACATCCCTGATCACGGCATGGATGTTGGGCGCAATCTTCGCGCCCTTTGGAATCTCCGGTGCGCTTGCCAACTTCTCCGGCGAGGGCTTCTCCGTCATGATCACGGTGGGCGGTTACAACATGTACAACGTGGGCATCGAGCTTGCGGCGGGCAACCTCGCGGGCGCCGGCGTGCACCTGCGAACCGTTCCTGCTCGCTGTTGCCGGCCTTGCCATCACCGCGCTGTTCACCTTCTTCATCTACAACTGGACGTTCGGTCGCAAGCCGCTCGAGCAGGTTCATGCCGAGAAGGCGCTGAACTCGCTTAAGGAGCCTCGGCTACGACGCCTCCATGGTGAAGAAGCTCGACAAGGAAGAGCTCGAGGGCTACGACGCCGTGGGCGAAAGCGGTGTGCCTGCAGGTATGAGCGAGTCGGTGAAGGCTTAAGCGACCGCTTTTCGTACGACGGCTGCGCGTCGTACGCCTTGCCTCGCGATTGCGTACCTCGCAACTCGCGCTGCTGGAGTGCGTTTCGCAACGCGTCTTGCTTTGCGTTTCACCTTGACGGGCTTTCCTCGTATGGGGAAGCCCGCTTTTTTCGAGAGCTTGCCCTATACTGGATGGCATTGGTTTTTAGAGTTCGCGCGCGTCGCATGCGGCGCTGTAAGGAGTGGGAAATGGCAAAGGGAATGAGCAAGAAGGAGCGCAAGCTCCGCGAGGAAATCGCCGGTTCGAGCAAAAGAAAACGCGCGGCTTCATGCAGACGGCAGGCGGCATCATCATCTTCGTGCTGTTCCTGATCATCCGCCAGGTCTTGGTAGCGAACGGCATGTTCGACCCCGAGACGGTTGCGGCGAGCGTAGTCACTTATGCGATTGCGGTTGTAGCGGCCGGCTTCGTCGGCATCGGCGCCTATCATTATTCCAGGGCGAAGACGAAAATCGGCGATTTGCAATCTCGCATCAAGTAGACGCGCCCGATTCACGTGAGGGTGGGGCCGTCGGGCAGATGGGCGGGAATGTGCGCCTCGTGGCGCCTCGCTCAAGGTTACAGTTAGGCACTACGGGTCGAGAAAGCCCCGCGTCCTTCGCAAAAGCGGATGGATGCGGGGCTTTCGAAAACTCGCGATGCGTGCGGCGGTTAGTCTGCGACTTCCACCAGGGTGATTTCGAAGGTGAGCGCCTGGCCTGCCAACTCGTGGTTCATGTCGAAACTAACGGAGTCGTCGGTCACTTCCACGACGCGTGCGGGGAAGGGCGCCGAACTGCCCGAGCGCAGGTAGATGGTCTGTCCTATAGGCAGCTGATCGGCATTGGGGACATTCGAGCGCGGCATCTTCTGCACGAGCGCCGGGTTGTGCTCGCCATATGCCTCGGCGGGTTCGAGGCGAACCGTCTTGGTCTCGCCAACCTCCATGTCGCACACGGCCTTGTCAAAGCCGGGGATCATCTGGCCTGCCATGCAAGTGAACTCGAGCGGCTCGCCGCGGTCGTAGGACGAATCGAACTGCGTGCCGTCGTCGAGCGTGCCTTTGTAGTGGGTCTTCACCTTTTTGCCTTCATTGTTCATGAAGCACATCTCCTCTCGGTCTGAAAAGCGTTAGCTGTCAGTCTATCCGAAGTGCGCGGCCAAGGCCACCGGCCGCTGCGCCTGATTCCCGAGCCTCGCTATGCGTCGTGCTATTCCCGATCGGCGAGCGTCGTTCGCGCGGCGACGAGTTTCTCGAGCGGCTCGAGAAAACCTCGCTCGTTGTCGGAAAGCCCAGCTCGTGCGGCGGCTATCACTTCGTCGGCGAACTCGGCTGCCGACCTGCCGTATCCCGCCCGCATAGCCTCGTTCCTGCAGCGAGTTCTTCGCTTGCTCGATGTCGTTTGCCGCGATGCCCTCGAAAAGCCTCTCCACATGCGCCAAGCTCTCCTCGCAGTAAAGATGCCCTTCACAAGTGCGGCGTATGCGACGGCGTAAGGCACGGGCATCGCGTCGGCGGGGCGAATCTCGAGGTAAGTCTTTAGCCGCACGTCGGGAAACACCATCGACAGCGCGTGCTCGACCTCGGTGCGGCTCATGGGACGCTCAGCATAAATCTCGCTGAAGCGGCGGGAATCCTCGCGCCAGCCGCCCTGCCCGTCGGGCACGAGAATCGCCGGCGTGTCGTAGACCCAGCGCGCATAATCGCGCAGCGTGAACGGCCTCGACAGCGCCTGGCACGATGCCGCAGCGCTCGGGATCGCAGTGCTGCCAAATCTCGGTGCGCACCATGCGGTGAGTGCGCGGCGCACCTTCGAAGATGGGGAGTTGTCACAGATAAGCGACAGGATCGGCGCGAGCGCGCTCGCGACGCGATACTGCGCACGCAGTCGTCGGCGCTCGTGTAGTCGATGCTCACCTGCGTCGATGCGCTTCCTCGCATCATACAGGGCCCGAAGGGGCTCACGGCACTGAGGTAGCGATTCATGTACTCGTAGCGCTGCTTGGGGATAAGCTCCAGGCTCGTCGCGCGCGCCGTGGGGTGATAGCCCGCCTTCGCGAGCTTCCCGTGCTTCTGTGCGAGCACGCCGCAAAGCTTCTCTTCGAATTGCTCGAAGCACGCCTTCGCGCTGGCCAGTTCATGAAAAGGACCTGCGGAAAGTTCCACCTGAGCGGCAGGTTCGATGGTCACTGCCTCGCCGGGGCGCGCTACGCCCAAAAGGTCGCCCTCAGCGTCGTAGGTTGCTTGCGGGTAATCGGCGCGCAGCACTTCGAGCGTGCCCTGGATGCCGTCTTCGCCCGAGTAGTTCACCGGTGAGCCGTCCTCACGAACGATGATGTGCTCGAGTTCGATGCCGAGCGCGCCTTCGTCGGCTATGCACCCGCTCTCGATGAACGCCGCGATCGCGTCGACGTTGCGATCGTGCATCTCCATACCGTTCGCGGGGGAATTTTGCGCGTCTGATGCCTGGTCACTGGCCTGTTCATTCATGGTTTGGCTCCTTGGCCTAAAAAGTGGTGCAAACCCCAGCGGGTTTGTATAAAATAATTTCGCCGCACATCGTAGCACGTTGCGGCGACAGAATTGGGCATGTATCGAAAACGAGGACGAATCGTGAACTTGGGCATTCTGAATAGCAAGGCGCTCGCCGCTTCTTTTGCTGTCATGTCCCGACGACGTCCTTTGCGCGACGGCAAAGCCTCGCGCCGTGCCGCTTCGCGCGTTTCTTCTCTGTAACTTTTTCGCGTCCTCTTTGGACGGGAACCCCTTTCATTACTATTGTCCGTGCGCTTCGCTCTATGCGTATCGCGTGCATCGCCGCAGCTAGCATCGCTGACGGCCAGGCTCGTTGTTCGCATATCTGTAGGCGCGGGAACCAATTCGATAAGGAATCGACATTATGAAGATTAAAGCCGGTATCGTTGGGGCCGCTGGCTTCGCAGGTGCGGAACTCACGCGCCTTTTGCTGAGGCACCCGAGCTTCGAGCTGTGCGCGATCACTTCAGACGCGCTCGCCGGGCGCGCGCTCGCCGAGGTGTACCCCGCGTTTGCGGGTGCGAGCGACCTCGTCTTCTCCAAACACGATAAGAGCGTGCTTGCCGACCTCGACGTGGCCTTCCTCGCCGTCCTCACACGGCGTCCCTCGCGATGACGCCAGAACTCATCGCCGCGGGCACCACGGTCATCGACCTGTCCGCTGACTACCGCCTGAAAGACCCCGCAATCTACGAGAAGTGGTACAAGGTGGCGCACACTTCCACCGACCTTCTCGCAAAGGCTGCCTTCGGTCTGCCTGAGCTCACGGGCGACGAGCCTCGCCTCTGCCGCGGCGCGTCGAGCGGCAGGGGGAAGCCGTGCTCGTGGCCTGCGCGGGCTGCTATCCCACGGCGACCTCGCTTGCCGCTGCGCCGTTTTTGCGCGCCGGGAACCGTCGAAGAGGGCGCCACTGTCATCGTCGACGCGCTCTCGGGCATCACCGGGGCGGGCAAGAAGGCTACCGAGCGCACGCACTTCTGTTTCGCGAACGAAAGCGTCGAAGCCTACGGGGTGGGAACGCATCGTCACACGCCGGAAATCTCGCAAATCCTGGGGCTTGCCCCCGGCAAGCTCGTGTTCACGCCGCATCTCGTTCCCATGAACCGCGGCCTGCTCTCCACGGTGAAGCTGCCGCTTGCGAAGGGCGTCGATGCTCCTGACCCCGAAGAGCTTGCCGCCATCCAGCAGCGCTTCTACGCGAATTCCCCGCTCGTCGAGGCGCTTCTCGCAGGTAAGCTCCCCAAGACCGCATCGGTCGCCGGAACGGCGCGCGCGCAGGTGGGCGTCGCCTATCACGCGGAAGCTCGCATGATTATCGCGATCGGCGCGATCGACAACCTGGGGAAGGGCGCTGCCGGCCAGGCCGTCCAGTGCGCGAACATCATTTTCGGCCTCGATCAGACCGAAGGCCTTACCTCACTTGCCGTGGGGTGTAAAAACCCGATGGAAGGAACCGACATGACAACATTCACCCAGATCGAGGGCGGAGGCGTCACGAGCGCCCTTGGCTTCAAGGCGGCCGGCATCCATGCGGGTTTCCGCAAGGAACCTGAGCGTCGCGACCTCGCGCTCGTCGTCGCGGACGAGCCTTGCGCGGCGGCGGGCGCGTTCACGAAGAACATCTTCTCTGCTGCGCCCGTCATCATCTCGAGGGAGCATCTCTCCGATGGCGGTACGGGTGCCCCTGCGCTCTGGCACCGCGCGCGCCGTGGTGGTGAACTCCGGCATCGCGAACGCCGCGACGGGCGTCCCCGGACTCGAACACGCCCGCGAGATGGCGCGCATCACCGCCGACGCCGTGGGTTGCACCGATGAGGAGGTGCTCGTCGCGTCGACCGGCGTCATCGGGCAGCATCTTCCCTCGACCCCTTCAAGACGGGCGTCCCCAAGCGCTCGCCGAGGCAAGCCGCGAAGGCGGGGCCTCCGCCGCGCGCGCGATCATGACCACCGACACGCACCCAAAGGAATATGCAGTCAGCTTTTTCGGGTGATGACCTGGGTTTCGACGGCGTCACCTTCACCGTCGGCGGCATGTCGAAGGGGAACCGGGCATGATCATGCCGAACATGGCCACCATGATCGCCATCGTCACGACCGACGCCCCCATCGCTGCTGCTCATCTCTCGCAGATCCTGCGCGACGCCGTGGGTGTGAGTTTCAACAAGATTACCGTCGACTCGGACACCTCGACCAACGACACCTGCGTCACGCTCGCGAGCGGGGCTGCGGCTCCAGGTGCGGCTCCCATCGAGCCGGGAACTCCCGCCTATCGTGCGCTCGCCGCCGCCTATAAGGAAGTGTGCACGAACCTCGCGCGCATGATGGCCGCCGACGGCGAGGGTGCCACGAGGCTTGTGACCGTGCATGTCGCGGGCGCCGCCACCGACGCCGACGCCGACGCTGCCGCGCGTACCATCGCAAACTCGCCGCTCGTGAAGACGGCCATCTACGGTCACGACGCGAACTGGGGGCGCATTGCTGCAGCTGCGGGGCGCTCAGGTGCGGCGTTTCGCCAGGAGGATGTGTCCATCGACATCATGGGCATGCCCGTTTGCCGAGGCAGGCTTCACCGTCGCCTTCGACGAGGACGAGGCGCTGCGACGTTTCGAGGCGCCAGAGACGCGATCGATGTGAACCTCGGCGCCGGCACGTGCGAAACCACCATGTGGACATGCGACTTCTCGCATGATTACGTAACCATCAACGGAGATTACAGGACCTAATTGCCATGAACTACGATAAGGACAGCAGACCGAACGGGGTCGACACCATCACAGGCGAAGTGCTCGCCGAGGCGATGCCGTGGATCAAGAACATCACTGGCAAGACTATCGTCATCAAGTACGGCGGATACGCTGCCATGGTCGACGAGCAGCTGCGCGCCGAGGTCATGGCCGACATCGTGCTTCTGAAGATCATCGGCGTGAACCCGGTGATCGTGCACGGCGGCGGCTTCGCCATCTCCGAGGCCATGAAGCTCTTCGACATGCCCGTGAAGTTCATCGACGGCCAGCGCGTGACCACCGATGCGGCCATGAAAGTGGTGCGCTCGGTGCTTGCCGGCCAGGTGAACCAGGAGCTTGTCGAGGCGATGAACGAGCATGGCCGGGTTGCGGTGGGCCTGTCGGGTGCCGACGGGGCCACGATCATCGCCGAGCAGGCGAGTGAGCAGCTCGGGCGCGTCGGGCGCGTCGTGCGCATCAACTCGCAGCTTCTCGAAGACCTCGTGTCGGCGAACTACATTCCCGTTCTCGCGTCGGTCGGCATCGGGGAAGAGTCGGGCAGCGGCTTTTTTCAACGTGAACGCCGACGTGGTGGCGGGCCATGTGGCAGCGGCCATAGGCGCGCACAAGGTGTTCTTCTTGACCGACGTCGACGGCCTCTACCGCGACTTCGACGACAAGTCGACGCTCATCTCGCGTATCTCGCTTGATGAAGTCCGCGAGATGGTGGACAAAAAAGCAGGTCTCGACGGGCATGATTCCGAAGCTGCGATCCTGCATCCGCGCGCTCGACGCGGGCGTGCACCGTGCGCATATCTTAAACGGCACCACGCCGCATGCGCTTCTGCTCGAGATGCTCACCGACAAGGGCGTCGGCACCATGATCGTCCCGCCCGATGGGGACGCGGCGTTCGACTCTACGCGAGAGGGCAGCTTCGCGAGCAAACTGGTGTAACGTGGGCGGTCGCTTTGCCGCCTTTGTGAGAAGGAGAAACAATGAGTCTTGCTGAACAGCAGCAGCTGGAGGAAACCTACGTCATGCACACGTTCGGCCGTAAGCCGGTCGAGCTGGTGGAAGGCGAGGGCATGGTCGTTCGCGACGATGCCGGCAAGGAATACCTCGACTTCATCGCGGGAATCGGCGCGGTGAGCTTGGGGCATTGCCACCCCGCCGTCGTGGGCGCGATCACCAAGCAGGCCTCCACGCTCATCCACGTGAGCAACTACTATTACATCGAGCATCGCGGGCAGGTGGGCAAGCTGCTCTCCGACGCCCTGAACGAGGACGTGCCCGCCGCCGGCCAGGCGCCCTGGCAGACGTTCTTCGCGAACTCGGGCGCCGAGGCGAACGAGTGCGCCATCAAGCTCGCCCGCGCCTACGCGCGCCGTCGCGTTGAGGCCGAAGGCGGCGACGGGGAGGCGGCTCCGCGTGTGATCGTCACGGTGAAGAAGAGCTTCACGGCCGTACGCTCGCCACGCTCGCCGCGACCGCGCAGCCGGCCAAGCAGGAGCTTTCCAGCCGCTGCCCGACGGCTTCACGCCCACGCCGCAAAACGACATCGCGGCGCTCGAGGCGCTGTTCGAGGCGCAGGGCGACTCCATCTGCGCTGTCATGCTCGAGCCTATCCAAGGCGAATCCGGCGTGCATCCCTGCAGCCCTGAGTTCATGGAAGCGGTGCGTCGCCTCACGGCTGAGCGCCACGCGCTCATGATCTGCGACGAGGTGCAGTGCGGCATCTACCGCACCGGCAAGCCCTTCGGTTTCCAGAACTACGATGTCGTGCCCGATATCGTCTCCATCGCGAAGGGCGTGGCGTCGGGCTTCCCCTGTGGCATGTGCGTCGCGCGCGGGGAAGTGGCGGCGGCGTTCAAGCCGGGCGATCACGGCTCCACGTTCGGCGGGTCCAACCTTGCGGTGGCGGCGGCTGAGGCGACGCTGAGCGAGATTCAAAAGGAGAACCTCGCCGAGAACGCGATTGAGGTGGGCGCATACCTGCGCGAGCAGCTTTCCGCGCTTCCCCAGGTCACCGAGGTGCGCGGCATGGGCCTCATGCTGGCGGCCGACCTCGCAGAGGACGGCAAGGGTGCTCCCGACGTCGTGCTCGACGGGCTTTCCGCAGGGCTTCTGCTCAACGCGACGGGCGCGCACACGCTGCGCTTCCTGCCGCCGCTCGTGTGCAGCAGGGCAGACGTCGATGCGTTAATCGAGAAACTTGGTGGGATTTTATAGTTCGCCAAATGCTCAGGGTGCATTTGGTTTACCGTGGTTAAAACAGTTTTGAGCTGGGAAAGGATACAAAAATGAGCGAACAGAGGGACAGGGTTGTCTTGGCCTACTCCGGTGGCCTTGATACTTCGGTGTGCATCAAGTGGATGCAGGAGGAGCGCGGGCTCGACGTCATCGCCGTCGTCGGCGACGTCGGACAGGAGCACGACGGCCTTGAGAAGATTCACGACAAGGCCCTGCGCACCGGCGCCATTGAGTGCCGCGTGGTCGATATGCGCGAGGAATTTGCCAAGGAATACCTTACTCCTGCGCTTGCCGCGAACGCGCTCTACGAGAACAAGTACCCGCTCGTGTCCGCTCTCTCGCGCCCGCTGATTGCGAAGCATCTCGTCGAGATCGCGCACGAGTTCGGCGCGAAGTACGTGGCGCACGGCTGCACCGGCAAGGGCAACGACCAGGTGCGCTTCGAGGCGTCCATCATGATGCTCGATCCGTCGCTGGAAATCATCGCCCCTGTTCGCGAGTGGGATTTGAAGACCCGTCCGCAGGAGATGGATTGGGCAGCGGCGCACGGGGTGGAAGTTCCCACCACCAAGAAGTCGCCCTATTCGATCGATGACAACCTGTGGGGCCGCGCCATTGAGTGCGGTGTTCTGGAAGACCCCTGGAACGAGCCGCCGGCGGACATCTACGCGATGACCACCGATCCCGAGAAGGCTCCCGATACCCCGACTGTCGTGGAGATCTCCTTTAAGGACGGCGTCCCCTGCGCGATCGATGGCAAGGAGATGAGCTACCTCGACATTATTCTCGAGATGAACAAGATCTCCGGCGCGAACGGCTTCGGCCGCCTCGACATGGTGGAGAACCGCCTCGTCGGCGTGAAGAGCCGCGAATGCTATGAGGCTCCAGGCGCGCTCGCCATCATCAAGGCGCACAAGGCGCTTGAGGACATCTGCCTCGAGCGCGACGTGCTCCACTACAAGCTCCATGTGGAGCACGAGTGGGCCGACCAGGTCTACAACGGCAAATGGTACGCCCCGCTGAAGGCCGGTCTGGATGCGTTCCTCGCAACGACGCAGGTCAACGTCACGGGCACGGTGCGCCTGTCCTTCTACAAAGGGCGCCTGCACGGTCACGAGACCCAAGAGCGATTACTCGCTCTATACCAAGGAGCCTCGCCACCTACGACGAGGGCGACACCTTCGACCACAAATCTGCGAAGGGCTTCATCAACATCTACAGCCTCTTCGGAAAGGTCTGGGCAGAGAAGCACCGCGGGTAAAGGGGCTTCGCCGGTCTTCCGACTAGCGAAACGAGCCGACGCCGCGCACTGACTTTGACTCGACCTGCAAGTTTCAACATCGTGCAGGTCGAACAGGGCCGAAGCGAGCGTTGTCTTCAGAAGCGAACGACCCAAGGGCGCTCACAAAAGGGCGCCCTTCTCGTAATGATTAACGCAAGTCGAGGCAGTGCGGGCGTGCTCAAATCCCGAAACGTAGGGTTTGGCGTCCGACAGCCTTCACAAAGCGAGTTCCGCAGCGAAGCGAGGACTGTCTGAGCGACTGAAGGTTGTCGGGCGCCAAACCCGGACGGCCTCCAAGTCGGACAACGAGAGAGCGAATTCCCAAACAGTATTTAGGCAACTCTGAAAAGAAGGGCACACACCATGGCACTCTGGTCAGGCAGATTCGAAGAGGGCGTGAGCGAGTTCACGCAGCGCTTCGGCGCATCTCTTCCCGTCGACAAGCAGCTCTACGCGCAGGATATCGCAGGCTCGCGCGCCCACGCGGCGATGCTCGCGCACCAAGGCGTCATCTCGCAGGAGGATGCCGACAAGATTGACGCGGGCCTTGAGCGTATCAAGGGCGAGATCGAGGCGGGAAACTTCCCGTTCGACATCAACAACGAGGACATCCACATGTCCATCGAGAGCGTGCTCACCTCAGAAATCGGCGATGCGGGCGCGCGCCTTCACACGGGTCGTAGCCGCAACGACCAAGTCTGCACCGATATGCGCCTGTTCGCCAGAAGCGGGCACGCGATCTTATGGCCGCGAACGTTGAGCTGCGCGAGGCGCTCGTATCTCAGGCGGAGAAGCACTTCGATGTCATTTTGCCTGGCGATACGCATATGCAGCATGCCCAGCCGGTGCTCTTCTCCCACCATATGCTCGCGTACGTGTGGATGCTCGACCGCGACTTCGACCGCCTGCGCGCGGCATACGACGCCGCGGACGCGAACCCGCTCGGGTCCGCAGCCCCGCTGGCACCACCTATCCGCTCGACCGCTTCATGACGGCAGAGGCGCTCGGCTTCTCGCGCGTGATTCCCAACTCACTCGATGCCGTCTCCGACCGCGATTTCCTGCTCGACCTCCTGTATGCCTGCAGCGTGTCGATGATGCACCTGTCGCGCCTGTGCGAAGAGATCATCCTCTGGTCGACGGCGGAGTTCGGCTTCGTCACCCTGTCCGACTCGTTCTCGACGGGCTCCTCGATCATGCCGCAGAAGAAAAATCCCGACTTCGCCGAGGCTCATCCGCGGCAAGTCTGGGCGCGTGATCGGCGACTTGGTTGCGCTGCTCGTCACGATGAAGTCACTTCCCCTTGCGTACAACAAGGACCTTCAGGAGGACAAGGAAGGTGCCATCGACGCTGCGAAGACGCTCGAGGATTGCTATCGGTGCGCCACGGGCATGATTGACACCATGGAGATTCACCCCGACGCCATGCTTGAGCAGGCGAAAAAGGGCTATCTCGCCGCGACGGACGTGGCCGACTACCTGGCGAAGAAAGGCCTTCCGTTCCGTCGTGCGCATGAAATCGTGGGCCATCTCGTGCTTTTGTGCGACAAGCGAGGCTGCGGCTTGGAAGACCTCTCGCTCGAGGACTTCAAAGCGGAAAGCGACCTGTTCGAGGAGGACATCACGAAGTGCCTCGACCTTGCGAGCATCGTCGCCGCGCGCACCACGTTCGGCGGCACGGGCAATTCCGCGGTGAAAGAGCAGCTCGACCAGGCGAAAGAGGCGCTCGCCGCCGACGAGGCCGACGCGGCATCGCTCGCGTAGCCCCCCTGACGGGGAACCCGTCGCCCTGATCGGCGACGTTATCGCGAAGGCAGGGGTTCGAGAAATCGGCCCCTGCCTTTCTGTATTACGGGGAGGCGCAGGTCATGGGCCAAAACGACGCCTCTTGTGCCCATTTGCTGACAAAACGGGGAGCTTTCGAGGGAAAGCGAGCCGATGCTACAATACTTTGACTAACGAGGAGGTGCCCGTGGCGTCACGTGCGATTAAAAGCAGGGCCAACATCAAGAAGAAGCATCCGTCGACGGCGGTGATCGCTGTAGCGGCGGTGGTCTTCGCGTTCATCGTCTCGCTTTGTTGGGGTATCTGGTCTGTCGGCTCGTCATGGCTGTCCGATCTCCCCGATTACAAGAGCGCCGACGCGTACAACACCGCGCAGCCGACGGTCGTCTATGCGAGCGATGGGCAGACGGTGCTCGCGGAGTTCCAGCTAGAGAACCGCGACCCGGTCGAGATCAACGAGATCAGCGACTACGCGCTCAAGGGCACGGTTGCTACGGAGGACGAGCGCTTCTACTCCCATGGTGCAATCGATCCATGGGGCATCGGCCGCGCCTTGGTGAACAACCTCATGGGCGGCGACCTTGAGGGCGCATCCACCATCACGCAGCAGTTCGTGCGCAACACGATTCTCTCTTCGGAGATGGACGACATCTCGATCAAGCGCAAGGTTCGCGAGGCGTATATCTCGATCAAGCTCGAGGAGCAGTACTCCAAAGACAACATCCTGCTCATGTACTTGAACACAATCAACTACGGCTCGGGCGCCTATGGCATCGAGGCGGCATCGGAGCGCTACTTCTCGAAGCACGCAAGCGAGCTCACCATCGCCGAAGCGGCGACGCTTGTGGGCATTCCTCAGTCGCCGACGTACAACAACCCGATCAATTACCCCGAGAACTGCACGAAGCGCCGCAATGTGGTGCTCGACCGTATGCTCTCGAACGGCGTCATCACTCAGGAAGAACACGACGCCGCCCAGGCCGAAGCCCCTCGTGCTCAATCCGACCGAGCCGTCGACCACGGGAATCGAGGCGTATCCGTACTTTACGAGCTACGTGCGCGATCAGCTGACCAACGCCAACGGCAAGTACGCGTACTCAAAGACGAACTTTTTAAGGGCGGGCTGAAGGTCTACACCACGCTTGACGTTTCCATGCAGGAGGCTGCCGAGGCGGCTGCGCGCGAGAAGGAGCAGGCGGCGGGCGACAACTACGAGGTTGCGATGGTGGCGATCGATCCCGACAACGGCTACATCAAGGCGCTTGTCGGCGGCAAGGACTACGACGCCTCGCAGGTCAACATGGCTACCGGGACAGGCGGGTCGGGCAGGCAGGCAGGTTCTTCGTTCAAGACGTTCACCCTGGTGGCAGCTATCGAGCAGGGCATCGACCCCAATACCATGATCGACGCTTCGGCAACTGCGAAGCTCCCCGGATGGGAAGTTGCCAACATCAACCACACCAACTACGGGACGAAGAGCATAGCGGACGCCTTCGCGGTGTCGTCGAACACGGCGTTCGCGCGGCTTATCCTCTCGATCGGCCCGGACAAGGTCGTCGATGTCGCCAAGCGCATGGGCATCACCTCGCCGCTTACCGCGACGGGATCGCTCACGCTCGGTTCCGAATCGGTGACGCCGCTTGAGATGGCGAACGCGTACGCGACCATCGCGAACGGCGGCACGCACTACGACCCCGAGTGCGTCGAGCGCATCGTCGACCGCAACGGCTCGATCGTGGTCGACAACTCGGCACCAAAGGGCGAGCGGGCCATTTCTGCAGAAGTTGCCCATGCGGCAACCGAGGTCATGAAGGGCGTCATCACGAAAGGCACCGGCAAGGCTGCGGCGCTTTCGAACGGTCAGGTCTCGGCAGGCAAGACGGGAACGTCGGAGAATTATATGGATAGCTGGTTCTGCGGCATCACCCCGCAGCTTTCCGTTGCCATCTGGTTCGGCGATCGCAGCGATTACAGTCATGCCCAGCGAGTACCGAGCGGCATGTCTGCGGCGAGCACGTTCCCCGACTTCATGAACGTTGTTCTCAAAGGCAAGCCGACCGAGGATTTCCCGAAAGCTGGCGATCCCCAGTACAAGAGCGATTTCAAGGACACCCAATACCACATAGGCGGCTACTATAGTTCAGCCGACGATGAGGACAAGGACAAAAAGTCCAACGAGAGCTCGACGACCGAAAACGGGACTAACACGGGGAGCCACCATGGTACCACGGGCAATGGCGGCAACGGTGCGGCCGGCGGCGCCGGGGGCGCCGGGGGCGAGACTGGAGGCACCGGCGGCGACTCCAGCGGAGGCACGACGGGCGGAACTGGCGGCGGCGACTCCGGCGGAGGTACGACGGGCGGAACTGGCGGCGGCGACTCCGGCGGAGGCGGCGGTGGCGCTACCGAGCCTGTTCCGATAGAGTAGAGTTTGCACGATTCGTATAATCGCGCGGCGGGTCCCCCGTTGCGCATCGATGGGAGAACACATGACCCGATCTTCATTCATCCGCGCGCTTGCTGCCGTTTGCGTGAGCGCAATGCTCGCTGTTGCGCTTTCCGGCTGCATGCAGCAGGCATCCACTCAGGGAAACGACCAGCAATCAGAAAATCGCGAGTACATGACGCAGGTCAATCAGAAGATGGACGATCTCGATTCCCGCCTCTCCGATTTCGTCGATGCCGTTTCGCGCGGTGACGTGGTTACCATGCGCACCCAGGCGGACAACGCGTTCAAGGTGCTTGACGACTTGTCTTCCCTTGAGGCGCCCGAGCCGCTGAAGGATGTCGCAGCCGGTTATGTCGACGGCGCGAACAGCCTGAAGGACGCGCTCAACTCCTATATCCAGCTTTACACGGAGATTGATGGCGCGACCACGACCGATCCTTTTTCGATTGGTCAACCTACGATTCGCGTTTGCAGGCAATCCAGGACGCCTATAACGCGGGTATCGATAAGTTGAAGGCTGCTGACGAGGCTGCGGCAGGCAAGGACTAACGTTCTAGCCTGCCTTGAGCGAGAGGGTCTTTGGGTTGCCAGCCTTTTGAGCTGCTTGCCTGCGTGCTCGCTAGATTCCTAAAAGTAAACGATTGCAATGCGAAGCGGCGGCCTGCGTTCAATGCGGGCCGCCGCTTCGCATTTCTTGCTTATGCCGATGGGGCGCCACCAACCGGGTCATGGGCGAGCGGTTGCGGTGACTGTCTCGAATCGAGCGGTGCTGCCGTTCTTGGTCGCCGTGTAGATTCTCAGCCTCTTACGGAGCGGAACCGCTGCCTTCACCGCCTGGTTGCCCACCGTCATCGGGTGGCTCCCGCAGGACCTTCCCCTCCGCCAGGCGGCTCTTCGCCTGAGCCTGCGCTGCCGCCCTCGCCGCCTGCGTTCGGGTCGGGGCCGATCGACACGTAGGCGATGTAGGTCCCGTTCGCGAACTCGATCTTCACTATCGACCCTGCAGCCACGGTGGAGCTGTAGGTTTCCACGATGGTGAGGTTACTTCCCAACGCTGCCTGCACTTCGGCCAAGCTTGCCCCTGAAAGCCGCGCGATGGTGTCCTTCGCGGCATCTTCACTGTATATCGACTGCTTCTTGTTGAAGGCGCTGTCGTAGTTCGGCTCGGCGGCAGTGGGGAAGTCCTGCCTCTCGCGACCGTCAAGGGCAAGCGACATGAAGATTCTCCAGGCGTCCTTGCACCAGGGCGCCTCCCACATCTCCCGTTCCTGCGCGGCGCCCGTCCATACTGCGCAGGAAAGCTGCGGGTGTAACCGCAGAACCACAGGTCGCGATGCTCCTGGGACGTGCCCGTCTTGCCTGCGCTCACCTGCCCCGACGGCAGCGCCGACCCGCGGCCGGTTCCCTGGGTGACCACGCCTTGCAGCACGCGGGTCACTTCTCCTGCAACCTCGGGGAGAGCACCTGCTCGCCCGGTACCTCCGTGTTGTCGATGAGCGTCGTGCCGTCTTGCGCGATCACCTGGGTGATGCAGGTATCGGCGTGGCGGATGCCCCCGGTCGCGAATGCTCCGTAGGCGCTCGCCATGCGCAGCGTGTTCGTCTGCGCGGCGCCGAGCGTGAGCGCGGGGTAGGCTCCGTAGCCGTATTTCGTGTCGCCGGCAACGCCGAGGCGCGCCGCCATGTCGAGCAGGCTCTGCGGCGTTACGCCATCGGGGTCGGTGACAAGGCGGGCAAAACCGGTATTGGCGGAGACCCAGGTCATTCGCTCAATGGAAAGGTACCCGTAGTTCGCACCCGCATAGTTGGTGACGGGCTTGCTCCATGCTGCGTTCACGAACCCTGTGGAGCAGTCGATAACCGTTTTCGGGCTGATGCCCTGCTCGATGGCGGCGGCCAGCGTGAACGCCTTGAACGACGAGCCCGCCTGGCGCCCCGTCGCGCTTGTCGCGAGGTTGAACTGGCTGTCCGACCAATCCCTCCCGCCTATCATGGCGAGCACGTAGCCGGTGTTCGGATCGATGCACGTCATCGAAAGGCTCACGTCGCTATCGCCGGTCCTTGCCATATCGTCGTACACTTCCGCTGCCGCTTCCTCCGCGTAGCCCTGAAGCGTCGGGTCGATCGTGGTGTAGATCGTGAGACCGCCGTTGAACACCTCCTCGAACGAAAGCTGGTCGAGGGCTGCTGGCGCACGTAGCTCGTGAAATACGGGTACTCGTAGATGCCGTCTTCGGCGCGCACCTCGACGTTTAAGACAAGCTCCTCTTCGACGGCGCTATCGTGTTCCTCCTGCGTGATCGTTCCGTGCGTGAGCATGCGGTCGAGCACCACGTTGCGACGCTTCGTGCAGTTTTCAGGATAGTCCTCGGGGTTGTTGTACGTTGGCGACTGGGGGATGCCCACAAGTGTCGCCGCCTCCGCAAGTGTAAGGTCGATTGCGCTCTTGGAGAAGTAATGCTGCGCTGCGGCCTCGATGCCATAGCACCCCGAGCCGTAGTTGATCGTGTTCAGGTACATAAGCAGGATGTCGTCTTTGGAATACGCCTGCTCCATCTCGATGGCGAGCTCGGCTTCGCGAACTTTGCGCCGAAACGAGATATCGTTTGCCTCGCTTGAAAGAAGCGTGTTGCGCACGAGTTGCTGCGTGATGGTGGACGCGCCCTCCAGGTCGCCGCCCTTCAGGTTGTTCACGAGCGCGCGCCCGATGCCGTAGTAGTCCACGCCTTCGTGCTCGTAGAACCGGGTGTCCTCCGTCGCGACGGTTCCTTTGAGGACATAGTCGCCCACCTGGTCTTTTTCGATGGCTCCTGGTCCTGTAGATAGAATTCGGCTAAAAAGGGTGGTGCGATCGTTCGCGTAGATGCGCGTCTTGGCGCTGTAGGCGAAGGCGTTCGGGTCGTGCACGCTGGGCAGCTCGCCGACCCATGCGTCCACGATGCGCCCCACGCCGAAGGCCCTAAGCCGACGACGAGGATGACCGAAAACGCCGCAACGAGCACTCCCCACGCTGGAGCATGGGTGCGCATTTCACGGTGTTTTTCTCCTTACTCTCATGGTTCGTCTATACTACCATGAACCGACCATCTGGTCTTTCAGACGAGGAGACACCTACTTTATGCGGAATATGGAACTTTTGGCGCCTGCGGGCAACATGAGCGCCCTTCACGCCGCCGTGCGTGCTGGTGCGGACGCGGTATATCTCGAACCGAGTCGTTCAACGCGCGCCGCGGGGCCGATAACCTCACCATCGCCACGCTCAAGGAGGCGTGCGATTACGCGCATCTGCGGGGCGTGAAGATCTACGTCACGCTGAACATCATCGTGCTGCCGGGCGAAGTGGGCCGCGCGCTCGAATGCGCTCGCCAAGCGTGGCGCGCAGGTGCCGATGCGCTCATCATCCAGGATATCGGTCTTGCGAGCGAGATAGCCCGTGCGCTTCCCGACATCCGCCTGCATATTTCTACGCAGATGAACACGTGCAACGCCGCCGGTATTCGCGCCGCCGCCCGCATGGGTGCCAAGCGTGTCACGCTCGCCCGCGAGCTTTCCGTGGAGGAAATCGCCCATCTCGCGCAGGTAGGCGCCGAGGCAGGCGTCGAGGTCGAGGCGTTCGGCCATGGCGCGCTGTGCATCTGCTATTCCGGCCAGTGCCTCATGTCCTCCATGATCGGGGGGTCGCTCCGCCAATCGAGGTCTGTGCGCGCAGGCGTGCCGCTTGCCCTACGAACTGCACAATGCTGCCCAAAGAAAGCCGCTTTCGGCGCCAGGCGAGCATCTGCTCTCGCCGAAGGACCTCTGCTCGGTCGATCTGCTTTCCGATTTGGCGCGAGTCGGCGTTGCGTCGCTTAAGATCGAGGGCCGCATGAAATCGGCCGATTACGTGTCGGCCGTCGTGTCGGTGTACCGCCGCGTGCTCGATCGGGTGTATGCGCAGGAGGAAGCTCTGCTTCTCCTGCTCGCCCGACGGAGGACGAGCGCCGCACGCTCGAGGAGGCGTTCTCTCGCGGGTTCACCACGGCGTATCTTGAAGGTCAGCGTGGGAACGACATCATGAGCTATCAGCGCCCCAACAATCGCGGCGCCTTTATCGGCCGCGTGGCCGAAGCGCGTAACGGCATAGCGACCATCTCCGCTGAGCACGAGGCTCGCAATCGGCGATGTCCTCGAGTTTTGGACGGGGAAGGGCCATGCTGCCCAAACGGTAGCCGACCTCTCCTTCGACAAGAAGGGCCGCGTGCGGATTGAGAACTCGATGCGCGCGTGAAGGGCGTGCGCGCGGGCGACCGCGTGTTCCGCGTGCGCAGCGCGAAGGAAGCCTTCGAGGACGACTCCCTCGAGCCGCGCGTCGAGGTTGAGGGCGCGGCTCGCCTGCGCATCGGCGAGCCGCTCGAGGTCTCCTTCTCCTTTGCCCGCACGTCTCAGGGCGAGCTTGCCGAAGTTCGCGGCACGGCGAGCGGGGCCGAGGTCGAGCCTGCTCGCACGAAGGCCGTCACCGAAGAGGACGTGCGCGCTCATATCGATCGCCTTGGTTCGACTCCTTATGTTCTCACGCGGCTCGACGTCGAGCTCGACGAGGGGGTCGGCATCGGGTTCTCGCAGCTGCACCGCGTTCGCGCCGAGGCCCTCGACGATTTGACCGAGCGAGCCTTGGCCGCCTACCATGCCCGTCGCCTTCCCCGTACCGAGGATCGCGAAGAGCTTCCTGCCGTCCGTCCGAGCGGCGCCCGCATCGGCGCATGGACGACGAACCCCGTGTGCGCGAGGGCCGCAAAGCGCACGGGCGCTCATATGGTGTACGTTCCGGCGCTGAACTACGGGCGCGGCGAGGCGGTGGTCGCAGGCCAGCTCACGGCCACGGTCGAGCAGGCGGGCTACCCCAAGCAGTGCCTTCTCGCCATGCCCGTCGTTGATCACGACGAGGTCGGGCTCTCGCGAGAGGTGAAGCTTGATTTCGACCCGTGGCGTTACGCAACGTCGGGGCGCCCGGTGTTCGTGGAGAGCCTCGGTGCCATGCAGATGGCCGCCGAGATCGGGATTCCCTTCGAGGTCGGCCCGCATCTGCCCGTCACGAACAGGCTTGCGCTCGACGAGGTTGCTCGCATGGGTGCCGTCCGCGTGTGGCTCTCTCCCGGCTCTCTCTCGACCAGATTCGCGAGCTGTCCCGCGATACCCCGGTTGAGCTGGGCATCTTCATCTCGGGCGCGCAAGAACTCATGATCACCGAGCACTGCCTGCTCATGAGTCAGGCCCGTGCAACGAGGGATTGCGCCGAGTGCCGCCGCCGTCGCAGCCCGCATTACCTGAAGGACCGCAAGGATTTCGACTTCCCCGTCATCACCGATGCGCTCGGCCGCAGCCACCTTTACAACAGCGTCGAGCTGGATTTGGTGGCTTCGCTTCCCGAGCTCATGGCGGCGGGCGTCACGTCGTTTATGGTCGACACGACGCTCATGAACGGCGAGCAGGCGGCGCAGGCTGTCGGTCGAGCCATTCGCGCGCTGCGCATCGCGCAGTCCGACGGAAACTCGGTCGCCAAGATGCACAAGCGCTACCACAGGGCATCTGTTCCGCGGTGTTCGGTAGCACGCCGCGACATGGGATGGGGCCTCTGTCTCTTTGGGACGGGGGTCGGGAAACGTATTTCAGTTAGGCTACTTATCATTTGAAGGCGCTTCCCATGCGCAACGCTGCGGCCTCGCAGTGCTGGGAAGCTCCTTCCCGGGCGCTATTTCACGCTCGTGAGGCGTCCTTGGTAGCCGCAAAGGACGCGCGCATTGCCCTCGGCGATGGCGAGTCCTTTCTCGAGTGCCGCTCGCGGCAGGTCGTAGTCGTTGTTGTTTTGCGAGATGTGCATGGCGACGACGGCCTCGGGCGTGCGCAGACCCGCGGCGCGCGATTCGGTGATGAGCGCGGCAAGCTCCTCGGTTGCCTGCGGGTTCGAGAGGTGGCCGAATTCCGAGGCGATGCGCTGCTTGATGACGTAGGGATAGTCGCCGCTTTGCAGCATGCGTTCATCGTGGTTGCTCTCGAGTGCCAAAATGCGCACGTCGCGCAAGGCCTCGTGCGCCGCGTTCGTCACGATGCCCGAATCCGTTATGTAACCCAGTGCGTCGCCATCGGGCGCTTCGATGCGAAAGCCGAAGGAAGCGGCAGCATCGTGGCTGGTTTCGAAGGGAAGGCGCGCAAGCCAGCGGCCTCGATTGCGCGCTGCTCCGAGGAGAGCGGCAAGATGGCGCAATCGCCTGCGACCTTTGCAGCGCGGAGCTCACGTCGATGCAGGCCTGGTTTACGTAAACCGTTGGTGCGCAGCCTAATTTCGCGAGGCCGCGCAACACCACGCCCAGCCCCTTGGTGTGGTCCCCATGCTCGTGGGTGATGAGCACGGCGCCGATTCGGGCGGGGTCGAAGCCCGCCTCGTCGCATCGCTCGAGGAAATCGCGCTTGCAGATTCCGCAATCGATGAGCACCCCCGCGCCTGTTGCGGCGTTTTCAACGATGGCAGCGTTGCCTTTGCTTCCGCTTGCGAGCACATGTAACTTCAGCACTGTTTGTTCTCCTGTTGGGCGATGGGCAGGAATAGCCCTCGACCGTGACGGTTAGATTCCACTGCGGCATTGTAGCGAAACGCCATTCGCTTCAGTGAAGAGTTTGGGAGAGAAGCCCCCTTTCGGGAAAAGTGCCTGGCAGCCGAGAGCGCTCGTTCGCTTATTGCGCAGCCCCCTCGATAGATTCGGGTCTCATGCGGCCTATGTGTTAGAATCGCTTGTGCAAATCCGTTGTATGAAGGACATTTCGATGCTCACACCTGAAGAACAGCTTCACATCATCTCCTCTGGCACGGCGCAGATTGTGCCGGAAAGCGCTCTGCTTGAAAAGCTCAAGCGCGGCAAACCCCTCAACATCAAGCTCGGCGTTGATCCGACTGCTCCTGACATCCATATCGGCCACGCCGTCCCGCTGCGCAAGTTGCGCCAGTTCCAGGACCTCGGCCACGAGGTCACGCTCATCATCGGCGACGGCACGGCGCTCATCGGCGACCCGTCTGGGCGCAACTCGACCCGCCCGCAGCTTTCCCGCGAGCAGATCAAGGCGAACGCGGAAACCTACGTCAACCAGGCATTCAAGATTCTCGACCCCGAGAAGACGACGCTTCGCTACAACTCCGAGTGGATCCTCTCGCTGAACATGGAAGAGGCTCTTGAAGCTCATGGCGCAGTTCACGGTCGCCCGCATTCTCGAGCGCGACGACTTCCACAACCGCTACACCTCGAACCTCCCCGTCAGCCTGCACGAGTTCATCTACCCGGTGCTGCAGGCCTACGACTCCGTGGTCATCAAGGCCGACGTCGAGGCTCGGCGGCACTGATCAGCTCTTCAACCTGCTTGCCGGTCGCGAGCTTATGGAGAAGCTCGGCATGGAGCCGCAGGTGTGCCTCACGCTCCCGCTGCTCGAGGGCACGGACGGCGTGCAGAAGATGTCCAAGAGCTACGGCAACTACATCGGCCTCACCGACGAGCCCGACGACATGTTCGGCAAGGTCATGTCCATCCCCGACGAGCTTATGGTGAAGTACTACCGTCTTGCATCTACCGAGTCCGTCTCGGCAATCGACGAGATCGAGGTCGGCTTGGCCAACGACGGTTCTCCATCCTAATAAGGTGAAGCGCGCCCTCGCCCGCAACATCGTTGCCGCTTACTATGACGAGGAACAGGCGAACGCGGCCGAGGAGCAGTTTGACCTCGTGTTCAAGAAGCATGATGTCCCCGACGACATCGCCGAGTACACGCCCGACCTCACTCCCAACGAAGAGGGCCTCGTCTATCTCGCGAAGATTATTCACGACGCCGGCCTTGCGCAAAGCGTTGGGGAAGCGCGCCGCCTCATCGATGGCGGTGGCGTAAAGCTCAACGGCGATGCGGTCGCGCCTAGGGTATACAACGTTGGTTCCCGAGAAGCTGAAGGATTGCGTCCTGCAGGTTGGCAAACGAAAGTTCATCAAGCTCGTGTAAAAAGGTCTTGCGGCGGTAAAACCGAATAGCTATAATAAGAAACCCGCGTTTGAGGAGAGCGTGGGTTTCTTCTTTCACTCAGCTTGATTGAGAGCAGAAAAGGTGGCACTTCAAAACCGCTCAAAACTTTTTGAAAAAAGTCCTTGACGGCAGGCGAAGGGTCGCGTAATATATCTCCTTGCGCCGCGGACGGAAGGAAGCGGCGGGGCGGGGCGCTAGACGCCCCGGGAACCTTGAAAACCGGATACCGAGGAAAACGGATAGGAACGCGTGCGGAAATTGGCCCCCGCCGGCATGAGGCCGGCGGAGATCTCCGACGAGAGACCAATTCCATAGAGGAGCCCGATCCCGGGCTCCGACCATCATTCCGATGGCTTTTTCTTTATTTTGATTCGAACTTAAGGCGCCCCTCGGGGCGTCCGAACGAAGAGTTTGATCCTGGCTCAGGATGAACGCTGGCGGCGTGCCTAACACATGCAAGTCGAACGGTTAAGGCGGCTCCGGCCGCGAATAAAGTGGCGAACGGGTGAGTAACGCGTGACCGACCTTCCCCCGCACCGGGACAACCGCGGGAAACCGCGGCTGATACCGGGTACTCCGGGGCCCCCGCATAAAAATTTCCGGGAAAGCTCCGGCGGCGGGGGATGGGGTCGCGTCCCATCAGGTAGTAGGCGGGGCAACGGCCCACCTAGCCGACGACGGGTAGCCGGGTTGAGAGACCGACCGGCCACATTGGGACTGAGATACGGCCCAGACTCCTACGGGAGGCAGCAGTGGGGAATTTTGCGCAATGGGGGCAACCCTGACGCAGCAACGCCGCGTGCGGGACGAAGGCGTCCGCGTCGTAAACCGCTTTCAGCGGGGAACAACCTTCGAGGGTACCCGCAGAAGAAGCCCCGGCTAAATACGTGCCAGCAGCCGCGGTAATACGTAGGGGCGAGCGTTATCCGGAATGATTGGGCGTAAAGCGCGCGCAGGCGGCCGCTCAAGCGGGACCTCTAACCCGGGGGAACCAACCCCGGGCCGGGTCCCGAACTGGGCGGCTCGAGTGCGGTAGGGGAGAGCGGAATTCCAAGTGTAGCGGTGAAATGCGCAGATATTTGGAAGAACACCGATGGCGAAGGCAGCTCTCTGGGCCGTCACTGACGCTGAGGCGCGAAAGCCGGGGAGCGAACAGGATTAGATACCCTGGTAGTCCCGGCCGTAAACGATGGGCGCTAGGTGTGGGGAAACATTTTCTCCGTGCCGCAGCCAACGCATTAAGCGCCCCGCCTGGGGAGTACGGCGGCAACGCTAAAACTCAAAGGAATTGACGGGGCCCGCACAAGCAGCGGAGCATGTGGCTTAATTCGAAGCAACGCGAAGAACCTTACCAGGGCTTGACATCCGGGTGAAGCGGCGGAGACGCCGTGGCCGAGAGGAGCCCGGACAGGTGGTGCATGGCTGTCGTCAGCTCGTGCCGTGAGGTGTTGGGTTAAGTCCCGCAACGAGCGCAACCCCCCGTCGCGTGTTGCCAGCAATTCGGTTGGGCACTCGCGCGAGACTGCCGGCGTCAAGCCGGAGGAAGGTGGGGACGACGTCAAGTCATCATGCCCCTTATGCCCTGGGCTGCACACGTGCTACAATGGCCGGCACAACGGGTTGCGACCCCGCGAGGGGGCGGATCCCTCAAAGCCGGCCCCAGTTCGGACCGCAGGCTGCAACCCGCCTGCGCGAAGCCGGAGTTGCTAGTAATCGCGGATCAGCACGCCGCGGTGAATACGTTCCCGGGCCTTGTACACACCGCCCGTCACACCACCCGAGTCGTCTGCACCCGAAGCCGCCGGCCGAACCCTTCTTGGGGCGGAGGCGTCGAAGGTGTGGAGGGTGAGGGGGGTGAAGTCGTAACAAGGTAGCCGTACCGGAAGGTGCGGCTGGATCACCTCCTTTCTAGGGAGAGAATCTGCAGTAGCCGCGCGCATCCTACCCCATCCTCGGCATCCGGCCTCCAGTCCCGGAAGACGGGACCCCGAGGCACCTTGGCAACTGCATAGCGCGCGACATGTTCGGAGGCTTCAAAAGCCCCGAACGATCTCAACTTGATATCAACCAATGTAGGAATGTAGATTCCGCATCTTCGAAATCAGTTAGGATCGCCGAGATACGTTTTACCCAAAACTTTATTTTTACTTTCTCCGATGATCTACATCATCGGCTGGCATTTACCGGGGGGACGCGTCCCCGGGACCCGGGAAGAAGATACCGCGGGCGCACGGCGGATGCCTTGGCATGGGAAGCCGAAGAAGGGCGCGGCAAGCTGCGATAAGCCCCGGGGAGGCGCAAACGGCCTTCGATCCCGGGATTCCCGAATGGGGGAACCCAGCGGGGGCAATGCCCCGCTACCGGCGCCTGAATCAAATAGGGCGCCAGGAGGCAACCGGGGAACTGAAACATCTAAGTACCCCGAGGAAGAGAAATCAACCGAGATCCCGGGAGTAGCGGCGAGCGAAACCGGACCAGGAATTTCAAACCCGCGCACGTGCAAGCGACAGGGCGTTGCTGCGCGGGGTTGCGGGGGCGCGCCATCCCGAGAGCCTGCTCTCTCGGGCGGAGTTACAAAAGCCAGAGGAAGCGGAACGGCATGGGAAGGCCGGCCGCAGCGGGTGAGAGCCCCGTACGCGGATCCCGTGTGGCCTCCGAGGCGCGTCCCCGAGTAGGGCCGGGCACGTGAAACCCGGTCGAAGCAGGGGGGACCGCCCTCCAAGGCTGAGCACTCTCCCATGACCGATAGCGAACCAGTACCGTGAGGGAAAGGTGAAAAGCACCCCGAGAGGGGAGTGAAAGAGCACATGAAACCGTGCGCCCCAAGCAGCCGGAGCACCCTTCGCGGTGTGACGGCGTGCCTTTTGTAGAATGAGCCAGCGAGTTGCGTCCGGCGGCGAGGTTCAGCTCAGAAGCGAGCCGCAGCGAAGGCGAGTCATTAAGACGGCGATTGAGTCGCCGGGCGCAGACGCGAAGCCGGGTGAGCTATCCATGGGCAGGCTGAAGCAGGGGTAAGACCCTGTGGAGGGCCGAACCCACTTCGGTTGAAAACGGAGGGGATGACCCGTGGATAGGGGTGAAAGGCCAATCAAACCCGGAGATATCTCGTTCTCCCCGAAATAGCTTTAGGGCTAGCCGCGGCCGTTAGCCGCCGCCGGTAGAGCACTGGACCGCCGAGGGGCCTCGCAGCCTACCGAAGCGGACCAAACTCCGAACGGCGGCGGCCGAGAGGCCGCGAGTCAGAGCGCGTGGGCTAAGCTGCGCGCTCGAGAGGGAAACAGCCCAGACCGCCCGCTAAGGCCCCCAAGTCCATGCTGAGTGGCAAAGGATGTGCGTCTGCCCAGACAACCAGGATGTTGGCTTAGAAGCAGCCATGCATTCAAAGAGTGCGTAACAGCTCACTGGTCAGTGGACATGCGCCGACAATACACGGGGCTAAGCATGGCGCCGAAGCGGCGGACTAAATCATTTAGTGGTGGGGAGCTTCCCCGGGGAGAAGCCGGAGGGCGACCTCCGGTGGACCGCCGGGGAGTGAGAATGCTGGCACGAGTAGCGAGAGCGGGGCGAGAAACCCCGCCGCCGCAAGCCCAAGGTTTCCTGGGCGATGCTAATCATCCCAGGGTCAGCCGGGAGCTAAGGCGAGGCCGAGAGGCGCAGCCGATGCGCAGCTGGCAGATATTCCAGCGCCGCTCCCGCGCCGCTATTGACCGAAGGGGCGACGGAGAAGGGCAGCCGGGCGGGGTTCTGGACGTCCCCGTGAAAGCGCGTAGGGGGGGCAGGGCATGGAAATCAGCGCCGCATGCCCCGAGACGCGAGACGAAGCCTTTCGAGGCGAAGCCGGTCATCCCATGCTCCCGAGAAAAACCCCTAGGCAGGCGCGGGCGCGCCCGTACCAAGACCGACACAGGTGGGCGGGTAGAACATACCGAGGCGATCGGGAGAACCATGGTCAAGGAACTCGGCACACTGGCCCCGTAACTTAGGGAGAAGGGGAGCCCCCGGCGTGAAGGAGCACTGCCTCCCGAGCGCGGGGGGCCGCAGCGAAACGGCCCAAGCGACTGTTTACCAAAAACACAGGACTCTGCCAAGCCGCGAGGCGAAGTATAGGGTCTGACGCCTGCCCGGTGCCGGAAGGTTACGCGGATGCGTTAGCAGCGATGCGAAGCGCTGAAGCCAAGCCCCGGTAAACGGCGGCCGTAACTATAACGGTCCTAAGGTAGCGAAATTCCTTGTCGGGTAAGTTCCGACCTGCACGAACGGCGTAACGACTTGGGCGCTGTCTCGACCATGGACCCGGCGAAACTGCACTGTTCGTGAAGATGCGAATTACCTGCGGAAGGACGGAAAGACCCCGTGAACCTTCACTGCAGCTTGGCATTGGCCGTTGGCTCGGCGCGTAGAGGATAGGCAGGAGGCATCGAAACCCGGGCGCCAGCCCGGGGGAGCCGCCCTGGAATACCGCCCTCGCCGTGCCGGCGGCTAACCCGCGGCCCGAGACCGGGCGCAGGGACCGTGCCAGGTGGGTAGTTTGACTGGGGCGGTCGCCTCCTAAAACGTAACGGAGGCGCGCAAAGGTTGGCTCAGGACGGTCGGCAACCGTCCCGAGAGCGCAAGAGTGCAAGCGGGCCGACTGCGAGGCGTACAGGCCGAGCAGGGACGAAAGTCGGCTCTCTAGTGATCCGGCGGCTCAGAGTGGAATGGCCGTCGCTCAACGGATAAAAGGTACTCCGGGGATAACAGGCTGATCTTGCCCAAGAGTCCACATCGACGGCAAGGTTTGGCACCTCGATGTCGGCTCATCGCATCCTGGGGCTGGAGCAGGTCCCAAGGGTATGGCTGTTCGCCATTCAAAGCGGTACGCGAGCTGGGTTCAGAACGTCGTGAGACAGTTCGGTCCCTATCCTCCGCAGGCGCAAGGGAGTTGAGGAGGGCCGCCCCTAGTACGAGAGGACCGGGGCGGACGGGCCTCTGGTGGAGCGGTTGTCGACCAACGGCACCGCCGCCTAGCTACGCCCGGAACGGATAACCGCTGAAAGCATCTAAGCGGGAAGCCGGCTCCGAGATGAGCTCCCTCTTTGGTAGCCCGGGTAGAACACCCGGTCGACAGGCCGCAGCTGCAAGCGCCGCGAGGCGCTCAGGCGAGCGGTGCTGATAGCCCGGCTCTTCTTCACCGATCATAGTGCGGGTATCGGAATCGAGGCATGGAGCGCGCATGCAGCCGCCAGGGTCGCCGCGGGGCGGGCCTGGAAGAGGCACAACCGAATAGAGCCTCGCGGGGGAGCGCCCCCATGAGCGGAACCGTAGAGAGGGGATCACCCGATCCCATTCCGAACTCGGAAGTTAAGCCCCTCCTCGCCGAAAGTACTGCGGAGCAAGTCCGTGGGAGGATAGGGCGTTCCGCTCATGGGCGGCGCTTTTTCTTTCGCGCAGGGGGCCGCGGCCCGGGGACCCAGGGCCGCGGCCCCCTTCTGCGCCCGGGCGCGTGTGCGCCTCCTGGGCGGGGCTTGTGCTGTTTGCGGGAGTCATTGCGGTCAATCAATCGCGCTCCATGCGGCTATACGGCGAGTCTGCTGCGCTGCGACTGCAAGTTTGTTAATTTGTGAAAAGGCCGCCAGGTTTTCTTCAAGCATTATTTCGTTTTCTATCATTGAATTTCTCTGTTTCACCATGTTGTTTGTTCGCTCATTTACATTTACTTGTATATCTACAGGTACAATATGAATTAATTCTGGTGTGTATGTTTGAGAGGACTGACTTTTTTGTGGCTGAATATAGTGAGACTGTTCTGAACCTTGCTGCGTCGTGTGTCTCCGATCATGATACGCTTGACAAGATTGCAGATGCATTGGCAAACGGGACGCGTCGATCTCGACAGCAGGCTGCAGGTCCTCGCAGCGGTTTCCCATTCCGACGCCGCTGCGGTTTCCGGCTATAGCCAGATTTTCGTTGATTCACTATCTCGTCCTGAGGCGCAGACGCGCTGGGAATGCCTCGACGTGCTGACTCGTCTTTGCGATGTCGATGCCTCGCTTTGCATTGACGCTATCGATGGGGCGGAGAACGCGCTTTTCGACGAGGAGAGCGGTCCGCTGCATCTTGCTGCGATGCGATTCCTCTGCAAGTTCGGCGCGATTTCCGAGCAAAATTCTGAACGTGTCTGGCCGCTTATTGATGAGGGCATTCAATGCTGGCATGGCGACCTTGAGTTCCAGGATATGTTGAATTCGCTTGTCGATTTCTCTACGGGGCATCTTTCGGAGCCGGTGAAATCCGAGCTTGCTGAGCGGATGTTGTTCGACTCGAAGAACGGGCGCGGCGCCTTGAGGCGGAAGGCGACGACCATCGTTGAGAACCTGTCCTAGCCTATTTGTGCCGTCGACTACAATGTAACATCCGACGTTCTTTTCTATGCTTATCCTTGAAGCGTATTCGTTAAGTCGCGTTTGCGACGGGTTTGTGAGGAGGAACTATGGCTCGTCATACGGTGACCTTGATTCCCGGTGATGGAATCGGCGTTGAGACTTCGGCCGCTATGCAGCGCGTTGTCGAGGCCTGTGGTGCGGAAATCGATTGGGGAGATTGCTGAGGCAGGCGCGCATTGCCTCGAAACCGAGGGCACCCGCTTCCTGATTCCACCATTGAGGCTGTCAAGCGCAACAAAGTCGCCATCAAAGGGACCAATCACGACTCCCGTTGGCACTGGTTTTCGTAGCGTGAACGTTGCGCTTCGCAAGACGCTCGGCCTTTATGTTTGCCTGCGCCCCGTCGTTTCGCTTCCCGGTGCTGGTGGTCGTTACGACAACGTTGACCTGGTGATTGTCCGCGAGAATTCCGAGGATTTGTATGCTGGCGTCGAGTTCGAGGAAGGCTCCGAAGGCGCTCGGAAGCTGATCGACCTTTGCGCGAAAGAGGGTGCGGGCACTATTCGCCCCGACTCCGGCATCTCCGTCAAGCCGATTTCGGTTACTGCTTCGCAGGATATTGTTCGATATGCGTTTGAGTATGCGCTGAAGCACGGTCGCAAGAAGGTTACCGCTGCTCACAAAGCAAACATCATGAAGTACTCCGATGGTTTGTTCCTTCGCGTCGCGCGCGAGGTGGCCAAGGAATATGAGGGTCGCGTCGACTTCGACGACCGCATCATCGATGCCTTCTGCATGAACATGGTCACCGACCCCTCGCAGTTCGATGTCGTCGTCTTCCCGAACCTGTACGGCGACATTGCCAGCGACCGGCAGCGGGCCTGGTGGGCGGCCTGGGTATTGCCCCGGGCGCGAACATCGGCAAAGGAATATGCCGTGTTCGAGGCGGTTCATGGCTCTGCTCCCAATATCGCGGGCCAGAACAAGGCCAACCCCACGGCAGAGATCCTCTCTGCCGCGATGATGCTCGACCATCTCGGCGAACTCGAAGCTGCGGCCCGTATTCGTCGCGCGGTCACCGAAGTCTACGCCGCTGGCGAATGCCTGACGGGCGATATTCGTAATCTGACGAGAACCGATAAGCCTGCGTCGAGCTGCACCGAGTTCACCGATGCGCTGGTCGCGGCTCTCGCTAAGTAGATCGCACTCACCATCTTCTCGATGGTAAAGGACGGTAACGGAAATGCTCGGTCTCGCGAGGGACTGGGCATTTTCGTGTATAGTGGGGGATAATTACCTTATCAAGGAGGGATACGTTTGAAGCAATCATCGGGACTTGACGCTTTGCTCGAGGCGCTTAAGCAATCCGGCATGAACACCGATTCGTTCGGCTCGCCTTTCGGCGGCGGCTCCGATGCGGATGACTCGGCCAAGGCTGCCGATGCGGGATCTTCTCGCGGTTCGGGTGGGCCAAAGGCGCCGCATGTCGAGATGCCGCACGTCATCGAGAACATGAAATCGTGGAGCAAGAAGGCGATTATCGTTGCGATCATCGTACTCGTTGTCGTTATTCTTGCTGCCTATTGGTGGTTCCATCCGCCTATCAACATCCATAGCGTCGACACCTGGTTCTTCATCGCGGTGTTTATCTTGCTGCCGACGTTTTTGTTCTTCCGCGTGCGCTCCTCGAATTACAAGGAGGGAAGGGCAAGCGCGCCGAGCGCAACGAGGGCAAGGCGAAGACGTTTAAGGCGCTCTCCTTCATCCCCGTCGCCGTCGCTTGCGTGGGCATTATCGGTGCGCTGATGTCATTGTCGCTTTTCCCGGGCAATGCGGCGAAATACGCAACGGTGCTCAATACCGTCGACCATGATTTCGCCTCCGACATTCAGGAGGTGAACTACTCCGAGATTCCGGTGATCGACCGTGATTCCGCGATTCTTCTCGGTAATCGCGAGATGGGAACCGATTCCCGAGTACGTCAGCCAGTTCGAGATCTCGTCGCTTTACAGCCAGATCAACTACCAGGGCACGCCGGTTCGTGTGAGCCCGCTCGGGTATGCCGACCTGTTCAAGTGGTTCACCAATCGTGGCTCGGGCATTCCCGCATATGCGCTTGTCGACATGACGACGCAGGATGCGCAAATCGTGACGCTCGGCGACAACGCCATCTTCTATTCTCAGTCAGAGCCGCTTGCGCGCAACATCGACCGTTACGTGCAACTGAAGTACCCCTTCTACATGTTTGACGAGAAGTCGTTCGAGATCGACGAGGATGGCCAGCCGTGGTGGATCTGCCCCGTGCAGACGCGCACCATCGGCCTGTTCGGCGGCACCACCATCGACCGCGTGGTCATGGTGAACGCCACCACGGGCGAGTGCACCGACATCTCGATCGATGAGGTGCCAGAATGGGTCGACCGTGCATATCCTGCAGAGCTTCTGATCGAGCAGTACAACTGGTCGGGCGCCTACAAGGACGGTTGGCTCAATAGCTGGCTCGGCCAGAAGAACGTGGTTCAGACCACTCCCGGTACCGACGGAAACGTTGGCTACAACTACATCGCGAAAGACGACGACTTGTGGGTCTACACCGGCGTCACTTCGGCGACGGCCGACAACTCCATCGTCGGGTTCGTGCTGGTGAATCAGCGCACGGCCGAGTCGCACTTCTATTCGGTTGCGGGCGCTACGGAAGAGTCGGCGATGCAATCCGCCGAGGGTCAGGTTCAGAACCTGCGCTACACGGCAACGTTCCCGCTGCTTATCAACGTGGCGAACCAGCCGACGTACTTCATGGCGCTCAAGGATAGCGCGGGACTCGTGAAGAAGTTCGCGATGATTGACATCCAGCGTTACCAAAACGTGGCGGTTGGTGACACGGTCGCGGAGTGTCAGAAGTCCTACGAGGCCCTTCTTTCGACAAACGGCGTCGACACGGGAGATTCCATGCCGACGGACGTGAAGCAGGCCAAGGGCATCATCGCGACGATGGCGCAGGCGGTCATCGAGGGGAATTCTCACTACTATGTGACGCTTCAGGGCGATCCTTCAATCTACGATTTCCCCTGCCGGGCATGCTCGAGATTGTTGCCTACTCGGCTGGCGATGAGATTTCCTTCACCTACATCGATGCTGGCACGACAGCATTTTCCGCTCAATCTATCGACAGTGTGAAGACGGCGGGGCCTGAGCAGAAAAGCGTTGACACCACGGTGTAGATGCGTATCATATAAGAGCTGCATAAAAGCAGTGCAAGATGAAATTGTTCCGCTGCCCAAGACAGCAGGCACCGAAAGGTTTAATCGCATGAAAATGCGGCCCGCCGAGGTGGTTATCTAAGCGTTGAGCTTTGACGACCCCTGCTGTCCTGTGACGGTGGGGGTCGTTTTCGTTTCTTCGAACGCGGCTCCACCCCAAGGGGCGGAACTCGAGTTTGAGGAAAAGGAGGTGTACGAATGCCCAACGCAAAGAATCAAGAAATGCTCGCCAACGTCAAGGCGGACCTCGAGGCTACTTCTGCAGTGTGGGTCGTGGATTACTGCGGCCTTACGGTGAAGCAGATCCAGGAGCTTCGCCGCAGCGTGCGCGAGGCTGGCGCTGTCATGAAGGTTTACAAGAACACCCTCATGCACATCGCTCTGGCCGACGCCGAGCTGCCGACGCTCGACGACATGCTCCAGGGTCCGAGCGCGTTCGTGTTCTGCGGTGACGACGTGGCTGCTGCTGCTAAGGCTGTCAAGGAGTTCGCCAAGAGCAACGACGTTCTCGAGATCAAGGGCGGCATCATGGACGGCGCTGCCGTTTCTGCTGCCGAGGTGGAAGCAATCGCTTCTCTGCCTTCCCGCGAAGAGCTCTACGCTCACATCGCTGCTGCTATCAACGGTGTGGCTCAGGGTCTCGCGACCGCCATCGCTGGCGTGCCGCGCGGTCTGGCTCAGGTCACCAAGGCTGTTGCCGACCAGAAGGAAGCTGCCTAGCATCAGCTCATGCGGCCTGAGAGACGCCGCGTAACGAAAACATTCGGCTGGGAAGGTCCCGGCCCCTTTGAAAGGAAACTAACATGGCTGTTACTCGCGAAGAGATCATTGAGGCTCTGAAGGAGATGTCCCTGCTCGAGGCTTCCTGAGCTGGTAAAGGACATCGAGGAGACCTTCGGCGTATCCGCTGCTGCTCCCTGTTGCTGTTGCTGCTGCTCCTGCTGCTGGCGCTGCTGCCGCTGAGGAGAAGACCGAGTTCGACGTCGTCCTCGAGGGCTTCGGCGACAACAAGATCGCTGTCATCAAGGTTGTCCGCGAGATCACCGGTCTCGGCCTCAAGGAAGCCAAGGAAGTTGCCGAGAACGCCCTAAGGCTATCCAGGAAGGCGTTGCCAAGGACAAGGCTGAGGAAATCAAGGCCAAGCTCGAAGAGGCTGGCGCTGCTGTTACCCCCTCAAGTAACTCGACTCTTTTTAGATTCGCAGTGAGAAAGACCCTCCTTCGGGAGGGTCTTTTTAATATGAGCAGGACATTGTCAATAGGCAAAGTCGGGCCTGGCCCAGATTTTTCTGGGTCAGGCCCTTTTCTATCTCTACACCCCCTGCGGCGACCTCGGCGTGTCTCTCCGACGCTCGTCTTCGCAGTTTAATATCCGCCCGTGGCGCATCTCTGCGCTGGGCAATCCGTTGCTACGGCTGGGGCTACCTCGGTCGATTCGGCAGTCTTTGGTCGCGGGTGGCGCCTTGGGCGCTCGCAGAAAAGAAGTCTGGGGTTCGCCCCAACGGCCTCGGATCAGACCGCAGGATGGGATGTGAGCGACGCGATGTCGGTTTAGCTCGTCATCGCGATGCCCTAGGCGCTCTCGACCATGCAGCCGATCGCCCAGCACCAGCACGCGAGCTCGCGGGCGGTCGCGACGTTGGCCTTGTTCTTGTGGACGCCGCGCTCGAGCATCGCGGCCCGCCTGCCGACGAGCCTTCTCACGCCCTTGGCGGCATGGCGCCTCGCGCCGGGGTCCGGCGCTTGGCCTTTGGCCAGGTCTTTTGAATGGGGAGAGCATCCCAGGTAGTGCCAAGCCGACTCAACAAGCACCCGTCGCAGGTGTTTGTTGCCGGCCTTGGTGATGCCGCCCTGCCTCACGCTCTCCCCCGCTGGAGTGCTCGGAGGGGGTGGTTCTCGAGCCATGCGGCGAACGACCTGGCGCTCTTGAACCTGGAGAACTCGCCGGCCTCGAACACGATGTCGGCGGCCGTCATGGTGTCGACGCCCTTCAAGCAGCGCAGCGAGTCGACCCTCTTCTTCCAGCGGGGCTTCGACGCCTCTGCCTCGACCAGCCTCTCCAGCCTCTTCTTGTCCTCCATGGCCTGCCTGGTGGCGTCTATGTAGTACGCGAGCACGTCGTCGTCGGCCTTCTCGGGAAACTCGATCGACCTTATCCAGGCCCAGTGCGCGGCGGTCCAGTTCTTCTTCCTCTGCCCCTTGGCGTTCGTCTCGCTGAAGACGGCCCGTGCCGCAGCAGGAACTTCGACAGCCGCTGCTTGCAGCGCTTCAGGTCCTCGCGCGCGTCGTCTCAGCGCGCGCACCAGGTCGCGCGCCGCCTCGCACTCGTCGTCGGGCACCCAGACCTCCACGACGTTGCCCACCGACAGCATGCGCGCCAGGAACTCCGCGTCGTTGCGGTCGTTCTTCCTCTTGCGGTCGGCCGATGGCTTCGATCATCTTCGAGACCGCGCCGACGACGCAGTCGACGCCCAGCGCCGTGAGCTTCTTCTGCAGGTCGAACCCGGTGACGCCGGACTCGTAGACGCACTTCGCGGCAGGGTCGAGGGATCCCGCCCACTCTGCGACGGCCGCCGCGTCGTAGCCGAAGGTGGCCGAGCGGACCTCGCCGGTCATCGCGTCGAGGGCGACGGCCTTTATCGAGCGCGCGTGCACGTCGAGGCCGACGAAGGTGGTAGTATTCAACATGAGAGCCCTTTCCATGCTTGTGGCGTGGCCGCCACCGGTTCGAATCAGACACTCGCCATTGTCGGCCTAATCCACGGGAATTGCATGCAGCAGGGGCTCTCAATGTTTTTATGTCCTGCTCATATCGTCTTTGCACAGAAAATGGTGCGGTGCAGCGGGTTGAAATCGACTAGCCGCGAGCGTGCCGTTCGACATGGGACTGGCTTGGCTCTGCTGCTGATGTCGTTCAGGCAAACTTGTATTCACCGCATCATCGATAGTTGAGCGTCGATCCTCGGGGAGGGCAATCCCTCCCCGAGGGGGCTAAGGACGCTCTACTCCATGATGCCAAGCTGGAAGGCGCGCATGAGCACCATCGCCGCGCGCTCGCGTTTGACGGGAACCGCCAGGGCGCAGGTACTTGCCATCAGGTTCGTCGTATCCCGTGACAAGGCCCCTTCCGTGCGCCCACGCGAGGCTCGGAACGACCATTCGCTTGCTTCATCTCCATCGACGAAAGCTGACAGGTCGCCTTCCGCCGCGGGATCGTTTAAGGAGGCGTAGGTTCGTGCGATGATGGTCATCATCTGCTCGAAGGAGACGGGTTTGTCGGCGGCGAAGTCGAACGTGCCATCTGGCTGCTCAAAGCCGGTGATGATGCCTTCCTTGACGGCCCAGTTAGCGGCTGCGGTGTAGTACATTCCGCTGGCCGATCCCTCAATTCCCGTCGTGTCCACGGCTGTCGTGGGGTCGTACGTTGCATATTCGTCGGGACAGGCGTTGCGCCACAGGATTGTCGCAAATTGTGCGCGGGTGAGCGTGTCGCCTATGCCGAAAAGACCCGCTTGTGGACCGTCGGTGTAGCCAGTGATGAGGCCCTTGCTCGCGATGAAGGTCACCGCGTCGCCGTACCATTCGCTGTAATCCACATCGGGGAATACAGGCACGTCGGGGGGATCGGGCGTGGGAGGAGTTACGGGTCCTGAATCCACGACGGTCAAGGTCAGGTTGAGTCGTTCGCTGTAGTTGTCGAACGACATGCCATCCTTATATGCGGCAATACGATACTTCGCGCTGCTGTTCACGGAATCGGCCCGGTGTAGAGCTTTCGTGAGCCCTCCGGCTTGCACGGGCAGGTATCGTCGGTGGTGTAGTAGATGCTTGCGCCTTCCGTCGGCGTTGACAGAATAAGCATCGAGCCCATCGGCACCGTAGCGCTGTTCTCCTTCGGGGACGTGGGACCGAACGTGAAGGATGCTATTTCGGCGGTTGGCCTTGTGGGCTGACCCTCCTCCGAGGTTGTACGGACGTCGAGCGTCTTGGAGAGCGGCGTGCCGTCGGCGGAGATGGCCAGTTGCGTAAGGCCAGGCAAATCTCCGGTTAAGAGGAAAGTCGCCTTACCCTCTGCGTCGGTTGTCAAGTGAATCTCGCGCGATCCGGTCAAATTCCCGAGAGCGTTGCGATGCTGTCGGAACCGATGGTGACGGTGACGCCCTGCATCTCGACGGGGAGCCACCGGCATATGCCACGTTCACGACGACGTTGGCAGTCTCGCCGCTTTGCACGGATATCGCGTTCTCGTAGTTGGCGAACAACTTCGCAGGGTGCTTTGCGACGGTCGATCCTGCGTCCATCCGGATTGCCCGCCGAGCATCTGACCGTTGTAGCTTTCTGCGCCCTGCAGGGTAAGCGTTATCGTCGCCCCCTCCTCGAGCGGCTCGCTCAAATAGATGGTCAGCATGTTTGCGAGCTTAACACCCTCAGGGGATGTCTCTACGCCCGACCAGGTGGTATCGCGGACCGCATCGCCCAAACCGTCGATACTCACCTTTGAGCTCGTCTTCATATACTGACTGAACTCAAGCTCCACTCGATCGGGGTAGGCTCGGACGGCGCTCGCTTCCGGCGCCGCAGTCGATACAAGAGGAATCTCGGCTCTGTTCTGATGGGTAGGACTCTGAGCCATTCGGTCTGGGCGGCCGTATAGCCGTCCTTCGTGACGCGGACTTGGTAGTAGCCGGTGGGGACGTTCCATTGGAAGCAGCCGTCGGCGCGGGTCCCCTGCGGGCTTACCTGCTCGTAATCGGCTGCGTTCCAAGGGGCGGCGCCCGTGCCCTGGGCATCGTCGGCGTGGTAGATAGTGGCCGTTGCGCCCTCGACGGTATTCGAGGTCACGCCCTCGTAGACGATTCCCGAAGGGTCGATGATGATCTTCGATCCGTAGAAGCGATCCCAGTTGATGAGGCTGCGAAGCCTTGCAATCTCTTCCTTCTCATCCTGAATCTTCTTCTTCGTGCTCTTGCAGACGCTTTCGCGGTAGGCCTTTGCCTCGAGGTACTCGTTCTTTGCTGCATCCATCCAGGGCGCTCGGTATAGATGCACGCTCGTGGACGTGACGTCCAGCGCGACGAATCCCTTGTTCATCACGCCTGCAACCTTGCCGGTTCCTGCGGAGTAGCTGCTGATGGAGCAGGCGCTGGCAGCGGCATTGAGGAAGGAGGACCAGAGGTTCGTCTTGATATCGAACCAGTTGTGGTTGTCTTCCGCCTTCACGTAATCGCGGTACTTTTCGGCCGCGTCCCGCTCGGCGAAGAGCGCGTTGAGGCAGCGGGTGCAGTCGCTGTCGCAGGGGTTGACCTGCTTGTAGTAGAGAATCCACGAGTTGATCTGCTCGATATCGGACTCGATGTCGCCAAGCTCGCTCATAGAAGAGCACCAGGAGTCCGTCGTGCGATTCATTCCCACGATATTTCCCGCGAGGGCGATCGCGGATATGCTGCCCTGAATCTGCTGCGAGATGCTCGCCGCGGAGGCGGTCGTTTGCGCCTCGATTCGGGCGAGGTTCAGGTTGGAGTACGTGTTGATCTTGTTGATGATGGGGTTCCAGTTGACGATATGCCTGCTCAGGAACAGCTGGTTCGGAAGAACCTTGCCGACCAGCTTGCTTGCTGCCCATTCGCCTGCCGGTTGCGAGATTTTGTCCAATCCTGCCCCTATGACATTTAAGCCTGCACCCCAAAGAGCATCGACTACTGCACCGTCGTGGTGCTCATGGTTGGCGTCGAAGTCGGCGGTATAGCTCGACACACGGGTATTGTCGCCTGGCTTGCCCTCAAGGGAAATCCCTCTGGTTCCTGGGGAACCGCGCTCACGCCTTCGGGGGCGGTTTCCGCCACGCGTGTGGAGAATCCCGTAAAGATGCCGGGGTCTTCCCGCCCGTGCCGCTCCTCTGAGAATCGGTTACGAACATCTCCCCGGTGAAACGACCCTGCGTCGACGAGAAGATGAGGTCGCCCTTGGTCGTGTCGCTATCGGATACGGTCAAGGACCCATTCAGGTGTTTTTCGAGGTTATCGTCCATGAAAGTGTAGGGAGACCCCGACTCGCTAGGCTTGCCGACGCCGAGCTTCTCGCTCATGTTGTCGATTGCGCGGGAGAACGTCCGCTGCGTTTCCCTGGCGATCGCTGCGTCTTGGATCATTGCTTCGATCAAACTGGATGAGGTCGGCTTTAAGCTCTTCCTCGGTTGTCCCTAAAGCCTCCGCCCAGGCTGCGATGTCCTCATCGGAAGGTAGTGAGGGCGTCTCAAGGCTCACGAATTCTCCTGTGTAGAAGCGTTTTTCGATGTTGGGAATCCAGTCATCTTCCGTCGGCTCGAACAGGCGGCCGGTGATGTCTTGAAAATTGGGCCGCAAGGCCTCGATATCCGCGATGGCCGCCTGCACCTCGGCGCTGTTCGCGTCGTCGCGCGATTTCAGGGTATCGACAATCGCGCCGAGCATGGCGTCGGTCTGCTCGGCTATCGCCTCGGCTTCGCTGTTGCCGCCGTTTTTCATGTACTCTTCCTGGATTGCCGTCAGGTACGCCTGGCGTTCGCTTGCCTCCTGCTCGGCGCGCTCCTTGATGCGCTTTTGGTAATCCTCGTCATCGAGGTCGTCGAGGTTCGCTTTGCAGAGAGGGAGAAGCTGCTGAAATGGTAGCTTTCGGGGATGAAAACGCCTGCCTGCTCTAGCTCTGAGGTCGCGGCGATGCTGGATCCCGAATAGGTGTCGAGGAAGTTAAGGTAGGCTTCATCGACGTATTCGCCAACAAAGCGTATCTCATCGCCCGAGCTTGACTTCAGGTTGAGCGGGACGAGCACGGTGTTCCCGTCCGCGCACTCAACGTACATCATGAGCATCTTTTCTGCGTTGATGTCCTGTCCGTTGGTCTTCACCGTGACATCGAACGTCCAGTATGCACACTGGCTCGAAAGGAGCTGGTGCCGGACTGTCAGGTATTCGTCGTTTTCCTTTCCTTCGGTGATTCGATTCTGGGTTTCCCCCTTGTTCGGATCTTGAAGGACCATATTTGCGCTGCGGGGCGGTAGGCACAGTTCGTGTAGTTGGTCGATTCTCCTGCTGCTATCTCGATCTTCACGTTGTCGCCGTGCAAAAGGCCGCTCGCTGTGTCCTCAGGGATGTCGAACGAGATGTTTGCGCGGCCAAGGGAATTGGTGGTTCCCATCCCGACGCTCTGTCCGCCGATGAAGAGAACTCGACGTCGGAATAGGGCGCGGCATATGCGGTGGCGATGTTTCCTGCCAGAGCCACACAATCGCCTTGTACTTGGACGTGGGTTCCCAATGCCTGGAAGAAGAGATTGCCGATGTGGGCTGTGCGCCCGTTGTTGGATAGGGAAACGGGAATGGAGTAGGATTTCTCGTTTTCCGGGGTAAGGGCGATATAGAGCGTATCGGACGTTACCTCCTGCGGGATATCGATGTAGAGGCATTCCTGCTGGCTGTCGACATATGCCTGACCGCCGTCTTTGAAGGCGGCGCTGGCGGAAGCAGAAGAGTAGTCCGAGGAGGAGATATCGAGCGAGATGCGAGCGCCTGCCCACTCTTCTATCTCGAAGTTCACCTCGACGATCGTTTCTAAACCGACGACGATCGCGCTCGTGGGCACCTTCGTGCTTGCTGATTTAACGCCCATCTTCGCGAGCGCGTACTGCATATCGAAGTCGGGGACATCGAGAACCGACATGCGTCGTTTCATCGTCGTTGACCTCGACAGTCGTTTGCGCATAAGGGACTCCAAGCCCGTCGATCGAGTGAAGCTTCGGCGCACTGAACTCCGTGTCGGTTGGTTTGAAGGCGACAATCGTGTAGGTGCCTTGCTTTAATTTCCCAGTTTGCGCGATCCAGCTTGGGTCGGTTTGGCTGTTTTGCCAGCTGACCGAGGAGTAGTTGTCGAAGACGCAGCGGGAATTCTCGTCGATGCCATCGAAGACCATGACGTGACTTCGACCGATAAACGATGCGTTGGTGGTGATGGCGACGTCTCCCCACGAGGGGAGGGTTGCCTTGAAGCCTCCCAACTCCGCATCGTATTCGGCGACCGCGGACGAGAGTTTAAGCGAGTCGTCGGGCACGATTTCCAAGGAGAGCTGGTCGAGGATTCCCGTTTCGCTGGCAAGGGCTTCGGATAGGACGAGCCTGCCGCCTTGAATCTCATAGTCTCCGTTTTCTCCGCAGGTCAGATTAACGCCGTTGCGCTTTAGGGTATATGAGAGCTTCGATTGGTCCGCGATGGCGGCGAGCGTGTCGTTGCCGTATTCGTCCTTCTGGCCCGTCTTCTGCGTGATGCTCAGGGCGAAGGAGCGAGTTGCGGGAACTTCCTTAAAAGTGTCGGCAGAAATCGTGCCGAGGTTCCAGGTGCCTTGCATAAGCGATGCCGATCTGCCGAACGTCGCTTCGTAATACCCGGGGATGCGAATGGACACGACGGCTTCGACTGCCTGAAGAGCGCTATTGCATAAGAACGTGCCGTCGTCGTTTAACGTGATAGGGGTGGTTTCCCCTTGCTCGAGCGTGATCGCGACATCCTGCGCGCTTACGCCGGCAGGAAGCTCGATTGCTCCCTCGATGGCGACCTTGTCGATCCAAACGTAGTGGTAGATATTGCCGCTGTGGCTTTGCGAGAGCCGGTAAGGATCTGATTCGGTGCCGTCCGACTTGTATTTATAGGCGTAGATGGTCGTCCCTCGTCGAAGGGGCAGCTGGGGGTCTCGCCGTCTGAAGATTTGTCACCGAAGCGGATGTCGGAATTGTCAAGCCTCACGTTGAGGCCCCCCGCAATACGAAAATGCCCCGCCGTCAAGATATTTGAGCGACGACGGGAGTGCGATCATCTCTTGCCCGGCCAAGGTGTCACAGCTCTGAAACGCTCCATACTTAATCTCCTCGATGCCGTTTCCTTGCGCGTCGGTTTCGAAGGTGAGGGACGAGAGGCGGGGAACGTGCCGTCCTGCTTGAAGCTGCTCTCGCCGAGCGACTTCACGAAGCTGGGGATCGTGAGGGACTCGATTTGGTTGTACTCAAACGCCCCATAGCTCATGTACACGTCATAGCTGCCGTCGAAGACAGCGCTCGATCGAGCGAGGTGAGGCCAGCATCGCCTTCTGCGAAGACCACATCTTGTTCGGTGCCGTCAACGGTGTTGGAGTAGCCGTGCTCCACGCGTCCGTAGACTTCTGCTGGGTGAGGGGGGTCCGGTGCGCTCCATCCGCACTCGAAGCTCCATCCTGGCTGGCCCCAATAGCCGTTATCCTGGATGAGCGTGCCTGCCCACTTCTTGATTCCCTCGCAGCCGGTGGACGTTTTCCACAGGGTGGTGTTTAGGCCGGGGTAGGACGTCTCGTCGTACTTGTCGTAGTTCGGGAAATTGGCGACAGGCTGTGCGTTTGCCTCTGCTTTGAAAGGATTCGGGCCGATTTCGGTATCCCCTTTGGGATGATGGGGTCGGCCTCTTCCGGGGTTACGCCCGCTTCGGATGCGACACCTTCCCCTGCTGCTTGGCCGGAGCCATCGGCGGATGCGTTGCCTTCGCCGGTTGTCGAAGCTCCCCCCTCGCCCTCGTTCTGGCTGGCTAGGCTGATTTGGCTGTCGTATCCGAATGAGTTTTCGGGAATGGCGACCTTGCCAAGGGGGGAGGAACTTCGCTTGGCGCTGCTTCTTGCTGGGCGTTCTCCGGTTCGCCGCTTCCCGCTTGGACGTCGTCGGCAAACCCTATGCCGGGCCACATGCTCGCGACGAGCAAAAGGGAGAGCGCCGAGGCTCCGATTTTGGCAAGGGGCCGGGAGTGTCTTCTTCTCTTCTGCGGCATGATTGCTCCTCTCCGAGAACGTTCGCGCGTGGTCCTGCTCATACATAATCAAGTTTGCCTTGACAGGTATCGGGCGGGAAGGTTCGTCTATGCGAACCAGGCGTTCTTGCAAACCTCTGAGCTGGCGGTATTCAGAAATAGGAAAATGACGGGAAGTGGGTGCGGCCCGACACGGGGTTCTCATAGACCTGTAGGAAGCTAATGAGTATCTCCGACGATCGAGGCTCCAGTTGCGGATAGTGTCCCCGTCCTTCCTCGATATTCGCTCGCCATTGGTATAATGGGGAAGCAGTTTTCAACTATCGCCTCGCGCACAGGGTTCTCATGACCGCCAGCCTCAAAACACATGCTTGGGAATTGATGGCGCTTGCCCTGTTCCACTTCGTCTTTCTCGGTGGCGAGTATTTCTTCGATGCGACGCTCGCCAGCTTCATGTCCCCAGCCGATGTCGTTTTGAACCAGGGCATGATACTCGGCGCGAGCGCTGTGGGCTTTTGCTGTTTCGAGCCTTTTTCCCGAACGCCGCGAAGGGTGCGTTTGGGTTGCTCGATTGTGTCTATGGTTGTGGGATTTGGCGGCATCGCTGTCCTGTTCGCCCAGCCTAGCCTGCTGTTGATGCAGGTCATCGGTGTAATTTGCTTCTATTTGCTGGGAGTCTTGGGAGGAGCTGTCCATTGGGCGGCGTCTCGCAAGATTGCGGGGGTTCGATCATGCCGCGTTGCTGGTTGGGATTGCCTACGCCGCGGGAATCGCCATGCAGTTCGTCGCCAACGCGGCGTTCTCGGATCGCCTTGCAGCATCGATCGCCCTCGCCGTCGGCGCGGCTGCGCTCCTTGCGGTTTGCCGTCGATGCTTTGCGGGCGGACGCTGCGACGGTGCGACCCGGGTCTCAGGTGGGCCGATGCCAAGCGAGCGGGATGTGCGTGACAAGCTGAGCGGGAAAAACGTTTCGAATGCGTTAGGCGCGCGAGCGACTTGCCCAAGCGCTTCCCTTCGGGGCGCCCTCTGGCTTTCGGTAATCGTGGCGCTCGTCTCGCTCATGTTCGTAACGCTTGACAACATCGTTACGCTCGCGGACGCCGGTGGGGATCTTGACGTGGGAAGCTGGCCAAGGCTTCTCCTTGCGGTAAGCGCCATCGCGGCTGGTGCGCTATTCGATATACGGCAGCGCCGCTATATGAACTTCATCATGTTCTGCGTGCTTCTGCTCTCGACCATCGCCATCTTGGCGGCTGAAACGAGCGGCGGCCTGTTCTGGGGACTTGTCCTGTTCTACCTCGCTTCCGGCTTCTTCGTCACCTATTTCACGGCGAGTTTCATGCTTATGGCGCCGAAAACGCGGCGGCCTGCCCTGTGGGCGGGAATGGGCCGTGCGATCAACAACATATGCGCTTTCGCGATTACGGGGCCTTCCTCGCCCTTATCCAGACGGGGAGCATCGTTCTGATGATCGCTGTCTGCATAGTTTTGTTCGTGGCGATTATCGTTGTGTTTTTCGCGTCGGGGGCATTTCGCTTGGACGCGGCGCTTGAAGAGGAGGCGCGTTCTGCGGTCGACCTGGCGGCGTTCGTGGAGGAATACGGCTTGACGCCGCGCGAGGCTGAGGTGCTTGTTCTTGTCACCGCCGACGAGCGGCTCTCAAGGAAATCGCATCCGAGATGGATATCTCGCTCCGCATGCTGCAAAAGCATCTGACTTCCATCTACAAGAAGACCGATACGCAAACACGAGCCGGCCTGACGAAGAAGTTCCTGGCATAGCTTTTGCTCGCAGTTGTCTTCGGTATTGAAAAAAAGGGGCGGCGAGGAGCGCCTGACCTGGCCGCCGCCGTTTCCTTCGATGCTTCTCGCGCCTTTCTTCGAGGCTTCTCCTTCGATTGCATCGGGGGGAGATGGCGGTGATGCGCTTTCTGTTGTGACTCTCTCGGTTACGCCCTGGTAACGGGCGCGCGGCTTTGTCATGCCGATGTCCTATAGTGGGACCGACCGAGAAAGGAGCAACCGATGCAGCGAGGGTATTTCAAGACGGCATGGAGCGACATCACGCAGTCGCCTCATTGGGTGACGCGCATTCTCCTTTTTGGCGCTTTTGTGCTTCATCCCCGTGTTCGGTTGGATTGTGGTCGCGGGCTATCTGTGGGGATGGGCGCGCGATATGGCGTGGGGCGTGCACGCTCCGCTTCCTGAAAGAATCTTCGAGAACGCCGATGGGACGCTCTATTCGCGAGGCTTCTTTGCGGCAGTGATCGCTGTGGTGTGCGCTGTGGCGATGAGCGTGCTCCAGAGCGCGGGTGGCCTGATTTCGTCGGGAAGTTTCGCTGGTTCGGCGTTCGTCTGGGGGAGACGTCCACTCGATTTACCAGACGGTTGCGCCCCTCGGCTTGGTGTCGGGGCTTTTGTCGTTGTTCTCGTTTGCCGTGCTGTGCGCGGTTTCGTTCATCGTCACCCTGTTCAAGTGGGTCGGCACGATGCGGATGTCGATTTACGGACGCCTCTCTGCGGGCTTCCAGGTTTCGCGAATTTGGGCGATGATGCGCCACGATTTCAAGGGAATCCTTCGCATACTCGGCATGTGGCTGATCGTCTCGTTCGTCGTGGGCGTCGCCATTGCCCTTGCGATCTCCGTCGTGATCTTCGCTGGCATCCTCTGCGTGTCGTTTTTCGCGAACATGGGGGCTTCTGCGAACGACGCCTCGTTCTTGCTCATCGTGGCGGCAGCGATGATTTTGATACTGGTCGCTTTGGCGATCGCTCTGCTCGCAGCGTTTCTCGGCGTGTTGGCCTGCGCCCTCGCCATACGTGCAGTGGGGCACTGGACTTGCCAGTTCGATGTTGCGAACTGGCGCGGGCAGGACGACCCGATGCCGTTCGGCTCAAGGGCGCTCAGACTAAGGGATAACTTTGCAGGCGCGGGATGCCCCCGAGGGTACCCCGCGCCTGGTTGCGCTGCTGAACTGCTTTGATTCCTAAAGGTTCTTCACGCTCATACAGCGCATCGCGTTCAGGATGGCGATGATAGCGACGCCCACGTCGGCGAACACGGCGAGCCACATGTTGGCGATGCCGAGCGCAGCCAAGATGAGCACGATGAGCTTCACTCCCAGTGCGAAGATGATGTTCTGCCAGGCGATGCTCATCGTCTTACGCGCGATGCGAATGGCGCGTGCGATGTTGGAGGGTTTGTCGTCCATGAGCACGATGTCGGCGGCCTCGATGGCGGCATCCGGTTCCCATCGCCCCCATGGCGATGCCGATATCGGCGCGCGTGAGCACCGGCGCGTCGTTGATGCCGTCGCCCACGAACGCGAGCGTGCCCTTGCTCGATGTGCCGCTGATGAGCCGCTCGACTTCCTCGACCTTGTTCTGCGGGAGAAGCGAGGCGCGGTATTCGTCGATTCCGAGCTTCTCGGCGACGGCGCGCGCAACGTCTTCGCGGTCGCCGGTGAGCATGACGGTGCGCTTCACCCCGGCCGTCTTCAAGCTTGCGATGGCCTCCGCGGCGTCGTCCTTCACGACATCGGCGATGACGATGTGGCCGATGTAGGAACCGTCGAGCGAGACGTGCAGGATGGTTCCCGTGAGCTCGCACTCGTGCCAGGCGATGTTGTCTGCCATCATGAGTTTCTCGTTACCGACGGCGACGATGTGCTCGTCGACTTGGGCGCGAACGCCATGCCCGCTTTCTTCCTTGACGTCTTTGATGCGCGCGCGGTCGATTTCGCCCGTGTAGGCGGCCTTCACCGACAGTGCGATGGGATGGTCGGAGTACGTCTCAGCATATGCGGCGAAGGAAAGGACGAGATCGGGATTGACGTCCGCCTCCGCATGGACGGCGACAACGTTGAAGGTGCCGTTGGTGAGCGTGCCCGTCTTGTCGAAGACGACGGTCTCGGCCTTGGCGAGGGTCTCGAGGTAGTTAGACCCCTTCACAAGGATGCCGCACTTCGAGGCGCCGCCGATGCCGCCGAAAAACGACAGCGGTACGGAGATAACGAGCGCGCAGGGGCAGCTCACGACAAGGAAGGTGGCCCGCGCAAGATCCAATCCGACCAGGCGCCCGCGCCGAGAAGCGGCGGGACCACGGCGAGAATCAACGCCACGATGACGACGATCGGCGTGTAGTAGCGGGCGAATCGCGTGATAAAGTTCTCGGTGCGCGCCTTCTTCTCCGAGGCGTTTTCGACAAGCTCAAGGATGCGGCTGACCGTCGATTCGCCGAAGGGCTTCGTCGTGCGGATGGTGAGCACACCGGTCAAATTCACGCAGCCGGAGAATACCTCGGCGCCCTCCTCGACGACGCGCGGGACGGCCTCGCCGGTGAGTGCCGCGGTGTCGAGCTGGGACGCGCCTTTCACGATGACGCCATCGATGGGGATGCGCTCGCCCGCCTTCACGACGATCTCGTCGCCGACTTCCACCTCGTCAGGGTCGACCTCGATAAGCTCGCCGTCCTGCATGATGTTCGCGTAGTCGGGCGCGATGTCCATCATGTCGGCGATGGACTTGCGGCTTTTGCCGACGGCGTAGCTTTGGAATAGCTCGCCCACCTGGTAGAACAACATAACCGCGGCGCCTTCTGCCATGTGCGGCCCCGTTTCAGGGAAAAACACCATGGCAAACGCGCCGACGGTCGCGATGGTTATGAGGAGGTTCTCGTCGAAGACCTGGCCGTGGCCGATGTTCTTGACGGCTTTGATGACGACGTCGTAGCCAGCGATGAGGTAGGGGATGAGGAAGAGCGCGAACTCGAGGTAGACGGCGTTCGTCTCGCTGCCGAGCCACGCGTCAAGCGGGAGGAACTCCGTTGCCGCGAAGACGATGAAGAAGATGACGAGCGCGACGATGATGCGGTTGCGCCATTTGATCTGCTTTTTGTTCATGGGTGATGGGCCTGTCCGTTTCCTAACAGATTAGCGGACGATGTTGCAGTCGGGTTCGAACTTGTGGATGGCCTTTTGGGCCTCATCGAGGATTTCGTCGAAACGGGCATCGTCAGCTACGAGCGTCATCTTCTGCATCATGAAGTTGACGGTGCACTTCTCGACGCCGGGCATCTTGCTGATGGCATCTTGCATCTTGGCGGCGCAGTTGGCGCAATCCAGGTCTTCGAGTTTGAACGACTTACGCATGGGGGAGTCCTTTCCTTGGGGTTTATGTGAGCCGAAATTCGGTCGGTTCCTTATTATTCGCAGATGTGCGTCATGCCCTGGGCGAGCATGGTGTAGACGTGGTTGTCGGAAAGCGAGTAGATGACGTTTTTGCCGTCACGCTGGAATTTCACGAGGCGGGCCTGCTTCAGCGTGCGCAGCTGATGCGACACGGCGCTTTGCGTGGCGCCGACGATTTCGGCGATGTCCGCGACGCAGCGGTTGTGCCCCATGAGCGCATAGAGGATCTTAATGCGCGTGGTGTCGGCGAACACCTTGAACAGATCGGCCAAATCGTAGAGGAGCCTCTTCGTCGGGCATCTCGTCGAACAGGCAGGATGTCTCCTCGCGATTGCAACCGCAGGGGCAGGCTGCTTCGGACGGGGAGAGCATGCTTGTTCGGGGTGATTCCGCAGAGCTCACGATAGACTCCGCCTCTTGCACGATGTGGCTGGGGCTTTCCGCCATGATGAATCCTTTCGCGACTTGTGTTCGCTCATTCATGTAAACATATGAGCAACTGTTCATAAGTATAGGAATGCCAATCGCGCTGTCAAGGGGAGTGCGGCAAAACCCATGTTTTTTTGAGAGGGCAATACGAACATTTGGGAGCAAAGCGAACGGCGGGGGACGGTTTCTGGCAAGTTGGGGCTTTTGCGGTCACGGGGCAAAAGCGCGTTCGGTTCCCCGAGAAGTTTTCTGTCGTCGCGGTTTAGGGCTTTGCGGCGCGCCACGCAGTGGGCGAGGCCCCGTCTCCTGTTTGAAGGCTTGGGCGAAGGCGGCTTGCTGCGGGTAGCCGAGGCGTTCGGCGATTTGCCCCACGGGAAGCGAGCTGCCGGCGAGTAGATCGCATGCCCGCTCAGTGCGTCGCCTGCGTACATAGGCTCCTATGGATTCGCCCGTTTCGGCTTTGAAGGCGGCGCAGAGCTTTGACCGACTCGTGTACAGGCGATCGGCGAGAACTCGTCGACGCCCATACGCTTGCCTGCGTCAAGAGCGCGTTCTACGGTTGCGGCCACCTCTTCGGCGAGATCGGTGCTTGCCCGCGTGCCAGCTGCCTGTCGAGCCTGTTCGCAGGCCGCGTGCGAGCAGGCGAGTTCGGCGACCATCGTCTCCACAATGCCTTGCATATATACCTGTCCGCCCACCGCGCGGGCGGCTCCTCACTGAGCCGACGAAGCGTACGGCAGATGGCAGATGCCGCTTCCTCGTGCCACGGCTCGGCGAACGCTTCGAAGCGACGTGCGAACTCAGTGGGATAGCGACTCTCTAGCTCGTTGAAAAACCCAGGCAAGAAGAGCACGGAACGCGAGTGATAGAGCTGTCCCGCGAAGAGCGGACTCTGCTCTTCGCCGCAATTGTCCTGAATAAAGCTGCACATCGCGCTGTTCGGCCATGGGCCGCGCAGCGGTTTGAGGTTCGCGGGCGTGATGCCTGCGTCGGGCATGCATGCGAGCGTCGACCCGCTGATTTCGCTTACGCATGCATAGGGCTGGGGTGTATTCCGTAAGGTGCATGTCATGCGTGGGGGTGATGGAGTGCTCCATCACAAGGCAGGTGGGGAGATGGGCATGATCCATGCTCGGCCGTTCGCTCGGTCGTTCGCCACTTCACCCGTGAAGGTGGGTCCCTTGCTTCTCAGCTCAAGGCCGAACTGCTCGAACTGCGGTGCGTAAAGCTCAGTTATGTCGGTAGGCGACCGTGACATTTGCGAAAGTGTCCCTTTCCTTTACGAAATCGTCCAACTCTGCCCCCATGATGAACTGAGGCGAACATCTGAATGATAAGTTTATTACGGTTAACTATCAAGCCATTAGAAAGGATTTGCATGGCTAAGGAGAAGAAGGAGAAGAAGGAGAAGAAAAAGGAAGGTGGGGGCATCGGCGAGCTGCTTGCGTACGCTGGCGATCGGAAGTTCCTCACGTACCTGGGGATGGGGTTGTCGGCGGTGTCGCAGCTCTTGAGTTTCGGCCCCTACGTATGTATCTGGTTTGTGGCTCGCGACCTCATCGCCGCGGCGCCCAACTGGAGCGAGGCTACGGACATCGCGGTTTACGGCTGGTGGGCCGTAGGCTTTGCCCTGGCGAGCATCGTGGTCTACTTCGCGGGTCTTATGTGCACGCATCTGGCGGCGTTTCGCTGCGCGTCCAACATCCGCAAGGCCACGAGCGAGCACCTGCCAAGCTGCCGCTCGGCTACTTCGACACGCACGCTACCGGCGAGCTGCGTCGTATTGTGGACGGGTGCGCCGCCTCGACCGAGACGCTGCTTGCGCACATGCTGCCCGACATCTCGGGTGCGGCGGCCATGGTCGCAGGCCTGCTCGTGTTGCTCTTTGCCTTCGATTGGCACCTGGGCGCGGCCTGTCTCATCTCGGTTGTCATATCAATTGGCGCCATGGCGACCATGATGAGTGGCAAGGGCGGCGAGTTCATGAAAGCCTATATGGGCGCGCTCGCGCGTATGAACAAGACCGGCACAGAGTACGTGCGCGGCATCCCCGTGGTCAAGGTGTTCCAGCAGACGGTCCACTCGTTCAAGGCGTTCCACGACGCCATCGTCGACTACGCGCATATGGCGCAGGACTACGCCGGCACGTTCTGCCGGGCGCCGCAGGTCGCGAACCTCACGGCCTTGAACGGCATTGTTGCGTTTCTCTTGCCTGTGGCGCTGCTACTTGCTCCCGGGGAGGCGGATTTCGCTCGGTTCATGGCCAACTTCGCGTTCTACTCGATCTTCTCCGCTGTGGTGCCCACCGCGATGACCAAGCTCATGTTCGTGGGCGAGGCGTCGCAGATGAGCGCCGACTCGTTGGCTCGCATCAGGGGGCATCATGGAGGCCAAGCCTCTCGCCGTTTCCACTGCGCTCAAGCACCCGGCGGGAAACAGCGTGCGCTTCGACGATGTGAGCTTCACGTATGAGGGGGCTGAAGGTCCCGCCGTCGACCATGTGAGCTTCGACGTTCCCGCCGGCAGCACGCTCGCGCTCGTCGGCCCCTCGGGCGGCGGCAAGTCCACATGCGCCTCGCTCATCCCGCGCTTCTGGGATGCGACCTCGGGCCGTGTGTTCGTGGGCGGCGTCGACGTGCGCGACATCGACCCGCACGGCTCATGGACCACGTCGCTTTCGTGTTCCAGACAAACAAGCTTTTCCATCAGACGCTCGCGGACAATGTGCGCGCCGCGCGTCCCAAGGCCACGGACGAAGAGGTGCGAGCCGCCCTCGCTGCCGCCCAGTGCGACGACATCGTGGCGAAGCTGCCGCGGGGCATCGACACCATGCTCGGGACCGGCGGAGCGTATCGATCGGGCGGAGAGGTCCAACGCGTGGCGCTTGCCCGTGCGATCCTCAAGGACGCGCCCATCGTCGTGCTCGACGAGGCGACCGCCTTCGCCGACCCCGAGAACGAGGCCCTCATCCAGCGTGCCTTCGCGCGTCTGGCCTGCGGGCGCACGGTCATCATGACGCCCACAGGCTCTCGACCGTCGTGGGCGCGGACAAGATCGTGGTCCTCGACCAGGGGCGCGTCCAGGAGACGGGTACCCATGCCGAGCTGCTGTCCCGGGACGGTCTGTACGCAAAGATGTGGGCCGACTACGAGCGGGCGGCAAACTGGAAGATTGCAGCTGCTGCCGAAGAAGTTGTTGCTGCGAAGGGAGGCGAGGCTTAGATGCTCACCTCATTTAAAAAGAAGTACTTCTTGTCCGACAAGGGCGTCGCAGGGGTCAAGCGCGGCATCTTTTGGACCACGATCACCAATCTGGTCACCATGGCTGGCATGGGCTTTCTGTTCCTGACCATGGCTTGCTTCGTCGAGCATTTGACGACGGGCGCGGCCCGGCCCGCCGCCTTGCCCGTCGTAGCCGGCCTCGTGGTCTTCCTCGTGCTGCTCTTCGCCTCGAACTGGCAGCAGTACTACTATACCTACTGCATTTTCTATGAGGAGTGCGGCAACCAGCGCATCGAAATCGCCGAGCGCCTGCGCAAGCTGCCCCTTTCGTTCTTCGGCCGCCGCGACCTGGCCGACCTTACCGAGACTATCATGGGCGACGCCCAGGCCATGGAGCATGCCTACAGCCATGTTCTGGGCGAGCTGTGGGGCGCCGTTATCGCGAGCGCCATCGTGTTCGTGGGGTCGCTGTTCTTCTGTTGGCAGCTGGCCGTCGCGGCGTTTTGGAGCGTGCCCGTGGCGTTTGCCGTCCTGTATATCACGCGCGGTCCTATGACCCCGGTGTTCGACCGAGTCCGCGCCGAGAAGGTCAAGGTCACCGAGGCGGTCCAGGAGACCCTCGCCTGCGTCCGCGAGATCCGCGCTACCAACCAGGAAGAGCATTACCTCGAGGGCTTGGCCGCCGTGATCGACCGCGAGGAGCGTGAGGTCACCCGCGGCGAGCCTCGTCAACGGGCTCCTGGTCAACTCCGCCTTTGCCATTCTACGCCTGGGAATCGCTACCACGCTGGCCACGGGCGCCGCGATGGTCGTCTCCGGTCAGGTCGACTTCATGGTGATGTTTGCCTTCCTGCTTATGGTAAGCCGCGTCTACGCGCCGTTCGACCAAGCCCTCATGCTCGTGTCCGAACTGTTCGCCGCCGAATCATCCGCCAAACGTATGCGCTCCATCATGGAGTGGTTCCCGTGGCCCAAGGCAGCGAGGCGTTCGAACCCGTGGGCCATGACGTGGTGTTCGACCATGTGGCGTTTGGCTATGGCGCGGGCAACAACGGACGCGCCGGCGAGCAGGTCTTGACCGACGTGAGCTTCACCGCCAGGGAGGGCGAGGTCACGGCACTCGTGGGGCCGTCCGGTTCTGGCAAGTCCACCGTGACTCGTCTGGCAGCCCGCTTTTGGGACGCCACCTCCGGTAAGGTCACCGTGGGCGGCGTTGATGTTGCGAACGTCGACCCCGAGGTCCTTCTGCGCGACTACGCGGTCGTCTTCCAGGACGTGCTGCTCTTCGACGACACGGTGATGGGCAACATCCGCCTTGGCCGACGCGATGCCACCGACGAGGAGGTCTTGGCCGCCGCACATGCCGCCAACTTCGATGAGTTCGTGAGCCGTATGCCGCAGGGATACGACACTATGATCGGCGAGAACGGCTCCAAGCTCTCCGGCGGCGAGCGCCAGCGCATCTCCATCGCTCGTGCGTTGCTCAAGGACGCCCCATCGTCCTTTTGGACGAGGCCACGGCGAGCCTGGACGTCGAAAACGAGACCGTGGTGCAGGAGGCGCTTTCCCGTCTGCTCGCGGGCAAGACCGTCATCGTGATCGCGCACCGCATGCGCACGGTCGAGAACGCCGATAAAATCGTGGTTCTGAAGGGCGGCGTGGTCGCCGAGCAGGGCACGCCCGCCGGCTCAAGGTCGCGGGTGGCGAGTTCGCCCGCATGGTGGAACTGCAGAAGGAGGCGGCGGCCTGGCGGTTGTTGGGTCGTCTTCCCCTGAAAACGACTCATGCGCGGGGGCGCCTCCTTTGAGGAAGACGACCCCGCGCACGCGGTTTTCTATTCTTGCACCTTTAAGGCCTCGGAGAGACTGACGCGCTTGATGGAGCGCGTGTGCAGAAGCGCCACGACGAGGTAGGTCGCGAACCCGATGCCCACGCATGCGGCCATGGACCACCATGGCACGTAGATCTCGATGTTGCCGTTGTAGGCGAGCAGCATCGAGCGGAAGATCGCGGTGAGCGAGCCGATGATCGCGGGCTGAGACAGCACGAGCGCCGCCATGACGCACAGTGTGATCGAGCGGATGTAGAGGCGCGAGATTTCGCCGTCGCGGTAGCCAAAGACCTTCATGTAGCTGATGGAACGGGCACTTCGGTCGAGCACGGCTTTGGTCAACAGGTACATGAACAAAGGAAGATGAACACGGCAAGTCCCACCATCATTCCAATCAGGCTGCTCATCATGCCGATGAACTGGTTACCGACGGCGCGCATGTCGTCGGGCGTGGTGTCGCCAGCGAAGTAGCGCGCGTCGAGGTCGAGCGTCTCGTCGCTCACGTAGCCGTTGAAGTAGGCAGTGTCGTTGCCGAAGAGCTTGTTGAAGTCCTCGATGCTCAGGTAGACGTTCATGTCGGACTTCGCCCCAGGTGCAGTCCTCGTCCGCGTACTCGAGGGAGTAGTCCTTGTCCCCGTACTTGTCGTGGAACTCGACGTGCTGCCCTTCTTTCCAACCGAACTTGTCGAGAAGCCCGCCGCCGAAGACGACGCGTCCGTCGCCGACGTTCAGGTCTTTCCAGTAGCGCGAGTCGGGCAAGACGCCAAAGACCGACACGGTCTCCGTGCCGTTGCCCTCGCCGCGGTCGTATTGCAGTTGGTAGACGGCGTACTTCTCGGCTTGCGCGATCTTCTCCGCCCCATTGTCGACGGTGTTCACGGGGTGGATGTCGTCGTTGTCGGCGTCGATCTGGGGAAGCGTCGTTGATGAGGTCGATCGCCTCGTCGCGATCGCAGCCGAGGGCGGCTGCGAGGCTCGTCGAGGCGCGCGTAGAGAACGTCCTTCTTGGTTTGGACCTCATCGAGCGCGTTGCTCGCCGCTTGCATGGCCTCAGCGCTTGGCGAGGCTGCAAGCGCATCGGCCGCCGCCTGAGCCGCGTCGGCTGCGTCCCCGAGCTCGTCTTCCGCATCCTCGGCGGCGGAAAGAAGCGCGCTGTCGACGGACTGCAGGCGCTCGAGCGCGGCCCATTGCTCGCGCTCTTCGGCGCTGCCCTCGAGGCTCGAGCGGGGCCTTGAGCGTGTACTGGTGCTCGGCTACGAGGCTCGTCTCGAGGTTGTCGGCATAGTGCGTCATGGTGGGGAGAATCGCGAGGCCGAAGAGCAAAAGCAGCGAGGCGAAGGCGACGCCTACGAAGAGTGTGGCGAAGTTGCCGAGATTGCGCAGGAAGATGCGCAGGCGGAAGCGCGCGACGAAGCCCATGCGCTCAGGTAATCGCAGCCCGCGCTTGGTCCCGGACTTGCCGCTGGCCTCGTGGCGCAAAAACTGCAGGGGCGTTTTTCCCATTTTGCGCAGAAGGCCCACGAGCGTAATGATGATAAGTGCGGCAGCGGGCACCACGGCGCACTTGAGGAAAATACCCCAGTCCCAGAACACCTGGAACGGAGGCAGGCTGTAGGAGCCGTAGTAGAGGCTACGCATGGGTTCAGTGAAGAACGCCACGCCGAGCGCGCATCCCAGGCCCGCCGCGAGGATGCCCACGATGGCGGGTAGCGTAAGGTAGTGAAGGACGATTTCGCGTTTGCGGTAGCCGCTGGCAAGGAGTGTGCCGATGATGGCGCTCTCCTCCTCGATGGTGGCGTTGGTGAGCACGACGAAGACGAAGGCCATGATCACGATGATGATGTCGAGCAGCGTCGTCCACATGGCGGAGTCGCCGTCCACATCGTCGCGCGCGTAGCCGATGCCCTGGTTGGAGTCGGCGTCGATGAGGTCGTCCACACGCGCGTCAGCATCCGTTAAGGCCTCCACCATGTCCTTCTCGGCATCGGTGCGCTCAGCGACGGAGAGGCTGCGGTCGTTGAAGGTGAACGAGAAGGTGTAGGTGGGCGCGCCACCGGCATCCTCGAGCGCGACGAAGCCGGCGTCTGTGACCTCGGCCACGCCGAAGGTGATGGTGTTCACCGTGAAGTCGGAGTTGTTGGGGAAGAGCGCCTGGCTGTCGGGCAAGGTCATGATGCCGCAGATGGTGTAGGCGCGCCCCTCAAGCTCGACCTTGTCGCCTATGACGAGGTCGTTGTTTGCGGCGAAGACGCGGTCGACGGCGACCTCGTCGTCTGTCTGGGGCTTCGCGCCCTCGCAATAGGATGCGATGTCGACCTCGGTGCGGTGGGCGTAGGTGCGCAGCGTGCGCTTGGTACCGTCGTCGCCCGTGGGTTTCTTGATTGCCGCGTCTATGGAGAAGTTCTTGAAGAACGTGACGCCGCCGACGCCATCGGCCGCGTCCTCGGCCGCTTCGAGCTGGTCGTCGGTCGCCTCGAACGCCGTTATCACACGGCCGTCTTCGATGGTGTACTCGTCACGCATTTCGTCGATGATGCTGCCGATGGAGTGGGCGGCAAGCAAGAAGCCCGACGTGAGGGCAATTGCGCCGCACATGAGCAGGAAGATTCCCAAGTATTTGCCGATGTTGTTCTTGAGAACCGCGAGGGAGCCGTCTGGCCAAAGGGGGTCATCGCGCGCCTACCAATCGAGCTCGGAGGCGGGCACGGGCGAGTTGTTGACCTCGTCTTCGGCCAGGCGTCCGTCGCGCAGACGCAGCACGCGGTCTGCCATGCGGGCGATGGCGGCGTTGTGCGTTACGATTACGAGAGTGCAGCCGTACTTCCGATTCACATGCTCCATAAGCTCGAGCACTTCTTTGGAGGTCTTGTAGTCGAGGGCGCCCGTGGGCTCGTCGCACAGGATAAGGCCAGGGTTCTTCACGAGCGCGCGGCCGATGGCGCAGCGCTGCTGCTGGCCGCCGGAGACCTGGCGCGGGAACTTGTTGCGGTGCTCCCAGAGGCCAAGCGAGCGCAGTAGTTCCTCCATGGGAAGGGGATTGCTCGAGAGGTGTGCCGTGACCTCGATGTTCTCCTTGATAGTGAGATCGGGCACAAGGTTGTAGAACTGGAAGACGAAGCCGAGCTCGCGGCGGCGGTACTCGCCGAGGTCCTTGCTCGAAAGCGCAGTGAAGCTCGCAGTTACCGACCGAGATCGTGCCACCGTCGGCGCCCTCGAGGCCGCCGATGAGATTCAGGAAGGTCGACTTGCCCGGTTCCCGAGGGGCCGAGCATGACGCAGATTTCGCCGCGGTTCACGGTGGTGGTTATGCCGTCGAGCACCTGCATGCGGGCTTCCCCGTCGCCGTAGTGCTTGGCAAGGCCCTCGACGACGAGGTAGGGGGGTATTTGATTTTGCCATGGTCGTTCTTTCTCGAAAAGGGCGCACGTGGCCCTTTAAGGTTGCATTCAGCTAACTTATAGCGTAAAAAGTTAGCCATCTGCAACGCGCTTTGCCAAGTTCCCGTCATTTTTCGAGGGACCTATCGGGCTCTTCTTTCGCATTTGCTATACCGCAGCTGGGCGAAGGGGGACAGCCGAATACCCTTCTCTCGTGCGTGAATTCGTTTCATTCAGGTAAAATAACGCGAATTGGAGGGCTTCAGCCTGCGCAACGCTTTTGCTTGCGCTCTTGATCGGAAAAAGGGAACAGTATGGCATCAATGAGAACCGGATCGCGCTCGTCGTGGTCGGGCAAGTGGGCGTTCATCTTGGCTGCGGCCGCCTCGGCCGTGGGCCTGGGCAACATGTGGCGCTTCCCGTACTTGGCGACCAAGTACGGCGGCGGCACCTTCCTCATCACCTACCTGGTGCTGGTGTTCACGTTCGGCGTGTCGCTTTTGCTGCTTGAGACGGCGATCGGCCGCAAGACGGGCCTCTCGGCCATCGGCGCGTTCCGCCATTTTGGAAAGAAGTTCATGTTCATCGGCATCCTGGCGTCGGTGGTACCGTTCATCATCACGCCCTACTACTGCATCATCGGCGGCTGGGTGACGAAGTATGCCTTCGCCTATATTGCAGCTGGACCTGCGGCTATGGCGGATGGCGGCACATTCTTCTCGAGCTTTATCACCGACGGCGTCGACAGCTCGATCTTCATGCCTGATCTTCATGGCTGCGGCGTTCATCATCGTGGCGCGCGGCGTGAAGGGCGGCATCGAGAAGGCGAACCTCATCTTGATGCCCGCGCTTATCGTGATGGCCATCGCAATCGCCATCTTCACGTTGACGCTCCCCGGGGCGCTCGACGGCGCGGCATACTACCTGATGCCCGACCTCTCGAAGTTCTCCCTGAGCTGGTCATCGGCGCGCTCGGGCAGATGTTCTACAGCTTGTCGCTCGCCATGGGCATCATGATCACCTACGGCAGCTATCTCGAGAAGAAGGCGTCCCTGACGCAGTCCGTCACGCGCATCGGCTTCTTCGACTTGGGCGTGTCGTTCCTCGCGGGCCTCATGATCGTGCCTGCCGCGTTTGTCGCGATGGGAACCGGGCGACGCTGTCGCTCAGAACTCCGGTCCCTCGCTCATGTTCATCATCTTGCCCGAAGTGTTCGCGGACATGGGGCAGGTGGCGACCATCGTGGGATTCGTCTTCTTCCTCTTGGTGTTCTTCGCGGCGCTCACCAGCGCGATCTCGCTCCCTGAGACCTGCGTCTCCATCATTCAGGACGGTGCGGGCTTCTCTCGCCGAAAGTCGCTGGTAATCACTGTGGTGTTCATCGTGGTGGCCGGGCTTATCATCAACTCGGGTTACAACGTGCTCTCGTTCATCCAGCCGTTGGGCGAAGGCTCCTCGCTGCTCGACTTCGCCGACTTCATCTCCAACTCGGTCATTATGCCGATTGTTGCGCTTCTGACCTGCGTATTCGTTGGCTGGATTATCAAGCCGAAGACGATTATCGACGAGGTGCGCATCTCTGCGCCCTTCAAGGCCGCCAAAGCCTGGTCGGTCATGGTGAAGTACGTGGCACCTGTGCTCGTGGTGGTTATCCTCGTGACTGCGCTCGCCCAGTCGCTCGGTATCATGAAGTTCTAACGGCGTTTGCAGAGGCGCTGGGCGCGTGCCGCGATGGCGGGGCGCGCGGCGAAAATGGTGCACCTTTTTGCGATGCCGCCGTCCGATCGTCGTTGTCTCACTGCGTTTCCCCGCATCGTCTACACAGTTCGCTCGCGCCCTGTCGACCTTACCGTCGGCAGGGCGCTTCTTTATCCACGACGCCGCTCGCAAGGACGATGGTCGTCGTCGCGAGCACGATGGGGATGATGTAAGCATCGAAGGCGATCGACTTCGCAAGCCTCTTCGCGACGAACGCCGCCACCTTCAACATGACTTCTTCCATGCTTTTGAGTCACTGTCCTTCCAAAAAGCAAGCAGGGGCGAACCGGTGAGAGGTTCGCCCCTGTCGTGGGTGGTGCCTTATGCTTTGCGGGCGGGACACAACGCCCGCTTGACCTGCGATTACAGGTGCGCCTGGATAAGGCGCGGGCGGAAGCCCTTTGCCTCGAGCGCCTCGACGATTTGCTGCTTGTGCGCGGTGCCGAACGCCTCGATGGTCACGCGCAGCTCCACGGCGGCGTTGCGGTTGGTCGTGACGAACTGGTTGTGGTCGAGTCGGACGACGTTGCCCTTTGCTCTCGGCGATGACCTGGGCAACGTTGACAAGCTCGCCGGGGCGGTCGGGCAGGAGCACGCTGACCGTGAAGATGCGGTCGCGCTGGATGAGGCCGTGTTGAATGACGGAAGACATGGTGATAACGTCCATGTTGCCGCCCGAGAGAGGATCGACACCACCTTCTTTCCCGTGAAATCGAGGTGGCGCAGCGCGGCGACGGTGAGAAGCCCCGAGTTCTCCACGATCATCTTGTGATTCTCTACCATGTCGAGGAACGCCACGATGAGCCTCCCTCGTCCTCGACTGTGATGATCCCGTCAAGGTTTTGCTGAAGATAGGGGAAGATCTTATCGCCCGGCTCCTGCACGGCGGTGCCGTCGGCGATGGTGCTCACATGCGGAAGCTTCACGACATGCCCCGCCTCGAGCGACGCCTTCATGCATGCCGCGCCGGCGGGTTCCACGCCGATGACCTTGATGTGCGGGTTGAGCAGCTTGGCCAGCGTGGACACGCCCGTGGCAAGCCCGCCGCCGCCGATGGGCACCAAGATGTAGTCGACGAGCGGCAGCTCCTGCACGATCTCCATGGCGATGGTGCCCTGGCCCGTGGCGACGCCCAGGTCGTTGAAGGGGTGCACGAAGGTGAGGCCGCGCTCCTCGGCCAGCTCGAGCGCGCGGGCGTAGGCCTCGTCGTACACGTCGCCTGCGAGCACGACCTCAGCGCCGAGCGCTTTGGTGCGCTCCACCTTGATATAGGGGGTTGTTGCGGGCATGACGATGGTGGCGGGCACGCCGTAGCGCTGTGCCGCGTAGGCCACTCCCTGCGCGTGGTTGCCGGCCGACGCGGTGATGAGACCGTGCTTGCGCTCGTCGTCTGAGAGCGTGCTGATCTTGTAGTATGCGCCACGCACCTTGTAAGCGCCGGTGCGCTGCATGTTCTCCGGCTTGAAGAAGACGCGGTTGCCCGCTATCTCGCTGAAGTGCGGCTCTCGATGAGCTTGGTCTCCTGGGTGACCTCGCGAACTTTGTGGGCCGCCTGCTCGAAGGCGGGCAGGGTGAGCATTTCCTGAACTTCGTCCGACATCGTTTTTCCTTGCATTTCTCAATGGTTCATAAGCGTCCATCACTATAATCGTCACATGCGAGAAATCTGCGCAACTTTTTCCGAATATAGTGAACTTCAAGAAAGAAGGCACAATATGAAAACCATCTCCACCGCAAACGCGCCGGCGGCAATCGGTCCCTATGCCCAGGGCAACATCGCGGGCGGTCTTCTGTTCGCGAGCGGCCAGATTCCGCTCGATCCCGAGACGGGCGAGCTTGTGGGAACCGACCATCGAGGAGCAGACTGCTCAGGTCATGAAGAACGTGGCTGCGATCCTCGAGGCAGCCGGCACCGATTTCGACCACGTTCTGAAGACGACGTGCTTCTTAAACGATATGAATGACTTTGCCGCCTTCAACGCCGAGTACGCGAAGTCCTTCGGCGAGGTGCGCCCTGCGCGCTCGGCCGTGGCGGTCGAGAAGCTTCCCAAAGGCGCGCTTGTCGAAGTCGAAGTGATTGCTGAGGTGAACTAGCCTCTTCGCGGAAGCGGTTCGGCGTATAATGGTGCTGCAGGGTTCGCGTGCGAGCATTGCGCGAACGGTCGTTTGAAAGGAGCACCTCATGCTGTACAGCAAGATTATGGTTCCCCTACGATGGTTCCGAGCACGCGAAACATGCCCTCGAATATGCGAAGGGCCTCGCGGCGATCTCCGATGCGAAGATTGCGATCGTGCACGTGGTGCCTTCGGGCGTCATGGGCATCGACCAGATCGGCACGGAGGGGTCCCTTGACGGTGTCCCGTTCGGCATGCTGAACTACGAGCAGTACGAGGGCGTGGTTCGGGCAGCGCTTGACCAGGCGAAAGAGAAGGTCACGGAGAATCTGGCGGGCCTTGTCGAGGACATCGCCGACATCGTGACCATCGATGTCGTCGCAGGAACTGCCCCGCCGAGGCGCTTGCGCGCTACGCTGACAAGAACGGCTGCGACTTGATTGTCATGGGCCGACGCGGCCTGGGCGCCATTCGCGGCATGCTCGGAAGCGTGAGCTTCGGACTTCTGCGCTCGACGGAAGTTCCCGTTCTGACGGTAAAATAGGTAAATAGGATTCTAACTTTCATGACTGCACTTGATTTCTCGACTCTCGCGGGTGAGGGAGCAACGATTCGCCTCGCCACCAAAAGAGGACATTCCCGCCATTTGCGACCTGCGCGTCGCCCAATCGCTCGAGTACTGGGGTGAACCCCGGCCAGTCGGAGCTTGCCCATTTCGAAGCGAGACCGAGGCTCATCTGAGACGCACGCTCGGCGAACGCGTGATGTTCTTGTTCGTCGAGGAGGACGGCGAGATTGCGTCCATGTCCGGCGTCGAGGTGTTCGATCGCCTGCCGACTTTCGGCGGCGTGTCCGGCGTGCAGCGCACGGCGACGGTGGTCGCCTGCTACACGCGCCCCGAGTTCCGCGGTCACGGGCATATGGCTGCTATGTTGAGCGCGTGGCCGCTCGTTGCGATGCGCGCGGGGTCGATGCGATCCATGTGGAAACGCGCAATGCGACGATGCGCCACGTTGCCGAGAAGACCGGCTACGAGCATGCCTCCGATCACTTCAGGATGACGATCGAGGTGGAAGTCGACTAAAGTTGCCGACCGGGCACGGCTGACGTTTGCGAACTGAACCTTCATGCGGCGATAGGGGTTGCGGCCTCTATCGCCGCTGTGCGTTTCGGGGCTCTTGCGCGAGGGGCGGCAAATTCCCGACCCCTCCCGCTACCCGATGAGGGCGCTGTGGAAGAACAGGGTCGAGTTGAGAAGGTCGTCGAACGCGGCGAAGACGACCTTCTTCGTTTCGCGAAGCGACATCCCCTGGGCGCGGCATTGACTGAACATGCCGAACAACCCGTTGCACACGAGCGCTGCCGTGAGCGGCGAGGGGTATTTCGGCTCGAGCGCGTTGCGGTGATTCTGCACGTAATTTTCCACGACACGCACCACGTGGTTGAAGCATGCCGAATGCAGGTAGGGGTTTTTCGTCGACGAGCAGTGGATGAAGATGCCGTCCCTTTGCTCGAAAACGCTGAAGATGCAGGTTAGCAGGTTGCGATAGCTGTTGGTGGGAATCTTTCGCGGATTGTTTTCCGCCTGGAGCGCGCGATAGCGTTCCTCGGCCTTCGCCATATCGTCTTGGAACAGCTCGTCGGCGAGGGCATACTTGTCGTCGTAATAGGTGTAGAAGGTGATGCGGCTTACGTCGGCGGCGCGGCGCAGCTCGGTGACGGTGATCTTCTCGAAGGGCATGGTCGCGAGCAGTTCGACGAGCGTGCGTTTGATGGTGCGCTTTGTCTTCACGACGCGTTTATCCATATCGACCTCACATTGCGCCATAACTGTATAAGTAACTGACATTCTGTCTGGCATTGTAGTTGTTACGGCAATCGGCTTGGCGTACCTTTAATGCGAAACAGACAAGCTACGGAAAACCGCCGAGCGTCGCTGGCATCGGGCGCGCATGGGCGGCAAGGGGAACTATGGTGCGTAGGGTCGTTGTCGACTCTTCGGCGAATTTGTTCGTCGCAGGTACACAGGATATCGTGTCGGTGCCGATGAAGGTGCGCGTGGGGGAGCGGGAATTTCCCGACGACGAGAACCTCGACGTGGGGGGCTCATCGAGGCGTTCTCGGACGAGGCGGCCGAATCGAGTACGTCGTGTCCGAACATCGCGGAATGGACGTCCGCGTTCGCGGGCGCGGACGAGATCGTCGCTCTTGCCCTTACGAGTAAGATTTCGGGCGGGTTCAACTCAGCGCAGGCCGCCGCGAAGCACTACCTGTTCGACCACCCCGAGGCGAAGGTGTTTGTGCTTGATTCCTTGACGACCGGCCCTGAGCTGGAACTTCTCGCGCAGCACGCCAACGAGCTTGCGCAAAGTGACAGGGACTTCGACGATTTGACGCATGAGCTGCGCCGCTACGCCTCGCGCACGCATCTCATGTTCTCGCTCGAGCGCATCGACAACTTCGTGCGCAACGGGCGCGTGGTTCTCGCTCGTCGCAAAGGTCGCGGGCGTGCTCGGCGTGCGCATCGTCGGGCAGGCGAGCGAGGAAGGCGAGCTTGGCGTGCTCAACAAGGCGCGCGGCGAGAAGCGCGCGCTCAAGCAGCTTTTCGAGAACATGGAGGCCGTCGGCTTCGTCGGCGGCGCGTGCGCATCAGGCACACCGAGAACCCGAAGATGGCCGAGGCACTTGCGGCCAAGATTCGCGAGGTTTGGCCCGCATGCGACATCAGCATCGGCGCCAACCGCGGCCTGTGCTCCTACTACTGCGGTTCCCGGTGGCGTTCTCGTGGGCTTCGAAGGGTAGCCCAGCCCAATACCGCGATCCCCGCAGCCCCGCTTGTTCCTCGTTGGAATATGGGACAAGCGGGGCTTTTATGTTCCATAATGTTGTTGATTCCCACCGTTCAGAATAAAAATATTCGCGAATATAGCTGAACGACAACGATTTTCCTTGACTATATACTTACAAATAAATAATCTAAGTATCGGCACATCGAAAAGGGATAGGGCGATGCATGCTTTGCTGGGAACTCTCCCAAGCCGAAGGTCCCTCGTAAATCGATGTGCTGCAGGCCTTCGCCTTCCGGCGGGGCTCGTATTCGACCACTTAATGGGAGGAACATATGAAGAAGCAGGTACGCTTGGTGCTGTCCGCTGTGCTCGCGCTCTCGCTCGTCGGGGCGTTTGCGATGTTCGGCTGCTCTAGCAACAACACCACCACGGAGAAGAAGGACGATACCGCCAAGACCGAACAGGCCGAGCCGATTGAGCTCCAGGTCTTCGCCGCAAATTCGCTCTCCAAGGCCATGGAAGACATCCAGAAGGCCTACATCGAGGACGGCCACGACAACGTCACCTTCAAGGACACCCAGTACAAGTCTTCCGGCGGTTCTCAATGAGATGCTCGGTGCCGGCTCCTATGCTGACCTGCTCATCTCCGCTTCCAAGGGGAACCCATGGACACCGCGGTTTCCAAGGGCTATGTGGATGGGTCCACGCGCGTCGACATGTTCAAGAACGACCTCGTGATTGTCTCGAAGGAAGGCGCCGAGATTAAGGACGTCACGCTGCAGGATATTGCCGATGGCAAGTACACGTTCTGCGTCGGTGACGAATCCGTTCCGGCTGGCAACTACGCTGCCCAGTCTCTCTCCACCGTTGGCGTGTACGCGCCGGCTGGCGACGATGCGGGCAAGACCGGCAAGGACATCACCGGCAAGGGCGGCTCCTACAACACCGATATGGTGAAGGACGGCAAGGTCGTTCTGGACACCTCCGTCGGCAACGTCTGCAAGCATGCGCAGTCTGGCGACGTCGACATCGCGTTCGTGTACACCTCCGATGTGTATCGCTTCGGTGGCGTGCAGGTTGTCGGCACCGTTCCGGCCGATACCCACAAGAATATCGTGTACCCTGGTGCCATCACCAAGGACTGCACGAACGTTGAGGCGACTCAGGAATTTCTGGATTGGTGCCTGAACAGCGAGAAAGCTCAGAAGATTTGGCAGGACTGGGGCTTCGAGTTGGCGTAGTATAATCTTCGCTAAGAAGGTTCGTCTTGAAGTAGCAATTTGGGGATGGGCGACGCGAATCGCTCATCCCCTTTCTTGTCCATGGGTGCAAGGAGAAGGGGTTCCATGCGCGCGAAAGTTTATCGCAAGTCTTGTTCTGTCGGCCGCGCTTGCGGTTGGCGCGCTGCCGAGCGCGGCGTTTGCTGACGACGCGCTCGGCGATGTCGACAGCCCGCGGACGCCGACGGTAACGACTACGGCGACGTCGAGCGCTGCCGATTCGGTTTCGGATGAGTCCGCGTCGGACGCCGAGACGACGACGAACGGCGTCGAAGTGTCGAGGAGAACCGGCGGCCCTGAAGGACGGGGCAAGCTTTGCGATAGGCGATTTCTCCCGCGCACAGAAGAACTCGAACCGCGCGATCGACGGCACGTATTACGGGTATTCTTACCTGGTCGGCCAGGAAGAGGGTTCATTCGCGCAGGTGGTTGCGGCCGACAAGTACGTTGTTGCCTACGTTCCCGCTGCCGCGGCTGCGAAGCTTGGCCTCGACGTGCAGAGCGTATCCGACCAGGCGCAGCTGAAAAAGCTACTTCGTCGCGCTCGACGAGGGGCAGGCCATGGGGTCGGCCAAGCTCTCCGAGTACGACACGTGGTACTTCACAAGCGACACGACATTCGACAAAGATGGCGTTCGCTTCACGTTTGACCAGGTCATCAATGGCAATGTCTACGCAAGCGTCATCGGCGTCGACGGGTCTGACCTCACCGATTCGGAGAGAACTCCCTCTATATGAAGCCGTCGTTCGGGGACTTCGGCAAGCTAACCTCGCCCGACGCGGTGAGCATCGAGAAGGCTCCCCGAAGGGCTTGCGGCGGTGGGCGAGTTCCTCTCGAACCTTGACTGGAGCCCTCTGTGGGTCTCGCTTCGCACCACGGGCATCGCCATCGTGTTCATCGTCATCCTGGGTCTTTTGGCGGCGTATTTCTGCCTGAACCTGTCACCGCGTGCGAAGAGCATCTTTGACGCCATCTTCACCATCCCGATGGTGCTGCCGCCAACCGTGTGCGGCTTCATCCTGCTGTTCGTATGCGGCTCGAACACAGCGTTCGGCCAGTTCTGGATCGACATCGGTTTCCCGCTGATCTTCAGTCCCGTAGCCTGCGTCATCGCGGCTGTGGTCGTTGCGTTTCCGCTCATGTACCGCAATGCGCTCGGCGCGTTCGAGGGGCTTGATCGCAACATGCTTGACGCCGCCCGCACGCTTGGCTGGTCGAACGCGAAGATCTTTTCGCAAGCTGATGCTTCCCCTGTCGTGGAGGCTCGATTGCGGCGGCGGGCATGGTGCTCGCCTTCGCTCGCGCGCTCGGCGAGTTCGGCGCGACGCTGTTCATGGCGGGCAACTACATCGGCATCACGCGAACCATCCCGATCGCCATCTATTTCGAATGGATGAACGGCAACGATTCCACTGCGTGGTTCTGGACACTCGTCATCGTCGTGTTCAGCCTGATCGTCATCGTGTTCATCAATCTGTGGTCCAACCACACCACGAAGTACCGCAAGAGGGGCAGAAGTAGATGAGCCTTGAAGTAGACATCCGCAAGAAGTTCAAGGGCTTCGAGCTGCATAACGCGTTTTTTCCGCCGGGACGGAGACGCTCGGCCTTCTGGGTGCGTCCGGTTGCGGCAAAGAGCCTCACCATGCGCTCGATTGCGGGAATCGAGCGGCCCGATTCGGGGAAGATCGTCGTGAACGGCACGGTATTTTTTCGACAGGGCGCCGGGCAAGAAGCCCAAGGTCGACCTGACGCCGCAGCAGCGCAAGACTGCGCTTCTCTTCCAGAATTACATGCTGTTCCCGAACCTGACCGTCGCGCAGAACGTGGCGGCGGGCATCGGTAAGGACGTGAGCGCGGCCGACCGCGATGCCGCCGTGGCGTGTGGCTCAAGCGCTTCGGGAACCGAAGGCTTCGACAAGCGCTATCCGGCGCAGCTCTCTGGCGGCCAGCAGCAACGCGTGGCCTTGGCGCGCATGCTCGCGGCGCGTCCGGGGATCCTCATGCTCGACGAGCCGTTCTCCGCGCTCGACGCGCACCTGAAGAGCGTGCTCGAGCAGAACCTCGTCAGCCTGTTCGATGCGTTCGACGGCACTATCCTGTACGTGAGCCACGATATCGACGAGGCGCTTCGCTTCTGCGACCGCATCGCTGTGGTGGAGGATGGCCACGTCATGGAGATCGGCACGGGTGACGACTTGGTGAACAACCCGCAGAGCCAGGCGGGTATTAAGCTTTCGGGGTGCAAAAACGCGACGCGGGCGGAATACGTGGACGCCCATCACGTGCGCCTGCCGCGTTGGGGCATCACCGTGGAGACTTCCCGCGAGGTGTCCCGGGACGTCAAGTGTCTGGGTGTGCGCGCTTTCTACCTCGAGCGAGCTGACGGCCCTGGCGAGAACATCTACCGCGCGCGCGTCGATCGCGTGAGCGACTCGCGCTTCGAGCGCACGGCGCTTCTGGGTTTTGTGGACGCTTGCCGCGACGAGCGGAAATCCTCGATCGTAATGAGGACGAGATGAAGTACCTGCACCAGCACATGTTCTGGCGCGTGGATAAGCTGCGGGCCGATGAGGCGAGCCTTCCCAGCGAGGGCGAGGAACTGTGGATCCGCATCCCGAAGGATCGCGTCTACCTCGTGTCGCGGTAGCGCTAAGCTCGGGGGTTGCGAGTCGCTTTCGGGCGCAGGGCGTGTCCCGCGCGCAGTTCCGCAGCGAAGCGAGGACTGTTTGAGCACAGGATATGCCCTGCGCCCGAAAGCGGGGGGAGGGACGGCCTCGCCTTCCCGTGCTTCGTCTTCTACCCGATGACCATGACGAGAATCGGTATCGTGATGATCGACAGCACGGTAGTGACGAAGGTTCCCTGAGCCATGGTGCGCGAGTCGCCGCCGTATTGGTAGCACAGCATCGTGCCGTTCGTGGCGACCGGCATCGCGCACAGCACCACCATGATGTCGATGAGCATCGGGCCGACCGGCACGAGACGGAAGAGCGCCCACACGATGAGCGGCGAGACGATGAGGCGCGCGAGGGACGCGATACAGGCGCGGACCGCCGATGAGTTTGAAACCGGCAGGTCGGCAAGCGACGAGCCGATGATCAGAAGCGCGCCCGGCGTGGTGAAGGAACCGAGCGTCTTGGCGGCGTCGCCGATGATGGGCACGCTGTGCACGTTCAATAGCGTGAGGACGATGGCGATCGCGCAGGCGATGTTCGCCGGGGTGAGGAAGGTCTTAAGCCCCATCTTCACCTTTGCGCCGCGGCCGGAGTCCTGCGCGATGAACCAGACGCCCATCGTGAACACGAGGAAGTTGAACGGCAGGTTGAAGATCGAGCCGTAAATCAGCGTCGAGGCCTCGAAGATGGCCGACAACACGGGGAACCCGATGAAGCCGACGTTGCCGAACGTGAGCATAAAGCGGAATACTCCCCTGTGCCCGTCGCGGACGCCGAGGAGCTTCGTGACGAGGAACGCGAGCGCGGTCATGATGGCGAAGCTTATGATCGACAGCCCCATGGTGATGAGAATCTCGGTCGATTCGGGAAGCGAATCGGCGGTGAGCACCGGCCCAGAATCATCGCCGGCAGCGCCGTATTCAAGATGAGTTTTGACAGGCCTTTGTCGATGGTCTTGTCCATGACATGGGCTTTCTTCGCGATATATCCAATCGATATATCGAAGAATAAGATGACCATCGTGCCGAGAATGCTGAGAAATTCGCCGTCCATACCAGTTGTGCCTCCGTGCAGGTGATGTGCTTCTAGAAAAAGTGCCGCACGATAATAACGCCGCTCGCACCGCCACAAGAAAAATATGCAGACCTGTTCGGTGGATGGGTAAGCTGTGTCGGCTTAGTGAAGATGGACGTTTTTGGGACGCCCTCGGAAAGGAAGTGGTGCTCGTGTCGATGAGGTTTTGGGTTCCGCTTGTGGGGATGACGCTTTCGACCTTCGTGTTCAACACGTCGGAGTTCATGCCCATCGGTCTGCTCACCGACATTGCCGCGGATTTCAATATGACCGAGTCGGCGGCGGGCATGCTCATCTCTGTGTACGCATGGGCGGTCATGATTTTGTCGCTGCCTCTTATGCTCTGCGTGACGAAGGTGCCGCCGAAGCGCTTGCTCCTCGGCGTGATTGTCCTGTTCGGCATCTGCCAGCTGCTTTCGGCGGCGTCGGTCAACTTCTGGATGCTCATGGCTGCGCGCATCGGCGTTGCCGCAGCTCATGCGGTGTTTTGGTCGTCGTCGTTACGCCGCTCGCGGTGCGTGTAGCCCCCTCCTCGAAAGCCTCGCTCGCGCTTTCCATGGTAGGCATGGGAACGTCGGTCGCCATGATTTTCGGCCTGCCGTGCGGGCGCATGCTCGGCCTCGCTATCGGGTGGCGTGCGACGTTTCTCACCGTCGGGATCGTGTCGTTCGCCATCGTCGCATGCCTTGCGTTCGTGTTCCCCAAGCTCGACGCGGGAAACCCTTCACGCTGGGGAAGCTGCCGAGTCTTCTGCGCACGCGCTCGCTTCTGAGCATGTATCTCGTCACCATCGTCGTGATCACGGCGTACTTCACCGGCTACGGTTACATCGAGCCGTTCTTCCAGCAGGTCGCGGGCCTGCCCGACGACGCGATCACCTTCGCGCTCGTGCTTTTCGGCGCGGCGGGCCTGGTGGGGAGCCTGCTGTTCGCCCGCCTGGGGCACGTGACGCTTGCGACGTTCATCCGCTTCGCGTGCGCCGGCATCGCAGCGGCGCTTTTGCTCATGGCGTTTGCGGCGACGGGCGGCGAGGTGTCGTCGTGCCTTGTGTGCGTGCTGTGGGGGGCTTGCGGCGTCGCTGTTCAACGTGTCGTTCAACGCCGCTGTCATCAAATGCGCGCCCGAAGGTGCGAGGCTCGGTAGCCATGTCGATGTACTCGGGGCTTTACAACCTTGGAATCGGCACGGGAACATGGCTTGGCGGTATGGTTACTGCGAACGTGGGAATCGGGAACCATCGGGTATGTGGGCGGCGTTCTTGCGCTGGCGGGGCTTGCCTACTGTTGCCTGCGCTTCGTGGGGCTTCTGCGCCAGGTGCGTCATCCGTCGATCGGGTAGCTTCGATTTGCGAGGACGCTCCTGGTCGCGGCGGCATGCCCGTGCTCAAACAGTCCTCGCTGCGCTGCGGAACTGCGCGCGGGGCACGCCGCCGCGCCCAGGGGCTTGGCAATCTGGCTCGCTCGACCTAGCCACGACAGCGGCTCCGTGCTCAAACAGTCCTCGCTTCGCTGCGGAACTGCGCGCGGGGCACGCCGCCGCGCCCAGGGGGCATGCGGGTGGGGGCGGGCGCTTGGAATAATGTTGCTGCGTGACAAGAATTCTCGAATCGTCTTATATGGTAGCGCTCCGACCACAGTTGTGCGGTGCCTTGCCTTCTTGGAGTATACTAGGCAACTGTGAATGAACTTGTAGGAGGGGAATATGAAGGACGGCCATGGCCGCGTAATCGATTACCTGCGTATATCGTTGACGGACCGCTGTAATTTCCGCTGCGTGTATTGCATGCCCGAAGAGGGAGTGCAGCAGCTCTCCCATTTCGATATTCTGCGGATCGAAGAAGTTGAGCAGGCGGTTCGCATCGCGACGACGATCGGCATCAAAAAGCGTGCGCCTGACGGGCGGCGAACCGACGGTGCGCAAGGGTCTCGTCGACCTGGTGCGCAACATCTCGGCGATGCCTGAAATCGAGAACGTCTCGATGACCACGAACGGCGTGCTCTTGCCGCGCATGGCTGTCGATTTGAAGGCGGCGGGGCTTTCGCGCGTGAACCTATCGCTCGACACGCTCGACGCTGAGAAGTTCCACAAGATCACGCGCTGCGGATCGCTCGACGACGCGCTTCGCGGCATCGATGCAGCGCTTGAGTCGGGATTCAACCCCGTGAAAATCAATGCGGTCGCACTCCGCTCGCTTGCGGACGGCTTCCTCGATTTCGCCAAGCTCTCGATCGACCGCCCGTTGCACGTGCGCTTCATCGAGCACATGCCCATTGGCGATGTCTCTGAGGTCGACGGTATCAGCTGGGGCAAGGACGGCGTCATCTCCTGCGAGGAAGTGTTCAACATCATCAACGAGGGCGCTCGCGCGCAAGGTTTGGGCGAGCTCGTTCCAGCGGGGGAGGACAAGCCAATCGGCTGGGGTCCCGCAGAGTACTATCATTTCCCCGGCGCCGCGGGCACGGTGGGCTTCATCAGCCCGCTCTCGCGCCACTTCTGCAGCAAGTGCAACCGCCTGCGCCTGACGGCCGACGGCAAGCTGCGCCCGTGCCTGTTCTCCGATGTGGAATACGACCTGCGAACCGCGTTGCGCGAAGGCACCGAGGAAGACCAGCGTGCCGTGTTTCTGCAGGCCCTCGGTGCGAAGCCCGACGAGCACCATGACAAGGTGGGCACCGAGCGCGGTATGAGCCAGATCGGCGGCTAGGTTTTCCGAAGGCTGCGCGGCACTTCGGTGCCGTACGACTTTCGCCAGCTTGCCATATCGTTTAGAATCACGGGCGTAACGGACGCTTTTCGAAAGGAATTCACCATGAGTGGCGATACTCATTTGACGCATATCGACGAGAAGGGCGACGTGCGCATGGTGGACGTGTCCCAAAAGCCGGACACCGAGCGCGTTGCGATCGCAGAGGGCTTCATCAGCATGCATCCCGACACGTTGGCGCTGATCGTCGAGGGCAAAGCGGCGAAGGGCGACGTGCTGGCGTGCGCGCGCGTGGCGGGCGTGATGGCGGCCAAGCAGACGAGCACGCTCATCCCGATGTGTCATCCGTTGAATATCACGAAAGCTAAGGTAGAATGCACGCCGGTGCTCGAGGGCGAGCGCGAAGACGGCCGTGTGGGCATCCATGTCACCACGACGACGGGCGTCACCGGCAAGACCGGCATCGAGATGGAGGCCCTCACGGCGGCGAGCGTCGCGTGCCTTACCGTGTACGACATGTGCAAGGCGGTCGACCGCGGGATGGAAATCTCCGAGATTCGCCTTCTCAAGAAGGATGGCGGCAAGACAGGCCTGTGGCTTCGCGGGGAATCCGAGTAGCCGAGGCGCAAGCGGTGCCGACCGCTTAGCTGAGTTTGTCAGCTGACGGGGCCCGTCCGTGCTTTTTCGCGCGGTTCGGCCCGTACTATTTGCGCCTGCATGTTTGGTTGCTGGCTCTCCTTCGCGCTCGGCTTGTTAACCTTCTCGCAACGGAAGGCTCTTATGATTAAGTTTTGCTGGCCGAGCCGTATTGGCCTTGGCTGGCGTCTCGAAGAATTGGCGAAGGGGGGATCGTGCATAGCATCCTATTTATATGCCACGGCAACATCTGCAGGTCGACCATGGCGCAATTCGTCATGGAAGACATGGTGCGCAAAGCTCGTCTTGGAGGCAGGTTCTCGATCGACTCCGCGGCGACGAGCACCGAGGAAATCGGCGAGCTGCCTCATCCGGGCACGTTGAAAAAGCTTCGCGAACAGGGCATTTCCACGCATGCCCATCATGCGCGGCAGGTGCGGGCAATCGAATACGGCGAGTGGGACCTTTTCGTCTACATGGACAGGGAGAACCTGCACGGCCTCGAGTCTATCTTCGGCGGCGATCCTCAGAAGAAGTTCGTGCGCCTGCTCGATTTTCTTCCCGATGACGACCCCGCCACGGCAAGGACGTGGCCGACGCGTGGTACACCGGCAATTTCGACGCGACCTATCGAGACGTCGTCGCCGGGTGTCGCGGTTTGCTCTCAAAGCTGGAAGGCGAGCGTTAGAGGCTGTGCCGGGAACGCAAGCATGCGGCCGTGGTGCTTAGGCGGGCTTTCAAAGTGGGCGTTTTGGGATAGCCTGCGCCTGCAGTGCCGATACCAGTTCCGGGCGCTGTGAGTCAGTTGCGGGGCGGGGGATTCTCGAGTGGGGCTTGCGCCCTTTTTGAATCGCTACCGAGTCGTAGTTGAGGTTGAAGTCGGTTCTCAGCCAGGTGAAAAACTCGTCGCAGTCAAGCGCGCGAACGAGGTCGCTTTCGAAGTCCGTCTTGTTCCGGGTGATGATGCAGTCGGCTTGTATGCTCAGTGCAACTTCGAAGAGGAGCCTGTCTTCGGGATCTTTCCACGAAGACGCAAGCATTTTGTCGATTTCCCGCTCGCTTACGGCGAATACGCTCACGAATGTTCGCAGGCCTTGAATTCTTTCGCGCGTCTTGGGAATAAGGGAGGGCTTTCCTCCTTCGGAAAGGATATAAATCAAATCCGTCACCTGGGATGACGAGATCCATAGGTCGAATTCTCCGACCCGCCCCGCAATCATGAGAAGTCGCGCTTGCTCGTAAAACGGTTTTCTCCGGTTGAGGAAATCGATCACAATGTTCGTATCGAGAAGCGCTTTAATCTTGCCCATGGCTACATCAATCCGCGAGACGCAAGACGCTCGGCCCTAATTTGGGCTTTGGTCATGTCGTCGAACCTTGAGCTTGTCTTACGCGAAAGCGAATCGACAAACTGAGCGGCGACTTGGATGCGCTCAGCTGGTGGAGTTGCCTGCGCGTCGGGGAGAAGAAACGTGGCGTCTTGCTCGCTGATGATCCGTCGTACATAAGGTTGATGGCTTGCGAGGCAGTAAGCCCAGCTTGCGCGAGCACCTGCGCCCCACGTTCCTTCTTGTAGTCGTCCATTCTTCCGGTAACCATCGATGTTGGCATAACGTCCTCCTCACTTTTTTGTACAACAATATCTGTACAACATAGAGAATGTCAAGGGGATTCGTCGCGCTTGCGCGCATGCGAAGAGGTGTCGCTTGTTCATGGACGTTTGAAGTTGAAGACGCTCCGCATTCGCGGAGGCTTTGGGGATTCGATTGGTTTGGTTCTTCGAAGAATTCGGAATAGCTGATGCCGAAACCTTCCACTATCCTCTCGAGCGTGTCGAAACCAAAGTTGCGATGGCCTTTTTCGATATCGGCGAGATAGCTACGATTGATGCCGGTCATGAGCGCAAATTTTTCTTGGGTCAAGTTGTGCTGAACGCGCAGTTCTTTAATGCGCAGCCCAATTTTGTTTCTGATTTCCGACTTTTTCATAGTCGCAGGTTACTTACGGTCTTATACTGCTATGTATGAAATCAGAAACAATTGCGGCTAAATCTTGAACAAAAGGTGATCGTTATTTGATTTCAGTAGGCGCCGTACGATGACCTTCGCAGCATGTGCGGCGAAAGCTATGCTTGGGAAGGACGGTCTTATGAAACTAAACGTTTGGTCGAAGGCTCTTTCGGTGGGGGGTAGCGGCAAGCCTTGCTTGCTTCACTCCTGCGGTGGCGCTTGCCTCGCCGGAGAGTGATGCGGAGGCGCTTGGGTCGCAGCTTGAATCGGTGGGTTCGGTTTCGGCGGCCATGTCGCTTGACGATGCCCTAAGCGGCTCTGAGTTGTTGCTGGATTCGATTTCGGGAGTTGATTCTTCATCTGCCCTGAACTCGGGAATCGAGCTGCAATCGGTAAAGGGATTTTTCAGATTGCAATCCGAACGAATGGTATGCATCGGCGGTAACTTATGTATCGAACAAGGGCCTTATCACGGGGTATGACAATGGAACCTTCGGACCCTACGATAATATCACGCGTGGACAATTGGTTACTATCCTGTGGCGCATGGAAGGCAAGCCGATTTCGAGGCTCTGTTGGGTTTTCCGACGTTAGCAGCAGCGACTTCTACTATTCTGCAGCGCTTTGGGCGCAGAAAAACGGTGTGATTAAGGGATATGGTGACGGAACATTCGGTGGCGAGAGGCTGATCACGCGCCAAGAGGCGGCGGTCATGCTCGCCAACTATGCGAGCTTCAAGGGCTACGATACCGCAAGCGACAAGACGGCTCTCATGAGGATCTCCGGATGGCGTGAGGCGGATTCTTGGGCGCTTGATTCGCTCGGCTGGTGCGTCGATCAGGGGCTGATGAGCGGCAAAGACACGCCATCGGGTGCATACCTCGACCCGATGGGGTCGACGTGGCGTTCCGCCATGGCGAAGATGATCATGGTGCTCGATCGCGATGTGTTCGGAAACCCCGAGCCTGCGCCCGACCCCCGAGCCGACTGAGAGTCAAGCGCAAAAAAGAGCAACGCGTTTTGGCGTCATTCCAAAAATGGCTGGACGATTCTGGCTTGAGCGCAAAAGGTGCTCGAGTCGGGATTGCGACCAGCAAAACGGGCGAGCATTCCTATCTTGTCGTGCAACCACTTAATATGGCACTCAGCCAAGTAAGGTATGGGTATCGCAACGTCTCCGACTTCCGTTCAAGCTTGATAGACCTTACAGAGACATTGAAAGAGACTTCCGGATCAATGTACGAGCACAGCATCCAGGAAGGCGCGAACCTTAGTGTCAGAATCGGTTTGTTTTCCTCTGATGACGAGGTGATTTATGCGGCGGAAAACGGGTCAACTATAGTTCCACTTTCCTACACGATGCGATAACGGGAGGCGCAATGAATCTGTCATTTAAAGAAAAGTGCATATCGGTCGTTCTGTCTATCTCGCTAGGGGCATTTGTCCCGTCTGCCGCATTCGCTTCGCAGGACGAGGGGGATGATGGTTCGGGATTTCGACAGGAGATTACCCTTAAAGATGCTGCCGATAATGCAATCAGTGAAACGCTAGGCGTATCTTCCGCAGCAGATTCCGAGCTGTCTCCTTTGGGAGTAGATATTTCTTCGGCGATTGTCAGTTTGGACTATAACTATTATTACTATACGGGTAGTGAAATAGAGCCAGGGGTGATGTCAGTCCAGTTAAAGGGAGTGAAGCTTTCTGCCGGCAAAGATTATGAGGTTTCCTATAGCGACAACGTCAATGCTGGTACTGCGCATTGCGTCATTACGGAATAGGTAAGTATTCGGGAAGCGTTTCGAAGCCGTTCACGATTCATCCTCTGTATCTCACTGATGCGGTGATTAACGATATTCCTGATCAGAAATGGACGGGATCGGCGATTGAGCCGGACGTTACAGTCTCTTTAAACAACAAAGAGCTGATTAAAGATATCGATTATACCTTGAACTATCAATACAACGTTGATCCTGGTCGCGCAATCGTGACTGTTAACGGAATTGGCAATTATGCGGGAGGAAATCTGCCTCATTCCAAATCATTAAAGACATATCCCAGGAGCAGCTTCTTGAAGAAGGCGTAAGGGAGTCTGCGTCATCGGGCGGAAAAGACTATTTCGACAAAAAATGGTTCATTAATATCAAACAAGACTCACTCATAAATCTGGACATTGCAAACTTGTGCATCGCTCCCGAGAAGAACACGTCGATGATGTATATTGCTAGCCTGCAAAATGAAGACAAGAGCATAACCTACTCGTGGTCGATGAAAGCGGGAGACTCAAAGAGGTATGGTCTTCTCTCGGTGCCTGCTGGGAATTGGCTTCTAACTGTTGCTTCACTAACGAAAGCGTATCATACTGTTTACGTGCGATATGAGGTTGCTTCGACGCCGGTTGGGGCAATAGTCGAGAAAGAGAATAATTCCGAACTGGACACGGCAACGCCGATTGCCGTTGGCGATAGGTTCATGGGGGAGTATCTACAACCCCTTCGATGGCTACGAGCCTACTAAGGTTGGGGATCTCGACTATTACAAATTCACCCTTCAGTCCCCTAAACGTTTGCAGATTAGAATGAGCAACCACTCTGCAACAATCTTCGGTCTCTATGATTCTGAGGGTAATTTCGTGAAGAAGGGAATGATTCGCAGGGTGATTCAATTGTTGGGCAGGCCGCTGGTGATGGGAGCGGGGATGTAATTCTCGATACGGGTGTATTACCTGCGGGAACATATTATTTTCTCGTGACATCAGGCGTCAAAATACGTGGGGGAGGTCGTACTACGGACAAATATCGGGCTCCCACCGTTCGATGACGTTGCCGCTGGCTCTTGGTATCATGCGGGCGTTATGTTCGTATACGAAAAAGGCTTGATTAAGGGCTATTCGGGTACGACGCTTTTCGGCGTGGGTGATACGTTGACGCGTGCTCAGCTTGCAACGATTTTGTATCGCAACGCAAATCCGGGCGTCTCGTCGGATTCTCGTCCTTCCAATACGACCGGCATGCCTGATGTAAAGGGCGGCGAGTGGTATACCGCTGGGGTGAACTGGGCTGTTGAAAATGGCGTGATCAACGGATATGCGGACGAGCAAGGTAACCGATTCGCATTTGGCCCCGATGACCCCGTCACCTTCGAGCAGCTCATCACGGTTCTTGCAAACTGCTCCGCAAAAAGCGAGGACCTTCCTTCCGCTCAAGAGTCCAGCAAGGTACTCTCTTCTTTCAAAGACGGGCAGAGCGTTTCGGCATGGGCTCAAGCAAACATGGCATGGGCGGTTGAGAACGGCCTTGTGTCCGGGTACGATGAGCCGGATGGGCAGTACTTGCGCCCTGGCGAAGAAGTTGCGCGCGAGCGCGTTGCCGTAATCCTGATGCGCGCTTTTCAGTCAGGCATTCTGAAGTAATTCGCTTTCTCGCGGCGGCATGATGCTGTATTGGGGGCTTCGCTTCGAACGAAGCCCCCTCTTGGTTCAACGCGATTATTGATGGCCGTTCTGCAAATTGCGTGCGGGTGGGGCGTGGGGTATTTGTGTAGCTTGCCCTCTGTGCTAAACTATGCGGCTGGTATTTGCATTATCGGAAGGGACGTATATGTCAGGTCACGCAAAATGGGCTACAACGAAGCACCGCAAGGCCGCCCAGGACGCTAAGCGCTCTGCTTTGTTCTCCAAGCTTTCCCGTAACATCACTGTTGCTGCGAAGGAAGGTGGCGACCCGAACCCCGAGAACAACGCGTCGCTCGCCGCTGCTATCGAAAAGGCGAAGGGCTACCCCCTGCCGAAGGACAAGATCAAGACCGCTATCGACAAGGCTTTCGGTTCCGGCAAGGACGCCGCGAACTACGAAACCGTTCAGTATGAAGGCTACGGCCCGGCTGGCGTCGCTATCTTTTGCGAGGCTCTGACTGACAACCGCAACCGTACCGCCGCGGATGTGCGCAGCGCTTTCTCCCATGCAGGCGGCTCGCTCGGCACTTCCGGTTCCGTGTCGTTCCAGTTCGAGCGCAAAGGGCCAGATCATGGTCGCCAAGGAAATTGAGACCGGCGACAAGAAGAACCCCATCGGCCCGAACGGTGCTGCCGCTGACGAGGACGAGTTCATGATGGCCGTCGCCGAGGCTGGCGGAGACGACTACGAGGATGCCGACGAGGATGGATCGTCTACACCTCGCCGTCCGACCTCATGTCCGTGAAGAAGGCTATTGAGGAGCAGGGCGTTCAGGTGAAGGGCGCTGAGGCTCACCATGATTCCGTCCACGCCGACCGAGGTGTCCGTGGCGGACGCCAAGAAGGTCATGCGCCTCATCGATCGCCTCGAAGAGCTGGAGGATCTCCAGAACGTCTATCACACGATGGACATCACCGACGAGATTGCCGAGGCTTTGGAAGAAGAATAGTCCTGTGGACTATTCTTTCCCCATCTAGGCGTCCGAGCGGGTGTGCCCTGCTCGCGCGAAGCATCGGGCAGGGTGAGGAAGCTTTCCGGCTTTGGGAAATGAATTGCGAGGCGGCTCCGAAAGGGGCCGCCTTTTTGCGTTTCTTGCGAAGGAAAACGCGAAAGGATGTTCGCATCTCGAATCGGTATGATACAATACCGAACAAACGTTTGGGAATGCAAGGGAGCACAGTGGCAACGCGCGAGCGCATCATACTCGGGATTGACCCAGGCCTGGCGAACACGGGCTGGGGAATCGTGTCGCAGCGCGGCGCCAAGCTCTCGTGCATCGCATACGGTTGCGTATCGTCGCCCGCGCAGGTCGAGTTCTCTCCTTGCGTCTTCGCAAGATCCACGAGCAGATCGGCGCGGTGATCGATCGCTTCAAACCCACGTGCGTGGGAATCGAAACGGTGTGGTTCGGGCAGAACATCACTGCGGCGTTCGCAACGGGCCAGGCGCGCGGTGCGGCACTCGTCGCCTGCGCGGGAGGGGAATCTCAGCGTGGGGGAATTCACGCCTCGCCAGATCAAACTTGCGGTGGTGGGCACGGGCACTGCCGACAAGGAACAGGTGCAGTACATGGTAAGCCAGCTGCTCTCGCTCGATTCGGTGCCAAGTCCCGACCATGCCGCCGATGCACTGGCCGCCGCCATTTGCTACACCACCCACGAAGGCTTCGGCGGACTTGCGAGATAAGGAGCAAGTATGATCGCGTTTCTCAAGGGAAAGCTCGCCGGCAAAACGCCGCAAGTCGCCTATATCGACGTAAACGGCGTGGGGTATGCTGTCTTCATGTCGGCAACGGCGCTCTCTAAGCTGCCGGAATCCGGCGGCGCCGTCACAGTGCTCACGTATCTGCAGGTGAGCGATGCGGGAATCGCGCTTTACGGGTTCCTCTCAGAAGAGGAGAAGGCCACCTTCGAGCGCCTGATCGGCGTGACCGGCGTCGGGCCGAAGGTCGCGCTGGCAGCGCTTTCCACGTTTTCCCCGCGCGCGCTGGCGGACGCTGTCGCCGCGCAGGATGTCGCGCTTGTGCAGAAGATCCCAGGCGTGGGCAAGAAGAGCGCATCGCGCATCATCCTCGAATTGAAGAACCGGCCCTTCGACGCGAGCTTCGAAAGCCTGCTCTCTGAGCCTTCCACGCAAACGATTCTCGATGACAGGCTGAAAGGCGCAACCGAAGCGCTTCTCTCCATGGGATTCACCTCGCAGGAGGCAGAATTGGCGTTGAAGGGTCCCGAGGGTGCGACCGAGGCAGCGCTGTTACAATATGCCCTTAAGCGACTGGGTACGGCTCATTAGATGAAAAGGACGCAATGGCGGACGGTGTTCAAATAGAGGGAATGGTCTTCGAAGCGGCAACTGCAATGCAGGGGGGAGCGTCCCCGTCTGCAAGCGATCGCGCGGTGGCGCCCAACTTGCAAGAGGACGACCTCGCGCTCGACCGCAGCCTGCGCCCGAAGAAGCTTTGCGACTACTTGGGGCAAACCAAGGTGAAGGAGTCGCTCGCTATCCTTATCGAGGCGGCGCAGCAGCGCAAGGAATGCGCCGATCACATCCTGTTTTCCGGGCCTCCGGGGCTTGGCAAGACCACGCTTGCCACGGTGGTCGCCAACGAACTCGGTGCAAACATCCGCACGACGAGCGGCCCGGCTATCGAGCGAACGGGCGACTTGGCTGCGATTCTCACGAACCTCGAAGAGGGCGACGTTCTCTTCATTGACGAGATTCATCGCCTGAATCGCATGGTCGAGGAGGTGCTCTATCCCGCGCTCGAGGATTTCGCGCTCGATATCGTGGTGGGGAAGGGGCCGGCCGCGCGATCGATCCGCCTCGATCTGCCCCACTTCACGCTCATCGGTGCCACGACGCGCACGGGCCTTCTCACCGGGCCGTTGCGCGACCGCTTTGGCATTGCATTCCGCCTGCAGTATTACACGCCCGAGGAACTTGCAGCGATTGTTGTGCGCTCGGCTGCCATCCTTGATGTTCCCATCAGCGAGGACGGCGCGCTCGAGATCGCCCGCCGCAGCCGCGGAACCCCACGTTTGGCGAACCGCATGCTCAAGCGCGTGCGCGACTGGGCACAGGTGAGGGGCGACGGTGTTATCGACGAGGACGTTGCGGCGCAGGCGCTCAGCTTCTTCGAAGTGGACAACCTGGGCCTCGATGCGGTCGACAATCGCATCTTGGAGCTGCTTGCCGTGCAGTTCGGCGGGCGCCCTGTGGGCCTCACCACGCTTGCGTCGGCGCTCTCGGAAGATACCGACACCATCGAGGACGTGTACGCCCTATCTCATGCAGCAAGGGCTTATCGTGCGCACGCCGAAGGGCCGCCAAGCGACTGAGCGCGCTTACGAGCATTTGGGAATCGCGCCGCCGAAGGCCGACTGATGAAGGACCGACTGTAACCTACCGCGAACGGGGAGGGCCATGTTCGAACAAGATTATCTCATGCGTCTGCTCATGCAGTTCATGGAGGCGATGCGCCGCAGCATCGAGCGTGCCGACGACGGCCGCGACCCAGCGGCTGCGGCCGATATGCTCGAGAACGCTATCGGCGACGCAACCGACCTCGACGGGTCGATGCTTCTTTCGCTTGCCCCCGAATCGATGGCATCGGTGCTCCAGGTGTCGGGCGTCGACCCGCATGTCACCGAATACGTCGCGAACAGCTTGCAACTCGAGTCCGAGTTCCTGCGCAGTGCGGGGAACGACGAACTTGCAGAGGTTCGCGCGGGTCAAGCGCGGGCGCTCGCCTCGGCCTATGGGCTTGAGGCTTGCCGAGGGCACTCCGACTGAGAGGCTCGACTATCTCGAGGCGACTCAGGACTGAGTGCAAGTCGCTTCCGTCGGCATCTTCCCGCATCGCGTGCTTTGGGAAAAATGGTTCGAATTCCTGCGATTTCGGAACGGTTTCGCAGCGCGCTAGCGTATAGTATTCATGTGCCCTCGAAGTGAGGGCGAGTGTTGCCGCCATGCAACGCGCAGAGTTACCTCCCGGCTTAAGGGGAAGAGAAGAGGATTTTAAAATGGCGGAAGGTACTGTTAAGTGGTTCAATCCGGACAAGGGCTACGGCTTCATCTCCCAGAAGGATGGCGAAGACCTTTTCGTTCATTTTCCGAGATCAAGATGGACGGCTTCAAGACCCTCGATGAGGGCCAGGCTGTGTCCTTCGATGTGACCACCGGCCAGAACGGCAAGCTCCAGGCAAGCAACGTGGTGAAGCTGTAAATCCTTTTTTACATTCATGCATGCTGAACGGCCTCGCGAAAGCGGGGTCGTTTTAATATGAGCAGGACATTGTCAATAGGCAAAAGTCGGGCCTGGCCCAGATTTTTTCTGGGTCAGGCCCTTTCTCTCTCTACACCCCTGCGGCGACCTCGGCGTGTCTCTCCGACGCTCGTCTTCGCAGTTTAATATCCGCCCGTGGCGCATCTCTGCGCTGGGCAATCCGTTGCTACGGCTGGGGCTACCTCGGTCGATTCGGCAGTCTTTGGTCGCGGGTGGCGCCTTGGGCGCTCGCAGAAAAAGAAGTCTGGGGTTCGCCCCAACGGCCTCGGATCAGACCGCAGGATGGGATGTGAGCGACGCGATGTCGGTTTAGCTCGTCATCGCGATGCCCTAGGCGCTCTCGACCATGCAGCCGATCGCCCAGCACCAGCACGCGAGCTCGCGGGCGGTCGCGACGTTGGCCTTGTTCTTGTGGACGCCGCGCTCGAGCATCGCGGCCCGCCTGCCGACGAGCCTTCTCACGCCCTTGGCGGCATGGCGCCTCGCGCCGGGGTCCGGCGCTTGGCCTTTGGCCAGGTCTTTCGAATGGGGAGAGCATCCCAGGTAGTGCCAAGCCGACTCAACAAGCACCCGTCGCAGGTGTTTGTTGCTGGCCTTGGTGATGCCGCCCTGCCTCACGCTCTCCCCGCTGGAGTGCTCGGAGGGGGGTGGCCGAGCCATGCGGCGAACGACCTGGCGCTCTTGAACCTGGAGAACTCGCCGGCCTCGAACACGATGTCGGCGGCCGTCATGGTGTCGACGCCCTTCAAGCAGCGCAGCGAGTCGACCCTCTTCTTCCAGCGGGGCTTCGACGCCTCTGCCTCGACCAGCCTCTCCAGCCTCTTCTTGTCCTCCATGGCCTGCCTGGTGGCGTCTATGTAGTACGCGAGCACGTCGTCGTCGGCCTTCTCGGGAAACTCGATCGACCTTATCCAGGCCCAGTGCGCGGCGGTCCAGTTCTTCTTCCTCTGCCCCTTGGCGTTCGTCTCGCTGAAGACGGTTCCCCGTGCCGCAGCAGGAACTTCGACAGCCGCTGCTTGCAGCGCTTCAGGTCCTCGCGCGCGTCGTCTAGCGCGCGCACCAGGTCGCGCGCCGCCTCGCACTCGTCGTCGGGCACCCAGACCTCCACGACGTTGCCCACCGACAGCATGCGCGCCAGGAACTCCGCGTCGTTGCGGTCGTTCTTCCTCTTGCGGTCGGCCGATGGCTTGATCATCTTCGAGACCGCGCCGACGACGCAGTCGACGCCCAGCGCCGTGAGCTTCTTCTGCAGGTCGAACCCGGTGACGCCGGACTCGTAGACGCACTTCGCGGCAGGGTCGAGGGATCCCGCCCACTCTGCGACGGCCGCCGCGTCGTAGCCGAAGGTGGCCGAGCGGACCTCGCCGGTCATCGCGTCGAGGGCGACGGCCTTTATCGAGCGCGCGTGCACGTCGAGGCCGACGAAGGTGGTAGTATTCAACATGAGAGGCCCTTTCCATGCTTGTGGCGTGGCCGCCACCGGTTCGAATCAGACACTCGCCATTGTCGGCCTAATCCACGGAATTGCATGCAGCAGGAACTCTCAATGTTTTATGTCCTGCTCATATCGTCTTTATCGATGCCGTTCACTCTTTCGCAGCAAAGTTGCTGGGCCTTCAACAAAGAGGGTCAAATCGAAACAAGTTCCGCTCAGGTTATCTTTACCGGCGCTTGTTTTCTCTTTGCCGTTCGGGGGATGCGCCTGCGCGAGCGTATGCATTTCCCTTACAATACCACCTCACTATGATTGAAATCTTGAACACCATTGACTCAGTCGTGTGGGGGCCTGCGATGATCGCGCTCCTGCTCGGCACCCATATCTTCCTCACCGTTCGCACGGGCTTCATCCAGCGCAAGCTGCCTCAGGCGCTTCGCATGTCGTGGGGCGGCGGCACCTCGAAGGGCGAGGGCGACATTTCCAACTTCGGCGCACTTGCGACGGCGCTTGCTGCGACCATCGGCACGGGGTCGATTGTCGGCGTCGCTACGGCTATCCTGGCAGGCGGCCCGGGCGCCGTCTTCTGGATGGATCACGGGCGTGTTCGGCATGGCCACGAAGTATGTGGAAGTCTACGCCTCGGTGCGCTACCGCGTGCGCGACCATGCGGGCAACATGCTCGGCGGCGCCATGTACGTGCGTGTGGGAACGCGCCTTCACGCGCAAAGACGGCACGCGCCCTTGGTGGGCGAAGCTCGGCGGCATCGCGTTCGCCGCGTTCGCCGTCGTTGCCACCATCGGCACGAACCGGCGGTGCAGGCAACGTCCATGACCGGCATCATCACGTCCTCGATTCCCGGCATCCCCGACTGGGCGGTCGGCATCGCCATCGTCGTGCTGGTGGGCATCGTCATCTTCGGCGGCGTGCAGTCCATCTCGCATGTGTGCGAGAAGCCTCGTTCCCGTCATGGCAGTTGCCTACGCCGGCGGGTGCATCGTGATTCTGCTGATGAACGCGCCTGCCCTCGGCAGCGCGATCGGCCTCATCTTCGAGTGCGCCTTCACGCCGAAGGCCGCGTTCGGCGGCGCGGTCGGCTCCGGTCTTCTGATGGCGCTGCAATTCGGCTGCGCCCGCGGCCTGTTCTCCAACGAGTCGGGACTGGGCACCGCCCCCATCATCGCGGCGGCCGCTAAAACAAAAAACCCTGCCGAGCAGGCGCTTATCGCCATGACCGGCACGTTTTGGTCCACGGTCGTCATCTGCGCGCTCACGGGCATCGTGCTCGTGTCCACGATGATCGCGCACCCCGAAATCCAGGCGGAGGTGCTCGCCGACCCGACGTTCTACACCGGCGCGCAGCTCGCCTCCACCGCGTTCGCCACCATTCCCTATGTCGGAACGCCGATTCTCGTCATCGGCATGGTGTCATTCTCGTACTCCACGATCCTCGGCTGGTCGTACTACGGCAACCGCTGCGTCACCTACCTGTTCGGCAAGCGCGCCATCCTGCCGTACCACATCGTGTACGTTCTCGTCGCGTTCCTCGGCGCGATCGGCGTGGGCAACGTGGTGTGGACCATCTCCGACATTGGCAACGCGCTTATGGCCATTCCCAACATCATCGCCATACTGCTGCTTTCGGGGCTGATCTGCCGCGAGACGAAACACTACGTCTACGAGGGCAACATCGAGGAAGAAGACATGCGGGAAATTCCCATGATCTCCTCGAAGTAGGCGCGGCTGCAAATGCGTCGATAGATTTCCCCAGGGGCACCGTCGGGCGCGCTTGTTGTTTGCGAGGCGAAGAGAAGTCAGTGGAAAGCGGCGCCCCGCATCGCCTATACTCTTACATCATGAAAAAGATTGCCATCATAGGCGGCGGCGCGGCCGGTTTGGCTGCAGCCATCGCCGCCGGAAACGAACTTGCGCGGCTCGGCGCGGCGGACGAGTGCGAAATCGTGCTCTTCGAGGCCGGCCCGAGCGCGTCGGCCGCTCAATCCTCGCCACGGGAACGGCCGCTGCAACTTCTCGAACGCCCACATCGACCCCGCGTGTTACCGCAACGCCGACTTCGTGGAAGCCGCGCTGCGCTCGCTCGCGCGCCTTTCTGAGGTCTCTGAGTGGGGGAGCGTTCAACCTGTAGGAGCCTACGGAGCCTCCGCGCAAGGGAGCGCCCAACCTGCGGGCACCTCTGAAGCGCCTGGTCGGGAAAGCTCCCAACCTGCGAGCGCTTTCGAAGCGCCCGTGCAGCGGTTCTTCTCCGACTTGGGCCTTATGTGGCGCGAAGAGGGCGAGGGTCGCATGTACCCAGCAGCCAACAAGGCATCGTCGGTGCTCGATGTGCTGCGCGCTGCCCTCGATGTGTCGGGTGCACGCGTGGAATTCGGGAAGGCGCTGTCTGCGATCGAGGCGCCTGCGAGAGGGAAGGGCCGCTTCCACCTGCGATTTTCCGACGGCTCAATCGCCCATGCCGAAAAGGTCGTCCTCGCTGTCGGCGGGCGCGGTGTGAGCGCCGTCGATACGTCCTCCGTAATTCCGTGCGAGCTGACGCGTCCGGTCCTAGGGCCGCTTGCCACCGATTCGCGCATCACGCGGCAGCTGAACAACATCCGTGTGAAGTGCGCCGTCTCGCTCGAGCGCTCGGGAAGCCTCGTCGCGCGCGAGGAAGGCGAGCTTTTGTTCCGCGACTACGGCGTGTCGGGCGTGTGCGTGTTCAACCTGTCGCGTTTTGCCTGCGAGAGGGACGTGCTCTCAATCGATTTCCTGCCGCATATGCCCTCCGCCGACCGCGATGCGTGGCTGTTCGCGCGGCGCAAGCACCTCTCGGCTCGCCTGGGCGAAAACGGCCAGATTGCTGCTGAGGATGTGCTGCGCGGCGCGATGCTTCCTCAGGTGGCACAGGTACTTTGCAAGTGCGCGGGAATCGATCCTGCGCGCCCGCTTTCCAAGAAAGACGTCCTCGCGCTCTCGCGTGTCATCGGCGGCTTGCGCCTTACGGTACGAGGCATCGGCGACGCGAAGCAGTGCCAGGTCTCGCGTGGCGGGCTTTCGATTGCGGCGTTCGATCCGCAGACGATGGGGGCCGTGCGTGCGTCGGGCCTGTTCGCAGCTGGCGAGGCGCTTGACGTGGATGCTCCCTGCGGGGGCTACAACTTGCATTGGGCATGGTCGTCTGGCCTGCTCGCGGGCGTGTCTGCTGCTCGCAGTGCCGTGTTGGCCGATGGGGAAGGGGAAGGCGAATGAGTTCGAAGGATGCCCGCGGCGACAAGGGTGCGAGCACTGGCAAGAGGGTAGGCGGCAACAAGAAGATGGGCGGTGCCAAGCTGTCCGCCGGCAGCAAAGGGGCCAGGCGGTGGCAAGAAGGCGGCAGGCCGTCCCCATCGCGGGGAAAGACCAAATCGCAAGCCTCTTCCCGCCAACGTACCGGTCGTCCCTCGCATCGTGGCGCCTCCTTCGACGCAAGTGCGCTCGAGGGAGCGGAGTTCATCGAGGTGTCGAACGTTGCACTTCCGCTCGATGCGGGATTGGAGAGCCCCCGTGAGCGAGGTAAATCGCCCGACCCCTGTCCCACTTTCAACTGAGACAAATCACCCGGCCCCCGCCACGCTCGCAGCCTCTTCCGCACCCGCGGAGGGTTCCCATGCGGAGAGCCTCTCACGCGCCGCCATCGCCTCCGCGCTTGGGGTCGCGCCCGAGGGCGTCGCCTCGTTTTCCCTTTGTGAAGCGTAGCGTCGATGCGCGGAAGAAGTCGAACGTGCATTTCAACGCCACCTATGCCGTCCGCCTTGCGCAAGGCGTGGTCTACGACGCGCTTTCCCCGCTCGCGGGGTAAATGTTCGCGCGTACGACCCGCCTGCGCCGCTTGCGATTCCCGATTTGCGCTCGCTCGCGACATCGTCGGATGGGCGCATCGTGGTCGCAGGAACAGGCCCGGCGGGGCTGTTCTGCGCATTGTACCTGGCGGAAGCTGGGCTGCGTCCGCTCGTAGTCGAGCGCGGGGCCGCAGTTGACGAGCGTGCGGCGGCTATTGAGTCCTTCAACGCGGGCGGCCCGCTCGATGCAGCGGCGAACGTGCAGTTCGGGGAAGGCGGCGCCGGCACGTTTTCCGACGGCAAGCTGACTACGGGCACGAAAAGCCCGCATATCCGCCACGTGCTCGAGGCGTTCGTCCAGGCGGGGGGCGCCTGACGAGATTCTCTGGCAGGCGAAGCCCCATATCGGTACCGACAAGCTGCCCGCCGTCGTGAAGAGCATTCGCGAGCGTATTATCTCCGCAGGTGGCGAGGTGCGTTTCCTTACCCGCTTGGCTGATATCGAGCTGTCGGGTGGCGCGGTCTGCTCGGTCGCGCTGGAGGACTCCCGCACGGGCGCTCGCGAAACGGTCGAAGCCTCGCGCGTCATCGTTGCGTGTGGGCACTCGGCGCGCGACGTCTTCGAGCCTCGCCCGCGATCGGGGTTCGCGCTCGAGCGCAAGCCCTTCTCGATGGGCGTGCGCATCGAACATCTCCAGATGCTCATCAACCGTGCGCAATACGGTGCTGCTGCGAAGCACACGGCGCTCGGCGCCGCCGATTACAAGATGGCGGTGCGCGTCCCCGCTCGCGCGAACGGCACTCGCACGGATGCTACAAGCGAGAACGCGACCCGTGGTGTATACACCTTCTGCATGTGCCCAGGTGGGGAAGTCGTCGCGGCAGCAAGCGAGGAGGGCGGTGTCGTCGTTAACGGTATGAGCCGCTTCGCGCGCGATGGCGAGAATTCCAACAGCGCGCTGCTCGCCGACGTGCGACCCGACGACTTGCCGGGAGACGACGTCATGGAAGGTGTTCGCCTGCAACGCGAGGTCGAGCATGCGGCGTTCGAACTTGCTCGCCGCAACGGCGGGGTGCCCTATGCCGCGCCCGCGCAGACGGTGGGGATTTCCTCGTAGGTGCTACATCTTCGAGTGGGCAAGCTAAAGGCAAGCAGCTGGGTGGTACGGTTGCGGCTGCGTCCGAGGCTCGCCGCCGCACGGTCGCGCCTGAGCCGCATAGCCGCGTTGGTGCGTCGGAATCGCATAGTCGCCTGGTCGTGCGCCCGAGCTATCCGCGCGGCGTCGTTTGGTGCGACCTGCGCGAGTGCCTTCCCGCGTTCATCTGCGATGCGCTTGCGCAAGGCTTGCCGCTGCTCGATGCGAAGCTGCATGGGTTCGCCGATCCCGGCGCTGTGCTTACCGGCCCCGAAACGCGCAGCTCAAGCCCTATCCGCATGGTTCGCGGGGAGAACTTTCAGGCGCGACTGGCAAGCGATTCGTCCGCTTCGGACGAGGAGCCGGCCACTCGCGTCTATCCGTGCGGCGAAGGCGCGGGTTATGCGGGCGGCATCATGAGCGCCGCCGTCGACGGCCTGCGCGTAGCCGAGGCGATCGCGGCTGAGTTCTCTTCCCGCTAGCACCGGCCGAGACCTCGTCTGCTGTCGCCATCCCGGCCCGCGCCTGCCCGCCGACCCCTTCTTCTCGAAAATTGGGGTTCCGTGGACAAAAATCGTCGATATGTGAGGAGTTGCGCAAAGGTAACTCGATGTCGATTTTTCTGACCTGAGGAAACGCGCGCGGCAAGTTTCCCCATCCTTTCTTCCGCCTCTGGATGGCTCACATATCGGACGATTTTGTCCACGACGAATTGAAATTGGGAAAGAACGTGCGTTCGGGCAGCCGGCACTTCTCGCCATCCCTGATTTCCGCTGTCGAAAGTCATGCCCAGCGAGGGACGTTCCTGCTGCCGTCTTCTGCGTCGGCCAGCCCATTTTACCTGCCAGTCTTCTGCCCAGCTCCGCCTGTTGGCTCTCCATTGCGTGCCGTCCTCGCCGTGAGTCCCGCGTCTTGCGTGCAGCTCGGTTCCGCCATTAGCCTAGTTCCTCCGCGTCCCGGCTCGTTGCCATCTCGGCCCCGCTGTGCCGTGAGTGCTACAATTTACGGCACGCCGCTGCGCACACCGCGCGTACGGCGAACGACAAGTGCTTGAAAAGGTGGTTCCATGGCGCGTCTTTCCGATTCGATTGCGGTCACGGCGTCTGTCCTCAAAAAGGGACAGCCCGCGATCTTCCCCACGGAAACGGTGTATGGCCTGGGCGTTTCTATTCGCCACGCCGCGTCTCCCGATATCCTGTACAGCTTGAAGCGCCGCGAGAAGGCAAAGCCCATCTCGTGGCTCGTCTCCCAGCAAAACGACCTCGCACGCTTCGGCCGCTGCGTCCCCGAGTTCGCCTTTGTGCTCGCCCGAACGTTTTGGCCGGCCCCTGACGCTGATCGTCAAAGCGTCAGACGAGGTACCCGAGGAGGCGTTTCGCTCGAGCACCGACACGATCGGACTTCGCATGCCGAACAACGCCTGCGCGCTCGAGCTCGATCGACGCGGTGGGGTGCCCTCTTGCAACGACCTCGGCAAACGTATCGGGAAAGCGCCCAGCGGCCTCCTTCGGCGACCTCGACGCGGGCCTTTGCTCCCAGGTTTCCGCGGTGCTTTCGGACGGGGAAGACGGCGCCAAGAGTGGCATCGCCTCAACGGTCGTCGACTGCACGGAGGACCATCCGTGATCGTGCGCGAAGGTGCCATCACCATCGCGGACATCAAGTCACTTTCGTAGGGTTGCCTGTCCGCGCGCGGGGCTTTCCCGCTATACTGAGGTGCGACGGGAAAATCGCTTTGGCGTAAGGGGAGTCTCGTGTCCAAACCAGTTGAGAAATCATCGGTAGGGTTCAGGTCGTTCGACAAGTCTTCCCAGATAAAAGGGGTGTTGTGGCAGCCTGTTGCCTCGCATGGCGCATCGGGTGCCGCTCCTCGCGCAATCGTGCAAATTGTTCACGGCATGTCCGAGCACATCGGTCGCTACGAGGATTTCGCTCGCTTCCTCGTGAGCGCCGGTTTCGCGGTATGCGCCCACGACCACATCGGGCACGGCCGCTCGGTCACCGACCCGATGGATTTGGGGCACATACCCCTCGATTGCGGGAAGGACGCCCTCATTGAGGACGTTCACGAGATGCGGAAAACGGTGAGCGCCCGCTTCTCGCGCAAGACGCCCTACTTCATCTTTGGGCATTCCATGGGAAGCTTCGTCACGCGGGCGTACCTGTCCCGCCATGCGGAAGGCCTTTCGGGCGCCGTGATTTGCGGCACCGGCAACGAGCCTGTCGTGAAGTCGAAGATGGGACACTTGCTTGCTTGCCGAGTCGCCGCCAAACAGGGGGAACGCACGCGCAGCAAGCTGCTCCACAGCCTTGCGGACGGGGCCTTCTCAAAGGCCGTCAAAGATGCGCGCACGCCTCTCGATTGGCTTTCCACTGACCCCGCCATCGTCGATGCCTATATTGCCGACGACCTGTGCGGCCAGACGTTCACGGCTGGCGCCTACGCGACGCTCACGAGCCTTACCGCCGAGGTTGCAACGCTCGATTCGGCGCTCGCGATTCCCTCCGAGCTGCCTATCCTGCTCATCGCCGGCACGCTCGACCCGGTAGGGAACAAGGGGCGCGGCGTGAAAAGCGCGGCCGCCCTGTTCGAGAAGGCGGGGATCAAAGACGTCGAGGTGAAGCTCTACCAGGGCATGCGCCACGAGATTTTGAACGGCCCGGCAAGCAGCAGGTCTACGACGACGTGCTCGCCTGGATTGACCGCCATATCAGCTGATTTCGCGTTTCCTCAGTTGGCTGGCAGCATTGGAAGCGCTGGAAACACCGGAAGCGCTGGAATCATCGGAAACATCCCTTCGAGGAGATAAGTATGTCGAAAACCTACGTTGTCGCGCTTGACCAGGGGACTACGTCTTCCCGGGCGATGCTCATCGACCGCGAGGGGCGCGTCGCGGACGTGGTGCAAAACCCCTTCCCGCAGATTTTCCCCAAGCCGGGCTGGGTCGAGCACGATCCGCGCGATATCCTCTCGTCGCAGCTCGGGGCACTGACAGAACTTTTGGTATCGAACGATTTGGGACCTCGTGACATCGACTCCATCGGCATCACCAACCAGCGCGAGACCACGGTAGTGTGGAACCGTGAGACCGGTCAGCCGGTAGCGAATGCCATCGTGTGGCAGTGCCGCCGAACGGCGCCTCTTGTCGAGGAGCTGTGCGGGGTCCCGGAAATCGCGGCGGAGGTCACGCGCCGCACGGGCCTTGTGCCCGACGCCTACTTCTCTGCCAGCAAGATCCGCTGGATCCTCGACAACGTCCCCGGCGCTCGCGAGGATGCGCTCCAGGGAAAGCTCGCGTTCGGCACGGTCGACTCGTGGCTTTTATGGGCGCTCACGCGGGGCGAGGTGCACGCCACCGACGTCACCAACGCGAGCCGCACCATGCTCTTCAACATCCACGACATGAAATGGGACCCGTGGCTGCTTGACCTGTTCGACATCCCCGCTTCGATGCTTCCCGAGGTACGCCCTCGTCGGGCGACTTCGGCGTGACGAGAAATCCCGCCGTCTTCCCCGGCGTGCCCATCCGCGGCATCGCGGGCGACCAGCAGGCGGCGCTGTTCGGGCAGTGCTGTTTTTCGCCCGGCCAGGCGAAATACACTTACGGCACGGGCTGCTTCCTTCTGATGAACACGGGACACGAGGCGTGCGAGTCGAAAAATGGTCTGGTCACTACCGTTGCCGCAAGTGCGCCTGATGCAAAGGGTCCTGAATATGCGCTCGAGGGGAGCGTGTTCATGGCGGGCGCTCTTCTGCAGTGGCTGCGCGACGAGATGGGCCTTATCGACGACGTGGCCGACACCTGTGAGATTGCCCGCAGCGTCGAGAGCGCGGAGGGCGTCTATATCGTGCCCGCTTCACCGGCCTCGGCGCCCCTATTGGGACGCCGAGGCGCGCGGCACGGTCGTCGGCCTCACGCGCGGCTCGACCCGCGCCCATTTCGTCCGCGCTGCGCTCGAATCGCTCGCTTACCAGGTGCATGACCTGGTGGTAGCGATGGAAGCCGACTCGGGCGTGAAACTCTCCGAGCCTCAACGTCGACGGCGGCGCGTCAAAAACGACTTCCTCATGCAGTTCCAATGCGATATGCTTCGCACGTCGCTTCATCGTCCGCAGAACGCGGAGACCACTGCCGTCGGCGCCGCGTATCTGGCCGGTTTGTCGACGGGCTTTTTGGGAGAGCACCGACCAGCTGCGCGGGTTGCGCGCGACCGACGACATCTACGAGCCGCAGATGGACCACACGCGCCACGCCGAGCTTTTTGGAAGGATGGCGGCGCGCGGTGGGGCATACGAAGACGAAATAGGACAAGTTCACGACATAAGGGAGAGTAGGAACATGATTATCAGCATCGCAAGCGATCACGCGGGTTTCGAGCAGAAGCAACTTTTGGCTGCCTACCTTAAGGAGAAGGGCTACGAGGTGCACGACCAAATTTCGACTCCGACGACCGCGTCGATTACCCCGACTTCGCTGCCAAGGTCGCCCACGAGGTGGCGGGCGGTGTGGCGACGTACGGCGTTCTCGTGTGCGGCACGGGAATCGGCATGGCCGTCGCCGCTAACAAGATCAACGGCATCCGCGCGGTGAACGCCATCAACACCCAGTTCGCCGAGCTGTGCCGCGAGCACAACGACGCCAACATCGTGACGCTGTCGGGTCGCTTCGTCGACGTGGAGGAAAACAAGCGCATCCTCGACGTGTTCCTGTCCACCGATTTCGGCGGCGGCCGCCACGCGGGCCGCGTCGAGAAGATTATGGCGCTCGAGACGCCCTCTGCGTAGCGGTCGCGCTTCCCAGCCGAGTCAAATTTCCCTTGACCAACGCAAGCTTCCCCAACCAAGTTGCAACAACTGCGCCCGCTCATTGTGCTAGAGTGGGAGCATACTTTTAATATGAGCAGGACATTGTCAATAGGCAAAGTCGGGCCTGGCCCAGATTTTTCTGGGTCAGGCCCTTTCTATCTCTACACCCCTGCGGCGACCTCGGCGTGTCTCTCCGACGCTCGTCTTCGCAGTTTAATATCCGCCCGTGGCGCATCTCTGCGCTGGGCAATCCGTTGCTACGGCTGGGGCTACCTCGGTCGATTCGGCAGTCTTTGGTCGCGGGTGGCGCCTTGGGCGCTCGCAGAAAAGAAGTCTGGGGTTCGCCCCAACGGACTCGGATCAGACAGCAGGATGGGATGTGAGCGACGCGCTGTCGGTTTAGCTCGTCATCGCGATGCCCTAGGCGCTCTCGACCATGCAGCCGATCGCCCAGCACCAGCACGCGAGTTTCGCGGGCGGTCGCGACGTTGGCCTTGTTCTTGTGGACGCCGCGCTCGAGCATCGCGGCCCGCCTGCCGACGAGCCTTCTCACGCCCTTGGCGGCATGGCGCCTCGCGCCGGGGTCCGGCGCTTGGCCTTTGGCCAGGTCTTTTGAATGGGGAGAGCATCCCAGGTAGTGCCAAGCCGACTCAACAAGCACCCGTCGCAGGTGTTTGTTGCCGGCCTTGGTGATGCCGCCCTGCCTCACGCTCTCCCCGCTGGAGTGCTCGAGGGGGTGGTTCTCGAGCCATGCGGCGAACGACCTGGCGCTCTTGAACCTGGAGAACTCGCCGGCCTCGAACACGATGTCGGCGGCCGTCATGGTGTCGACGCCCTTCAAGCAGCGCAGCGAGTCGACCCTCTTCTTCCAGCGGGGCTTCGACGCCTCTGCCTCGACCAGCCTCTCCAGCCTCTTCTTGTCCTCCATGGCCTGCCTGGTGGCGTCTATGTAGTACGCGAGCACGTCGTCGTCGGCCTTCTCGGGAAACTCGATCGACCTTATCCAGGCCCAGTGCGCGGCGGTCCAGTTCTTCTTCCTCTGCCCCTTGGCGTTCGTCTCGCTGAAGACGAGCCCGTGCCGCAGCAGGAACTTCGACAGCCGCTGCTTGCAGCGCTTCAGGTCCTCGCGCGCGTCGTCTAGCGCGCGCACCAGGTCGCGCGCCGCCTCGCACTCGTCGTCGGGCACCCAGACCTCCACGACGTTGCCCACCGACAGCATGCGCGCCAGGAACTCCGCGTCGTTGCGGTCGTTCTTCCTCTTGCGGTCGGCCGATGGCTCGATCATCTTCGAGACCGCGCCGACGACGCAGTCGACGCCCAGCGCCGTGAGCTTCTTCTGCAGGTCGAACCCGGTGACGCCGGACTCGTAGACGCACTTCGCGGCAGGGTCGAGGGATCCCGCCCACTCTGCGACGGCCGCCGCGTCGTAGCCGAAGGTGGCCGAGCGGACCTCGCCGGTCATCGCGTCGAGGGCGACGGCCTTTATCGAGCGCGCGTGCACGTCGAGGCCGACGAAGGTGGTAGTATTCAACATGAGAGGTTCCTTTCCATGCTTGTGGCGTGGCCGCCACCGGTTCGAATCAGACACTCGCCATTGTCGGCCTAATCCACGGGAATTGCATGCAGCAGGGCTCTCAATGTTTTTATGTCCTGCTCATATCGTCTTTCGGGCTCTGGAAGGGGCGAGTTATATGACGTTGCAATATGTAAGTGAAAGCGATCCCGAGGTCGCCGACGTTCTCCGCGCTGAGCTGGGACGTCAGCGCACAAGTGTCGAACTCATCGCTTCGGAGAACTTCACTAGCCCGGCTGTCATGGAGGCCATGGGCAGCGTGCTCACCAACAAGTACGCGGAAGGTTATCCCGGCAAGCGCTACTACGGCGGCTGTGAGAAGGTCGACATCGTGGAGGATCTCGCGCGCAATCGCGCCTGCAAACTCTACGGCGCGCAGTTCGCGAACGTTCAGCCCCATTCCGGCGCGAACGCGAACCTGGCGGCGTACTTCGCGCTGATCAAGCCCGGTGACACCATTTTGGGTATGGGCCTCGACAACGGCGGCCATCTTACCCACGGCAGCCCGGCGAACTTTTCGGGCAAGCTTTACCATGCGGAATCCTACGGCGTCGATCCCGAGACCGAGGTCATCGACTACGACGCGCTTCTCAAAAAGGCGAAGGAGGTTCGCCCGAAGGTCATCGTCGGCGGCGCTTCCGCCTATCCCCGCACGATCGACTTCCCGCGCATGGCCGAGATCGCGCATGAGGTGGGCGCCTACCTTATGGTGGACATGGCCCACATCGCCGGCCTCGTCGCCACGGGTGCGCACCCCAGCCCCGTACCGTATGCCGACATCACGACGTCGACCAGCCACAAGACGCTGCGCGGTCCACGCGGCGGCTTCATCCTGACGAACTCCGGGAGCTCTTCAAGAAGATCAACTCCGCGGTGTTCCCCGGCTCGCAGGGCGGCCCGCTCATGCACGTCATCGCTGGCAAGGCGGTCGCGTTCGGCGAGGCGCTCAAGCCCGAGTTCAAAACCTACATCGACCATGTCGTCGAGAACGCGAAGGCGCTCGGCCAGGGCATGACCGACGGCGGCCTGCGCCTGGTGTCGGGCGGCACGGACAACCACCTGTGCCTCGTGGATCTCACGCCCGCCGACGTCACCGGCAAGGACGCCGAGAAGCTGCTCGAGCGCGTTGGCCTTACGGTGAACAAGAACACCATCCCCAACGAGCAGCGCAGCCCCTTCGTTGCGAGCGGCATTCGCGTCGGGTCCGCTGCGGCCACCACGCGCGGCTTCACAAAGGACGACTTCTACGAGGTCGGCCTGTGCATTGCCGGCACCGTGTTCAACGCCGACGATGACGCAAAGCTCGCCGACATCAAGAAGAAGGTCGACGCGATGCTCGAGGCCCATCCGCTCTACCCGGGTTTGGAGTACTAGAGATTTTCGCCAGGTGGGCGCTACGGTGCGTCAGGTCGATGAGTTCTCGACCCTGTTTTGCGGGGATGATTGCAAATGTGCGATTCGACCCTTCGAAGCGGGCGGGGAGATGGCGCTTTCTTGAATTCTTGTCCTGTGCAAACATCGGTTGTGGCTCACGTGGCGACCCAATGCTGGTAGAATCGCATGAAACGGTGAAGGAGAGCCGCGGCTGACCGCGGGCCCTTTTCTTTATGGAAGCGAACTTCGGCCGAAAGAAGGAACCTTGGACAACAGCCGCGTCACCCTCGTCGATCCCCTATGGTGCAGCATAAGCTTTCCATCTTGCGCGACAAGGCGACTTCCTGCAAACAATTCCGCGAACTCGTGCGCGAGCTTGCCCTGTTCGAGGGTTACGAGGCGACGCGCGATCGCCGTTGGCCGACGTGGACGTCGAAACCCCCATCTGCACGGCACGCTGCAAGCAGGTGTCGGGCAAGAAACTCGCGGTGGTGCCCATCCTCCGCGCGGGCCTCGGTATGGTTGACGGCGTGCTCGATCGATTCCCGCGGCGCGCGTGGGGCATCTGGGCATGTACCGCAACGAGGAGACTCACGAGCCGGTTCCCTACTATGACAAGATGCCCGAGGACATCGCCAACCGCACGGTGCTTGTGGTCGACCCGATGCTCGCGACGGGCGGCTCGATCATCTCGGCCGTCACCTATCTGCGCTCGCGTGGCGTCACTGGCGAGATCGAGCTTATGGTCCTCGTCGCCGCGCCGGAGGGCATCGACGCCGTCCTCGCCGCCGACGACAACGTGCACATCTACACGTGCGCCATTGACGAGGGACTCAATTCCGCGGCCTACATCGTTCCCGGCCTCGGCGACGCCGGCGACCGCATCTTCGGAACTAAATAACAGTCCTGTGGACTGTTATTTCCCCTGTCTATGCGCCCGAGCGGGCGCGTCCCCGAACGCGCGAAGCGTCGGTCGGGGACAGGGAAGTCGAGCAGGACTGCCGAGCGACTGAGCTTTGCCGCGCTCTCGCCATATGAGGGATGGATTTCCAATGACTCAAGATAAGAGACCCAGCTGGGACGAATACTTCATGACGCTTGCCAACCAGGTCGCCACGCGCACGACGTGCATGCGGCGCGGGGTGGGGCCGTCATCGTGAAGGAGCGCCGCATCCTTGCGACGGGGTACAACGGCGTGCCGGCGGGACTTGCGCACTGTGCCGGACCGGATGCTTACGCCAGCAGCTCGGCGTTCCCTCGGGGCAGCGCCATGAGATCTGCCGCGGACTCCATGCCGAGCAGAACGCTATCATCCAGGCAGCGCGCTACGGAATCAACATCGCGGGCGCCTCGATCTACATCAACACCCAGCCCTGCGTCGTGTGCGCGAAGACGATCATCAACGCCGATATCGAGGAGATCATCTACCAAAATCCCTATCCCGACGAGCCTCGCCATGTCGATGCTCGAAGAGGCAGGAATCGCTTAGGGTGTTCGAGCCGGCGAACAAGTAAAGGACTGACCTCGCAAAATACGAGTCACACGAAGCGTCTCGGCAAGGCGGCACAAGAGTGAGCGGTCCCTCTTTTCGGCCAAGCGCGCGCAAATGACCGCTCACCCGAAAAAGGACGTGTTTCCTACGGCGCCTTCGCGACTCCTTCACATTCGGCTATTATACGGAAGGCTTTAAGAAGGGCGCAGTGCGCGCAGAGGGTCAGGAAAGAAGGACATGGTAGTAGCAATCATCGTCGCGGTGCTCGTTGGACTGGTGAGCGTCATCCCGTTCAACGTGGCTATCAAGAAAATCCGCGCGGTCGATCCGACCAAGTCTTTGAATCTTCTCGGCCCTTTCCTTTTTGACCATTGCCGCGTCGTTTGTCATCCTCGTCGCGGGTATGGTCGTGTGCAAGCTCGTTGCGCCTGACGTCGCGCTCGCGTATGCGGTTGCGGAACTTGTCGCATTCGTGGTCGGGGTTATTGTCTTCGGCGTGTTTTTGTCGAAGCGTCGATAGAGAAGGAAAAAGGAGAGGTACATGGCTTTTTGAACTAACGGGCAATCCCTGAACGATATCTCCGCTCCTATTGAGGAGGCTCAGCGAGTCGTTCAACTCGACGCTCGTCTTCGATTTCGGCAATGGCGTCGGAATCACCCAGTACACCTTTTGGATGATCATCATCTGCGCGATCGTGCTCGTGGGCGTGCTCGTGGGCGTGCGTAAGATCAAGGTCGTCCCCCGAGGGCAAGTTCGCGGGCCTTGTGGAGTGGGGTTACGACGCAGTTCGCCGCAACATGGGCGAGGGTGCTATCGGCCATGGCTACAAGAAGCACATCCCGTTCATCGCGACTATGTTCTTCTTCATCCTCATCTCCAACGCGATCGGCCTTATCCCGGGCGCGAAGACGCCGACCGGCACCCTGTCCGTCACGTTCGCACTTGCATTGCTCTCTTTCCTGTACTTCAACTTCTACGGCATCAAGGCCAAGGGCGGCTGGGGCTACATCAAGTCCATCGCTCCGTCGGGCCTTCCTAAGCCGATGGTTCCGATCATCTGGTTCTTCGAGTTCTTCTCCTGGTCATCCGCCTGCTTACCCTTGCCGTTCGACTTTACGGCAACATGTTCGCCGGCCACATGATCCTTGGCATCTTCGCGATCATGACCCAGTTCTTCATCCTTGATCCGATCTCGTTCGCCAATCCCGCAGGCGTCGCCGCGATTGCATGGGCCGTGTTCCTCGTCGCCATGTACGCGCTCGAATGCCTCGTTGCCTTCCTGCAGGCATACGTGTTCTCCGTGCTGACGGCCGTGTACGTGGGCCTCGCTCAGAGCGAGCACTAGAACCGCGCGGGCCGCGCCCGCATCGCGCCGAAAGGCGCACCAATTCAGTTTCAACGACGTTTCCGTTAGAAACGCCGAGAGACATAAGTAAAGCAGTTTTTGAGAAAAGGCTCAGAAACGAAAAAAGGAGGAAAAGTGGAAGCTACTCTCGTTATCGCAGCCCTGAAGGTTGTCGGCTACGGCCTCGGCACCATCGGCCCAGGCATCGGTCTTGGTCTTTGCGGCTATGGCCTGTGCGTTGGCTCTGCTCGCCAGCCCGAGCCTCGCCGGCAAGCTCTTCACCAACGCGCTTATCTTCGGCGCTCTGGCTGAGGCACTCGCCCTTATCGGCTTCGTTCTTACCTTCATCTTCTAAATCGGCTGTATCGTTTTAGAAATACACGCTGAGAGAGAAGGTGGATGAGTGAAAGCAAAACTGAAGACGAAGTTGGCAAAGGCCGGTGTCGCAGCTGCATCTGCAGCAAGCCTTGCATGTGCTTTCCCCACCCTCGCGTTCGCCTCTGAGGAGAAAGAAGGCATCGCGGTGCTCATTCCCGATATGAATGAGTTCATTCCGATGCTCGTTGCCTTCATCATCATTCTCATCGTGCTGGCCAAGTTCGGTTGGCCCGTGGTTGACAACATCATCACGAAGCGCGAGAGCACCATCAAGGAAGCCCTTAAGAAGTCTGAGGAAGCCCAGGCAGAAGCCGAGCGCACGCTTGCCGAGTACAAGCGCCAGCTCGAGGAAGCCAAGGCTCAGTCCGCGAAGATCATCGCGGATGCGAAGGCTACGGGCGAGGCTGTCAAGGCCGACATCACCAACAAGGCCCAGGCTGAGTCTGCCCAGATGATTGAAAAGGCTCGTGGTGCGATCGAGGCCGAGAAGAAGGCCGCTGTCGCCGAGCTGCAGGGTTCTATCGCCGATCTGTCCGTCGACGTGGCTTCTCGCCTTGTCGGCCACGACCTGAACGACGATGAGCACCGCAAGATCATCGAGCATTACGTGACCGAGGCGGGCAGTTTCAATGCCTAATAACCGCCTCATCACCAAAGAGAAGATCGCCGCGTACGCATCGGTACTCCTCGATGCCGCGAACACTTCCGGCGGCCAAGACGCTGTTCTCGAAGTGCGCGAACAGGCGGAGAAGATCGTCTCCGTGATGCGGACGAATGTCGATCTTTCAGGCGCCCTGGAAGACGCGGCGTACACGCCCGAACAGAGTACCCAGATTGCACGTGCGGCTTTTGCGCAGTGCAACCCTGCTTTCACCGAGGTTCTGGCCGTCATGGCCGAGCGCGGTGAGATCAAGTTGCTCCCGCAGGTTCGTGCAAGCTACGAAAGCCAGGTGGAAACCAAGCTCAACCTGTGCATCCTCGATGTGACTACGGTTGTTGAGCTCGATGACCATCTGCGCGACATCATCAAGCAAAAAGCCGAATCCGAGCTGGGCATGAAGGTCGTTCTTCGCGAGCGCATCGACAAGTCCATCTTGGGCGGCATCATCATGAGCGCGGGCGACAAGCGCATTGACGCGAGCGTGGCTAGCCAGCTCAACAATGCGCGCATCGTGCTGAAGAAGAAAACAGATGGAGGTGAATGCTAGTGACTGAAATTACCGCACAGTCCATTGACGAAGCGCTGCGTAAGCAGTTGGCCTCCCTTGAAGTGAGCGTTGATTCCCCCGAGGTCGGTACCGTCATCCAGGTCGGCGACGGCATCGCTCGTGTTGACGGTCTGAAGAACGCGATGGCTGGCGAGCTTCTCGAGTTCGTCGGATCCAACGGTAAGACCGTGTTCGGCTTGGCCCAGAACCTCGAAGAGGATGAGGTCGGCGCCGTTCTTCTCGGTGACGTCACCGCAATCAAGGAAAATGATCAGGTCCGTACCACGGGCCGCATCATGGAGGTTCCGTCCGGCAAAGGCCTGCTCGGCCGTGTCGTGAACCCGCTCGGTATGCCGATCGACGGCAAGGGCGAGATCGAGGCCGAAGGCACCCGCCCGGTCGAGTTCAAGGCTCTGGCGTTATCAGCCGCAAGCCTGTTCACGAGCCGATGCAGACCGGTATCATGGCTATCGACTCCATGATTCCTATCGGACGTGGCCAGCGTGAACTTATCATTGGCGACCGCCAGACCGGTAAGACAGCTATCGCCATCGACGCCATCATCAACCAAAAGACGAAGACATGATCTGCATCTATGTTGCGATCGGTCAGAAGGCTTCCACGGTTGCCGGCGTTATGGAGACTCTTGAGCGCTACGACGCCATGAAGTACACGATCATCGTGTCCGCAACGGCTGCCGATTCCGCTCCGCTGCAGTACATCGCGCCTATGGCCGGTGCTGCAATGGGCGAGTACTTCGTCTACAACGGCGAAGACGGCAAGCCCGCAGGCCCGGAGAACCCGGGACGTCATGTGCTCATCATCTACGATGACTTGTCCAAGCAGGCGGTGGCCTACCGACAGATGTCGCTGACCCTCCGTCGCCCGCCGGGACGCGAAGCATATCCTGGCGACATCTTCTACCTGCATTCTCGCCTGCTCGAGCGTGCAGTCAAGATGTCCGACGAGTACGGCTGCGGCTCCATGACGGCTCTGCCGATCATCGAAACCCAGGCTGGCGACGTCTCCGCTTACATTCCGACCAACGTGATTTCCATTACCGACGGCCGATCTTCCTGTCCACGGACCTGTTCTTCCAGGGCCAGCGGCCGGCAGTCAACGTTGGTATCTCGGTTTCCCGCGTTGGCGGCTCCGCTCAGACCAAGGCTATGAAGTCCGTCGCAGGCACCCTGCGCCTCGACTGGCCGCTTACCGCGAGCTGCAGGCATTCACGCAGTTCGGCAGCGACCTCGACAAGGCGACGCAGGATCAGCTGAACCGCGGCGCTCACATGACCGAGCTTCTGAAGCAGGGTCGTTACGTCCCGATGTCCTTCTACGATCAGGCTATCGCCATCTATGCTGGCGGCAACGGCTACCTCGACGATATCCCGGTTGCCGATGTTGTTCGCTTCCGTGGCGAGGCTCGTCGAGTACCTGCATGCGTCTAAGCCTGCCATCGTTGAGAGCGTCAAGACCGAGAAGAAGTTCACCGACGAGACCAAGACCGAGCTGAATGCCGCTATCGAGGCGTTCAAGACCCAGTTTTCGCCTTCGGTGTAAGGTAGGTATCATATGCCCAACCTTCACGACATAGAAAGGCGAATCAACTCCGTCACCTCGACGAAGCAGATTACGCGCACGATGGAGATGGTCGCGGCGGCGAAAATCCGTCGCGCCACCGACCGTGTGTTCAATGCGCTTCCTTGGGCTAACTGCATCTCCGACATGCTGATCAGCACGGCGAAATACGCCCCGCTCGATTCCGAGCCTCTGCTGATCACACATGACGAGGTGAAGCGTGCCGTCGTCGTTGTGGTCACGTCGGATCGTGGGCTTGCAGGCGGTTTCAACAGCAACGTGCTCCGCGAAGCCGAGAAGCTTATCAAGGCGAAGGAAAAGCAGGGCATCGAGGTTGAGGTTATCGCTTGCGGTAAGAAGGCCATCGGCTACTTCAACTACCGTGGCGTTAAGCCGATCTTCGAGTTCCGCGATCTGTCTGCAGATCCTACCTACGAAGAGGCTGCAGAGATTTCCGCCTACATCGGGGAAGGCTACAATCACGGCTACGAGAACGGGCAGATTGACGAGGTTACCCTCGTGTTCAATCACGCCAAAAACGGTGCCGAGCAGACGCTCATCGTGCAGCAGGTTCTGCCGATCAACATGATGAGCTTTGCCGATGTTCTCGGTTTGGAGCCGAAGGAAGAGGATGTCCTCGAGCCTTATCGTGATGGGGAGAAGAAGATTCCCCGGCGATGTGGACTGCGGTTCCCGATGCTGCAACCGTTATGCACCAGCTCATGGTGGCGTACCTGCGCAACACGTTCTACTACGCGCTGATTGATTCGGCCGCAGCAGAGCAGGGCGCTCGTCGTACGGCTATGAAGTCGGCGACCGACAACGCTACCGAGATGGCCGAAACGTTGACCAGACTGTACAACCGCGTCCGTCAGGGCGCCATTACGACCGAGATTTCGGAAATCGTCGGTGGCGCAGCGGCTTTGGAGGATTAAATATGAGTGAACATTTGCTTACAAGAGAGGAGCTCGAGGCCAGCAAGGGCGCTACCGGCCGCATTGTGCGTATCGTCGGTCCTGTTGTCGACGTGGAATTCCCCGCGGAATCCATGCCGGGAATCTACAACGCTCTTACGGTTGACGCGAAGACGCTCGCGGGCGACATGCATGTCGTTCTCGAAGTTGAAACGCATCTTCCTGGCAACCTCGTCCGCTCCGTCGCTATGAGCTCGACTGACGGTCTGGTTCGTGGCCTCGAGGTGCTCGACACCGGTCATCCGATCATGATGCCCGTTGGCAACGAGACCCTGGGCCGCATCTGGAACGTCATGGGCGGTTCCCGTTGACGAGAAGCCGATGCCTGATGTGACTGGCTACATGCCGATTCACCGTCCGGCTCCCGAATATGATCAGCTGTCCACCAAGACGGAGATCTTCGAGACCGGCATCAAGGCCATCGACCTCATCGAGCCGTTCATCAAGGGCGGCAAGACCGGCCTGTTCGGCGGCGCAGGCGTCGGCAAGACCGTTATCATCCAGGAGCTTATCAACAACCTCGCTCAGGAGCACGGCGGCACGTCCGTGTTCACCGGCGTAGGCGAGCGTACCCGTGAGGGTACCGACCTGTTCCTCGAGATGAGCGACTCCGGCGTTATCAACAAGACCTGCTTGGTTTACGGCCAGATGAACGAACCGCCGGGAGCGCGTCTGCGCGTCGGCCTCGCTGGTCTGACTGAAGCTGAGTACTTCCGCGATCAGGGCCAGGACGTGCTTCTGTTCGTGGACAATATCTTCCGCTTCACCCAGGCTGGTTCTGAGGTTTCCGCACTTCTCGGCCGTATGCCTTCTGCTGTAGGCTATCAGCCGACGCTGGCTACCGAGATGGGCGACCTTCAGGAGCGCATTACCTCGACCTCGACCGGTTCCATCACTTCTGTGCAGGCCGTTTACGTCCCTGCTGACGACTTGACGGACCCGGCTCCTGCCACGACGTTCACGCATCTGGACGCCAAGACGGTTCTGTCCCGCTCCATCGCCGAGCTGGGCATTTACCCGGCCGTCGACCCGCTGGAGTCCACCTCCCGCGCTCTGGACCCGCAGATCGTGGGCGAGGAGCACTACCGTGTGGCTGTCGGCATCCAGGAGCTTCTGCAGAACTACAAGGACCTCCAGGACATCATTGCCATCCTCGGTATGGACGAGCTTTCCGAAGAGCAGAAGCTGGTCGTGAACCGTGCCCGTAAGGCGCAGCAGTTCTTCGGCCAGTGCTTCCACGTGGCCAAGCAGTTCACCGGCCTCGACGGCAAGTACGTGAAGCTCGAGGACACCATCCGCTCGTTCGCCGAGATCCTCGACGGCAAGTGCGACGAGATTCCTGAGCAGTTCTTCCGCTTGAAGAGAACTCCATCGACGAGGTGTACGCTGCTTACAACGAGTCGAAGGAAAAAGCCGATGCCTAAATTCCGTTGCACGGTGGCTATTCCGACCCGCGAGTTGTTCCACGGCGAGATCGAGTACGCTCAGATCCCGGGCAGTGAGGGCGACCTCGGCGTTATGGCCGGTCACGAGATGTTCGTGTGTACCAACCGCCCTGGCGTGTTGACGCTCACGCTCGATGAGGCCGGCAAGGATAAGCGCTACTTTGTGACGTACGGCGGATTCGCCCAGGTGCTCGACAACAACCTGTCGGTTCTCGCCCGTATGGGCAAGGACGTCGACAGCATCGATGTCGAGGAACTCACCGCTAAAGCGGCGAAGCTTCGTGAGGCTATCGCTCAGCTCGAGGGCAAGGGCGATGACCAATCGACGGCTCTGCTGGAAACGCACCGCACCAAGCTGGAGTGGTACGATCTTCAGCTCAAGGCTGTTGGTGCTGTGAAGTAGGCTTATCGCAGCCATCACTTGAAAAGGAAAGGCCGACTCCCGATGAGGGGTCGGCCTTTTTGTTCGTTTACTTATGCCAATCGACGAGGCAGGAATCGAGGCCAGCGATAAGGGCCTCCTTGTCCATCTGTCGTCCGATGAAGCAGATCTTGTTCATGCGGTCGCCTACCTCCGGATCCCAGTCCTCCATGATTTCGGGGTACTCGGTGATAGCCTGCTTGCGCTCTTCTTCGGTGGCGGCGTCGACGAACATGCTGCTTTCATCCATCGTCATCTGGCGGCCCGCCTGCTCGAAGACGTATGCGGTGTCGGGGTGTTCGGTCACCCACATGATGCCCTTCGCGCGGATGATGCTTGTAGGCCATCCTTCCGCATATTCGTTGAGTTTGTCGAGGTCGAAGGGCTTGCGACGCTTGTAGATGAAGGTCTCGATGTCGTACTCGAGGACCTCGGGGTCGTCATGTTCCTCGGGATGTTCCATCGCATCTACCCAGGCGGCGGAGTTGTACGCCTTCTCAAAATCGAAGCGGTTCGTGTCGAGAAGCTCGCTCATGGGAACGTCGCCGCGCGTCGCCTCCACGATGACCGCTTCTTTCTGCAAGCTGTGAACGATTGCCTTCAGCTCGCTCATCTGCTCGGGCGTCACCTTGTCGGCCTTGTTCAGGATGAGCGTCGAGCAGAACTCGATCTGTTGGATGAGCAGGCTTTCGATATCGTCTTCGTCGATATCCTCCTCCAAAAGATCGCGTCCACCATTGAACTCGTCGTACATGCGCGCGCAGTCCACGACAGCGACGATGTTGTCCAAATCGAGCGGAGCGTGGCCCTCGTTTTCGTCTGGTCGCAGAAGTCGGAGATGATATACGCGATGGGGATGGGAACCACAGATGCCCGATGCCTCGATGATGATGTAGTCGTACTTGCCCGCGTTCGCGATGTCGGTCAGCTGGTTGGCCAGATCATCGGAAAGCGTGCAGCACAGACAGCCGTTCGTGAGCGGGATAAGGTCGCCGTCCATTTCGGAGAACCCGTTCGAGTCGATGAGCGCGGCATCGACGTTCACCTCGCCGATGTCGTTCACGATGACCGCGGCACGGATGCCCTCCTCATTTGCGAGGATGTGGTTCAACAGCGTCGTCTTGCCTGCGCCGAGATACCCGGTGAGCAGGATAATTTTGATCGGCTTTTCTTCTTCCACGAAACGCTCCTTTGCAGTTAGCTTGATTGCTTTTGTTTGCTACCGCCCACTTTACTCCAAAGGTGCTTTGCGCGTGGCCATCTCCATGTGAAACCGTATGCAATCGAACAAAAGCTGTGGCTTTCGCGCAGCGACTGCGGTAAGCGAGACGGGTCTTGTCGTGCTGCGATACAATGCGGAGACGACACATGAATCGATGCCGGCCGCGCGAGGCTTTTCTTGCGCGGCCGCGTTGCGCATCCGCGCATTTCCCGTTAGCAGTACGCAGGAGAAGATACCTATGCCCGTAGACATCGCCACGTTGAATGGCCCTCAGGCCGAAGCTGTCCAGTGCACGGAAGGCCCGCTTTTGGTACTCGCGGGCGCAGGCTCGGGCAAGACGCGCGTGCTCACCTATCGCATCGCCCATCTCGTGGAGGACTTGGATGTGGCGCCGTGGGAAATACTTTGCGATCACCTTCACCAACAAGGCCGCCGCTGAGATGCGCGAGCGCCTTCAGGGCATCATCGGGCCGCGGTGCCGCGGCATGTGGGTCTCTACCTTCCACAGTATGTGCGTGCGCATGCTGCGCGCCGACGCCGAGCGCCTCGGCTTCTCGAAGAGCTTCACCATCTACGACACCGACGATCAGAAGCGCCTGTACAAAGGAAATCATGGCCGAACTCGACATCGACCCGAAGCGCTTTCCCGTAAACGCCCTCATGGGACGCATCTCCCAGGCGAAAAACGAGCTCATTGTGCCGGGTGATTTCGAGAAGCAGGCAATCGACCCGGTGGGGAAGGTGGCCGCCCGAATCTACACGCGACTGCAGGAGCGTCTGCGTGCCGCGAACGCTTTCGACTTCGATGACCTGCTCGTGTACGCGTATCTTCTGCTGAAGAACCACCCCGATGTGCTCGAGGCATACCAGGAGCGCTTCCGCTACATCATGGTGGATGAATATCAGGACACGAACCATGCGCAGTATGCTATCACCGGGCTTTTGGCGCAGAAGTACAAAAAACATCATGGTCGTGGGCGACGACGACCAGTCCATTTACTCGTGGCGCGGTGCCGACATCCGCAACATCCTCGAGTTCGAGCAGGACTATCCCAACTGCCATACGGTGAAGCTGGAGCAGAACTACCGAAGCGTGGGCAATGTGCTCGCCGCCGCGAACGCGGTCATCGCGAACAACCAGCACCGCAAGGCGAAGAAGCTCTTTACCTCCGCTGAGGACGGCGAGAAGATCCACGTCTATATGGCAACCGACGAGCGCGACGAGGGCCGTTGGATCGCGGGCGAGATTGAGAAGCGCCGCTCGGCAGGCATGTCGTACAACCAGATTGCCGTTTTTATCGCACGAACGCCCAATCGCGCATGCTTGAAGACATGCTTTTGCGCGCGGGCGTGCCCTACCGCATCGTCGGCGGCACAAAGTTCTTCGATCGCGCGGAGATTCGCGACGTCATGGCATACCTCACGCTGGTCGTGAATCCCGCCGACGACATTGCCGCGAAGCGCGTCATTAACGTGCCGCGCCGCGGAATCGGCAAGACCACCATCGAGCGCATCGAGCAGTTCGCCCGCGAGATGGGCATGACGTTCATGCAGGGGCTGAGCTTGTCGTGCTTGACCCCGAGCTGCGCGCCTCGACCCGTCGCGCGGTGGGCGAGTTCGTGGAGCTTATCAAGGAGGCTCAGGAGTACTCGGGCGAGCTGCGCCGCGTGGTGGAGATGATCGTCGATCGCGCGGGGCTCATCTCGGCGCTCACCAACGAGAACACCGATGAGGCGCGCGGGCGCATCGAGAACATCCAGGAGTTCATGGGCGTCGTCGACGAGTTCTCGCAGACGCATGAGGAAGACGACGCGGAGTTCGCCGCGCCGACGGAAGGGGACGCGGTTGGCGGCGACACGGAACCTGCGCGCGTGCTTCGCGGGGATTCTCTTGCCGATTTCATCGAATGGGTGCGCCTGCGTACCGATTTGGACACCATGGGGGAAGACGGCAAGGCTGTCACGCTCATGACCGTGCACTCCTCGAAGGGTCTCGAGTTCGACTGCGTGTTCACGGCGGGCATGGAGGAGACGCTTTTCCCGCATATGAACAGCGTGAACGATGCTGCGGGAATCGAGGAGGAGCGCAGGCTTGCCTACGTTGCGATCACCCGTGCGCGAAAGGTTCTCTATCTCACGTGCGCGCAGCAGCGCCAGATTTTCGGCCAGACGTCGGCGAACCCGGTATCGCGCTTCATCCACGAGATTCCTGCCGAGCTGCGCCAAACCTCGGGGCTGGGGCTCTGCGGGTTTTTCCGGCACTGGCTGGGAGAAACGCGGAAGCCGTCGCGGTATCGCGGGAAGCGGTACGGAAGCGGGCGGCGGTCGCGTGTTCGGGCGCTCGAGCGCATCGGGAAGCGCGGGTCGCGGCGACCGCGATCGTGCAGGCCGAAGCGGACACACGGGGTCGAGCACTCACGGTTCAGGCGGCTACGTGAACCCGAAGGCGGGGAAGAAGGAGGCCGCGGGTGTCACCTTCGCTGTGGGGATGCAGTCGACCATAAGACGTTCGGCCGCGGCAAGGTCGTGAAAGTCGACGGCGACACGCTCCATATCCGCTTCGCGAAAACCGGCCAGACGAAGAAGCTTTTTAAAGGATTACGCCCCCATCGTGAAGATTGGGTAGCGTGAGCAAAGAGGCTGCTAGGGAAGGCTGAACCGCACCCCATTTCTTGGATACGAGAAATGGGGTGCTTTTGGAAAAAGTATGCTCATAATGGTGATGAGGGGTAAGATTTACTCGATGAGCTTGATTAGTTCATCTCGGCTACAAGCACCCTGCCATATACAGCGGCAGATAAACCCGGTCGCCTTCGATTTTCATCTGTTTCGGGTGCAACACGTACTGCGTGCCGATTTTCTTATCGAACGTCTCTTTGAGCCTGTCTAGCGAAACGGTGCCATACTGCCGCGGCGACTTCACTTCGATAGGGCTTATCCGCGGTTTTCCTGCCGCGTTTACGTACGGTCGTACGATAAGGAAATCGATTTCCATGCGCTGCTGGTTTTCCTTCTTCCCCGACTGCGAATAGAAAAACAGCTTGCGCCCATTGGCGACAAGGCATTGCGCGACCACGTTTTCGACAAGCATCCCCTCGTTGAGGCCCACGTCGCCCCTGAGCACCGCCCGGTACACGCCCTCTTCGTCCGTCGCTCCCGTCGACAGTGCAAGCGTCGCGAGCAACCCCGTGTCTGCCATATAGCACTTCAGGGAAGTTTGTTCCACACTCAACCCCAGGCCGACGCTCGGGTCGGTGGAGGCGTAGCAAATGTTCGCTATGCGCGCATCGGAAAGCCAGAAAAACGCCTCTTCGTACGTGCGCATGCGAGCATTTTTGCTGATGGAGCTGAGCGTGAACTTCTTTTCATGCTTGGATAGCTGCCCGGGTATACCGTCCAAAACCGAAACGACCTTGAATTCGTAACCGCGGGCGAAGCGCGCCACGTCGTTGCGATACAGCTCGATGATCTGCCGCTTCGCCTGCTCGACTGGCTGGAACTTTCGCTGCTCGGTGTATATCCTCACAGGCTCGGGCATGCCTCCCACCAGCATGTATTCGCGGAACAGGGCCGACGCCTTGCGATGCAGGTTGTCGGGAAGGGGCTTGAGGGAGTTAAAGCTTGACCCGATGAGCTGCGCTAGGGGCTTCTCGCCCATAGCCCAGAGAAATTCCTCGAAATCGAACGGCGCGGTTCTCAAGCGTCTGCTCCTCGGACGGAACGACGATGTCTTGGATATTCTGCTTGATCGATAGGAGCGATCCGGTTTCAACATAGTCGTACCGGCCGTCAGCGACAAGGTACTTCACAAGCCCCCGCGCGAAGGGGAACATCTGCACTTCATCGAAAACGACGAGGCTCTCGCGGTCGAACAGCTCGACGGAATAATAGGCGGAAAGATACAGGAACAAGGCGTCGAAATCGTTGCTGTAATCGCGAAAGTACTGCTTGACTTCTTCGGGGCTTGGAAGAAGTCGATCACGAGACATGACTTATACTCGTTTAAGCCGAATTCCTTAGCAAGCGTGCTTTTTCCCGACGCGGCGGGCGCCTTCTATGAGAACGGCTGTTTTCCCAGCCTGTTGTTGTTTCCACTCAAGGAGCTTTTCGTATGCTTTTCTTTTGAGCATGGCTTTCCTAACACGATGCGCAGAACTTTCATGCCCCCATTATGCACGATGCGCAGAACTTTCATAGGTAGAATATGCACGATGCGCAGAACTTGGGGTTGTAGCCTTTGCGGGCGGCAATGCGCTCCAAACGCAAAAGCCCGCAAAGGCTCGGCAGCGTACTTGAGCGATGCCGAGCCATGCCCGCCTTCGCTTTCCCGCCTTCGGCCATGATGCCGAAATGGAAATTGCCTTGCAACGGGCTTGGGGCAGACAAGATTCCGGAGTTCAAGAAGCCATTATTCGGACAAATAGGCTTAGCTTTCTGGCGTCTTGCTTTCGGCGGCGCTCTTGTCCGCGGCCAACCTCGCATTTTGCCTGTGCACCTTCAGATTTAGGAAAGGGAATCTGAAGGCGCTATCCCGAATCTGACATTCGGTGGAATGCCCTCTAGCTCCTGCTCATGCAGCTTTCGCAGTAGGCGCAGGCGGCGGGGTGGCGGCGAGGCCCCGAGGGCGCTTTCGCGCAGCTCGAAGGGGAGGCTCTTGCCCACAGCGAACATCGCATCGACCGTCTGGTCGAAGTCGACGAGGTTCCCGATGCCCGCAAGGGCAATCTCCGCGCTCACGAGCGCCACGGCGGCGCCTGCCGCGTTGCGCTTCTGGCAAGGCACTTCCACAAGCCCCTGCCACGGGGTCGCAGACGGTTCCCCATCAGGCTGGTGAGCGCGTTCGCGGCAGCGTTCAGGCACTGCGCGGGCGTGCCCCCCCGGCAAGCTCGCACGTCGCCGCAGCCGCCATGGCGCATGCGGCGCCCACCTCCGCTTGGCAGCCGCCCTCGGCGCCCGACACGGTGGCGTTTCTCGTGATGAGGAATCCCACGGCGGCCGCGCAGGAAAGCCCGCGAGCCAAGTCTTCATCGGTGTACCCGCGCTCTTCTCCGAGAGCCATGAGTACGCCGGGGACGACGCCCGCGCTGCCCGCGGTGGGCGCGGCAACGATGCGGCCCATCGAAGCGTTCGTTTCGAGCACCGCCATCGCATAGGTCGCCGCCTTCGCCGTCAAATCGCCGCAGACGCTTCTCCCCGATGTGTGGAACGTGCGCATCCGCTGCGCCTCGCTGCCCAGAAGGCCGCCCATGGACTCAGTCGGCTCCTCGATCGGTCGCAGCGTCGAGGCGCGCATCACGTCGAGCGCGCGCTTGAGGTATTCCTGCGTGTCGGCGATGCATCCTTGCGACGCGCACAGGGCCTCCTCTCGGGCGCAGAAAGCTTGCGAGATGGTCGAATCATGGGCGTCGCACCAGTTCAAAAGCTCTTTCCGCTTGCAAAATCGAGCGCTTCGAAGCTTATGAGCGCCTGCCCCTCGTCGATGGGACAGCCTTTCGCGCCTTCGCCCTCGGAAGCCGTGCTGTCGGCGGGAATCACGCGCACGTCGAAGATGCCGGGGTGCTCGGCGATCGCGCGGCGCACCTTGTCGCTCACCCGTTGGTCGCATTCGAGCACGGTGTAGGCCACCTGGCCGCGCCTTTCGCGGAACATGCGCGTCGTCGCGATGTTCACGTCCTCGTCCGATAGGCACCTTGCGATATGGGCGAGCACGCCCGCCTCGTCTCGCTGCCGCACGACGACGCTCGTGTGCTCGCCGGTGATGTGCACGTCGATGCCGTCGAGGCGCGTGATCACGGCTGCGCCGCCGCCGATGCTCTCACCGCGCACGCAAACCGTGCAACCTGACTCATCGGTCACGGTGACGTCGACGTGTTGGGGTGCGCGAAATCGTCGGCCTGGGGGTCGGGGTGAAGGAGAATGCGGCCCCTTTGCGGAGGCCCAGCGGAAGGAGTCGCGAACGCGCAGGTCGTCAGCGGCAAACCCAAGCATGCCAGCAACGAGCGCCTTGTCGGTGCCGTGCCCCTGGTAGGTGTGCGCGAACGATCCGAGAAGACGAAACACCGCTTTTTGGGGTGCCGAGCCGCACAGATTTCTTGCCATGAGCGCGATGCGCAGCGCGCCTGCGGTATGCGAGGAGGAGGGTCCGACCATAATCGGGCCGATGATATCGCGAAGTCCAAGCGTTTTCATGGGAATGCGCTCCTGTTTCTTCTCAGTTTGATGCTGTCGCGCGCGTCTCGCGGAATGCGCTCACATTGCATGCAGCGTGTGCGAAGCCGCCCGTGGCATACGCGATATGTGCAATGGCGCACGCTGCGTAGATAATGTGCACGACAAGCATCCTCAACTTCCGTTTCGAGACGCGCATCGCCGTGCCGATTCCATCAACACTATATATCAGTTGCGTTGGGGCAAAGGGGATGGAAGGCGCGAGCCGCAAGTGCAGAGGCTTCGCGACCTGCAATCCCTTTCACGCCGATGCCTAGCGCGATTGCGTTTCCGAGCTCGCGCGATGCGGGGCGTGCGTTATACTGTTCGGGCATTTTCAATATCCCGTCGAGAACCCACCAGAGCAAGCACGTGTCGCAATGGGTGCTGTAGCCTGTGGGTATGCGGCGGAGAAACAAGGAGAGAGAACATGTCATCGATCATCGTCGTCGGTCACAAAAACCCTGATAACGACGCCATAAGCGCGGCTGTCGGGTATGCATACCTGAAAAACGAGCTTGCGCGCCGCGCGGGCGAGGAGGCCGTCTTCGAGCCGGTGCGCCTGGGGCCGCTTCCCCCGAGACCGAGTGGATCATGGGCGAGCGCGGCATCGAGCAGCCCGCCTTATCGAGTCGGTTCCCGAGGGCGCTAAGGTCATCCTCGTCGACCATAACGAGATGCTCCAGTCCGTGGACGGCTTGAACACTGACGACCTCGTCGAAGTTGTCGACCATCACCGCCTGGGCGGCCTTACCACCGCGCAACCGATTCGCGTGAACGTGAAGCCTGTCGGCTCCACCGCCGCCATCGTCGCGCGCGAATTCGAGATCGAGGGTGTGGAACTTCCCGAGTCCATCGCCGCGCTGCTGCTCGGTGCGATGCTCACCGACACTGTCATCATGAAGTCGCCCACCACGACCGACTTCGACCGCGACATGATTGCGCGCACTGCCAAGACCCTGGGCGTCGATCCGGTCGAATACGGAATGGACATCTTCAAGTGCCGTTCGAACCCCGCCGAGCTTCCTATCGACAAGCTGGTGAACGCCGACGCGAAGGAATTCGAACTCAAGAATGGCAACAAGGTCTACATCGGCCAGTTCGAGACCGTCGACTTGAAGGCGGTCCTCGGCCGCGAAGCCGAGATTCGTGAGGCTATCAAAGCGCTCGTCGCTGAAAAGGGCTACCAGTTCGTGCTGTTCTTCGCGACTGACATCCTCGCTGAGAACCGCAGTTCATTTGCGAGGGCGATACGCAGTTCGTCTCCGACGTGTTCGGCGTGAATTTGAACGATGGCGAAAGCGCCTGGATGCCCGGTGTGCTCTCCCGCAAGAAGCAGGTTGCGGCTCCCATCCTCGCCGCATAAGAAAGCGGGTGCGCCCCGCGAAGGATGCTCGTTCTTTGAAGTGACAAGGCCCCGATGTTTAGCGCAAATCCGCGCAGGCGTCGGGGCCTTTGCGTGCGCGCGAGCGACTATGCCGACGTCGGGGCTGCCCCTGCGGGTGGTCGTTGCGGGAAAGATGTTGCCGCATGAGTCTTTGCGCAACCGGCGGGCGGTCGCGTCAGATCCCACCGTACGTTCGGGTGCTATTCTTCCCAGCGTTTCGCCACGTAGTCGAGCAGGAACTCGTAGAAGCGCTGTGCTTCGGAGTCTGGGGTGCAGCGGCTCGTTTTCGCCACGATGACGTCGCGCATGAATTCGGCTTCCTGCAGATGGACGAGGCGGCAGGACTTCGAGTCGAGGTCGCCCCAGCTGTGGTCGGGCCAAAACCCCACACCAAGCCCGAGGCCGATCATCTTCTTCACGACGAGGGGTTGTCGCTTTCGAACGCGATATGCGGCGTGAAGGCGCGCCGTGCGCAGAAGGTGTCGCACACCTCGCGGAAGCGGCGCGAGCCGGCGAGCGCGATGAACCGCTCGTTTGCAAAGTCTGCAAGCGAGGCGGTATCCCCAAGCGCGCTGCTTGCGGGAACGGCGATGCCGATGCGCTCGGAAAATGGCGTCTTCTCGACGGCGTTCTCCACCGTGCTCGAGCCGCGCGGCGTAATAGTTGTCACGATGACGTCGCGATGTCGCTCACGCTCGTCCCCTGTGTGATCTCGAACGAGACGTGCGGGTTGGCTCGCTGTAGGCGGCGATGCCGTCAATGGCCACCCCGGATGCCGCATGGACGCCGACGCGGACTACGCCCTGCTCGCCCTGTTGGAAAAGCTGCACGTCGCGCACCACATTCTCGAGGGTTTCCATCGCGGGCTTCACACGGTCTCGAACGTAGGCGCCGGCGGGGAGAGGCGGATGCCGCGCCCCGCACGCTCGAACAGGCTCACGCCGAGCTCCTGCTCGAGACGGTGGATTGACTGCGTGAGCGCAGGCTGTGCGATGTGGAGCTGCTTCGCCGTGTTGGTCATGTGCTCGCTTTCGGCTACGGCGAGGAAGTATTTCAGCTGAAGCAGTTCCATATCCTTCTCCATCTCATAAGGAAAACATTATGATTTTCATCTTAAAGATATATTGGACATTATCAAGAGAAAGCCTACCATGAATCAAGTTGTAAAACGCTCGATTCGGGAGATGGTATTACCGTGGCGGAAGTGCTTGAAGCTGTCATGCTCATTTGTTTCGGCTTGTCGTGGCCGATGAATGCGTACAAGAACTACAAGGCGGGTACGGCGGCGGGAACGAGCTGGCAGTTCATCCTGCTCATCACGCTCGGCTATGTTGCCGGCATCGCCGCGAAGTTCGTGTCCGGTACGATCAATTGGGTGCTCATCGTGTACTTCATCAACGTGGTGTGCATTGCGGTGAATTGGGCGGTGTATTTCCGCAATCGTAAACTTGATGAGGAGCGAGGCGTCATCGATGCCGCCGAATCGCTCAAGGAGCGTCGCGCAAGCCGCGATCGTGCAGTGGCGGCTGCGGAAAACGGCTACATCGAAGGGGTTCGTGCAGCAGGCCGCGAGTAACGCAGGCGCCGAGGCCCTCTTTGGAGCGAGCGTACGCGCCCGAACCAACTGCATACTTCCAGCGAGTCGCTGCTTCCATCCCTATCACGGCTCGCGATTTCACAGGGCGCCTTCCCTCAGGCGCCCTCTTTCTTTATAGGGGCCCGAGGTTTTGCCGGGCTGCTCGAGAAAAGCAGAAAGGTGCCGCCTCGCCAGAAGTTGCGCTGCTTAATTGTGGAGAAGAGAAGGAGACAACTCCCAAGCGAGGAGTCGCCGGTGCAGCGATAGCCCCGAAAGCGGCAGCGAGACAGCTTCTTCAAGTTGCGTTTTGCCAGCTCACAGCAACCTATCCACATGATGTCCCACCCTGCGCGCCGTTTACCTTAGGGGATAGACACACCCGGGTGCGTGGCGTTTGACAAGCTGGTGTTCGAGCCGTATAGTACCAACTCGCGCCGCATTGCGGCGTGTATTTTCGTGTGCGCACCAGCTGAGCGTACTGAAAATGGGGGAGCGCCTCGCACGCGGGGCAATCCCAGCAGGCATATGGTTTTCGCAGCCACATGGTCAGGTTGCGCGAAGCCAGGTAGTAAAGAAGGAGAAGGAACTTGCCTACTATTAATCAGTTGGTCCGCAAGGGCCGCAAGACGGCTGTCGCCAAGTCCAAGACCCCGGCGCTCAAGGGCAACCCCCAGAAGCGTGGCGTGTGCACGCGTGTGTACACCACCACCCCGAAGAAGCCGAACTCTGCACTCCGTAAGGTTTGCCGTGTCCGCCTCGTCAACGGCATGGAAGTAACGGCCTACATCCCCGGCGAAGGTCACAACCTCCAGGAGCACTCTATGGTGCTTATCCGCGGTGGTCGTGTTAGGGACCTTCCTGGTGTCCGTTACAAGGTCATCCGCGCTGCTCTCGACTGCGCTGCAGTCGACAAGCGCAAGCAGGCTCGCAGCCGTTACGGTGCTAAGCGCCCGAAATAAGTAAACCGCTAAGTCGCGCGGGCCAGAAAAGAAAGGCCTAATGGGAGGTTAGGAAAGCCCCCCTCGAAGCGCGCAGGAAAGAAGGAGTTACCCAATGCCGCGTCGTGCAGCAGCAGTCCGTCGTGAAACTCAGCCGGACGCAAAGTTCAACAATCGTCTCGTCACCCAGCTGATCAACAAGATCATGCTTGATGGCAAGAAGTCCATCGCCGAGGGTATCGTCTACGGTGCTTTCGACATCGTCGAGGAGAAGTCTGGCCAGGATCCGCTGACCGTGTTCAAGAAGGCCATGGACAACGTCCGCCCCACCCTTGAGTGCAAGCCGAAGCGCGTGGGCGGCGCCACTTACCAGGTGCCGATGGAGGTCAACCCCCGTCGCGCCACCACGCTGGCGATCCGCTGGATCGTCGACTTCTCCCGCAAGCGCAAAGGAGCACACCATGAAGCAGCGCCTCGCTGCCGAGATCATGGACGCAGCCGAGAACACCGGCGCTTCCGTCAAGAAGCGTGAGGATCTCTACAAGATGGCCGAGTCCAACCGTGCGTTCTCGCACTACCGCTTCTAGGTCGTGAGGGAACATGGCTAAGACTAACGACCTTAATCTCACCCGTAACTTTGGCATCATGGCTCACATCGATGCCGGTAAGACGACCACATCAGAGCGCATCCTGTTCTACACAGGTAAGACGCACAAGATTGGCGAGGTACACGATGGTGCGGCCACAATGGACTGGATGGCGCAGGAGCAGGAGCGCGGCGTAACCATTACCGCTGCAGCTACCACCTGCTTCTGGAAGAAGGACGACGAGACCTATCGCTTCCAGATCATCGACACCCCGGGCCACGTTGACTTCACCGCCGAGGTCGAGCGTTCCCTCCGTGTTCTCGACGGCACCGTTGCCGTTTTCGACGCCGTTGCCGGCGTTCAGCCTCAGTCAGAAACCGTGTGGCGTCAGGCCGAGCGCTACGGCGTTCCCCGCATCGCCTTCATCAACAAGTACGACCGTCTTGGAGCTGACTTCTTCCATGCAATTCAGACCATGAAAGATCGCCTGGGTGCCAAGGCCGTCGCGGCACAGCTGCCCGATGGGCGCCGAGGACAACTTCTGGGGCGTAATCGACCTGGTTACCATGACCGCATGGGACTTCAAGGCCGACGACAAGGGCATGACCTACCCTGAGCCCATGGACGAGATACCCGCTGAGTTCAAAGAGGACGCCGAGCCTCTACCATCAGGAGCTCCTCGAGGCTGCCGCCGACTGCGACGACGACCTCATGGAGAAGGTCCTCATGGAAGAGGAAGTCTCCGTCGAAGAGCTGAAGGCTGCCCTGCGCAAGGGCGTCATCGCCTGCAAGATTAACCCCTGTGTTCGTGGGCTCCGCCTACAAGAACAAGGGCGTGCAGGAACTCCTCGACGCCGTTGTCGACTATCTCCCGGCTCCGATCGACGTTCCCGCCATCAAGGGCACCAACCCCGAGACCGGCGAGGAAGATGAGCGTCCGAGCGATCCGAAGGCACCGTTTGCGGCTCTCGCGTTCAAGATCATGACCGACCCGTTCGTCGGCAAGCTCACCTACCTGCGCGTGTACTCCGGCCATCTGGACGCTGGTTCCTACGTGTCCAACGCCACCAAGGATAAGAAAGAGCGCATCGGCCGTCTGCTGCAGATGCACTCCAACCAGCGCGTCGACATCGACGCCGTGTCCGCTGGCGACATCGTCGCCGTCGTTGGTCTGAAGAACACGACCACGGGCGACACGCTGTGCGAGGAAGACGCGCCGATCATCCTCGAGTCCATGGAGTTCGCTGATCCTGTTATCGACATCGCTGTCGAGCCTAAGACCAAGGCCGACCAGACCAAGATGGAGATCGCACTCCAGAAGCTGGCCGAAGAGGACCCGACGTTCCGTGTGTCGACCAACCATGAGACCGGCCAGACCATCATCGCCGGCATGGGCGAGCTTCACCTCGAGATCATCGTCGACCGTCTGCTCCGTGAGTTCAAGGTCGAAGCGAACGTCGGCAAGCCGCAGGTTGCTTACCGCGAGCGTCCGGGCCACGAAGTGCTCGGCGCCGAAGGCAAGTTCGTGCGTCAGTCCGGTGGTCGCGGCCAGTACGGCCATGCGGTCATCAACATGTATCCGCAGGAAGCCGGCAAGGGCTACGAGTTCGAGAACAAGATCGTCGGCGGCGTCGTGCCGAAGGAATACATTCCTTCCATCGACAAGGGCATCCAGGAAGCTCTCAACACGGGCGTTCTGGCTGGCTATCCTGTCGAGGACGTTCGCGTCGAGCTCATCGATGGTTCTTACCACGACGTCGACTCTTCCGAGGCCGCATTCAAGGTCGCAGGCTCCATGGCCATCAAGGACGCGCTGCGCAAGTCTGACCCGGTCATCCTCGAGCCGGTCATGTCCGTCGAGGTTGAAACCCCGAGGAGTACATGGGCTTCGTCATGGGCGACATCCCGAGCCGCCGCGGCATGATCTGCGGCCAGGAAGCAGCGTGGCAACGCCGTCGTCATCTCCGCGAAGGTTCCGCTGGGCGAGATGTTCGGCTATGCAACCGACCTGCGCTCCGGCACCCAGGGCCGTGCGACGTACACGATGCAGTTCGCGTCCTACGAGCCGGTTCCGAAGAGCGTGTCCGAAGAGATTATCAGCAAGGCTGGCGGCAACGCGTAGAGCGCGGCTGCGACAAGCTTAATGGAGGTAAGATAAGTGGCTAATCAGAAGATTCGCATCCGCTTGAAGGGGTACGATCATGAGATCGTGGATCAGTCCACCAAGCTCATCGTCGATACCGCGCAGAAGACGGGTGCCAAGGTGTCCGGTCCTATTCCGCTGCCGACGGAGCGCAACATGTATTGCGTCGTCAAAAGGGCCCGCACGTCGACAAGGATTCCCGTGAGCAGTTCGAGATGCGCACTCACAAGCGCCTCATCGACATCCTGGAGCCGACCCCGAACACGGTCGATTCCTGATGCGTCTCGATCTCCCGGCCGGCGTCGACATCGAGATCAAGCTGTATAAGGGGGGATTTTAAATGATTAATGCAATCTTTGGCAAGAAGATCGGCATGACGCAGATCTTCGCTGAGAACGAAACCGTCGTTCCCGTTACCGTTATCCAGGCTGAGCCGAACAAGGTCTGCCAGGTGAAGACGAAGGCTACGGACGGTTACGAAGCTGTTCAGTTGGGCTTCGGCGCAATCAAGCCGAAGAAGGTCAACAAGCCGATGGCGGGCCATTTCGAGAAGCTCGGCACCGAGCCTGTTCGTTACCTGCGCGAGGTTCGCGTCGAGGACGCGAGCGAGTACAAGACGGGCGACCTGCAGACCGTCGCGGCATTTGCCGACGTGAAGAAGGTCGACGTCACCGGCACTTCCAAGGGCAAGGGCTTCGCTGGCGTCATCAAGCGTTACGGCTTTGCCGGCGGCCCTGGCGGACACGGCGCTCACTTCCATCGCGCTCCCGGCTCCATCGGCCAGTGCGCCACGCCTTCCCGCGTCTTCAAGGGCGTTCGCCTTCCGGGTCACATGGGCTGCGACACGGTGACCGTCCGCAACCTCGAGGTCGTTCGCATCGATGAGGAGCAGAACCTCATCCTCGTCAAGGGTGGTATCCCGGGCGGCAAGAACGGCATCGTGCGCGTGCGCATGGCGTAGTTAGTAACGCAGATTAGGAGCTGCATTACATATGGCAACGATTGATATCAAGGACGCGAAGGGTGAGAAGACCGGCACTGCCGAGCTCAATCCTTCCGTGTTCGGCATCGAGCCGAACGTCCCGGTCATGCACCTTGCGGTCCGCGCGCAGCGCGCTTCGTGGCGCCAGGGCACGCATGACACCAAGACCCGTGGCGAAGTCCGTGGCGGCGGCAAGAAGCCGTGGCGCCAGAAAGGGCACCGGTCGTGCCCGCCAGGGCTCCATCCGCTCCCCTCAGTGGCGCGGCGGCGGCACCGTGTTCGGTCCGCATCCCCGCTCCTACGAGATGAAGGTGAACAAGAAGGAGATCAAGCTCGCGATGCGCTCTGCGCTTTCCGCGAAGCTCGCCGACAACCAGCTCATGGTCGTCGCTGATTGGAACTTCGAGAAGCCCTGCACCAAGGACGCCGTTGCTGCCCTGAAGGCGCTCGGCATCGAAGGTCGTGCGACGCTCGTGATTGGCAATGAGGACATCAACACCTACAAGTCCTTCCGCAACATCCCGACCGTCACCATCGTCCCGGTGTGCATGATCAACACCTACGACTTCTTGGATAACAAGACGCTCGTGCTGACTGAGTCCACCCTGGCCCGCATCGAGGAGGTGCTTGCATAAATGAAGGATCCTCGCGAGGTTATCATCCGCCCCGTCATCACGGAGCACAGCTACGACATGATGGAGAAGAACACCTACACCTTCGAGGTCGCCAAGACCTCCAACAAGGTTGAGATCCGTCAGGCAGTTGAGGCCATCTTCAACGTGACGGTGACCAAGGTGAACACCCTGAATGTGAAGTCTAAGCCGAAGCGCATGCGCGGTGCGGCTGGCCGTACCCGTACGTGGAAGAAGGCCATGGTCACGCTCAAGGAAGGCGATTCCATCGAGCTGTTCAACGCCTAGAGTCCTATCTCTGAGCGTCTGACGCCTACTAGTAAGCCCCAGGTTTTGACCTGGGGCTTTTTCTATCTCGAGGCCCGCATCCTTTGCTCTTGGCCAACCTTGATCGCGTTTAACGGTGAGGTTTCGCTATAATGGGACAAACGACAATATTTCGAGGAGTCCGCATGGCGTTTATCGAGTTCCGCGATGTCCGTAAAATCTATCAGATGGGCGAGGTTGAGGTCGCCGCCGTCGACGGTATGTCGTTCAACGTCGAGAAAGGCGAGTTCGTCGTCGTGGTCGGGCCGTCGGGCCGGGCAAGACCACGCTTTTGAATATGCTCGGTGGCATGGATTCCTGCACGTCGGGCACGATTATGCTCGACGGGCGCGAGGTGAGCGCGTTCGACGAGAAGGAGCTTACGTATTACCGCCGTTACGACATCGGCTTCGTGTTCCAGTTTTACAACCTCGTGCAGAATCTGACGGCGCTCGAGAACGTTGAGTCTCGCAAGCCAGATTTGCACCGACCCTCTCGACGCCGCTGAGGTGCTTGCCGAAGTAGGCCTCTCTCATCGCATCGACAACTTCCCCTCGCAGCTTTCGGGTGGCGAGCAGCAGCGCGTGGCCATCGCACGCGCGCTCGCAAAGAACCCGAAGGTGCTTTTTTGGCCGACGAGCCCACAGGTGCCCTCGACTACAAGACGGGCAAAGCTATCCTCAAGCTTTTGCAGGACACGTGTGCGAACACGGGCAAGACCGTCGTGCTCATCACGCACAATTCCGCGTTCACCGATATCGCCGACCGCGTGATCCATATCCGCGAGGGCAAGGTTGCTGCTGTGGAGCAAAACGCCAACCCCGCCTCCGCCGAAACGATTGAGTGGTAGCCGATGGCAGGGGCATTCCGCAAAGAAGTAGTCCGATCGATCACCCATTCGCTTGGGCGCTTTCTCGCTATTGCCATCATCGCGGCGCTTGGGTGCGGCTTCTATGCGGGCTTGCGCCTCACCGGCCCCGACATGCGTCTTGCGGGCGATACATACTACGACGCGACCAACCTGTGCGATCTGCGCGTCGTCTCATCGCTCGGGTTCACCGACGATCGATCGATGAGATTTCCCAGCTAGAAGGCGTGAGCGGCGTCATGCCCGCCTACGAGTCCGATGTCATCGCGCAGATTGACGGCGTGCAGTACACGACGCGCATCCATTCCCTTAACGTCGATAAGGCGCGGGCGAGCGAATGCGACGATGGGCTGAATGTCGAATCCGAGGATTCGAACTATATCAACCGACCCATCCTGGTCGAAGGGTCGTGGCCCGAATCGAATGACGAGTGCCTTTTGTCCGCTGATACGGTTTGGTCGACCGAGGTGAGCGTCGGCGATAAGGTCCTGCTTGCGGAGGGGACCTCCGACCTCGACGATACCTTCGCCGTCCACGAGTACACGGTTTCGGGTTTCGTGCGCTCTTCGTATTACACGTGCTCGACCTCGGTGGGGTCAACGTCTCTCGGGTCGGGGCAGCTCGCAACCTTCGCTTATGTTCCCGAAGGCGCCTTCGCGGAGGATTTTCCCTATACCGAGGCGTTCGTCACCGTTGACGGTGCCCGAGACGCGCGCTGGGCAACCGATGACTACCAATCGCTTGTCGATGCGACGGCTTCGCGCATTAACGGCATTTCGGATGATCTGCTCGCTTCGCGTCTCGACGGGATTCGCGCCGATGCACAGGCGGAACTTGACGAGAGCCGTGCCGACTTCGAGGCCGAGCGAGCCGATGCGCTCCAGAAGCTCGATGATGCGCAGGCGGAACTTGACGACGCGAAGGCGAAGCTTGACGACGCGGCCGCGAAGCTAGCGAGCTCGCAGGCGACCCTCGACTCGAGCGCTCGCGATCTTGTGAGCGGACAGGCGCAGGTCGATAGCGGGCGGGCGGAACTTGAAGCTCAGCGCGCGGCTGCCGAGGAGCAATTTGCGGCTGCCGAGGCCCAGCTCGCCGCCGCCCAGGCAAGCTATGACGCCGCCATGGCTCAACGTGCGATGCTCGCCGAGCAGCTCGAGCAGGCGCAGGCGGCGGGCGCGTACGATGTCGTGGCGCAGCTCGAGGCGGCCATCGCGCAAATCGACGCGCAGACCGCGGGCGTTCCCGAGCAGATTGCGCAGGGGCGTGCCCAGCTTGCCGAGCAGCGCTCACAGGCGCAGGCGAGCATGGACGCCGCTGAGGGCGAGCTTGCAAGCTCGCAGGCGGCTATCGACAGCGGTTGCGCCCAGCTGGAATCGGGACGTCGGCAGCTTGCGTCGGGACGCCCGAATACGAGGACGGCCTCGCACAATACGAAGAGGGCGCAAACGAGCTGTCCGCCCAGCGTGCGGATGCCGAGGAGCAGTTCGCCGACGCCGAGGCGAAGCTCGCCGATGCCCAGGCCGACGTAGATGCGATCGCGGATACCGAGGGCGAGGTGTACGTGCTTGACCTCACGAAGAATATCGGCGCCGAGAGCTTCAAGTCGGATGCGGGTCGCATCGATCAGATTGCGCAGGTCTTCCCGTTTTTGTTCTTCCTCGTGGCGGCGCTTGTCTCGCTTACTACCATGACGCGCATGGTCGAGGAGGAGCGCGTGCTTATCGGCACGTTCAAGGCGCTCGGCTACAGCAAGGCGCGCATCACCTCGAAGTACCTCATCTACGCCATCGTGGCGAGCGGAGTTGGCGCGATCGTCGGTATCGTCGCGCTCTCGAAGTTCTTGCCCTGGTTCATCATGGGAGCCTACGCGATTATCTACGCCGTTCCGTGTCGCCCCTGCCCGATCGACCCGCCATGACCGCCGCCGCCGCGGGGCTTGGCGTGGGAATCACCGTAATCGCGACTTGGTTCGCTGCCGCCTCGACGCTGCGTGAGCGACCGGCGTTCCTCATGCTTCCGCGCGCGCCCAAGGCTGGCAAACGCATCTTGCTCGAGCGCATCCGTCCCGTGTGGCGTCGCCTGTCGTTCTCCTGGAAGGTCACCTCGCGCAACCTCTTCCGCTACAAGCGTCGCTTTATCATGGCAATCGTGGGCATCGCCGGCTGCACGGCGCTCCTGCTCACAGGCCTGGGGCTGCAGAACGCCATCAACGACATCATCGACAAGCAATATGGCGAGCTCTACCATTACAACACCATCGTCCGTATGGACTCCGATTGCACGCCTGACGAGAAATCCCAGGTGGAGCAACGGGTTAGGGGAAGATGCCTCGGGGGATTTCACCTGGCTTGCCGCCGCGAACAAGCAGGCGCAGTCCGTCTCCGGCGAAGGCGCGGACATAAGCCAGCACCGCATCGACATCATCGTGCCCGAGCATCCCGAGGCCTTCTCCGACTTCATCACGATGCGCACGCGTGAGGGGCACGAGGAGCTTGCGCTCTCCGACGACGGCGTGCTTGTGAGCGAGAAGCTTGCGATGGAGCTCTCTCCCTTGAGGTGGGCAGCACGTTTTCCATCTTCGACGAGGACGCCGTGGGCGACGCGACGGGCGATGGGCGCGAGGTCACCGTGGCGGGCATCATGGAGAACTACGTCGGGCACTACGTCTACTTCACGCCGACGCTCTACGAGCAGGTGATGGGCGAGGGCCCGTTTTCACCACGCTCTATGCGAACGAGGTGGAAGACGAGGGTGCGCGCGAGGTCCTCTCCGACGAGCTTCTGGCGACCAATGGCGTGAAGACGGTCACCTATAACGACGAGACCATCGATAGTTACCGAACCATGCTCAAGAGCGTCGACAGCGTGGTCGTGGTCCTCGTCATCGCGGCGGCCCTGCTCGCGTTCGTCGTGCTTTACAACCTGACGAACATCAACATCACCGAGCGTGTCCGCGAGATCGCCACGCTGAAGGTGCTCGGCTTCACCCCGCGCGAGGTCGATGCCTATATCTACCGAGAAACGCTTTTGCTTGCCGTAATCGGTGCACTTGTAGGCCTTTTTGCTCGGCATCGTGATGGAGGGCTTCGTCGTGGTGACGGCTGAGGTGGATCAGGTCATGTTCGGTCGCGACATTCATGCTGCAAGCTTTATCATTGCGTTCCTGCTAACCATGGTGTTTTCGGTAATCGTGACGCTTGCCATGCGCCCGAAGCTGCGCCGGATCGATATGGTCGAAAGCCTGAAATCGAACGAATAGGCGCCTATCTGTACCTGCGAATTGCCGAAGATGAGGGGTAATCCGCCCCTTTCATACGTCTTGCAGGATGCGTATCGCGCAAGTTGCGCTACAATTTCTACAAATGAGTTGGAGTTTTCTCATTCGAAAGGGGAACTAGTTCAATGAAGGTTACTCAGCGAAAGCTCGATGACGGCAAGCTGCGTCTCGAATGCGTCGCAACGCCCGTTGAGGTGAACGAGGTGCTGCAAAACGCCTACATCCAGTTCGCTCAGCAGATGGGCCTGCGCCCGGAAAAGGATAAGACGGTCGCTCAGGTCGCCGAGGAACAGATGGGCATCAAGAATCTCGACTCCATCGTGCAGGAGCAGGCAATCGAGGGTCTTGTCCCTTATGCTATTGACAAGAAGAACCTCACGCCCGCGTACCCGCCGAAGGCCGAGCATGATCGCGCCATCGCTCGCGACCGCGAGTTCGCGTTCACCGTCGTGGTGCTCCCGAAGCCCAACTACGGCTCTCTTCCTATGAGCCGGTTTCCATCACGGTGCAGCCTTTTGAGGTGAGCGAAGACGAGGTCCAGCGCCATATGGATGAAACGGCGGAGCATTACGCCGAGTACGTCGCCGACGACCCGCATCCGGTTGCGAAGGGCGATAGCGTGAAGGTGAAGCTCGAGTGCTCCGAGGACGGCAAGCCGATGCCGCGCCTGACCACCGAGGGCCGCACCTACACCACGGGCGCCGGCTACATGCCCGACGGCTTCGACGAGAACATCATCGGCATGAACGTTGGCGAGACGAAGGAATTCACCTTCGAGGCCCGAGCCTTGACGACGACGGCAACGAGTGCACCCAGAAGGTGGAATGCCGTGCCACGGTGCTCGAGATCCAAAAGAAGGTCATCCCTGCCATTACCGATGAATGGGTGACGAAGTACATGCCGATGTACAAGTCGGCAGACGACTTCCGCAGCAGCATTCGCGAGAGCCTCGAGAAGCAGGGCCGCGAGCAGTACGACGACTACAACCGCCAGCTCGCTGCGAGCGAGCTCGCTCGTCGCTTCCAGGGCAGCATCGCCGATGAGGTCTACGAGGCAATGCGCGAGCAGCTGATGAACAACGTGCGCCAGACTGCTCAGCAGCAGGGTAAGACCCTCGACGCCTTCATCGAGGAGCAGGGCGGCCAGCAGCAGTTCGGCATGATGATGATGATGCAGATCCGCGAGCTGCTCGTGCAGGGATTCGCTCTCGACGCGCTGTTCCGCCACGAGCACCTCGTGCTGAACGACGACGACATCAACGCCGCTTGCCGCGCTATGAACCCGCAGGTGAACCCCAAGATGCTGCGTCAGCGCCTCGAGCAGACGGGCCGCGGCTTCATGCTGCGCGAGGCTGCCGAGCGCTTGAAGGCGAACAACTGGCTGCTCGAGCACGCGAACATCAGGATTGCAGGCGAGCAGGCTGATGCTGACAAGGCCGAGGCTGAGGCTGCGGACGCTGCTGAATAGCCGACTAGCCGTTTTCCTGAATCACATGGAGGGGTGAGGCCCCGCTTGGAGGCTGACTTCCGCCTTCGCAAGCGCTCCGTTGGACGTAAGGTTCAGCGGGGCGCTTTTCTTTGGCTCCAGTGTCCCAATCGCTCGCGCGCCGAATGGTTCGGCGGATGCCATCAAGGCGCAATCGTTCGCAACCGAACATTTCCCCAACTACGGTTTCAGCGATGTCGATCCAGGTGAGTGGTTTGCGAGCGACGACATCTTGCAGTATGTCCTCCAACATGGTCTCCGCGCTCGATCGCGACCCTCCCGAGCGAGCTTCTCGCTCCCGAGAGCACGGCCGTGCAAACGTTCACCCAGAAGGTAACGGTTACCCTGAATTACGGTCAGCTGCTGTATCTGGAGAACGCTCTGTTGGTCGCCAAACCTTAGGCGATGTAGCGAATGCAAGCGGGGCATGTCGTATAATACGGGGCATGTCACATTGCTTTCGAAAACTGCTCATCATTGCGAATCCCGTTGCGCAAAACGGTGAAGGCAAGGCGTGCGCTTATCGGGCGCGCGCCTTGCTTGCGTCTGCGTTAGGGGAAGACGCCTTCGCGCTCGAGTTCACCGAGCGCCCGGGGCAGGCGAGCGACATCGCTGCCCGTGCCGCATCGCGCGGGTTCGACTGCGTCTGCGCGCTCGGCGGCGACGGTATCGCAAACGAGGTTGCCTGCGGGGAACCATGGAAGTTCCGGCAGGCGAACGGCCTGCTTTCGCACTGCTGCCCGTCGGCTCGGGCAACGACACGCGCGCACGCTCGGCATGTCGACCGACCTTCCCACGGCGGTCCTGCAGCTGTGCGATGGCGAATTGCGCTCGCATGACGTGGGGAAATGCAACAATCGATGGTTCTTGGAGACGCTGTCGTTCGGCTTGGACGCGGCAATTGCGCTCGAGACCGTCGAACGCCGCGCCCGAACGGGGAAGACGGGAACGATGCTCTATCTGCGGTCGGGTATCGACCAGTTGCTCCACCATATGGACCTGCGTCGCTACACTGCCGTGCTCGACGGCGGCGAGCCTGTCTGCGGTGAGTCGTATCTCTTCGCGGTTCAGATTGGGCAGACTTACGGCGGCGGCTTCCGCATCTGCCCCGACGCTGCGCCCGACGACGGCCTGTTCGATATCTGCATCGCGCATCCGCCGTTGACGCGGTTTTCCGGTACTTTCATCTTCCTTATGGCGAAGGATGCCCATCATACGCGCTTCAAGCGATCGAGTTTCGCCGCGCGGCGTCGATCGACCTTCGCTTCGACGCGCCGCTTCCCGTGCAGATCGATGGGGAGGCGCTCGTGGCCGATTCCTACCACATCTCGATTGCCCCGCGCGCCCTGCGCGTCGTCGTTCCCTACCAAGGCGAAAGCGCGCGCTCATGACGAAGCGCTCGGCGAATCGCAAGGACGCTGTGCGGGCAGGGGAGCGGCCTGGGGAACGGACTCGCTCCGATAAGCAGGCGGCGGAGGATGCGCGCGCCTATCGTGCGCGGTTTCTTCCCGTAAATCGCGAGGACATGCGCGAGCGCGGCTGGGACGAGTGCGACTTCGTGTACGTGTCGGGCGATGCGTATGTGGATCACTCGTCGTTCGGTGCGGCCATCATCTGCCGCCTTCTCGAGGCAAACCACTACAAGGTCGGCATAATCGCCCAGCCCGATTGGCGCGATCCGGAAAGCGTCGCCGCGCTCGGGCGTCCGCGTCTGGGGTTCCTCGTGAGCTCGGGGAACATGGATTCCATGGTGAATCACTATACGGTCGCCAAGAAGCGCCGCCACTCGGATGCCTTCTCTCCTGGGGGTGAGGGCGGGCTGCGCCCCGACCACGCTGTTGTGGTGTACTCGAACCTGATCAGGCGCGTGTTCAAGGACGTTCCCATCATCATTGGAGGTATCGAGGCGAGTTTGCGCCGCCTTGCCCACTACGATTACTGGTCGGACTCGCTTAAGCGGTCGATCCTGCTCGATTCGAATGCCGATCTTGTGTCATACGGGATGGGGGAGCATTCCATCGTGGAGATCGCCGACGCCTTGAATTCGGGGCTTTCGGTAAGCGACCTTACCTTTATCGATGGCACGGTGTTTCGCACGCGCTCACTTGAGCATGTCTACGACTACGAGCTGCTGCCCGCTTACGGCGCCATGCGCGCCAACCCGCGCGCCTACGCGGAAAGTTTCGCCATACAATACGCGAACAGCGACCACGTGACGGGAAAACGCCTGGCCGGTTCCCTATGGCGAGCACGAGTTCGTCGTGCAGAACCCGCCTGCCGCCCCGCTTTCGACCGCCGAGCTCGATGCGGTCTATCGCTTGCCGTTCGTCCGCGCCGCGCATCCCGACTACGATGCGGCGGGCGGGGTTTCGCTATCAAGGAAGTGAAGTTCTCGCTCGCGAGCAACCGCGGGTGCTTCGGCGAGTGCGCCTTCTGCGCGCTCACGTTCCACCAGGGGCGCGTCGTGCAGGTGCGCAGCCGCGCCTCGCTTGTCGCAGAAGCCGAGGAGATGACGCACGACGCCGACTTCAAAGGCTATATCCACGACGTCGGCGGCCCGACGGCGAACTTCCGCGCGCCCGCCTGCCGCAAGCAGGTGGACCATGGCGCTTGTCGGGGGAGAAGATGTTTAGCGCCCGAACCATGTAAGAAGCTCATCGCCGACCATTCCGACTACATTCGCCTCTTGCGCGAGCTGCGCGAGGTTCCCGGCGTGAAGAAAGTGTTCGTTCGCTCGGGCATTCGCTTCGACTACGTGATGCTCGACGAGAAGCACGGGCGGGAGTTCGTGCGCGAGCTGGCCGAGCACCACGTGAGCGGACAGCTCCGGGTCGCACCCGAGCACGTTTCCCATGGCGTCCTGTCGTGCATGGGCAAGCCCGACCACGCAATCTACGAGCGCTTCGTCTCGCTGTTCGAAGAGGAGAACGCCCGCGCGGGCAAGAAGCAGTTCATCGTTCCCTATCTTATGTCTTCGCATCCGGGAACCGACCATGAAAGAGGCCGTTGAACTGGCAGAATTCGTTCGCGATATGGGATTTAACCCCGAGCAGGTGTCGGATTTCTACCCGACGCCTGGAAGCCTTGCCACGGTGATGTACTTCACGGGGCTCGATCCGCGCACGATGGAGCCGGTCTATGTGCCGAAAAACCCGCACGAGAAGGCGCTGCAACGCGCGCTCATCCAATACCGCGACCCGAAGAATCGCGACCTGGTGCGCGAGGCGTTGCGCCGCGCCGGCAGGGAGGACCTCATCGGCTTCGACGCGAAATGTCTCGTGCGGCCGGAGGGGGCCCGTGGGGGCGCGCCGTCGAAGGGGAAGGGTGTGCCGAAGGAGAAAGCGGCGCCAAAGGGGGATGCCCGCAGGAGCGGCTCTTCGGGTGGTGCGCTCAGTCGCAAGGGGAAGTCGTCTCGCTCGACCGGCGGCAGGGGGTAAGCCAGCCCGGCAGAGTGGCGGCAAGGATGAAACCCGACGCTCGCCAGGCAGCAGAGTGGGGACCCCCATCCAGGCGGCGGCAAGGGCAAGGTTCCCCATTCGCACACTGGCGGGGTTAATCGCAAAGAATCCCCCGGTGAGGAGCAACGTGGTCGAGGAACGAAGAGGAAAGGATAGGTTCGCATATGCAGGAAGGGAAGGCTTGTTCCTTCGATGTGGTGGTCGTCGGAGCTGGCATTGCCGGGTGCACGGCGGCCCGCGAGCTTGCGCGATACGACCTGTCCATCTGCGTGCTCGAGGCAGGCAACGATATCGCCTGCGGTGCTACGCGTGCGAATTCCGCTATTGTGCATGCGGGCTTCGATCCCGTGCCCGGGACGCTCAAGGCGCGCTTCAACGTCGAGGGATCGAAGGCGTATCCGCGCTGGTGCGACGAGCTTGGCGTGCAGTTCCGCCGCAACGGGTCGATGGTGCTCGCCTTCGATGACGAGGGGCCGTTTGAAGCTCGATGAGCTTGTCCGCCGCGCCGACGCGAACGGGGTTGAGGGCGTGCGCATCGTGTCGGGGAGTCGGGCGCGCGAGATGGAGCCGAATGTCTCTCCCGAGGTCGCCTGCGCGCTCGTGGCTCCGACGGGCGGCATCGTCGATCCCTACGGCTTCGCCTTCGCGGCGGCCGAGAACGCGTGCGGCAACGGCGTGAGGTTCCTGTTCAATCACCGCGTGGAGCGCATCGTTCGCGTGGAAGGCGGGTTTCGCGTCGATGCTGCCAGAGAAGGCTTCTTCGCGCGGGCAGTCGTGAACGCGGCGGGACTTTTCGCCGACGAGCTGAACAACATGATCTCGGCGAACCGCTTCTCTATCACGCCGCGCCGGGGCGAGTACTATCTCTACGACACCGAATACGCCACCACGTTCGAGCACACGATGTTCCAGGTGCCCGGCCCGCTCGGCAAGGGAGTGCTCGTCACACCCACAATTCACGGCAACATGCTCATCGGCCCGAACTCGGTTTCCCAGACTTCCAAGACCGACCTTTCGACGACGCAGGAGGGGCTTGCCGACATCGTCGAACGCGCGCGCCGCACCTGGCCTGCGGCTTCTCCCCGCGGTGCTATCACGAACTTCGCGGGGCTGCGCGCGGCGGGCGAGTCGGGAGATTTCGTCATCGGCGAGGCGGTGGATGTGTCCGGGTTCTTCAACATCGCCTGCTTCGAATCGCCTGGCCTGACGTCTGCTCCTGCGGTGGCGACCTTCATCGCCTCTCAGGTTGCGGCTCGCTTGGGGGCGGGTTGCAACCCGTCGTTCGATCCGCATCGCGCGCCGCAGCTTCCCTTCACTGCCATGACCGATGAGCAGCGCGAACGTGCTATTGCGAGCGATCCAGCGTTCGGGCATGTGGTCTGCCGCTGCTGCGAGGTGACCGAGGCGGAAGTGGTGCGCGCGCTGCATGGCCCCCTTCCCGTGCTCTCGCTCGATGCGATCAAGTGGCGCACGGGCGCTACGATGGGGCGCTGTCATGGTGGCTTCTGCTCGCCGGAGCTTGTGGAGATCATGTCGCGCGAGTTGGGCTGTTCGCCCGATGCGATCGACAAGCGGCTTCCCGGCTCGAGGATGATTGCGTCAGCTCGCGCCGACTATGTCGAGCTGGTGCGCGCGGGCAAGCCCGCCGTTGCAGGGGCGGCCTTTGGCGAGGCGGATGAGCCGCGCTCGGAGACGCGTGGGCGGCATGCGGAAGCGGCTCGCGGCAGGCTGAGCCGGGCGGGCGCGCACGGATCGAGGACAGCTTCGATGTGGTCGTCATCGGAGGCGGCGCTGCGGGCATGGCGGCGGCGGTGAGCGCGCGACGTGCGGGCGCGGCTCGCGTGGCAATGGTCGACCGAGAGAAGCGCCCGGGAGGCGTGCTCAAGCAATGCGTGCACAACGGCTTCGGCCTGCATCGCATGAAGGCTGAGCTTACCGGTCCCGAATACGCTGCGCAAGAGGAGCAAGCCGTCATTGATGCGGGTGTGGCCTGCGAATATGGTGTATCGGTGCTGCACATCGACGATGAGGGCGCAGGAAAGCTCGTCGTCGGGACGCGTTTCGAGCTGGTTCTTCTTCCACGCAAAGGCCGTGGTCTTGGCGACGGGGAGCCGCGAGCGCGGGCTGGGGGCGCTCGGCATCGCGGGTGCGCGCCCCTCGGGGGGGTCTATACGGCGGGCTGCGCGCAGAACTTCATGAACCTGCAGGGACTTGTCCCCGGGTCGACGGCGGTGGTGCTCGGCTCGGGCGACATCGGCCATCATGGCCCGCCGCATGACGCTTTCGGGCATCAAGGTGCTCGGCGTGTACGAGATCATGCCGTTCTCCTCGGGGCTGCGCCGCAACATCGTGCAATGCCTCGATGACTTCGGCATCCCGCTGCACCTGTCGCGCACGGTGGTGCGCCTTGAGGGCGAGACGCGCCTTCAGGCCGTCGTCGTGGCGGACGTCGACCCCACGACGCGGCGCCCCATCGAGGGTACCGAGGAGCGCATCCCTTGCGACACGCTCGTGCTTTCGTGTGGGCCATCCCCGAAAACGAGGTCGCGAAAACAGCGGGGTGGCTCTCGCCGATAACGGGAGGCGCCATTGTCGACGAGCGATTGGCGACGAGCACGCCTGGAATCTTCGCCTGCGGAAACGCCTTGCATGTGCACTCGATCTGGCGGACTTCGCGTCGGAGGAAGGCGAGCGGGCGGGGGCTTTTGCGGCCGCTTTCGCGCGAGGCGAGATGCAGGGTGGCTCGGCGAGCGCGGGCGAGCCGTCCATCGAAAATGGCCGCCGGGGAAGGCGTGCGCTACGTCGTGCCCCAGACGCATCCCTGCGATGCGGAGGGGCGGTGATGCTTTCCTTCCGCGTGTCCGACGTCATCGAGGGCGTGCGGTTCGAAGTGCGCAAAAGCGAGGGCGCGGGTGCGGGCGAGGTGCTCGCAAGAGCACGCGATATTGTGGCGGTTCCCGCCGAGATGAGGCGCATGAAAGTCGACGCGGAGAGCCTTGCCGGGTGCTCGCGCATCGTCGTGTCGGCGGTAAGCGGGCTTTCCGCGCGATGGGCGCCAGCCGTGGAAGGGGGCGCGCGATGAGCCGGAGGATCACGTGCATCCAATGTCCGATGGGGTGCGTCATGAACGTTGGGTTTGCCGAGAACGGCGAGGTCGCAAGCGTTGAGGGCAACTCGTGCGGCCGCGGGAAGAAGTACGCCCAGGCCGAGGCGACCAATCCGGTCCGCACCGTGTGCGGCACGGTATGCGCTCGGGGTGTCTGGAACCGGTGAGCTATCGGACGAGCGCACCTGTGCCCAGGGCCCTGCGGGGGGCGTCGCTCGCGAGGCGGCAGGCCTCTCCCTGCGCGCTCCCATCGCATCGGGCGATGTCATCTGCGAGAACGTGTGCGGCACGGGGATTTCTCTCGTAGCGACGAAGTCGATAGGGTAGAGCCTCGCTGCACCGCCATGTGAGGTAAAGCACCCGACCCCCGTTCCGTCCGCTGCCTCAAAGCGCGACCCGCTGCCGGCATTCTCCATCCGTGCAGTGTTTCTGCAATGCGGTCGGTTGTTCTCGCAATCGTATACAATCATAGGGTTGTGTATCGGCGGCCTCGGTGCCGTTAAACCCAAGTGAGGGCACGCATGGATTTGCATATAGCGAAGCGCACGGCGCCTCTGTTGATCATGGACATCATCGCCACGTACGTGGCCTATTGGCTCGCATCGCTTCTGACCAACGTGTTCGATGAGGTGTTCACCAGCAACGAGATTTTCTTCATCCTGGGAATCCTTGCCGTGGTGAACATCGCAATCATGGGCGCGTTTCGCCTGTATAACAACTTATGGGAATACGCAAGCGTCGACGAGGCGCTCCAGATCGTGCTTTCCGTGGTTATATCGACCCTGGTAGGCGCCGTGTTCCTGTGGGTTATCAACGTGAGGCTTCCCATTCGCGTGTTCATCGGCGCGTCGATTCTGCTCGTCTTCCTTATGGGCGGCTACCGTTTGCTGTGGCGCATCAAGCGCCGTAAGAAGCGCGCGTTCTCGGGGGATAACGTCGATCGCCCGCGGACGCTCGTCGTCGGTGCGGGGGAAACCGGCTCGCTCACCATTAACCGCATGGCCACGAAGGACCCGAACATGCCGGGCATCCCCATCGTCGCGACCGACGACGCCCCAGCCAAGCGGGGCCTGCGTATCCACGGCGTGAAGGTTGAGGGCTCGACCGACGACATCGAGGAGCTGGTGCGCAAGTACGATATCCAGCAGATCGTCGTCGCCATTCCCTTCGACCCCTGCAGAGCGCAAGCGCATCTACAGGGTATGCACGAAAACCGAGTGCGTCCTCAAGACGCTGCCCAACATCCGCGACCTGCGAATCGACGAGCTGGGCGATGTGGCCCTGCGCGACGTTGACGTGACCGACCTGTTGGGGCGCGAGGAAGTGCAGCTCGACATGCGCATCGCGTATGCGTACGTGGCGGGCGAGACCGTGCTCGTCACAGGCGGCGGTGGGTCAATCGGCAGCGAGCTGTGCCGTCAGTTGGCGAAGGTCGCGCCGCGCCGCATCGTCATCTTCGATATCTGCGAGAACGATGCCTACATGCTCCGCCAAGAGCTGCTTCGCTCCTACGACGACATCGCGATCGACATCGAGATCGGCAGTATCTGTAACGAGGCGCGCGTGAGCGAGGTCTTCGAGAAGTATCACCCGGCGGTGGTGTTCCACGCTGCCGCCCACAAGCACGTGCCGCTTATGGAGGTATGCCCGCGCGCGGCCATTGAGAACAACGTCTTCGGCACGTTGAACGTGGTGCGCGCGGCGGACGCCTTCGGCGTGGAGCGCTTCACGTTCATCTCGACCGACAAGGCCGTGAACCCCACTTCGGTTATGGGCGCCACCAAGCGCATGGGCGAGATGATCATGCAGTACTACGCCCGCACATCGAAGACCGTGTTCGCGGCGGTGCGCTTCGGTAATGTGCTCGGCAGCAACGGCAGCGTGATTCCCCTGTTCAAGAAGCAGATTGCGGAAGGCGGCCCCGTGACGGTGACGCACCCCGACATTGAGCGCTTCTTCATGACCATTCCCGAGGCGGTGCAGCTTGTGATCCAGGCGGGCGGCATGGCGAAGGGTGGCGAGATCTTTGTGCTCGACATGGGCGAGCCGGTGAAGATCGCGGATCTGGCGAAGAACCTCATCCGCCTGTCGGTGCGCATGTGGGCATCGTCTACACCGGCCTGCGCGACGGCGAGAAGATGTACGAGGAGCTGCTGATGGACGAGGAGAACACGCTTCCCACGTCCAACCACTCGATCATGATTTCGCAAGGCCAGGAAATCAGCCACGAGCAGGTGGCGCAGAAGCTCGGCGAGCTGCAAGAGGCAATCCGCGACACCGATGAGCAGGCAATCAAGATTCTCGAAGAGGCTGTGCCCACCTACCACTTCACGAAGAATCGCTAAAAAATGCCCGCAACCAGGGAGGTTGCGGGCATTGCTCGCTTAGCGGCTTCTCGTCGTGTTACCTCGCGACGGAGCTTGCCGCCTACTCGTTAGCCTCGCGGGCGCGGTGCTTCTTTAAGTAGTTGGTGGTTGCGAAGAAGGTGTTCACGACTCCGGTGTTCTTCAGGTTGTAGAATCCCTGTCCCATAAGCCCGCGCACATAGGCGAGCTTGTCGATGTGAGGGCATTCCAGGCCGCGAAGATCGGCGAACAGGCGCTTGCAGCCAGGGGATATCTCGCGGTCGGAAAACACCAGGTCGGCGTTCATGCGCTCGAACATGTGGGTCGCTGCCTCGCGCACGCCCTCGCCGTCGGTTCCCGACAACTTCCAGGATGCCCGAGAGATACGTGAAGCCGCGGCTGTTGTGCGCGCGCAGGATGCGCTCGTCGGTCACGCCGAGTTTCTCGAGGATATCCATCATGTCGTTCCAGCGCTCGAGCGGCAGAAGCGTGCTGCGCTTTGCGAACGCCTCGGACTTCTCCGGCGTCTCCTCGCGATAGCAGTAGTACTCCTTATCGGTGTAGAGGATGCGGTCGGTCTGACAGAGCGTCTCGATGAGGAACGGGTTGTCCGCCCAGCCCGCGCCGGGAATCTCGCGGAAGCGAATGCCCTTATCAAGCAGATACTGCTTGCGATAGATTGCCGACCAGATGGATGGGTGGTGGCAGAGCAGATGTGCCGCGTCCTTAATGGCGAACGGCTGACGGGCGGGTTGATGCGCCCGTGATAGCTGCAGTTCATCTTGCGCTGCTTGGGCGTGTCGGGCAACCAGATGCGCCAATAACCCGACTTCACGATGTCGATCGGCTCGGGTACATGCTGGCGCGAGCGCGAGCAGGTCGGAATACATGCCGCTCTCGATCCAGTCGTCGGGTTCGAGGATGGAAATCCACTCGCCGTGCGACTCGTCGGTTTCGCGGTTGCAGGTGGCGCCGTAGCCTTGGTTGTGCTTGTCGATCACCACGATACGCTCGTCGCGCGCGGCGTGGGCGCGCATGATGTCAAGCGAGTTGTCGGTGGAGCCGTCATTCAGACAGATGATTTCGAGGTTCTTGTATGTTTGTCCCTCGACGCCTCGAGCGCCTGGTCGAGGTAGGCTTCTGCGTTATAAATGGGGATGATGACGGAAACCAGCGGTGCGAACTGCGAAGATGACATGATGCTCCTATTCGTTTTCCTGCGTATTCGCGGACGCGGCGTCGGCGGACGTGAAGCCCGTGCGCTCAGTCTCGGCGGGCTGCGCGTCCTCGGCACCCGTATCTGCAAGCCCTGCGTCTACAAGCGCTTCCTGCACAGCCTTCCCAAGCATCTCCCTTGTCAAGGCGCCCGAACTGCGAGGAATCGCCCAAGAAAGTGAGGTGCTTCACGCTGCCGCCCTTCTTCTTGATGTAGCTTATGGCGTGCGCGACGCTGTCGAGGTTTTGCGGGTCTTCCAGAAGGAAGGCGGAATCGGTCTTGGCGGCCCAGGCGCCGGCGGCGAACGCGTCGGCAGGGTTCCACACCGAGCTCACGATGAGGTTGTCGATCGTGAGCCGCGCGCCCTCGACCTGGCCTGAAGTGATAAGGTCGTTAATCTTCTCGTTAGCGTCGTAGGGGTTCTTGCCAATGAGCCGCTCGCTTTTCACGCCGTGTGGCGCAGGCGGCGAGGAACGTGTCAGGGATATGCTTGTCGACGCCCAGCGCAATCAGGTCGGTGAAGTCGCCGCCCTGGATCGACGCTGCCGTGGCGCCGTCGATCACGCCGAGCTCGCGAATGTAGAATACGGGGATATGCTGATTGAACAGCAACGGCGAAAGCGTAATCAGGTCGCCCAGGCAGTCGTGGTGTGCGATGATGGCGAGCTTGCTCCAGCCGGACACGCCGTCTTCCTCCGCCGCGTGCTTTCCGAAGTCGAAGATGAGGCGCGCAAGCTCGACCGACTCGTTGCAATCGATGCGGCGATCGAGCATCCGTTGCCTGCAGCGTCGGCCGCCTGCTCGGCCACTTCGGAAGAGAGCACGTCCTCGCCGCCCAAGACGACGATGCGGCGCGGCGCGAGGCTTGCAATCTCCTGCGCGACCACGTCGGGCAGCGACTCGTTCTTCGAGAGCAGCACCGGCGCGTCGAGCATGCCGGAGGCCCCCTTGCGCGGACATGCACGGCAGGCTGAAGTCGCCCGAGGCCAGGATGACGCTGCCGCCTTGCGTGAACTTGCACTTCTCCGCGATCTTCACAGCGGTGCCGTAGCGGTTCTCGCCGGCAACGGTTCCTCACGAGTCCCTCGGGCACGCGGGTGGGGGAGTTCAGCATGCTGAACACGGCGGCTTCCGACTCGGCCGACCCCTACATGCCCGCCGAGCACGCGGGCGCGGCACACGTCGGCAGCCGGAGCCCCATCATGCGGGTGTGGCCCTTCTCGATCCAGATGGCCTTGTTGCACAAACGCTCGATCTGGTCGTTGTTGTGCGACACGATGAGCACGGTGACGTCGTGTTCCTTGATGAGCTGCGTGATGCGGCGCTCGCATTTCTGCTGGAACATGAAGTCGCCGACCGAGAGCACCTCGTCGACGATGAGGATCTCGGGCACGATGACCGTGGCGATGGCGAACGCGATGCGCGCGACCATGCCCGACGAGTAGTTCTTCATCGGCATGTCGAGGAACTTCTCGACCTCCGCGAAGTCGACGATCTCGTCGAAGTGCTGCTGGATGAACTTCTTCGAATAGCCCAGAAGCGCGCCGTTCAGGAAGATGTTCTCGCGCGCGGTGAGCTCCATGTCGAAGCCGGCGCCGAGTTCGATCAAAGGCGCGATGCTGCCGTTGATGGTGCAGGTGCCTTCGAAGTGGGCTCGAGCACGCCGGCGATGATCTTGAGCATGGTGGACTTGCCTGAGCCGTTCGTGCCCAGGATACCGAACACGTCGCCCTTTGCGGACGGTGAACGACACGCCATCGAGCGCGCGGAACTCCTTGAACATAAGCTCGCGCTTCGCGAGGGCGATGGCGTATTCCTTCAAGCTGTTGAGCTGCTGAGATGCCATGTTGAAGACCATGGACACGCGGTCCACGTCGACCATGACGGGCCGGTCGTCGACTGCGGCGGCGGTTCTCGCGCTCGATGTCGCCGAGCGGGTGGTGTTGATGTTCTCGGGCATAGGTTCCGCCTAAACGTAGAGGATGAACTTCTTCTCGGTCGCCTTGAACACGGCGAAGCCGATGGCGAAGGTGATCGCGGCCATGCCGAGGCAGATGAGGTTCTCGGTGAGGCCGGGCACCGTGTTGTACATCGCGATATAGCGGAAATAGCACACATAGTGGTACATCGGGTTGAACGCCCGGCCGCCTGCATCCAGTCGGGCAGAAGGCCCACTGGGCAGAACAACGGCGTGGCGTAGGTCCATGTGGTGATGACGACGCCCCACAGGTGGCACACGTCGCGGAAGAACACGGCGAGCGAGGAGAGCAGCATGCCGGCCCCGCGCAGAAGAGCAGCATGAACACGAGCAGGATGGGCATCGCGAGCAGGTTTACCGTCGGCGGGATGCGGAAGAAGAGCATGACGATGACGACCGCGATGAGCGAGATGGCGAAGTTCACGAGCGTGAAGAGCGCTTTCTCCAGCGGGAAAATCATCTTCGACACGCGCACCTTCTTGATGAACGGCGCCGATTCGAGGATGGAACCCATGGCAGACGACGTCGAGTCGGCCATGAGCGAGAAGAGCACGTTGCCCAGGATGAGGTACATGGGGAAGTTCTGCACGTCGTCGCCGAACTTGAGCACGTTCGTGAACACGGCGGCGAGCACGCACATCATGAGCAGGGGGTTTAGGACCGACCAGAGAACGCCCAGGACGCTTCGGCGGTACTTGAGCTTGAAGTCCTTCGACACAAGCGATGTGATGGTGAACCAATTCCGCTTGAGCGTGGCCTTGGTCGATGCGGTTTGAGCCATAGGGTCCTCAACGGTCGGGTGCATTGCGCGCGCCGAGGGCCGGCCCTTGGCGCAACTCATCATTTTATAGCGCTTTGGACGGGGTCTTCCGCATGCGCATGAAAAGCCCAGATTGCCCGCGCGAGCGGTTGCGCGACTGCTCGCGAGCGGCGGTGTGCGAGGGGCGTGGGCGGCGCGTCGCGAGCCCACGGTCGCGAGGGGCTTCGCGGAGCTGCGAGGGCAGCCTGGGGTCATCGCTCGGTCGCGCATGCAGGTCTCCCGTTGTGCCGATGCCGTGGTTCTTCGTGGGGGGCGTGCTGCGTGCTCTATACTGAACGGTATACGATGGAACCACGATTCGAACTATAAACGGAGCATGAACATGGCAATTTTGCGGAACCGAACGGGCGCCGTGCGTGCCTACACCCCTTTATCTCTTTGCGTTTTTCGCGGTGGCGGCTCTTGTCGCGGCGGCGATCGCGTGCCCTGCAAGCGCGTTCGCGGCGGTGAATCCCCAACAAGACGACGCGAACAGCTGGCGCTATGAAAACGGCCAGCTCGCCGCGCGGCAGCAAGACGCTTCGGGCGCGGACGCCATCCCCGCAGGTGCGGGATTGGGCGCTATCGCGCGCCTGAGCAGCGAGAACATCGGCCTTCTTTCGGGTCCTGCCTGGTCGCTCACCTTCGACGGCTTCACCGATGGTAACGGAGGCGTCGTGGACGGGGTCATCGCGCGCGGCGTCGACGTGAGCGAATGGAACCAGGACATCGACTGGGAGGCCGTGCGCGACGACGGCATCAAGTACGCCATCATCCGCGTGGGCTACGGCAGCGACTATCCCAGCCAGGACGATAAGTGGTGGGAGCGCAACGTGTCCGAATGCGAGCGTTTGGGCATTCCATTCGGCGTGTATCTGTATTCCTACGCGCAGGACGCGGAGATGGCGCAAAGCGAGGCTGAGCATGTGCTTCGCCTGATCGACGGGCACGATTTGACGTACCCGGTGTATTTCGACATGGAGGACGCAAGCCAGCTTCGCGCCACCGGCTACGACCCCGATGCGCTCGCTGAAATCGCGTGCACGTTCTGCGACGCGATCGAAGACGCGGGCTACGACGTGGGCATCTACGCGAACAAGTATTGGTTCGACCATTATCTGATCGACGAGTGCTTCGACGCGTGGCCGCGCTGGGTGGCGCAGTACAACACGGTGTGCGACTACGACGGCGACTACTCGATGTGGCAGTATAGCTCGGGCGGGCGCGTGGCGGGCATCGACCACCCGACCGACGATTTCGGCGGCCGCGCCGATGTGAACTATCTGTACCGCACGAGCTTCCCCGATGACGTGGACGGGTCGGATTGGTATGTGAAAAGCGGCGCGCTGGACTACGTGACCATCCGCGATTACATGGGGAATTATTCGGGAACGAACTATTTCGGCCCCTATGATTCGCTTGAGCGCGGCATGGTGGCGACCATCCTGTGGCGTATGGCGGGTTGCCCCGCATCGGGCGAATCGTACCCGTTTTGGGATGTGAGCGACCCCGATGCGTACTACTACGACGCGGTGTGCTGGGCGAAGGAGCAGGGCATTATCAGCGGGTATAAGAATACCGACGGCTCGTACACGCACTTTGGGCCGCACGAAAACGTCACGCGCGAGCAGCTGGCCTGCATGTTCGCACGCTACGCGAGCATAAACGATGGAAGCTCGACACGTGGAGTGACTGCACGGCCATGAACGAGAAGGCGGGTGCCGACCAAGTGAGCGGCTATGCGCACGACTCCATGGGCTGGGCGGTCGACACGGGGCTCATCGAGGGCGTGAGCGGCAACGAGCTGCGCCCACAGAACAGCGCGTGGCGCGCCTCGATGGCCGAGCTGGTGCGCCGTTACTCGCGTCTGTATCTCGACTCGCTGTAATTCACGCGCGGCGAGCGGGGCTGCCGCCCGCTGTTTTCGCTACACTGTTCATACATAGAAAGGTGCTGCCCACCGCGGCGCCTTTTGCGAAGGAAGGGTGCGTGGGAAATATGGGAAAAATTTACTGCAAGATTGTACTCGTCGCTCGTATGGGAGCGGGCGTCGCAACCCCTGTGTCCTGCGCGAAGAGGGCGTTTGAAAAGCAGGGGCACACGGTGTTCCTCTTCACGCCGAAAATGTGGCCCGAGCTTTTCGACGAGGCTGGCACCTTCGATGCTACGGCGCTGTCCCGCTTCTTCGAGGTACAGCGTCCCGATTGCCTGATGCTCGCCGAGGGCATAGGCGCGTGCGGGCTTGACGCTGCCGTCTCGCGCGGCGTCGCCGTGGGCATGCTTGCCGCTGCGCGATCCGAAGCCGAGGCGAGCGTAGCGAAGTCGAGTGGCGCGCCTTTCGACTTCGCGATAACGATTTCCGGGCGCTCGCTGCGCCTGGAGGAAGTCGACGGGTTCGAAGGCGTCGTGGGGGCGTGCGCTCCCGCTGTCGATGCCGCCTACGCTTCGACGCCGATTGCAAACTTGGTTGCCTTCGGACCTGGCATTATGCGCTTGCAGGACGCGACGCCCGCCCGTGTCGCCTTCTTCGATGAGCTGGTCGCAGACGAGTGCTTTAAGGGAGCCGTCCGCTGCTTCGGCGCCGGGTGGCCCGAGCGCTTCGCGTCCGACCCGACGTTTACCCATATCGCGTACTCCGCCCGTTCGAGTGCGGCGTGCGTGGTGTTCGGGGATCGGGTGCGGTCGCAGAATGCGAACGTCCCAGCCGACGCCCGGGACGTGAAGTCCCCGGCGGATGCGCTGCTGACGGACGAGGCGCTTGTGCTCGTCCATGCCGATGGGGCGAAGCTTGCGTGCGTGGGCGAGGGCCTTTCTCCATGGCGTGCGGAGCGGATGGACATTTGCGAGAAGGATGTTACCGCGGCGCGCGAGGCGCTCATCGCGGCGGTTGCGGAGCAGCATTCGGGCGATGCCGCGTTCGAGAGCCGTCGCCTTCCCGTTGATTCGCAAGGTCCCTTCCTTGATGGGTCGCTGCTTGCGGCGCTCGAGAGCGTGCGCGAGCAGCTTGCCGAGCGTGGACTTATGACCGGTCTCCCGCGCCGCGCACAATCGTTTCGGTCCTCGGCTACGTGCGCATGGGAAACTTCGGCGACGAGTACATCCTGGCGACGGTCGACAGGCGCCTGCGGGAGCTGGTCTGCGGTTGCTCCATCGTTGCTGTCGGGGAAAACCCGCTACATACCCTGCGCGAGCGCGGCATCTACTCGATCACGCTTCAGGACAAGCGCGTCCTCGACCGGCTGCTCGCCGCGTCCTCGGCGGCCCTTGTAATCGCAGGTCTCCTCTTCGACCAGGGAATCCGCTGGTCAATCGGAAAGGCGGAGCTTGCCTCGTCGATGCCGCGCACCGACATCGCTGGTAGCACCGCTTACGTGGAGCTTGCCTACATGAACGATGCGCGTCCGGTGCTCTACGGCGTCGGTGCGGGACCGCTCGACGTGGCGGACGGCCGCTCGCTTGTGCGCCTCATGGGGCGTCTGGGCGCGCTGTTCCTCACGCGCGACGAAGCGACTGCTGAGCTCATCCGCTCGTGCCGGGTGCGCAACGAGCAGGTGATATCGCTTGCCGATTGCGCGTTTTTGGGAAGTGCTTCCGACACATCGTTTGTCGACGAATGGTTCGCATCCGAAGGGATAGACCCCGCGTCGCGCAGGGTCGTGGCGGTTTCGCTGCGCGAGTACGAGAACGCGCCCGGCGATTTCGCCGAGCGGGTTGCCGCCGCGATTTCGAGGGTGCAGGCGGCTCATCGCGACGTGGTCTTCGCAGCGTGTATCCTCGACTCGAGCGACCGTGCGCTTGCCGAGCGCATCGGGGCGCTTCTTCCCGCTCAGGCGGCGCTCCGCATCTTCGATGCGGGGGAGCGCATAGAGCCGGTGGTGGACTTCCTCTCGCGCTGCTCGGCCGGCCTCTCGATGCGCTACCATGCGTCCCTTCTGCTTGGATCGTTCTGCAAACCATGCGTTGGCCTGGGATATCTTCCCAAGGTGGTGTTGCTTTACGAGGACTTGGGGCAGGCGGACACGCTGCTTTCCATGAACGCGGACACCGCGGAGATCATCGCGGCTCTGGAATCCGTCCTCGCCTTCGACGCCCAGCGCGCGTTCGCGCTGACGAACCGCGTGTCCGAGCTGCGCAAGAAGAGTGGCGAATCGGAGAGCATCCTGCTTGATGCCATCGCCTCGATCGCGCCCGCGAAGCGAACGGGGAGATCCCCGAGGAGCTGTTTCTTGAACTGCGTGGCGAACGATATCGCCGAGAAGGATCGCCTCCGGGCGCAGATTGCGCGGGAGCGAAGAAGCGTCGAGGAGGCACGTGCCCGCTGCGCCGAGGTGGAACGCGAACGCGACGCGGCGCGCGGCGAGGTGGAGGAGTACGCGCACTCATATTCCTACCGCGTGGGATCGACCCTGCTCACCCTGCCCGTAAACTTCGCGAGGCGCTGTCGAAGGGCGCGAAAGGGCCGAAAGAGTCGTAGCCGCACATCCGTCGACACGCGCGGGCTGGGAAAGCGGGGCGCGAAGGTTGAGCCGCCTCGCGGGCTTGCGTTCGGGAAGAGGCGATATCGGGCGGACGCTGAATAGCTTTCTCAGCAGGTATGCACGCCGCTTAAAGATTGCAAAGCTCCTCTAGGACGCGAAGGCGCGGGGCGATGTCTTCCTGCAGGTCGTCTGCCAAATAGGGGAGAAACTCCCGCGAAGGACCAAGCGACTCGCTGCCTGCTTCGCGAATTGCAGCTTCGGCATTATCGACAATCGGCGCGACGATTGACCTCAAAGTAGCTTGAAGTGATGCCTAAGCTGCTCGCAAGCGAGATCGAAGCTGCTCGGCTTCACGTCTCTAATGTCTCGTGCGCCGCCGACAGCCATAGCCAACTCTTTGCTGAATCTATCGAAAAACGATGTGCTGACCAGGTCGTAAGCTGGAGATAGGCGACGTATTGGCCCCCTTTTTCCCAACCCGGTACATAATCGAAATGTTTTTCAGGTGCGCGTCGCAATTCCCGATAAGGTAGTTAAAGCAGACAGTTTTTGCAAACTGAGAAAGATCCTCGGTTGGCTTTGCGTCATAAGAGCGAATCCATTGCGCTATCGAAGCGATAGAGCCATTCGGGGCTCGACATATTTCGAAGCTGGCGTCATTCCGAATGCCTGTGCGAAGTCCTCTTGATGGATTCGCACAACGCGGAGTCCCTCTTCGTCAATCGTTACCACCCTATCGAATCGCTCGACAGCCAATACGGGCTTACCGAAGTCAAGCAGCGTAACCTCCGGAACCCTAACGCCACATTTTTTCGCCGCCCGCATGCAAAGAAATTCGAGGCTGACAAGCTTTTCGATGGAGCCTGTTTTGAGAATATGGGTGCTCGCTGCGAGTCCTCGCGGTTTAAGCCATCCCTGCGGCATAGGGCTGCCAGGCATATGCGCCAGCCCTATCTTGCTTTGCGCGCCGGCCAGAGAAAGCCGCGACCCGACATTTTCTCTTGACATATCTGGAATAGAGCGGAAAAAGCGGAATAGCTGTTCGTTGCTCGCTTCTTCGTAGCTGTTCTTGGCGCTTGTGATTTGAGGGTTGGAATCGCTGTCGTCTTCAATAATCACGTCGCCGATGCAGTCGCGGCCGCATTGCGCGAGGATTGCGAGGTAATCTGTTTCCCGAACGTGCAGCTCTGCCGCAAGTGCCTCTCGCGCATTTCCTTCGGCGAGCAATCCCTCGAAATAGGGGCGGAATTGGTCTTCGCTGTAAGCATCGGTCGAAAAAGAGGGAGCGATTGAGATAGGGGAATCGCTGCGTTATCGTCAGCATATTCATTAAGGTACCTGAAAATAGACCCGTCGGTGTTATTCCTCTCTATTGTGCCTACGCGAACCACAGTCCCTTCGCGATAAAGTGAAACTCGAAGGTTACTCATCGTCTCTTCTTTCTGCGAGAAGGTCTAATCCGAGCGTTGCAAGAACGTTGAGGGTTTTGCCAAGCTCCGCGGTCTGCTTCCCATTTTCGAGGTTCGAGAGAAATGTTATGCCTACGCCGCTCAATCCTGCTAGTTGGGTTTGGGTGGTTCCCCTGGGCTTTTCTTTCATGCATGATGAGTTCTCCCCGAGTTCTTTTGTGCTGTCGATATTGATCACGATATCACTCCCTTTACGCGAACGCATAAATAATAGCACATTGTTTTTCTATTTACGCGTTCGCATAAAATACAGGGCATCTGCTCACAACTTATGCGAACGCATAAATGCACCAACTTTTGAAGAATCCGTTAGTGCGGAATGTTGCAATGCGTTGCGCGGTTAACTGGTACAAGATTCGCTTTCTGGTAAGTCAATCATTCGTATTTTGGTAGCGTAAACATTCGTAATTTGGTATACGAATCACCCGCTTTTTGGGTAAATCAGCTGTTGATCTAACTATCACTCTTCGCGCATTGGGCGTTTAGCTCCCCTGGAATCTCGCCTTGCTTCGTCCCGCTTAACGCGATGGCGAAAGCAAGCGGTGTGAGGGCGAACACTGGGAGCGCATAGCGGCACATCACCAGCGGTGAAATAAAGAGAACGGCCATGGATGCATACATGGGCGCGAGGGCTGCGAGACTTATCTTGCGCTTGCGTGTCGCGAGGGCTATGAAACTCAAGATTAGCGGTATCCACGTTGCATAAAGCGCAATGCTCAACAAGAAGTTGAAGCCGGGAGTATTTTACAGTTTGAGAAGGAAGCCCAAAATCGTGTTCCGAGGTCCTTCGAGTGAGGGAAGGGCTTGGTAGTTTAGAGAGTCCCTGACGATAAGCGCTTTTTCCATGTGTGTAATCGGCATTGAGCGAAGCGACAGATTTCTTTTAGTGCTTCGTAATCGATGTTGTAGTAGTCCATAGTCTGACTGGGGTAAATCCACGGGTATTGAAGATGCGCAACGGCTGAGAGGTAGCAGAGTGGGTCGTCTGCTCCCTGTCTTGCCCATATAATGAAGTAGTCGATTAGCTCTTCGGTTGTTTCACTATTCCGATAGTAGTATTTCGTTTTATCGAATGTTATGGGGTTGTAGTGGTTGACCGCTTCGTCAAGGTCAAGAATTTTATCGATGACCTCCCTGTCCGAGTCGGGGATTCCCATTACAGTCTGAGATACGCCATCGATGAACTTCGGTGGCGAGCATTCGGCGCATTGCCTACGATACGGGCAAGCCCCGAGGGGCCGCCGATCGGGCGCCTCGGATGGCCGTCTGCCCCTGCCCCGAAGAGGCCTGGGGGTGTTGCCACCGAGGACGCTCGCCGCTCCGAACGACTGATAGGAAACTGCCGGGCGCGGGCGCCACGGCCAGGTAATGTGGGTGTCGCAGGGAGGGCTTCCGATCGGCCTGGCGATTGGAGGATACCACCATGGCACCACCGAGAAGGCCGGAAATCGTCATAGGGCTTCGACGTCGGGAAGTCGTCGCACTGGGCGTGCGTCGCGACGCGCGACGGCGAGGTGCTCGCGAGCAAGCCCGTAGCCAACAGGGAAAACGCCCTCGACTCGCTTTTCGCCGAGTTCCCCGGTTCTCGTCGTCGTCGACCAGGTCCGCAACATCGGCGCGCTCGCGCTCTCCCGCGCGCGGGCGGCGGGAATGCCGTCGGCGTACCTGCCGGGCCTGGCCGCCCACGAGGCCGCCAGGCTGTTCGGCGGCGACGCCAAGACCGACGAGCGCGACGCGATGGTCATCGCGAAGACCGCGCTCGGCATCCCGGACGCGCTGCTGCCGGTCCCCATCCCGACCCCGCGATCGCCGCGGCGAGGGTTCTCGCGGCGCAAAGGGACTTCCTGACCCGCGAGAGCACCAGGAGCAAAAACAGGCTGCGCAGCATCCTGCTGGAGTCGTGCCCCGAGTTCGAATCGCTGGTCGACCTGTCCGACGTCTCCGAACTGCGGCTCATGGCCGCCCTCGGCGGGCCGTGGTCGGTGGCCGACGCCGGGCGCCGAAGGGCGGCGGCCCTCGCCCGCGGCGCGCGCGGCGCGGCAAGGTGGACGCGCTCGTCGGGTCCGTGGGGTCGTCTGCCAGGCCGGACGCGGCCGCGATCGCCGCCGAGGACCGCGCGGTGAGGTTCTTGGCGCGGAGGATCGCCGAAAACGCGGCCGAGCTCCAGGCCGCCACGGCGGAGATATCCGCCCTGCTCGAGCGCGACGAGACCTACCGATGCCTGCTCACCGTCCCGGGATAGGGCCGAAAACGGCGTCCGAGCTGGCGATCTCCGTAAACATCGACGACTTCCCGAACCATGACAGGCTCGCCTCGTACTGCGGGCTCGCGCCGCGCAACCGCCAATCCGGGACTTCGGTGTCGTCGGTGTCGGCGTCCCGGCAGGGCAACAAGCGCCTGAAGAACCTGCTTATCTTCTCGTGCAACTGCCTCGCCCGAACCGACGGGCGGTGGGGCGAGTACTACGCGAGGTGCCGCGACCGCGGCATGCCGCACGGCAAGGCGCTGAAGGCCGTCGCGAGGAAGAGGCTCAAGGTGATCTACGCGGTCATGAGGGACAAGGTTCCGTACGTCGCGTAGGCCGGTCCGCCGCATAAGAACAATTCGGCCCTCCAGGGTCCGCGCGAGCATGCCCCGATTTCCTCATCCTATCGAAGAATCAGGGGTTGACGAAACTATAGGAACACCCCCCGATGATTCAGCGCATAAGCAACTGTTTGCTGGAAAAACGTGCCCAGGTACTCGCCCTTATCGCCAGGAAGTACGTTCAAGGGATTGTATACAATAGCGGGGACAAGAAAAGGCAGATGAAAGCAGGGGCAAATCCCTGCACGAGTATTGCCGCAATATGCTTGCGCTCAAAGACTACAAGAACGACGGCACAGGCGATGATAATGAAGGCGTTCGGTTTTTTCATCAGTGATGCAATTGTCCCCAAAGCACAAGCAAAATAATCATTTTGCCGGATTGGAGGGAGGTGCCCTTAGTTCGAATCGCCTCGGCGAAGTAAATGGCCCACACAATAAAAAGCCGCAAGTGCTATACAGTCGTTAAAGGGGCCACGGCGTACATAGGAAAAGTTGGGAATAAGGCAAAGAACAGTAGGCCTACAAGTTGAACACCGCGAAGTCCAGATACAGTGCGACAGTATTTAAGTAGGAAGGCGAAAGACCAGGCCATTGCAATATACTGGAGTAGCGTTACAAGGAAAATGCCAAGCGTTTGTGAGCAGATTGTTTTTCCCAGGTTGAACAATAGGCCGATGAGAAGCATATGGACCAAGGGTTTATGGTCGGTAAATGCCGCTGTAGTATCGGCGAGGTGGGCTCGGCCCATCGTCAAAGCGCCAGAACCTTGGGTTTGGAAAAGCTCCCAGGTTGTGTCGTACATGACAATACCTGGGAAGAACAATACCAGGTAAGGTAGCCAGGCGATCGCAAGGGCGAGGAATAGGGTGAGCTTTTCATGATTGCACGCAAATGCAAGCAGTCTCTTTGGGGCAAAGCGGGCGCTGATCCAATAAAGCACATGTTGTACGGCAAAAAGTATGCGCCTTCCCGAGCCGCTTAACAGCAGAAAGAACACAAAGAAGAGGGAAAATACCCCCGAGGCAGATAAGCAAATTCAGATGCTTATCGTCATCTGCGCATATTTGCCCAACAATGCAGAAAAGAGTAAAGCATGCAGCAAATGCTCCTGTAATGAGACTGTTTTTAACCGTGGGCATTTTGCGATGCCTGGAAGATGGATTGTTGTTTCGTGAACTGTTCATTGTCTACAACAAGATCAATATTACTGCCCGACTCGGAAAGCGCCAAGCTCGATTAACTGAAGTGCAATTGAAACAAGCACCGAGATGATGAGGGTTCTTCGAATTGCTGTTTGAGGCTCCGAAAGCTATTGATGCCTGCATCGGTTGGTTAGTTGTGGCAGTGTTGATTAAAAGCGTTAGCATGCTAAGACACGCGGCGAATGAAAGAAGTGGGCCAAAATCGGCAAAATAGCGCATCAATATACCGGCACCATTCGCATCAAAAGCAACAGTGATAAGTGTGCATAGAATTAAAACAGCGACTAGTTGGAGAGGCTCATTTTGTCTTGCCTTTTGAGGTGTAAGTAGAAAAAACAAGATGGCGCAGGGGAGTACGGGAATCAGGGCCAAGATGCCTCCGTGCATTGGCTGGGATATCGTCGTCCCGAAGTAAGTATAATCCAAGTTAACGGAGCTAAACGCCATCTTCGAAAGAGAGAATGCGAAAGGCTCAACTAAGTAAGCAAAGAAAGCGAGTGGAAGTCGATCGGCATTCCATCCGCGATGCGTCATGTCGTTGGTAGTTAGGTTATAATTTGCCCCGAAATCAAGGGGAGATCCGAAACGCGAATAATTATAGGCTCCAGCAACGGCGGTAATTACAATGATTGGTAGGAGGGCGATGCCAATTACCTTTGCATTCGCCTTTCTCGTCTTAGGGTCCCGAAGGCTAAAAGCAGCAAGTGCAATAGCGACGATGCCAAAAATCAGCATTTGCGGGCGGCAGAGAATGGTTAGGGATAGGAATGTTGTGCCAAGGCAGGCATTCAACAAACTCGCTTTGCGGGGAGTAATTGCTTTAATTAAAAATGCGATGCCCCAGATCGCGCACGCCAGGCCAAGCGATATGGGTATGTTATAGAGGTCGGGGAATTGGGCGCAGGGTATGGCCCAGCTCCCCCCAAGAGCAGAGTTATGAATCCAAGTAGAAATGATGCTTGTTTTGTTTCGGGGAACCATTTCTTGCAGCAGTTAAAAACCAAAAATGCCATTCCTATTGCTGAAAGGGCGTAGGAAATGCCAATGGCAACCCAGTTGGGTAGCTCTGCTCCTCCCGTGACGGCGTAAAATGGGAGGTAGTAAATGACTGCTGGGAGGACGCCGAAGTAGACATAATAGCGTTCATTGAAAAGCGCATGGTCCCAAAGATAAGGAGCTCCAGAAGCGATTCGCGCTGTCGTATCGTAAGGATTGTCGAGTGCTAGCAGCTCCGGTGAAGGCTTTACTAACAGTGATGTTTGTCCTGCTGCGAGTGCTTGAGTGAGAACTCGTAGTATTCGTGGTAATGCTCATATCCCGGCGCGTCTGGGGGAAATGATAGACGCGGAGCAAAGCCCGAAAATTCCCAAAGCAGCAACTACTCCAACAGCAGCGGAGAAAGATTTACTTTCATCGTAGCGTCTTCGGGCCAAGGATGAGGACGCGCTTACTCCGAATGCGATGAGCGTAATGGCCGCTATCGCGAGAACATGTGATTTCTTGATGTCGAATGGAATGGGCTTATTGACTTCGACCTTGATGCTGCCATTGAAAGACTCATCTTCGATGGTTGTGAGTTGCAGTGAGGTGATTTTCCCCGAAGGATTTATTCGGATTGTCTTAGAACCGTTGATTGTGGTATTTCCTAGCGAGTAAAAAATTGATTGCCCTCGTCTTTTCCAGCGATGTCCAAAAGGATTGGAATATCGGAGTCGGTAGTGAGCGTTAGGGTTGTTACTTCGCCGTTAACGGGGATGAATTCGGCATTCGAATTGGAGAAATGAAGGATTGCCGCATCGGTCGATTGCTCTCCGATGGATGTGTTGTTCGGGTGCAGGAAAGCCGTTTCAAGACTTTGATAGTTGAATATGCAGATTTCGATTAGAAAGGCTATGGCGAAAGAGGCGACAAGTGTAATTCCCCATCGCTTAATATCGGTTTTTGCTTTAGAAACAATCACTGGCACCTCTACACTCAGACAATTAGAGCATTATAAAACTGCCGAGCGAACAGACCAAGGGCGAATTAAGTATTGCGGGAAAAGGGTCAACTCTTGCGGGCATCGGAAATGGGGGAGGGGGCGAGGGGTGCGAGCTTGGTGACCCATGCACTGAGTGGATTCGCGATCGGCCAATACAGTGGTTACGGCGCCGGTACGCTCGCCCTTTCCGTTGCTAGTGCTCGAGTCTTCTTCTTGGGATAGTTCCAAATGACCTTATCATGATGGAGTCTGAAAAGAAAAGGTACAGGGGCGCTTGCCCCAGCCCGTCCCCTATGCGGCCGACTTGCGTTCGGGAAGAGGCGATATCGGGCGGACGCTGAATAGCTTTCTCAGCAAAGGAACACGCAAAGGAAACGAATACGCCAAGGAGCGGCCACAGCACATTGAGCACGAGGATGAGAACGCTCACGGCGGTATGGGGAAAGCCGAAGGGCCGAGCCAGCTGTAGAGCATGAGATTCGGGAAGCAGAAATCGGAAATCGCGTGGAAGCACATGACGATGAGGGTTGTTTGCCCAAAGAAGTTCAAGAACCGGGACACGGTGCGAAGCCGTTGCTCGGCGACCTTGCAGGCGAGGACGACGAGATAAGATGCCGCAATCGAGGTGGCGATGCTCAGAAGCCCGTGAGAGAGGAAACAGACGACGATATTGATAGAAACCCCAAAGTAGATGGACGCTATCCAGAGCAGAATTAAGACGATAATCAAAGCGAGAGGCGGTTTCTTGTCAAGGATTCCGTGCTTTCGCGCGAGGAATCCAAGGTACATGAAAATGAGGCCATCGCGCCCGGCTGGATGGAAAAAGGAAGCCAAGTCACTTTTTGCGCTCGCCCATCCTGCGGCCGCTATGAGACATACGGTGAGCAACGGACACTTGGTTTTGAGTGCGAGGCGGGTAAAACCCGTCGAGAAGAAGAGGCCCAGAGAAACCACAGCAGGCCGATTTGGCGAATCGCGAAAGGCTCGCTATGGGGTGCCCCTGAGCCATACAATAAGGCACCCAGCATGCTCTTCGCATTATTCAGGGCATCGATTTCCGGCCAGACAAAGTGATTGACGACGGTGGCGACTATAAGGAGAACGACACCTGTGACGTAATAGGGCACGAGCAGCTGTCGGGCTTTCTGTTTCATGAAAGGAAGAAAGCTCACTTTGGTGGAGAGGAAATACCCGCTTAAGAGGAAGAAAAGCGGGACGTGGAAGGTGAACACGAAGCGCTCTGCGCTTACAATTCCAAAGTGCCCTGCAATGATGCAGAGCATGGCGAATCCCTTGGCAATATCGATATAGCAGATACGTTGTTTAACGGGTTTACTCTGGCCTTCGGTGGACGAAGGGGAACTCGATGCGGTTGCCCCAGACAATGTCGCATTCCTTTCGTAGCGTTCGAATCCTTACTATGATATCGAAATGAGAGATGTATTGCCACGAGGAGGCTATCAAATCTCTTCTGCTCAACGAAACGACGAAATGACGATAGAGGGTCGTTTCTGCAGGGCGAATCAGCCGAGATGCGCCCATTGCGTGGTACCCTTATGCAGTTATTGCATTGCGAAAGGACGAAGTATGTCGGAGATCTCGACGGGGGCGCTCCCGCGGTTTCGGTTATCATCCCCGTGTACAACTGCGCGGCCTATTTACCCGAATGCCTCGATAGCGTCATCGCTCAGACGGAATCGTCGTGGGAGATTATCTGCGTCGACGATGGGTCAACCGATGATTCGGTCTCGGTCCTGCGCGAGTACGAGCGACGCCTTGCCAGTAAGATGCGCGTTGTCGAGCAGGAGAATGCGGGCTGCGCGCGTGCTCGCAACCGTGCGATCCCCTTGGCACGGGGAAGCTATCTCATGTTCTTGGATGCCGACGACTTCTTGGCGCCGCGCTGCTTTGAGCTGGCGCTCGATGCGGCCCGCTGCACGAATGCTCGATCGTGGTGTGGGACCTCTGGTTTTACAACAACCAGCGCAAACGCCAGCAGCATCCGCCGCTCGGCATCCTCCATTTCGCTCCGTTCGACTTCGACGGCCAGGTGTTTTCGTGGAAACGCAGCCCCGACGACTTTCTCATGAGCTTTCAGACGTGGGCCTGGAACAAGCTGTTTCTCGCCTCTTTCGTGCGCGAGGGGGCTATCGCTTCGCGGAAGACGTCCAGCGCTCGGAGGACATCGCATTCGTGTACCCCGCGCTTGTGGACGCCGAGCGCATCGCGACGGTGGGCGAGCGGCTCATCAGCTATCGCGTGATGCGCGCCGGCTCCGCCATGGCCACGAAGGACCGCCATGCGTTCGATTTCGTGCGCGCTATCCATTCCTTTCGCAGTTACCTGCTAGAAACGGGGCGCCTCGAGGCGCTCTCGCGCAGCTATGCCACCTGGGCGATGTCGAGTATTTTGTACAACTTGAACACGCTCGCGTCCTATCCCGCCTTTTTGCGAGGTGTACCGCTATCTGGCCGACCGCGGCTTTTCCGACTGGGGTCTTGCCGATCTGGGGAGAACATGACTTCCTCGACCCGATATACTACGCTCGCATGCGCGAGATTTCAGAATGCGACCCTGCAGCGTACCTGTTCGGTCGCGCCTGCTCGCTCGATGCGGCGCGGGAGGACGCGCTTGCCGTCCTCGATGAGGTGAGCGCCGCACGCGACGAAGCCCTCGCCGAGCGCGATGCCGCGTGCGCACGCGAAGCGGCCGTGCGCGCCGACCTCGATCGGGTCGTATCCGAGTTCGACGCGGTCATGGGCGCGGCAGAGCAACGCGTCGGCCAGGCGATATGCCGCCTTCCCCGCGCGATTCAGCGCAAGGTGGGCGCGTCGAAGCGCTAGGACACCGTGTACTTCTTTCGAAGGCTGCCCCGCATCGTCGCTGCGATACAGTATCATTCAGAGCAAAACGCTGCGGGCGTGTGCCTGCAACCGAGAGGCGAACCGAAGGCACTACATGGATAATCCAAAGGTTTCTATCATTGTCCCTGTCTACAACGTCGAAAGCTACCTCGCGCAATGCCTGGATAGCCTGATTGAGCAGACGCTTTCCGATATCGAGATTCTCTGTTTGGACGACGGTTCGACCGACAGCTCGCCGGAGCTTCTCGATGCCTACGCTGCGAAAGACGCTCGCATTCGCGCGCTCCATCGCGAGAACTGCGGCGTTGCCGAGACGCGCAACGTGGGCGTCGGGCTTGCGCGCGGCGAGTACATCCTGTTCGTCGACTCCGACGACTACATCGCGCAAAGAACCTGCGAGGTCCTCGTCGCTACCGCCGAGCGGGAAGGCGCCGACATCGTCGTCTTCGGCGGCAAGACGTTCCCCACGCCCCGTGGGCGGACGATTCCTTCGCGTGGCGCGACAACGTGTATCACTCCGGGGTCGATGCCCTGCTCTACGAACGCGGCAGCATCCCCCTTATGTGCAATAAGATGTACCGCACCGACTTCTTGCGCGGCAACGGGCTTCTCCTCAACCCCGACCTCTCGCTTGGGGAAGACCACGCCTTCCAGTTCATCACCTTCCCGCTTGCGAAAACGGTCGCCTTCAGCAAGGAGATGCTCTACTTTTTACCGCGTGCGCCGCGATTCGGCGGTAGGCGCGACCTGCTCAGATGGCGCCAAGCAGCTCTTTCTCCACTTCGACGTGGTGAAATACGCGCTCACCACATGGAAGGAGCGCGGGACGTTGGTGGAGTTCGGGCGCGAGGGCGTCTCGTGGGCCGTGTCGTTTCTGTTCACGTCCGCGAAGATGACCTACTACAACGACCGCGTCCGCTTTGCCGAGCTTTTCTCGGCATTCCTCGACGAGGTGCTCGAAGGCCGCTCGCTCGATTCGCTCGGGCTTGACGATGGCGTGCGTGGGCGTTTGGCCTACCTCGTGTCGCCCCAGGTGGAAACTGATGCTCCTTCGATAAGCATCCTTATAGAATGCGCCGACGAGGCTGACGACGTCAAAGCCGCGCTCGATGCGATCGAGTTCCAGGACGAGCAGTCCTTTGAGGTGCTGTTCTTCCCGCCCGCTGATGAGAACAGCCGCTATGCCCAACTCGTTGCCGACTTCACGGAGAACGATTGCCGCGCGCGAGTTCTTCCCACCCGCGACGTTGCTTCTGCGCTCGCGAGCGCGCGGGCACCTACCTCGTTCGCTCCTACGCGAACGTCGTCTACGATCCGCAAGCCTTCGACCAGCTGCTTCAGCTTGCAGGGGAACGCGAGGGGCGCACGGTCGTCGGCGAGCGCGGTTCCCTATGACATTGCGGTGTTCACCGATTCTGCCGGCATGCTCGGCGTGCGCGACTTGTTCGACTTCTACGGTTCCCAGCACCACCGAGGCAATCGTGCCCGAAGGGGCGCATCCTGCTTCCGATTTCTCCTCGCAGCTGTTCTCGTTTTTCGAGCATCGCGTCGGCAAACAAGGCATTCAACAGGGAATTCTTGCTGCAATGCGCGAAAGAGGCGAAGTGCTCTACGTGGCTGGGCCTTCAATGCGCGGCTCTCGCAAGCGACCAAGATCGTCGTGACCAAGCGTCCCCTTGCCACGCTGCGCTGCCTGCCTTTCGCGTCGACCGGGCTTGTCGGCGCGCGCGCCATGCTCGACGACGTGTTCTCCGGCTTCGAGGAGGCGCGGGCGAATTTCACGGGCGATGATGAGGCCGCGTGCGGACTCGATGCCGCCGCGGCGCGCCATCTGATCCTCATGGTCGATCTTATCCGCAACCCGATTGCTCGCCGCTACTGTTTCGAGGATGCCCGCGAGCGCGGGGCGAGGCTATAGCACGCGCCCTTGCCGGGTCGCAGCTCACCGACGCCGAGTGCGTCGTTTGCAGAGCGCTGCTCGGGGAAACCTACGACGCGTACACCGGATACCGCGACACGCTCGTCTTGAATGGCGTTATCATGAAGAACGAGGAAAACCTGCTTGCGGTAGGAGGTCAGGCTCAGCACATCAACCAGCTCAACTCCGACATTGAGGAGTTCTACCACTCAATAAGCTACCGAACGGGTCGCGCGGTCACTGCGCCCGCCCGTGCGGCGGCTAACCTCGCGAAGCGCGTTCTCCACGCGGCACGCCGCGGATAGTTTGGAAAGGAAACCATGTTCAGCAACAAAACCTCCGACACGCCCAAGGTCTCGATCGTCGTTCCCGTGTACAACGTCGAGAAGTACCTGCGTGAATGCCTCGACAGCCTGCTTGCGCAGAAGTTGAAGGACATCGAGATCATCGTCGTGAACGATGGCTCCACCGACTCGTCGGCAGACATCGCCGCCGAGTACGCCGCCCGCGATTCCCGCGTGCGCCTCATCTCGAAGGAGAACGAAGGGTACGGCAAGACGATGAACGGCGGCTTCTCAGAGGCCCGCGGTGAGTACGTGGGCATCGTGGAATCCGACGACTTCGTCGATCCCCGCATGTTCAAGGACATGTACAAGTTCGCGAAGAAACACGACCTCGACCTGGTGAAGGCGAACTATTACGAGCACAGTGATGCGGGCGACGTCTTCCAGGAGCCGTTCGCCGGGTTTGCGTACAAGACCGTCTTCGATCCTCGGGTTGATCAGCGCGCGCTTACCGTGCTGCCCATCATCTGGTCGGCGCTCTACCGCCGCGAGATGATCGAGCGCGAGGGCATTCGCTTCAACGGGACTCCCGGCGCATCGTATCAGGACACCTCGTTCGTGTTCCAGGTGTGGGCGAGCGCTCGCCGCGCGGCCATCCTTCCGAAGGGGTATCTGCACTACCGCGTCGACAATGCGAACTCGTCGGTGAAGTCGTCGGCGAAGGTGTTCGCCGTGTGCGACGAGTACGAGTTCTCTCGCGCGAGTTTCTGGCGAAGGACCCTGAAAAGCAGCGCGCGTTCGGTGCGATCGTCAACCTGTTGAAGCTCGGGACGTACCGGTGGAACTTCAACCGCCTGACCGACGAGTCCCGCCGTGCGTTCGCCGAGCGCATGCGTGAGGAATACTTGCGGCCCGCGAGGAGGGCACGCTCGAGCGCGACATGTTCGCGCCGGCTGATTGGGAGATGCTCAATCTGATGATGGACGACTTCGACGCCTTCATGGCGCGTTTCGAATCGGGAATGTAGGCGGGTCCGGGCGCGTTTTGCGCTCGGATCTCCGTTAATGAGAAAGGGGAGAGGATGCAGGGGCATACTACGAAGGGGCCGAAGCGGTTGCTCTCGGTGCTGCTCGCAGCGTCGCTTTCGGTATGGTGCGTGCCTGCGGGCGCGCTCGCCGAGGAAGCCCCCGGCGCATCCGATGGTGCGGCGGTCTCAGGCACGCCCTCGGCGGATGCCACGATAGGGGCTCTTCTGCCGCGGATGGCGCGGGAACGGACGCGGGAACATCCCAGGTCGCAACACCTGCGCAGCCTGATGCCGCCGTCAGCGCTTCTTCTGCTGCGCCCGAGGCCGCGCAACCTGCCGCCGCGCAACCTGCCGCCGCAGGCGAGGGTGGGGCTGCAGGTGAAGGGGAAACCGCAGGTGATGAATCCTTCGAGGGCGTGTACGTGATTTCTGCTGCCGCGAACTCGAAGGCCGTGCTCTCCACGGCTGGCTCGCAGTTCTACTCGGGTGCGAACGTCGGCTCGCCTCCGCGAACGGCACGCTCTTCCAGCGGTGGCGCATCGAAGCGGTGGGCGAGGGCTACTACACGATCACCTCGGTTGCGACCGGCAAGGTGCTTGACGTTGCCAACGGCGGGCGCACTCCCGGCACAAACGTGTGGCAGTGCACGCCTTTCGGCAACGATGCCCAGAAGTGGAAGATCGCGCGCGCGGCGGACGGCTCGGTGACGCTCGTCTCCAAGCTTTCGGGCCTCGCGCTCGACATCGCCGACGGGCTTACAATTGCAGGTACGAACATCCAGACCTACACGGTCAATGGTGCTCCCGCGCAGCGTTTTGCGCTCACGCCCGTTTCCGACCCTGCCCCCGAGGCGCTGCTTGCCGCGGGCGTCTACGAGACTGCGCCGCAGGCGACACTTCCTATGCGCTCGACGTGGCCGATGCATCGCTTGTCTCCGGCGCCGACGTTCGCCTGTGGTCCAGCAACCACTCGCAGGCCCAAAAGTGGTACATCGGTTCCCGACTCTGAGGGCTACTACACGATCACCTCGATGGGAACCGGGGCTACCGTGCTCGACGTTTCCAATGGCGGACTCACTCCTGGCACGAACGTGTGGCAGTGCACGCCGTTTGGCAACAGCATGCAGAAGTGGCGCCTCGTCGACAACGGCAACGGCTCCTTCTCGCTTATTTCGAAGGGCAACGTGCTCGCGCTCGACATCGCCGACGGAATCTGCGCCGCGGGCACGGATGTGCGCACGTGGACTCGAACGGGGCCATCGCCCAATCGTTCGTCTTCAGTCCGTGCGAGAGCACATACGCCGACGGCACCTACGAGCTTGCGCTTTCGAGCGACAAGGGTACCGACCTCGACGTGTTCGACGCCTCGACTGAATCGGGCGCCAACGTGCAGGTCCACACGAACAACGGCGGCTATGCGCAGAAGTGGCACGTGGTGACTCGCGACGACGGGTATTGCACGATCGAGTCGCTATGCTCGGGCAAGCTGCTCGCCATCGAGGGTGGAAGCGCTGCGGCAGGCGCGAACGTCTGCCAACAGACCGCCGACGGGACCGATTCCCAGCTGTGGAAGCTCGTGCCGCTTGGAAACGGCGCATACCGAATCGCCTCGAAGAGCGGCGAGTTCGCGCTCTCCCTTTCGGGGAAGAACGTCGTGCTCGGCTCGAGTGCGGACGCATCGTCGTTCATCCTGAAGAAAACCCCGATCATCATCGACGGCTTCTACACCATCGGCGCATACACCAACCCGTCGGTGAAGCTCGATGTGCAAGATGCCTCCCGAGCAAGCGGCGCGAACGTGCAGCTGCGTACCGAGAACGGTTCGAACGCGCAGGTGGTGAAGATCTCGACGAACGCCGACGGATCCTACACAATCGCGTTCCCCTTCTCGCGCAAGGTGCTCGATGTGGCCAATGGTGGGCGCACCCTGGCACGAACGTGTGGCAGTGCACGCCGTTCGGTAACGACGTGCAGAAATGGTACCCGAAGTATGCGGGCGACCAATCGTTTAGCTTCGTGTGCAAGGGCAATGGCCTCGCGCTCGACATTGCCGACGGCATTGCGGAAAGCGGTACGAACGTGCAGGTTTATACGCGCAACAACTCCATCGCGCAGCGCTTCGTGCTGACTCCCCACGACCTACGTCCCCGATGACTTCTCGGATCTTCTTGCGCATTTCTCGACCGTTTCCACCAACACGTTCAACGGGTGGTACAACATGTCGCGTGCGCTTTCCAACTTCGACGGCATGGTCGTGTGGCCGGGTGAGACGGTGTCGTTCTTCGATACGTGCGGGCCGTGTGGCGCGGCCGAGGGTTACCTCATCGCGGGCGTCGTCGGCGGCTCGGGCTATGGTGGCGGTATCTGCCAGGCGTCCACCACACTCTACGGCGCGGTGGTGCGCGCAGGTCTCACCATCGTGGAGCGTCGGAACCACACGACGCCTTCCACGTATGTGCCTATCGGGCAAGACGCGATGGTGAACTGGGGGTCTTCCGACTTCCGCTTCCGCAACGACTGGGATTTCCTGTGAAAATCGTCGTCGACAACCACGACCGCACGCTCAACTGCGACATCTGGGGCATCCAGCCCGATTGGTACGACTACATCGACGTCTCTTCATGGTGGACGGGGTCGCACTCCGCCGCCGCGCAGCGCGAGTACTACAAAGACGGCGTGATCGTGGCCACAAGCGCCCTGCCGAATTCCTGGTACTGGTAGTTCCTGATACAATAGAGCGGGTTTGAAGACGAGGGCGTCCGATGCGGCGCCCTCGTTGGCTTGAATTTGCGACTTCTCATCGCGTTGTGCGATGCTTAGGAAGGTAAGGTATGTGGGTTTGTTCTTCGCCGCTGCGTTTGCGGGGCGCTGTTCTTGTTCGTTCCAGGGACGCTCGTGTTTGCGGGCCTTCGTGTGCACGTGGCGTCGGCTGTCGCCTTCGCGCCGCTTCTCGGCATTCCGGCGACGACGCCCTGTGCCTGGCATATGCCGCCTTGGGCATCAACACCAACTGGGCGACGCATCTTCTTCCCCCAGCTCGTGGTGGGTCTTATCATCTGCATCGTCAGTCGTGTGCGCGCACGCGATTTGCCTCGCCGTCGCTTCGGTGAGCGCAGTCGCGAGGCATGCCGCTTCGACTTGTGCGCGCTTGCGCTCTACCTTTTGGTGGGCATCGTCGTGTCGGCGGGCATGTTCGCCTCGTTTCTGGGCGACCCCTCGAACTACATGCAGGAATACGACAACGTGAGCCACTTAGGCTCGATTCGCTGCTTCGTCGAGACGGGGAACTGGTCGCCTTTCAGCACGTCGCTCTACGCGGGCGCGGAAGACGCGGCGATCAACCCGCTTCCCGGCGGCGGTTTCTACCCGACGGCCTGGTACAACGTCGCTGCCTTCATGGTGAGCCTGCTCGACGCCCCCATTCCGCTTTCGGAAAACGCCGCGAACTTCGTGTTCGTGGCGCTGGCGCTGCCCGCAAGCATGTTCGCGTTTATGCGCATCGTCTTCCAGGAGCGTCGCGACATCGTGTGCTGGGGCGCCGCCTGCGCACCCATGTTCTCGGCCTTCCCCTGGATGCTGCTCGCCTGGGCCTCGCTGTTCCCGAACACGTCTGCCTACTGCCTGCTGCCGCTCGTGGCGGCGCTGTTCGTGGCGATCCTGCGTACGGGGGTTTCGCGCCGCGAGCGCATCTGCGCGGGGGCGCTGTTCGTCATCGGCGTCATCGCCTTGGCGCTCGCGCAGCCGAACGCTGTGTTCGTCGTGGCCGTGTGGCTCATTCCCTTCTGCATCTATCGGGCGGCAATCGCGGCCGACCTTCTCCGTCGCGAAGGCGCGGCGAAATGGTGGCTGCGCATCCTGTTCGCCGTTGTCGCAGCCGTCCTTATCTGCATTATCTGGTGGGTGGTGTACCACCTGCCCTTCCTGAGCGCAGTGGTGGAGCACTCATGGGGTGCCGCGCAGTACCCGCTCGAGGCGGTGCTCCACACGCTCATGCTCGGGTTCATGGACGACGGCGTGCAGCTCGTGCTCATGGTGTTCGTGTTCGTGGGCATGTTCTGGACGCTCAAAGAACGCCGCTGGCTGTGGCTTTCCGCCTCGTACGTGCTCGCATGCGGGATGTTCATCGTCGGCGTGTCGACCTCCGGCCGCTTGCAGCATCTGCTGACCGGTTTCTGGTACACCGACTATTACCGTGTGGCGGCGATGGCGGCCATCTTCGGTATCCCCTCGCGGCGATGGGCGTAGCCCTCGTTGCGCGCACGATCGCGCGGCTTCTTTCCCGCTCGCGCGACAAGGCGCCTGTGTGGGCGACCTCCATCGCATGTGCTCTCTGCGCGTTCGTGCTGGTGTGGGGGACGTTTTTCCTCGATGACCCGCGCGCCGACATCAGCCCGTCGAGCGAGGTTCCCAACATGGGCCGTGGGGCGATGGCGCTGGTCTGGCAGCGGCTTTCGTGGCAGAACAACGTTGACTACATCTACACGACCGCGGAAAAGGAGTTCGTCGCCGAGGTCGAGCAGATTCTCCCCGAAGGGGCAGTCGTCATCAACAACCCCAACGATGGCAGCTGCTTCTGCTACGTTGTCGACGGCATGCGCACATACTACCGCTACCTTCGCACCTATGGCGAGGGGGGGAAACCGAGGATAGCGCGCTCATCCGCAGCCGCCTTGACAGCATCTCCTATGACGATCGGGTGAAGGAGGCTGTTGAGAACGTCGGCGCCGAGTACCTTCTTTTGCTTGACCAGGGAAGATGGTATAACCCCTCCGACCCTGACAGCAACTTCTTCTTCACCTACGACGACAACAGCCTGTGGGCTGGCATCGATTATGTGCGCGACTCCACGCCCGGGTTCGAAGTGGTGCTCGCGCGCGATGACATGCGCCTGTACCGCATCACCGCGATTGACGACTAGGAACCTTACTTCTCGTTCGCCATGCGACACGCGGAGAGCGCTCGCTCGGCGGTGCGCCTCCAGCTGTACTCGGCCCGCACGCGTCTCGCGACGTTCTCTCCCTGCTCAGCGAGCCGTTGCGGGTTGCGCGCCGCCTCTCGCAGCGCGGCCTCGACCGTCTCGATGCGCGCATTGGGAATAATGGTGCCGAAGCGCTCGTCGCTTACGAGCCTCGTCGGTGCCGCCGACGGGGGTGACGATTGCGGGGTGGCGCACGCCGCGGCCTCGAGCAGGGTTGTGGCGAAGCCTTCCGACCGGGAGGGCAGCGCCATCGCGTCGGCCTGCGACATGAGCGCTGCCAAGTCCTGCCTTCCCAGTCGCCCAACCAGATGGACGCTTCTGCATCCGATTCGCTCGATGTCTCCCTGCTTGGGACCTGCGCCTGCGATGATAAGATGCACGGCTCGCCCGTTCGCATCCGGGTGCTCGGCGATCGCCGCCGTGGCCTGGGCGAGTTCAACTACGCCTTTTTTCGGGAACGAGGCGCCCCGCAAAGGCGACCATGAGGGCGTCTGCGGGAATGCCCAGCTCGGCACGGAAGTCCCGCGCGCTCGCCTGCGCCACATACGCATCGGCATCGATCGAGTTGGGAAGTTCGCCCGCTGACTCGATCCCGAAATGCCCGAGCCATGCGCTTGCCTTCCTCGACACGGCGTACGCGACGAACGGGTAGCGCAGATCTCGCTTCGTGAGCGCATGCTCGACCGCCTGCACCACTGGGTCGATAAGGGCGCTACCCATCGTGAGGTGCGCCGACCCGTGCTCGATGAGCAGCGGCACCACGCCTGCGCGCGTCGCGAAGTCGAGCGCGCGCTCGGTCAGCGTGTAGAAGCGCGTGTTCGCGATCACGTAATCGAAATGTTCGTCTTCAAGATGCGTCCACAACCGCTTCGCTTCCTCGTCATTCTTCACGAGGGGAAACCGACCTCCCAAAAGCGGCTTGCACGGAAAGCGGACGACGTTCACGCCGTCCCTCGCGCTCGCGCGCGGCAAGGCCGTGGGTGTTGCAGGTTGCAACTGTTACCTCGGCTCCCATCTCGTATAATGCGCGCGCAAGGCTCTCGGTGTATGTTTCCACGCCCCCATGCTCGGTCGGTAAAGCGCCGAGAACAGACAGATGCGCAAGCTTTGCGCTGTGCGTTTTTCAGCGGTGGTCGCCACGATTTCCTCCTGAAGGTTCTTTCCTCGTTCGCTCTTATTATAGGTTGAGTGCGTGAATGATATCGAAAAGAGGTAAAATAAAGAATCGTGTGTCAAATTACAAGCAGCTCATCGCCCTTGCTCGACGGGCTGCACTGCATCAGGTTGGAAGGTTATGAACAAACGAGTGCTCGCCGTTATACCTGCGTATAACGAAGAGGAGAACATCGTATCGACGATCGAGGATTTGCGGAAGAACGCGCCCGACATCGATTACGTCATCGTGAACGACGGCTCGAAGGACGGCACCGCCGCCATCTGCCGCGAGCGGGGCTATCATTTGATTTCGCTGCCGGTGAACCTCGGTCTTGCCGGGGCGTTCCAGACAGGCATGAAGTATGCGTACGCGCACGGCTACGATTACGCCATTCAGTTCGACGCCGACGGTCAGCATTCCGCGGCCTACATCGACGACATGGTCGAGGTTGCAGAGGAAACCGGCGCGAACGTGGTCGTGGGGTCGCGCTTCGCCGACTGCAAGAAGCCCTTCTCTGCGCGCATGGCAGGCTCGGCGCTCATCACGGCGATGATCTTCGTGACCACGCGAAAGCGCATCGAGGACCCTACATCGGGCATGCGCCTGTTCGATTCGAAGATGATCCCGCTGTTCGCCAACGGCTCGACTTCGGCCCCGGCCCGATACCATCTCGCTTCTCATGCGCCACGGCTACAAGGTGGAGGAAATGCAGGTGGAGATGCGCGAGCGCACCGCCGGCGAGCTATCTCAACTTCACGAAATCGGTGTCCTACATGCTGCGCATCAGCCTCTCCATTCTCATCGTGCAATGGTTCAGGAGGAGAAAGTAAATGACCCTCTTATTCAGAATCACGCTTATCGTATGCGCACTGCTCGTCTTCATCTACGTTCTGCGCAAGATCCGCCACTCCGAGGTGAAGATCGCCGACAGCACGTTCTGGTTCATATTTGCGCTCGTCATCCTGCTTTTGGCGGTGTTCCCGCACATCGCGTTCTTCTTCTCGAACATCTTCGGCATCGAATCGCCGTCGAACTGCGTGTTCCTCGCCATCATCGCTATCCTGCTTGTGCGCGAGTTTCTTCACCACCGTCGAGCTCTCGCAACTGCGCAACAAGGTTGCGGCGCTCGCGCAGGCCGAGGCGCTTGCCGAGCTGGACGCTATCGAGAACACGGATGCGGAAGCGGGCGATGCCGCGAGCAAGCCTTCGGACGCGAACGTAGGCGCAGGTGAGGACTAGTATGGAGCGCCTCTCCGTTGACGACATGAAGGCGATCGAGAACTCGACATCATGGACGAGATCGACCGCGTGTGCGCCGCGCATGGCGTGGAATACTTCTTTGGCTACGGCACGCTTCTCGGCGCTGTGCGCCACGGGGCTTCATCCCGTGGGACGACGACATGGACATCGTCATGATGCGCGACCAGTACGAGCTGCTCATGGACCACTTCAACGAGTGGCGCACGTCCGAGCGCTTCAAGCTTGTGTCCTATCGCGACAAATCGTCGATCTACCAGTTCGCGAAGATCGTCGACACGACCACGATCATCTATGAGAACTTCGTAGGGAAGAAGGCCGCCACAGGTGTGTGGGTGGACATTTTCCCCTTAGACAACTTCGATCCTGCGTGTGCCGGCCTTCTGAAGAAGCACGCTCGCGTGGGGCTTTGGCGCAGCTTCGCCGTCGCCGACCCGACAGTTGGCACGAGCGCCGTCGTCCGCCTGGCGAAGAAGATCGTGTGCCCATTTGCGAAGCACTCCGATCTCTACAAGCTTGCGGCGAAGCTCGACGGCATCGCGCGCGAGGTGAACAAGGGCGCTTCCGATCGCGTCATCGATGTCGTTGGCGAGGGGAATCCGGATAAAACGTATCCGAAGAGCCTGTTCAAGCCCGTGCGCATGAAGTTCGAGGACCGCGAGTACACAGCTCCCGCCGGGGCTGAGGACTTCCTTACCATCGAGTACGGCGATTGGCGCACGCCGCCCGCCGAGTCCGATCGCGCCGTGCACGTGATGGAAGCCTATCGCCTATGAGCGATGCGAAAACGCCTCGGGATGCCGCTTCGCAGGCCGAGGATGCGCTCGAAGCTGGCGCGGCGGTAGAAGCTGAGGTGCCTGAGAAGCTTTCCGTGAAGGCGAACATGATCTGGAACTCCATCGGTTCTATGACCCACCTCGCTTGCCAGTGGTTCACCACCATCTTCGTGGTGCGCCTGTCGTCGGGCTACGACGATGCGGGCCTGCTCTCGCTTGCCATGTCGGTCGTGGGCATCTTCGGAACCTTCGCCAACTACAAGATGGGAACCTACCAGATTTCCGACATCCGTCGCGAGAACACGGTCGGCGAGTACATGGGATTTCGCTGCTTCACGCTTGCGGGTGCGTTCGTCGCCTGCATGATATATGCAGCTCTCACCTGCGCTCCCGAGGCGCTCATCACGGTGGCGCTCTTCTACGCCTTCAAGGGCGTGGGGAACCGTGATCGACATCCTCCACGGGGGCGACCAAATCAACCGCCGCATGGACTATATCGGCAAGTCGTTCATCCTGCAGGGAACCTCGACCCTCGTGGCGTTCGTGGTGGTCTACTGGGCGACGCGCAACCTCGATGCGGCGATCATTGCCATGCTCGTCGCCGCGGCGGTCGTGCTCTTCGCCTTCGACCTGCCGCATTGCCAGCGCTTCGAACCCGTGCGCATCTCTCTTTCCCGCAAGAAGGCGCTCTTCTTCTTGAAGACCTCGCTTCCTGCTGTGGTTGCTTCGGTGGCAGCGAGCGCCATCTTCGCGATTCCCAAAGCAATACCTGGCGCTCACCGTGGGTTCGGCGGCGCTCGGCATCTACTCGTCGGTCGCCGCGCCCGCGCTCGTCATCCAGATGGGCGCGCAGTATCTCTACGGGCCGCTGCTCGACATCTTCCCGAAGCTGTTCTTCGAGGGGAATGTGCGCGGTTTCGTGGCGCTTTTGGGGAAGACGGTCGCGGGCATCGTGGGCGTCACAGTTGCCTGCGCGATTGTGCTCGAGTTCATCGGCGCCTGGGCGCTCGCGCTGCTGTTCGGCGAGAGCATCGTGCCCTACGTCTACCTGCTGCAGCCGATTATCGTGTCGACTGCAGCCACCGCGTTTCTGTGGTTTTTCGGCGACTTGCTCATTACGCTGCGCCATTTCTGGGCGAACTTCGCGGGCAACGTCGTCGCGTTTCTCGCCGTTATTCCGCTCACGTTTTTATGCGTGGATAGGTGGGACATGAACGGCGTGAGCTTCGCGGGTGCGGGTGCGTGCCTTGCCGGTGTGGCAATCTTGCTGTTATTCCTGGTGAAAGTCGTGAAGAAGCGGGCCCGACCACATCATCGGGGCCGAAAGCGAAGCTGTACGGGACGGTGCGGGCGATGCTAAGGAGGCTTGCTGATGCGCGTGCTGCAGGCGATCGGCGTGATGGATCGCGGCGGGGCCGAGACCATGGTGATGAATCTCTACCGTGCGATGGACCGCGAGCGCATCCAGTTCGACTTTCTCGTGCACGAGCAGCGTGAAGGCGACTACGATGCCGAAATCGAGCGGCTGGGCGGGCGTTTTTTCCGCGTGCCGCGCTTCACGGGTCTGAACGCGGGCTTCCTATCGGCGCAGCGTTCGTGCGCTTTTCGCCGAGCATCCGGAGTGGCGTGTGGTGCATGGGCATATCGGTTCGTGCGCGCCCGCTTACCTTTCGGAGGCGAAGCGGGCTGGGGCTTTCGCGATTGCGCACAGCCACGCGCAGAATTACGTGCGCGGTCTGCCGGGACTCGCCTTCAACGTCGCCGCGCATCCCGTGCGCCGCGTGGCCGACTATTTCATGGCGTGCTCGAGAGAGGCGGGGATCGACCGCTTCGGGGACGCGATTGTGGAAGGCGAGCGCTTCGCTATCGTGCCGAACGGTATCGACATGACGCGCTACGCGTGCGACGAGGCTGCGCACGAGCGGGCGAAGGCCGAGCTGGGACTTTCCGGCCGCCCTGTCGTGTGCCATACGGGCCGCTTGATTCCCGTGAAGAACCACGAGTTCCTGTTGCAGGTGTTTTCCCAGGTGAAACGGGAGCTTCCTGACGCAGCGCTTTTATGCGCCGGACGCGGCGAGTTCTCGAAGAGTCCCTGAAGGCGCGTGCTTGTGAGCTGGGGCTTGAGGATGCGGTGCGATTTCTCGGTGTAGTGGACGATGTGCCGCGGCTTCTGCGAGCGGCGGACGCGTTCGTGTTTCCCTCGGTGAATGAGGGGCTTGCCCTCTCCGCGGTCGAGGCGCAGGCGTCGGGGCTGCCGACTATCGTCTCGACGGGCGTGCCCGAGCTTGCGGTAGTGAGCGACCGCACGAGCCGCATGCCTTTGGCGGACGGCGCCGAGGCATGGGCTAGCGCGTGCGTGAGGATGCTTGCGGCTGCGGCGTGCTCTGCACGCAGCGACGCGTGCGAGCAGGTTCGCGCGCACGGGTTCGACATTGCCGACACCTCGATGCGCCTTGCGGCGTTCTACGAGGCCGCGGCGGCGGGCGGCGCGCGCAATGGTAGGTTGTAGGGATTATTCGGGCAGATAGGTTAGGGAACGCAATGCAATACGACGACAGGGACCTAAGGAAACTCCAGCTGCTCGAGCTGCGCATCTTAAAGGAAATCGATTGCGTGTGCCGCGAGCTGGGCATCACGTACTTCCTCGATTCGGGATCGGTGCTCGGGGCGCTGCGCCACGGGGCTTCATCCCGTGGGATGATGACATCGATTTGGGAATGCCGCGCGCGGACTACGACCGCTTCGTCGCCGAGGCGCCGGCGCTTCTGGGCGAGGAATACGTCGTGTCGACCCCTCGAGACGAACCCGCATCAGGCGGCGCTGTTCGGCAAGGTGTGGCTGCGCGGCACGCGCTTCGCGACGGAGGAGACTATCGAAGCAGGCTTTTGACCAGGGAATCTTCGTCGACCTTCTGCCCTATGACGCCCTTTCGTCCGACCCGGCGACGGCGGCAAAGCAGCGTCGCGATTGCCGCTTCTGGCAAAGCGTGTCGTATCTCTCCCATGCGAAGAGCATCGTCGTGCCCCACAAGGGAGCGCTCGGCGTGATCGAGCGTGCGGCTTGCGGCGCAGCCCATCTCGCGGCACGTGGCCTCTTTTCCCCGAAAAGATCGTATCGCGCTTCAACAAAGCTGCCACCTGTGGAAACGACCCTTCGCTTGCATCTGACGACCTCGTTGTCATGGCGTATGCAACCTACGGCCCTACGCGCGCTCGATGATGCTGCCGACTTCGACCGTCACCTTCGAAGGATGCGAGTTCCCCGCACCTGCCGACCCCGAGGCCTTCCTACGTCAACTCTACGGCGAATGGCAAAAGCTTCCCCCGGTGGAGGTGCGACGTAACCATGCGCCCGTCGAGCTTGATTTCGGGCCGTACGCCTAAGCTTTTAACCTGCATTTGTTCAACTCTTGATTAAAACTTTACAAGACTGAACATCTTCCGCTAGAATACTCCCCTCGTTTCAGTTACTGGGGAGTATTGCAATGACATTGACGAAAAGCACGTTCAAGGTGCTCAACGCGCTACGCGACGAGGCCGTCCACACGCAGCGCCACATCGCGACGGCAACCGGTCTGTCGCTCGGAACGGTGAACACGGCGTATCGCGCGCTCGTTGACGCGGGCCTGGCGGAGAACTTCTCCGTGACGCCTGCCGGCTTCGAGGCGCTTTCGCCCTACAAGGTCGACAACGCCATCATCATGGCAGCCGGGCTGTCCTCTCGCTTCGCGCCGCTTTCCTATGAGAAGCCCAAAGGTGTGCTCACCGTGCGCGGCGAGGTGCTCATCGAGCGGCAGATCCGCCAGCTTCGAGAGGCGGGCATCACCGACATCACGGTTGTCGTGGGGTATATGAAGGAAGCCTTCTTCTATCTTGAGGACAAGTTCGGCGTGACCATCCGCGTGAATGCGGAATATTCCGTGCGCAACAACAATTCCACCCTCATGCTCGTACGCGAAAAGCTGGGGAACACCTATGTCTGCTCGTCGGACGACTATTTCACCGAGAACGTCTTTGAACCGTATGTGTTCGAGGCCTATTACCCAGGCGTGTTCTTCGCGGGCGAGACGAACGAGTACCTGCTCGACACCGCGCGCGACGGGCGCATCACGGGCGTGACCATCGGCGGTCGCGACAAGTACGGCATGCTCGGGCACGTGTACTTCGACCGCGCGTTCTCCGAGACTTTCGTGAGGATCCTCGTCGACGAGTACGATCGGCCCGAGACCGCGGGCAAGCTGTGGGGAGGACATTTACCGTGCGCACCTCGACGAGCTGCGCATGGTCATGCGGCCCTATGAGCCGGGTGTGATTTTCGAGTTCGACTCGATTTCCGACTTGAAGGAGTTTGACCACGACTTCATCGAGAACGTCGACTCTACGATTCTCGATAACATCTGCCGCGTGCTCGACTGCTCGCGCGGCGACGTCGAGGGCATCGTGCCCATCAAGGAGAACCACGAACCTGTCGTTTCGCTTCGTGGTGCGCGGCGAGTCGTATGTCTATCGCCATCCAGGTGTGGGCACCGACGAGATCATCAACCGCGCAAGCGAGGCGTTTTCTCAGGCCATTGCGAAGAAACTCGGCATCGACGGCACCTTCATCCACGAGGACCCCGCCGAAGGCTGGAAGATCTCGCGCTTCATCGACGGCTGCGTTCCCTTCGACTACCACAACGAGGACCACGTGCGCCATGCGATGGAGCTGGGTCGCCGCCTGCATGACAGCGGCGAGAAGAGCGAATGGTCCTTCGACGTGTACCGCGACGCGGTCGCGATCGTGGAGCTTCTCGGCAGGAAGAGCTACCCGTCGTTTCCCGATCGCGAGGAGCCTCGGGCGCAACGTGGGGTGCTCGATGCGCTCGTGCGCGCGGACCGCGTCGAGCCGTGTTTGTGCCACAACGACTTCTACAGCCCGAACTTCCTCGTGCGCGGCGAGGAGATGCATCTCATCGATTGGGAGTATTCGGCGATGTCGGATTATGCTTCCGACCTGGGAACGTTCATCTGTTGTTCCGATTATTCGGTCGATGAGGCGCGCCATGCGATCGAGCTTTACTTCGGGCGGACCCCGACCGATGCCGAAATGCGCCACTGCCTGGCTTATGTCGCCCTTGCTGCGTATTACTGGTTCGTCTGGGCGCTCTACAAGGAGTCGACGGGCGATCCGGTGGGCGAGTGGCTCTACCTGTGGTATCGAACGGCGAAGTCGTATTCGGCGTTGGCGCTCGGCCTGTATGGCGCGACGCCGGGACAGGTCGCCTAAGGAGCGCTTGCTTCGCAAAGTTTTGCCCGCTTAAAGGGCGGGTCCTCTTGATTGGTTGAAAGGAAGCCTGTGGAACTCATCGGAACCATCGTGGCCTACATCATGCGGGCGAGGACGTGCTCTATGACGCGGAGCGTGCGGTTGGGAGCTCCGAGTGACGCCAGGCGAGCGTTGCGCGTAACGGAAGCGCTGGACGGGTTCGCCCGCTCCAACGAAAGATAGCAAGTAAGTAACCTACTGAGTCTGGGGAGAACAAGTGGGTATAGAACAAGAACAGGGTATGTTGCCCCTCGTGCGCATACGCGCGCATCTCATCGGTGCTGGAAGTCTCGCGCGACGAGATCACCGATATCTGGCCGCTCAAGCAGGGCCTGACAAACGAGTCGTGGCATTTCACCACGCCAGAGGGCGAATATGTGTATCGGCAGCCGGGCGTGGGCACCGAGGACCTCGTCGATCGCGAGGCTGAGGTCGAGGCGCTGAAGCTCGCGCGCTCGATCGGCTCGACGGTACCTTCATCTACGAGGACGTCAAGCAGGGCTGGAAGCTTTCCCGCTTTCTCGTGGACTGCCGCGAGGCTCGATGCGCGCGATGCCGAGCAGGTCGCTTGCGCGATGCGAATGGCTCGCACACTTCACGAAAGTGGCGCGCGCCTTGCCCGCACGTTCGACTTCTACGAAGAGGGAAGCGCTACGACGCGCTTTTTGCGCGAGCTGGGGCCGATTGAGGTGCCTGGTTATGACGAGCTTGCCGCAAAGGCGGATCGCGTCGCCGCCTTCGCGCACGCCGACGGGGCGCCCGTGTGCATCACGCACAACGACTTCTTCAACCTGAACATCCTCATCGACCGATCCGACCGTATGCACCTTATCGATTGGGAGTACGCGGGCATGTCCGATTACGCGCACGATTTCGGCACCTTCACCGTGTGCTGCAAGCTTTCGAATCCGAGGCCGATGCGGCGCTTGCAGCGTACTTCGGGCGCATTCCCGCGTTTGCCGAGCGCTGCCATAACTTCGCGTTCGTAGCGCTCGCTGGCTGGTGCTGGTATCTGTGGTCGCTCTACAAGGAGGCCGTCGGGAGGAACGCGGGTGAGTGGAAGGAAATCTATCTCAGCTATGCAGTTCGCTATTTTGACCGCGCGATCTCGGGTTATGAGGGAATTGCTCAGCAAGAGGAGAGGGAATCGCATGAGGTTCGGCATTGCAAGCGGCTTTTTGTGGGGTTTGGACACCGTCATCCTGGGGATAGCCCTCACGATGGGCGCGTTCATCGGCACGCCCGAGGCTATTGCCTTCGCGGCGATTGCGAGCGCATTCATGCACGATGCGGCATGCGCTATCTGGCTTTTCCTCTACATGGGTGTGCGCCGGCGCCTTGGCGACACGCTTCAAATTTCTAAAGACCCGAAGCGGCAAGGTGGTTATGCTCGGCGCGCTTCTCGGCGGACCTTTGGGCATGACGGGCTACCTGGTCGCCATCAACAACATTGGCGCAGGCTACACCGCGATCATCTCTGCGTTTTACCCTGCGTTCGGTACGTTCATGGCGTTTGTCCTGTTGAAAGAACGCATGAGGCCGCGCCAACTCGTTGCGCTTGCCTGCGCGCGCTCGCGGGCGTCATGGTGATGGGGTACGCCACGTCGGGGGATTCGTCGGTCGGAAATGCGGCGCTTGGTTTGGTCGGCGCGGTCGTGTGCGTCGTCGGTTGGGGCAGCGAGGCGGTGCTGTGCGCTTGGGGCATGCGCGATGACGCAGTTGACAACGAGACCGCGCTGCAGATCCGCGAGACGACGTCTGCCATCGTGTACGCCGTGGTGGTGCTGCCGGCGTTCGGCGCGTGGGCGTTTACGGCGAGTGCGCTGCCGTCGATTTCCACTGCCGTGGTGATGCTGTCCGCCTCGCGGGTGCGGCGTCGTATTTGTTCTACTACAAGGGTATCGCAACGATCGGCGCGGCGCGCTGCATGGCGCTCAACATCACGTACTCCGCTTGGGCTGTCGTGTTCGGACTCGTGCTTTTTGGGGAGCGTGCCGACTGTCGTGCAGATCGTATGCTGCCTGGTCATCATGGCGGGTACGGTGCTTGCGGCATGCGATTGGGACGAGCTTTTCGGTCGCAAGAAGACCCCTCTGCCCGAGGACGCGTCATAAGGGATGGGCGAGCTTGCGTGGCCTGGCGCTCGGGGCCTTCGGGTGCGCGGTTGCGCGGCTCGAGGCCTTCGGCGCCCGACTCTCTCGACTCTTTGGCCCCGACTCCCTGGTTCGCCACCAACCAGCTAACCAACAAACCAGCCCAACCCGCCCAACCAGCCCAACATCTCCCATCTTCTCCGATATCCCTCTTTCGTGGACATAAATCGCCGATATGTGAGTCTTCCTACTCCAAGGAGAAGACGCGTTCAGAAGGTGAGAAGTTGTGACCTGGCCTTTTGCGGAAACGCCGCGACCCTCTTGATCGGTCAGCTCGAAAGTGGCTCATATCGGACGATTATTGTCCAAGGCGAGCCAATTTTAAGAAAGAAAGAGAGGCGACCGATTGGCATTAGCCGAAACTTTGAGGAAGCAATCTTGTTCCATGGTGGACAAAGTCCAGAGGCAGGCTTCTTGAGCGCGCGATGGCATCCGAGGGCGAGAACTGCCTATTGCGAAATTCGCGACGCTCGCCGAGATGACCGCGAGCCGCCCACCGCGCAGTCGAGAAGCGCCCGCTGAGCCTTACGATTTACGCGCTCCATGCGCAATCGCACGCCAAGCCCCTTCGCCACCTGAAATGCGAGTTGATCCAATCCGGGAATGCTTGTCACCTGATTCTTTTGTGGCTGTGATAACCATGAAGCCAAGGGACGCAGGGCATTTCGCCGCCTCGCATCGCGCGCGATCTTCTGCGAACCAGTGTGAAACATGTCGCTATCGTACTCGACGCAAAGACTCGCTGTCGGCCATAGCAAATCGCACCTGAATTGCCGTCCGTATGCAACCCTCCAATCCCCCTTTGGAACTTCGACTGCTGCATTAAGCTGCGGCGACGGTAGTCCATATCCTCCTTTCGCCTTCGGCATTGAAAGCAACATGGCAAGCGCTGTTCCATCGGCGAGGCGGACCCCGAAGAAACGAAACGCAGGGCATTTTCCGCCTTATTTGCACCGGGAAGATTGCCCTGGGAAGAAATCGAAACCAACGCCGAGTGGGATACAAGCGGTGGCGCCGAAAAAATCCCTGTTCAGAGTTCGAATCCAAGCGATAGCTGCCCGTTATCTCGTAACCCAGCAGGACCAGCTCAGCGAAATCAAGCTCGACCGCCGAGCGGGCAATGCGAAAGCTGGCGAGCATGCATACATGTCGTCGCCCAAGAATATAAAAGCCTCGCTTGGGAGAGGCGATCCGAGTACGCGGCACTTGACGCCCTGGATTCGGCAGCGCTTAGACTGTTCGCTCACGAGAAGGCGAGGCGAAACGAGGCTTGGGAACGATTCCCAGGCGCTCTTCAGGCTTGCCAGGTTCGGCGAACTTGCCGCAAACTCTCGAGCGTAACGTTTCGGCGCACCGACAGACGCCCCCGCTAGGTTCATCGCGCGGTAGCAATCCAGTGCCGATATGCCATCGAAGAAGAGCGCCATGGGAAGCACCATAACACGCGCACAGCGTGATTTCTAGTAATATTTCTTGGCTTTTACCTGGTGTTATATTCCGCCAGATTCCAGTTAGGAATATGGCAATAGCCGCCGAATTTCCGTCGAGAATCTGCCAGAGAATTGCCAGGAAACAGTAGATGGCATGCAGCAAATATGCCAGGAAAAGAAGAAAACGCGGGATTGTATGGCGGACGCTACAGGGGATTTATAGGGGATGCCTAAGGAGCGGGCGTGGAACACGGGCTAGGTTATATGTAAGGGCAGCGCCGAGAAACGGGCTCGAGGGAGCCGAAGGAGCAGGAAGGAAAGCCGACTCGGGGAGCCGAAATTGCGAGAGTGCGAAACGGGGCTGGTGCATGGTGAAAGGGCGAGTGCTGGGTCGAACCGAAGGAACCATGCGCCGGACGGGGTCGGGACGAACCGAGAACGCGAGGGCTCGGAGCGAGCGCTGAGGGTGTACGAAGAAGCGGAGACGAGGATTGTGCGCTGAGGGCAAGCCGAAAACGCGAGGATGCGGAACAGGCGCTGGGATATATGAACAGGCGGGCACTAGAGCGCGGACGAAGGAGCGGGCTGAAGGAGCGGAGGAAAGCTGGTGTGGGGCTGTTCGCCTTTTTGATGGGGCCAAGCACGTGAACGCTACCCCCCTCCCCGCGAAAGGCCCTCTTCGTGGACAAAAATCGACGATATGTGAGGAGTGTCGGAAGACTAACTTCCTTTTGGAAAATTTGGCCTGGGAAAATGCTGACAGAAGCGCGAGCGAACGATTTCCTTCGGACCCGAGGACTCACATATCGCCGATTATTGTCCACCGCGCTCTGTTTTTCGAGAAGAAGGGTGGTGGAAAGGCAGGGTGGTGGAAAGACGGCGTTCCGGATGTTGGCAAGTCAACCCGTTTCTCGAGGGCGCGTGACGACTTCGGCGATACCCCTGATGTGCCGCGGGATGACGAACCATCGGCACGCGGTTTCGGCGATGCCTCTGACGCATCACAAACCAAAATGCCACGTACCCTGTTTTTAAGAAGAAAGTCAGTGGGAAAAGGGCGGGTCGGGGGTGGCGCTTCCTCTACACGGGGTATTGCTCCAGGTAGTCGGCTTGATTCTCCTTAAGATACCGATTGAGCAATCTCACGGCGTGTCGCACGCGTGGCTTTTGGCGAATATGCTTGGGGTAAAGAAATCCCACGTAGCTCATCGATTCCGGGGTAGAGAGGGGCACGAAGGCGAGGCCGTCTGTCGGCATGGCTGAGTCTTTGAGCGCTAGGTAATAGCTGAACGAGTCAAAAAAGCCACAGCGTCATCGCGCGAATGGACGAAGCGGATGAGCATGCGCGGACTTGCAACGCTCATTCTCACATTCTGCAGCGGATAATCGCGAAACAGCCACTCGATCGCTGCGCCGCTTCTCGTGAAGCGTCTGTCGCGCAGGGTGCGCCCGCCACCTCGTGTCGACGAAGGGACTCTCTTCGGGCATACGATGACGCCGCATGGCACACGATTCCCAATTGCGTGCGAAGGACGGGGTCGAACGCAAGCTCGGTGCTCGCGATGAGGCTCGAGCGCGCTGTTGGCGTGAAGGTCGACAAACCCGAGGTCGGTGCCGTCCGAGAGGCATGTGCGCGAGACGATTTTCTCGAAAGGCTCCTCGATATACGAGCACTGCGCGAGTAGGTCGACGTACGCCTGCGTCGCCGAGGCTATTTGCGCCGAGTAATGCGTGACGTGGATATTGAAGGGGTCCTCTTCTCGTTTATGCTCCTCGTCGGGGTTGTAGAGCGCATCGAGGAATTCCCCGTAGTCTGCAGTTACCTTCTGCGCAAACGCGAGAAAGCTCTTTCCCGTTGGCGTTAGCGTGACGCCTTTGCGGCTTCGTTCGAGCAGCTTTGTCGATAGCTCGCGCTCAAGCGAGGTAATCGCCTTGTTCAACCCCTGCTGAGACACGGCGAGTCGCTTTGCGGCGCCGTAGAAGGATTCCGCCCGGGCGACCTCTTCGAAGTAGCGGATTGTTTCGATGTTCATGCGTTCTCGCTCTCGTACACAACTAATCGTTGTCTAGAAAGCAATTATAGGCTTCTTTTCGGTTGCTGTAATTCCTTTTCATAATGAACCCAGGGTTAATGAGCGCCGTCCATTCCGCCTGCCGCAAGTTGGGTACATCTTGCGTCGAGCATTTGGGATGGGACGTCGCCAAGAGGGAGAAAGCGAGAGGAGCCTAATCATGACGCAAGGGGAGTCGTTCGTCTACACCTGCTGTCCTGGGTGGGGCGATCATGAATTTTGTGCGATCAAGACGATCGTCAAAGACGGCAAGATCGTGCGCACCGAAAAGCCGAGCTACACCGGCGCGGAGGCGAACGAGGGCTATATCTGCCAGAAGGGCATTATGTCGTGCCGCCAGCCGTACAATCCGAAGCGCCTGCTGCATCCGCTGAAGCGCGCGGGCGAGCGCGGCGAGGGTAAGTGGGAGGAAATCAGCTGGGACCAGGCGCTCGACGAAATCGCCGCGAAGCTTCTGCAATTGCGCGACGATTACGGCCCCGAGTCGCTTGCCATGTGGAACGTGGTGGCGTCGGTGCCGCCCTCGCAGGGACTCGCTGCTGTGCTGAGCTCGCGGTTCATGGGGCTTTGGGGCGCGACCGACCCCATTCAGGGTACGGCCTCGACAACGGGCCGTTCTACGCGGCGTTCTTCGACATGGGCGATTTCTACAAGTACATGACGACCGATCCTAAAAACTTCGATACGTCGGATTACATCATCGTGTGGGGCGCCAATCCTATCGAAAATCAGCAGCGCATTGCAAAGCACCTGGTGGAGGCGCGTTCGAACGGCGCTAAGATCGTCGACATCGGGCTGCTGTTCGACGGCACGGCGGGCTTTGCCGACGAGTTTATCCCCGTGAAGCCAGGCTCCGACCCAGCCCTTTCCCTTACCATGGCAAACCTCATCATTCAGGACAAGCGCTACAACGAGAACTTCCTTTTGTCCTACACGGTGGCGCCGTTCCTCGTGCGCGACGATACGGGCGAGTTCCTTCGCGATGCGGAAGGAAACTATCTGGTGTGGGACGCCGACGCCGAAGCTGCGGCGCCCATGACCCCTGGCGAGCAGGCGTCTCCTGTGGCGCGTATGGAGCTCGACGGCGCGCATGAGGTCGGCGGCGTGGCATGCAAGACGGCGTTCGCGTGCCTGCGCGAGCATGTGGCAACCTACACGCCCGAGTGGCAGGAGGGCGTCACGGGCGTCGCTCCTGAAGTTGTCAGGCGTCTTACCGACGAGTACGTCGCAGCCCCGAATGCCTACATCTTTGGCGCGCTGGGACTTCGCTATCAGAACCAGGGCGAAAGCTACCGCTCGTTCTATCTGCTCGGCATGCTGACGGGCAACTTGGGTCGCCCCGGCGCCGGCGTCACGAGCGAGATGCTGCCGGCCGGCTTTCCGATGATCTTCAACGACACGCCCATCACCATGCCGCTTGGCCGCGAGGGCTACAAGGCGAAGATGCTGCGTCAAAACGAGTTCATCAACCAGGTGAAAAGCCAGAAGCCGTACCCGATCAAAGCGTTTTGGGTGATTGCGGGCAACCCGGTGCACAACAACCCGAACCGCGGTTTGTGGATCGACGAGATATTCCCGCAGATGGAGCTCATCGTCGACGTGGACATCTGGATGACCGACACAGGCCAGTATGCCGACTACGTGCTGCCCGACTGCATGCCGTTCGAGCGCTATGAGCTGGTGGCGTCGGCGGCGTACAACCACATCGTCTTGCAGGAGCCGGCGATCGAGCCGCAGGGCGAGGCGCGCGACCCCACGTTCCTCTACAGCGAGCTTGCGAAGCGCGTGGGCTTGGGCGAGTACTTTGACAAGACGGCGGAGGAATGGATCGAGGTGCGCATCCAGTCGAAGTGGCCGATGATCGCGGGGATCCAGCCGCCGCTCACCTACGAGCGCCTGAAGAAGGAGAAGCTCGTGCGCGCGGCAACGCCCCCGGTGAACTGGGACCCGTTCATGGGGCTGCAGTTCAACACGCCCTCCAAGCGCCTTGAATTCTATTGCGAGCGACTGCTTCCCGTCGGGGCGCAGATGGCCGCGTATCGCGAGCCGCTTGAGGCTCCCACGCCGATGAGCTTGGGGAACGGAACCGCAAAGGGGAGGTATCACTTCTTCAGCGGCCGCCAGCGCTTCTTCATGCAGTCGATGTTCACCGACGACCCGGTCATGGCCCGATCTGTCGGGCGGGTATCCGACGGGCCGCATGAACCCGGCGGATGCGCAGGCGGAAGGCATCAAAGACGGCGACAAGGTGGAAATCTACAACGAGCGCGGGCACGTGACCATCGAGATGAAACTTGACCAGCAGATTCCCCCGGGAACGGTGCAGTGTTGGTTCGGTTGGCGCCACGACGCGTTCGAGGATGGCATGTACTCCGAGAACTCATCCCAGCGCTCGGCAGCGACTATACCCTCAACGATGTGTCCAAACATTGGGACAGTTGTGTGCGAGCGATCGGCGGTTTCCAGCCTGGGTTCGGCACCGGCGGCATCGGTGGCATGGCGGGTGCCTGGGATACGATTTGGGATTGCGCATGCGATGTGCGCAAGGTCGAGGAATAGGGGAGCGACATGGATGAGAAGACGATTCTGGTGAACCTGCAGCGATGCACGGGATGCTGGACCTGCTCCCTTGCTTGCAAGGTGGGAAACGGCCTCCCGGATGAGAAATTTGGCTGACGGTGCGCACGGAAGGTAGCGGCGAGGGCATCGATCGGCCCGCGGGGGTGTGGCCTGACCTGCACATGAGCTGGATTCCCATCTGGTCGAAGAGCTGCGTGCGCTGCGGCGGGCGGCTGGCTGGCGGGGGCGAGCTTCCCTACTGCGTGAACGCATGCCCGAACGGGGCACTTTCCGTTGGCGATGCCGCGGCAGGGGAATGCGAGGCGCTGCGGCAGCGGGGCTTCCGCATCTTCAAGCTTCCCGCCTGGGAAAACGCCGCCGATAACGTGGTGTACGCTTCGAAGGGGTAGGCGGCATATAGCTTCGAGGGCGGCGTTTCTTCGGATTAGCCGCCCTCGTTCCATCGGCTGCCCTCGTCTTGTCGATCAGGGGAATCTGCCAGCGCGAACAAAAACCGTGATACGCCCGCTTTCGCGAGTTCGAGGGCGGGCGTTCCCATCGGTGCTGCTATACTTCCGAACCATGGACACATTATCGAACACACACCACGCGTCTGCCCGCAAGCGGCGCATCGCCGTCGTCACCATGGGCGTGAAGCTCGGCGACGAAACGCGCGGCTACACGCGCTTTCGCTTCCTGTCGGAGCTGCTTGTGCGCGAGGGCTTCGACGTGACGCTGTTCACCTCGTCGTTTCAGCATTGGGAGAAGGCCCAGCGCGACGTTGAGAAGGCGTGCTATCGCGACCTTCCGTATCGCGTCGTCTTCATTCCCGAGCCTGGCTACAAGAAGAACCTCGACCTCGCGCGCATCATGAGCCACCGTAAGGCTGCGAAGAATCTACGTCGCATGCTCACGGAGCGCTTCGCCGCCGACGCCCGCGCCTTTGACCTCATCTACGCCGAGATTCCGCCCAACGACGTCGCCCGCGTGTGCGCGGAGACGGCGTACGAGCATGGCATTCCCTTCGTTGCCGACGTGAACGATCTGTGGCCCGAGGCCATGCGCATGGTCGTGAACGTGCCGGTCGTGAGCGACATCGCCTTCCGCCCGTTCGCGCGCGACGCGCATCGCGTCTACGAACTGCTCTCCGGCGCGGTGGGAACCTCCGACGAGTACGCCGCGCGCCCCGCCGCCGATCGTGAGGAGCCTTATGAGCGTGTGACGGTGTACGTGGGGAACAACCTTGCCGCGTTCGACGAGGGCGTGCGCGAGAACGCAGACGCGGTCGTGAAACCCGCGGGCGAGTTCTGGGTGACCTATGCGGGCACGCTCGGCGCAAGCTACGACCTCTCGACCCTCGTTCAAGCTGCAAAGCTTGCGGAGCCGCAGGTGAACGGCTTGCGCGTGAAGATCCTAGGCGATGGCCCTGACCGCGATAAGCTCATCGGCTCGCGAGCTCGATTGGCGCGCCCGTCGATTTCCTTGGTTACACCCCCTACGATCGCATGGCAGCCTGGCTCGCTGCGTCCGATATCACGGTCAACTCGCTTGTGCATGGCGCCGCCCAGAGCATCGTCACGAAAATCGGTGATTACCTGGCTGCGGGCATTCCCATGATCAACACGGGGAGGCCTGAGTTCTGCGCGAAGGTGGAGGCGGATGGCTTCGGTGTGAATGTCGCCCCAGGAAACGCGAGCGAGGCTCACCCAGGCAATCGTGAAGCTTGCCGCGCACTCCTCGTCGCGCAAAGATCATGGGGGCGAAGGCGCGCGACATTGCGTGCCGCCAGTTCGATCAGGCTCATTCTTACCAGGCGATAGTGGAATTGATACGCAATTTGCTCTAAGCGCACATCAAGCGGGTAGGTTCGTTGCACAATTAAGTGCTTGAAGTAACCTGGGCGCACGTGCGCTCAATCTGTTGGCCCATGACCGCGCGCGGCAGAGCGGCGGCGTGCGCGAAGGGCGACGAAAGGACGGCATGCTCGTGAACGTGAAGCGCAATATTCCCTTTTTCCCTCCCGATATTTCTCAAGCTGAAATCGACGAGGTGGCCGATGCGCTCCGAAGCGGCTGGATCACCACCGGTCCGAAGACCAAGCAGTTCGAGCGCGATTTGGCGGAATTCAGCCATACGACGCGCTTTGCCTGCTTCAACTCCGCGACGGCGGCGCTCGAATGCGCCCTGCGCTCGCTTGGGAATCGGGCCAGGTGACGAGGTTATCACGAGCGCTTACACCTACACTGCGTCAGCGGTTCCCCGACCGTGCACGTGGGCGCGACCCCGTGCTCTGCGACGTGGCGCCCGGCTCTTTCGAGATTGACTACGACCAGGTGGCGGGCCTCGTTACCGAGAAGACTCGCGCCGTCATCCCCGTCGATGTGGCGGGTGTCATGTGCGACTACGACCGCCTGCGGGCAGCGCTTGAGAGCGTGAGCGGCAAGTGGCGCCCGCGCACGCCCCGCGAGGAGGCTCTTCGATCGCGTGCCCATCGTCGCCGATGGCGCGCACTCGCTCGGTGCGGTGCGCCATGGCCTTCATTCGGGACAGGCCGCCGATTTCACGTCGTTCTCCTTTCACGCGGTGAAGAATCTCACCACGGCCGAGGGCGGCGCGCTCACCTGGCGCGATATCCCCGGCCGACTCGGAGGGCTCTATCGCGACCTTATGCTGATGTCGCTTCACGGCCAAACGAAAGATGCGCTCGCGAAAACGCGCGTCGGCGCATGGGAATACGACGTGGCGTTCTGCGGCTGGAAATGCAACATGACCGACCTGCAGGCAGCGCTCGGTTTGGCGCAGTTGCGCCGCTACCAGGGTCTTCTCGCTCGCCGTCGCGAGATTGTCGAGCGCTACGAGCGCGGGCTTGCCGACCTGCCGTTTTCCTTGATCAAGCACTACGGGGACGATTTCGCCTCGTCCGGGGCACCTTATGCTCGCGCGCATTGAGGGCGCTTCGCAGGAGTTCCGCAACGCGTTTATCAACGAGATGGGGGAGGAAGGCGTCGCCTGCAACGTGCATTACAAGCCGCTGCCCCTGCTCACCGCCTATAAAGACCTCGGCTTCGACATCGCCGACTTCCCGAACGCGCTTGCGCAGTTCTCAAACGAGGTCACGCTGCCCCTGCACACAAAGCTCTCCGATGACGACGTGGACTACGTGATCGCAATGTGCCACGAGGTGTTCGCAAGGCTTTCCGCGAAGGGCGTGCGCTAAATGTACCTGCGTTTCGGAAAACGCGTCTGCGACATTGTCGTCGGCTTGATCGCGCTGCCGTTTGTGCTGATTATCGTGGCGATTTGCGCTCCGCTCATCTACTTTGAGGACAAAGGGCCCCATCTTCTACAACGCGCCGCGCGTGGGCAAGGACGGCCGCGACTTCACGATGTACAAGCTGCGCTCGATGAAGGTGAACGCGCCTGACCTGGTGATGGAAGACGGGTCGACCTACAACGGCGCGGACGACCCGCGCATGACGCGCATCGGGGCGTTCATGCGAAAGGCGTCGATCGACGAGATGCCTCAGTTCATAAACGTGCTCAAAGGCGACATGAGTGTTGTGGCCCCGCGTCCCGACTTGCGGCGCGAAACCGAGGCTCTACGAGGGTGATGACGGGGAGAAACTGCTGGTCAAGCCTGGTATCACGGGCTATGCTGCGGTGTATGGTCGCAACTCGCTGCCCTGGCGCGATCGTCTGAAGCTCGATGTGTACTATGTGCGCCACGTGTCCTTCGCGCTCGACGTGAAGGTGTTCTTTCGCACGTTCTACGTCATCTTCAAGCAGGACGGCGTCTATGTCGAAGCCGAAGACGGGGACGTGAAGGAAGCCTCTAACTAGCTTTTTGGCAAAAAGCCGGCGCTCTTGGGGCCGACCACTCTTGCGCGCGTGAAGCTTCTCGCGCCTTTGTGGGTTTCGGGCCCCACCTCGCCAACCATTTGAAAGGAACTCCTGATGATTCGCCCTATCGTGAAGATGCCCGTGCTGCTCTCGGCGCCGAGCGTCGACGCCACGCCGCTCGATGCTGCCGTGGGGCAGGACTTACTCGACACGCTTGCTGCGCACGCGCACGAATGCGTTGGGCTCGCGGCGAACATGATTGGTGTGCGCAAGCGCATCATCGTGGCGGCGTGCGCAGGCGGCGCGGTACTCATGTACAACCCGGAAAGCATCGAGGCGTCGGGTGAGTACCAAACCGAGGAAAGCTGTTTGTCGCTTGAGGGTGTGCGGCCCTGCGCGCGCTACAAGCGCATCGAGGTCGCCTATCTCGATGCATCGTTCGCACCGCGCGAAAAGTCGTTTTCTGGCTTTGAGGCACAAATCGTTCAGCATGAGATCGACCACTGCCATGGGGTTGTGATTTAAGGGAGTCAATCGAAGCTTTACCAGGCGATAGCGGGATGAGCGTCGGACGATCGCAGGAAGATGGTTGAGCCCAACTGTGCATCTCACAAAACGAAGAAGCCGCCTCCCAAAGGATGCGGCTTCTTTTGATGGTGTATGTCTTTGCGGGCGTGCGCCAGCTACTCTTGCAGGTTACCTGCGACGCTTGTCGATCTTGCGCGCGGTCACATCGCCGATCGCCTGGAACACGATGACGAGCACGACGCACAAAAGCACGGCGAAAATCATGACGTCGGTCTGGAAGCGCTGGTAGCCGTAACGGATGGCGATATCGCCCAAGCCGCCGGCGCCCACGGTGCCCGCCATGGCGGAGTACCCGAACAGCGTGACGAACGTGATGGCCGCGCCGCGCACGAGCGAGGGCAGCGTCTCTTTCAGATACACCTTCCATACAATCTGCCAGGTGGAGGCGCCGAAGCTCTGAGCTGCCTCGACAAGCCCGCTGTCGGTCTCCTCAAGGCTCTGCTCGACCATGCGCGCGGCGAAGGGCGCAGCCGTCACCACAAAGGGGCACGACGGCTCCCGGCACGCCGAGCGAAGTTCCCACGATAAAGCGTGTGAACGGGATGAGCGCGACGAGCAGAATGATGAAAGGAACCGAGCGGCCGATGTTGACGATCCATCCGACGATGGTCGAGACGATTCGGTTAGGGCGCAGCCCGTTCGGGCTGGTCACCACCAGAAGGATGCCAAGGGGATTCCGATGACGTATGCCAAGATGGTTGCCACGCACGTCATGATGAGCGTGTCGACGGTGCCCTGCAAAAACAAGTTGCCGTATTGGGCGAAAAAGGCGGAGAAATCGAACATGGCCTACTTCACCTCCAGGCTGTCGAAGGAAACGAGCTTTCGCGGGCTGCTTCGCTTTGCGGGTTCTCGAGCACTTGACGCGTCGGGCCTTCCTCCACGATGACACCCTCGTCGATCACGGCGACGCGGTCGCAGATGTGGCGCGCCACGGCGAGGGTGGGTGATCACCACGAGCGTCACGCCGAGTTCTTTGTTGATCTTTGCGAGCAGGTTCAAGACCGACACCGTCGTGCGCGTATCGAGTGCGCTTGTGGCTTCGTCGCAGAGCATGATGCGAGGTTGTTCGCGAGGGCGCGCGCAATTGCCACGCGCTGCTGCTGGCCACCGGAGAGGCTCGCTTGGGTAACGATGCGCCTTGTCGGCCAGCTCCACCACGTCGAGCAGCTCGAGGGCGCGCTTCTTGGCGGCATCCTTCTTCTCGCCGCGAATGGTGAGCGGGAACATTACGTTGTCGAGGACTGTGCGCTGCTGGAACAGGCTGAAATTCTGGAAGATCATGCCGATTCCCTCGCGCAGACGTCGCAGGTCGCGACCTTGGTAGTTCGTCACATCGGCGCCATCGATGAGCACGCGGCCCGCCGTGGGACGCTCGAGCAGGTTGATGCAGCGAACGAGCGTCGACTTGCCCGCGCCCGACTGGCCGATGATGCCGAAGATCTCCCCCTCGCCAATGGTAAGGCTCACATCATGCAACGCACGATGTGAGCCTTCGCGAGCGAGGTAGACCTTTGCCAGATGGTCTAGCTCTATCATTCGCTTTCTAACTCCTTTGTGGGCATCCCTTAGAACACGGGGACAACAGCGCCGGCGTAGGTGTCGTTGATGTAGGTGCGAACCTCGTCGGACGTGAGTGCTTTCACAAGAGCCTTGATTTTATCAGAATCCTGGTTGCCATCCTTCACGACGAGGACATTCGCATAAGCTTCAGCGGCGAGCGAGGTGGCGGACTCGGTTGCGAGCGCGTCGGTGGTCTTGAAGCCCGCGGGGATGGCGTAGTTGCCGTTGATGCAGGCGAGGTCGACATCGGCGACGATGCTGGGAACCGTTGCTGCCTCAACTTCCTTCCACTGGAGGTTCTTCGGGTTGGAGACGATGTCGTTTACGGTGGCGTTGATGCCCGCGTCGTCCTTCAGCGTGATAAGACCGGCATCCTGGAGCAGCAGCAGCGCGCGCGCCTCGTTGGTGGCGTCGTTGGGAACGGCGACGGTCGCACCGTCAGCCAGGGCATCGAGGCTCTTGGTCTTGCCCGGGTACAGGCCGAACGGCTCGTAGTGAACGTCAGCGACGCTCACGAGATGCGTGCCCTTCTCCTCGTTGAAGTTGTTGAGGTAGGTGATGTGCTGGAAATAGTTCGCGTCGACCTCGCCTTCCTCGGTCACCGTGTTGGGCTGCACGTAATCGGTGAACTCCTTCACTTCAAGGGTGTAGCCTTCCTTCTCGAGGAGCGGCTTCACGGCGTTGTTCAGGATTTCCGCATGGGGAGAGGGGGTTGCCGCGACAGTGACGGTCTTGTCGTCGGAAGAGCCTGCCGACTTGTCGGAGCTTGCGCTCTGCGCACCGCAGCCCGCCAAGCCGAATGCGAGGACCGCGCCGAGGGCGAGCGTTGCGACGAGCGCCGCCTTCTTCTTTTGAAATTGATTGCCATTGATGATGTCCTTTCTTGGGACACGTTGCCTCGGGGGAACGCGTTCGTTTCCATTGGATGTTTTCCCATAGTATCGCGAGCGCGGAATAAGTGGTAGTTCGAAAAACAAATGCCTGGATATCGTAATTCGCGATATCTAGGCAATGTCGCTCCGACTAAGCGTCGTTTTCCCGATGCGAAGGGGAGGAGCCGAAGCTTTACAAAGCTGTTAACCCCATCGAAACATGGGTCGATATAATAGGAGGATATTCACTGGGCGTGGCCTGCTGTGCGGCTGCGCTTAAACGGTGCGGGGGCACACCGCGAAGATCGACCGAACGCAAGGAGCATATGCCATGTCATCGAATCCGGAACAAGATTTCGTGCTCAAGACCATCAAGGGCCGCGATGTCCACTTCGTTCGCTTCTGGTTTACCGATGTTCTCGGCAACATGAAGTCGTTCGCCGTCATCCCGAGCGAGCTCGAGAACGCCTTCGATGACGGCATGGGCTTCGATGGCAGTTGCGTCGAGGGCTTTTGCCGCACGCGGGAAAGCGACATGCTCGCCTTCCCCGACGCCTCGACCTTCCAGGTGCTTCCGTGGCGCCCCGAAAGCAACGCCGTCGGTCGCATGTTCTGCGACATCCGCACACCCGACGGCAAGCCCTTCGAGGGCGATCCGCGCCAGGTGCTCGCGCGCGAGGTCCAGCGCGCGCTCGACATGGGCTACGTGCTCAACGTCGGGCCCGAGCTCGAGTTCTTTTACTTCAAGGACCAGCATTCCACCGAGGTGCTTGACCACGGCGGGTATTTCGATCGACGAGCCTCGACTATGCCTCCGACCTGCGCCGCGACACGGTGCTCACCTTGAGAAGATGGGCATTCCGGTGGAGTACTCCCACCACGAGAACGGTCCTTCCCAGCACGAGATTGACCTGCGTTTCACCGACGCGCTCTCCATGGCCGACGCCGTGATGACCTATAAGCTGGTCGTGAAGGAAATCGCCATGACGCACGGCGTGTACGCGTCGTTCATGCCCAAGCCCTTAGCCGATGCCCCGGGTCGGGCATGCACGTGCACCAGAGCCTGTTTGACCTCGATGGCAACAATGCCTTCTTCGATCCGAACGATCCGCTCGGCTACAACCTTTCCGATTTGGCGAAACACTACATCGCCGGTCTCTTGAAGTACGCTCCCGAGTTCTGCTGCATCACCAATCAGTACGTGAACTCCTACAAGCGCCTGGTTTCCGGCGGGGAGGCGCCCACTTACATTTCCTGGGGGCCGCAACCGCTCGACGCTCGTGCGCATCCCCGCATATCGTCCGAATCGCGAAGTCGCGTGCCGCGTGGAGCTGCGCAATCCCGACCCGGCGGCGAACCCGTATTTGGCATTCGCCTGCATGCTTGCCGCAGGCCTTGCCGGCATTGAAGAGGAGCTGCCCTTGCAGGATCCGACCGAGGGGTCTCGACCTCTTTGAGCTTTCGCGTCAGGACCTGCGCAAGCAGGGTGTCCGTACGCTGCCTGAGAGCCTGGGCGAGGCGGTGGAGGCTCTTTGCCGAGTCCGAGGCTCATGAAGAAGACGCTCGGCGAGCATATTCACCGCTACCTGGTGGAGGCGAAGCGCGCCGAGTGGAACGAATACCAGGGCACCGTTTCCGAATGGGAGCGCAATCGCTACCTCGAGGTCCTCTAGATGTGCGCCCTGCATGCGGGAAAGGTTGAGCCATGATGCAAAGGAAGACGGTTCTTTTCATCGCCGACAGTCTCGACAACGCCCATAAGTTCCAGTCCGTGCTCTCGGGGAACCGATGTTGACGTGGTGGCGGGTTCGTCTGCGCAGTTCAGAAGCTGCTCGCCCAGCATCCCTCGCACGACCTCGTGATCTACGAGGCTCGCGGTGATGCGCTCGACACGGTGGCGCAGGCCGAGTCGCTTTTGGTGGAAGACGGCTCCACGTCGATGCTCGTCATCGTGAACGAGGCGCAGCTGTCCGAATTCCGCCTTCCCGTGCAGATCAAGGCGGACTTCGTGGTGCATGGCGCATCCGCCGAGGAGTGCGCTGCCCGCATCCGCCAGCTTTTGTGGCCCGGCAACGAGAGCTCCACCTCGGATTACATCTCCGTCGACAACATGACGATCAATTTGGCGACCTATCAGGTGAAGGTGAACGGTGAGCCGCTCGACTTCACGTATTTGGAGTATGCGCTGCTCGCGTTTTTGGTGACGCATCCTGGCCGCACGTATTCCCGCGATGCGCTCCTGCGCCGCGTGTGGGGCTTCGATTACTACGGCGGCAGCCGCACGGTCGATGTCCACGTGAGGCGCGTGCGCGCGAAGCTTGGTCCTGAGCTGGCACAACGTCTGGAAACCGTGCGCGGCGTCGGCTATCTCTGGAGCGCATAGGCGCTTGCGCTCCAGAGGCGAAAGCGCCTAGCGGCGTTTGCTGTGCTGACGGGCCACCTCGGCGCGGTGTGCGCGGCCGGGACGGAAGTCTCCCTTCGGCTTTGCGGCGCCCGCTTGCTTGCGTGTGGCTCCACCCTGCGGCTTGCGCGGGTGTTCATTCTGAGCCTGTGCGCTCTTGCGCGAACGCTCGGCCTGCGCCTTCGCACCCTTGGTGGGCCTGCTCGTCTCAGGCGAGGCTCTTGCGGGGTGCGCTGCCCGTCAGCATGCGATGTCTTCTTGCTGTTGTGAGTTTTTGGCGCCCTTGCCCGATGCCTTCCCGCTGCGTCCGCCGTTCCCGTTGCGCGCTTCCTCGCGCTCCTCGGCGGCGCGGGCCTGCGCCTTCTTCTTTTTCTTCTCGCGCTTGTCCATCTCGCGCTTCGCCTCGGCGATGTCGGGGTCGCGTTTCGCTGCGGCCTTCGTGGCGCGTTCGGCGGCGGCCACGGCGCACGCTTCCTCGTCAAAACCCTCGATGCGCACCTCGGGAATCTCGCGCTTCGTGAACTTCTCGATGTCGGCGAGCGCTTCCTGCGTCTCGGGCGTGACGAAGGAAATCGCGCGGCCCTTCGCGCCTGCGCGCCCCGTGCGCCCGATGCGGTGCACGTAATCCTCCGCCTGCGTCGGCAAATCGTAGTTCACGACGTAGTTCACCTCGTCGACATCGATGCCGCGGGCGAGCACGTCGGTGGCCACCAGGATGTCGGTCGTCCCGGCTGCGAAGTTCTCGAGCGCGCGTCGGCGCTGGTTCTGCGTGCGGCTCGAGTGGATGGCCTCCACCGAGTACCCAGCGCGCTTCAGGCGACGACACGTCGCGTCGGCGCGGCTGCGCGTGCGGGCGAACACGATGACGCGCTCGTGCCCCCATGCAGCGATCGTTGCGCGCAGGAGATCGGCTTTGAGCACCTGCGGCACATGCACGATGCACTGGTCGACCGTATCGGCGGTCTCGCCCTTGTGCGCGATCTCCACCACTTCGGGGTCGCGCAAGAACGTGCCCGCAACCCCCTCGATCGAGCGGTCGATGGTGGCGGAGAACAAAAGCGTTTGGCGCGTTTTCGGCGTGGCGGCGACGATCTTTTTCACCGACGGCAGAAAGCCCATGTCGAGCATGCGGTCGGCCTCGTCGAGCACGAGCACCTCCACGCGATCGAGATGCGCGGCCTTCTGCTCCATGAGGTCGATCAGGCGCCCCGGCGTGGCGATGAGCACGTCGGTTCCGCGTTTCAGGGCGCTGATCGCGGGTTGTACGACACGCCGCCCACGACGGAAAGCACGCGGTGGTGGGTCGATTTCGCCACGGCGTCGCAGACCTCTGCAATCTGTGCGGCGAGAACTCGCGCGTCGGGGTGACGACGAGCATGAGCGGCCCGCGCTCACCCTTCGCGTGTCCGAGCTTATCCATCGAGGGAAGCGAGAAAGCGGCAGTTTTTCCTGTTCCCGTCTTCGCGGCGGCAATGATGTCGTGTCCTTCGAGGACAAGCGGGATCGCGCGTTCTTGCACGGGGGTCGGCTCTTCGTAGCCGAGGGACGCGACGGCGGCAAGCGCCTTGGGGCTAAGCCCCAGATCGTCGAATGAAGCCATAATCGTTCGGTTGTTCCTTTCCATCTCGGCGCGATGCCGAGTGCATTAGCTGGATGTGTGCGGGGTGTGCCCCAGTAGAAGTGGAGAAATGCTTCTTGCGCATGCGCGCATCAGTGCTTGGCTCGGCTGCGGCCAGACGCAACGCGTTGCGAGCGATGTCGATCGCCGCGTTCGGGCGGCGCAGGAAGAGCCCTGCGTGAGCATCGCCTCCACGATGGCGGGGTTCGCGTCGACATGCCCCATTGCCCCGACAAGCTCGCGCGCGGTCGTTACGTGCAGGGCGGCTCCGAGCGAGGTCAGCATGCGCACGTTGATGTTCTCCTGGCCATAGGCGCGTCCGAGCAGGATCATGGGCGCTTTCGCGCAGAGGCACTCGGTCACGGTGAGTCCGCCAGGCTTGCAAATCACAAGATCGCTCGCGGCCATGAGCTCGGCCATGCCTTCCACGTACTCGAGCACCGTGGCGTTCGGAATTCCCAGCTCCTCGCATTCCCGTCGCAGATGGGCGGCGTATTCCGCGTCGGCGCCCGCCACGATCACGAGATGGGTGTTCTTGAAACGGTGCAGGTAGGGAAGCATCTTGTCGAGCGCCTCTCGAAAGCGCACGTAGGGCGTGGGGAGATACGCGCCCGCAAGCGCCAGCACGATGCGCTTGTCCTGCGGCAGCCCGAACCTCGCGCCCTGCGGCCTTGTCGTAGGTCTTGCGGAACGCGGGTCGCGCGGGAATGCCCGTGATTGTGATGCGTTCTTCGGGCACTTTGCGCGGGCGCAGGGTCTCGGCCATCGACTCGTTCGCGACGCAGAAAAGGTCGCTGTGCAGGTGGGGCCACATCCCTTCCGTCTCGTAGTCGGTGGGGACGCATACGATGGGGAAGGACTGCCCGGTGATCATGCGCGCGCCGACGGCGACGTTGGCGGCGGTGATGTGCGTGCAGACGATGGCGAGGGGCTTGGTTTTACGCACGTGCTCGGTGAAACGGGGGAACATGATACGCGACCAGGCGGTGCCGCCTGCCCACAGAAGGCGCCCCGTGAGGGTGTAGCGCCAGGTGAGGTCGTAGATGGGGCGCGTCGGGCCGGTGAACATCGACGCCATCTTGTCGCCGTTCATGCGCATACGGCCGAAGTCGAGCACGTCGAGCACTTCGACATTCAGGTCCTCGGGGCAGGGGACACCATCGCGAAGGGACGGGTCGTCGCGCAAAGCTCGAGCGCCTGCGCGACAGCGTTCGCCGCACTGCGATGGCCCGAGCCGACGGAGGCGTGCATCACGATGACCGTCGGGCGCGTTGCGTCGCCGGGGTGCTGGCCCCGAGCTGCTGCTCGGGTGCGTCGTCGGGCAGCCCTCGTTTGCGTCGGCAAGCACCTGCTCAGGAGCGTCTTTGCGCACAACCCCGATGCCCCTTCGGGCGTGGTAGGCTGCTGCGCGAGCTCGTTGTCCATTTCGACAGTGTGTTCCATAGCTTCCATCGTAAACGCTGTGGCCTAGCTCTCGCTCGGCGTTTCGGCGGGCGCGTCTCCGCCATCGAGGAAGATCTTCCTCGTGACGAAGTTCCACACCATGACGATGAACGTGGCGCCGATCTTGGTGATGAGGTAGTGGATATGCGCGAGCTCGACGCCTGCCCACATGCAGAGGTTGTTGATGATAAGGCCGATCACCGACAAGGTCACGAAGATGATGAACTCGCGGCGCCGGCTCATCCCTCTTTGTGGGTGAAAACGTAGCGCATCGAGGCCAGGTAGTTGAAGATGACGGACGCGGTGAAAGAAATCGTGGCGCTCACCAGGTAGTTCACGCCGAAGACTTCCGTCAAAAGAGCGAGCAGGCCGTAGTCGATGATGAAGGCGATAACGCCGACGACGCCGAATTTCATAAGCTGTGCGATAAGTTTCTTCACGATATCCGAGTGCCTTTCGAGCGCGCGTCTCAAGCGTGCGCCCCATATGCGGTCCCAATAAGCGCGCTCAAGTCTCGCGCGCAGGCGGTTTCAGCCCGCGTGAACTCTATCACAGCGAGCTGCTCGCGGCGCGTTCTCCTCTGATTCCCTGTTTTTCCCTTGACGTCGCGCCGGTTCGGGCTTTCATCCCCAGCATTCACTGGTTAGAAGTTTTGAGTTGCGCGCTGCGGCGCGGCTGATTGCACATATTTGCGAGGAGCACCTACATGAGCCTTGAGGCTGCCGATAACACCACCGATCGCACGGGGAAGCCCTCCGTCGCCGTCATCATCCCCTGCTACAACGAAGCGCTCACCATCGCTAAGGTGGTCGACGACTTCAAGCGCGTCTTGCCAGACGCTTCAATCTACGTCTACGACAACAACTCCACCGACGGCACGGGCGACATCGCGCGCGAGCATGGTGCGCAGGTTCGTGTTGAGCGTCGCCAGGGGAAGGGCAACGTCGTGCGTCAGATGATGCGCGATATCGACGCCAACTACTACATTATGGTTGACGGCGACGACACCTATCCCGCCGAGGCCGCGCCCGAGCTTTTGGCGCCGCTTATTAACGACGAGGCTGACATGGTGGTGGGCGACCGCCTGTCGAACGGCACTTACGGCGAGGAAAACGATCGCGCCTTCCACGGCTTTGGAAACAATCTCGTCCGTTTCCTCATCAAGGCGATCTACGGGTTCGAGTTCTCCGACGTCATGACGGGGTATCGCGCCTACAACGAGGTGTTTGCGAAGTCGATGCCTGTGCTCTCGCCGGGATTCGAGATCGAGACGGAGCTGTCGATCCACGCGGTCGACAAGCGCTGGCGCATCGCTGAGGTTCCTATCGATTATCGCGACCGTCCCGAGCTCCGAAAGCAAGCTCAATACCTTCTCCGACGGCATGAAGGTGCTCATGATGATTCTCTCGCTGTTCAAAGATTACCGCCCGCTCGCGCTCTTCTCGCTTCTGGGCCTTCTGCTGTGCGTGGTCGGCCTTCTGTTCGGCGTGCCTGTGATCTGGGAGTTCGCCCATACGGGGGCTCGTCCCGAAGCTGCCGACCGCGCTTTTGGCCGTGGCGTTCATCTTCTTGGGGATGCTGTCGTTCTCGTGCGGCCTGATCCTGGACACGGTGGTGAAGGGAGCGCGCAAGCAATACGAGCTCGAGGTCACGCGCATTTACGAGGAATGCGGCAAGACTACGCACGCATAGCTGCGGAATAAGGCGGTGGCAGCGTCCCGCCGCGCCCGCAGCCTCAGGTGGCGGCGTCGGGCGTGCCCAGGCGGTCCCGCGCCGTGTGCTCGCTCAGCGTGCGGCGGCTTCAACCCTCTTTGTGTATCGAGACGCGGCGACATATGTGATTGCAGGCGAACTGCGGCTTTCCGAACAGGTGTTTTGCGCCGCCTGAGTAGTCTTTCCGCCTTTCTCTCCCCAAAAAGTATCTCGTGGGTTACCATTAGCCAGATATAACTTTTTAACTTCATACAAGTGAAAACGGGGAAGACGTGTTCGATAAACGTTTGCTTTCGATGGTGCCGGGCGCTGTCAAGTTCATCGTCGCCGACGTGGCGCTTCAATGGGTGGCCCTTGCGTGCAATATCGCGCTGTTCGTGGTCATCGGCCTGTTCTTGCAGGCGACGCTCGAGGGCGCGGCTGACGCGGGCATGGCGATCGGTGTGCTTGCGGCGTCGGCGGCGGTGATCGTGGTGCGCATGGTGTGCCAGACGGCGGCGCAGCGCATGGGCCGTAAGGCCGCTTCTTGCGCGAAATGTTCCATTCGCCAGCAGGTCTACGGCAAGCTCGCAGCGCTCGGGGCCCGCTTACAGCGAGACTGTGGCGACGGCCGTCGCCGTGCAGGTGAGCGTCGAGGGCACCGAGCAGCTCGAGAGCTACTTCGGCCAATACTTGCCGCAGCTCTTCTACGCCCTGCTCGCGCCTTTGACGCTGTTCGTGGCGCTTTCGTCCCTGTCGCTTCCCGCCGCCGTGGCGTTGCTCGTGTGCGTGCCGCTCATTCCCGCATCCATCGTCTGCGTGCAGAAAATTGCGCGCCGCACCATGCGCAACTACTGGGGCAGCTACACCGATTTGGGCAGCATGTTCCTCGAAGCGATCCAGGGCCTCACGACCCTCAAGATCTATTCCGCCGACGCGCGCAAGCACGAGGAGATGAACGGGGCGGCGGAGAGCTTCCGCAAGGCGACGATGCACCTGCTCACGATGCAGTTGAACTCGATCACCGTCATGGATCTCTTCGCGTTCGGCGGCGCGGCGGTGGGAATAATCGCCGTGCTGTGGCAGTTCTCTTGCGGCGCGGCGACGTTCGCGGCGGCATTCTCCATCGTGTTTTTGTCGAGCGAATTCTTCATCCCCATGCGCACGCTGGGCTCGTTCTTCCACACGGCCATGGGCGGCATGGCTGCGGCGGAGAAGATGTATACAATCCTCGATGCGCCCCTGCCCGTCGACGGCGCCTGCGAGGTCGATCCGCACGATGCGCGCGTGGAATGCCGCGGTGTCGGGTACTCCTACGACGGGAAGCGCCAGGTGCTTGAGGGGGTTGACTTCTCGGCGCCGTGCGGCAGCTTCATCGGCGTGACGGGCGAGAGCGGTTCGGGCAAGTCGACGCTTGCGGGCATTTTGTCGGGCGCGAACGCGCGCTATACGGGCGAGGTCAGCATTGGCGGGATCGATTTGCGCGATATCTCGGCCGAGTCGCTGCGCAAGACCATCACCACGGTGCCGTTTTCGAGCTACGTGTTCAAGGGAACGCTTCGCTCGAACTTGCTGCTTGCCAAGCCCGACGCGGGCGACGAGGAGCTGTGGAGGTGCCCTCGCGAAGTGCCGGCTGGCGGGCTTCGTGCGCGAATCGGTGGGCTCGACATGGAGATCGCGGCAGAGGGCGCGAACCTTTCGGGTGGTCAGCGCCAGCGCCTGGCGTTCGCTCGCGGCCCTGCTGCACGACTCGCCCATCTACATCTTCGATGAAGCCACGAGCAATATCGATGCCGAAAGCGAGGCCGCCATTATTTCAGGCCGCGCGCGAGCTTGTGGGCCGGCATACGGTCATCATGATTTCGCACCGGTTGTCGGCCATTGAGCAAGCCGATGCGATTTATGTCCTTGAACAGGAAAACTCGCGGAGCATGGCACGCACTCCCAGCTGCTCGCACGGGAAGGCGCCTATGCGCGGCTGTGGGAGAGCCAGTCGCAGCTGGAGGCGTTCGCACAGGGCGACGGGGATGCCGCCTCGAGCGCGGTGACCCCGGGCGCGGTTTCGGGCGTGGGCGCTCTGGAGATGCCAGGCGAAGCCGGTGAGCCGGTTTGCGCCGCGGGTGCCGACCGACGCGGGGCATCGGGCGCCGCAGCGCCGCGTCGCCGCTCCAATTTCTCCATCATGGCGCGGCTTGTGGGGCTTACGCGCCCGCTTCTTCCCGTGATGGTGCTTGCCATCGTGCTGGGCGTGCTTGGTTTTTCTCGCGGCGATCTTCCTCACCGTGTTCGCAGCGTACGGCCTGCTCGGCGCGGCGGGCGCATGGGGTGCGCTCCCCATGGGCGCGGTGTGCGCGCTCGTGGCGGTGTGCGGCGTGGTGCGCGGTCCGCTTCGCTATGGCGAGCAGCTGTGCAACCACTATCTCGCATTCAAGATCCTCGCGCTTGTGCGTGACAAGGTGTTCGGCAAGATGCGCACGCTTGCGCCCGCAAAGCTCGAGGGCCGCGACAAGGGTGACCTTGTGTCCCTGCTCACAGGCGACATCGAGCTTCTCGAGGTGTTCTATGCGCACACGCTCGCACGCAGCGATTGCCCTTGTCGTGTCGGTCGTCATGGTGGCGTTCACGGCGACGCTCTCGCCGCTTTTGGCCCTCTACGCGGCCTTCTCCTATGCGGTCGTGGGCATTGCGGTGCCGTGGATCTCGTCGAAAGCGAGCGGCACGGGCGGCCGTGAAGTGCGCGACGCCATTGGCTCGATGAACGCCTTCGTGCTCGACAGCCTGCGCGGCTTGCGCGAAACGCTGCAGTTCGGGCGCGCCGCCGACCGCGCACACGAGCTGGCTTGCCGCATGAGCAGCCTCGCCAAGGTGGAAGGCCGGCTGAAGGACCGCACGGCGGCGGCCATGGCGGCGACGGGTGCGGTGGTGCTCGCGCTCGATATGGGCATGCTGCTTGCGGCGATGCACCTGGCGAACGGCGGATGATCGCCTTCGGTCCGGCGGCGATCGCGTGTGCGGCGCTCATGTCGTCGTTCGGCCCAGTTATTGCCGTGGCGAACCTGGGTTCGACGCTGCAGCAGACGCTCGCATCGGGCGCTCGCGTGCTCGATGTGCTCGACGAGAGCCCGCAGACCGAGGAGATAGAAGAAGGCGCGTCGCTTGACGGGTTCGACGGTGCCGCGGCAAGCCATGTCGACTTCTCGTACGGCGATGCGTGCGTGCTCTCAGATGTCGAGTTGAGTATCCAGCCCGGTCAGGTGGTTCGCATCGCGGGTCGCTCGGGGTCAGGAAGTCGACCCTGCTCAAGCTGTTCATGCGCTTCTGGGACGTGAGCAGCGGCGCCATCGAGGTGTCGGGGTACGACGTTCGCCGCGTAGCCACCGCGAGCTTGCGCCAGGTGGAGGGTTTCATGACGCAGGAGACGCACCTGTTCGCGGGCACCGTGCGCGACAACCTTGTCTTCGCGAAACCGGGCGCGAGCGATAAGGAAATCATGGCCGCGTGCGAGAAGGCCTCCATCGCCGACTTCGTCCGCAGGCTTCCTTCGGGTCTCGATACCCAGGTGGGCGAGCTGGGCGACGCGCTTTCGGGCGGCGAGCGCCAGCGGCTGGGCCTCGCGCGCATGTTCCTGCACGACGCCCCCTTCGTGCTGCTTGATGGTTCCCACGAGCAACCTGGATGCCCTGAACGAGGCCGCCGTGCTGCGGGCGCTCGCCGGCAATCGAGCGGGGAAGACGGTGCTGCTTGTGAGCCATCGTCCAAGCGCCGCCGCCATCGCTGATGCCACCTACTCGGTCGAGCACGGCCGGGTGTCTTAATCCTGTCGCCGTATTATCCGGTTAGCCTCGCAATAAGAAACGCCAGGTCTTGCGGCCTGGCGTTTTCATTCCACTTTTTGGCCCCGTTCGAACAACTTCTCGAACCGAGATCTGCTCGTTCGGGACAATCGTTCTTCTTAGGATACCACGCACTAGGCTTGCGGCATAATCGCCTGGTCACCGTGCTCGTCGAGGTACGGCATGAGGTACACGCCGCCCTCGTCTGTCGTGAGCAGAAGGTACTCGCGGTTGAGCTTATCGCACACGATCTCCTGATGCACGCCATCCGGCAAATCGTAAATCGGGCCATCGGTTCGCGCGGGCGATACCGTCATGTCCTGCGCCCCCATGGCCTGCCTGGCGCACGAGGCGGCGGCAAACACGATGAGCAGCAGGATCACCGCCGCCACAAGCGGGCCGCACCCGCCGTTGCGGTCTTCGTCAGCAGGGCTTGGGTACGGCATCGCCTACACCTTCTCTGCGTACTTCTCGCCGGAGGCGGTTTCCACGGCGATCCAGCGCTTGTAGCCAGAACCGCCCGTATAGCGGCCCCAAACGTAGCCGTCGGCCGATGCGAACGTGCCGTCGAGCGTCACAGTCTCCCCGCGATGGTAGGTTGCGACGGTCGAGTAGCCGGTGCCCGCGCCGGAGCGCACATTCAGGGCATTGACGCAGATGCGGTACGTTCCCGCCGAGTTGCTGGTCTGCGCCTGCGCGGTGCCGACGCGCACGAGGTAGTCGTTCGGGTCGTAGCCGCCCGTGGGCTTGCCGACGGCGATGTAGCGCGCATGACCGCTGCCGCTGGTGTAACGACCCCACACGTAGCCGTCGGCGATGCAATACCAGTCGTCGAGGTTGACCGTCTCGCCCTTGCCGTAGGAAGCGACCACGGAGCCTGAAAGCGCCGGCGCGTCCCGCACGTTCAGGCAATCGACCGTGCAGCGGTAGGTTCCGTTGAACCCCGTGCCCTCCTTGCCGCTGGCGCTCGGCTGCTCCGCTGGGGCAGACGGTGCGACAGCGGGAGCGCTGCCTCCGTCGAGGATCGCGTTCACCTCGGATGCGAGCTGGCCCACACGAGCATGCAGCCACGCGCCGGGGCAATCAGTCGATGAGAACATGCGGTGCTCGGTAAGCGTGGCGTTTCGCGTTCCGTCGTATGCGAGGCGGAAGCCGTAGCGGCGGCAGATGTCGGCGCACAGGTTGACGAGCGCGGCCCACGTGGCGTCGGTGAGCGAGGAGTCGGCGTTGTTCGCGCACTCGATGGTGATGGCGCGGTCGTCGTTCCACTTGCTCGCGGAAGTCCAGGCGCGGTCGTCCTCGTCCACGCTCATGGCGATGTCGCCGTCGTAGCCGACGCAGTAGTTCGAGCTTGCCTGGCGCGCGGTCGCTGCGAAGTAGTCGGCGCACTGCCTGCCCGTCCAATGGGCCGCCATGTAGTGCGGCGTGATCTTGCAAACGCGATTGCCCGAACGCCCGCTGTTGCGGTTGCCAGTGATGTTGGCGTAGGTGCAGAGGCTACTCTTCGTCATCGTCGCCCCTTCCGTCGTTAAGCTCTTCAAAGGTCTCGTCATCCATGGCTAGCCCTCCTTCTTCACGTCGCCGAGCGCCAGAAGCGAGTCGAGCCACTTCGACGTGATTCCGACGGCCTTGAAGGCGGCGTAGGCCACCTGCACGCCGCCGACGCAGGCGAAGATTGAGGTCACCCACGCGGAGGGGTCGGTCGGGATTCCGTTGGCCATCGCGGTCAGCGCGCCGCACAGGGCGGAAACCGCGATCGCCACCCATCGGGCAGCGTTGCCGCTCATAGCCTGCGTCTTGATCGCCTGCACGAGGTACGGAACCACTAGAACCGTCACCACGGTTAGGGCTGCTTGGATTGCGCTCATTTCGTTTCCTTCCTAGTCGATAACGGGCTGGTTCATCGCGTCCGTGTAGAGGCGCGTTCCCGTGCCATTGCCGCCCAGCCCGTGGTAGGCGGCGTAGACGCCTTCGAGGTGCTTTCGGTCGGCGACCGTGATGCCGTGCTGCTTGATGGCCTGCTCGTGGATGTTCTTCAGCTCACGCCAAAGAAGCGCCCGCATGCCCATCTTCACGGCCTCGTCGGTGGCCCGTTCTTCCTCGGAACGCTCGACGGCCTTCTTGCCCTGTGATTTCAGCGCGGCCACGAGTCCCGAGACGACAGCGCCGACGAGGCCGAGACGAAAGCCGTGAGGGCTACTGCCTCGATGTCCACTACTCGGCCTCCACGTACTCTTCCCCGGTGATTTCCTTGTACTCGTCGGCGGTGATCCACTTGCACTCGACCGCCTTGTACACGCGCGCCTTGCTCCAAAGGCCTTTGTCGTAGTACTTCTTGACCTTCGCGAAGTGCTTGGAATGCTCAACGGTTTTCTTCGTAGCCATTACTGGTCACCTCCCACGGTCATGAGCAGGTAGTCGATGTTCGCGGTGTTTGTTGCGGTCTGCGTCGGCTGCGATGCTTGCTCGCGCATTTGGTCGAGCAGCGCGGGCAGGTCGGGCACCTCGCCGCTGGCGTAGGCGGCGAGCGCGGAGGTGTAGGCGAGCTTTCGCGCCTTCCGCTCTACATACTGGCCATCGTCGATAACGCCCGCGTCGTGCGCGGCATCTGGGTCGCCGATTTGCGACAGTAGGTTATGCAGGGCGTTGACCTCGGCCAGCGTGCCATCTTGAATCTCGTCGGGGCGCTGCGCATCTTCCTCAGTGTCCCTGCGGACTCCTTTCGTGTCGGGTGATGTGTCGCCATCGTATTAGCGACGTGAGATTGCCGAGCTGCCTGAACGCACGCCAAAGACGATATGAGCAGGACATAAAAACATTGAGAGCCCTGCTGCATGCAATTCCCGTGGATTAGGCCGACAATGGCGAGTGTCTGATTCGAACCGGTGGCGGCCACGCCACAAGCATGGAAAGTTTCTCTCATGTTGAATACTACCACCTTCGTCGGCCTCGACGTGCACGCGCGCTCGATAAAGGCCGTCGCCCTCGACGCGATGACCGGCGAGGTCCGCTCGGCCACCTTCGGCTACGACGCGGCGGCCGTCGCAGAGTGGGCGGGATCCTCGACCCTGCCGCGAAGTGCGTCTACGAGTCCGGCGTCACCGGGTTCGACCTGCAGAAGAAGCTCACGGCGCTGGGCGTCGACTGCGTCGTCGGCGCGGTCTCGAAGATGATCGAGCCATCGGCCGACCGCAAGAGGAAGAACGACCGCAACGACGCGGAGTTCCTGGCGCGCATGCTGTCGGTGGGCAACGTCGTGGAGGTCTGGGTGCCCGACGACGAGTGCGAGGCGGCGCGCGACCTGGTGCGCGCGCTAGACGACGCGCGCGAGGACCTGAAGCGCTGCAAGCAGCGGCTGTCGAAGTTCCTGCTGCGGCACGGAACCGTCTTCAGCGAGACGAACGCCAAGGGGCAGAGGAAGAAGAACTGGACCGCCGCGCACTGGGCCTGGATAAGGTCGATCGAGTTTCCCGGAGAAGGCCGACGACGACGTGCTCGCGTACTACATAGACGCCACCAGGCAGGCCATGGAGGACAAGAAGAGGCTGGAGAGGCTGGTCGAGGCAGAGGCGTCGAAGCCCCGCTGGAAGAAGAGGGTCGACTCGCGCTGCGCTGCTTGAAGGGCGTCGCCACCATGACGGCCGCCGACATCGTGTTCGAGGCCGGCGAGTTCTCCAGGTTCAAGAGCGCCAGGTCGTTCGCCGCATGGCTCGGCCACCCCTCCGAGCACTCCAGCGGGGAGAGCGTGAGGCAGGGCGGCATCACCAAGGCCGGCAACAAACACCTGCGACGGGTGCTTGTTGAGTCGGCGTGGCACTACCTGGGATGCTCTCCCCATTCGAAAGACCTGGCCAAAGGCCAAGCGCCGGACCCCGGCGCGAGGCGCCATGCCGCCAAGGGCGTGAGAAGGCTCGTCGGCAGGCGGGCCGCGATGCTGGAGCGCGGGGTCCACAAGAACAAGGCCAACGTCGCCACCGCCCGCGAGCTCGCGTGCTGGTGCTGGGCGATCGGCTGCATGGCCGAGAGCGCCTAGGGCATCGCGATGACGAGCTAAACCGACATCGCGTCGCTCACATCCCATCCTGCGGTCTGATCCGAGGCCGTTGGGGCGAACCCCAGACTTCTTTTCTGCGAGCGCCCAAGGCGCCACCCGCGACCAAAGATCGCCGAATCGACCGAGGTAGCCCCAGCCGTAGCAA